>Ga0207650_10000006_pt1 | contig 544730 bp, 430 predicted proteins | sample KBSS63metaG_FD_184325 | JGI IMG/M metagenome (GOLD analysis project Ga0207650, IMG submission 184325) | Switchgrass rhizosphere microbial communities from Kellogg Biological Station, Michigan, USA - KBS S6-3 metaG (SPAdes) (version 2) | ecosystem: Host-associated > Plants > Roots >...
ACCATGGAGTCAAGAAGCGCCAGGAAATATCGCATGGTGATCACTGACCAGGTCGCTACCGCTCCCTGTACTGACCCGATCCAAGTGCGATCCTGACTTTTGAGGCAAAGCCGTGTCACTACCAGAGTCCTTAATCAGGCCGCCAAACGAAATATGGACCGATTTCCGGAAGATTTCATGTTTCAGCTCACCAAAGCCGAAACTGAGGAGTGGCAGCGCCTGAAACCTTTAAGATCACAATCTGTGTCTTAAAGAAAGCTCGAGGAATGCATATCAAATACCAGCCATACGCTTTACCGAGCATGGAGTCTTAATGCTCTCGAGCGTGCTCAAGTCGCCTCGCGCAGTTAAAGTAAACATTCAAATCATGCGTACATTTGTCAGGTTGCGCCAGATGCTTGCTTCGAATGAGACACTGATTGAACGGTTAGATGAGCTGGAAGAAAACTATGACGCAAAATTCAGGATCGTTTTTCGCGCGATTCGTCAGTTGATGCACTCGCGGGCAGTCAAGAGAAAGCCAATTGGATTCCACCCCAAGGTGACTAAAAAATAGAGACTTCAACGCTTCAACGTTCAAGGTCACAAATTGTGACCCTTGAACATAGATTTCTTTGCCACCACGCCCACCACGGCGGTGTTAAGCAATAGAACCGCTTCATTTGTTGAACCAGGATAAGACGAACGACGTAAAGCCACCCGGAGGACCGCGACGATGCAAACGTTCCTACAGGATTTGAAATATGCGCTGCGCATGTTGAAGAAGAATCCAGCCTTTACCACCGTGGCGATTCTTACGCTCGCCGTGGGCATTGGCGCTAACTCGGCGATCTTTAGCGTGGTCAATTCAGTCCTGTTACGTCCGCTGCCTTTCCGGCAACCCGATCAACTCGTCCGCGTCTACAGCGAATTTCCCACCATGCAGCTTCAGAAGTTCTGGCTCTCGCCGCCCGAACTGCTCGACATCCAGCGCGAGGCGAAATCGTGGGAGGCAATTGGCGCGTGGGCGCCCGGTGGTCAGAATGTCGGGACCGAGAGTGAGCCGCTGCGAGTCACCTCAGCCGCGATTACGCGCAGCTTGATTGATGTCCTGGGCGTGCAGCCGGAACGTGGCCGCAACTTCACTGAAGAAGAAGATCGCAATGGTGGACCAAGAGTCGCGATCATTTCGCACGGTCTCTGGCAGAAGGGTTTCGGCGGAGCAAGTGACATCATTGGCAAACAGATTCAGGTCAATGCAGCCACAACCACAGTCGTTGGGGTGATGCCCGCGAACTTTGCATTTCCTCCGGGAAGTAACGATCAGGTCGAGCTGCTCGTCCCTTTCCAATTCGATCCTGCCAACCCCGGCAGTCGTGGCTCACACTTTCTTTCGGTGATCGGCAGGTTGAGACCCGGCGTGACTACCGAGCAGGCGCAGAGCGAAATGACGAGCTTGATGGCCGGCTGGAAGAGTGAAGGGCGCGCGCAACATTTACTCAATCCCGACAAACATCCGGTCGTAATGCTTGGTCTTCACGAAGACGTGGTTGGCTCAGCTCGCAAAGCCGTGTGGCTACTCATGGCTGCGGTTGGTTTTGTACTACTCATCGCGTGTGTGAACGTCGCGAACCTTTTGCTGGCTCGCGCGGAATCGCGTCATCGTGAGTTTGCTGTCCGCCTGGCACTCGGCGCTGGTCTGAAACGGATGGTCCGACAATTCGTCGCCGAGGGTTTCGTACTAGTTTTAATCGCCTCGATTCTCGGAATCGCACTCGCATTCGGAGGATTGAAGATCCTTTTACTGTTTGCGCCCGACAGCGTGCCGCGCACTGAAGAGATTGGCGTTGGTCTTCGCGTACTCGGATTTACCATCGCGGTCGCGATCATCGCAGTCTTTCTTTTTGGTCTCGCACCACTCGCCCAGGTCAGCGAACGTAATCTCGCTAACTGGATTCGCGGCGCCGGCCAACGCGCGATTCGTGGAGGAGGGCAGACGCTTCGCAAGGGTCTCGTAGTCGCAGAGATTGCCCTCGCAGTGATCCTCGTCATCGGCTCCGGCCTGATGATTCGCGCCTTCTGGAAGTTGCAACAAGTCAACACCGGCTTTGATCCGGCAGGTGTGGTCAGCTTCAGCCTGAATCTGCCCAACGTTAAATACAAAGCACCCGAACGCCAGCAATTTGTAGACTCGCTCGAACAGAAACTCAGCACGATTCCCGGTGTGGCCAACGTCTCCATCGCAAGTGGAATACCTCCACTGCGCCGCATCAATGCTAACGACACCGAGATTGAAGGCTACCAGCAAACACCCGATAGCCCGGCGCAGAACGTCGACTACTGGAACATCGTCGGTAACAACTACTTCAAGACGATGAAGATCCGTTTGCTTGAAGGGCGCACGTTTGAGCCGCAGGACGACAACCCCAACGCCATGAAAGTCGTAATGGTCAACCAGGCGCTCGCGAAAAGATTTTGGACGGGCAGTCCGATTGGCCGGCGTGTGAATCCGGGATTTGCCGATCCGAAAGTGTGGTTCACGATCGTTGGCGTGGTTGAAGACACCAAGAACGCCGGTATGGATAAACCCGCTGGTCCAGAGCTTTACTTTCAGGTACGACAAGTGAATCAGTTTCTCGGATCAAATGTAAATTTTGTCGTCCGCGCCGCGAATGATTCGGCGCCGCTCGAAGGTTCGATACGCAATGCTATTCGTGAACTGGATTCGACCTTGCCGGTCTACAATCTTTGGTCCATGGATGAAGTGGTATCGAAGTCGATGGTCCAACCACGCTTCCTCGCGCTGTTGCTCGCTACGTTTTCGGGGATCGCGCTGTTTCTGGCGGCCATCGGTATTTACGGTGTGATGGCTTACTCGGTGGCGCAGCGCACACAGGAGATAGGAGTGCGAATGGCCCTCGGCGCACGACCGCTCCACGTGTTACGACTCATCTTCCAACAGAGTCTCGGCATGTTGCTCATGGGCACAGTCATCGGTTTGGCAGGTGCTTTTGCCCTGACGCGACTGATGCGCACGCTGCTGTTCGAAATCACAGCCACTGATCCGTTGACGTATGTAAGTGTGATTGGTCTACTGACGGTTGTCGCATTGCTGGCGTGCTACATCCCAGCGCGACGAGCCGCGAAGGTCGATCCGTTAATTGCCCTGCGATACGAATAGGTCCGCCAAAAATTTAGCCATAAAGAAGCACAAAGCTCAGAAGCCCGAGACGCTTAATCTGAGCTTTTGTGCTTTTTTCTATCTCGATGGTCCATTTGCCAGGAATGTTGTAAAATTTTGTTGACACATGTTTGTCAACATCTTAGACTCCAAGACCTGAGCCTGTATTAGCAGGCAAACGAACGCGGGTGATCTCAGTTTCCAACTAGCCAGAGACGCAGCCCAAGAGCGGTTGCGGTCTACCGTTACCTCAGCTTCCTAAGATTTTTCTCCCATTCAGGGGACTTTCAGACGACCCATGCGCAACCGGCACGGATGGAGGCGAAAGTTTGTTACTTTGGCGGGAACATTCCTGTTCCTGCTGCTTTTTACTGCCTGCCCAAAGGTTCCCAAAGTCGTGCGGACCACCGTTCCTGGCGCCTCAGGCAACAGCCAACTCGACGTTAAAGTCCACATCTCACCAAAAGCCAACAACAACAACCCCATCGCAGTCGACCTCGTGCTCGTCTCCGATAAAAAACTGCTCCAGGAGCTGATGAAGATATCGGCGAAGGAATGGTTCGAGAAGCGCCAACAGTTTGAAATGGACCATCCGAAGGAAACCGCTCTGGCCACACAACGTTGGGAATGGGTGCCCGGACAGCAAGTCAAGGTCGATCGCGTTCCGGTGAAATTCGAGATTGTCGGTGGAGTCGTTTTCGCCAACTACTTCAACGCCGGCACACATCGAGCTTCGATCGATCCCCGCAAAGGCGTTCTGATCAGCCTCGACGACGAGAATTTCTGTGTGCAAACCCTGAAAGACACTCCAAAGCCTTGCTCCCCAGTAAGCAACAGCAACCAAGGATCCAAACGTTAATGAACGCTTACGAAATACCCGACGCCATTCAGTGGCACGAAGGTTTACTGCTAACGCCCCAGCATTTTCAGCAGATGTCTTCGCGACACGAGGCGCTGGTCCAATATGGCAACCTGCTGGTTTCGCCCTTTTGCTGGGGCGTGCGCCGTTTCAAACATCACGCTATCAGTCTGCCCGCGGGCAAGCTGCGCGTGCTCGAGCTCGAAGCCGTCATGCCGGATGGAGTCGTTGTGGTCCATGGCCTGCATGGTCCAGACAGAGACGGTGTGCTGGAAATAGATCTTGCCGCACACGCCGAACAGATGGGCCACAGCGGTGCGCTCGTTCACGTTGCCGTTCCCGTACGACTAAATGGAAACGGCGATTCAGTGCGTTACGAGCCATTCAAAGGCGGGCTGGTTGCAGATGAGATCTCGGCGGGAAAACCGCGCCCGATTCACCGTCTAAAACCACGGCTTAGTTTGCACGTCGGTGACAAGGTTCCCGGCGATCACCTCGGTTTTCCACTCGCGCGTGTGATCTATCGCGACTCTTCATTCACGTTTGACGAGAACTTCATTCCGCCGCTTTTGGCTGTCCCCGTCAAAGCTACGGATGGTGACACTTCATCGATTGCCGCTCAGCGTTTGGGTGAAATGTGTTCAGAGATGGCCCAGCGCGTGCGCAAACGAGCGATGTACCTCGCCGACGAAGCAAGAACACCGTCTGCCAGTCATCGTTTTGGCGGGGCACTGGAAATCAGAACGCTCATGCATAGTCTTGTCGGCGCGCTGCCGGGCTTTGAAGCAGTGCTGCAGAGCGGTTGCGCACATCCATATCTGGTCTATATCGCGCTCTGCAATATGGCTGGTCAACTCGCTGTGCTCGGAACCGAAATGGTTCCTCCAGCTTTCAACTGCTACGACCACAACGACCTTTACGCGACCTTCCGGCCGGTTTTGGATTTCATCGATCGTTCGATGGACCAGGGCGTTCCGGTTTCTTACAAGACGTTTCCTTTCCGTTATCACGAGGGCGCCTACGAGCTGCGTTTTGAAGGCACGTGGATGAAGAAGCGCCTTGCGATCGGAATGAAGGGCGAGCGCGGGATGTCGGAAGCTGAAGTCGTGAGGTGGGGTGAGAGCTGTTTGATCGGCTCGCAAAACAGAATCGACTTACTAAAGGCAAATCGAGTCAGAGGCGCTACTCGAAAACATTCAGAGCGAGTAGGGGACGTCGTGATCTCAAAAGACATGGCGCTGTTTTCGTTGATCGTGGACGAGAGTTTTGTCGAACCAGAGAAGCTATTGCAGATCGTCAATCGCGAGGGACCGAGACCATGCGAAATAATTTTGTATGTAATGGATAACTAAATTACGTCCTGCCCCATAGAAGGAACCTCATGTCGGTAAGCATCGCAAACGAATCTTTTCTGCTCACACAGTTCCGTGAGTTTTACACCGAGGTCATTAACCTCAAGCAACTGATTGAGAACAGCGGAGGAATGTCTCAAGTAGAGGTTTCCCCGCCGGAAGAGAATGGGAATGGCCATTCGGGTAATGGCAACGTCACCGCAAAGCTTCCTCCACTCGAGACCGTGGCGCTGCGAACGTTATCGGGATCGGAAAACATCACCTCGCTCGCCATTCGCGGCGCTGTAGACAGCACGGGCCAATTGGATCAAACAAAACTCACGCGGCTGGTTTGGCAAAACCTGATTACGTTGTTCCGGCGCAATGCTGTTCAGGTCATGCGCGCGGCCGGAAATCCGACTGACAACTATTTCGAAGCGCAATACGTGATGGCGGCTTTTGCAGACGAGATATTCATCCATCTCGAGTGGGAAGGAAGGCGCGCGTGGACCTCAAACCTGCTCGAGACAGCGCTGTTTCAGTCTCACGTAGCGGGCGAGACGTTTTTCGACAAGTTGGACCAACTGCTGCGCGAGCGCGATCCGGCGCAGAAGAGTCTGGCCGGAGTTTATTTTGCGGCCTTGTCGCTTGGTTTCCGCGGCAAGTATCACGGCTTGAACGATCACGGGAAATTACGCCGTTACCGGCAGGAATTGTTCACTTTTGTCTTTCGTCAGCCACCGGATCTCATGAACGAAGCGAAGGTGGCGTTTCCGGAAACTTACGTCAAGAACTTAAGAAAAGAAGAGCGAAAGAAACTCACCAACCCGCGCGTGTGGCTGGTCGTTTTTGCGGCCGTGGTCGTGATGTACATCGCCGGCTCGCATGGTGTTTGGCTGAGTTTGACTTCACGAATCGAGAGCGTCAACCAACGGATCGTCGAGATCGAGAAGCGGCTGGAAACAATGCCGCCGCCCACCAACTGATCGCCTTCAAAAAATGCCCCTGCTCAATATAGTTCTGATACTGATCCTGATTCTGCTGCTGACGCTGGCGGTATCGTTCTTTCTTTACCTCGTGATCAGGCGCGCGCGAAAAGTTTCGTTTACGCCCGACGGGGAGGTTAAAGCTCAACCCGAAGAGAAGACTCCTTCGCCCGTCGAGTTTCTGCAATACGCTTCAGACCTCGAGCTACGCACTTCATTCCGGCGTGCGTTGCGTGTGCTCAAGCACCACGTCACCGGACGTGATTATCGTTATCGCGCACCGTGGTACCTGCTGGCGGGTGAATCGAAATCAGGAAAGACCTCGTTACTCGACAGCAACGGTCTCAAGCTTTCAATCAACGACGCCATTGAAGGTAAGTCGCGGCAACTGGGCTGGTATTTCTTCGACGAAGGCGTAGTCATCGACGTGCCTGGCGACTTCGTGCTACGCAGCAATAAGACTGCAAATCACCGCGGCTGGAATACGATCATGCGGTTGTTGCAGAAACACCGCCCGCAAAGACCTCTCGACGGCATCATCTTGACGATCCCAAGCACGGATCTCATCGGTTGCGATCAGGACAACTGGGAATTTGAGTTGGAGCAGAAAGCAACCTGTCTCTACAGAAAACTCTGGCAGGCTCAAAGGATCCTGGGCATGCGCTTGCCGGTCTACATAGTGATCACGAAGTGTGATGAGGTCACTGGCTTCAACACCTTTTGCAACCAGCTTCCGGAAAAACTTTACGCGCAGATGTTTGGTTGGTCCAATCCGGCCGCGATCGAGACTGCTTACGAACCGGGATTACTGAAGCTTGCTTTTGAGAGTGTACACAAACATCTCTCGTGGCTTCAGTTTGAGATTTTTGCGGAGCGAGACGAAGTCGAAAACGGTGACGATCTGTTTTTGTTTCCGACATCGATCCAATCGCTACGAAAACCGCTGCAAGTTTATCTCGACAATCTTTTCAAGCAGAGCGCTTATCACGAGTCATATCTATTTCGCGGTCTTTATTTCTGTGGAGAAGCGGTGGTTGATTCACTGCCGCAAGTCATGGCCGAGTTGGCGACGTCAGACGAGCAATCCTTCGCGGACTTCGACGCACCGTTAACACCCGCACAAACAGAGCTGGAAAGAAAACCCGTATTCCTGTCCGATCTCTTCAAAGAGAAAATTTTTACTGAAGCGAGCCTGGCCCAGCCCATCAGCAGGATCGCACTCTCGCGCAACCGGATGGCACTTGCAGCCCAGTTGTTGACACTTGCGGTCGTGCTGATCGGCGGAGGCGGGCTGGCGATGAGCTATCGCGGCATGCTGAAGCAGGAAGAGCAGCTCTACTCTTTCTTGAAGGGCGAAGAAGCGGATCTCAAGAAGGTTGAAGCCGCTTACCAACGCAGCAGGCACATCGCGCGTGTTGAAGGCGAAGAGCTTGAAGAGCACGTTACACACGACAACGAGACGAAACTCCTCGCCGGCATGGCTAACATGAATGGGAACAAATTCGATTCTCCATTCATTCCCAGCTCATGGTTTAGCGGTATCAACGAACGTCTCGAAACTTCGATTGCCGCGGCGTTTGAGTATGTGATCTTCGAGTCGTTGCGAGTTGATATGGAACGGCAGGGAAAGAGCCTCTTGTATGTGGCGCCTGGCGATCTACGGAATTTCGAGAGCGAGACTGAAGCTGCTGCGAAGAATCCAGTGTTGCCGGACGAGGACTTCGAAGGTTCCTCAAGAGCCAAACCACACGCCGGTTTTGAATTACACGTTTATTTGGAAGAGCTGGGTGATTACCGGGCCAACCTCGAGCGTTACAACAAGCTCATAACCAAAGACAACAACTCACTGGCTGACCTGCGCCAACTAGTCAAGTATCTCAATCACGCTCCCTTACCCGATACCATCAACAAAGATAACTATCTCTACAAGCAGGCGCTGACGATTGCAGAAGGCCGTCCACTCGATTCCACGCGTTTCTACAAGGAGAGTGTCACCAAGGTCGGAGATTTGATTGAAGACTTTTACGCGGCTTCGTTCGACAGGCGCGGAGTCAAGTACGAGCACCTCAACGATCTCGCTGAGACAGACGCGTTGCTTAGCCGTCCCGAGTACACCTGGATTTCGACGAATATTTTCGATGAACACTCACCTTTTCATGGGATGACGATCTCGACCGGTGTGCGCGAGCTAAGGAAAGCACTACAGGATCTGCGCCGGCAGGAGTTCATGTCGGAAGTCGACACCGAAGAGTTCAGCGAACTGCCGCCGCAGTCGGAAGGCATTCGTTACCAGCACTTCGTGAGGCGCGTCCTTGTTTGGGATCAGGAAGCACTGCGACAAGCGATCGCTCTGAACGATCAGTATGAAGCGTTTATCAGCAGCAATGCGTACGAGCGCGGCGAGTATCTAGACAACTCGGTCAAACAAGCAGCGCGTGCGCGAGTGAAAACAAGGATGAGCAAGCTCTTCCGGCAGGCGCGAAAATATCAAGCCCTCGCGCCGTCGACGGAAGGCTCTGCGCTTCGCTCCAGCCTGATCATGGAGATCAAGAGTCTTCAGGAAGCGGAGCCCACGCTATCTCGTGTATTGCAAATCGCAACTCCGCTTGGCATCGACACAGAGCTTCGCAGCGCTCTTTCCAATCAAATTTCTTACCTGCTTCGTGGTGTGCATCGCGAATTTCTCGGGCAACAGTTTTATGAAATGAAGCACAGGGATTTTTCCTGGTGGAACGGCAGCCAGCCGGTTTCTTATCTTGCTTACGACCTGGCGAGTCTCGAGGATCTCAACACATATCTGACTCTCCAGCGAAAGAACGTCGCTTTTCTCGCGCGCGATTTGGCTGTTCCGTTGTTGACGTTTGCGGTGTCCGAAAACATCTACGCCGAATCATCGACGTTTGACTGGAACGAGATCCTGAGCGATCTCGACGCTTTCGATAACAAGCTTCCCGGAAACCCGATCGCCTCACTCGAGACTTTCATCGCCACTGACATGGACAAGGTGAGCATAGACAGTTGCTCCGCCACGCTCAGACTGCCGAAGGACGACTCGAAAGATTATTTCCGGCGGCTTCGCAATACGATGCGAGGGCAATTCCTTCAGCGCTGTACTTATCTCGCGCGCATCAAGGCTGTGAACGACGTGGTGGCCGCCCTCGAGAATTACCGCGAGATCGAAGACGCATTCAACAAGAGTCTTGCCGGTGGATTTCCGTTTACTGATATGAGTACGCGGCCCGATTTCCCGGACCTCGATCCGTGGGAGATGCTGAAGTTCTTCCGCCTCTTTGACAGCAAAGAGAAAGCAGCCCGTGAGGCGTTGGCGCGCAGCACGCAATACGGCGCTGCTCCCAGAGACGCTGAGGAGTTTCTCGATCAGGTAGTGCTGGTTCGTGAGTTCTTTGGTCCATTCCTCGAAAAGAAACAGGGACCGATGCTCGATTTCAAGGTGCAGTTTCGCGTCAACGGCGACAAGGAGATCGGCGCTAACCAGATCATCGATTGGAAATTCGAAGTCGGTAAAAAGAAGTTTGATTATCTCAACGACGATCTTGAAGGGCGCTGGGTCTTCGGCGATCCGATTCGGTTGAGTCTTCGTTGGGCCAACAACTCGCCGGTTGTGCCGGTTACCAGTGCCGTGCCTGTGCCGGTGAAGGCGAAGGATCGAATTGCGACCTTTGTTTATGACGATCACTGGTCGCTCTTCACGTTGCTGCTACGACATGGTCCGATGTTGAAGCGCGTAGGAACGCAGGCCGAGTGCGATCAGAGTTTCGACCCCGAACCTTACACACTCAAATTCAACATTAAAACAGAGCCGGACGCAGCCGGGCAGTCGCCGCAGCGTTCGGAGTTGAAACCTTCTGACGCAGAAGTGTTCATGCGCGTGAGTCTCGCCAAAGCCAACAAACAAGAGCCGTTGATGTTGCCTTGTTTCCCAAGGAAAGCCCCGCCTGTACCGGCGTTACACCCGAACCAAGTGAGTGAAATTAGATGAGCACCGTTCTCACATCTTCACGCCAGATCGAAGTTGACGATCTGCTGCAACCAATCGCCGGTGATAACCCTGCGGGTGAGTCACTTCGTTACGAAGGTACGTACGATCGTATCGCCGAAGCGCGTCGCGAAGATGATCCAAAACTCAGCCAGGGGATCTACAAGACGGCTCACAAACGTGCTGACTGGAATACGGTGTCGAGCGTCTGTGTCGAGACGCTGACAACTCGCACGAAAGATCTGCAAATCGCCGGTTGGTTACTCGAAGCATGGCTGCATCGCGACGGTTTCGCCGGAGTTGCAAAAGGCTTGAGAGTTGTCGCCGGACTGTGCGAGCGGTTCTGGGATGAGATGTATCCGGAAATCGACGCCAATGATCTCGAAGGCCGCATCGCACCATTCGATTGGATCGAGCAAAAACTCTCTCTCAAGCTCAAGCAAATCCCACTGACGACGCACTCCGAACGCGAAAGTTACTCCTACGTCGATTGGGAGCGCGCCTGTCACTTCGAAAACCTGGCGATGAAAGACCCGCGCGCACTCCAAGAGGCGCTCGCGACGATCAATCCGAGCGTGTCAGCCTTCCGCAACGCAGTCAGAGCGACGGAGCGATCGTTTTATGCGGAACTCGTTTGTGATCTCGACGATGCGATCGAGGCCTGTGCTCAACTCGAAGAACTGCTGGACGAAAAGTGCGGCAAGAACGCACCCGGATTCCGGCAGTTCAGAGAAGCACTCAACGCGATTCGACAACTTATCTGCCATGACATGGGCGAGGAAGAAATTAAAACCGATGTCGTGGAATTAGAAAGTCCTCAACCGGCTGTCCCCGAATTTGAGCCATCGTCTGGTGGTCCAATTCGCAGCCGTGCTGATGCCTACCGCCGGCTATCCGAAGCCGCGGATTACCTGCTACGTGCAGAACCTCATAGTCCCACGCCGTATCTCGTCAAACGCGCGGTCGAGTGGGGAAACATGAGCTTACCCGAACTCCTTCAGCAAATCGTTCGCAACGAAGGTGAATTAACCGAGATCGATCGACTGCTGAGGCTAACCGAAAAAAGAACTTAAATCCATCCACAGATTACACAGAAAAATCTGTGAAATCTGCGGATGGATCTAACCCAACTATTAAGGAGAGAAGTCGATGCCAGAAAGCACACAACACAAACTGGATCGGATACGTCCTCCCCGGGTGCAGATAACCTACGATGTGGAAACGAGAGGTTCATTCGTCAAGATGGAACTTCCTTTCGTCGCAGGTATCCTGGCCGACCTTTCGGGAAACGTTGACGATCCCAATCGGGTCCCGCTCCGGGATCGCAAATATGTCGAGATTGATCGCGACAACTTCAACGACATCATGAAGTCGATTGGACCAAAAGTGGAATTAGCCGGTGGTTCGAAAACGTTATCGTTTGAAAACCTCGACGACTTTAGTCCGATCAGCGTCCTCGGTCAGCTCGATCTCAACGCTCGGTTCGAAAAGCGCACGCGGCTTTCAGACCTGGTCGCCAAGCTCGACGGCAACGTCAAGCTGCAGGAGAAGTTTATCGAAGCGCTCAGCGATGACGCGAAGCGCAAAGAGCTGAAAGCAAAAGTCGATGAGCTCAAGACCATGCTTACGCCAGCGGCCGAACCGGAAAAATCACCGGAAAAGCCAAAGGAAGGAGAAGGTAAATAATGAGCACACCAACTGAGCTGCAAAGCAAATTAGAAGTCCTGCACGAAACTCTCGAAACCAAACTCGTTCGCGATCCGTCGCAGGCCAAGCAGGCTATCGACGCAGTGTCCGAGTTGATCGCAGAGATTGAAGCTGGCGACATCAAGCTCGAAGCCGGCGCCGACATGATCGGTGTCATCAACAAACGAATTGCCGCGTTGGACCAGGAAGTTAACGATGGTCTGAACGAGGTGATGCACTCCCCCGCATTCCGCAAGCTCGAATCGTCATGGCGCGGTTTGCACTATCTCGTCAGTCGCACTGAAACCGGGACCATGTTGAAGCTCCGTCTTTTGAATGCAACCAAAGACGAGATTCAGAAGGACCTGGAAAGGGCAGTCGAGTTTGATCAGAGTGCCCAGTTCAAGAAGATTTACGAGGAAGAGTATGGAACGTTCGGCGGCAGTCCTTACAGTGTAATCATTGGCGATTACGAATTTGGACGTAGCCCGCAGGACATCAAGTGGCTCGAGAAAATGTCGAACGTGGCAGCGGCCGCGCATGCTCCGTTTATCGCGGCGGCAAGTCCGCAAATGTTCGATATCGACTCGTTTGATACGCTCAGCAATCCGCGTGACCTGGCGAAGATCTTCGAAAGCACGGAGCTTGTGCCGTGGCGCTCGTTCCGCGACAGCGAAGATTCTCGTTACGTGTCTCTTTGTTTACCGCATTTTCTCCTGCGCTCGCCTTATGGCAGAGACATGCGGCCCAACGATAACGGCGAAGACCAGAAGCAGCGGATCACTGGCCGCATGCCGGCGGACGAAGTCGATTATCAGGAAGAGGTCAACGGTAATCGAGAAGACTACTGCTGGGGTAATGCCGCTTACGCTTTAGCCGAGCGCATCACCAACGCGTTTGCACTCTATCGCTGGACCGCTGCTATTCGCGGCGTCGAAGGCGGTGGCCTCGTCGAAGGTCTTCCAGCCGTTAACTTCAAGACGGACGAAGGCGACGTTGTGCTGAAGTGCCCGACTGAAGTGACGATCACCGATCGCCGTGAGAAGGAACTCAACGATCTGGGCTTCATCACCCTCGTCCATCGCAAGAACACCGATCATGCGGCGTTCTTCGGCGGACAGACCACGCAGAAGCCGAAGGTCTACGGAGACCCGCAGGCGACCGCCAATGCGCGGCTCTCGAGCCAACTGCCTTACGTCATGGCTGCTTCACGTTTTGCGCATTACATCAAGGCGATGATGCGCGACAAGGTCGGCAGCTTCATGACCAAGGAGAATGTGGCTGACTACCTGAACAAGTGGATCGCTGATTACGTGTTGCTGGACGATCGCGCTTCGCAAAGCTCGAAAGCTTCGTATCCATTACGAGAAGCTCGCATCGACGTGGAAGACGTGGTGGGCAAGCCTGGTGTTTACAAGGCTGTGGTCTACCTGCGTCCCCACTTCCAGCTTGACGAACTCACGGCATCGATTCGCCTCGTTGCTGAACTGCCGCCGCCTGCGGCTGCGTAACTCTTAACTTAACGGAGGAAATATGGACGTATTGTTGATGAAGTTCGATCCGGGAATTCCCGGAACGAGCACTATGAAAGGCGCCGAAGCACAGATCGAGCTCCTCTCGTTTAGTCATGGTGTAGCTATGCAGATCACCGGTGACGTAAGCAACACGGAGCGAACCTCTGGCAAACCCAATCACCAGGATTTCACGGTCACGAAGTATCTCGATCAGTCTTCGCCGAAGTTGAACGAAGCCTGTTGCAAGGGAGACAACTTCAAGAGCGTTGAGATCGTCGTGGCCCGTAACGACAAAGGTGCGGTGCTGCCGCTGATCAAGTACACGTTGAAGAACGTGGTGCTGTCGTCGATTTCGATCGGCGGAGGCGGTGGCGACAAACCGGTCGAAACCGTGACCATGAACTACAACCACATCACCTGGGACTTCCACACTCAGAAGGCGGAGGGCGCCGAACAGGGCCACGTCGACACGAAGTGGGATCTCTCGAAGAACGTCAACGCGTAAGACTTTAGCCACAGATTACACAGATCCACTTCTGGAAATCTGCTTAATCTGCGGACCAACTCTTCTTATGCCAGAACCTAAACCAATTGAGGGTGCGAGGGCGTTGCTTTTTGACCGTCTGGTCGATGTTTCTCCCGAGTGGGACGAACACGAGCGGCGCATTCTCAATCGCGATCAACTCAAAGCCTCGGTGCGAAGGGAACTGGAGCGGCTGCTTAACACGCGTTGCTCCATTCCCTTGCATCAGCTTGGCGAGGAGGAACGGTCCGTAATCAACTACGGAATCCCCGACTTCTCCTCGCTCTCTCCCCACAACGCCGACGATCACGTCTTGATCGCTTCGATTGTGGGCCAAACGATTACGGCCTTCGAGCCGCGCCTACGCCACGTGCGCGTCGAAGTTGGACCACTCGCGGGTGCTCAGTCGTCGTTGTTTCTGATCATAAACGCGGAACTGACAGTCGGCTTGTTCACCGAGCCGGTCTCTTTTCCAGTGACATTGAACAGCAAGAGTGGAACGGCGGAAATGAATGATAGCCAATAGCCACGAAGAAATTCTGAAGTACTACAAATCGGAGCTGACTTACCTGCGCCGTATGGGTGGCGTGTTCGCGGAACGGTATCCGAAGGTCGCGAAGCGCTTGGAGCTGGGCCGTGACGAGTGTGCCGATCCGCATGTCGAACGTCTCATCGAGGCTTTTGCTTTTCTCACCGGCCGTCTACAACACGAGATCGACAGCGAGTTTCCCGATATCACGAGTGCGCTGCTCAACATTCTCTACCCGCAACTCACCAGTCCCATTCCCTCGATGGCGGTGGCGCAATTCAACATCGATCCCGATCAGGGAAAGATGACGACCGGTTTTTCGATCGATCGTCACACACCGATCTTCGCGGATGCTGCAAACGGAACCGTTTGTCGTTTTCGCACGTGTTATCCCGTCACACTCTGGCCTTTGCAAGTTACGGGCGCGACGCTCGAAAGCACGCGACGCTGGAACTTCGTGGAGGCCGGCAGCAACGCCGTTACAGCGATACGTTTGAAGGTCGATTGCCTGCCGGGTGGAAAGCTCAATGAGCTATCACTCGATCGTCTTCGTTTTTATCTGAACGGCGATCCGGCATCGGTGAAGACGCTATACGAGCTGCTGTTCTGCAACGTCCACGACGTGGCTATTCAACTCCCGAACTCGCCGTCGCCGATTTTCCTCGGCGCCGACTCAATCCGACCTGTCGGCTTCGAGGATTACGACGATGTTCTGCCGCATCCACCGAATGTGCATCCGGGTTACATGCTGCTGCTCGAGTATTTTGCTTTTCCGAAACAGTATTTCTTTTTTGATCTTCTATTGGATCAGAGCCATCCCGAGCGACGTGGAATAACCAACACACTCCGCGATTTTCTTTCAACCGAGGAGGTCGACAGTTTCGAGGTCCTGCTGTTGCTCAACACGCGGCCAAAAGAGACCTTGTACGTTGACGAGAACACGTTCCGTCTCGGTTGCACGCCGATCATCAATCTCTTTCCGAAGACGACGGAGCCGATCCGTCTCGATCATCGCAGCTTCGAGTATCCACTCGTGCCGGACAAGCGTCGCGAACGAACGACGGAGATTCACTCGATCCTTTCCGTCTCAGCTTCTGCAAACAATAGCGACACGATGCAACGTATCGAACCGTTCTATTCTTACAACCATCGTCTCGAAAGCTCCGATCACAAGGCGTTCTGGCACGCGCGCCGTGTGCCCGCGCAACGCAGAGACGTGCACGGAACCGAGATGCTCCTCTCGTTTCTCGATTTAGATCTCAAGCCGAGTCTTCCTGCGATGCAGAGCGTTTACGCGCACACGTTGTGTACGAACCGTGAGCTTCCGGGTGAGCTGCCGGTGGGCGCTGTGTTTCAAATGGAACAATTCGCGCCGTTGGATCGCGAGCGTCCAATCGTGTGTTTGGGAAAACCTAGCCGGCCTTTGTCGCCGCCGTTGAGAGGCGAAACCGCTTGGCGGCTCGTCTCGCATTTGTCGTTGAACCACCTGTCGTTGTCAGAAGAGAAAGACAGTTTGCCGGCACTGAAGGAGATTTTGCGTTTGTACTGCATCTCCGAATCGCATCACCAGTTGATCGATGGAATTACAGAGATGACGTGTCGCAAGGTCATGCGCCATGTCGGTTCAGATCCGTGGCGCGGTTTTTGTCGCGGCCAGGAAGTGACGTTGACGTTGGATGAAAACTTTTACGAAGGCAGCGGAGGCTTTTTGTTTAGCGCGGTGCTCAACCGCTTTCTCGCCTCCTACGCTTCAATCAATTCGTTCACGCAGTTAGTGATCAAGAGCAAGCAGCGCGAAGGAATCTGGAAAACATGGGAACCGATGGCGGGCGAAGCAGCACTGCTGTAAACGATTTTGGCTGGGGAAAAGCGACGACGGTCGAAGACTGGCTCTTCGCCGAAGGTCACCAGTTTGACTTTTTCCAGGCAGTGCGGCTCCTCGAGATTATTTACACGGGCCAGCATGGTCCAACTGTAAGTCGTGAGCATCTATCGCCGCCGGGACAAGGCTCCGATCCGACAAAGGAGATCGTACATTTTCGCTCCGCAGTAAAACTGGATTTTCCATCCAGCGACATCGAAGACGTTCAACGTACGAAGGATCAACAGCAGCGTCGCAAAGCCTCACCGGCGCCGGCGGAGATGACGGTGAATTTTCTAGGGCTGGCGGGCAGTCTCGGAGCCCTCGACATCCCGAGCACCGAGCTGGTGCTGCAACGCGCGTCGCACAACGACAAAGCGCTCGGCGACTTTCTCGACATCTTCAATCACCGGCTCGTGTCGCTGCTGTATCGCATTCGCAAGCATCATCGCGTCGGTTTGATCTCGAACACGCCTGGTGAAGATCAGGTCGCGCGTTATTTGTTTTCACTTATCGGATTGGGAACGCCGCGTTTGCAAGGCCGCATGCAGATTCGCGACCGCGCGCTGCTTTACTACGCAGGCATTCTCGGGCGCGGGCCTCGTTCCGCGGCAGGTCTCAGGCAAGTGCTCTCCGACTACTTTCAGGTCGACGTTGAAATCAATCAGTTTGTCGGTAACTGGTCCGAGCTCGAAGAGAGCCAGTGGACGAGGATTGGCGAGTCGGGAAAGAACCAGCGACTCGGACGCGACACAGTAGTTTTAGGCACCCAGGTCTGGGATCAACAAGCACGTTTTGAGATCCGTTTGGGACCACTCGGTCTGATGGACTTCGAGAGTTTTCTACCGACTGAGTGGCGTTTCGGTGTGTTGTGTGATCTCGTTCGTTTCTATGTCAAGGATGAGTTTGAGTTCAACATCCGCTTGATATTGAAAGCCGATGAGATCCCGGCGGTGCAGTTAAGTTCGGAACCGGCGCTCTCATGGACTTCGTGGCTTGGTCCAACGCGCAGTGTCAACGGAAATGGACATAGACCGCATGTCACTGTCGAAGATCCATACATCGTGATCACGCCGGAAGCGGTGCGCTCGAGTAGAGGATCGATCAAGAGTCACCTTCTCAATCGTCTGCCACGTAGCAGGCAGGCGGTGTTGCTGGGCCGGCTGAATCGCACTGCTCCGAAGAACACGGTGTTGATGTTACAGGGTAACGCGGCAACCACGATGTACATCATCCGGCGCGGCAAAGTGCAATTGTCGCGTTGCGAAGAGCACGGCAAGGAAACGGTTCTGGGTGTGTTGGGCGAGGGCGATTGTTTCGGCGAGCGCGCGATGCTCAGACACAAGCCATACAGTGAAACGGCCCTCGCGTTGACTGATTGCGAGCTGTCAGTTCTCAGACGCGAGCACCTGACGTTTGTGATGATGCAGGAGCCGGGCTTCCGGCGCGCGGTCGACTCCTATCTCAGCTCCGAAGATCCGCTCGACGACCTCGCTTACCACCATTTCGAGTAACGACGATGACCGATTTCTCTGTGCAACCTCTGTGTTCTCTGTGTCTCTGTGGTTTGCTGATTCGTACGCAATAACCACCACAGAGACACAGAGAACACAGAGGTTGCACGGAGAAGAAGCTTAAGACGATGAGCGCTACTTACATCCAGGACAATCTCAAGTTAAAAATCTCAACGCCGTTGGGAGATAACAAGCTCCTGCTGCGTGCGTTCCGTGGTGAGGAGCGGATCTCGGGTCTTTTCGAGTTCAGATTGGAGATGGTCTCTGAAGACAACGCGATCGATTTTTCATCAATCGTCGGTAAACCCGTGACCGTCACACTCACGTTGTCGAGCGACACAGAGCATTACCTTCATGGCATCGTCGGCAAGTTTGTTCAGGAAGAAACTAACGTTCGTCTGACGCGCTACTTCGCAGAGATTCACCCGTGGCTCTGGCTGCTCACGAAGACGAGCGACTGTCGCATCTTTCAAAACAAGAGCGTCCCTGACATTCTCGAAGCCATCTTCTCAGAGCTTGGCTTCACGGACTTTCGCAACGACCTGAAAGGCACTTACGACCCGCGCGAGTACTGCGTCCAGTACAACGAAACCGCATTCAACTTCGTGTCGCGCCTGATGGAAGAAGAAGGAATATTTTATTACTTCGAACATTCCTCCGATAAACACACGCTCGTATTGGGCGACGACGCGGATGCCCATCAAACCTGTCCGGGATTGGAATCGACGCCGGTTCGCTTCCGGCAGTCGTTGATGGACCACACGCAGGACTTCACGATCACTCGTTGTCTCGTGGAAGAACAAGTCGTCAGCGGCGCCTACGCGCACGACGATTTCAATTTCGAAACCCCGAGCACGGATCTAAAAGTCGAATCGCAAAGTGACACGCCGGCTTATCGCGTCTACGAGTATCCCGGCGGATTTACCAAAACCGACGCGGGTGAAAAGCGCGCCAATCTTCGTCTCGACGCCATCGAGCAACGCCAGAAGACGATTCACGGCGATGGCTACGCGCGTGCATTTGTGGCGGGACACAAATTCGAGTTGAAGGACCACTATCGCGCCGACGTAAACAAGACGTACGTGCTGGAATCGGTCTCACACGCCGCGACTCAGGAAAACTATACGAACTCTTTCACCGCGTTTGCTGTCGATGTTCCGTTTCGTCCACAACTCGTGACGGCGAAACCGCGCATCTCCGGCACGCAGACGGCAATCGTCGTCGGCAAATCAGGTGAAGAGATTTGGACCGATAAGTATGGCCGCGTCAAAGTTCAATTTCACTGGGACCAGCTCGGCAAGAATGATGAAAACAGCTCGTGCTGGATTCGCGTCGATTACGGTTGGGCCGGCAAGAGTTGGGGTGGAATTTTTTTGCCGCGCATCGGACAGGAAGTGATTGTCAGCTACCTCGAAGGCGATCCCGATCAGCCGCTGATCACGGGTGCTGTTTACAACAGCGAGCAAACTGTTCCTTACACGTTGCCCACCGATCAGACTAAGAGCACGCTCAAATCCAATTCTTCAAAAGGTGGCGGCGGTTTCAACGAGATTCGTTTCGAAGACAAGAAGGATTCGGAGGAGCTCTATTTCCACGCGCAGAAAGATCAGAACATAGTCGTCGAGAACGATCGCACGAAGAGCGTGCTGCGCAACGAGACTAACACAGTGAAAGGCACGCGCGATCTCACCATCACCGGTGACGAAACGCACACGAACAAGGGGAATTTCACGCAGACGATCAGCGGAAATTATGAGTTGAAAGTGAGCGGGAATCTGACGATCGACGTCACCGGATCAGTAACGATTAAGGCTGGTACTTCATTGACGAACAAGGCGGGCACCTCGCTGACCAACGAGGCGCAGGCAGACATTACTAATAAAGGACAGGCGTCTAACACGGTCGAGAGCGGCGGCATCACGACGATCAAGGGCTCGCTCGTGAAGATCAATTAAGGATGGATCACAAAAGGCACAAAAGGACAAAAGCACATAATCAATGTTTTGTGATTTTTGTGCCTTTTGTGTACTGAATGAGGTGACAGATGGCGATGCAGGTTTGTATGGGAGCGATGTTGCAATGCAGCTTTGGCGCGGCGCCGAGCTCGCTCGTGGTCCTGCCGGCGAATAAGGTGCTGACCGGAACACCGGCTGCGAACATCATGGACAACAAACCGATGGTGAACATCATGCCGTTCGCTATGTGCTCATCGATGGCAAATCCGACTGTCGCAGCTGCGACCGCGGCAGCGCTGGGCGCGTTGACGCCGATGCCTTGCGTTCCTGTGATCCCCGCACCGTGGGTTCCAGGCGCGCCGACGGTCCTGATCGGGAACATGCCCGCGCTCGATAACAACTGCAAGCTGACATGCGCCTACGGTGGAATGATTCAGATCACAAACCCGGGACAGACCACAGTAATGATTCCTTGAAACCATCCACAGATTACACAGATGCCATAAAAAATCTGCGTAATCTGTGGATAAGGAGTTTGATAGATGACTTACGACTTTGCATTGGACAAGAAATCCGTAATCTCATTGATCGTTGGCTCAGTTGCGATCGCGGCTTTGCTGTTCGTCGCCGGCTTGATTGTTGGCAGACAATGGCTCGGGACTGATTCAGTTGCGGTGGCGCATGCGGCTGAGAATGATCGCACCGCGCTTCCGACCGAACCGGTTCTCAACGAAGAAGCCGCCGCTGCTCCGGCTGCACCGAAGGCCAAACCCGCGTTACCGTTACCGAAGCAAGCAGGTGAAATCCCACCAGAGCCGGCCGCACCAACGGCGCCCGTAGCAGTGCCGGGCAATGTTCCTCCTGCGCAAGTCGTCTCGGAAGCGGCTATCGAAAACGCCGATCAATCTGCTGCGAATACACAGCCTGCGGAATCGGATTACGTGACGGTCCAGGTCGGCGTGTTTCTTGATGACAAAGAAGCCGGCCGTCTGCTCCAACAAATGGAGAACAAAGGCTACAGACCAACTTTCTTTTCCGGACGAGACGCGGAATCGCGCCAGTGGTACGCAGTGCGAATCGGTGTCTATTCAGACAAACAACAGGCCGCAAACGCAGCGGCAAACTTCACGAAGCAGGAGAAGCTGAAGGCAGTTGTGCGGCCTGTTGAGTCGCTCTGAGGAGTACCAATGAAGATACATAGCAGGGGCGTCGTACAGGCGCATGTCATCGGTGGCAATCGGATGCTACAGGCACGGCTTGATCTGTGGAACGCTCGCGCACCGCAAACAATTCAGTGTCAGAGTAAACCCGGCGTTGAGGCTTTTCGAGTCCCACTGCAACCGAAGGCCGGCGGTCTGCCGCTGCCGTCTGATGTGCGCACAAAGATGGAGACCGCCTTCGCCGCAGACTTTTCTGACGTTCGCGTTCACATCGGACATGACGCAACGGCGCTCGGAGCGATCGCCTACACGTGGGGCACGAATATTCACTTTGCTCCGGGCCAGTACAACCCCCACTCGATCCAGGGACAAAAGCTTCTCGGTCATGAGTTGTGGCACGTCGTACAGCAACGGACTGGCCGCGTGCAGAACCCGTTTGGCGGCGGCGTGGCAGTGGTCCAGGACCACGCGTTGGAAGCGGAAGCTGATCGCATGGGTGTCAAGGCCGCAATGACGGTGATGCCACGGAAGAAAGATTAACTGGAAAGATGCCCCCGAAACATCCAAAAGCTACCACAGTGGTCCAACCCGCATCACCGAACGGCAGAAAGACTCCCGTCGCGCCTCCGGTCTATCGTCCACAGCCTGTGCCAAAGGTCTTACAACGAAAGGCTGCTAATGAAAGCAAAGCCCAAACGCAAGCACCAAAAACTCGTGAAGTGAAAGCGCCGCCAGTCTTTCGTCCACAGCCTACGCCGCGTGCGTTGCAAGCCAAAGTACGTAAGCCACTGGGGCGGCCGGCAGCAGGCGTAGTACAGGCAATGAAAACCCAGAAACAAGCGCCGGAAGATCCAACCGTCAAGAAGAAAGCCAAGGTAGAAAAACTGGTAAATCATATTCAACAAATCATCGAGTACATTTACGCCCGACTGGATAAGAAAAACCAGAGAGTTCTCCCTCTGAGCGTACTCGTTACCACCAAACTGTCGAACATGATCGCCGAGGAACACAGATCGACTAAACGAAACTGGCAGTTCATCTCCGTAGCGACGAAGAGCAACGATGTAACAGAACTGGTTGAAGCTTCAAACAACATGCAGCAGTTCAATAAACAATCGGTCGAGACACAGATATCAACTAACACGATGCCTGACATCACGATCGAGCAACAAGAGGATGACCACTTCCGTACCGGAGGCCGGCAGTTTCATGCTGAAACGAATCTTGTTTTCCATGGCTGTCAGACGGTGGGAGTGTCCGGAGGTAAGAACTGTATTTTCTGCTCTCTGTATTTTCGGATGAAGGGCCGCCCTTATTCTTATCACACGGGGGCGATCAAGAGCTGGTTTTTACCTGAGCCGGCAACGATCAAAGAGTTCTTTGGCAAGGATGTTGATAACTACATTACCGCAAACAAGGACGCAATTCTCAAGTTCCAGAACTGCCCGCAGAGTGTCAAGACTCTCGACACAGCGCAGAACCTCATCGATCTCCTTACTAACACCACGTCGTTCTGGTGAGACGATCTTAGAGCGGAGCAATGACCATGAAACCGCCAGCAAAACCTCCACATGCAATCGCACAGCTTCGCCGGCCAACGCCGCAAGCCGCACAACGGCAGTCTGCGAATGCCAAAGCGCCTAACTATAACGTGCAGTCGCCAGTTCCGGTGTCAGGACGAGGCCAGCAGATACGCGCAACGGTTAGCGGCACGCCACAGGTTGCAGGATCGGTCGACATCGCTCCGCGTGGCGGAGGAAAGGCCTACATTTCCAACCTCAACGTCGGTCAACAACATCGCCGTCGTGGTGTTGCCGCCCAGCTCATTGAAGCGGCAGTGTCCACCGCGCGCAGACAAGGTTTTAAGGCCGTAAGTCTGGAAGCACGTCCTTCAGACAATGGGATCTCACCGCAGGCGTTGGTTGCGATGTACCGCCGTCAGGGATTTCAGAACGTGGGAAAAAGCAGTCGTGGCAGTCCGCTGATGGAGCGCAAGTTGTAACTAAAGTCCGTGTTCTGTGTTTAAATTTTAGTGGGGAGTTCAAGTATGAATCAGAATCGAGATTATAACAGCGCTCAACGATAATGAAGAAGCCCACGCCAAAAAAGCCTGATCAGAATGCGCGTTTGACTGCGCTGTTACAACGGCAGTCAGACCCACGGCTGAATCTGCAAGCGGTGCAGAAACTCAACAGTCATTCAAAGGTTGTTCAGGCGCTGAAGCACACGGTGATCAAGAAGGAGCCTTTGATTAAGCCACCTGCTCGACAACTGGTGCAAAAGAAAAGCACGATTCAATGTTTTCCAGCACGCGTCGTGCAGGGATTTAAGCTCTATCCCAATTTGCATCCGGGTGCTATCGAGCCAGTAGATTCAAACCACGTCTTTCGTCTTAGCAACTTTGCCGGACAATACCGTCTACACCGGCGGCATAGTCACGGCGTGAACGTTCCTAATCAACAGTACAACTTCGTGCGTACGCGCGAAGGTGAGATGCTTTTGCACCACCGTTACCGGCATCCTTCAATCGCTGAAGGCAAACAAGTGCTCTATGCCGGGGAGATCTTCTTCAATAACGGCACACTGCAATGGTGGTCCAACGGGTCGGGTCACTATCAACCGTATGTGGAAGACGCCGGACAGGCGAACCTGCCGATGGATCAATTCTTTTCTTTTCAGCAGATCATCAAGGGCGAGCACAAGCGTAAGAAGTAAGCACTCATGAACCCGATAGATAAAAAACCAAAAGGCATCAAGCCACCAAACGTATACAAGCCACCGCCGCCGCCAAAGGCCGTACAAGCCAAGATGGCCCCGGCTGTGAAAGCGCAGGGTGTCAGGCATCCCGTCGCGCCTCCAGTCTATCGTCCGCAGGTAACGCCGAAGACAGTGCAACCCAAAATGGCAAATGGCCTGGTGAACGGGAAGCCTCCGGTCGCGCCTCCGATCTATCGTCCACAACCGGTGCCGAAGGTTTTACAGACAAAAAGTTCCCGACTGGTTAATCGTCCGGCAACACCCAGGATCATCCAGCCTAAGATCGTCTCTCGAGCACAAACGTCCCACGTCCTGCCGGCGCGTTACGTCATTCAACGGGCACTGGCACGGGCCTGGGCGCAGGCTGATGATGAGTATTTACCGTCGGACACCGAGATGGATTTATCGGATGACGATATTCCAGCGGAAGACGAGGAAATCAATCTGGCAACCTCACCCAATGTTGCCAATTGGAGAGCGGGCGTGGCTGAGACTTTTCCCGACGGGTGGAACGACGGCATTGATGTGGAGCGACTACAACATCATCCAAGTCCCACTCGCCTCGCTGCGATTGGGATGGTTGGAGCACCATCCGCGGCTGATCTCGTGGCGGCCCAGGTTGTTCCGCCGAACGCGATGGTAATACCGGGTCAGGAAAGAAATGATGGACGTGAACATGGCCAGCTTGTCGGCCGGGCAATGGGTCTGCAGGCAGCGAATCGAATCCTTGGATGGGCACGCGCAAACTACCCGGCGATTCCGCAAGCCAGTCGACAAACTGCACTTGCGTATAATCACAACACGTGCGTTTACTGCAACGCCAGGCCCTCTACTGAAGTCGACCATGTGTATCCAATACAGAAGCACTGGTATACGTTGGGCTACAACGGAGCTAACTTGGCTCAAGTGAATGACGTGAGTAATCTCGTTGGGTCCTGTGCAATATGTAATGGTGCAAAGAGTAATACCTATCTTAACAATTGGAATGGTCACAATTGGGCCGCGGGCCAGTGGTTTCCCCACGGCCCTCCCGGCGGCACAATACCCGCACGCCGCGGCGCCGCGATTGCAGCAGGCGGATGGTAAAAGGAGAATGAATGACCCTGCGACCTGGTGGTGAGCTCGCGACAAGGCCACTGCACTTCATCTGGATTGCCGATTGTTCCGGCTCGATGGCAGTCGACGGCAAGATTCAATCGCTGAACACTGCGATCAAGGAAGCGATTCCATCGATGCAGGATGTTGCTGATGAGAATCCGAACGCGCAGGTGCTCGTGCGCGCAGTCAGGTTTTCTGATGGTGCTCAGTGGCATGTGTCACAGCCAACTGATATCGCCGATTTTAGGTGGGAGGATCTCACTGCCGGTGGCGTCACTGCGATGGGCCGCGCGCTCAGCATCGTAGCGGACCAGCTCAAGATCCCGCCGATGACGGACCGCGCGCTGCCGCCTGTGCTCGTGCTTATTTCCGATGGTCAACCAACTGACGACTTCAACGGTGGGTTGCAGGCATTGATGAACGAGCCGTGGGGGCGTAAAGCCGTGCGGATCGCGATCGCGATCGGTGAAGACGCGGATCAGGAAGTGTTGAAGCGGTTCATTAACAACCCGGAGCTTAGACCACTGCAAGCTAACAATCCCGAAGCTCTGACCAAATACATTCGCTGGGTATCTACGGCTGTGCTCAAGTCAGCCTCGTCACCAATGAGCAGAACAATCGATTCCTCACCGGGCCTGAACGTTCCGCTCCCGGTCATCCCCGACACCGGCACCGGAGCCGCTGACGACGTGTGGTAATTTTCAGACTCTGTGCAACCTCTGTGTTCTCTGTGTCTCCGTGGTTAAGCTTTGCCGACGATAAGTGAACCACAGAGACACAGAGAACACAGAGGTTGCACAGAGAATATTCAAATGACAGCTAATCATTGGCAGGTTGTCGGGCAGAGTGTGCGTGGGGCGGTGCATGAACGTAACGGGCTTCCGAATCAGGACGCGATTCATTGGCTTCCGGAATCGGGGGAGGGCTCGACGATCGTGCTTGCGGTGGCTGATGGTCACGGTAGTGCGAGATATTCGCGCAGCCATATCGGTGCTTCTCTTGCCGTTGAAAGCGCTGCGCAGCTGGTCCATGAGTTTATCAATAGCCAGGCCGACAATCTGTCGTTGCTGAAGGACGCGGTTGAAGATTGGCTGCCACGTGCGCTGGTCCGCAAGTGGGTTGAACTAGTCAGCGATCACTGCAACGCAGATCCCCTCAACGATGGAGAGGAATCTCTGATCGCGTACGGCGCGACGTTAATCGTTGCCGCAGTCAGCGAACGATTTGCCTTATACCTGCAACTGGGAGACGGAGAAATACTGACGGTAAGCGAGAGTGGGGAAGTAACACGACCACTAACCAGAGACGATCGACTCATCGCCAACGAAACCACTTCACTGTGCGCACCCGACGCGTGGCGTGATTTCCGCGTGAGCTTCCAACCACTCAACCACTCATACCCGGCGTTGATCTTGCTCTCGACCGACGGTTATCCAAATTCATTTCGACACGAATCGGGCTTCTTCAAAGTCGGCTCTGATATCCTGCACATGATTCGTGAGCATGGTCTCGTCATGGTCAAAGACAACCTCGCCGGCTGGCTCAGCGATTCAACTCACGCCGGCAGTGGCGACGACGTCACGCTCGGCATACTCTGCTCACTAGATAAACATGGACCAGATTCTTAAGCCAGGTCAGAAGGTCCGCACTACAACAACACGCGGCGACTGCGTCGTCGAGAGCTTCCTCGGCAGCGGCGGACAGGGAGAAGTCTACCGCGCTTTGCTAAACAACAAACCCGTCGCGCTCAAGTGGTATTACGCGGCGTCAGCTACGCCGGAACAACAAAAAGCGCTCGAGACGCTAATCAAAATGGGTACTCCGAGCGACCGATTTCTCTGGCCGGTGGAACTCGCGACTTCATCTTCAAGCACCGGCTTTGGCTACATCATGCCGCTCAGAGATCATAGATTCCGCGGTATCGTCGACTTGATGAAGCGCAGGATCGAACCCGGCTTTCGTGCACTTACCACTGCAGGCCTGGAGCTCTCGCACAGTTATCTACAACTTCACACAAAAGGCCTTTGCTATCGCGACATCTCTTTCGGCAACGTCTTCTTCGATCCGGACAACGGCGAGATCCTTATCTGCGACAATGACAACGTTGCCGTCGATAACCGGTCGCGCAGCGCCGTCTACGGTACGCCACGATTTATGGCGCCGGAAATCGTCAGGGGCGAAGCGACGCCCAGCACGCAAACTGATCTGTTCTCGCTCGCGGTGTTGTTGTTCTATATGTTCGTCATGCATCACCCGCTGGAAGGTAAGAAAGAGCTGGCGATCAAATGTCTCGACTGGCCGGCGATGAAGAAGCTTTACGGAACGGAGCCACTGTTTATCTTCGATCCTGCTGACGACTCAAACGCGCCCGATCCGCAGTCACATCGCAACGCGCTTGCTTTCTGGCCGCTGTATCCGCGTTTCCTGCGCGAGCTGTTCACGAAAGCATTCACTGAAGGTATTTGCGATCCCCAACACGGGCGCGTGCGCGAAAGTAATTGGCGGTCAGCGACGGTCCGTCTGCGCGACTCGATCATCTATTGCACGCACTGCAACGCAGAAAACTTTCACGACACAGACGAAGACAACGATCGTTGCTGGTCCTGCCGTCGAGAACTGCGACTGCCACCACGTGTTCGCATCGGTAAGAACTTCGTGATGTTGAATCACGATACGTTACTCTTTGCGCATCACGTGGACGAAGAAAAGAAATACGACTTCACACAACCAGTTGCTGCCGTGACCAAACATCCTGTCGATCCGGAGATCTGGGGGCTCAAGAACGTCTCAATGCAAACGTGGTCCACCACCAATCAGAAAGGTGAGGTGAAGGATGTTTCGCCGGGCCGCAGCGTGACGCTCGCGCTCGGCACGAGAATCAACTTCGGCCACACAGAGGGTGAGATCTGGTCTTGAAGCAATTCGATGAATCGGTGCCGCAAACGCTGGGAGAGATCTTAATCAAACACGGCCTTGCACCGCTCACCGATGCAAAGCTCTGCGAGAATTTCTTAAAAGATTACTGTGGCGCTTTTAAAGAGGAGATCTCGTTGCTGGTCCTCGCAGTTAGAGAGCGTGTCGCCAGCGATCTGCTTGTTTCGCAGGATGGATTGCAACGCGACTTACTCCGCGGCCTGCTGGTCAAGCGTTTGCGAAAAGGCCGCACGCTGAACGAAGGTGACGCGCGTTGGGCCGTTGACTCGTGGGCTCGCGCGATCCGCGCGCTTTCGAGATCGGAGTCTAAGCCCACATCGATCGATCTGCCACCTGTTAGTAACGCGAATCCGTCAAAACCGTGGCCCCGATCGGGAATCATCGAACGATTCTCAAAAGCAGTTCGCGCAATCGCCGTCTCTACATCAAGCGAATTGATAGTTGCTGGTGGCGACGATGGAATCATTCGCTTATTGCAACCAGACGCCATCTCTACTCTAAAACAATGCGACGCACCGGTATCAGCACTCGCTTTTTCACCGAATGGCGTGTTGATCGCTGCAGTGAGTGGACGATCGATCGAGATTGTTGATTTACATTCCGGTGAGGTGAAGGTGTTGGGCCAGATTGGCAAACAGCCGTCACTCGTCTTCTCGCCGGGCGGCAAGAGTCTCGCTTCGGCGAGTGCAGATGCGCGTTGCGAGATACAAGTTTGGAATTTGCAAACGGGGCAGATGCGTGTCTTCAAAGGCGCGTCGAGTGGTCCACGTTCAATCGCCTTTTCACCAGACGGACATCAAATCGCCGCCGCCGACAGTGATCTTTCAAACCCGTCGATCAGGCTCTGGGATCTTGAAACAGGTACGATGCGCGTTCTTGGAGGATCCACGCGTCAGATCACGTCGATTGGTTTTCTTAGCGACGGAAGGGAGCTGGCATCCGGGAGTTGGGACGAAACAGTGCGCTTGTGGAACGTTCGGACTGGCGAAGCACGCATTTTAGCCGAGAATTGTTCCTGCGTGTGCCGCATGGCAATTTCGATGCAGAGTGACAAACTGGCCGCATATTCACTGGACGGCCGAATCCGCATCTGGGATCTCGAAACCAGCCGCTCACGAACAATCGGCGAATGCTCCGGCGTCAACGCCCTCTCCTTCCTAACCGACAGTCGCCTCATCACCGGCAGCGACGACGGCGCCCTCTGCCTCTGGAATTGTTAGCCACAAAAAGGCACAAAAAGCACAAAATGATAATTGCTTGGTGCGACGTCCACCCAATAATCCTTTTGTGCTTTTTGTGCCTTTTTGTGGCTCAACACACACTTTGGGCAGAAATGAAATGGGAGGATCGTCGTGAAAGGCGGTTTCACGAAGTTGCTGGTTCTTGTTTTTGTTTGTTCCCTGACGGTTCAAGCTGCCGAGGAATTTGATACAAAAGCGATTGACGAATACATCGAGAGCAAAATGCGGCTGCCGCGTATTCCAGGCATGGCTCTCGCAATCGTAAAAGATAATGAGATCGTCTATCTAAAGGGTTACGGACAAGCCGATCCGTCCAGACGCCCTATGACACCGCAAACTCCCCTCATCCTCGGCTCAGTTACCAAATCATTCACCGCACTGGCCATGATGCAACTCGTCGAAGCGGGCAAAGTTGAACTCGACGCCCCAGTGCAAAAATACATTCCCTGGTTTCGAATCGCCGATCCAAACGCTTCGGCTCAAATCACTGTTCGTCAACTTCTTTATCAAACCAGCGGCTTGCCAATGCTACGCGAGCCGCAATTCTGGACCGCGCAGGATCCGGGTGCTCTCGAGCGCACAGTCCGGTTTCTTGCGGACAAGCAGATGAGTTTTCCGCCGGGCCACGGATTTAAATACTCAAACGCCAACTATGAAACGTTGGGTTTGATTGTGCAGACGATTACGGGAATGTCTTTCGAAGATTATGTAAGACAAAATATTTTTGTGCCGCTCGAGATGAAGAATAGTTTTGCGTCGCAGGATGAAGCTCTGAAGCAGGGCATGGCGACGGGACATCGTTGGTGGTTCGGAGTTCCAGTTGCAGTGACGTTTCCTCTCAACCGTTCAGAGCTACCGGCTGGTTATCTCATCTCCAGCGCCGAAGACATGGCCCACTTCATGATTGCCGAGATGAATGGCGGTCAATACAGAAACGTGTCAGTGCTCTCGAGTGATGGCATCGCATTAACGCACACCTCGCCACGGTTTTACGCAATGGGTTGGGAACTGCTCGACATCGATGGACGTCGACTGATCAATCACGAAGGTGGCACTGCAAACTTCGAGACTTCAGTTTTTTTGGATCCTGAAGCGCACGTCGGTGTGTTTATTGGTGCGAATGTGATGAGCGCGCTCGACGCCTTCTCGTCACCACACGGAAATGAACCGCTCGATGGTCAAACAGTCCGTGCTGTCGGGCTGACAGTATTGAACATGACCACACATCGTCCCTTACCCGATCAGGGACATGGAATTCGCAGGTTGTATCTGCTTTTCGATCTAGTGGTATTGGTGTTTACGGTACTGTTGATTATCTCGATACTGCGAATGCGACGGCGCTATCATCGGTTGAAAGAGCAGGGAATAACGGGATGGAGCATTGTGTGGGCCATCGCGCATTTCGCACTCCCGTTGTTTGTCTTATACCTCACGGTGAGGGTGTTTTTCTGGCAAGTCCTGAGGATGTTTCAACCAGACTTCTATTATTGGCTGACAGGCGTTGCGATCGTGTTGTTCGTGAAAGGACTGATCGAGATAGCGATGATTATTAGCCATAAGAAGGCACAAAAAGCTCAACAATCGGCAGAACCTATCTGAGCTCTTTGTGCCTTTTTGTGGCACAAAAGACTTCAAGACCGAGCCTCACAGGCAATCAGGGTGACCGCAGCTACAATTCTTCTCATGTCCACCCGCCGCATTCCTACAATGCAGGCTGCAGTATTCATCATCGGATGGTCGCGGACATTTGCACGGCGTGTGGGCGCAAGTTTCGGTGGACTGTGTGTTATTCATTTCTACTCTCCTCCTTTTGAACAACTGATTTTAAGTCTTATTTAGACAGTTTTGCGAGGTCCATCCGCGACTCGGCGGGATACCCGCGTTCGAGCCAACCTTGCAGTCCGCCAGCGAGCGGTCGCACGTTCGTGATTCCCTGTCGCTTGAGTGCCAGCGCCACACGGGCGCTCGTAGCTTCGTTTGGTCAAGAGCAGTAAAGAATCAAAGTCTTTCCACGCGGTAGCTCGCTTCCTCGTTCTTCAAGTGTCTCGGCGGGCAGTCTCAGCGCGCCGGGTAGCATCCGCGGCTCAGCTTCGTCATCCATCGCGTGTCGGAGATCGACGATGACGACATCAGCGCCCGTGTCCAACTCCGCCTTCAACTGCTCGGGAGTGATGCGCGCGATGCGCAACGAGCGCAGGAACCAGCGACGTTGCACGTACTTCCATACCACGTAACCCGCGAGGCCCAAAACGACAAGTGCGAACAGCAATCCACCGAAACGTGACGCGTATGCGACAACATCTTCTAATTGATCGCTGAACAAGTAGCCGAGCAACTCGAACGCACCGATCCAGAGCAGGATGCCCAGTCCGTCAAAGAAGACGAAGCGTGAACGCGACAAGCCGTAAACTCCCGCCATCGGCGTCGCGAGTGCGCTCACGCCTGGCACGATCTTGCCAACGATCAGAGTCTTCGCGCCGTAACGCGCGAACGACGTCTCGGTGCGTCGTACACAGTAATCAGGCTCGAGTGAGATGCGGCAGAAGAACTGGAGTACCCGAACACCGCGTCGCCGGCCAATCTCGAACCAGACCAGGTCTGCCATGATCGCGGCGATGCAGGCGACGAAGAGCGTCGCAGTGAAACTTAACTGGCCCGTGTGCGCGAGCGCGCCCGCTGCGATGATGAAAGGTGTGGACGGAATTGGTAGTCCGAGTTGCTGTGCCAGCACGGAAGCGAAAAGCACGAGGTAACCGTGCTTGACCAGGAATTGAAGCGTGTCAGCCATTATGCCGCATGATAGAAGTTTTAAAACGGTGATGCCACCAAATCGCCATCAAATCGATAGATAACTATTCTTTGAACTCGTGAACAACCGTTTCACAACGTCATCACATGTTCGTGGTAACCAACCGGCGTATCGAGAGCTTTCTAATAGCATCTGCCAGTATCAACTGAAATACAATCAAGGAAGGGAATAGAGAAATGAATAAAGTATCAAGAGCACTCGGTGCGGCGATGCTCTGTCTGGGTCTGCTGTTATCAGCCGGCTTCGTCATGGCAAAGCAGGAACAGACTATGCCAGCCAAGGATCAGCCGAAAAAAGAGAAGACAGCTATGATCAACGGAACAGTATCTGCAATTACTGATTCAGCGTTGACCATCGTTGACAGTCAGAAGGCTGAGCACACGCTTGCGGTTACGAGTGAAACGAAAGTGACTAAGGCTGGAAAGGACGCCACTCTTGCCGATGTGAAAGCGAACGACGTTGTCACCGTCGAAGTCAAGAAGGGTGAGGGTAATGCATTGACGGCGCTGAAGATTGCAGTGTCTTGAACGGTTAGTAATCATGTGAAAACGACGAGGTGTGAGGAAATCCGCCTCGTCGTTTTTGTGCCCTGATTTCCTCAATTCTTTCTCTGCGCGTCCTCTGCGTCCTCTGCGCCTCTGCGGTTTACATGCGTTTTCGTTCTCTTTTACCGCAGAGGACGCAGAGGCTGCGCAGAGTTACCCAAATATCGATCTGGTTTACACGATCCAACGCTTCTTGTAGACTAACTTGCCAGATCGATTCCTCAACAGCAGGAGAAATTATCCGATGTACTCCCCCCGCAATGCCCAGATCATTGCCTTACTTTTAATCTCAACATTCTTTTACGGACCTACAGTCAGTGCTCAAACAAAAGCCCCGGTTAAAGTCGCGGAACCCGCCAGGCAAAAGCCTGACTATTCACAGGAAGCCGTAGTCGTCGAACAATTGACTACCGCCTACCGCTTCGAGCGTGACGGCACCGGACTGCGCGAAACGACTCTGCGCGTGAAGGTCCAGAGTGACGCCGGTGTCGAACGCTTCGGACAACTCGTTTTCGACTACAGCTCTGCCAATGAAAAACTCGATATGGACTACGTGCGTGTGCGCAAAGCCGATGGCACTGTCGTGAACGCCGCTGTCTCCGATATCCAGGATCTAAGCGCGCCCGTCGCTCGCGAAGCTCCGGTTTATACCGACCTCAGACAGAAGCATATAACTGTTCCCGGTCTACGCCCCGGCGACACGCTCGAATATCACATGGTCTGGAACATCTCCACGCCGCTGGCCCAGGACCAATTCTGGCTCGAGCATTATTTCGTGATGAAGCGCCTCATCGTGCTCGACGATCAACTGACGGTGAACATACCGGCCGCGAGTAAAGTGAAGTTGAAAACTCAACCCGGCTTTGATCCCACGATCAAAGAAGAGAGCGAGCGCCGCATCTATGTCTGGAAACACTCAAACCTGAAACCTGACAGCGAAGAAGACGAGAAAGAAAAGGAACAAGCAGCCGAAGACGACCCGCAAAGCGAAGAGGCTGAAGAGTTCCACCCGCATGTGCAGTTAACTACTTTCCAGAGTTGGGAAGAAGTGGGCCAATGGTACTCAAACCTGCAAAAGGATCGCATCGTCCCTGATGAGAAGATTAAAGTTAAAGCAGAGGAAGTAATACACGGACTACAGAGCGAGCAGGATAAGGTCCGTGCACTCTACGAATACGTTGCCAAGAACTTCCGCTACGTGAGTCTGTCGCTGGGCCAGGGTCGATACCAGCCACATCCGGCGGCAGACATCATGGTCAATCAATATGGCGACTGCAAAGACAAACACACATTGCTCGCCGCGATGCTCGCCTCAACTGGTATGCGTGCGTATCCAGTGCTGATGAACTCTTCCCGAAAGCTTGACGCCGACATGCCTTCACCGGGCCAGTTCGATCACGTCATCACCGCCATTCCTTTGGGCAACGAAACACTTTGGGCAGATACAACTGCGGAAGTAGCGCCCGCAGGATTGTTGGCGCCTCCTTTACGCAACAAGAAAGCATTGATGATTCCGACGTCTGGACCAGCGCACCTGGAAACCACGCCCGCTCAACCGCCATTTTTGTCCAGCGAAGCCGTCTCAGTCGAAGGCACCGTTGACGATCTCGGCAAGATTTCTGCGCACACTCGCATGGTGTTGCGCGGCGACGCAGAGATGTACATGCGCATGATGTTTCGCCGCACACCCAGGAGCAACTGGAAAGATCTCGGCCGTGTGCTGAACATCGTCGGTGGTCTAAGTGGAGAAGTTTCCGATATCAAGACAACTGAGCTGACTGACCTCGCGAAGCCGTTCGAGGTTGAGTTCAACGTTTCGCAAAATGATTTCCTCGACTGGTCGAGCAAGAAGCTCAAGCTCGAGCTTCCATTTCCACCGTTGAGAATGCCGGCCCTGACCGGACGCAAAGCAAACAGCACAAAACCGATCGAGCTCGGTGTGCCAATCGAAATCTCTTATCGTTTGAAAATTACCTTGCCGAGTAAATACCAGGCGCGCTTGCCTGTGCCTTTGAAAGTGACGCGCGACTATGGTGAGTATGTTGCGGAGTACAAACTCGAGGGACAAACGCTTACCAGTTCGAGATCACTTCGTCTGAAACAAACCGAGCTGCCGGCTGAGCGTTTGCAGGATTATCGCGCGTTCGCAGCCGCCACCAAATCGGACGCGGCGCAGACGATGTCTTTGGAAACGGAAGTTGCCGGCGCTCCGGCAATTCCCGATTCAGTTAAAACCGAAGATCTTTTCCAGGCAGCAGAAGCAGCCGCGAAAAACGGAAACTATGTAACGTCCGAACAACTGCTCAAACGCATCGTCGAGAAGGAGCCGAAACATAAAACGGTCAGACGGCAGCTAGGCTTTGTTCTGGTCCAACAGCGCAAGTATCCCGAAGCCATCGAGGTCTTGAAGGAACAGATCAAGATCGATCCGTTTGAAGACTATGCCTACAATCTCCTCGGCCGCGTCTACTGGCAACAACAAGACTACACGCACGCCGAAGAAGCCTTTCGTAAACAGATTGAAGTAACGCCGCTGGACCAGTACTCATTCGCGAGTCTCGGGCAGATGCTGGTCGAGGCGAGAAAGTATAAAGAAGCGATTCCGGAGCTCGAGCGAGCCATCTCGCTGAATCCGGAAGCGGAGATGCTTCAGGTGAGTCTGGGTCGCGCTTATCTGAATTTAGGCGAAACTCAGAAGGCGATTGCGGCTTTTGAAGAGGCGATCAAGCTGGATCGAAGTCCGTTGACTTTGAACAACGTCGCCTACTTCCTTTCGCAAAAAGGCGCGCAGCTTGATAAAGCGCAGCAGTATGCAGAGTCGGCAGTGACGTCAGTTGCAAACAACTTGCGCAACGTCGAGACGGCGAATCTCACGATCGAGGATCTCGGTAACGTCTCTTCACTGGCTGCTTACTGGGACACGCTCGGTTGGGTCTATTTTCAAAAAGGAGATTTGGACGCAGCCGAGAAATACGTCAAAGCTGCATGGATCATTCAACACGACGGCGATCAGGGCCATCACATGGGAATGATCGCGGAGAAGCGTGGCAAGAAAGACGAGGCGATTCGTCTGTACGCGCAAGGCACAGCGGCGTTTCGACCGGCGCCGGAAGCTCGCGAGGGTTTGTTGAAACTGGTGCCGTCTGATTCAGTTCAGAAACTGTTGGACGCTGCCACGGTTGAGTTACGCGATTACAACGTTTTTAATTTGGGACAGCTCATGCCGGCCCTCAAAGCTCCTGCTCAGGCGGAGTTCTACGTTGTCTTCGCTCCCGATTCGACGCGGGCGGCGCAAGTGGTCGACGTTAAATTCATCAAAGGTGAGGAGAGTCTCAAACCACTCGCGGCGCAACTGAAGACAATCAAGTATCAACTGGTCTTTCCCGACAACTCACCGACGAAGATCGTTCGCCGCGGAGCGTTGCTATGCATACCCAAGCCCGGTGGTTGTAGCTTCACGATGATTGGTCCTGAGTTGATTACGTCGATTGATTAATTAGCCACTGGAATCTGATCACCGACCAGGTCGCTACCGCTCCCTGTACTGACCCGATCCAAGAAAGCGGTCGCGGGTTTACTTGTTTGCCCAGACCTGCTCTGAAAATCGGGGTGGGCGCTTTTCGAGCTCAGTGTTTATTCGTGCGAGTAATTCCAACTGCTCGGATTCGCTCAGAAGTGTACTCGACCATCGATAGATCTGATTCTCTTCGATGTCGTTGTGAGTAGCGAGACGTTCTTCAACCTTTCGAACCGTATCGGCGACAGCAGCTAGTTTTGCGTCATTGCCTGGAAGTTCACGAAGAATGCCGATTGCTCGTGCGAGCTCATGCATGAAGAAATCATGATCGGCACGCAAGTTCTTAATTATCAGTGGCGCTTCACTCAAACGGTCTGTCACGGCGGGAAACAGGTGCAGATGTTCCGCTCGAATGTGAACGGCAAGCCGTGCCCACAGTAGATCCAACCTGGAATAGCTCGTCTCTACATCCTTGTTCTCTAACGCGGTCAGAAGTTGCTCGATCACTTCACCCACCGCATGGTGATCGTGCGACAAACGTAAACGTACTTCAGCCATAACCGAATTTTAGCCACAAAGAGGCACAAAACGCTCAAAAATTAGCAAAACCTATTTGTGCTTTGGCGCTTCTTTGTGGCGAAAAAAGTTTAGTCACTTCCACGATTGCGATCGTAAGCAGGCCGCAACCGCTGATCACTATCCAATCTGTTAACGACGGTTTGGTCGTATCGAGAATCACTGCGAGCGGCGGAAAATAGACTGCTGATAGTTGCAAAAGCACGACCATAAACGCAGCGAACCAAATAAACCGATTTTTGAACAGACCATCAAAGGCCGATCGTGTGCGGGAGCGACAGTTGAATGTATGGCCCAGTTGGATGAAGACAAGCGCAAACAGAGCGATGGTACGCGCGTGTGCGCCCGAGCCATAAGTTTGCAGTGCCCACAGGTAAGCGCCCAGACCAAGTGCTGCAAGCATCAGAGATTGCCAGCCAACTAAGATAAAGAACGGCTTGGATAGAAGTGTTGAATGTGAACTTCGCGGCGGCTGTTTCATAATTTCCGGCGAGGCCGGCTCCATCGCGAGCGCCAACGCAGGAAAGACATCGGTAACTAAATTCATCCACAATATCTGCAAGGGCAGAAGCGGTAACGGCCATCCGACTGCGATGGCGGTGAAGATCACTAACACCTCACCAAGATTGTGCGAGAACATCATGTGCACAAACTTTGTGATGTTTGCATAGATGGTTCGTCCTCCTTCGACTGCGCGGACGATGGTTTCGAAATTGTCGTCTGCTAACACGACGTCAGCAGCTTCTTTCGCCACCTCCGTTCCACGCTGGCCCATCGCAATACCGATATTTGCGCGTTTTAGTGCTGGAGCATCATTAACGCCGTCACCAGTGACAGCCACGACTTCACCTGCCTGCTGCAAGGCTTCGACGATGCGTAACTTTTCTTCCGGAGAGACGCGGGCAAACACGTCAGTGTTGCGAGCGAGATCAGCGAGACTGCGTGGCCCAGCGTTGATGAGATCGTGTCCATGCAGAGCAGCCGGCTCTTTTCCCCCAAGACCCAGCTCACGAGCGATGGCGATTCCCGTATTCAGTTGATCTCCGGTGAGCATCACGGTGCGAATGCCGGCAAGCCGGGCGCGGCGAATCGCATCGGCCACGCCACGACGAGGAGGATCGATCATGCCCACCAATCCGACGAACGTGTATCCACTTTCGAGTGCTTCGTCCGAGGAATGCTCGGTTTCATCTTTGAAGTGTTTGATAGCGAGACCCAGCACGCGCAGTGCTCGCTTCGCCATTTGTTCATTCGCCGCGCTGAATCTGGCGACTGCCTCCGCATCCAGAGACACAGTGTCGCCATTAGCATCGACATAGCTTGAACAAGCATCGAGCACTACGGCCGGCGCTCCTTTCAACGCTGCGAGGTGCTGGCCCACAGTGTCGCGATGCAAAGTTGTCATCCGCTTGGTCGACGCGTGAAAAGGTTGTTCTGCAATTTTGGGATGACTGGCGCGCTCGTTCGCAACGTCCAGAACAAGAGCGTCGGCAACGACCAGCAATGCTGTTTCTGTTGGATCGCCGATTGTCCGCGTTTCGTCCGTTGCCTCGGTGCGAAACGATGCTTCGTTACAAAGCACTCCGATGCGAACTGCCTGTTGCAGCAACTCATCGTTGTCGAGTGAAGCTTCACCGCCTTCAATCTCAATTCGTCGATCGTCTGACAAGTAGTACTCACGCACGGTCATCCGGTTTTCAGTCAGCGTTCCTGTTTTATCGGTGCAAATGACTGTCGTACTTCCGAGCGTTTCGACCGCAGCAAGCCGGCGCATAATTGCACGCTGCCGGGCCATGCGCAGCACGCCCAACGCAAGAATGAGCGTGGTGACAGCCGGAAGACCTTCGGGTACAGCCGCAACCGCGAGACTGATACCAACTTCGACCATCAACCACAGACCATCGCCACGCAACCATCCGGTAATCATCACGATTGCGGCGATGGCCAAAACCAGATAGACCAAACGGCGTCCTAAATCAGCGAGCTGTATTTCCAGCGGCGAGCGTTCTTTCGTCGCGGTGGCAACCAGCCGGCCAATCTTGCCGAGCTGAGTGGCTGTGCCCGTGCTAACAACGATGCCGGCGGCTCGACCTCCGGCTATGGCGGTGCCGAGATAGAGCATGGACCATCGTTCCGCCAAAGGTGTTTGAATGGGAACAGCGTCGATGCTTTTCTCGACAGTCGTGCTCTCGCCGGTCAATGCTGACTCTTCGGCTTCGAGGCGCACGGCTTCGAGCAGTCGAGCATCAGCCGGAACTCGATCACCGGCGTTCAAAATAATGATGTCGCCAGGAACAAGCTCTTCGGCGTCAACAGTCGTTTCAAAGCCATCGCGTCGCACTCGTGAGCTCGTGCGTGATTGTTGGCGCAATGCATCGAGCGCGCGTCCTGCTTGCCATTCAGTAGCAAAGCCGACCGCGGCGTTGAGAACAAGGACGACCAGAATCGCGATTGCCTCGGCGCCGTCACCCATTACCCAGGCGATAGCAGCAGCGATTGCGAGCAAAGCGATTACAATGCTCGCGAACTGATCGACAAGCACACGCCAGGCGGGACGAGCCTGAATCCTTTGCAGCGCGTTGGACCCGTACCGCTGCTGTCGCGAGTTCACTTGAGATGTGGTCAGACCCGACGTGGAATTCACATCGAGCAAGCGCAGCACGTCGCCCACCGGCATTGCATGCCAATCTGTACCTGTCACCGCAGGTGCTGGAGTAGTGTTAACAATGCGTTCAGGAGTTGCTTGTGCAGCGCTCATCACCTGCATACTCCCGTTAGAGAATCGCTTCGGCGGGGCGGCGTCGTTTGTCCCACGGATCTGTGAACTCGGGATCGTGTGAGTGATCGTGGCGATCGAGATTTAGCATTTCTTTGATAGCGGGAAGCTCGCTTTTCGCGAAGTCCTCAACTGACCCGTCGAGTACAATTCGTCCCGCGTCTAACACAATAACTCGCGTCTTCGGCAATCGTGTTGGCGGCGCTTCCACAGTCTTCACTTCGCCATCGCCGCCGCTTTCTGCACAGTAGCGAGCGAGATAATCAATCTCATGGACCTTCTTCGTGACGTATAACGATGAGATGTGGTTGATATCGCGCGCCCGAATAACAAGATCCAAGACTTTGAGAGCGGCCAGTGGATCGAGACCCATCGTGGGCTCGTCAAACAACATGATTCTGGGCCATCCGATTAATGCTCGTGCTATCTCGAGCCGGCGCTTCATTCCGCCAGAAAGCTCTTCCGGATACTTTTCTTCCTCTCCTTCAAGTCCGACGAACTGCAAGACCTCGCGAACAGATCTGTCGATCTCTTCTTCAGACCAGTCATGCTCCTCGAGACGATAGGCAGCGTTCTCATAAACTGGTAAGCCAGTGAAGAGGGTATCTTCCTGAAAGACCATACCCATCAATCCGCCACGAAGATCGATCAGCTCGGATTCGTTCAGGTTTTCGATCTCTTGTCCTTCGATAAAAATCTGTCCGGAGTCCGGCTTTAGAAGACCCATCGCTAAACGCAGCAATACCGATTTGCCGGATTCTGAGATACCAGTCACAAAAGTCATCTCGCCTCGATTGAGCATGAAGCTTATGTCGTTTAGCGCGAGCCGATTGTCGAAGCTTAGCGAGACGTTGCGAAACTCGATTGCCGGCGGTGGAGTGATCGTGTTCATGTTCTTTTGCGCTGCAACGTTCATGCCGTTTTGCGCCGTGTTATTTAGGACTTTTGTCCACAGCCGTCTTTCTAAAACTTGCGGGAAATTCCGTTTAATTTGCGAAATACCACGCAGCCTCACGCCTTTCGACTCTCCGAAATCTCGATAGACACGCGGTACAGGTTGTGCACTGACGCAATGTAGGAGAGTGTGCTATGAAAATACTCTTAGCCATAGATGGTTCACCTTGCAGTGATGCCGCCGTTGAAGAAGTTAGCCGCAGACCGTGGCCCGCTGGCTCGTCAATCAAAGTATTGACCGCGTTCGAGTTGCCGACGCCGCCGACTCCCGAAGGTTGGGCATTACCACTCAACTATTTTGAGGAAATGGACGTCGCGCTGCGTAAGCAAGCACAGAATGTCGTTGACGGAGCGATAGCGAAGCTCAAACCAAAACTGCCTAAGACGATTTCTCTCGACGCGCAAATTCTGGTAGGGTCGCCGCGAACTGCGATTCTCGATGAAGCCGAGAGTTGGGGCGCGGATCTTATCGTGGTCGGCTCGCATGGTTATCGTGCGTGGGAACGATTCCTTTTGGGATCAGTGTCGCAGTCCGTGGTTTCACACGCTAAATGTTCAGTGGAGGTTGTTCGTTGCAGTCGCAAAGAATGAAAATCCTGGTTGCATACGACGGTTCTGAAGATGCCGATGCCGCGTTCCTTGACTTAAAACGCGCTGGATTGGGATCGGCAGTTGAGCTATTGATCATGAGTGTTGCTGACGTCTTCGTGCCGCCGCCGATTGACGGGGAAGTTGGCACCACTTACGTGCCTGAAGCTGTTAGGCGTGCGCATGAACGGGCGCGACACGAGCTTGACGAAGCGCAGGGCTTAGCGAAACGTGCGAGTGAACAGCTTGGATCGATCTTTCCGAGCTGGCAGGTTAGTTACGAGGCAGTAGCTGATTCGCCGGCGTGGGCACTCATACGGAAAGCAGACGAGTGGAAACCTGATCTCATCGTTATGGGAGCGCGAGGTTTGTCTGTTTTCGGAGGCAGACTGATACTGGGCAGTATCTCGCAAAGAGTTTTGTATGAGGCCCGCTGTTCTGTTCGCGTCGCGCGCGGTTCCGATCGTACGGATGACAAGCCCGTTCGGATTCTGATTGGCGTCGACAACTCGTCCGATTCAAATGCGGCCGTGGATGCCGTGTCTAACCGCGAGTGGCCCAAGGGAACTGAAGTCGGTTTGCTGGCAGTTGTAGATACCGTTATGCCGATCGCTCCTGATCGTGCTGACGCATCGATTGTGAAGTGGATCGAAGTCGCAGAAGAAGAGAACTGGGATCAGGTCCGTGAGGTTTTTGCACCGGCCGCGGAGAAACTGCGCAACGCGGGATTACATACAGAAGTCTTGATCAGACGTGGCAATCCGGCAGATCAACTGCTAGAGGAAGCTCACACATGGGGCGCGGACTGCATCTTTGTTGGCGCGAAAGGGACCAGAGGCATAGATCGTTTACTGCTTGGTAGTGTTTCGTCTGCGGTATCAGCGCGCGCACACTGCTCGGTCGAAGTCGTAAGGCCAAACTGATTTTTACTGCGATCTCTGATCGTCTTTGCCTTCGACTCCAGCCACAAAAGGCACAAAAAGCTCAAAAATCAGCGAACCTATTTTTGAGCTGTTTGTGTCTTTTTGTGACTAACATGGTTATCGCAGCAGCGCCGATGCTGTCCAGAGCACGGGGGCCTGGCCGTGCAGGTCACCGGTGCGACGCGTTCGATCCAGATAGTATTTCAGTTGTGTATCAACATTTGATCCTACTTCTGCGTGCGCTTTGTTTGTTCCCACGCAGACGTCAGTGACATTGGCTTGGGCGTCGATGTGGCTCACCAGGCCGAGCCAGGCTTTGCGCGCGGCTGGGCCATATGTCTTTGCCGGCAACCAGCCGTTTTTGACACCGGTCACCATCGCGAAGGTGAACATGCCGGTACTGGAAGTCTCGGCCCATGATTCAGGACGATCGATCAGTTGACGCCATAGGCCATCAGCTCCTTGATATTTAAGAAGCGAGGCCATCATTGTTCGATATCCTTTGAGGATGCGAGCGCGTTGTGGATGTTTTTTCGGAAGGTTACGCAGTAGCTCAGCCATGCCGGCTGCGACCCAGCCATTACCGCGGCCCCAGTAAAAGGCGGAATCAGCAGCGTGAAAGAAAAGTCCATTCGGTTGTTGTAGTTTGTCGAGGTATGCGGCCATGGTCAACGCCGCGCGATCGAGATATTTCGGATCGCGTGTCGAACGAAAGGCTTGGGCCTCGATTGCAGTGATCATGTACATATCGTCGATCCAATATCGCGCCTCAGCCGTGATGCCGTCGGGTGTTGTCTTTTCCCATTGTTTGTCTGCAAGTCCACGACCTAGATCGAGATATTTTTGTCCCTTTGTTTGCAGGTAAATCTCGAGTGGTATTATCCCGATCACTCGATAATCCACATGGGCGTCCGGCGAGATCTGATTCGCGCGCTCACTCAGATATGGATCGAACTTTTCAATCAGTCGCCGGCGTAGATCGTCATTGTTTGTCAGTTGGGCCACGGTGAGCGAGCCATACCAGGCGCAGGCTTCCGGATAAATGACAAACTTTCTCTTGCCTTCTTCGACCTCCAGTTTGCGAGCCACGAAATTCTCAGCCACTCGACGGCCAATCTCCTGAGGTGACGTGCCCGCGGGCCAGTTGCGAAAATACGATTGGCTTTTGAGTGGAACAGCGGCCGATAGCAGTACTGCTAACGAGAACAACGTCGCTAATGTTTTGTTTGGTCTGTACAAGTTATTCTCCTATACGGTACATGTTCTTCTCTGTGAAACCTCTGTGTTCTCTGTGTCTCTGTGGTTAATGAAATGCATAGAAGAAACACCACAGAGACACAGAGAACACAGAGGTTTCACAGAGAAGAGCTTTCAGATGACGTGCGAAGGTCTAAAAGCTTTGACATTGATCTCAACGGTTTTCGATCCGAGTGTTGGGTGCCTTGCGGTCAGTTTTACCAAGCCGGCATTTTGTTTGGTCTTTACCCAGACCGCACCAACACCACCAAACAGAGCGAAGGGGTTTTCGCCGATGATTTCAGCGGGTCCCTGGATGCTCAGAGCGATTGCGGCGTTTGCAAAAGGGCGAACCGCTCCGTACTCATCGGTGACTTTCATAACCACGCGCGTCGCGTCGATGCCATCGCCGATCAACTCGCGGTCATCGGGTTCGATAAGGAGTTGCTGGTCCACACCTTTTCCAGAAAGCGTTTTCGTGATGACGACTTTACCGCCGATGTAACCCTCGATTTTCAAGTCGCCCCAACCATGACGGAATCCGTCGCGAATATTCGTGACAAACGGCGGATGCGCGAGATTCCCAAAATTCTTCGTGTCAGGATCGACCTCCGCAACAACACGATTACCGATGTAGATCTTCAGGTGCTCGCAGTTCGAGCAAACCATGGCCACGTTAAAGCTCTCATTCCGATCGCCGCGCGCCCAATCAAACGCCGGTTCCAGCACGATCTCTTCTTTTGGATCGCACTGCGATTTGTAAAAACCCGCCGCAGGTTTCGGAATACGAAAGATATCTGAGACACCGTGATAGCAAACACGATCGCCGGAACAGAAATTCGAGTGCGTGTTGTAATCAAATGCGCACCAGCCAATGCCGCCTGCATAACGCTTATCCGATGACAATTGGTTGTGTACCCGCGCGTGACGCATCGTGTGTTCGGTGACGCGCTCGATGTTGTCGTTACGCTTCGTCGGGTACATGTGGCCGATGAATTCGGTGTTGAGATACAGCGGGTGAATCGGTGGGCGCAAAGGAATCTGGAAATCATTCATCGTGAAGACGTCTTCGAGAAATTCCGAATCGTACTTGTAACGAATTCCTCCCGTCGGTCGTGAATCATCGAGCGCGCGCGCAAGCTTGTTCGTTCGCGTATAGAAATCATGATCGTCCTGCGACTCGTTGACGCGCACACCCCACAAAATGATCGACGGGTGGTTCCAATCGCGGCGAATCATCCGGTCAACATTGTCTACGGAAAGATCTTTCCATCCGGCGTCGCCGATATGCTGCCAGCCGGGAATCTCTTCGAGCACAAGCAATCCGTACTCATCGCACGCGTCGAGAAAATGCGGCGACTGCGGATAGTGTGAGGTGCGCACGATGTTGCACTTGAGCTCTTTTCGAAGAATCCAGGCATCGCGACGCTGCACGCGCGCAGGCATTGCCTGGCCCACAAACGGGAACGTCTGATGGCGATTCAGTCCGCGCAACTTCAAGTGCTTGCCGTTCAGCAGGAAACCTTCAGGAGTGAATCGCGCTTCGCGAAAACCGATGCGAGTTTCGTAGTTGTCGATGACGCGGCTACCAACAGACAGCTTTACGTTCACTTCATAAAGTTTTGGCCTGTCGATATCCCACAACTCGAGCGAACCGAGATTGTTCAAAGTGACGTCGTACTGCGGCTGACGATTGGGAGTGAACTCGAGGTTACTCGTAGCAATGACACGCGAGCCATCGCGCAATTCGGCCGTCAACTTAACCGGGCCGCTCGTCGCTTTGCTCTCGTCAAGAAACACGCGCACCTCAGTGCGCCTATTTGAGCCAAGCACGTCTATCGGCCGCGTAAAAACATTTTCAATGAACATATTCGGCACGACACGCAACGTGACGTCACGATACATCCCGCCGAAGGTGAGATAGTCGATCTCGCCGCCGAACGGAGGAATATCTTTACGCTCGGTCGAATCAACTTCTACTGCGAGCACATTGTCACCACGCCAATTGAGGTGTGGCGTCAGCTCAAATGAGAAAGGTGTGTAGCCGCCGCGATATTCGCCGAGTCGCTCACCATTGATCCATACGGTCGCGGCGGTCATTACGCCGCCGAAATCAACAAACACGCGGCGATCCCTGAGTTCCACAGGTAAGCCGAAGTGCCGCCGGTAAATTGAAACGAACTCGTACTCCTTGTCGTCGAATCCATGCCACGGCAGTAGTTTGTTGGTGTGCGGAATGGTGACGCGCTTGAATCCGGAATCGTCAAACGCTTTTCCCGTCGCGTTCGGTCGGGCTTGCTCACGGTAAAGCCAGTTGTGATTGAGAGGATATAGACCACGAAGCGACGACGATGTGGTTTGAGCGCTCACTGAAAACTTCAGCAGTGTCAATCCAGCCAGTCCAGTGCCGGCGCTCTGCAGGAACTCGCGACGATCAAGTTTGTTTCGACTCATTCGTGCACACCTATCATTTTTTACCGTCAGTGGGTCCGGGCCAATTGTCTGTGCGAAAAGGTGCGGCGGGCAGACCTGTTTCGTTCGTGAGATTCGGATGTCGCGGATTGTTATTGAAAGCGTAACGTACAGCGACAGGTTGCGGCACCCTATCGGACCAAACTTCAATCGCATCCTTGCCCGTGATCTTTGCGTTGGCCCAGTACCATTTATGATCGGCGCCGGCAATCGCAAACTCATCGAGCGCGTCGCCGTCTCGAATTTTCAAGCCGGCGCCGGCTTCGTCAAACTTCACCACCATCTTTGAACCCGTTATCTTCGCTTCACGAAAGATAGGACCAGATTTTGTTAACCTCCGACCATAAACATCGACGAGGGCCCAGCGGGCCATGCGCTTGCCGACCTCGAGTTTGTTCTTCGGATGGATGTCGCGCGCTTCGCCGATATCGATCGTCACAATCAGGCCAGTGTTAACTGTGTTCAGCGCCGTACGCCTTTGCGCTTCGCGCACATGGCTCCACGGTTCGTCAGCAGGCTCGGGTTTTTGAGCACGGTAGTTGGGCAGTTGCACGATGCCAAAAGGGAAGTTGCCCTGGCCCCAGCGCTCTCGCCAGGCTCTGATCATGGTCGGTAAAAGAACTTCGTACTGTTGCGCTCGCGCCTCGTTCGACTCGCCTTGATACCAGATCGCGCCGCGAAGATTGAAGGGAATCAGCGGCGCGATCATTCCGTTATAGATTGAAGATGCGATCCGGTATTCACGCAGCGCATCGGGAACGGCAGGTGACGGACTCGGACGCGCGCCTGCCGCTACTACTTTGTCTGCCTCGGCGCGCCATTTCTTTATAGCTTCGTCATATTCAACGCGCACTCGTGGTCGCTCTTCATCCCAAATTTTAGTGCGCTCAACTGTCGGACGCAGATCGTCGGAAGCGAGCAGGTATTCAACCGGCGTCCAGCTTTCTGCTTGCGATCCGCCGTACGAGGAATTAATCAACCCGATCGGAACACGCAGCTCTTTTTCAAGCTCGACGCCGAAGTAGTATCCGGCCGCTGAAAACTCTTTCACTGTTTGTGGAGAGCAAACCAGCCATCTTCCGAGTGGTGGCGACGCATGTTTGAACGCGACCTGACGACTGACATTGAAGAGCCGGATTCGCGGATGATCAGCCGCAGCGATTGCAGCCTCGCCATTGTCAGTCTCGCTCAAGAGTCGCTGCATGTTTGATTGGCCCGCGACCAGCCAAACCTCGCCGACGAGAATATTGTGAAGCTCGATCGTGTTCCTGCCGGAAATGGTCATCGTCGCAGGCGTTGCGTTGGCGGACAATGGATCGAGTTTGACGAGCCATTTGCCGTCGGGTGACGCAATGGTTTTCTTTGATTGGCCTGCGAAGCGAACCGTCACAGCCTCGTTCGCGTCGGCCGTACCCCAGATCGGAACCCGGTGCTTTTGCTGCAGCACCATACCGTCGCTAATCACGTCGGGCAGCGACACATTGGCCCGTGTGCCAGTCGCTGCCACCAAAAGGACCACCAGTGTGATCAGTCGCGAATACACCTAAACTCCGTTTCTTCTCTGTGCAACCTCCTGTGTTCTCCGTGTCTCCGTGGTGAGTTATAGCTATGGGTCGGTTAACCACAGAGACACAGAGAACACAGAGGTTGCACAGAGGAATCAATAACCAGTTTTCCTAACGCCTTTGCCTTTTGCGGAGAAGTAACGTTCCAGCGGGTTGTGCTTCAGCGTTTTTAACCCCGCGACTACAAGCTCGGCGTTGAGCTCAGCTCCCGCGGGATTCGTGTGCGTGTGGTCGGGACCGAACAGCGCCTGCACCTTCTCCTGGCCCAACTCCTCATACTTGTCCGCGATGATCCTCGTTAGATCGATGAACTGCACGTTCTGAGACTGCGCGACTTCGCTGGCCCATTGGCCGAACTTGCCGGAGCCGCGTTCGACGCGACCCTCCTTCCAAATATTTCGCACGGTAAGAGAGAAGACGATCGGAATGGCGCCCTTTGCTTTCGTATCCGCGATCATCTTGCGCATGTACCAGCCGTACGTATGCACCACTTCGTGCTTCTTCGTAAGCAGGTTGTCGATCTCCTGCGTCTCTTCTCCCGTACCGGGGAGCGAGCCGCGCGCGCGTGTCTCGTCGTTTATTTTTCCGGCATCGTTATGACCAAACTGGATAAGGACAAAATCGCCGCGTTTCATCTCGCTCAACACCTGGTCCCATAGACCTTCGGTGATGAACGTGCGACTGCTGCGCCCGGCACGAGCGCGATTCAACACGTTTACTTTCGCTGTATCGAAGTGAGTTATGAATGGATCACCCCAACCGAGTCCGCCGTCGGCATGATTATTTGCAGTTGAGTCGCCGACGACGAAGACGGTCCGCAGCTTCGGATTGATTAACGCCTGTTCCTGCGTCTCGACTCTTTCGCTGTTCGAAACGTTGACTGGCGTGCCGTTCTTGGTCCGAAGCTTCACGTTGCGCATGGTCCAGTTGCGGGCGTACTCGATCTTTCCGGCGTCGTTTCCTTCGGCGTTGACATTCGTGAAGCTCACATTGACGATCGACTTCTCGGGCAAGCCGCTCGCCGAGAAAATGCGCGCTGCGTTGACGATCTCGACGTTTTCGATGGTGATGTTGCGAAACTCGCAAAAGCCACGTTCGGGTGGCGTCACTGGTGTGCTTAATGCGATCCAGTGTGGCGGGATGCTCGTTAACTCTTTTGGAATTGTTGCGTAGCTATAGCTCGGATTCCAGTTCAAAGTGAAAGTGAAGGGCAGCGGCACGTTCTCCATTTTGATGTCGCGGATCAAAATGTCTTCCACAAAGCCGCCGCGCGTTTTTGCAGACTTGAAGCGAATGCCTTCGTTGGTCCCAATGCCGCGATTCTGGTACGCGACGACTTTGCGAATGCCGCCTGAGGTCTCACTGCCGAAAGAAATAATGCCGCCGCCGCGCCGCGTGATGTTGTTGCGAATGACAACGTATTCGGTTGGTCGATTTACGCGCAGGCCGTCGTAATCGCGGCCCGCCTTGAGACAGATATCGTCGTCGTTGTTGTCAATGTCGCAGTTCTGTACGAGCACGTGACTCGACGAATCGATGTCGACGCCATCAGTGCTCGGTCCTTTATTGTCCGTGATTTTGATTCCATCGACGGTCACATGATCCGAATAGACAACCTGGACCGTCCAAAAGCCCGAGCGTTTGAGGTTGAGGTTTTCGATCGTGACGTCTGAAGACTTCCATACAACCATCAGGCGCACGCGCTCGGCATCGTAATCAGAAGCCCAGCGCAAGCCGCGTGGTTCATATTCGCGTCGCAACGTCCAGTATTTGTCCCACCATTTCTCGCCGCGTCCATCGATCGTGCCGCCACCGGAAAGCTTCACGTTGCGTTGATCGTTGATGTTGATCAATGCCGCGGGCCATTTCATCTCAATGCCCGCGACGCGCGTCCAGATCGATGGATAGTCTGCATCGTCCTGACTGCCAAGGAGTGTGACCCCGATGTCGATGCGCAGGTGTACCTTGCTTTTGAGAAAAAGTGCGCCGGTCACGTAGCTGCCCGGCTTGAGCGTAACAACTCCGCCACCGGCATTCGCACAGTGATCGATCGCGTTCTGAATTGCCTTCGTCGAGTTCGTGACTCCGTCACCAGTAGCAGCCACGACGAACGTGCGCTGCGACTTAGGCGTCCGGCGTGCCCCGACTTCCTTTACCCACTTCGGCAGATCATCAACGCGCGGTTGACCCTGTACGCTAAAAGCAATTACGCAGGCGAGACTCGCGAGTACTAATGGACCAATAGGTCGTTTCAAAACTTCTTCAGCTCCACTCGATCAAGATGTGTATCAGCAACGCCTTTGGTCCCGTGCGTGGTGAAATCCAGAACATTTTTGAGAACAAACGTCGGAACATCTCCGGGCTTTTGTGCTGTGACGTGATTGAAGGAGACACCATTCACGTCGTCCAGTATGAAAGGCGGGCGGAACTCATCGCTGAGATAACTGATCTCGACGTTGCTTAGCGAGACGCCTTTCGCATGCCGGATAAAGAAACCATAGGCCGGCAGCTCTCCAAACATCGATGGCTCGGGATAGTTTGTCTCTCGCTCCGGTGGCTCTCGATCCGCGAGCTCTCTCTTGCCCCCGCCGCGATAAAAAATACGGATGTTTGTTAGCTTGATGTCTTCGATGTGATGGTCGGGAATGCCTGCGATGATCGAGGCGTAGCGCGCATCAGCGTTGTACGCGACGACGTTGCTGATATTCACGCGTCGCAATTGACCAACGGGCGTGCCGGCAGGACCACGCATCCTCTTCCCCAGGCGCATGAATATCGGTGAGTTCGCAACATCGCGCATGGTGATGTTTGTAATCGTCACGTCTTCCAGCAGCCCGCCGTCGACTGTCTCAAGTGCCAGCCCACGACAATGATCGAAAACAATGTTTGAAATCGTGATGTTTTTGAAGCCGCCGTTCGATTCGGTTCCGAATTTGATACGGCCGGTTGGACCATCACGATCGGGAGCTTCCTTAACGTTGCGTTTGAAAGTGCCGTCCAACAGCGATCCGATGTCGTAGCCGCTGACCAGGCAGTTTGTGATGGTCACGTTCTCAGTTGCGCGCGTGAAGCCAAGCGCATACGAACTCTTCAAAACGATAGCGTCATCGTTGGGAGAGTTAACACTGCAATTCGAGATGCGCACGTTGCGCGAGGCGTCGATATCAAAGCCATCGCGGTTTGTATCAACCTTGACGTTGTCGATCGTTAGGTTATCGACGCCCGTTGCTAACACCGCAAAATGACCACCGTTCAAGATCGAAAAATCGCGCAGCAAAACGTTGCGAGTTAGCTTCAGCGAAATTGCTTTGTTGCCAAACCCGTTCATCACGGTGGGATCGTCGTCCTCGCCTAAAGGTGATTGAGGACGAGCGCCTGTCTCACCACCGAGCGTGACTGGCCGATCGCCCGGTTGGCTTACGCGCCGCGCCCGCGGACTGCGGCGCGTCAGACCTTTGCCATTAATTAGACCAGGTCCGACGACGCTGACGTTTTCCAGACCAATGCCCCATATCAAACTGTTCTGCCAATGACTGTGACCGAAGTCCTGATACATGTCCCACTCATTCGGCTCAGGAAGATCGTATTCGACTTTGCCCGGAACCCGGTCGGCGGCAAGAATCGTCGCGCCCTGATTGAGTTGTAATGTGATATTGCTGCGCAGACGAATCGACACTGAGAGATACGTCCCGGCAGGAAAGTTTACGGTTCCACCGCCGGCGGCCGCGGCAGCTTCAATGGCTTTGTTGATTGCAGCAGTATCGAGAGTCTTGCCATCGCCGCGCGCGCCGAACGCGCGCACGTCATAAACGAGTGCGCGTGTGCTGGCTACGCGAGCTCCTGAAAGCAAGAGGATGACGATCGTGATTAAGCCGGTTTTCATCACTGTATCGCGTTTTCTCTGTGCAACCTCTGTGTTCTCTGTGTCTCTGTGGTGAGTTATTGCTGTGAATTAATTTAACCACAGAGACACAGAGAACACAGAGGTTGCACAGAGAAATCGTATTGCCCAACTCTAAGGCTTTCGCGTTGGCGATGGCTTGGGCTTAGCGCCAGTACTTTCATCAATATCCGGAGTGGCGCTTCGGTTTCGCTGGTACTCAATATTGCTCGTATCGCTATTCAATTTCGGTCCTGCATAAACGATTGCGAGCTCGGCCAGCGACGTTGTTTTGTCTGGGCCAAAGCCGGAAAGCGAGACCAGCTTCAGATACTTAGTCGAAACCGTTCGGCTGAACTCAATCTTTTGCGGCGCGAATGTCGAAACCAGATATCCGCGCTGCACCTCGTTCCAAACAGAGCCGTCGTCGCTCACACTGATAGCGCACTCCTTGATCTCGCCTTCGTGCTCGCGATGATTTTGTCGCGGCATGAATACCACTCCTGCTATCGCAACCGGTGCAGGAAAAGTAATCGTGAGCTCTGCCTGCTCGCGCATTGGCGCCTTCTGATCCCCAGTAGATACAAACGTGTTCGGGTCGCCATCAATTGCTGCGCCCGCTGGAGCGCCGTCGATCTGTGCGGTCGCGCCAAGCTTTCTCATGATCCGCGTGTCAAACATCAAGCTCCGGATCTCTGCAGCGGAAACGGGAATGCGCGGCTGAAAACAATCGCCCGACATGTAGTTGAGCAGTGAATATCGCAGTTGTCGTGCGATGGGATTTGGATCGTTTTCCTTGGTTACGTCGATCGCAGAGACGAGCAGTTTTCCGTCTCCCACGGCGCATTCGAAGATCACGCCTAACTTGTAATTGCGATTCCAGTCGTCGATGGCCCAGATCACCGGCTCCAACAGACGCGGCAAACGATCGAGATTTACTGCCCGCACATTCGACATCAATGAAGCCCAGCGCCAATCGAAATACGATTGGGTCGGAAAGCTGCCCAGTGCGTAACTCTTCGATTCCTCTGGTTTCCGATCGATCGAGAGGCCCAACATGCGACCCCAGGCGGGACCCATTTGCCGGTTCCAAAACACTGGCACCGTGTCGAGCGGCGGGCTGGTCCAATCAAGATCTGCCCCATTGGGAACGTACAAAACCTTCTCGCCGCGAGCGAGTTTTTTCTCAGCCTCATCCCACGAACGCGTGATGACGATGTCGCGTGAGCGCGAGAGAGGACAAAGCGCACTGCCGTGAAACACATCCGGAACCTGTTCGGGATAAAGCCAAAAAGTCCAACGGTTTTCAAAGTAGGTTGTGCCTTTTAACGTTTCCTTCCCGCGACGTACTTTTCCGGTCAGTGGATCGAACAAAGCCTCCGGCGCGACAGTCAAAATCAAAGTGTGCTCACCAGGGGCGACGGCCTTGGTTAGACTGACTGAAATGTGGCCAATGGCAATGTTCTTGGCGACTGGATAAGTTCGCATGGGCCATTCACCCTTCGCGAATGGAGGGTCGTCGTCGATGCGCCAGGCAACAATCGCGTCTTCCATCGGCTCGGGGCCGAAGTGCGCGATTTCAACATCGGCCTCGAGTCTTTCAGCAGTTGTGTAAATGCGTTTGGGCAAACGCACCAGCGGCACGGTCGAATTGCAGAACTCTTTGAACTCTTCGGCTTTGACGTAAGATTTCGGTTCCCAGAAAGCGTCCAGCAAACCAACGAGCGCGGTTCCTTGTCCGAGGTAGTCGTGAAGATCGAGCAACTGAAATCCGCCCAGTCCCGGTGTGCGCAAGTTTGCTTCGATCTCTTCCTTGTAACTCTCGAGCTGAAATCGTCCGGAGTCGTAGGCGAACTGTCTGTTTTTTTCGAGCAGTCCATGCGCGTCCATTGAATCGCGAAAGATCTCGAAGTTTCCGGGCCGCAGATAGCCTTTGAATTTCTTGATGATGTCGTAGTCGGGATACGCAACCCACTGGCCCACTTCATGCGAGATGACGGGGATATTGATATCCGTGAGCGACTGTCCAAAGTCACTGCCGAACCAGCCCGATTCACGTCGCAACATCTTTTGATTGATGCGTTGCATCGCGAGGTAGTCGGTACCTTCAGCGATGTTTTCAATTTCTCGCTCGGTATGGCCAGTGCCGCTCGCATAAAGACGCCGCGGATCTTTTTTGTGGTAAACCTCAACCCATCTCGATAACGACTCTTTCCAACGGCCTTTCGGTTCGTTGCTGGCTGAGAGGAGCATGAACGAAGGATGATTGCCGTACGCGCGAATCATCCGGTCAGTCTCTTCATAAAGCATGCGCTCCATCGGCGTGCCCGGGCTGATCTCGTTCCACATTCCAGGCTCAGGCTGCAAATAGAATCCGATCTGATCTGCGGCTTCGAATGCCGCTTCAGGTGGGCACCATGAGTGGAAGCGCATGTGGTTGAGGCCCCACTTTTTGGCAGTCTCGAATAACGCCGTCCACGATTTGACGTCAGTTGGTGGATAACCGGTGAGTGGAAAATCCCCGCCGCTGTGTGTGCCGCGAAAATTGATGGGCGTGCCGTTGAGGATGAACTGGTTTCCTTCGGCGTAAAAATCGCGAAGGCCAACGGTCAAGTCTTTGTACTCTTCGACGTCGCTTCCTCTTAGCCAGAGTCTCAGTGGCAGCTTTTTCGGATGAAACTCATCCCATTTTTCAGCCTCGATACGGATCGGGACTTCGATTTCGGCAGTGCCGCCGTTTTCGTCCCAGCTTACCGGAACGACGGCAATGTCGGGCCAAATCGCTGTCAACGTAGCCTGCCCGCTACGGCCGGTGACATTACCTATCTTTACTTTAATAAGCATCGAATGCTGGCGGAGATTGGGGAAGACCTGCGCATCATCGATCCACACGCGTCCCGTATCTTCGATTTGAATCGTTCCCACGATGCCGTTCCAGGTTGCGCCGAGCGAATCAGAAACGCTGTGCGCGTCGGGGCGGTAAGGCATGAGCATGCGATTGTCGACGCGAATCGTCAGGCGATGTCGTCCCAGCGCGAGTGTGCCGAGATCGTAGACGTGAGGCGCGACAAGACTTCGATCCGATCCGATCTTTCGATCGTCAATCCAGACTGTAGTTTCCCAGTGTGGACGTTCGAGAGTCAGCACCACACGACGGGCCTGCATATATCGCGGAATCTCGATGTCGCGTTGATACCACGCCACGCCGAGATAGTGACGCTGTGGTTGCGACATGAACGGCACTTTGATTTTGCCGCGTTCAGTGTAAGCCTTGTAGTCTTCGCGCAGGTACCAGTAGCGATCGTAGAGCGAGAGCACCCAGGGCGTGTCGGTGCCGATCTCGGGGAGGAACGGGAACTGTGACTGAAGGATTCCCGGCAGGCGAATAGAGTGACGCAGCGGCCGGTTGAACCACTGCTGCTGCACGCCGGCATCTGCCGTATCTAATTCAAAACGCCAAAATCCCTCGAGCGCAATCGGATAGCCCGCAAGAGCTACGGACGGAGCAAGCAGAACCAGAAAGAGGCAAAGCCAGATGGGGTATCGGACCATTTGTTCGCTCTGCGGTTCTCTGCGTATCTCTGCGTTCTCTGCGTTAGAAGGTTATTTCAACGCAGAGAACGCAGAGGTACGCAGAGATCGCAGAGAAATCTCAAATTAGGAACTGATCAGATCATCTTATGATCTTGCAATTGCGAGAGCGGATAATATATAAGACCGACATCTCGCCGCAATGCTTAAATTGATCCAACCCATTTCGAAGAAGGATCAGGTCGTTTCTGCGATCAAGGAGGCCATTCTGTCCGGTGATATCGAGCCGGGCGAACAAATTGTCGAGAGCCGGATGGCGCACCAGTTAGGTAGCGGCATACCGCTCGTGCGTGAAGCCCTGATTGCACTCGAACATCAGGGGTTTGTGCAAAAGACACCGTATAAGGGCACGACCGTAACGAAGCTCGGACCCACAGAGCTGCAGCAGGTCTTTCAATTGCGAGTCGAGCTGGAACCCTTGGCCGTGGAGTGGGCCAAAAAGAACGTGACGGCAGCCGACATTCAGGAATTGCAGGCCCTGATAAAAGGTATGGAACGAGCCGCGCAGAAAGTCGATCTGGTTCAGTTCTATCAGAATGATCTGGACTGGCATCGCAAGCTCTGGACATTGTCCGGCAATGTGTATCTTGCCGATGTGCTCGAGCGTCTCGTTGTGCCGTTGTTTGCTTTTTTCCTGGTGAAGAACAAACGAGAAAGACGCGCCTACGTGGAGAGCGCAAGCATGCACAGCATGATTGTCGCAGCGCTGCAGAATGCCAGCGCCGCCGAAGCGCGCAAGCTAATGAAAGAATCGCTCAAGGGGTGGAAAGAAGACATGATGACGATGCATTTCCAGGATAAATGAGAAGAATGTCAAATTTAGCTCATCGTCAGATACTTGGCTTTGCCTCAACGTCAGTTGGCGGACTTGGATCGGGTCAGTACCACCTCGCGGTAGCGGGTGGATACGTAGCAGTGTGGCGACCTGACCGGGCTAAAGGCTACGCACCCACCCGCTACCGCGAGGTGGTACTGACCCGATCCAACGGAAGGATCGTATGACCGCAGAGGCTATCAAAGAGTTCGAACACGTCCAGTATCTTTGGTCGGATGATGAGGCTGGCCAGTTGTCAGGCGTCGATCGACTCGTCTATCGCTCCAACAAGCTCGGCGAAGATCTGACCCTCACGAATACCGGCGGCGGCAACACTTCCGCGAAACTGATGGAGACTGATCCGCTCAGCGGCGAAACGGTCGAAGTCCTGTGGCTGAAAGGCTCGGGTGGCGATCTGCGCACTGCGAAACGTGACGGCTTTGCCTCGCTCTATCTCGAAAAAGTGCGCGCGATGAAAGGTCGCTATCTGAGTAGCTCCGAACGCGGGCCCAAGACGCCGATCGAAGACGCGATGTATCCGATGTACAGTCATTGCGTGTTCAACTTGAGCCCGCGCGCCTGTTCGATTGACACGCCGCTGCACACGTTCGTCCCTTACAAGCATGTTGACCATTTACACCCGAATGCGGTGATCGCGATCGCGGCTTCTGTCAACCAGGAAAAACTAACGAAGGAAATCTACGGCGACGACGTTATTTACATCCCCTGGCAACGACCGGGATTTGATATCGGTTTGCAGATCGAGGAGTTGATCAAAGCCAATCAAAAGGCGCGAGGTATTTTGCTCGGTCACCACGGCATGAGCTCGTGGGACAACGATGATAAGACCTGTTACGAGACGGCCCTCGAGATCATCGACCGCGCCGCTCGTTACATCGCAGCGCATGACAAAGGTGAACAAACGTTTGGTGGACAAAAGTATCGGGCGTTGCCGGAGTCTGAGCGCCGGAAGTTGCAAGCCGAGATCATCCCCTTTCTCCGCGGACAAATCTCGGTTGCCACGCGCTTCGTTGGCACGGTGCAGGACGATGAAAGAATGCTGTGGTTTGTGAATAGTCACCACGGGCCACGGCTCGCAGCGCTGGGAACGTCATGTCCAGATCATTTCTTGCGCACCAAGATCAAACCGCTCTTTGTCGATTGGGATCCGGCGAGTGGCAATCTTGAAGCGCTGAAAGCCTCAATCAGCAAGGGTTTGATCGCATATCGCAAAGATTACGAAGCGTATTACAACAAATGTAAGCGCCCGGGCTCGCCCGCGATGCGCGATCCGAATCCCACGGTGGTTTTGATTCCTGGTTTGGGAATGATCGCGTGGGGCAAGAACAAGAGTGAGTCGCGGGTGACGGCTGAGTTTTACAACTGCGCCATCGAAGTGATGCGAGGCGCAGAAGCGATTGATAGCTACGAGGCCATGGACCAGCAGGAGGCATTCGATATCGAATACTGGTCGTTGGAAGAGGCCAAGCTTCGTCGACTGCCGCCGGAAAAGGAGCTCGATCGGCAGATCGTCGTCGTGATCGGAGCGGGAGCCGGTATCGGCAAGGCGACTGCGCACCGGCTGGTTAAGGAAGGCGCACACATTGTTTGTGTCGATCTCGACGAAGCAGCCGCGAATGAAACGGCTCGAGAGATTATCGATGCGTATGGCCCAGGCATCGGCGTGGCAGGGACCGGGGTAAGCAACTGTGGTCCGGCGATAGGTCTTCGTTGCGACATCACCGATCGTGAAAGTGTGGTGTCGATGTTTCGGGATGTGATGCTGGCGTATGGCGGGATCGACGCGGTCGTCGTGACGGCCGGAATCTTTGTGCCACCGGATAAGACGGGTCACATTGACGACAGTTTGTGGTCGCGCACTTTCAGTATCAATGTCACTGGCGCTTACATCGTGGCGGATGAAGCACACAAGATTTTCAAGCAGCAGGGGTTGCGTGGAAATATTGTGATGACGACGAGCGCCAACGCCGTCGTCGCGAAGAAGGGAAGCGTTGCGTACGATACGAGCAAAGCGGCGGCGAATCATCTCGTTCGTGAGCTCGCGATCGAGATGGCGCCGCTCGTGCGCGTTAATGCCGTCGCGCCGGCGACAGTCGTAAAAGGCAGCACGATGTTCCCACGCGATCGCGTCATTGCTTCACTGGCGAAATACGAGATTCCTTTCAGTGATGACGAGTCGAGTGAAGAGTTGCGCGACAAGCTGGCTGCCTTCTACGCAAAACGATCGCTGACCCAGACGCCCATCGAGCCCGACGATCAGGCTGAGGCGATCTTTCTGCTCCTGTCGTCGCGTCTAGCGAAGACAACCGGGCACGTAATTCCTGTTGATGGCGGTTTGCAGGACGGTTTCTTGAGATGAATGCGTTATCCACAGATTACACAGATGATTTTATAGAATCTGCGTAATCTGTGGATGAAAGGTGAATGATGGCTGCGCATTTTGAGATCGACGACTCTTTCATCGCTGAGCAGAACCAAAAGGCGCATGCGTGGCTCGAGGAGGATTTCGAACATCTCGCGAAAAAACTGCGGCGGCAGAATGTTGAAATAGAAGATCTCGTTGCGAAAGCCACAGAGTTTTCCGTTGCTGTTCCTTCATGGGGTGTAGGTACGGGCGGCACGCGTTTCGCCCGTTTCCCCGGCATTGGCGAACCGCGCGACATTTACGAAAAGCTGGAAGACTGCGCGACGATCTTCAAACTCGTTCGTTCAACCTCGGCAGTATCGCTTCACATTCCCTGGGACAAACCCGATGACGCATCGCACCTGCGTGACTTCGCCGCCGCGCGTGGCTTGAATTTCGATGCGATGAACTCAAACACGTTCCAGGATCATCCGGGACAAAAGCACTCATACAAGTTCGGCAGTCTCACGCACCCTGAAAAGTTCGTTCGCGATCAGGCCGTGGCCCACAACATCGAATGCATCGAGATAGGAAAGCTGCTCGGTTCGAAAGCGCACACCGTTTGGATCGCTGATGGCGGCAACTTTCCCGGCCAGCAACACTTTCGCCGTGCGCTCGAACGTTACCTCGAAAGCATGCGCGAGATTTACGCTGCGTTACCCGACGACTGGCGCGTGTTTATGGAGCATAAGTTTTACGAGCCGGCGTTCTATTCCACCGTCATTAACGATTGGGGCACCAGCTATTACTGTGCGCGCGAACTTGGACCAAAGGCCTTCTGTCTGGTCGATCTGGGCCATCACGCGCCGAACGTCAATATTGAGATGATCGTCGCGCGGCTGATACAGCTCGGTAAGCTCGCCGGGTTTCATTTCAACGACAGCAAGTATGGTGACGACGATCTCGACGCCGGATCGATCAAGCCATTTCAGCTTTTCCTGATCTTCAACGAACTGGTCGATGCTGAATTAAACAACGCGGCGAATTTCAAACCAGCGTACATGCTCGACCAGTCTCACAATGTGACGGATCCGATTGAGTCGTTGATGTTGAGCGCCGTCGAACTCGTGCGGGCGTACGTGCAGGCGCATCTTGTCGATCGCGTTGCGTTGACCGAAGCACAGGAAAACTGCGATCCGTTGCTGGCGCTTTCGACTTTGAAGCAGGCGTTCACGACTGATGTGGCGCCGGTTCTTGCGGTCGCTCGCGAGCGTGCCGGCGGCGCAGTGGATCCCGTCATGACTTATCGACAGAGCGAGTACCGCCGGCGCAAGGCTGAAGAGCGGCCCAGCACAAAGGGCGCTGCGGTTTCGGGAATCGTCTAGCAGGTTGTTAGCACCTCTTTACATTGCTGTCGATCTCGGTGCCGGCAGCGGCCGGGTTTTTCTCGCCGGTCTTGATCGTGACGCGATGCTGCTCGAGGAGGTACAGCGTTTTCATTATCCGCCTTTCGAAGCAGCCGGGCATTTGCGGTGGGACCTCACGAAGATCTTTGATTCGATTAAAGATGGATTGCGCGTAGCCGGGGCGCGTGCGCGCGAACTGGGCCGCGAGATTCAGAGCATTGGAGTAGCTGGCTGGGGCGTCGATTATGGATTACTTGATGCCGACGGTGCGCTGGTCGAGTTGCCGTTTTGTTATCGAGACGAGCGAACACGAGGGATTATAGACCAGGTCTTCGCCCGCGTTTCACGTGCAGAGATCTTCGAACGCACCGGCATTCAGCTCATGCCGTTCAATACGCTGTTCCAGCTCTTTGCTCATCAACGCGAAGGAATTCCAGCGAAGGCGCGGACGCTGTTGCTCATCCCGGACCTAATCACTTTTTTGCTGACCGGCAAGTGTGTCACTGAATACACAAATGCAACGACAACGCAGATGGTTAACGCACAAACAGGCAATTGGGATAACGAGTTACTGCAGCGTTTGAGTCTGCCGTTGAGTCTGCTGACGGAGATTGTTCCAGCGGCTACAACAATTGGGCCAATTCACGCCGAACTCGGAATCGAATCCATTCCTGTCATTGCAACTGCAACTCACGATACAGGCAGCGCGATCGCCGGTGCTCCACTTCGCGACGGCTGGGCTTACATCTCTTCGGGCACCTGGTCGCTCGTGGGCATTGAGAGATCTGACGTTCTGATAAATGAAGACGTCGCGCGCTACAACTTCACGAATGAAGGCGGAGCGTTCGGCACGATCAGATTTCTTAAGAATGTGATGGGTCTCTGGATCCTCGAGTCGTGTAGAAAAGAATGGCAGGTTGATTACGACGCGCTGCTGGCTGAAGTATCAACGATCGAAGATTGTCCGGCGTTGATCTTTCCAGATGATCCTCGTTTCTTCAATCCGCCGAGCATGCTTGAGGCAATCGCCGCCCAGCTAACTGAAACCAATCAGGAGATGCCCGGCAGTCGATCGGCGATAGCGAAAGTAATTCTCGATTCGTTGGCGTTTCGCTACGCTTCTGTCCTCCGAACAATCGAGACACTGACGAGCCGCAAGATTGAAGGTGTGCAGATCATCGGTGGCGGTAGTCAAAACAATTATCTGAATCAGGCGACCGCAAATGCAACGGGATTACCGGTTTCTGCCGGGCCAACCGAGGCGACAGTCATTGGCAATGTGGTGGTGCAAGCGGTCGCAAATGGTCGCTTCGCATCATCGACTGAGGCGCGCCAATACGTCGCACAGAACGTGCGGTTGCAACATTTCAAACCACAAGCTTCCAAGGCCTTGAAAGATGCGGCGCAACGTTATGCCGCGATCGAGAATTTCTTCTCTGTGTAACCTCTGTGTTCTCTGTGTTCTCTGTGTCTCTGTGGTTAAAAATTCTTAGGGGAGAACCACCACAGAGACACAGAGAACACAGAGGTTGCACAGAGAAGAATTGATGATGATGGATACCACTCTGCTTCGTGCTATCGACATCGACAAGTCTTACGCGGGCGTGCACGCACTGAAGCGCGCGGCGTTTGAGTTGCGCGCTGGAGAGGTGCATGCGCTGATCGGAGAGAACGGCGCCGGCAAATCGACGCTGATCAAAATCATCACTGGCGCTGTCGTACCTGATGGCGGTGAAATTCAACTCAACGGAAAACGGATCGCCCAGAACTCTCCTCGTTTGTCGAAACAATTGGGCATCGCGGCGATCTATCAACAGCCGGCACTCTTCCCGGAACTTTCAGTTGCCGAAAACATCGCAATCGGTCTGGAAGAACGCAGCTTGTGGACTGTGGTTAATTGGCGTGAGCGTCGTCGTAGAGCTGCGGATTTATTAGCGCGCGTCGGAGCCAGGGTCGATCCGGATGCAGATGCCGGCGAGCTCACGATGCCACAGCAGCAACTGGTCGAAATCGCACGCGCGCTCGGAGCTGACGCGAGGGTTTTGATCATGGATGAGCCGACCGCCTCGCTCTCCGATGAAGATACGCGCAACTTCTTTGCCGTGATCCGCCAGCTTCGCAGCCACGGCGTTGGCATCATTTACATTTCGCATCGTTTGGAAGAATTACCACTCATCGCCGACCGTGTGACGGTGCTCCGCGACGGTCGCACGATCGATACTCGCCAGATGTCTGAAGTCAACAAACAACAACTGATTCAGATGATGGTGGGCCGTGAGCTTTCCGCCGTGTTTCCGAAAAAGACCGTGCAACCGGGCGATGTCGTATTGGAATTGCGCCAGTTAGGTTGTCGCGCCTCAGGCATTCACGACATCAATCTTTCGGTGCGCGCAGGCGAGATCGTTGGACTTGCCGGTCTCGTAGGCGCTGGACGGACTGAGCTCGCCCGCACAATCTTCGGACTAGCGCCAGCAGACGGCGGAGAGATTATTCTTCGCAAAAAGACTATCAAGATAGACAGCGCGGCCCGCGCAATCCAATCAGGTGTTGCTTACGTTCCCGAGGATCGTCGTCGTCATGGTGTGGTGCTTGACCTGCCGATCAGCGCCAACATCACCCTCGCTTCTCTCAATCGTTTAGCTCGACTCGGCGCGATGGACTTTCGTCGCGAGAAAGAAGTTGCCGTCGATTACACACACCGGCTCGGCATTAAAACGCCGTCGATCTTCGCGCCGGTAGCGACACTCTCCGGTGGGAATCAACAAAAAGTCGCGCTCAGTCGTTGGCTCGTTACCAAACCGTCGTTGCTAATTCTTGACGAGCCGACACAGGGGATCGATGTCGGCGCCAAAGCGGAGGTTCACGAGCTGATGACCGAGCTGGCCGCGCAGGGCGTCGCGATCCTGATGATTTCGTCGGAGCTGCCGGAGATTCTTGGTATGAGCGATCGCGTAGCCGTGATGTGTGGTGGAACGATAGTGGCTACTCTCGATCGTGCTGAAGCAACTCAGGAAAACATTCTCGCTCATGCGTTGGGCCATGCTCTTCATCCACAGATTACACAGTTTCCATAAATTAATCTGTGTAATCTGTGGATACAAAAAACATGAGACTTAATCGTTACAAGCGCGAACTGTCAGCCGGCCTGGCTTACGCTGCGCTACTCGTTGTCGTTGCCGTTATCGCGCCGTCGTTTTTTAGTGGCGCGAACCTGCGCGATCTTGCGCTCAACAACGCACCGGTTCTACTGGTCAGCGTGGCTATGACGTTAGTCATCCTGACTGGACAGATTGATATCTCTGTCGGTTCGCTATTTGCAGTTGCGAGTGTGGCTGCAGGCGTGCTCGCGAAGAGTGGCGTTCCCATCGCTCTGTTGTTGCCGATCATAGTTTTGATTGGCGCGTCGATGGGCACGATTAACGGGGTTCTGGTGGGATGGCTGCGCCTGCCCTCGATCATTGTGACGCTCGCGATGCTGGTAGCGTGGCGCGATGCGTTGCGTTGGACCACCGGCGGCGAATGGGTGCAGAACCTGCCTGCTGACTTTCAATGGTTCGGACTCGGGCAGTCGCTCGGCCAATGGATGATCGTGCTTGCTTCGATAGCAGTGCTCGCCGTGTTGAGTTGGGCGTTGCACAGTCTTGCGATTGGCCGTGCGGTTTACGCGGTTGGATCTGACGCCGAGGCCGCACGACTCGCGGGCATCGATCCGGCAACGGTGACCGCTGCAGTTTTTGCTGTCATGGGAGCACTGGTTGGATTGGCAGCTTTGCTTAACGCGGTACGTTTCTCGACAGTGCCGAGTAATGCGGGATTGGGGTTGGAATTGAAAGCAGTCGCAGCGGTTGTCGTCGGTGGAACAGTGATCACTGGGGGTCGCGGTACTTTGATCGGAACGCTCATGGGTGTGGCTCTGCTTGGAACAATCGGCCCTGCGTTGACATTCGTCGGTATCAATCCGTTTTGGGAGAAGGCGATTCAGGGCGCCATCATCCTGGCCGCCCTCGTAGCCTCAACAGTTTTTTTGCCACAAAGAAGCACAAAAATCGCAAATACGGGTTAGGTGATTTTGAGCCTTTTGATGCAACTGGCAGACTCACAAGCAATTCCGAAACTACAACTGGCGCCCTCGTGGCCCAGGCGGGTTTTTCCAAACAACGAATGGGTCCTGCTGCTCGTGATCGCACTCGAGTGTGTGATCTTCAGTATCACCGGCAACAATTTCGCCAGTGCCGCGAATGCATTTGAGATCACGCGCCTCAGCGTCGAAGTTGGTCTACTGGCCCTCGCACTTACCTTGATCATCATCACCGGCGGGATCGATCTTTCTGTCGGTTCGATGATCGGACTTTCGGCGGTCGTACTCGGTGCCCTATGGCGCGACGCTCATTTGCCGATGGCAGTCGCAATACTGGCCACGCTGCTCGTCGGCATCGCAGGTGGCGGCTTGAACGCCTTCATGATCTCGCGTCTTGGATTTCCACCGCTGATCGTGACACTCGGTACATTTTCACTTTTTCGTGGAATCGCTGAAGGCCTGACGCGTGGTGTGGAGAACTACTCCGGCTTTTCACCACGCTTCTTGTTTCTGGGCCAGGGGTATGTGTTCGGTTTGATTCCCACACAGCTATTCATCCTCATCTTTGCCACCGCGGGTTTTGCGTGGTGGCTACATCGCACCATCTATGGACGCAGCCTTTATGCGATCGGTTTCTCAGCGGAGGGCGCGCGCTACGCGGGCATTCCCGTCGCGCGGCGCCTGGCCCTCGTTTACATAATTTCAGGACTGGTTTCGAGTCTCGCTGCGATCATCTACGTGGCGCACCTGGGCCAGGCGAAGTCAGACGCCGGTACGAGCTACGAGTTGATGGCGATCACTGCTGTCGTGTTGGGTGGCACTTCTATCTTTGGCGGCCGCGGCACGATCTTAGGAACGGTGCTGGGCCTGTTCGCGATCGTGATACTTCAGAATGGCTTGCGGCTCAGTGCGCAACCGGCAGAGCTGGCAGGAATCCTCACGGGAGTCTTGCTCGTGGGGACGATTCTTATCGATCGTCTGGCGCAGTTATCAAAACGGGAAGATCAGCAATCGTCCGAGGAGGAGTTTGAATTGAGAAATTCACAACTTGCTGTTTTAAGTGGCGTGATTCTCGTTGCCGCGTTGATTGTCGCCGGCAGCAATTGGTGGTTGACGCGTTCGCTCAAAGAAGAATTAAAGGGCAGATCGAACAACACTGCTGGTCCAGCGACGACCCGACACAAACCGGTGATCGCGCTAATGCCAAAGGCCAAAGGCGATCCCTATTTTGTGAGTTGCAAGCAGGGAGCCGAGGAAGCGGCAAAAGAGTTAGGCGTCGAACTGTTGTGGGATGGTCCGACTGATCTCGATCCGGCGAAGCAGAATGAAGTTGTCGAAGCATGGATCACGAGAGGTGTCGATGCGATCGCGGTCAGCGTGGAAAACAAAGTCGGCATTTCAACTGTGCTGCGGAAGGCAAGAGAAAAGGGAATCAAAGTGATTACCTGGGACGCTGACGCCGAACGTGACGCGCGCGACTTCCTGATCAACCAGGCAACGCCGCAAGGCATCGGCTATACGTTGACGGACGAGGCGGCCAGAATTCTCAACAACAAAGGCGAGTTTGCGATCATCACCGCATCATTGAGCGCGGCAAACCAGAACGAATGGATCAAATTCATCAAGGAGCGGCTGGCGCAGAAATATCCCGACTTGAAACTCGTCGCCATTCAGCCAAGCGAAGGCGATCGTGATCGTGCGTTTGCCGAGACGCAGACGGTGATGAAGGTTCATCCGAACGTGAAGTTAGTGATGGCAATCGCCGCCCCGGCGGTTCCGGGCGCCGCTGAAGCGGTCCAGCAATCGGGCCGCAAAGACGTGAAGGTCACGGGGCTATCTCTTCCGAACATGAACAAGTCATACGTTCATGCCGGTGTGGTTGAGAGCGTTGTACTGTGGAACACAGTCGATCTCGGGTATCTCACGGTCTATGCAGCTAACTCGTTAATCACTGGCGCACTGAAGCCGGCGGATAAAGAGTTGCGAGCCGGTCGTCTCGGCACGGTTGAAGTTGCGCCCGGCGAGGTGCGACTCGGAGCGCCATTCATCTTCAACAAAGACAACATCGATCGATTCAATTTTTAGATATGCCACAAAAAGGCACAAAAAGCACAAAAATCGTAAAGCAGTGTTCCTGGTTCTATTTGTGCTTTTTGTGCCTTTTTGTGGCTAAAACACAAGCACAGATCACCGAGTTGCAACGGGGATTTGAACGACCACCAGATGACGCAAGAATCATGATGCGCTGGTGGTGGTTTGGACCATCAGTTACAAAGTCAGAACTAGAACGCGAGATGCGACTGATGAAGGAGGGCGGAATTGGTGGGTTCGAGATACAGCCTGTTTATCCGCTGCTGCCCGATAATCCTGCGGCCGGAATCAGGAATCTCCCCTATCTCTCGGATGAGTTCATCGACGCGCTGCGCTTTGTATCCATAAAGGCGCGCGAGATTGGCTTGCGAGTGGATTTGACGCTCGGTAGCGGCTGGCCGTATGGCGGGCCCAGTGTGCCGATCACCGAAGCAGCCGCGACACTGCGTTCGGAGCGCGTGAAAGTTCAACCGGGCACGCGTCGCATTCCACTGCCGAACATCATGCCGGGCGATAAACTGCTGGCCGTGTTTCTCGCTGATAACCAGCGTGAGCTAACGGACATTCACGACGGTGCGGTCTGGCTTCCGGCTGAGCTGCAGGGTCCACAGGAACTGCTCTTCTTCACATCAAGCCGGACCGGGATGCAGGTCAAGCGTCCCGCTGTCGGCGCAGAGGGTTACGTTCTCAATCATCTCGACAAACAGGCGACAGAAAACTATTTGAAAAATGTCGGCGATCGATTGCTGCAGGCGTTTGGCCCAAATCCTCCTTACGCCGTCTTCTGCGACAGTCTTGAAGTGTATAACCAGGATTGGACTCCCGACTTACTCGACGAGTTTCAGCGGCGACGCGGCTACGACCTCAAGCCTCATTTGCCCGCACTGATCACTGATGTTGGACCAAAGTCATTGGAAATAAGACGCGACTGGGGAAAGACACTCACTGAGCTTTACAACGAACGCTTTCTGCAACCGCTGCATGACTGGTCCAGGCGAAATAAAACTTTGCTGCGCGTTCAGAACTACGGTGTTCCCGCAGTTTCACTTTCGGGTTATGCGAATGTCGATCTGCCCGAGGGCGAAGGTGCGCAATGGAAGGTCGTGCGCGGTACGCGTTGGGCTTCTTCCGCGAGTCATATTTATGGACGTCCAGTAACTTCGTCAGAAACGTGGACGTGGTTGCACTCACCCTCATTCCGCGCCACACCGCTTGATATGAAGGCGGAAGCCGACCGGCATTTCCTGATGGGGATTAACCAGCTCATCGGTCATGGTTGGCCTTACACGTCTGAAGGCGTCGAATACCCCGGCTGGCGTTTTTATGCGTCTGCGGTTTTTGACGAAAAGAATCCGTGGTGGATCGTGATGCCCGACATCGCGAGTTACCTGCAACGCGCAAGCTTCCTGTTGCGACAGGGAACTGCAGTCAATGACGTGGCGGTTTACTTACCCAACGATGATGCTCACGCGCATTTCACGGCGGGCAATCCACACTTGATCGAGATTCTTCGCGAACGAGTCGGCACTGATGTCATCAGCACGATTCTCGACTCCGGATATGGCTTTGATTTTTTTGATGACGATGTGCTGCTGAAAAGTGGTCGCGTCGAGCGTGACAATTTGGTGCTGGGCTCTGCACGTTATCGAGTGGTGGTTCTTCCAAATGTCGAACGCGTGTCGCTCGAGACAATGCGAAAGCTCGATGAGTTTGTGCGCGGTGGTGGCGTCGTGATCGCGACGCGCCGGTTGCCGGGAATTGTTCCGGGTATGAAAGCCACCGCAGCCGAAACTGCGGAGCTCCGCGAGATCGTTAAGCGAATTCACTTTGTCGAAGACGAGAAACAACCACTGCGAGGCAAGCTAACGGCTTTATTGCAACCGGACATGTCTTTGACTCCGGCGCTCGCCGACATCGGATTCGTTCACAGACGCACCACAGACGCTGAGATCTATTTCATCGCTAACACGACGAATGTGCGCCAGACGATCAAGGCGACCTTTCGTGTCACAGGCATGAAGCCTGAATGGTGGGATCCTTTTTCGGGAGCAGTGACGGCGGCAAAAATCAAAACGTCTTCTGGTCCGGGAACTACGGTCGCGCTCGATCTCGAGCCATATGGTTCGCGCGTGCTCGTTTTCTCAAAACGAGCTTTGCCAGCGCCCGTCGACGACATTTCTATCGTTGGTCTCGCTATTGATCTGAACACCGGGTGGCGCGTCTCGTTCGGAGAGACGGCAAAAACGATGGACCAGCTGCGTTCATGGACAGATGACGAAGCCACGCGTTTCTTTTCCGGAACTGCAACTTACGAGAAAGACGTGACCGTGCCCGAGGTTTTTCTGAAGCCGGGAATGACCGCTCGATTAGATTTCGGGGAAGGCAAGCCGCTCCCCGAGCAGAATCTCCGCGCAGGCATGCAAGCGTGGTTAGACGCGCCCGTAAGGGACGCAGCAGTGATTTATATCAATGAGCGACGAGTCGGCTCCGTCTGGTGTCCGCCTTACGCCCTCGACGTCACCAGTTTTCTCCGACCCGGCAATAACACGATCAGAATCGTGGTTGCGAACACGGCGTTGAACTACATGGCCGGGCGCAGGCTGCCCGATTATCGTCTCCTCAATCTCCGCTACGGAGAGCGCTTCCAGCCACAGGACATGGATAAGATCCAGCCCCTCCCCTCGGGCCTCCTCGGTCCGATCCGGTTGATGTCGCGATAACCACTCTGCGGCTCTCTGCGTATCTCTGCGTTCTCTGCGTTAACCGCAACTCAAACGCAGAGCACGCAGAGATACGCAGAGACTACGCAGAGAAGGTGGACAATCCGCAATAGACTCACAAGACAGGTTGGTTAGTCCGATTTATCGAATTTGGATCTGGCATTTTGGTTCGAAAGCGATATAATGGCCGCCACCCCGCGAATACACTAAACAAAAAGTTCATTCTGCTCGAAACGAGGAGGTAAGAAGCATGCGCCCGTTGCTCGCCACCATTGTTGTCCTGCTCATCGCTATTCCCTTGTTTGGTCAGACCAACAAAGGGACTATCAGCGGAACCGTCACCGACTCCAATGGCGCCAACATACCCGGGGCCACCGTAACAGTTACTAATTTGGGCACCGGCCTGAAAGTAACTGCAACCACCAGCGAATCGGGAAAGTTCAGCGTCCAATCACTCGACCCGGTTAGCTACAGCGTGGCCGTCGAAGCAAAGGGCTTCAAGAAAGCCGTTGTCGAACCGATAAAAGTCGACACCGCCGCAGTCGCAACCGCCAACCTGACGCTCGAAACAGGATCCATTTCCGAACAGGTAATGATTGCGGCGGATGCGCCGCTCATCAATGCTGATAGCGGCACGACGAGTCAAACGATCACATCACGCCAGCTTCAGGACGTTCCGTTGAACAATCGCAGCGTGCTCGATCTCGCGCTCACAGCTCCGAACGTCACCGGCGACGCCGGCAGTGAAGATCCGGAGGTGCTCGCCGGCCAACCAGTTCCCGGTTTCAACTTGAACATCAATGGTGGACGCGCGGGCAGCACCGCGATCCTCGCTGACGGCGTGAATAACACCGGCGTCGGCATCGCGCGCGCCGTTGTCAGTTTTACTCCCGAGACAGTGCAGGAATTTACTGTGCAAACTTCGGCGTACTCCGCTGAGTTCGGCAATACCGCGGGCGGCGTCATCAACGCGACGACAAAATCCGGCACCAACGATTTCAACGGCGTTGCGCTTTGGTATCACCGTAATCCGAAATTCAACACGGTCCCATTCACGATCGGTACTGCGCCGCGACCTAATAACAACCTTTTTTACAATCAGGTCTCGGCGACCGTTGGTGGTCCAATGATCCTGCCGAAGTTTGGCGAAGGCGGCGACCACTTCTACAACGGCAGGAACAAATCCTTTTTCTTCTTTGCCTACGAGCCGCGCTGGCGCAAAGACTTTCTCACCGCGACAGGTTTGGTGCCCGACGCGAACCAGTTGGCTGGTAACTTCAACAATCTGGTGCGAACGTCGGCCGGCATCGTCCCGGCAAACATCGCTTCACAACTCGGCCTCACGGCGAATGGCAACGCCAACATCTACCAGCAGTTCGTACTCTTCCAGGGAAAGCTCGTGCCGATTCAACTCGTGGGGGCCAATCAATATTGCCAGTTCAATGATCCGCGAAGAATACTCGTGGGCCAGGTATACCAGGGCGTGACGCTCCAGACGCCGCAATGTACCGCGGCGACGAATGCTTCTCCGAATCCGGCTTTGAACATCATCCCGGCGGAGTTCCTCGATCCGATCGGTAGGAAGTTGCTCGAGTTTATGCCGCCGGCCGGAAATTACTTTCTCGATTCCGGCAACGTCAGAAACTTCTTCCTGCAACGCAAAATTACTCAGGATGAAACCCGCTACACGGTGCGACTCGATCACAGCTTTACGGATAACTTCAAGACCAACTTCCGTTATACGACCACACCCGCAATCGGCATCAGAAGCGCGGGCAACGACATCAACGGTAACGCCGGCGTTTATAGCGACGCCAAGCAGTTTCTGCTCGCCTTCAACCACATCATCAAGCCGACTCTAGTCAACGATCTGCGCTTGAACTACACGCGCGGAAACTTCAGCGAAGACTATTCACCCGAGTGGGCCATTAAGAGTGGCCGCAGCTTTGCCGGCGATCTCGGACTGCCGCATCTCACGCAAGGTGGCATTCCGCTTTTCCTGATCGCGCGTGACAATAATTACGTCAACTCCGACATCGGCTCCGCGGCCTCAACCAACAACTTCAATGTCGAGCAGCGTTACGACATTAGCGACACACTCTATTGGACCCAGGGTGACAAGACCTGGAAGTTTGGCGTCGATTTAAGCGATGCGCGGCTGACAGCGACGCCGTTCTTTGCCGCGTCGGGTGGCCGTTGGGACTTTCGTGTCGTCAACACCAGTAATAATCGATCGACGAACGCTAACAACGGCGGCAACACAGTGGCCAGCGTGCTGATTGGCGTGCCGAACTCAGTCGATCTTAGACCAGTGATCTTCGATTACGACTACCGCTGGAAGAGTGTCGCCGCGTTTGTTCAGAACGACTGGCGCATTCGTTCTAATGTGACGCTCAATCTCGGTCTGCGTTACTCGCTCCAGTTACCGCGTGAGGAGAAACACAATCTCCAGGGTGTTTTCCGGCCGGATCTGGCCCAGGCGACTCCTTTAACTACAGCGCAGCGTCGCGCGCTCGCAACGGGTTTGGGAGTGCCGGCCGCAGCCGCGATTCCCAATTCAGTGCCGACTGCAGTGAACATCGTACCGTTTGCTTTCGCTGGACAGGGCGGACGCTTGAAGTATCTCGTGCCGATTGATTACTGGGGTTTTGAACCGCGATTTGGCTTCGCGTGGAGTCCGAAGATGAAAGTCTTCGGCATGGATTTGGAGAAGCGATCGCTCGTCGTGCGCGGCGGCTACGGGATCTCGCACGCAACGCTCACCGGCAACAATCGATCACCAAATCCCGATTTCGGCGGCTTTGTGAACGTCGGTACGCTCGCAAATGGATCAGCCGCGGGCGCTACAGCCGATCCGACGCAGCCGATTCGCCTGTCAGGTAATGCGCCGTTGCAGGGAACGTCGGGCACGTTGAATTCGATTCTCGGAACTGATGCAAATGGTTTGGTCTTCGCGAAGAGTCTTGCTATTCCGGCGTTTGCTGCGGGTGGTGCGAGTCCCAATGGCAAGGTTCCCTACTCGCAAAACTGGAACCTGTCGATTCAATTCGAGCCGTTTAGAGACACCGTTGTCGAAGTAGCTTATGTCGGCAACAAGTCAACGCACCTGTTCCTTCCATTTATTAACATCAACCCGCGCAATGTCGATCTGGTTGAGCAGATGGAGTCGTCAGGTTTGTGTCCAACCTGCACGTTGCAGGACGCGACCGGCACGATTGCCGACCCACTCGGACGCACGAATCTGCAAGGCTCAGTGATTACCATCACGCGCGCGAGTGTGTTTACAACCTATCTCGGTTTCGATCCGCTCAATACCTATTTCGATCCTTCCGGGACTTCGATCAGGCACGCGGGTTATGTTGATGTGCGTCGACGCGTTAGCCCCGGTCTCACATTTACGGCGAATTACACTTACGGCAAGAGTATCGACACGGCTTCGGACGCAAGTCCGGATACCCGCACCCTCTCAACTGGACAAGCGCGCCAGCAGGTTTCGTTGGGTGGAGACTTGAAGCAGGATCGAGCCATCTCGACTTTTGATATCAAGAACAACTTCACGGCCACCGGTATCTGGGATATTCCGTTCGGGCATGGACGCCGGTACTTGAAGGATTCGAACGAGTTCGTCAACGCTTTGGCGGGCGGATGGATCATCTCCGGTATCCTTCGCATGCCGGGTGGTCTACCTTTTCTTCCATTCATTACCGATCCAAACAAGCTCGGTGGTGTACTCTTCAATCGGTTTGTCAGACCGGACATTGTTCCCGGCGTGCCGTTGCGTAATCCATTGTGGAAGCGCGATTGTCCGGTCGGCAGCGCGGCTCCACCGAGCGGTTGTGAGCCGTTCATCAATCCGGCTGCGTTCATGCGTCCGGTGAAGGGAACATTGGGCAACGCTCCGCGGTCGCTGGATATTCGCTCGCCGCGACAGGAGTTCTTTGATTTTTCAATCTCTAAGGATTTTCCGTGGCCGTTTGCGAGTGGAGATGGAAAACGAAAGATCAATTTCCGAGTCGATTTGATCAATGCGTTCAATCATCCTAACTTCCGCTACAACAATACGGGCAATACACCGTTTGGTCTGGGTACGTTCCCGACAGAGATAACGACCGAAGTTGCTGGTGGTGTCAATCAGGCGATCACTGCGGCGGAGTACAACGCATGGGCCACGTTTAATGGGCAGCCGCTGTCTACGACTCCAGCCGGCGCAGCAATGCTGGCGCAGATACGTGGGAACGTGAATGCCACGCGCCAGCCTGGTCCTGCAGGTGCACAGTCGGGTGGTCTGCCGTTGGATTTCTTCCATGTGCAACTTCCGCAGGGATTCGCTACCAGAGACCCGCTGTCTTTTGATATCAGAAATCTGGAGGGTTTTAAGTTGTATCGTATCCGGCAGACTTATGATGCGAACTTTGGAACGCTAACGGGCAACACGTCAAATACGCTGCCGCGCTACATTCAGTTTGGGATCAGAGTCTTTTTCTAGGAGGTCAGTCTTGATGCCACAAAGAGGCACAAAATGGTTGCTCATCTCTGGTGTTCTTTGTGCCTTTTTGTGGCAGGGAGCGTTGGCCCAACAAGCAGAAGTGCCGCGTGAGTGGATCGACCAGGACACAGGTCATCGCGTGATGCGTTTGTCGGACGAACCCGGTAGCCAGAGTTTGTATTTTCATCAGAATGCTTACACACCAGACGGTCAGAAGTTGATCATCACGACGCCGACTGGTCTTTCCACGATTGATCTCAAGACGCGTGCTATCGAGAAGATCGTTGAGGGCCGTGCCGGCATCATCATCGTCGGCAAAAAGACAGGCCAGGTTTATTACACGCGCAGCGTTACTAACAATAACGTGCGCTCGTCTACAGTCTATGCGACTGATCTGAACACGAAAACAACACGCGAAATCGTGAAGCTACCGCCGGGGACGTCAGTTTCGTCAGTCAACGCCGACGAAACGCTTCTTGCAGGAATCATTGACGAGAAAACCGCAGCCGCCCCGGCGCCACTGCCACAGCAGGCGCCGCGCGGTGACGCCTATCCGGGCAAAGGTCAGATGATGGAGAACCGGCTCGCCGAACGCAGGCCACTCCAGTTGATCACCGTAGACACAAAAACCGGCGCGGTAAAAACACTCTTACGCGGTACCGACTGGTACAACCACTTACAGTTCTCACCAACCGATCCAACTCTCCTGATGTTCTGCCATGAAGGACCGTGGCACAAAGTCGATCGCACCTGGACCATTCGCACCGACGGTACTCAGTTGACGCAGATCCACCGGCGCACAATGCTGATGGAGATCGAAGGGCACGAATGGTTTGCCGCTGACGGCAAATGGATCTGGTACGACTTACAGACGCCGCGCAGCCAGGTGTTCTGGGTAGCCGGATACAACGTCAACAGCGGCGAGAGGATCTGGTATCACCTGCAGAAGAGCGAGTGGTCGGTTCATTTCAACGTGTCGCCGGATGGGACGCTGTTCGCCGGCGATGGTGGTGGTCCAAACAGCGTGGCGGCGCCTGAAAACGGGCAGTGGATTTATCTGTTCTGGCCCGAGCTGGTGCCTGACCGCACGGACGGCGGGTTACCAAACGCGAAGGATCTCGTCAGGCCCGGCGTCTTCAAAGCAGAGAAACTCGTCAACCTCTCAAAACATAACTACAGCCTTGAGCCTAATGTGACGTTCACTCCTGACATGAAATGGATCGTCTTCCGCTCGAACATGTTTGGTCCGACACACGTCTTCGCGGTCGAAATCGCAAAGAAGACCACGGTTAGCAGCCACACGCAGTAACCAACTTGGATCGGGTCAGTACAGGGAGCGGTAGCGACCTGGTCAAACTATAGAGTCAAGTGCTGATCATTAACCAGGTCGCTACCGCTCCCTGTACTGACCCGATCCAAGAAGAGGCAGTGCGGCGTTGGGCCAGTCGGACTTAAAAAAAAGATCTTGCGTTTGGTCTAACTCAATAATAGTATCCGCACGCTCAGCAGGAGCTTCGTCAATTCCCCCCGTTTATGCGCGGCATCTCCCAACGTCAGTCTCGCGTAGACGTCAACTAAACGGCCCACCAAGCGGGTAAGCTTTCATATAAAAAACTGTGTGCGCGAATTTACCGAATGGTCCATCGGAGGTTGGTACAAATTCCGGCCCGGTCCAGGGAGTTGGTTTTACCATAACCGGCCATGTTCCGAGTGGGGATAAAATAGCTCCGCTCCCTGCGGATGCGACGGAGTCCGGCACCCCTGGTGCGTGGACTTTGCAACAGTGGGTATGGAGCTATGGAGATTCGAACACTCAGCATTATGGCGAGATTAAGCCTTGAGAAACCAGCGATGAAAATCTTTTCTTTGTGTTGTCTTGCATTTTTCATGGCTGCGTCCTGTAGTAACTCAGCGACTTCCGTTACCGGCGGCCCGCCAGTTAAGCCACCGCCCGTTCAAACCAACGGGTGTCTTTCGGAGGACGAAGTCGCGATGCAGTTGGTCGCGATCACGAAATCGGACTACCAAAAGACTAATGAGATTAAGGAGGGCTTGTTGAATGAATCTCAAAAATCATCAGTGTGTAGACAAGCTCTGATCGAATCGGTGGTGAGGAGAATGGACAGGCCACTCTCCTCAAATGCAGATCAAGCTGAGCAAGCTGATCGTTTCCATATCTGGCGCGCAGGAGCGGATGTGCTTGGCTACCTGAAAGCAACTGAGGCGGTCGACTTTTTGGTCGATCACCTGGATTTTACTACTGGCCCGTTCAGCACCACCATGTCGCAACAGCCGGCACTCCATGCGGTGACGGCGATTGGAGAAAGCGCTATTCCAAAACTATCTGAGGTGTTGCGCCATCATCCGAATTGGAAGATGAGAATGGACGCGGTGTACTGTATCTCGCGCATTGGTGGCCCGTCGGCAGTACGAGCGCTGAAGGAGGCTCTGCCATCGGAATCAGACACATGCGTGAAACCATTTCTAGAAGTCTCGATTAAAAGCTTAGATAACGACCAGCAGAAGTGGAAACACGATAATAACAACGAATGGTCTGGCGCATATTTGTTTTGTAATCACTCAACTCAAGGTGAGTGAGAGACGCGTGACTGACGCCGGCGGAAACTAAAAAAACACGTACGTCACGACTGCGCACATTTGCTGCGAGGTATGGCTCGGCGCCGACCATCTTGCAGAAGGAGACGAATTCATCCGTGCCGAAATGATTGCTCTCGTATTTTCGTTTATCGCGTGGTCCAACACCGTCGCGCCAGTCGTATTGATCGGCGAAACAGCCACCCGGATAGCGAATCACGCCTGGTTTGAGTTTTTTCTCATTTGATAGAGTTTCTCTCGTTTGAAATTTAGCCACAAAAAGGCACAAAAAGCTCAAAATAGGTTTGGCTGATTTTTTGAGCTTTTTGTGCCTTTTTGTGGCATAAAAGTCTTATCGATCTTTCTGGATGGTCCGTCGCAAGATCCAGTCGGATACTGTTTTCAATACATCCGGTGACGTCGTTTCGTCAATCTGCCCGTATTCGGCTGGTAGACCAGTCTGACTCGTTTGGAACAAGTGGTTGAGTTTCGGAAAGGCTTTTAGAGTTACATCCCCGTTCGCTTTCAAACCCGCCCCGATCAGGTCGAGATTTTCCTTCGCTGGTACTTGTAAATCGAGCTCGCCATTCAACGCAAGCACCGGAACCTTTACGCTCTTCAAGACCGGCTGTGGATCGAACGTGATGAAGTAGCGATACCAGGCTGTCTTGAATATCGGCATGAGTGCTTTGAGGCTTGCCGCAGCCGGTTGGAACAACTGCTTCTGGAGGTCTGGTAACGTTCGCTCATAAGCCGTGATCTCGTCATTAATTTTTTGTTCAATGCGCTTTTCATCCGTCTCGGTTTTGACGACCGCGTGGATTCGCTTGGCCAGCGCGAGGGTATGTCTGATGGTATCGACGTGCGTTCCCTGAGCCTTAAGGATTAGTTCGGTTTGCGAGTAAACGATGTCTTCACCGCGTTGACCAGGACCAGCAAGAAGTACGATAAACGACACGTCGTTGCTGCGGGCTGCGACCATCTCCGCAATCATTCCGCCTTCGCTGTGCCCGATGAGGCCAATCATCTTCGGATCGATTTCTTTTCTCTGTTTCAGAAAATTAACTCCGGCCAGCACGTCCTCAGCGAAGTTTTCACTGGTCACCGAAAGCGAGCCGAGCTCTGAACCTCCGATGCCACGATCGTCAACTCTCAGTACGGCAATGCCCTTTCTCGTCAGATGATCGGCCAGAACGAGAAAAGGCTGATGGCCCGCGATCGTCTCGTTCCGGTCCTGCGATCCGCTGCCGGTGATCAATAGCACTGCCGGGTATGGGCCACCGCCGCGCGGCAGAGTAAGAGTGCCCGCGAGTTTTATATTGTCCTTTTGATTTCTATAGCTGACTTCTTCCTGCGTGTACGGGTAAGGCTGCTTTGGTTCCTGCGGGCGATTGAGCTTCGATACCTCGGCGGTTCGTTTGAAAACGAGTGGCGCTGTGATCGTGCCCTGCTTGAAGGTACCCGTGATCTCATCTCCTGCGGCGTTCAGCGTTCCCTCGTAGTTGAGGCCTAAGTTTGCGGCGGAGAAACTCAGCTTGTCGCCATTCAGCGCGATCGAATCGATGGGGAGATCCGTAGCGCCCTGGTCCAGACTGTCGAGCTTCGCAGCGTAAGCGTCTCCCGATTTTTTAATCTTCAAAGCAAGCCTGAACTTAGCGCCGCCAGCTTCCAATGTTGCGAGCCAGTTTCCCGCAACGTCTTGGGGGGCAACTTGGGCTGCGACCGCAAGAGCTGAAGTGATGATCAGTATGAATGCAGCAAGTTTGACTCTCATCGGTTTCTCCTTCTGGTGCTAGCGGCCGCCATTCAACTTCGAAAGGACTTCGATAAATTCGCGCAGGCGGTCAAGGTTAAGAATTATTAGTGTCGGTACGACGATCAGGATGATTGAGCCGAGCACCACGCCCGCTTTGGCCCACAGGCGATGTTCCTTAAGTTGCGGTGCAGGTGTTGTGCGGAGTGCGAGCCAACCAAAGATGATTGCCAGAATGGGTTTCTCGAGACCCAGCAAATTAACAAAGCTGAAGATGCCGAGTATTAGCGACACCGTCGCAAAGGCATACTTTTGGCCCAGTATCAGGGAATCTCTGGTTTGATTTTCCGACATGATTTATCTCTCCATCACCAGTTCGGTGTTTATCCGGAACGGGTTCTCTTTAATGAAAACAAATAGCAAGATGACGATGACTAGCGGCACGAGTTTGAAAGCTGGCCCCAGGTCGCGAGCTGGAAGCATTTCGAGCAGTTTATAAATGATTAGCAGTAGACCAATCAGAGCAAAGGGTCGCCAGCCGAGAACGGGTTTGGCGATTCTGTTCTCAACCGTGGGCCAAAGATCGACGGGCTGTTCCGCAAGGTTGTGACTAGCGAGCACGCGATCGAGAGCCAGCAATTGCTTCAATTCGTTTTGACAGTGAGTGCAGCTTGTCATGTGCGCCGCTAACTGTTCTTTCGAGAACGCCGTCTCTTCACCATCGGCCGCTGCCATTTGTGCCATCAGCACGTCTTCGCAACTTAGTTCCTTCATGACATTCAAACCTCTTGTTTTCGTATGAGGAGTTTGCTCTTCAATCGCTGGCGAGCATTAAAGAGACGGCTCATCACTGTTCCAGGCGGAATTTGCAGATGCGTGGCTAAGTCGTCGTACGAGAGCCCGCTGAAATATTTCAAGCAGACAATTTCACGTTCCTCACGTGTCAGCGAGTGCAGGGCTTTTTCAAGCGCGAATCTCGTGTCGTCGTCAGCCATGCCTTGTTGCGACTTCACGAGTAGGGCCTCGTCGAGACTCTCGGTGGGTCGACGTCCGGCCGTCAGCTTGTAACAACGGTTCCGAAGCAGAACGTAGAACCACGAGTAAAACGTCCGAGACGTATCAAACGTGCCGATCGCCTTGAAAGCATCAATAAAAGCCTCCTGAACAGCGTCTTCAGCATCATCACGATTGAAAAGGATCGCCATCGCGTGAGCGACCGCCCGTTTTTGATAACGCTCGACCAGATGCCGAAAAACTTCCCGGTCACCCTGCTGACATCTCTTAATTGCATCGGCGTCATCCATCGTCACTCACAATAAGTATCCGCCTCACCGGAGAATTATTCAGAAATATTATTTACTCTGCGTATCCTCTGCGTCCTCTGCGCCTCTGCGGTTTATATGCGTTGTCGTTTCTCTTTCACCGCAGAGGCGCAGAGGACGCAGAGGATACGCAGAGTTAAATTAGGTGTTCTAACCTGAAGGTGCTTGCCTGGTGAGGACGCCGGGACTATACCACGCCGTTCTGTTTGCCCTCTACCACCTCGTCGACTGCTTCCGCCGGCGTCTCCTTCTTCTTGCGAGGGCCGAATAGTTTCTTGACTCGACGGGCCAGCCTCAGACACAGATCGTAAATTCGGTCCGACTCTTTTGCCAGTAACGGCGAAGCACTTGCGAGAATCAACACGTACAGAGCGGCAAATGGCTGCAAGCGAGACATCAAGCCCCCGGCCATGGCCAGGTTCGCAATGATGATCGAGAACTCGCCGCGCGCAAGCAGCGTGAACGACGTGTTGAGTGATCCTACAGCCGAGAGCTTCGCTCGTGCTCCCACAATCATTCCAGCGATCACAACGCCGGCGAATGAAAGGAGCGCCGCCCCGACCGCCAGCCACACCGCACCCCCCAGGCTAAACGGGTCGATCGACAGACCAAAGCCGAAGAAGAAGATCGCGCCGAACGAGTCTCGAAACGGCACAATCAGGCGCTCCATGCGTTCGCTGTGCTCTGTCTCTCCTAATATCAAGCCCAGGAGCAGCGCGCCGATAGACTCCGCGACGTGGATTGTCTCGCCTAATCCTGCCAGTAAAAATAAACAGGCGAAAATTACGACGACAAAAACTTCGTTGGACGATATTCGCAGCAGACGGTTCAAGAGTGGCGTGGCCCACCGCCCGATAACCATCAGGCCTATGATGAAGGCGAGCGCGATACCACCCGATGAAGCCCCGCCCGCAAACGAGCTCGCTCCGCTCAGGATGATTCCGGAAATGAGCGAGAGATACACCGCGAGGAAAACATCCTCGAACATGGTGATGCCTAAGATCAATTCGGTTTCGGGATTGGCCGTGCGCCGGTAGTCGAAGAGAATCTTGGCTACGATCGCGCTCGAGGAAACAGTAGTGACACCGGCAATGATGAGTGTCTCCCGCAACGGAAAACCCGCCAGGTAACCATACGTGAAACCGGCAGTGAAATTGATTCCGATGTAAAGCGAACCGCCGGCCAAAATCGATCGGCCTGCTCTGATCAACCGGGTGACGTTGGATTCCAGTCCGAGATAAAAGAGAAGGAAGAGCACACCCATTCGGCCCATGAATGCGATGAGTGATTGAGTCTCAATGAAGCGAAAGTCGAAGACACCCAACTGCGGCGCATGAGGTCCGACCGCCATGCCAATTAGAATCAGGAACGGCACATTGGATACGCCAAGCTTGTGGGCCACCGAGATCGCAAACGCGATCAGCACGAGCGCCAATCCGATTTCCAGGATGACGTTATCCATCAGCTCTTTCCTTCGATTAGCAGTCGCTTGAGTGAATTGATCGTGCGCCGGTCACCGGCAACGATGAGGGTCGCGCCCGCGTTGAGTACGGTGTGGGCTTCCGGGTTAGTACGCTTCGTCTGGTCCGGTTCAATAATCGACACGATGGATGCCCCGGTGCGGGTACGAACCTGAAGCTCGCGAATAGTCATGCCGATGCACGCCGCACCGGGTTCAATTCTGAACCACTCCAGCACCAAATCTTCCAGGACAACCTCTGCTATCGGCAGACTACGCGGCACGTAAGTCAGTCCGCCGACGATGCCTGCGATCTGCCGCGCCTCGCCGTCAGTCAGTTGCAGGACAGACAACGGTCGATCCATGTTGCGACGCGCGAAGTGGTACAGCTCGCGTGTGCCATCGTCGTGAATGACGATCACTAATCTGTCGCCGCTGGTTGTCTCAACCTGGAATTTGCGGCCGACGCCGGGAAGAAAGGTTTCGCTAATAGTAGACATGACCGCAGACTCCTCCGTGTTTTATTCGAATGTCGATGAGTACTTGATTCTAACAAACTCCGTGCAACCTCTGTGTTCTCTGTGTCTCTGTGGTTGATGAATTCCGAGTAAAACACCACCACAGAGACACAGAGAACACAGAGGTTGCACAGAGAAATCCGAATTAAGACACCACCCGCGATTTTAAAAGAAGGACGGCTGAAGAAATAGAGTAATAACTCTTGATCGGGCAGGTGTTATCACGCGTATGAAGCAGAGGTTATCTCCTGTCTGGCGCTTAAGAGCCTTTGTTATACTTCGCTCATCAATATCGATTTGGAGTACGGATGAGCATTCGTTACCGACTGTTGACACTCGCAATAGGTGGCGTACTGCCGCTGTTGATTGTGAGTCTCGTGATGCTCTGGCTGGTTTGGAGCGAGAAGCAAAACCAGCTTAACGAAGCTTTGGAGCAGCACGCCGAGTTGTCGGCAGTGGTTTTTGATCGCTGGCTCGATGCTCAGTACCAACCCCTGCGAACTGTAGCCTCATATCAGCAGGGCCATACGCAGCAGCAGACCGCAATTACTGAAGTCTTAAAGGCGGCGCGAAACAATCGTACGCACTGGATCGACGTTCGCATATTGGACTCTAACGGAAAGGTGGCAGCAATTGATCCGGCTGACGCCGGAGAGCTCCCGCCAGGTGTTGCTGAAAAATTGCTCGGCGCAGCGAAACGAAATTTACCTGACGTTGAGACTGACTGGACCCGAGGTGAGGGAAGGTATCTACTCGCGGTCTCTGTACCCATCCAGGATGGCAGCGCAGTGGTTGCACGCATCGACGGCACTGCTCTTACTGAACCGCTGCAAGGTTTGATTCTGCCGGAGCGTGCCCTCATCACTCTGCTGGACCATAACCATCGCGTCATCTATCGCAGCCAAACCGCGGAATCTACGGTGGGTTTGGATCTTAGCGGCGTCGATAAGTTGTCTGCGTTAGATGATCGCAACACCGCAGTGCTGGTCTCAGAGAGTTCGATTGATGGTGTCGAACGCGTCTATGGTCTCAGCCGAGTAGGGCAGACTGGTTATATCGTGATGGTGGGCGTTCCGAGCTCGATCCTCTATGCGTCCGCTCGGCGGCAGTTGATGGGGTACGCATTAGTTGGACTGATCGTTGTGTTTTGTACCATGACGGGTGCTCTGCTTATGGCACGAAGCATCGTCAGGCCCGTACGGCTTCTGAGCTTCGCGTCTGAGGAATTCGGTGGTGGAAACTTCTCGGTTCGGGCGCCGGCAGAAGGGCGCGATGAGATCTCGCGTCTCGGAATAAACTTCAACGCCATGGCCGACAGATTACAAGAGCGAGAAGCGAGATTTGCCGAAGTGGACCGTCTCAAATCCGAGTTTGTCTCAACCGTCTCGCATGAGATGCGAACTCCTTTAACGACGATCAAGGCTTTAACTCGACTCCTCATGCGTGAGGGACTCGATGAGAACAAACGACGCGAGTACATCGAAACGATTTCAGTGGAATGTGATCGCCAGATCGATTTTGTTCTTAACTTGCTTGACTTGTCGCGCATTGAAGGTGGAGTGCTGCGTGTCACTCACGAGCGAGTTGAGGTGAACGACGTCATAGCGTCTGTAATCAAATCGGAGTTGCGAGCGGCTGAAAAGAGAAATCATGAACTTCGTGTCGACTCGAATGGTGCTGTTCCACCGGTATGTGCTGACCCGAAGGAGCTGCGTCGCGTCCTTTCAAACATCGTTGAGAACGCGATCAAGTACACACCTGATGGGGGCCGCATTATTCTGTCCGCTTCTGTTGACGATTCGCATGTTGGTATCCATGTCACCGATAACGGGCGCGGAATACCAGCCGAGGACTTGCCCATCCTGTTCGAGAAATTTCATCGCGGCCAACCGGCTCGTCATTCTGCGGCAATGGCTGGAGGCGCTACCAACGCCGAGTTTCTGGAGGATGCGGATGTGTCAGGTGTTGGGCTCGGTCTTTACCTTGCAAAGAACGTAATGGAGCGCATGGGAGGACGCATTACGGTAAAGACCGAGGTAGGACAAGGGAGTACTTTCACGCTGCACCTGCCGTTGTGGAGGAAAGAGGGGTGCGGTTCAAACGGTGAGGAGCGGCGCGATGGCGAAGCAATTGTTAGTCGTTGATGATGATGCGAGCTTGTTCCTTGCCGTATCAGACACCCGTGCGAGACCGACGTCCTCCTGAATGACCACTTAGCTTACCTCATCTTCTCTGTGCAACCTCAGTGTTTTCTGTGTCTCTGTGGTGTTGTTTGCTCGAAATTCATCAACCACAGAGACACAGAGAACACAGAGAGGTTGCACAGAGAAGAGCGCGATCGAGACTGTCGCTTTCAACCTCTCAGGTGTAAATACCCAAATTTTCAGGTGTTAATACGCTACTTCTCCAGTGCGCTGTGGGCTAGCCTAGTCCCTGTAGAAAGGAGCAGGGAATGTCGTATCAAGGACCGATGTTGATCAAGGAGCCGGAGCTTCGTTGGCCCATCGTATTGCTGGCGGCGTTGATAACTGCGGTGATCGCTCTGCTCGTGGTGGTGGTGCTGTGGGTTTGACGCAAGAGGCGGTGTTTCAACAAGGCGGAGTCGTAACGGATCGAACCAGCCGAATGAAGAACGTTTTCAGACGTGTCTTCGGATGTTGGCACCGGCACATGAGTCGTCCATTTACTCGAGGAAGCGAGACTTATCGCACGTGTGTAGATTGCGGAGCGCGTCGCCGGTATGACCTGGAGCAGTGGCGCATGGTCGGCGCTTTTTACCGGCCTGAGAATAGGAGAAACACATGAGACTATTAGTGGCAGTAGATACGATCACGACTTTGGATATTGTTCTCAACTATATCGAAGCGCGCTCGTGGCCCAAGGGCACCGAGGTAGGCATTCTTTCCGTAGTGGAAGACGAAACGATTCCGCCTGAGACGTGGCGTACGACGGGTTACGGGTTGAGCACTATACGCCATGAGATGCGGAGACGAGGTGAACAACTAAGCGTTCTGGCAGTCGAGCGCCTGCGCAGAATCGGAATTCCGGCTCAGGTCACTATCACGCGAGGAGATCCGGCATTCCTCATTCCGTTTGCAGCTCGAAAGTGGTCGTCGGATTTGATTTTGATTCGCGCCAACAATCGAATGAAGTTTCGAAACTGGTTGCTTGGCAGCGTCGCAAAGTCAGTGGTTGAGTCGGCACATTGTTCCGTTGAAGTCGTTCGTACGCCAACAGCGAGCACAGCACAAAATGGCATGAGAATACTGCTGGCGACGGATGGATCCGATGCTTCATTAGCTGCGTCCGAGGAAGTCGCTCAGGTGAAGTGGCCGGAAGGTGCTGAAGCTAGGGTGGTGAGTGTAATTAATCCGATTAAATATTCACTCGAGGAGATTGGCTTCTCGCACGGAAAGGAAAGCGAGGATGCGCATCATGCTATCGGCAAGACCGTTAAAGTGTTAGTGAATACACCGCTGAGGATCACGGCAGAAGTGGTCGCCGGAATGAGAGTGCGGCAGATCATCGCTCGCGCCCGAGATTGGCATGCTGATCTCATAGTTATCGGTGCTGAAGAGCGAACCGGATTTAAGAGACTGATGTCGCGCGGGACTGCGGTTGCTGTTGCAAACCGAGCGCATTGTTCTGTCAGGGTAGTTCGGAGAAACAACGTTTCAAAAGATGAACAGCTACCGTCGGGTCTTTTGAGCAACGCTGCGTAGCAAAAGAGATTGGAGTATTAACATGGCAAAAATTTACATCACAGAACCGGATTACAACCGTCTCAGCGCCTTGATCGAAAAGACGCGTGAAAGCAATGGTATCGATCGGGAATATCTTAATAAGTTGGAAGCAGAATTGGATCGGGCAGAGATTGTCGATTCCAAAGACATTCCTGAAAACGTAATAACGATGCGCTCAACTGTGCGACTGAAGGATTTGGTGACGGGCGAAGAGAACACTTATTCGTTAGTGTTTCCGACAGAAGCAGATTCCAGCCACGGAAAGATTTCTGTGCTCGCGCCAATTGGTACTGCCATTCTGGGCTATCGACGCGGCGATACGATTGAGTGGACCGTACCGTCCGGACTGCGAAGACTTAAGGTGGATGAAATCATTTATCAACCAGAAGCTGCTGGTCATTATGATCTGTGATTAGCCTTGCACTTCTCTGTGCAATCTCTGTGTCCTCTGTGTCTCTGTGGTTGATGAATTCCGGGTAAAACCACACCACAGAGACACAGAGGACACAGAGGTTGCACAGAGAAATCCGAGAGCATTCACTGAGAGAGATCGCCTCTCAGAACTTCTTCATACTGCTTCATAAAGAATTCACGTCGGTTTCAAGACTTTCCGTTCAACTCCCGGTATCTTCCGCATCCTCGAAACCCCGCGGATCACGCCGCGTCCAAAATTTTCCACTGACTGAGAAGGAGATTATGATGTTCCAAATTAAGTTCAAGAATTCACTGCTTACTCTGCTTGCCCTCGTCGCATTTGCACTCTTCGCCGCCCCGGCTTATAGCCAGGACAAGGTCTTCGTAACCAACACCACCTCCGAGCCCGTGCCTACGGTGGCCCAGGGGACCACGAAGGTCACCGGAACCGTTCTGATCGGCAATACGGCAGCCGCTCCTGCTTTGGTCCGCGACGTAAACGCTGCGTCGGCAACGCATCTTGGTCGGAAGGCCAGCGAGATGGTTAGCCTTAGCGGTCTTTTCAATGCCAATGGCGAGATCTTTTTTCTGCGAACGCTTCCTGACGGTACTGCCACGTCATTCACTATTCCGGCTGGCAAGGTTTTGATCATTACAGACGTCAACTGGCAGATTGAGTTTGGGAATCCTGGAACCGTTGCACGGTTATTACTCAGGATCGAGAATCTCGCGAACCCGAGCCTGATCCGCAATGTCCACAACTCTGTGCTGACGCTCAACAGCGCAGGTGTAAATGGAGTTAATGAGCGTTTGGCGGCCGGCATCGTTGTTTCATCCGCTGCGAAAATTACAGCCAACCTGAATACTCCAACGGGAGCCTTAGGAGGTCTTTTCCTTATTGGTTATCTCGCGCCGGAGGAGTAGAATTTCAGCCACAAAGAGGTACAAAAAAGCTCAAATCAGCCGAACGCATTTGAGCTTTTTGTGCTTTTTTGTGGCAAAAACTTTTGAAGGAGTGCTGATGAACTATTCACGTCTCGCGCTGGCGGCGATTGGTGGCACGGTCGCGTCTTTTGCTTTTGGCTTCTTAGTGATTTGGCTGGTCCCGGCTCTTATGGAAGAAGGTCTCAAGTACCCGGCCGTGTTTCGGCCTAAAGAAGAGATGATGTCTGTAATGCCGTTTGGATTCCTCGCAAGTTTCATCGCGATCGCAGTTGTCGCCATAATCTTCGCAATGACACATCAGTCAGGCACTGCGCAAGGTGCGCGCCTGGGCATTCTTATCGGCATCTTCGCGGTTTGCAATGTGCTGCACAACTTCGTGAACTTCAACATCGGGTCAAGACTCGCTATCGGACAAGCTGCGGCTTACTTCTTCCAGTGGATCGTCACCGGAATCGTTATCGGTCTCATCTACAAACCACTCGCTACCGGTTAGCCTTCTCAAATGTGTAAGGGCCGTAAGTCAGTGAGGCGATCTTTCCATCGGCGTCCTTTACAAAGGTGATTACCTCACCGTTTCCACCGGGCTGCATCACGACGCGAATACTGTCCTTTTCCTTAAAAGGCGTGGCGACTGTATTCATGTAGCCCATTCGCACAGCGAGCGCTTTCTCTTTCGCCGTGATCTCAATCGTGCCCCACAAATCGTTCCGATACTTACCGGCGTAGTCAGTAAACGGTTTTGTAAGTTGCCACTCTCTCTTTGCCCGCTCGGCGGCTTCAGCAGCGATCCCCTGCCTTAAGCTCTCAAAGCGCGTAACGGTGTCCTGCAGTTGCTTCGCGTAATCCGCTTCCAGGTTCTCCGTCTGCAGCCACCAGTCATAAGCGTACGCCGCGAGCATATCGGCGAGTCGTCCACCAAGCGCGTCGTTATTCACCATGATCCCGACGGCGAGCTTTCTCTCGGGCATGAATGAGACATGGCTGCGATAACCCGGATAGCCGCCATGATGATAGACCACCTTATCGTTGCGATACTTACCGATCTGCCATCCGAGCCCATATTCGCCATCGCCTGAGAATGGCGGATCGTTGCGCGTGCTCTTTGTGTATCCCGTTTGCACTTTGCGGATAATCTCGGCCGGCACCACCTGTTTGCCGTCGAGCTTACCGCCGTTCATGTTCAGGTTAAGCCAACGGCCGAGATCGGAAATGCTCATGAAAATCCCACCGGCCGATTGCATAGTCTCGTCAGTCTTCTCGAGCCCGCTTCGGACCATCTTGCCCGCATCGGAACCATCGGTAGAAATGACATAGGGAGCTACGATCTTGAACTTTTTGGCGCGCGCTTTTGAGACATAAGCAGTCGTGTGTTTCAAACCTGCAGGAGTGAAGATGCGTTCCTGCAGCACGTCCTGCCATTTTTTGTGCAACTGGTAATGCAGCGCGAGTCCGTAAATGTTGTAGCCGAGGTTTGTATAGTTGTACTTGCCGAAGTTGGCATCATTGAAAGTGGTTCCGTCGGCAAAGGCGTGATCGATCTCAGTCTGATCGATCTGACCCGTATACGCGAGGCGGTTGATCAGCGCCACGTTTCGCAGGCCGCTCGTGTGCGTTAAGAGATCCTGGATCCTGACCTTTTCTGGTATCTCATTTTTGAAGCGAATCCCGGGAGTGTATTTCGTAAGCGGGTCAGAGAGTTTGATCTTGCCTTCCTGATCGAGCATCGCGGCTGCAAGCGCTGTGAAAGACTTGGTCGACGAACCGGTGTAATAAAGCGTATCGCTATCGGCCTTTATGCCGGCTTCTTTATCCGCCATCCCGTAGGCGCTGACAAAGATCGGCCGGTCGTCCTTAATTACAACGATCGCGATGCTGGGGAGGTCTGGAAACGTCTCCATCGTTTTGCGGATTTGAGCGTCGTAAGCGGCGCTGAACTCCTTATCAGATGCCGCGCGCAAGGTCTGAGCAAAAAGGGCAGGGGTGGCAGAGTTCAGTAGCAGAACAACGAGCGAGATTACGATCGCTTTTTTCATGAGCTCTCCTGGGTGAAGGATTTGTAGGTCGCCAACAAACTACGGCGCGCGGAACGCGAAGGTTCCGGCCCATTCTGAACTTCATTCAAACAATCCGCCAAACACTCTAAAACGTTTCTTTCGGTTTCGTCATTACTAATAGGAAATGAGCAACGTTTTATGAGTGAAAGAAGTATACAGCCAACCTCAACCCAAAAGTTCTCGGGAATCTTCGTCAGCTACCGCCGCGACGATTGTGCAGGTCACGCGGGTCGCCTGGCCGACAGATTGGTCGAACACTTCGGCCGGGATCGCATCTTCGTGGACGTCGACAGCATCCTGGCTGGCGAAGACTTTGTCACGGTCATCGAGAATGCCGTCGGCTCATGCGAGATCCTGCTCGCGGTCATGGGTCGCAACTGGCTTTCCGCGGGCGGAACAGGACGATTGGATAACCCCAATGATTTTGTTCGCCTGGAGATTGCCACCGCGCTTCGCCGTGACATCCGTGTGATTCCAGTCCTCGTGCAGCGAGCGACCATGCCGAAAGCGCAAGACCTGCCCGAAGACCTGATCAAGCTTCTCCGCCGGAACGCCATCGAGCTTAGTGATCATCGCTGGGCGAACGACGTTGATGAACTCATCAACGTCATGGAAAAGGTTCTCGCCAAGCGAGCTGGGGCAGGGCAACAGCACGAAATCGACGAAGTCGATCGTGGATCAAATCCCACAGGAACGATCATAACCACGGAAGATGCGTCGCGTGCTCATAAGCGCAAACGCTTAATGTTGATTGCTGGAGCTTCTCTTATTGTGCTACTCGCAGCGTCGCTTATGATCTGGCGATTGCAAAGAGTTCCAGGTTCATCCGGCAATACCATTCAAGCAGCACCCGTGCAGTCTCCTTTGGTGACACAAGCTACTCCCGCGAAACCGACTCCAACACCGGAGCCGAAGCCCTCTGCTACGCCGGAAGCGGAGGCATTCGCCGAACCAACCTTATGGAAAAGGGACGATTCGGGGACGATAGTGCAAATTGTTCGGAGCGGGAACACTCTGAAGGCCCGTGTAGTTAAAGCTTCGGACACGGCCGCAGCCGCCGGGCGAGGTGAGGGTGATGTCGCGTTCGAAGGCTCGTACGCAGACAGAAAAATCAAGGGCAAAGCCTATCTCCGCTTTTCTCCTGACGATGTGAGTAAATGTCCGGCGTTCGGAGGGGACCAACCATGGGACTTGGAGTTGACACTGTCGGCGGACGGAAACAAATTGAGAGGCAGCCGCGCCGATTATGAGCTTTCTGACGACTGCAACATCCAAACGAATCCGCGTCGGAGATTGGCGTACACCAAGATTTTACGTTAATGGTCCAGGTTGAAAATACGCCGAAGGAGGATCGGGACAGTACAGGCAGCGATAGCGACCTGGTCAAACCATCGGAGTCAAAAATCATTTAGGAATATCGCATGCTGATCACTCACCAGGTCGCTACCGCTACCTGTACTGACCCGATCCAAGTGCGATTCTACTTTTGAGGCAAAGCCAAGCTGGACCATTCCTTCGCCTCTTCTGCCGGTGCCTGAGATTTACCTTTAGTATCTTCGATGCCGGTGTCGATACTGCCGCTTCTTGTGATAGTGATAGACCGTGCCCGCGCCGGCTCCAGCACCCGCGCCGATGAGTGCACCCTTCCTGCCGCCAATCAACGCCCCGGCACCTGCACCAATGGCTGTTCCAATTCCGATACGTTTCGCCGCCTTCTTTTTTCCGGCTTCAGGATTTCGATGACGCCGGTGTTGGCCGCTAGCGACGGGAATTGTGAACGCGAAAGAGAACATCAACAGTAGAACTAATAACATTCGTAATACGCGATTTCGATACATTATAAATGCCCCTACTCAACGATTTTTCGATCACCGAGGCATTTTGGCAACACCTATGCCACGCCCTGGCCCAATGAGATGAATTTGCCGTGACTTATATTGCGGTCCACGTCTGCAGGAGCCGTGCGGATCCCGGACTGGCGCGCTTTGCCGGAGGACGGACTAGATTCGTTGACGTGAGAAGTTTGCTGCACGACAATGCTGGCGCGCTCGATTTATTAGGTCCGGGCGGATTTTCTAAACTTTCTTCACAGCGCCGCCAGATGCTGATCATCAGGATCGGATATTGATGTTGCATAACGAAGACTTCGTTCACCTCCATGTCCACACGGACTACTCTCTCTCAGGTAGCACAATTCAGATCAAACCGCTTGCCAAGCGCTTGGATGAACTAGGCATGAAAGCCTGTGCCATTACCGATGACAACACCCTGTCTGGATCGGTTTATTTTGAAAACCACATGAGCGCGTATGGTATCAAGCCGATTATCGGTTGCGAGATATCCCTTGCTTCAGAAAGAAACAGCAGTAAACGCGACGAGCCCAACCGTCAACTCTCCGGTCGCATGGTCCTTCTCGTGAAGAATATTGAGGGTTACAAAAATCTGCTGCAGCTAACGTCCAAAGCCTTCGCGAAGGGATCTGATCAAAAACTTCGAGTCGATCGCGAACTCCTATCTCAATTCAGCCGTGGGTTGATCGGGCTCTCGGGCGGTTTGTTGGGTGTCCCAGAGCACTATCTCAAAGATGGTGAGGTGGCCAGGGCTCAGAGAGCCGCTGAAGAGTTTAAAGAGATCTTTGGAACGGGAAACTACTTTCTCGAGATTCAACCGCAGGGACATGCAGACCATCTGACATTCAATCGAGCTCTGATTGAACTCTCCAAGACTACTGGAATCTCACTTGTGGCTACTAACGACGTTCATTATTTAACGCAGGAAGACTCAGAGGCGCACGATCTGATGTTGAAGATCATGAACGGAGGCACGCCGAAGGACGCCGATCGTAAGCGCTTTGCCAGTCCAGACTGGTACCTACGATCTGGCAAAGAAATGCACCAGCTCTTCACCTGCGCACCAGATGCGGTTACCCGGACCGTTGAAATTGCCGAGATGTGCGACTTCAAGTTTCCGAAGAACGGTCTGCATTGGCCAAGATACAGGAGAGCTAACGAGGACGGGACTACCTCGACAGATGAGTACTTCGAGAGCAAGGTGTGGGAAGGGTTCGAAAAGAGACGAAGGTTTGTGTGGGAACCAGGCGAGGCTCAAAGGCAGCTTAAACACAGTCTTTCGCAGTACAAAGAACGCGCGTCGCGAGAGATCGATGAAATTAAGAAGATGGGGTTCGCGGATTATTTCCTTATTGTCTGGGACTTCATCAAGTTTGCTAAGGACAGGAAAATCCTCGTCGGACCGGGTTATGGTTCAGCCACAGGATCACTCGTCGCATATTGTCTGGAAATTACCGATGTTGATCCATTACGGTACGATCTCTTGTTCGAACGGTTCCTTAACCCCCAGCGCATATTTCCCCCAGATATTGACACTCATTTCTGTGCCCATGGGCGCGACGAAGTCATCAACTACGTTGTTGAGCGTTATGGACATGAGTCGTCGGCTCGCATCGTAGAATTTGAGACGTTCAAGTCCAAGGAGCTAATCAAAGAAGTTGGCAGAGCTCTCGATGTGCCATATTCCGAGGTTGAAAAGGTAGTCAAGCTCATCCCTTCACCTAAATATAAATACGGTCGTGACGTAACGATTGCGGAAGCGGTGGAAATCGTGCCTGAGCTGAGGCAAGCACTCGCGTCAGACGCTCATGTCATTAAAATCATTGATCTCGCGTTGCGGCTGGATGGCTGCAACCGCCACTGTTCCGTATACTCGGCGACCCTTGCCGTTAGCCCTCAGCCGCTAGTGGAGTTAGTTCCAGTTACTTTGGTAGGGGGCCATTTAACAACACAGTTCGACGATTTGAATCTTGAAAGGATGGGCATCGTCAATTTTGATTTTATTGCGTCAGACACTCTCTCCGTTTTAGATCAATGCTGCCGCACAATTAGGGAGACTTCAGGCAGAGAGATCGTTTGGTCGGAAATTCTCCTTGATGATCCGAAAACCTATAAGCTTCTTGCCAGCGGTCGACTAGAGGCGGTTTTCCAGCTCGAATACCCGGGAACGCGGGATGCTTGTCGCAAACTTCGGCCCAGATCGTTCGAACACCTGGCTGCGTTGGAAATGTTGTGTCGACCGTACACGATCGAAGCTGGTTTGCTAGACGAGTACATAGGTCGATGGCATGGCGATCAACCTATCGAGTATATCGCGCCGGAGTTGAGTGAGATTCTGAAAACTACCTACGGAATTCTCCTCTACCAGGAACAGCTCATACAGATCGCCGAGAAGCTTGGTGGTTATACTCTGAGTGAGGCGGACATCTTGCGTCGCGTGCTAGCGAGAAAGAAGCGCGAAGACGTGTCCCTACATGAGGAAAAGTTCGTCGCTGGTTGTATAAGCAACAAGATATCCAAAGCGAAGGCCCAAAAACTCTTTCACTACATGGTCCAGTTCGCCGACTACCTTTTTCTCCGCGCACATTGTGTATCCACTTCGCTTACTGTCTTCCAAGCTGCATACCTTAAGGCTCATTACCCTGAACATTTCTACTCAGCGGTGATCACTCACGGCAGGGATAAAGTCTCCCCGCCACCTTGGGCTTACCAACGATACTCAGAGTGGATTGGTCGAACCGCTAGCGCTTCTCAATCCTTAAGAGCTCAGTCGGAGTTGCGGTCCCAGGGAATTCGAGTGCTTCCGCCAGATGTCAACGAATCTGCCGGAGAATTTGTGAAGCCTGGTAAGGGTGCCATCCGGTATGGGCTATCAGCAATAAAAGCCAACACAGATGAAGTTGTGGAAGCAATTGTCGTCGCGCGTGCCGATCGTGCGTTTGACTCGGTTTATGACTTTGTCGAGCGCGTAGGACCGAAGGTATGGGACATACAATTGCTCGAGCATCTGGTGTGGGCAGGTGGGTTCGATTCTCTTAAACCGGAGAAAGAGACTCTACGTCAGTGGAGAGCTGAATCATGCAGAGCTATCGACCGCGCACTAAAATTTGTCGTCACTCAGTCACCTGGGCCTACAAATAATGAGTCATTAGCAAACCCCGAGTCTACCGTCTTATGGGAAAACAAAGAGCTATTGGCTAAAGAAAAGTCTGCGCTCGGTTTTTACGTTTCTGCTCACCCGTTAGATGAGTTCTCACACAAGATTGAAAAACTCAATTGCCGGAATCTCGCTGAATTGTGGTCCACGGAGCCGAGAGGACCAGTTCGCGTCGCCGGAGTCATCTCTGATCTCACTTTGAAAAGCACAAAACCAGGTGAGCACTATGCATTCTTCAGATTGGAGGACACGTCAGGGATATCAGCCAAATGTGTTCTTTGGCCCGAGGCATTCAAGAAGAAGGGACACGATGTTGCTAACGATGCCGTGGTAATGGTGGTGGGCAAACCTGAAAGTAGCTCTCGCGCAATTGTCTGTGATGAAGTCGTCTTGCTTGAGGAGGCGATGATACCTTCGATCGCGGTAGGCTTCGCCACGTCTTAGTTTCAACTCTGTGTGATCTCTGCGTCCTCTGCGTCTCTGCGGTGAAGTTGTCCGCCAAAATAATTCAACCGCAGAGACGCAGAGGACGCAGAGATCACGCAGAGAATACTTAAATTAGGGCCTCCCTGGCGGCCAGTTTTTCAGTCTTCACGCAGTTCAAGTAAATCATCATCATAAAGATCGTTTTCGAACACCATTCGACCGATCATGCCGTCTATTACCTTTCTACCGTCCACCCATCGGACTCCAATTAGACGGGCACCCACAAACTCTGTTCCTTCGATATTAGCCCCTAACAGATCAGCGTTTCGGAGATTGGCCTCTGCCAGATTGGCTCCTGCCAGATTGGCCTCACGAAGATTTACCTCACGGAGGTCTGCCCCCGAAAGATCAGCTCCCTTGAGATTGGCTTTTTCCAATATGGCAGCTTGTAGGTTGGTGTAACGTAGGTTTGCCTCCTGAAGATTTGCACTTCTACAATTTGCTTCCTCAAGATTCATTCCGTGAAGGTCAGATTGGAGAAGATCCGATTCTTCAAGATTGGCTCCGGGAAGTTGGGCCCACGATAGTGTACAGTTGCGAGCCTCCAGGTAGCTGAGACATTCAAGGGTGAAACCATGTTCACTATCAGAACCCTGGCTCTGCATTCCCACCAGCCAATCTCCCAAAGCATTGCGTGAAGGATATTCGATTTTCGAGCGCTCACGAGTCACTCTCGCACAAGCGTTGATGGCTATTAGAAGGGAGATTCCAGCATTCCGAGCTTGTCTAGTTTCTTCCTTAAAGGAAGGTCGTGGCTGCAGCCCCTCCATCGGCATTCCGCGGCTTAACATCGCTTCGAACAAATGACAAAGATTACTTTGCACATCAACCAAACCAGGAGCTTTTGCATCCGCCGCCCATATCAGAAGCTCGCCCATGACGAATTTGAATACGTATTGGTCGATTGGTACTGGTCCGCACAACCTAACCCAATGCACCAGAGCTTCTGACTCACTCCAGCCGCCATCATAGGAAGCTGTGCGATGTGCGATCTCATCTTGAATTCGCCGAATGCTTCGCACAATGCGCCTGGCGGTGAGATACTCACTGAAGCTCTTATGCGTGAATTCAAAGCTCTCCTCGCCTGTCTGTCGATTGCCGTACTTTCGGAAATAGAATGCCAAAAGAAGCCGGGCTACGCTTTCTTTAGCACCTTCGCGAAACTTGTTGAGTAATGAGCCAAGTCCACTCTCAGAACAACGAATTTCGATCTCCCTGATCGTTGTAGTACGAGACTCGCCATGCCATGCGGCCACAGCAATTTCTTCGAGAATGCGAAAAAAGAGATCCTCGGACACACCACTTAGCGCGGGATGATCGTTCTCGCCCCACACGCGCTGGTACACTGCATCGAGAAGATCTGCGTAGATGACGTTAAGGTTGCTGCCATCCTCAAGATTCAACTTGCCGCGTGTAAAGCTCAGAGCAACTAAGTAATTCAAGAGCGGCTGAGAGGTGATGTCGACCAATGCATCCTGATCGATCTGGAGAGGCATAGCCTCATAGCCTCTACCACTCGCATTTCCATATAACGCCCACCACTGTTGACGCTGGTCTGTCCTCAGAAGTTCGCCAGGATCGTAGTACCTGCCGATGTCGTTACCCGGTAAATAATATGGCAGCAAATGCAGGATCTGTTTCTCTTTTCTGAAGTCACCAGCGTGTGCCTGTACCGCCAACTCGCGACCACTAACTAGTACTAATAAGCGAGCCTCGCGGTGATTAAATCGATCAATTTTTCGTTGGACCTCGTGAATGAATCCTTGCGCAACATCTGCAGCCGCTCTGCCCTGCATCGATAGTTCGTCCAGGCCATCGAAGATTATCAACAATCGTGATTCACCACTTTGCGGGTCGAGAGGATTAAAGGAGAGTATTTGTTCATACTTTACGTACTCTCCTACAGCAGTGACGAGGTCATCTGAAGGCTCAAATCGGTGTAGTGGAATGAAAAGCACGCGCCTTTCGCTATTCGTAGATTGTCTTGCCGCGAACATCTTTGCAAAGGACGATTTGCCCGATCCTGGACCACCACTAATAATCCTTATCGCGTCATGAGGATTAGCACTCTCTAACCACTCGATGAGCTCCGTTTCCAGATCTACTACGATTCTATCGTGTATTAATTCCCGCTTGACAGAGTCTTGCTCTCGCCCAATATCGTCCTCTTCTCTATCACCATGTTCTGTTGGAATGATCTTGTTAATGTAGGTGGACGAAGAAGGCTTTAAGGTCCCAAAAGCCCGCAACGGGACAAACACTTGTCTCAAACTGAATGCTTCATAGAACATTGGTTCTTCGATCTGCTTAAGGAGCCCTGAGGCGTATCGCATCCATTCGCGCTCCCGCTCATTTGCCTTGGTAAACGGCGTATCCAACGCCAACTTAAGAACCTCGTATTTGTCATGTCTCTCGTACCACTCATTATTTAGCGCCTCGACGAAGTACCTCGGAAGCTTGTTGCCAACCGTCTCCGCCTGCGCGTCGGTTAGGCCAATTCCGCTCAACCACCGCACGAGCAGCTTTTTGATCTCTTGAAGCAGTGGTAGTTCTCCAGGCTTAGCAAAAAAATTATCGTCGACAAAGAAGTCGCTATGCTCCAAAGACAAATCCAGCTCATCGATAATGGCTTCCCTTGCAAGCGTTGGTAGCTCCAATTGTTCGTATAATTGCCAATAAGCGGTCGGACTGCTCCGAATCAAATCCGCGTGTTCCTCAACTATCTTGTATACAGCGCTTACTATCGAACGATGTATCAGCAGCCACGCAGTTTCCCCCGGGTCTTGTTGGAACCCAACTGCGCCAATTGCGTCGATGGCGTTCTTGGCAGCATCACTCCAATTTAGAATGGCGCCACTAGCAGCGGCCTTGGTTAGGGATCTAAATAAATCTCTGAAATTTGCCTTTAAGGGTTTGTCCAATAGATGAACCGGCCTTGTTGCTTTTAAGCCGTTCGAGACCTTCTTCATAAGCGTCCTCGGTATTGTCCGGGAAATTAGGTCAGCCGCACCCCGGTCTGCTTTAAAGGGGTAGCGGTACTTCTTTAGAATAATAGCTATTTAGCGAGCAGCTAGAGAAGCTGCATAAGCCGGTTAAAGAATCAGCAAAGTCTGCCAAAATAAAACTGAGAAATGGCAATGCTTGAACCCTGCGTCAGGCCGGAGTCCCTTTTAAATGATTATGATCGGACCCGTCCCGAACTATTGGCTCATCAGACATTTTCTGGTTCTTGAGAAGCTTCGATATTCCCTCATCCAATAGCAATCGATGTTTTGTATAAGACCAACCTGGGAACTCGCGAATGCCTATGTAGGGCGCTACTTTGAACTCACGCTGATCGTGTGCGTCGTGGTCTTGCCCGCCAGGTCGTAAGCAGTGGCCTTGAGACTGTAGTTGGCTTTCGGATTGGGTACCTGCCACGCGCAGGTGTAAGGCGCTGCGGTGTCCGTGCAGGTCAAGGTGGTGCCGACATAAAACTCGACCTTAACTACGCCAAAGTTGTCCGAGGCGGTGGCATTGATGTTCACGAGTGAATTGCGCTGAACCGTGGCGCCGTTGGCCGGACTGGTGATAGCAACGGTCGGAGCCGTGTTGTCGACAGTGATCGCAACGCTAGCCGAAGTCGTGCGGAGTCCGTTCATGTCCTGGGCTATCGCGTACAGAGTGTGCGCGCTGTCAGTCACCGTAGTTGAATTCCAATTGAAAGTGTATGGCGAAAGGCCATCCGTGAAAAGCAGCACGCTATCGAGATAGAACTCTACTTTGTTGACTGAAGTATTGTCTGTGGCTGACGCTGAAACCGTGACGAGCGTCCCAGTTACGAAAGCGCCGTTCGCCGGCGCCGTCAGAGAGACCTGCGGCGGAGTATTGTCTACGTTGACGTTGATGACGGTGGAAGTCTGCGTATTACCCGCGCGATCGGAAACCACTGCGAAGAGCGTGTGCGCTCCACCAGTGGTCGAGGTGGTGTCCCAACTGATGCTGTACGGCGATGTGTTGTCGGTTCCCAGCAGGACATTGCTGTCGCGATAGAAATCAACCTTGCCGACTCCAATATTGTCTGAAGCTGATGCTGAAACCGCGACTGCCGTTCCACTCACCACCTGATTGTTTGCAGGCGCCGTCAACGAAGCTGCCGGCAGTATCCGATCGATAGTGACCGAAATAGTGGCGGACGTAGCAGTATTTCCGGCGAGGTCAGTAGCCACCGCATATAAAGTGTGAGCCCCCTGGCCCACTACGGTCGAATCCCAACTCGAATCAAACGGCGCCGACAAAGATGTTCCCAGCAGGACACCGCTGTCCCGGTAATACTGTACCTTCTGCACGCCGATGTTATCGAAAGCATTTGCCGCAAGATTGACAACGCCCGTTACCGCCGCACCATTGACCGGGTTTGTGACAGCCACAGTCGGTGCGACGTGGTCCACAGTCACTGAGATGGCCTCCGAACCAGTCCTGTTTCCGGCCGTGTCGGTGGCAATCGCAATCAAGCTGTGCGGACCGTCCGGCACGTTTGAAATATCCCAGTTAACGGTGAAAGGCGCGGATGTGTCGGTTGCCACCAGGCTGAAGTCAGAATAGAAGTCAACTTTCTGAATGCCTGAGCTGTCGGTTGCGTTCGCGGAGATCGTCACCGCACTGCCGCTAAAGATTGCGCCTTCGCTGGGCGCCGTAATGGCGGCAGCCGGTGGTATGTTATCAACCTCGAAAACAACCGGTGGCGAAGTCCCCACATTTCCGGCAGCGTCATAAGCCTTGCTCACAAACGTATGTGGACCATCCGCCTCGGCACCGGTGTCCCATTCAAAGGTGAGGGGATTCTGATTTGAGCTTACGAAGAGGAAGTTGTCCTTGTAAACCTCGATGTTCACAACCCCTGCGTTGTCACTGGCCTGAGCCGTAACGTTCACTCTTCCGGCAACATGTGAGCCGGCGCCCGGTGAAATAATGGCCGCCGTTGGCGGAAGTGTTTCCGGAGTGCGCAAACTGGCGCCAGTGTGACACTCGTCATGTTGGAACATGGGCCAGGGAGCTACCGCCGTACTCGGCGCTGAGAGATCCCAAACATAGAGCCGCGCAGCCACATCGATCCACGCCAACTCCATCAATCCATCGCCGTCAAGATCTGCGATAGCGGCCGTGTTGGCATTGAATGCGCCGTTATCCAAAGTTGGTTTGGGAAAACCAGGAACCTTCGAACCGTCACTCTTATAAGCGTTGAGAGAAGAAGCGGCACCGAAGGTCGAGTCGCTCGACACAATGACGTCGGCGCGGCCGTCCTGATCGAGATCTGCCAGTGCCGGTGCTCCGTAACCGAAGGAACTGCCAGTGATTTGCCGATCATATTTTACCGGCCAGTTTGGCAGCACCGTGCCGTCGGCGTGCCACGCAAACAGGTAGTTTGTTTTAGCACCATTCTCGAAGATTGTGTCGTTCCCGGCGACGACCTCGGGCAGTCCATCTCCGTCGATATCGCCAATGGCGGGTGAATTCACAACGGCGGGCTTCGTCGCCTGCGGCCAGCCTGGGACGTTCGAGCCATTAGCACGAAAAGCGTAGACAAGTCCGTTGGTCGACCCGATTACGCATTCCATCGTGCCATCACCATCAAGGTCACCTAACACCGGATAAGACCGGGATGTGAAGTTAGGAGCCAACTGCGGATTGATTGCCTTGGGCCAATTCGGCATGACAACGCCATTTGCCTTGATCATGTAAAGATTCGTGGGCCCCGTGCCGGTGGCCACCACAATCTCTTTCTGTCCGTCGCCGTCAACATCGCCGATCGCCGGAGGTGAATTTGACGCATTCGTAAAAACCGGAAATCCCGGCAACATAACGCCGTTCGTGTCAAAGACCCGCACGCTCCCGAAAGTGGAGATGATGATCTCTTTTGGACCATCGCCGGTAAGATCATCAACCGCAATGTTGGTCCCGAAAAACGCGAGGGACTTGGGCCAACCGGACCACAGCGTGCCGTTCGCACTCCAGATAAAGATTTTGTTCTGATCGTTGGCTGCCAGAATCTCGGACGAGCCGTCGCCGTCCAAATCAGCTACGACTGGACTGATTTGAATATGCGCGCCGCTGTTTGTTGGATCGATTGTTTGCGGCCAACCGGGAAGTTGCGCACCAGTATGGTCGACAACACTCACCCTTTGGTTATAACCGAGGATGATGTCCTTCGTTCCGTTTCCGTCGACGTCTGCCGCATTGACATGATTTGTGACGGCCAGACTCGCTATGCCGTTACTGAGCAGGCCGACGTCGATGGGCCAACCGGGATGCAGGCTCGGATCAAGCGCGATCTTGGTGCTCTTGAAAACCGAAGAATTGTTCGTGAATATTTCGGTTACAAAGATTTGATAAGTATCCGCCGCCGCGCCCGCGGTGTCCCAGGTTCCTAAAACGCCATCGTGCACCGGCTGTAATCCGCCGTTGGTGACGGTGATTGTCGAATTGCTTACAAACGTGTTGTTGCGAAGCGCAAGTATCCCGATTCCATAGCGCGCAAAATTGGCGGATGCAACAGTTCCTCTAATCGTAATTCCTTGTTCTCCACGCGTGATGCTAATTGAGAGTGGCGAGGGATCCGTGATCACTAGTCCATCAAGCACGACGGTGAGTCGATCTTCATAGATTTCTCCGGTCAGGGCCTGGGCCACCAGGTGCAACGTGTAAGTGCCGTCGTTGATGCCGGATAAATTCCACGTGGCGAGGGTTCCGGCATTGATCGTGTTGCTGGACGTAGTAATCAAGGTCCAACTCGATGGCGCACTGCCGGCTCCGTACTCGAGAAGCCAACTGCTGAGATTCGCGCCACCAACTGAACCTGTTACATCAACTTGTGAAAGACCGCTCAAGATCCCGGCCGGACTGGCAAGCTGAGCCGCGAGCGGCGCTGCAATAGTTAGCGAACGGCTGGCGTTCAGCCGCCCATAACCGAATTGAGTGTCAAATCCTGGCGCGCCGATGTCGTCAGCGCTACCTCTCAGTACTTGTCTCACCTGCTCGGGCGAGAATTCAGGATGCTGCGCGCGAATCAACGCGGCCACTCCGGCGACGTGCGGCGAGGCCATGCTCGTGCCGCTTTGTCGCAAATATTTCGTTCCCACTATGAGTTGACCTGAGCCGGTCATGACGCTGCCGGCCTGCGAGCTCTTCAAAGATAAAACGCTGCGATCGGGTTGAATCCCTGTACCTGTATCTCCGCCGCCAGGCGCCGTCACGTCTATCTTCGCGCCGAAATTTGAAAACGAAGCTTTTGCGTCCAGATGATTGACTGCCGCGACCGCGATCACGTCGCGAATACAAGCCGGATAGAAACCATTGACGGGGGTACCTACATCGAAATTACTGTTACCGGCGGCAGCGACCACGACCGCGCCTTTTACGTTGTGAGCATAAGAAATCGCGTCGATCAAAATCTGCGGTGTTGGTCCGGAACCGCCCCAACTCAGATTGATTACTGAAGCACCTCTGTCGGCAGCATAAATAATCGCGTTGGACAAATCCTCGGTCGAGCCACTGCCAGCAGCGTCGAGACCTTTGACAGCGAGGATTTTGGCGTGCGGCGCCACGCCGATCACACCCAGTCCGTTATCGCCCATCGCCGCAATCGTGCCGCTGACGTGAGTACCATGACCGTGATTATCCATCGGGTCATTGTCGCCCGGGGTTCCATCGATAGTCACAAAGTCCCAGCCGTGCCAGTCATCGATTAGTCCATTACCATCGTCATCGATACCGTTTGACGCTTTCCCAGTACCATTGCCGTCGAGTCCCAACTCGCCGTCGTTCAACCAAACATTTCCTGCGATGTCTTCGTGGTTGTAATCAAGACCAGTGTCGACTACGGCGACCAACACGCCATCGCCTTGCGCTGTGTCCCACGCGGTCTCGGCATTGATCGACTGCAATCCCCAAAGGTCGCGGAAGGACTGTCCCCACGCGCCTGAAGTGCCGTAGTAAGGATCGTTCGGCGCAGTCTGTGTATGCACGACCATGTTCAGCTCGGCGTATTCAACTTCCGGCTGTTCGCGCAATGCGGCGAGAGCTTCTTTCAAGTTGCCGGTTTGAGTAGTGAGCTTAACGACTTTAGCCAGTGACTTGCTTTTGGCGCGAGCGAATGGCCGGCTAGCGTTATTTACTTCAAAGCGCGCAAAGATCTCACTCAAGCGAGGGTTGGCCATTTTAAGGTGACCCCGCGCGTTCTTCTTGCCGCGTGCTGCATCGACGGCGTCATTCTCGTTGCGGAACTTGACGAGTATCTCCCCCGGCACAAATTCGGCTTCCGTCTTGTCTGAAACGGTTGTGATCGTGCCGTCGGCGTTGATGACAGTTTTGTTCGAATGTGTGGTTGGAGTCTGGTCGCGGTCGGCTGCGGCGCGATGTTGAGTGAAGATTGAGAGTACGGCGAAACAGAGAACACCCAGCAGGGTGGCAAGTGGGAGTCTTTTCACGTTTGTTTCCTCTGGTTAGAGTCGCGATTCAGTGAACTAAAGGCGGCGAGAAAAACGCACGACTACACACAAACAAGTTGGGCTGTGATGTGAGAAGAACCGATTTCGGGCCGAAACGTCCGTTTTTACACGGGCGAAAGGCAACTTAGCAGTTTGTATGAAAAGCTGTCAATGGATAGTTTTGAGGGTCGTTCTCTGCGTGTTCTCTGCGTCCTCTGCGTCTCTGCGGTTGGATTATTTTTCAGGTAAGTTAACCGCAGAGACGCAGAGGACGCAGAGAACACGCAGAGAATTAGGACCCACCTTTCTTGAGTGAGGTTGAGGATGTATTTTTCGACCTGAACATAGCTCTGTAAAGGAGGAAGTCATGGGAGTGTGACTATCTGAATCCTTGGGGGGGTATGTTATGAAGCGTCAAACATCTGTCCGCTGGTCTCTCACGCTATTATTCAGTCTAATCTTATGTCTCAGTGCCACCGGCCGCGGCGCCGTGGCCGCTCCGGCAGCGCCATCGCTGATTTCTCCGGCAAACGGCGCGGTCATCAGCGAGCCGTCCACGATCTCATGGACGGCGGTCAGCGATCCGAGCGGGATCGTCGCTTATAACTGGCAGGTCAGTTCGTCCTCTGCCTTCACGTCCGTGCTCCTTCAATCGTCGACCAACGGCGAAACGCAGGATACGCTCAGCGGTCTTGCCGATGGCTCTTACTTCTTGCGAGTGCAGGCCGTCAGCGGCGACTTCGTCTCGGGCGCCTGGTCTCAGCCAGGTAGCTTCACGATTACTGGCGCCGGCACCGGTTCGCCGGGCACGCCCAGTCTCGGTCCGACCAAGGGGTACTCGACCTTCCACCCGTGGGAAGTGATGACTTTCATCTGGAGTGCGGTACCTGACGCCGCGACCTACGTTCTTCAGTATTCGACTGACCCAAGCTTCCCGGTTTCCACGCGCGGGCAGTTCGACAACATTCCCGACACCGAATTCTCATTCGCTATTGCGAACCCCGAAGGCAATTACTTTGCGCGAGTCTTCGCCGTGGACGCAAACGGCATCTTCAGCGCGCCTTCGAACGTCATCTCTTTCTCAGTCTTTTATAATAATCCGATACCGCCGCCGCCCTCGATCGTCGGGCCTGTGAACAACCCGACCCTGACGCTGCCAGTCACGATCGAGTGGACGCACGTTGCGAACCCGCAACCGAGCGGATACGAACTTCAGATCGCGCGCGACTCCGCCTTCTCCTCTATCGAGGTCGACGACCCGCAGCTCAACGGTCCGACGCGAGAAATTTTGTCACTTACTTCAGGGAAGAAGTTCTGGCGCGTGCGCTCCGCTCAGGGAGATTCCTCGCCGACCACTGCTGCCTTGACGGCCTGGTCTGCGACCGGCACGTTCACTATCAGCTCGGCTCCGCCGACGCCCGTCTCTGTGAAGCTCGCTAAGGATCCGCTCTTCAGCGGCGAGACGACTCCGGTTGCAGTGCAGTTGACAGCGGCAGTACCGGCGGGCGGCGCCACTATCAACCTCAACAGCTCGAACCCGGGCGTGGTTCCGGTCCCGGCGACAATAACGATGCCCGGCAACACCGCGTGGATGCAGTTTCAGTTGCAGGTAGGACAGGTGACAACGCCAACGCCCGTGACAATCACAGCGACACTCAATTCCGGTTCCGCGTCCGCGCAGTTCACTTTGCAACCGACCTCGTTGAAGTCGTTTACGATCTCGCCGAGCACTATCAGCGGCGGAGCGCAGCCGCAGGGGATCGTGATGCTCAATGGACAGGCGCCTGCGGGTGGAGCAGTCGTGACTCTTACAAGCAACTCACCGTCTCTGAGTCCACCAGCATCGGTGCTTGTCGAGGCTGGCGGTTTCTCTGCCTCGTTCCCGATTCCGTCGAGCGCCGTCTCGACAAACACAACCGCGACAGTCACTGTGAACTATGCCGGCGCGTCTGCGGAAGCGCAGGTGACGCTGACGCCTCTGCAGCCACCTTCATCGCTAACGCTTAGTCCAGCCTCGACAATTGGGCGGGGCGGGAGCTCCTTCGCGACAGTTACAGTCGCGTCGCCCTCGACCACTGATCAATTCTTGCAGGTCGCGAGCAGCAATCCTGCAGTCGCCTCGGTACCCAGTGGCGTAATGATCCCCGCTGGCTCGACGACTGGCGGCTTCAACATCTTCACGAGTTCAGTCAGCACGCAGACCGTCGTCACGATCTCCGTCTCCGGCGGTGGCGTGACTAAGACCGCGGACCTGACAGTCAATGCCGAGGCGCCGGCGCCGCCACCGACTCCTGGCACGCCAACACTTTTGTCACCCGCAGCCGACGCGAAGGTCGGGCAGCCGATCACCTTTGACTGGTCAGACGTTGCCAATGCGACGAGCTACGAGATACAGATTGACGATTCGAAAAACTTCAGCGCGCCGCTCACGTTCAGCCAGATGGTGAGCGTGTCGCAAGCGACGATTTCGGGCCTACCCGCGCAACGGCTCAACTGGCGCGTGCGCGCCTTCAACTCAGCGGGCGTCGCTGGTCCGTTCTCCAGCTCGCGGCGGTTCACCGCTGGGGCAATTTCCACACCGCCGCCATCGCCGTCGCCAGCCAGTCTGTCTGCGGTGAGCGTGAGCCCGAGTTCTCTCGTCGGCGGAAACAAGGCAACGGGCACGGTTACATTGACGAGCGCAGCGCCGAGCGGCGGAGCAGTGGTGACTCTGAGTAGCGCGAACCCGTCAGTCGCCGCCGTGCCCGCAAGCATCACTGTGGCGGCGGGTGCTTCGAGCGTGACCTTCACCGTCACTACCTCGACCGTGACCGCCAACACCAGCGTTAGCATTACCGCCACCTACGGCGGAGTAAGTCGCGCGACGACGATGACTGTCACACCTGCGTCATCCACGCCGCCGCCGTCATCGGATCCGCTGCCCGCGCCATCGCTCGTCAGCCCCGCGGCGGACGCGCGCTTCAACCCCGGCACGAGTATCACCTTCGACTGGACGGACGTCAGCGGCGCGGCAAGTTACACGATCCAGATTGACGACTCGGAAAACTTCTCATCGCCACTGGTGAATCAAAGCACGACCGCGTCGCAGTTCACGACTAACACGCTTCCCACGGTCAGGATGTGGTGGCGCGTGCGCGCCAACTCAGCCTCCGGCACTCCGGGCAGTTGGTCCTCGGCCAGGCGCTTCGAAGTGAAACAGTAGAGATTGAAGCGGATACGATAAGTTAATTCATTCGACAGTTTTCCAGGTGGGGCAGGCTTAAGTGGCCTGCCCTTTTCTTTTACTGATTCGGCGTTGTAGAAATCGCTGTGCGTCGTCCGTCATACTAACGAGTATGATTCAACCACGAAGAGGAGAACGAGATGCTTTATGCTTTATTGATTTATGAACGACCGGACGACTTTGCCCGCCGCGAATCGGACGTCGAGTCGGAAGCATACGCCGGCGCGTGGCGCGCGTATCACCGCGCCTTGCTGGATGCTGGAATCTTCGTCGGGGGCAAACCATTGGACGCACCGGAAACCGCAACGACGGTGCGATTGCGCGAGAGCAAGCGCGAGATTCAGGATGGACCATACGCCAACACGAAGGAACAATTGGGCGGGTTTACGTTGCTTGAGTTGCCTTCGCTCGATGCGGCATTGGAGTGGGCGGCAAGATGTCCGGCTGCTTCTTACGGTGTCGTCGAAGTACGGCCAATAGCTGTCGAAATGGAGCCGCGCGTCACCGTTGGAAACTCGAACTGATGAGCCGGCGCACGCTGCGGTTGAAGCCGTCGCGCGCGAATCTTACGGACGTCTCGTGGCGTTGCTCGCGGCGCGCACGCGTGATGTCGCAGGCGCTGAAGACGCGTTGGCCGATGCCCTCGTCTCTGCATTGACGACGTGGCCTCGCGACGGTATTCCGAAGAATCCGCAAGGTTGGCTCTTAACGGCTGCGCGCAACCGCCTCCTGGATCTTGCGCGTCATCAGCAGGTACATGAACACAGCACTCCGACTTTAAAACTCATGACGCGCGAGTTTGATGAGACGGCAGATCCCGATAGGTGGCCCGACGAGCGTCTCAAGCTCCTGTTCGTGTGCGCGCATCCTGCCATCGATCCCAACATACACACGCCGCTCATGTTGCAAGCAGTCCTCGGGCTTGATGCGGTGGCGATTGGACGCGCTTTACTCGTCGCGCCGAAGACTATCGGGCAACGATTGGTCCGTGCGAAGACCAAGATCCGGCAAGCGCGGATCGCGTTTGAGATTCCTACGGCGGATCAGATTCCCGAGCGGCTGGAAGCAGTGCTGAACGCGATCTACGCTGCGTTCGGCAACAGTTGGGAGGACGCGAGTGGCGCCGATCAACGCGTCACGGAACTCGGCCAGGAAGCAATCTGGCTCGCGCGCGTGCTGCGTGAGCAGATTCCGGACGATCCGGAAGTCCGCGGTTTGCTGGCGTTGATGCTTTATTGCGAGGCGCGACGTCCGGCGCGTCGCAATGCTGACGGTAGGTTCGTTCCGCTCTCCGAGCAGGATCCCAAAGACTGGACCATGCCGTTGATCGAAGAAGCGGAAGGTGAACTCAAGGAAGCCTTCCAAATGCGGCGACCAGGACGATATCAGATCGAGGCAGCCATCCAATCGGTCCATGCTGAACGTGCGCACACAGGACGTACTGACTCTGTTGCCATTGCTGCATTCCACGATCAGCTCATGGAACTCGCGCCTTCGATCGGAGGTGCGGTCGCGCGCGCCGCTGCATACGCAGAAGTTCGCGGACCCGATGCAGGGCTAACACTCCTCGATCAGATCGACTCGCAGGCCGTGATTTCCTACCAACCGTATTGGGCCGTTCGCGCGCACTTCCTGCGACAACTCGGCCGTGTGCAGGCCGCAACTGATGCGTACGACCGCGCTATTGGACTCAGCGAGGACCCCTCCGTCCGTGCTTTCCTAACCGAACATCGCAATAGTTGATCCTACTTGGATCGGGTCAGTACAGGGAGCGATAGCGACCTGGTCCGTGACGTTGACCAGGTCGCTATCGCTCCCTGTACTGACCCGATCCAAGCGTCATCCCTAGTCTTGAGGCAAAGCCGTCCACTTGTAGAAATCAGTTCGCGTCAATCGTCACTACTGTGAGAAATCAAGAAGGAGTCAAATAACCATGTGTCCTATATGCATGACAAATGCGGTGCTCGTCGTGGCAGGCGCTACTTCGGGTGCGGGCGTGCTCGGTTTCGTGGCGGTCAAGGTTCGGGCTTTGCGGCGCCATCGTCGCGAGCCACGTACGGCGCAACTGGATCCAAAAAAGAGTAAACAATGAACAAGGAGAAAAACGTGAAGCAGAACAACGAGATGAAGACGCCCCCAATCGTATCGGCGGAAGAGTGGGAGGCTGCGCGTCAGCAGCTTCTTGTGAAGGAAAAGGCGTTGACCCGCGATCGTGACGCGCTCGCGGCCGAGCGGCGGCGAATGCCATGGCTGGCAGTGCCGAAGAAGTATGAGTTCGAAGGGCCGGGCGGCAAAGTTAGCCTGCTCGACCTATTCGAAGGCAGGCGTCAGTTAATTATCTATCGCGCATTCTTCGAGCCCGGCGTATTTGGCTGGCCTGATCATGCCTGCCGCGGCTGTTCCTTTGTGGCGGACCAGGTTGCACACCTGGCCCATCTGAACGCTCGCGACACGACGCTCGCGTTCGCATCACGCGCGCCGCAACCTGACATCGAGCGCGTGAAGGCAAGGATGGGGTGGCAGATGCCGTGGTACACCATTACGGACAGCTTCGACAAGGACTTTAGCGTAGACGAGTGGCACGGCACGAATGCCTTCATTCGTGACGGCGAGAAAGTTTTTCGAACCTACTTCATCAACAGTCGGGGCGATGAACAGATGGGAAGCACCTGGAACTTTCTCGACATAACTGCGCTTGGCCGGCAGGAGGAGTGGGAAGATTCGCCGGAGGGTTATCCGCAGACGCCGCCATACAAATGGTGGAACTGGCACGACAACTACGACGCCGAGCCCGCACCTGATCCGAAGTGGGTCCAGATTTCCAGCGCTGGAGAGGCTGCGTTTCGAAAAACCGACGCGGACTGATCTGAAAAGTCTTTTAGCCACAAAAAGCACAAACGGCTCAAAACAGCAGAACCTGTTTGAGCTTTTTGTGCCTTTTTGTGGCTAAAGACTTTATTTGCGCTTGACGGGATACTTTTTGAAAATTTTCGCGCCGCCTTTATTGATCGGCTTCGAAACTATCTTGGCATCCGCCTGCAGATCAGCGCTGGGAGCTCGTTGCAGGACGTCTGTTATCGTTCCACGAAAAATAACCCGGTCACTTTTGCGATCCCACAGATCGATTACAAGCGTGCCGGTCGTAACATCCCACATGTTCATAGTTGCGCTGCCTACCATTCCGCTATAGGCGGGATTGACAACGTGATAGAAAGGAACGTTCTGGACCTGGAGATTGGGCACGGTCGCCGCCAGATAAGCCACTTTTAGGTCCGGATCGCTATTCACCTTAGTGAGTCCTCGTGAGGTGAGTTCGCGTTCAATGGCGTCTACGATCAAAGTGTTGACGTAAGGATTGCGCGCGCCGTCTTTATCGAACGCAAAGGTCTTGAAGCTTGAAAAATCGACCTTCTCATCGAAAGCGGCTGAGGTCTTTTGTGCCTGGACCACACTGCATAAGATCAAGCTCGCTACAAGCATGGCTCCGGTCTTTATCAGAAGAGATTTCATCTTTTCCTCACTAACCTTCCATTTGTTAGTTCAGAACTATCAGAAATCGACGAATCTGGTAACTGTCAATTAATACAGGGTATAATGCGTGTCGACGACTCAATCATTTCTACCCGTCGCCGCCATCATCTGGAACGATCACCGGGAATCAAGAACACCACTGGGAGCGGGATCAACGTGAAACTCACCGCCCTAAAACTGATCGTTGTCGTGTCGCTGCTGTTGACTGGCCCACCGTTTACACCTGGGGCCATAGCACAAGAGCGCTCAATCACGTTGCGAGGCAGAGTTGTCGATGCGAACACCGGCGAAGCCATGGCTAACGTTCGCGTCGTAGCTAAACTCGCAGATAAGACGACGATTACTGACGCCAACGGCGCTTTCACTCTTGAACTGCCACCTGGCCCACAGGAACTCTACATAACGACAGTCACTTATGGTCTCGTCAAGAAAGAGATCAACTTGGGCACGGGAACAGACGGTGTTGTCGAAATCGCCTTGAACGAAGATGCTGCCGCACTAACAGAACACGTCACGATTGTTCCTGATCCATTCGAAACCACTCGCACGACCTCGACCTTTGAGCAGACCCTCAATAAGCGTGAGCTGCAAGCGACGTCGAGCATTCTCCTGAGCGATCCGATTCGCGCGGCCCAAACCCTGCCCGGAGTTGGCAGTAACGACGACTTTCGCAGCGAGTTTTCCGTTCGCGGCGCCGGTTTCGATCGTGTCGGGCTGTGGATTGACGGTGTGCTCACAGACAATTTTGTGCATACAGTGGCTGGCGGTTATCTCGATACGGGTTCGCTGTCAGTAATAAACTCCGATGCCGTTAATTCAGTGTCGTTGCTGAGCGGTGGTAGTCCTGCGAACTTCGGGGACCGAACTGCGGCCGTCCTCGACATCGACTCTCGCGACGGCAATCGAGTGAAAGCAGCAGGTCGCATAGCGGCTGCGCTAAGCGGCATTTCCGGGATAATTGATGGTCCTATCTCGAGCGGAAAAGGCTCGTACCTCGTAGCTGCGCGAAAAAGTTATACGGGTTATCTGATTCGCCGTATCAATGATCAGAATCAATTTGCTAACAACCCTCCGATCCTGGGCTTTGCTGATGTCCAGGGGAAATTACTCTACGACTTCTCAGCGAGAAATCAGATCGGCATTTCGGCCATCTACGGCACGTTTGACTTCGAGCGGAATCGCGATCGAGAACTCCTGTTTATAAATTCAGTCTTTCGCGGCGACTCGCGCAACCTGCTCTTGAATGCGCACTGGAGCTTTACGCCAAATCCCCGGATCTTCTGGCAAACACGCTTCTTTGCGCTGAAGACAAACTTCAAGAATGTGAATCGTGAAGAGCTAATCCTCAATGACGGCGATCGATCTCAGTTTGGTATACGCTCAGATGTGAGTTTCGCCTTGCCTCGTTCCAATCGTCTCGAAGCAGGTCTCTACGTTAGACGATTAAACGTCAACAGTTTCAGCCAGCGCTTCTCATTCGCTGATGTTCCCGGTGACGCCAGTAGCGTTGACTTCGGTAGCTTTGACCAAAGCGGAACCGAGCAGGCCTATTACGCTCAGGATACCTGGAGTAGTGAACGCCTGCGCCTTCAATTCACTGGTGGACTGCGGGTGGACCACAGCGACATAACATCGGAGACGTTGAATTCGCCACGGGCCTCGCTAACCTGGTCCATCAATAAGCACTGGCGAGCACATGCAATGGCGGGTCGCTATTACCAGTTTCCGGATTTTGAACAAGTCTTTGGCCGGCTTGGATCAAGGAGTTTGCGCGCTGAGCGAGCAACGAATGTGAGTGGTGGTGTCGAAGCGCTGTTAGGCGATCGCGTGCGTGTGGGTTTTGAAGTATTTGATCGCGAGGACGCAAATCTCTTCTTCAGCATCACTGAGCCGCGGTTTGATCGCGGTCTGTTCTTTTTTTCTGAGTTTCCTTTCAGAAATCCCTTAGACGGCCACGCACGTGGATTTGAGTTGACCTTGCAACGACGCAGTGCAAACAAACTTGCCGGCTGGATCTCATATTCATATTTGCGAACTAAACTGACTGACTCACAAACCGGTTTGTCGTTTGTTGCGGATAACGAGCAGCGGCATCTTCTTAACGTGTATGCCAGTTATCGTTTCACTGACACATGGAATCTGAGCAGTGTCTTTCGCTATGGCAGTGGGCCACCACTTCCCGGGTTCTTCAGGCAAGTTGACGGCACCTATTTCTTGACCAACCGGCGCAACGAAGTACGCCTACCTGATTACGCGCGGTGGGACGTCAGGGTTAGCAAAGCGTTTCTCTTCAATCGCTGGAAACTAACACTAACGGGCGAAGTGTTGAATCTGCTGAATCGCGAGAATCTGCGCTATGAAGGCTTTGATAATTTCGATACAAATAATGGTCGCGTATTTGGCCGGCTCGCGCGTGTGCTACCTTTCCTACCGTCAGTCGGTGCGGTAATAGAGTTCTAGTTCCCCGTAAACATTTTTATGTCATCCAGGGTGTCTGCAACTCTTGGTGCGACGTCCGTGTCATTGATAAGCGATTTGAGCACCGGTAAAACTTCCTCTACGTCAAGTTTCCGGTGAATCCGCGCTAAGTGGCCCAAACAGGTTACGGCAAGCCCTCGCACATCGACATCAGGAAACCCAGCGAACCTGACACATTGCTCCTGAACCCAATGCCAATCAGGATCATGATACGTAATCCTGATCAGAGCATCACAAATCGCCTCGACGTTATTAGACGCAAAGGCGCTTAACGCTTCCTCCCGCGATATTGGTGTTACCTCTTGAAATCGCATCGATACTACCGGTGTCAAAATACTCTATTCTTTTGACCTGCCGGTACGATAAACATTCCCGCCAAGCGATCCGCCAGCCGTGAGTTTAACTTGCGAAGAGCCTGCTCAGCTTTTTCGGCCGAACGTCTGTCACCAAGTTCCATATACGACAGTCCAAGGCCATATTGGGAGGAAGCGAGGTTGGGTTTAAGCCGAACGGCTGTCTCAAACGCTTTCACAGCCTGGCGATAAGAACCAGTGCCGTAGTAAGCGCGACCCAGAGCGTCGTTGATTTCAGCTTCACTTGGTCCAGCGGTTGAGTTTGTTTTGTCTTCCAGTGCTTTTGCTTTGACGCCATATAGTGCTTGCTTCAGAGGGTCGATCGCAGATACGTAATCAGACAGTGCCAGATAAGCAACACCAAGACGGAAATAAGAATCTGGATCAACAAATGCACGATTCAATTTAATAGCTTGTTTGAATTCCGCGATTGCGGGTTTGTGCTCCGCAAGTGCCGAATACGCCAGTCCAAGCTTTGCATGCGCAATTGCATCCTGCGGGTTAAGGGCTACAGCCTGCGAGAGCGACTCAACGGCGTCTTTGTATTTTGCGGAAGCGAGACTGGCGATTCCTTTATTGAAATAACCGGCAAACGATTTTATCTCCGTTTCGGCTGAATTGTTATTGGAGACGGGAGCCGCCACGGGAGCGGGCTTCGTACTTTCCGTAAGCACGACAGGCGCTGCCTTTCGCGCATCCCCCGTGGCCGGCGACGCGTTACCAGGAACCGAAGTCGCTGCGACTGGCGGTGCAAAATTGTAAGTGAGAACACTGTACGCAGAGGTAGGGCGATCTGAAAAAGCCGACATTAAGAAACGAGCTTTGCGTGCAGCTAAAGTTGCCGCGTCGAAGAGTATTGGGTTACCCGAAGCGGCTCGCGCCGCTGTGACAACTCCGCTCTGATCGATAATCAACTCCACCTGGACCGGACCAGAGGCTCGTGCCAACTCTGCATTCGCGGGATACTCCGGTTCTGGAATATCAACCGCTGCCTTTCTAAGAACTTCTTCAGAAATTCGTAAAATTGCAAGGTCTACATCTGCTTTGCTCGCATTTGCTTCGGTGCTCGTGGGTACAACTGGAGCAGGTTTCTCGGTAACGTTCGTGGGTGGTGTCGATACAACGCTGGGTGACTGCGTTGGAGCGGGCTTATTTTCAACTGGCGCTGCTTCAGCATCGTTACGCTGCTTCGAAGGGGCGATGACAGTTGCAGCAGGAGCACTCGGTTTGACTGTCGTCGGACCATAGTAGTAGCTCAGTGTTCTGTAGGTGACTTGAGCAGGCTCATACGAGATGGTCCCATTCTCGTAGATGGCAATGGCACTGGTCATTTTTTTCCAGTTGCCAAATTCATCGAGTTCGTAAGTGTATTTTTCTTGCGAGAGGATTGAGCCATCACTACCACGGAGGGTCATTTCAATGATGTTGCCCTTATCGTCGTATTTGTATTCCTCCTTGCCTGATGCAGTTGCGCCTTGAACCGGGTAAGCTACGAAATCAATCTTTCGCCCCGCGGCGTCGTAAGTTGACACTTCTATAACGGACTTCGGTAATTCCACCTGCTTGCCGTTTCGGGTAACAATGTTTGCGGTCTCAACTCGTACCCGGCGAACAGGCCCTTTCAAACCATCTTGTTCTCGGCTGCCGTTCGCGATTCCAGCAACTGGGGTCGCTGTGGCATTGGTTTGTGCGGAGATGGTGCAGGCGAAAGAACAGATCGCAATCAGGAGGGTTAGTAAATACTTCATGGTTCATTTCTCCCCGAACTGGTTTGCTACCCGGACCACGACTGTTTCGGTACGTGAAGTTCCCGGGGGATAGCGACGTTGTCTGGCAATGTGGAGTGCAGTTGCTTCGAATGCCTCTGCTCCTGGTTGTCGATTTCCTATCTGGGCTCCGGCGACACGTCCATCCTCGATGGTCAGTTGGACAGAGATCTCGACGAATTCTTTTCTGACCGCGGTAGGCTCCGGAGCGGGTTGAGCAGTTTCGGCCACTGTAGGTAGTGCGGGTGATGGAATGGCTTCTGGTTTAGAAGCTGTAAGAGGTTCTTTTGCTTTAACCGATGGCGAAGTCTGAATGGATTGATCCGGCGATCCCAGGGAAAAACCAAAATCACCTATCAGAGGCGCTGTTGAAATCGTCTGATCCGTTACCGGTGGCGCTAACGGTTCAGACGCAACCGCGGCTTCGGACTTTGGGGCTTTAATAACTTCAGTTTGAGTTGGGACTGCGGTAGCAACGGAAACTTCGGGCGTATTCCTGATCGATACAATTCCAACAAGAGTCGCTGTCCCCAGGAATACAGCGCCTAGTCTGGCCAGCAGTTTGTGATAAGCGGCGGCTTCTTTACGGGCCCGAAAGGGAACTGGGATCTTCACTGAAAACTTCCCCCTTGAATTGAGGGCGTCGGATATTAGTGACGCAACTAGCTCGGATGCAATGTGGGCACTTTCCGCATCAATTACTGCTTAAGCTACCCACGAAGGTGCTCTCAAACCGCAAAGACCTACTGTTATATGCGATTGGTTAGTGAATTCCTGGTGAATGGCCTGGAACAGCTTATCAGCAGGCAACTAGAAATATCGAACCGGATAACGCAAGGTGCCGGGGACTAACGTTGGTGGGTCGTATATACACCCGTGCGCGGAAGGTGTCAACGCGAGACGGCTCGAGGTGACGTCCTAATTTTGAAGTATCCTCTGCGTGATCTCTGCGTCCTCTGCGTCTCTGCGGTGAACTTCTCCTGCAAAACAATTAAACCGCAGAGACGCAGAGGACGCAGAGATCATGCAGAGATAAAATTAGGACACCACCGATCAGTTTCGTCGGTTGAAGATTGAGTATCAGTTGCGGAGGATTGGCTGGCGACGAGTGCGCCAAGTACACAGTTCAACCGGAATAGTCCGGCCCCAAGAGCCGCGCTTACCGTCGCTTCAAATATTTCATCATCAGTGTAGCCAGCGGCATGAAGCGAGGCTATGTCTTCATCGGTGATCTCGTGCGCATGTTCAGCTACTTTTCTTACATACGATCCGAGTGGACCGGAGACGTTTCGACCAGCGATAATCGTTTGCCTGACAACCTCTGAAAGCGATCCAGGACTTGATGTTACGGCGTGCTGAAGACGAGTCATCTTCATTGCGTAGGGATCAAAAGAAATTGTGGTCGATGTCGAGTCGCGTTGCGGGCTGAGACTTATCAGAAGCGGTTTGGCCACACGGTTTCTTTTATTGCTGGTCCAGAATCCACTCAGTCTCTTGTATCCAAACAGGCGTAAAAGTTTTGCGGCTCTCGAAAACAACTCGTCTGAAGGCATGTCAAATCCTAGTGCTTCGGCAATGCGAGCGATGATGTTGAAGCCGACGCAAACGTACGCCGCATCGAGAATCGCCCGGTCGGTCAATCCTATTCGGCGGAGCTCCATCATATCCTGGCTATCGATCTCGCGTGGGACGAGGGTGATCTTTTCGAGCAGAGCCAGCGTAGCGCGCAGCTTGTCATCGAGCTGAGCTTTGCGCCAGTCAAAAAAGACTTCACCTGTTAGTTTGTGGCCAAGAATGGACCACGCGACCGCGCGGTGGGCGTGAGTTCAAAAGAGGCACTGATTAAGATTAGCCGTGAAAGCGCCAAACAGCTCACGCTCACCGATTGACCATTCCGAGGGGCCACGTAAGAGATCGTGACCGAGATCGCAGAAGTGTTTCCCGAAGTATTCGGGGCGGTAAGTGAAAGTCTTGACTACGTCGAACGGCTCGGAAAGCGTCAGGAGATAAGTCAGGCGCAGCAGGAATCTCTGCCGAATTCCGTGTCCGATACGTAATTTCGATAACCGCATTCGAGGCTCCGTCAAATGCTTCGAAACGTTCTATTGAATTGTCTTGGGACGCAGACTAAATAGGCGCTGCAGAAAGTAACATTGAACGATTGATACAGTCACCCGCCAAACTGGCAGCTTTTCTCTACAACTTTTGGTTGATTCCTTTGCGATCTCTGCGTATCTCTGCGATCTCTGCGTTAAATACGGCTCGCGACTACAGTTACGCAGAGATCACAGAGATACGCAGAGATCGCAGAGAAGACTTCAAATCCCGACAGGGACTACTTTTTGTGCAAAGCTGTCATGCCGCCGCAACGCGCATGGCCTTCAACCGAAGAATGAAACCGCGCAGGAAAGAAACGATAAATAGCGAATAAAAGAAGCCGAACTCGACGTGAGTCAGTATTAACAGGAAATACACGACCGCGATAGCGGCCCCAAACAGAACCTGTGATCGTGAATTACCTGGGGTAGCGCCCGGATCAGTGACCATATAGAAAGTGAACAACAGGAAACTCACGCCCGTTAATGGCACTAACCCCACAGTCAAAGGCAGATCATTAATGAAACAACGAACGATGCCCTGCAAGGCAAACACAATGACCCAGGCGAGAATAAGTGGCATGCGTCGCGTGTAGCGCCAATTCATAAACGTGCCGAGACAGATGACTATCACTGGAAAGAGACGACTCGGACCATCTGACAGACTCTCTGTGAATTGCCACGGCATTATCGGAGCGATTGTCGGAAACAGAAATACAGTGATTGCAATCCCGGTGTTGGACGGATTCAGGAAGTGTCGTTCCGAATCATTTACGGGAAACGTGAACAGTGCTTTCGAAGCAATCGCAACGGCAGAGGCAAACGCGAACGGAAGCAGCAGCTCTCCGGTGTATAGCAACATCGAAACTGCCAGTCCTGAAATGTGTGCCGGCAAGAGAAAGTCTATGAAGTTGACGATCCCACCCTCGAATCGGCGGGGCCGGCCGGACGCCGATGCATCAACAACTTCCAGCAGCAACTCCGCCAGATAGGCCGTACCCAACGCCACAAACATTTGCGCCCACGAATTCTCAAAGCCGAGCACGGTATGGCCCAGCACATTCAACACAGAGATGGTGATGGCAAACCGGCGCAGCGCTGCCAGTCGCAGGTTTGGTCCACTCACGGCAAGACCTCCGAGTTTGAACCAAGCAGAACTGTATACCAGCCTGCGTTGACACGAAGGACCTTGTGCTGCACGTGGCCAAAACGATCGCGCCAGTCGATTTTTACCTGGACCGGGCCGGCAACTTCGCCGAGTCCGAAGTGAAGCTCAGACGATCTTTTTCCGCTATGCCCGTTGCCGCCATCTACCTGTCTGCTTAGTACTCTTCCATTGGAGAGCGTGACAGTTACTTTTGCTCCCACAGCCGCGCGTCCCTTTATATCTCCAGCAGGCAAACCTTCCTGCACCACCGCGCTGTTGTCATCGATTGGGAGAAGGAGACGAAAACCGAGAAATGCTCCCGAACGGGGCGACTCGTTGTGATAATACGTAGCCGCTCCCCACATATTTGAGACAACCATGTCGAGACGGCCGTCGAGATCGACATCGGCAATGGCGATCCCTCGACTAACGTAGTCTTCACCGAATCCGATCTGTTTTGATATGTCTACGAAATGATCGCCGGCTTGTACAAAGAATGGATTTTGATTATGTCCGGCGAGGTCGGCTCCGTGTTGAATCTTCGGCCACGAACTTACGCTCGAGATGAGAACATCATTCGCCGTCCCCAACTCCTGAATCTCGGGCCAGTTGTTATTTCTTCCTCGGATGAAACCGGTTGCTTGCAGCGCCTCAAGCCTTCCATCGTTGTCAAAATCGTCGAGTTTCGCATCCCATGCCCAGCCTGTTCGTGACAGCCCTAACGATTCGCTTCTATTAATATAAGGAGCAACGCCTGTCTCGAGATGATTCATTGCTCCCGTACTCACAAACATCATTTGACTTTCCTGAAGACCGCCGGGCTCAGTGATGTTGCTGACGTAAATGTCCGGAATGTCGTCATCGTTCAGGTCGCCAAAATCGACGCCCATACTTTTGAACGAGTCTTTGCCGAGTACGTACGACTTCGCCGAGCTGAATGTGGTCTTTCCCTCCAATAAGGCGAAACGGATGTTGCCGGGCGTCGACCGGTTCCAAAAGAGACGATCAGGTCCAAAGTCGTGGGCGACGTAAAGTTCGGGTAGTAAGTCACCATCGAGATCACAGGCACCGATTGCAAGTCCCCAACCACCGCCGACGCCGTCTGGCAAGGCATTAACGACCTCTTCGTAAGCAACTGTTTCTGCGTTTGAGCTGGTCCAGCGGTAAATGCGTTCACCGCCGCCGTTGAAGGCGTGAGAAAAGGACTGCGGCATCGACACTGTGCCTTCGGCTGATGGGTTGTAGATATCGGAGCCGTCTTTGAAGTAGTTAGCAAAGACAAGGTCGAGATGGCCGTCTCCATCGAGATCGGCGGTAGTTGCTGAACCCGTCATCCAGATCTCGTCTGGGAAGATGTCGCGCGCGATGTAATTAGCCTCGCCCAGGGATGGCCCATCTTTTTGCAGAGACGGGCGCCACAGAAAAATGAGAGGAGATCTTCCAGCGTAGTAGACCACTACGTCGATGCGACCATCTTCATTCACATCCGATAGCAGCAGTCCCAACGGCGCCATTCGATCCCGGTTGAACAGAGAACCCTGATTTAGTGCGAATGGTCTATATCGATCTCCCGTACCGGGCACGGGAGTAATGATTACCTGATCGGTCCTGGTATCGATATAACAAGCATCATTTGACGCGCCATCTCCGTCGACGTCATTGAGAGCGATAGCAGCACCGACTGTGGAAACGAATGCTGAGATACGTCGAAGATTGGGATGAACAAGACGTTGCATTCGCACCGGCGGACCGCCAGTCTCTGGCAAAGTAGTCTTTGAGAATCCGAACCTGGCAGCGGCGGATACTATCTCCGCTTCGCTGACGTGAAGAGAAATACGAAGCGCTACAAATAATCCGACGATGAGGAGGACTGCTGTAAGGTTCCTGGCAGTATGGCTACTCATGCCAGTTCTCCAGAAGGTGGTGCGGCCACGGCTTTGTTCAGCGCCTTACTCGATGCTGTGTCGACGAAGACTTTTCGTGGCGGAGTATGCAAGTCCCAGACGATTCCCACGTAAGAGAGTGCCTTCAAAATATAGAACGTTAGATCTACTTCCCACCAGTAGAAACCATGACGCGCAGAGCGCTGATAGAAATGATGATTATTGTGCCATCCATCTCCAAATGTGAGTAGAGCCACAAAAACGTTGTTCCGACTCTGGTCCGAGCTTTTGAAACGATGAGATCCGAAGAGATGACCAATGGAGTTGGCGCTGTAGACGGCGTGGTGAACGAGTACAGTGCTTATGAAAAACCCCCACGCCAATAACTGCAGGCCTGAGGTGTGCAATTCGGGTTTTATTCGTTGCAGGGTGAAGCCAATGAAAAACATCATGGCGGCAGCCGTTAACGGAGGGACAACATAAAACCGGTCAAGCAACCGTAGTTCACGATACTGTGTAAATGTTGATACCAGCCTTTCGTCAGCGCGCCGGTAGGCCATTGAGAAGATCCATCCGCAATGTGCCCACCAAAAGCCGTGCTGTCGCGGCGAATGAATATCATCTTCGCGATCCGCGTGTGCGTGATGATAGCGATGATGCGCAGCCCACCAGAGTGGACCTTTTTGATGCGAAAAGCTGCCAAACAGAGCTAGTAAAAACTGAAAGGCGCGACTGGTCCTATAAGAACGATGAGCAAAATAGCGATGGTAACCGGCAGAGACGGCGAATATTCGCAGGCAGTAAAATCCCAGACAGATGGCGAGCGCTACCCGACTTATTCCTGTCCATAAGGCCAAGAGGCAGCCAACATGTAGAAAAACAAATTGGGAGATGGCCAGGTAATCCAGGCGTTCAGCATGTGTTTTTGGAGGTCCAGTTAGATTCGAGCGGTGCACCCGCTAATCTTAACACCTCACGGAATCCTTATTCGGTTAGATCGGTAGCCGGTTGAGGAGGCGCCCGAGATGTCGAGCGATTCTCATGACACTAAAAAGTGAGTAATGTGGTGTAATTCGCTATCCGCGCTGTTTTTCCAACAGCACCATCATTATAAGGCTGAGAAGTATTCGCTTTTCCTCATCCTCGCTTACCGTACCCAGCTTTTCAATACTAAATTTGCCTTGAAAAAATGCCGGTTCTTTCTTCAGACGCATGATCGGCGTGCCATCCTCTCGCGCCACTAAGTACTCCGGATGAAAAACATATCCGCTGAATATTCCTAAGACAGGAATCTCGCAAAAGAGCGAATCAAAAACCTTAATCCATGGATTTGCTTCCTGAATTGTCAGCGCGTGAGCAGCACTACCATTGACTATATCGTAACGTGCCCTCCATAAAGACTTCATTCCTTTTCGTTTCACGGTACCAATGTGAGCGCCCCGCGCGTCCGTAAAATGATAGTTTGCAGAAAAGTCGATTACGCGATCAGCGGCGAGTTCATACAAAGGAAGTTTTTGGTCCGCATCCGCAAACACGGTGACCTTCTCTTTGAGTTTAAAAGCCTTCTGCTTCACAAAGAAATTCAAATTTCCCGTGGCGTCGATAACCGAGAGCTTTTGACCTATCGACAAGACCTGGAAAGATAGTTGAAGTGGGTAGTTCATGGGTTCTCTCCTTCTGTAAGGGTAGCTGAGTCAGTGTTTACCTGGCTCGCATCAAAGTTGTGATTTAGCGGCTGTGAGAGTAGGGCGGAAGCGTTCGGTGTCAGTGACTTCTTGTCGATGTCGCGAAGTTTAACCGGCAGCCGCTGCAATCTTATCAAATAGACGTAAGTTAACGAACAAAAAAGTTACGTCTACGAAGAATCACAGAACTTGTGGGTGAGTTAACTTTCCACTTTGCGTTATTGTGAGCTTCTCTTCGCCGTACGAGGTCTTTTAGAAGTTTGTAACGCCAGCATTCATCCGGGTGATTACACGCGTTTCATGTTCGTAACCCAGCGTACTCACCGTTCCCGTAGCGAGTGCGAAGAGGCGTCCATTCTCAGGTGGCAAACCCAACCAACAGCACGAGAGGATACGGAGTATGTGACCGTGTGCGAAAAGGAGCACGTCGCCAGGACTTGCGACTACTTCGTCGATTACTGCTTGAGCTCTGGCTGCTACCTGCTCGATGTTTTCTCCACCGGGAACTCCGTCCTGCCACAGCGACCAACCCGGCCGGAGTTTCCGGATTTCGTTAGTTGTGAGTCCCTCGTATTCTCCATAATCCCATTCCTGAAGATTGGGTTCCTGCTTCGCAGTTTCGCCAAAGCCGGCGAGCCGGCAGGTTTCAAGCGCTCGGAGCAGTGGACTCGTCAACACAACAGCAAAGTTGTGGCCCTTCAAGAATTTTCCTATCTGGATCGCCTGGTGCTCACCGTTTTCAGTTAGTGGGATATCGGTTCTTCCCGTATGTTGGCCAGAGAGGCTCCATTGAGTTTCCCCGTGACGCACGAGCCATAGCTGCGCACGGCTGCCGGAGTCTGGTGTGGGTTTCAGTGAGTTCATCTGATTTGTGTCGCCAGCATAAAAATTAACAGAGTAGGTGATGCGATTTGCTGCCGTGGTCAGAATTTAACAGGAATTGAACATATAGTTCACAACCTGGCTGACTCGGTCGGGAGTAAGGCCGCTCAATTATTCCTGTTTTCCTGCCCTGAAATTTTCAATCAGTTGTCTTGGCACAACAGCAAAATCTTCTCACGTTTAGGAACCTCAGAACTGATCAGAATGATGGTGTGGGCCAAGCGCACGCGACAAAGGTTTGGTCGCTAAAGCCCTACCCCCCTGCCCGGAACTCGATCTTTCAGCGAGTGAAGCTTAGGGGCACTTCAACAGATCTAATTTCGCCAGATCGCATTTGCCACGAAGCCGAATGAGATTCCTGCTGCGGCGAGACAAACACCGGCCCCAAGTAGATTGAGGGTAAAAAAGCAAACCAACGCTGCAATCAATCCCGCAAATCCCGTCACCAGACCACCGATAAGAGCCAAACCTCCGGCCATCTCAGCCTTCTCAGTTGCTTTAGACATTGACTCCGCCTCCCAAATGAGATGTTCACAATTACAACACTTCGGACGAGCAAACCTATCAGCTCTTCTCTGATTCGTCGCTCGCAAGCAAGAACCGAAGAATCCTATTGCCGCCTCATTCAGTTGTCGTGGTACAACGAACACTTCTCACGTGCTGCCCCACATGCAGCAGCAAGCGGCTGAGCATCGAGAATCTACTCTTAAAGACCGGATCTTCGAGTTTGGCAAACTATAGGCCCACAGAAGCAAAAACGGGCAGCTCGCGTTCACTCAGCGGCCGCCCGTAACTCTTTGATTCTCTTGTGGTGCCGAGGGCGGGAGTCGAACCCGCACGTCCTTTCGGACAACGGATTTTAAGTCCGCAGCGTCTGCCATTCCGCCACCCCGGCATGTTGTCCGTAACCCGAATTCTACCAAGACTTTCCTCTTTCCACTAAATCACCAACATAGTGATGTCGATACATCGATGAGGGACAGATGAGGGACTGCTCTATCCCGCCTTTCGCTCGAACTCGACCACTTGACCCATTGTTTCGATCAACTTTTCCACGGCTGCTTCCAATGCTGCGTGTGTGGCCCGCGCATATACAGTCGTGACTCCCGGCTTTGAATGGCCCAAGAGATCCTGAATGTCGTATTCGTGGACTCCACGCGCTCTCAATCGAGTTAAAAACGTTCGTCTGAGATCGTGCCAGATAATTCCACCCGATGTGGTTTCACCAAATGGAATTCGAGCCCGCTTGCATGCTGTCTTCGGGAGATTCGAAAGAGATCAACTGCAGTGCGCGAGTACTGGTGGCAACCAATCGCGATCTCAGGCGAGAAGTTGCGGAAGGAAGGTTTCGCCAGGATCTTCATTACCGCGTTAATGTTTTTCCAATCAGGTCGCCGGCCTTGCGCGATCGCTTGGATGATTTACCGCTCCTGGTTGATGTTTTGGTAAACAGAATTCTCGAGAGTGGGAAACTCGGTCGCGCAATTCGCTTTGATTCAGAAGCTTTGAGCGTGCTGCGAGGTTACTCTTGGCCAGGAAACGTCAGAGAACTAGAGAATGTAATCGAGCGATTAGCTATCAACGCTCGAATCTCTGTTGTTTCTGATGCGGACGTCCGGTTAGATATTGAAGTCAATGGCTTCGCTCGGTCTGACGAACAGCGCGAAATCATACTTACAAAAGGACTGCGATGCCTGACTAATAGCGGAGTGTCGGTGCGCCATCTATCAAAACTTCAGGAGCTCGATTTGTATCTCCAAGAGCTTGCACAAGCTGGTGGCGACGTCACTAAGGCAGCGCGTCGACTAGGCATCAAGCGAACAACTCTTCACATGCGTATAAAACGACTAGAAAAGAAACTGACGTCAGGATTTCACTCCACGGGTTGAGCCTTTCCCGTACGCGAGGCGAGGCGATACGAAGTCTCAGGTGCGTGGTAAGGTATCTGGTCGACACCTCTCTCAATGATATCTGCGAAGGCACAAAGCGCGGGCGGGTTACTGCTCCTAGGAAAAACGCCGCCTCGTTAAATCCGAAACTCCACAAGATTACTATGTGCGATTGGAGAAGCCTGAGAAGGGCATGTCCGTGATTAACTGCTTCATAAGAAGTTTCCTCACAAGGAAACTATTTGTTTAGCTTTGTTTGGCGACCCTAATACATGGTGGTAGAAAACTTGAAATCCATTCATGCTTATTTATCTGCCCATCTGTGGCAGTTTCTACAGGAAAAGCATTCGTACTGATAGCATGGTGTCGAAGGAGAATTTGACATGCCGGAACAAGGTGGCACTACTACACAATCAGGTATCTTTTGCCAAAACCTCTACGCTGCTTTGCGTATTGCTGAAATGCTAAGCGGCCAGGATTTGCCGGCGACCTCAAAAATTATTAGCGTGCGTGTTGAGGCGCCCGTAAATGTGGACGACGTTGTTGTCACCTATGAAGATGGGCACCGCGACTACGTACAGGCTAAAGAGAATCTCTCGGCATCGGGCGAGATATGGCTCAAGATTTGGCGCCAGTTTCTAAAAGAATATGAGAAGCCCGATTTTGATCGCGTAAACAGCAGACTGATTCTCTGTGTGGGTAGCTCTAACGAAGATTATGTGCTCCTGGAAACAATGTTTGAGGCTGTGAAAGGGCGCTTGAACTTTGGTGAATGGCTTTCTCGTTTAAAGAAAAACGCTAAATTGTGGGAACTATGGCAGGATAAAATTGAAAAGCTCTTTGCCGAAGGACAACCCTTGGAGTCCATTCGTCTCGACAAATGGACCTTCCTGCGTTGTGTGCGCGTTCAAGTGCGCTTGCGTGATTTTCTTGATAGGCAGGCAATTCTATCTTTGCCATTGTCTCAAAATGACAACGGGTTAATTTCCTCTCAAACACTCCACTCAAATGTGTGCAAATACATTTCAAACGACGCGAGAGACCGTGTTGAGCATACCGTCGTGTCTTTGTCGGAGCGGTTGGAGTCCGACCATCGAATCCGTCTTTACGCTCCCCCGCCACTGGCACAACTCCTTGATGCCATCTATTCGTGTAGTGCTACTTTGCGGGCGCAACGCGGTGAATTTGGCGCCCTAACAGGAAGCCATGTAGAACGCCCGGTTACAAAGGAAATTATCGAGTGGATGCTGACAACAGGATGAACGCAAAGACTCACATGACCCATAATAGAGAACGGGCGGCCTTATGGCGCATATTAGGTTTTCGTACGCAATTACATTTCATCCCATCCCCGCACCTCCGATTGTTTCTTAAGCATTGACTCACAGTCTCGTGGTCAGTTCGCAGACTGATCGCCTCCAAAGAAGTTCAAGGAACATAAGGCTCATCTCCGATCACCCACTATTATGCGGTGCCGGCGGTACGTAGAAAGAGTGCCCGGGGGTAAGCTCCGCGACATTGCCATATTTCATGGCCGCCGTGACGCAGCATGTAAGAACGAGTCTGACATGTTCGGCCTCACAACGCGGTTCCCGTAACCGGACTTACATGTTCAGACTATTCAGCGCGGGCGAAACAATGTTGGAGAAGGACCAGAATTATACTGTGAAAGCGTAAGCAACAAGGACCTGGCTTGAAGGCTCCCCAGCAAGATAGTAGAGTCTTACCTCCTTAATCGGATGGAGGGACACAAACACGTGGGCTTACTCAGAAGATCTGTGTCGAGTGCGGCTCGAAAGACGCCGCTTGTAAAAGACGTAATTACCAGGATTAGAGACACCTCTCTGGAGGTCGAAAGGCTGCGTATTCAGTGCCGCCAGATCGAAGACGCTGTTAACCAGTCAGGACTGCTTCCATTACCACCAGAGCAGTTACAGCGGCGAGTTCTCGGCTACTACTCACCCACTTTTGTTAGTTCAGGAGATCGAGATGTTGATGATCTCAATACGCTGCTCGCCAAAGTAGGTACGAGCCTTCAACAGTCTGACCGTATTCTTGACTTCGGGTGTGGCCCAGGCCGCGCACTGCGAGCACTTCATTGCCGTGGCTTCGATAAAAGTAGACTATTCGGGTCAGATATCGACCCCGAACCTATTGAATGGTGTACTCAGAACTACCAACGAGTAGCGACTTTCAGCGTCAACGATCACGAGCCACCCACTTCATATCCCAATAACTTCTTTGATTGCGTCTACTCAATCAGCGTGTTTACGCACTTACCGGAAGAGATGCAGTTCGCATGGCTTGCGGAACTCAGGAGAATAAGTAAACCCGGTGGCTATCTGATGCTCACCGTTCATGGCCCTGATTTTGAGTACCTTCTTTCAGATGCCCAGAAGAAGACGCTTTCTACTCATGGATTCGTTTACAGGTCAGTAGGTGACACGGAAGGTCTACCATCGTTTTATCAAGCTGCGTATCACTCGCATGAATACATTCAACGAGAGTGGTCGAAGTATTTCCAGATTCATCATATTGAGTATAAGGGACTGGAAGCGTATCAGGATGCTGTTCTGTGCCAGAAGTCAGGGATCTGATTGCTTCGCCGTCACGGCAGAATCTTCTGCTATATGTCGACCGAGGACAGACGGAAGAGTGGCAGAGGGAATACCACGAAGAGCGGCCACATGCTCTGAGTGTTATGACGCCCAAAGAGTTTCTACTAACCTAAAACTGACCTCCTCCCTTAAAACGCGGCCAAAATAAAAAATAGAGAAAAGCGGGCTGACCTCCTCCCTAAAAAGACTACCAAAATAACTTAGAGAAAAGCGGTGTAATCTCGGGACGCTTACATTGCGCCTGGGATATACTGCGGCGTGAGATGGGGCGGTGAGATCATGCTCCGGGTTACTTCCTACTAAATGACGCCTATGCCCAAGCCGTTCGTATTCATTAGTTCCACTTCCGACCTCATTGAAGAGCGGCAAGCATTGGAGGATCTCGCCGAACTATTTGATTTTTACTTCTACGAAAAGGACCGCGCTCGTAAAGAAACTCCTGAGGAGCACTGCCGTAAAATGATCGAGAGCGCCCATGTCCTTGTTGGCATACTCGGCACTACATATGGCACCTCATTTCCTGGAAGCCAGGATGAACTTTCTATCGTTGAGTGGGAGTTCAATATCGCGCGTAGCCGGAAAGAACTTGAAATTATGGCCTTCATAAAGAAGGCCGTTAATGAGGTAACAGATACCGATCCGAGACAGCAACGATTTTTAGCTCGCGTGCAAGACTTTCGCGCAGGAGTGTGGTGCAGATTCTTTGAATCGCCTCCGGAACTCATAAAACTAGTCCACGCCGCCCTCACCGGGTGGCTTACTGACTTTTGGGCCTGCAAGCAAGAAGCTCAAGCCCCATTGGTGCGCTGGTCCCAACGACTAACGGGGGGAATCGCAGTCTTTATGTTTCTGATAGAACTTGCTGCTGTCGTGATGTATCTCAGCTTTCCAAATTATTTCCAAATCACACTGTTAATCGGTTTTCTAGTCATAGGAATGTTGATCCAATTGGCGAGCACTATCTTTCTGTTAATGGAAGGGGGACGTAATGTCGGACGCTAACGCTGAACAACGGAATCGGCGGGAGGGGAGCATTGCTGAAGTCGTAAAGCGCGAAAATCGTCGCCGCAAGCGCCTGTTGCAGTTAATTATGGCCCTGTTTACTGCGACGATAGCAATCGGCATTCTCCTACTAGTATACGGACGGTCCGATGCTGAAGTTATTGATCAGGAGGTGACAAGAAAAGTAGCGCCCGTCCAGGAGAGTTATAACCAAATCAAGCCGACATTAGACCAGATACAAAACATACGTACGATTCTTAATGAGGTTTCTCAGGTCCAGCAGGATTTTAATCAACAAATGGAGGCGCTGAAAAATGTTAGCGCAAGGCTGGATAACCAGGACCAACAACTGACACATTTGAATGAATCACAAAAAAAACTGGCGGATGAAATTCCTGCGGTTAAAACACGCTTACAGGAAATTGAACCAGTCACTACCCAAGTTTCACCATTAATATCTTCTTTACAGGATGTGCGCTCTCATATGGAGCAGCAGGAAACACAACTTGCCTCGATACAGCAGCGACAGGAGATGTATAAAAATGTCACCACTGCCGGCCCGTTGGGAACCTTACTCGCCGGCATTTTATTGATTCTCATCCTGGGGTTAGTGGTACAGTCCATTCAGATCGTGATAGAAAAATTGTTCGGGCTAAAGACACGTGCTCTCATTAACTCCCTCGAAAATATCTTTAACATTATCACGCTGGGCCTAGGTCGGGCAGATGATGCCCCCGCCCAACATATATCGAAGTTGGTTAACGAGGTGATCCACATACTCGAAGAGACGGGACGAGCGAACCTGTTCGGGAAACCAAGACTCGACTCGCTCACCAAGCGGGACCTGCATATGGCGCTGAAGCGGATTGAGGCCGAACACCTTCTACCAGGTACCGTAGACAGCTTTCAGGAGGTCTTGGACGCTGTTAGAAATTTAAAGGCTGAGCTGAGACACATCGACGTGGACCTGCTCGAAGGTGACGCGAGCGCCAAAATTGCCGCTCTGCGTAACTCCTTGATGCCACTTGCTCACGACTTTAGAGCCCTCACCAAGGACGGCCAGCTCATACCGCATGTGCTGCTCGGCGACCTGTATCAACTGCGTCAGATTAACGTGCCCGAGACGCTAAACATACTCGGACAGCTTCAGCGCGAGGTCGACGATAGCCTCGCGACAGCAGACAAGGCCGTGGTGGAGACGCAGTCCGTGCTCGCCGACGTGCAGAAAACCGGCGACGTAGGGCTGATTGCCAACGCCGAGACGCGGGCGAACGCGGCAAGTCTCTGTGTTGACGGCTTGGCAGACGTTTACGCACACCTGAAGCGCATCGCCGAACAGATCACCGCATTCGGCAAGGCTTTCGACAGGGCCTTTGCCCCGGTGTGCAACGTTTTGCAACAGGTTGAGATATGGTACGACACGATCATGAAAGGGTTCGAGGAGCGCTATAGTCGACAGATGAAAGCAGTTTCTTTGATCGTCAGCCTTATAATTACAGTAGGGCTCAACCTTAATATATTTAGTCTGTACAGCAGCAATCTAACCTTTACCCCTGTTGGCGAAGCAATAAGCCGTGGGCTAAAAGGGAATGGCTTTTATACCTTACGAATGATCTTGGCTTGGATCATTACAGCGGCGCTACTGAGCACCGTGGCATCATTCTGGCACGTCGCATCAGCGTCGTTGCCTCGTACCAGGGTGAACACGCAAAAGACAGTTTGGTCATAGGTTAAGGCCCAATTGGGCGATTAGCCGAACGTGTGTTTACCGATACGTATGATCCCTTGATCTCAGGGTTCGATTCGGATGTCACCGAAGTTAAGTTGGCGTAATCCCAGCAGTTCAAACTCACAATCGAACTGTGAAACAAGCAGCGGTGTGATCCGATAGTTTCGGTTCCGCGACGGTACATGGCGTATCGACAACGGTCCTGAACTTTAGTCAGAACAATTGGGCTGTCGCTTTCGTCGACGAGCGGAGTTATCTCGAATAGCACGTACAGCATCGTGATGCTGTGCTCAATACAGCAGACCAGCATTTATCGCCGGCTGATTGACTTCAAGAATGCGACGAGCGATACCGGTCTGTACCAGCAGAATGGACACCTCTATTTATATCCGAGGTGTTTGGTAGTCCGGTTTCGATTGCCGCCAACACGTGGGTGCAAATCGTGTTCACGCGTGATTCAGCCGGCACCTTGACTGGATATGTCGACGGAGTACAGCAGTTCTAGGTGTCCGACTCAGGCGGTTACGGAACTATCAGCAGTGCCAACATCCTGCGATTTTTTTCCGAGACGACATCAGTTCGAGCGAAGCTTCAGCCGGATTGGTAACGCAGTCCCAAGATATTTTCACCAGCGGTTCTCAGGACACTCCAATGTCACTTCTTCCATGAGTATGACAGGTCGTGTCATCTAATCACTATTGACTGATCAGCAACCCTCAGCTTAAGTTATGCCTGTTTTGGGGAGGCGAATTCATGTATCAGCATGCACCCTCATCTTAGCAGCCTCTCATGTCCCGTTCTATTATGAGCCTAATCCCTGACGTCCTTGAAGGGTCGCAACATTATGTCTCACATCTCCTCCCCGCGACGGCATGCCAAATTATTACTCGTTCTAGTATCGATGATCATCGGGACTTTGATAAGCTTCCCACCTTTTTCGGTAATTGAATCAATAACTTCGACAGCCATGGAAGGAAGTATGCACCCGAAGCGCGATCAGGAAGTCGCACAAGTCTTCAAGCACGAGATTATAAGACTTGATGTATCGGCTGTTGCGCGACAGGTGCGGGAATCTGGACGATTATCACTTATAACGCAAAGTCGAAGATTTGACCTCAATCTGATTCCACACGATTTGCGTGCGCCGAACTATCGTGCTGAAGAAGTCACTGCTGGTGGCCTTGTGCACCCAATCGAGATTGGTTCTGTCCGCACGTACAAGGGAAGGGTGTTGGGTATGGATAGAGCCCAGGCACGATTCACTATCTCTAATGAGATGATTGAGGGGGTTATACTCACAAAAACTGGAAGTTACTACCTAGAACCAGCCAAACGATTCTCAGCGTCAGCTGATGTTTCGGATTTTATTCTTCATAAAGCTTCCGATGTCCCAGATATCTCGACTTTAGAGTGCGACGTAACAAAGGAGGACAAACCTGTCGAGCTAAGGGAGCGTGGCATTGCTGATTCTGGCACATCAGTATTCGACGGACGACCGCTAGGGCGCGTAGTTGAGATTGCTACCGAAGCTGATTTTGAGTACGTGAATTCACTAGGCGGTTCTCAACAAGCCAACAATGAAATCTTAAGCACCTTGAACGTAGTTGAAGGAATCTATGAAGAGGAACTCGGTCTTACCTTTCAGGTAACCTTTCAACATACTTGGGCAACCGTTGATGATCCATACACGACAACAGATAGCGGTTCACAATTATTAAATGAATTTCGAGACCACTGGAACTTGAACTTTCAAACCATCAATCGCGACGTTGCGCATTTATGGACCAGCAAACCGGCAGGTGGAATAGCATTTGTCGGAACGGTTTGTAGAACAAACGCTGCGTACGGACTCAGTAGCGGATCCATTGCCAGTACACCCACTCACGAGTTTGGACATAATTTCGGCGCGCTTCACCCCGACCAGCAAACTCCACCGGTGACTGAATGCGCCGGGACAATAATGCAGTCTATTCAGGCTCGTGATCTTACCTTTTGTCCTTTTTCTCGCAGCCAAATAGCTGCATATGTCACTGCTAGCGGAAGCTGCCTGGCTGCGTCCCCGCAAAGTTGTGCAACGCTGACTCTATCGGCAAGTGATATATCGTTCGGCCCGAATGCCGGCTCGAGTGCATTTAAAGTGGATTCCGTATTAGGGTGTTCTTGGACAGCGAGAAGTGATGTTGACTGGATTACCATTACATCCGGAGGCGCAGGTAATGGGAGCGGTGTTGTTAACTATTCTGTCTCACCTAATTCGGGAAGTTCAATCCGCGTTGGAACAATCGCTGTAGGCAGTCGGACTCTTACTATCTCACAAGATTCTGTGTCTTGTGCCCCGATCCCGCCACCTCTGAGTTGGTGGCGTGCCGAAGGAAACGTAAACGACAGTGTTGGTCCTAACCACGGCAAGTTGTTTGGAACGGCGACATATGCGAATGGATTAGTTGGGCGGGGATTCAAATTCAATAACGTAACCATCTTTGATGATTATTTATATGCCCCAACGTCAAGACTACCTAGGGGTAATAGCGATATGACCGTGGAGTTTTGGTTCAATGAAGGAGCGACTGGTTCGGAGCTTACCGTCTGGTTTGAGCAGTATATTGGCGGAAGTACTAGGGCACGCTATGAAGTTATTATGTCCCGGTTTCGTGTTCTTTTTCGTGGTGATCTGACATCCTTGTCTGGCAATTTTGAATCCTCTGACCCGTTACAATGGCATCATGTGGCAGTCACTAATCAAGGTAACACTTGTATCTTGTATTTGGATGGGAAAATAACCGCAAGCGGCAACGTGCAAATTGATCTTCCTCAAAGTACAGCATTTTACATCGGCCAAGGACAGAAGGGTTTTGTTGATGAAGTGAGTGTTTATAACCGCGCTTTAACCCAGTCTGAGATACAGGCGATCTTTCTTGCTGGGAACGCCGGCAAATGCGGAGCAACTAACCCAACGACGCGACCGACACTCTTAACTGAAGGAAATACAACACGGGCAATCGCGGTCGATTCTGTAACGTTCATACGTGATCCTTTGCCATTTTCCAGTATGCTGAACTTAAGTTCGGATTCGCGGACGAGAGTTATGCTATTTGCGTCAAACTTAGAGTTGCTACCTGGCGAAACTGGTTCGGTCGTTGCAGTGCAGGCTGAAGACTTACAACACAGAATTTATCCGTTAACTGTTGAGTATGTGGGAAAGGTTCCAAACTTGGATTGGCTCACACAGATAAATGTTCGTTTACCTGACGGACTTGCTAACGGCGGAGATGTTTTGGTTAGTTTCAATTTACGTGGCACTCTCAGCAACAAAGCTCTGTTAAGCGTTAGATAGACTCCAGAACGACCGTGAGGCCTTTCACGTTGACCCAAGAGTATGGATTATCAAGTAAGTCAATCGTGCTGTGTTGTGACGGAATTTAGAAAACAACACTGGCGTTGAACCATAGGCTGGTGACTATAGCGAAACGGACGGTCGGCGGTCGTAGCGGTTGATTCCCGAGTCTTTGCGTCCTCGCACACTCGCTAGATCCAGCCTCATTAGCGATTAATGCATTTCTTAGAACACTGCTCTGTTCTCGCACTCGAAAACGTAGAGGAATGACCAAAACCAAATTTGTAAGTTCGCGATCGCTTATGGTTGCAAATACCCACTACCTACTCCCAAGGTGAGAGAGAGAGGGTCTCAGAAATGGCTTTTATGATGTGCCGTCAACTATCCTGTCAACGTTCAAATTAAGCCTTGTAAGTTACTGAAACGGCTCATGTTATTAGCTTGAGCCTTTTTATTGAGCGAGTAGCGCAAACTCAATGGCACCTGGGATTTTTAATCTGAATTAGCCATTAACATAGGTCCATCGACTGCGTATCATGTTAAAAGTCGCGTTGCGAACGGAACCGACAACCACTAACCCTCTCGCTCGTCTATTGACTTAACTAGCTATTTGCAATAAAAGCAGTCTGCTACACCGATCCTCTTCGGTCAGGAGTTTCCCAAATGCGACTCCCGCCTCGCGTTCCCAAAGTTTCTCTGTTCCTAAGCTCGTCGTTTTCCACCATCGCCGCGTTCATAACGATCGATCTACTGGTCATCCCGCTGAGCGTTTCAAGCCAAGTTCGTCGCGACTGCGAAGGTTCGCAACAGACCATTACAAATGCCGATGTGCGTCTCAACTTGGATGTTCCCAAGCTGGACTTTAAGAAACGAGGTCAGTAGTGAAGGAAAATACACTCACTCCAATCCTTTTACTCTCTTCCGTAGCCCGCAGGGGAATATACGGAGCATTGAGTCGAACGGGTAAAAGCGTATTGGACGACACAGTTGATCCTAGGCTTCTACAAATCGCGCGCAGCTATTTTCTGACAGAGCGGAACGAGGAAAAAGATGGTGAGCTTGTACATGCTTTGTCACAAGTAGTCAACGAAATTTGGGCGGCACTACTTGAGGCATCGTTTTTTGCTGGCATGTGCATCATGGCTTTCGCTTTCTTTGCTTGGCATGCATCTTTGCGTGAGTTGCTGATCACGACGACCATTATTCAATTGGTTACTCTACTGCTCATGTCGTTAAATTCCTTAGTTCTAAGGAGGCGAGTAGTAGCTGCTGAAAGTCAGTTGAGCTTCCGCAGTTTATATCTCTCCAAGCTAGAGGGCGAGCTTGTAGAACGAACTGAGCGACGGGCTACCATAAATCGCACTCAGCAACCAACCACGGGTGAACCATTGCCAGCGCCGCCGGGCATCACAGAAATCGCACTTGAAAATGATTCTGATGGCGTATTTGCGGAAATGAGAAAACATCTCACGAGCGTTCGCCGCTATCACAGAATAGTATTGTGGACATTGATCGTTACGTTCCTAGCTTTCCTTTCAGCGGGTCTTTGGAAAATGATAACTGGGTTGGAAACGACCTCAGATTACATTCAAGCCTTCGGCAGTGCGGGCGTTGGCGGAATGCTTTTATGGTTTGGTCAAAAGACACTCTGGGCGCATCGGGTTTCTCAAGTATCCTTGGCGCTTTTTGAATCGTACGTCGCTGAAGTAAGAGCTTCGCTCGCCGAAATACCATTGTCAGTCCCAGTGGAAGAGAGACGACGAATGCGAGCGGAAATCTGGACAACTTTTCGGAATGGATTGAATCAGCTTTGGCTTTCGGAACGTGAAGCTGTAAAGGCCGGTTCGCAAGATTAGTTCAATCACACCCTGTGAGGTTCGAGTCCTTTAACTTTTTTACAAAGCAACAGCGACGCTACAGGGGTCATGTGCTGCGCGGCATGCAACTAGGGGGTTGCCTCCCATTAATGCTCCAGCATCTGTAAACGGCATTGTTAAGGAAGCGACGCAACAGAACCTAATCGAAAGCTCGGGTAACAACATCGTTAGTCGCTTGCAATTGCGTTTGTGTCGTAGTCTACAACTAAATGGAGCAACCGACCTCAAGCGTATTCGCCAGATTCTTAATTTATAAGACACCCAAATCTTCTATGGTTAGAGGTAGATCTGAAATTTGGAGGAGGGTGAAATGGCTAAAAGCATTCCCCGAGTGTTTGTAGGCTCATCTTCCGAGTCTCTCCGTTTGGCTCAGGCCGTTCAGACAAACCTTGAGCATTGTGCCGAGGTTCGTATTTGGAATCAGGATTTATTCCAAGTAGGGAATAGCTTTCTTGAGGATCTACTCAAGTTAACATCTGAGTTTGATTTTGCCGTGTTCCTGTGGTCTTCGGATGACAAACTGACGAGTCGTGACGGAACACATTTATCAGCACGGGATAATGTGATTCTGGAATCGGGGATGTTCTACAGTGTCCTAGGCAGAGAAAGAGTTTTTCTTATAATGCCGGCTATCGAAAAGATAAAGGTGCCATCCGATTTAACCGGAATTACCCACTTAACGTTCCGAGAACCATCGGACGGGAATTATCGGGCTGCACTGGGACCAGCATCGAGAACCATTCAAGAACGTATTGAAACATTGGGCTTTCGTCACGGGCATTCCTCACAGGATTCGAAATATATCCCTGGTGTCTTTAGGAATATTCGAGAAGCTTGGCCCACAATGAAAGTGGACTGTTGGCAAGCCAACACAATCGCCATATTAGGAAATAGAGGCCTCAGTGCATTTGGTACAGATCAGTCTTTGGTTTCTTTGGCAGAAGGAGATAGGTTTTCAAACCTTCGGAAGTTAAGGATTGTCTTGCTAAGTACGGAGGCGCATTGGTTGCATCAGGGATTCATACAGCTTAGATCTTACGAATCAATGGAGGTTTTTCGAAAAGAACTTAAAGCTAACCACGAAATAATCGAGTCAGCCATGGCCAAGCTTTCGAAACGACTTGGAGATACTAAGTCTGGCATTAGATACCATCACGGAGAGCCAAAATTCGGCATGGTAATTACCGACAGAGTTGCTTACATAAATACTTATGCAGAGCAGCCTTCTACGCAGGTAGTTGACCTGCCAATCTATCGCTTCGAGAAGTGGCCTGGCTCGCTTTACGGTGCATTCAAGCGCCACTTTGATGACTTATGGCATAACAAATCAGTCCCAGGTACATTTCAGAAGGAACATTTTGACTTTGAAACATCTGCAGGCGGCATCCTGATTGCTGAACAAGCACAAAAAAAATATGTTGCACTGCTGAGAAGGCACGATGGTTATTGGGTACTTCCAAAAGGACATCGCATGATTACCGATTCAAATTTGGAACAAACAGCAACGAGGGAAGTAGCAGAAGAGACTGGTTTGAGTTTGACGGATTTTCGCGTCGAAAAACCGGTTGGGTATTATACTTATGATGAAACGGCCGAAAAGTTCAACGTCAAAAAAGTGGTTCATCTTTTTCTAATGCGCTGTTCCCCTGGTCGTATGCCAATCTTACAACCACCAGAGTTCGCCGAGGGGAAATGGTGGGAGATTACTACGGCACTGCCTGCGATGTTATATACGTATCAGAAACGTTATCTGGAAGAGGTTCTCCAAGTTGAGGCATCGCTATGAATACATGATGGGGGACGGACACTAAATACGTGAACATCAAGAAGTGAAATAGCTTACCGACCCTACTAGATCGGGTCTCACAAATTGATCCTCAGCGATAGGTGTTAGTTCGGTACGCGCAGGCCGGTCGTATGTTCCCTTCATATTCTTTGACGCACCTTCGAATGCTCAAATCAGACCTATAGGCGCCACGCTATTGTCAGCTTTGTTCAGCTTCTTATGGTTCTTACCTGTTGGAGCACCGTGAATTCTTTAGCCAGCATGCTATGCGGTTGATCCGACTTGTGACGGTGTTGTGATGGGAATTCAGAGAAGAGTACTGGTAATCGATATAGATGCATATAGAAGCGTCAAAAACCTCAATAAAACCGCTATGGCTGCAACCTGTTTTAGTTAATAGAGTTAAGAATATGCGTGGTTTCGGATTATGAATTCCAAGCTGTTTCTCAGGCACAAAGCGTTAATCCCACATCTTCGGCGGCGCGTGGGAGATCGCGGCGAAGTCGAAGTTGGAGATTGGTGCCCAGGAGCGTTGACCAATAACATCAAGAACCGATTTAAACCGCAGGAGCCGACTTAGCGACGTGTAGTCTGGTGTGCTTAACGAATTACCCCGATATGACGGCGGCCTCTCTCCGGTATGGCGGTGTTCAGCAAATTTCACCACAGCGATGACCGCTTTAAGGCGGAGTTTAGCCTAGCGGACAAAGTAAACTAGGCCAGAGCCACACGGACTCCGAAAAAGTGGCGCTCTCAGCAGAGTGATACGGCTGTCGTAACGGGTTCGGAAAGTAAAGCCGCAGAGCGTTGCGTGGACAGTCTGAAACTCGGTTTACTGCGCGCGTTGAAAAAGTCTTCTGGGAAGCTGTACCGTTACGGCTAGGCCAGGAACAAAGAGAGACAGGCAGCATGAGAGACTTGACCGACTTGATAGCGTACGAGAATGAGAATACGACGCTTGACTTTAAAGAGACTCAATATGTCAGACCGTATGAGCAATTTATTAAAGACATCATGTCGATGGCGAACGCTGACACAGACGTGGACCGCCACATTGTTGTAGGAGTGGACCATCACGCGGATGGGACCAGAGACTTCATAGGAATCAAACAGAACGAGTTCATCGATTCTGCCACGTATCATCAGATTATTCGAGAGAACGTAGAGCCGGAAATACACTTCGAATACACGCCTTACGATTACAAAGGCAGTCACCTTGGAGTTTTTCGAATCTACGACTGTAATAATCGGCCGTATATGATGCGGAAGGATTATCTCGGTCTAAAGAAGGGGACTATGCTAATCCGCAAAGGTAGTCATCAAACACCGGTAACACGGGAAGACTTAGACCGAATTTGGCGCCGGCGCAGCGATGAATTCACAGCAAGAATCAGCATCGGTTTCGACGTTGTTGGAATGCCGGACAAAATCAGAGTTACAGCACTCGGAAAAATTGAATTGCCTTCGGATCGGGCCGCAGAAGAGATTAGGCAAATATTGAAAGAACGTAGTCAATCCAAGCCTACTGGGGACAACGCTCTGATTAGAAGTCTTATCGAGTCCGGAAGTTTTCCGCGTTCGGTATTTTCTGGTCCCGCTCCCTACTCACAGAGAAGCACGACAGACCTTGAAAAAAACCTACATAACGTAAAGGACACTTATCGGGAAGACGACCTTCACGAATTATATGAGGTTCACGGAACAAAACTGAACTTATTAATACTCAATGAAGGTGAAAGCTATGTTGAAGATTCGTCGATTCAGGTGAGAATACTGAAAACGGAAGGTTTACGCGTTGCTAATAAGATACACTGGGAGCCTGATAGGTCGGGTCCACTCGGAATGTCAATCGGTCAAATCGGTTCGATTGGTCCATTTGCAAAACACTACCCCAGTGTCAAGAACTACAAAGACTATATTGAAATATCACAAAAAGTTGGCACTCTTCGCCACGGCATACCGGAGCAAGCGTTCGAACAACCGCTCAGAATAACTTTTGGAACGGAGTTGATAGGACAGAAGATAGTCCTCGACTGCACTTTGCGAGGTAAACAGCTCCGAACGCCACGACAAGCGACGTTAAGAGTTCAAGTAACTGGGCCTAAGAGTTCGTGAGAGTCACCAACTGATCAAAGTGGTAAATACTTCGGGGATTCAGAATTAAGGCTGCGGCCTGGCTTCGCTCCGAGTGCTCCGCTGGCCCTATGCCCCTTCGGGTGTGCGTTCGGGCAACCGACTTGTGGCCGCATTCCACTTCGTTCCATTCCGGCCGAGAGATGCTTTTTATATAGTTTGCTCGTCTGCGGGACCATTGTGCCACGAGAGCCGTCCGCACAACTCTCCGCCAATGCCCCTACGAGGGGAACCTTGATTCTCGTCTTGAATTTTCAATTGCAATAAAACGCATCCTTTGAGCTCCTCGAGCAGACTCTTGAAGATGAAGGATGAGGGGAAGATGAGACTCACCTTGTGATACCAGGCAGCACGTGAGCTTGCTTTGACGGCTGAAACGTCGAAGTACTGCGTAGTATCGTCTGGTAGAACGAGGTAAGAGGGCCGACTGAGGATTTTGAGTCCCATGATTGGGCCATTACCTACTGTGGCGCATTTATCATTCCATAAGACTGGACAGGCGTCGAAAGCAATTTGAAACAACTCACCCTAACTGCCGGCGCATCAAATACGATCATCAGCATGGATACTAAAGTATGAACGGCGTGCTAATCGAGATATGTTCTCAGTTGCGACGACTTAACCTCCTCATATCGAGTCGGTAGTTAGAATAGATCGAGATATCGATCGTCAGTTCTTTCACTTGACAGAAGAGTATCTCGAACTCTTCAAATAATTTCACAGCTAAAGGTCACGACTGGACCATCGCGCTCTAACTAACATCTTCCTGCTTGATTCGCATTCTGAATCAAGGGCCTTCGTGGCACCGGCAACTGCTGGTCCGGCCTGAGACGAAATCAAGCGAGCAACAGAAAGAAGGGGCATGATGTCTGAACAGAATTACAAGTTGGACCATGAGTTCGCAGTCGTCGCTGCGAATGATTACAGTGTTGAGACCAGCAAGCGAGCGGTCGGGCTCACGCTGAGTTCCTTTCATTCGAGACGGAAGCAAAAGATCCAGTTGTAGAAGGAGGGGCTTGAATTCAGACCACTAGTGCCTTGTTGGGTCTGACACCGAGCGAGGTGGTCCAACAACACTCTATTGTTATGATTCCACATCAAATCGCTCGTATGATGGATGGTCTAAAGATTACCGATTATATTACGGATGAACACACCCGAACTGTTCTATGATTTTTTGGTTGGACGCTTTCATCCTTGTCTTTGCCTCTCTTGATGAAGTTCAACTGCAATAACGTCTCTACAAGTGATTCCACTGACTGTGTCGCATTTTATCATTCCAGAAGACTGAACAGCCGCGTCGCAATTAGTTGAAAACAACTCACCCTGCTGCCGGCGCATCAATACGATCATCAGCATCTGTACCACAGTATCCAACGGCGTGCTGATCGAGATACGTTCTCAGTTGCGACGACTTTAACCCCTCATATCGAGCCGGCAGTTAGGATAGATCGAGTATCGATCGCCAGTTCCTTCACTCGACAGAAGAGTATCTCGAACTCTTCAATTTTTTTTCGGCTAAACGTCACGACTATTAAGTAGAATGTGGTTTGCGCCTTCGAGGACTGAGTGGATAACGAGGACGAACGCGATGCTCGTGGACTCGGTCAGGACTCGAATTTAAGCTAACATGGAACGATGGAGTTAATTCTTCATCCTGATGCCGCAAGCAATTTTGACCAAAAGGCTGGCGCGCTCATAGCACTACTTGAGCTTCGTGTTGATGAAGCGCCCTCTGGTCCCATTGACTCCAACCTTCACATCGACGGCTCTATTCCTTTCTCCGACATAACAAATTTTGAAGAGTCTCATCATGATCTATTAGGCAGAGAGGATGCTAGGTTTTTCCACCATGGAAATCATTGGGTGGGGTTTTCTGGTGAGTCCTACCAATCATTCGCGAAATTGGCGAAAGCATTACAGAGCACGAAAGCCCTTCGGCAAACGGTCAGTCAGTCGCTAATTCGCAATACGCTCTTTCATTGGCTGAAGCGGCGGTATCTGGCACAGACTTCATCATCGATGACCTCATTTGTGCTCGAACAGTGCGGCCAGGAAGTAATTGAAGACGTCGAAGTTTGGATTCCGATTTCAAACCTGATAGTGGAGTCCCCATTTGAGATCGGAAGCGTTGTCATAAAAAATATACAAAAGGAAATGTTTGATATTTGGCAAAGCCAGATCCAAGCTGATGCGAAAAGCGACGTAGAGCGTGCCAATATCAAGACGGGCATCGACAGGCGACGAAGACGGTTTCAAAGGCTTGCTGCCGCTACGATTTCGTTAACCGCTGACATGGAGCGAGCTAAAGAAATCGCTAGGGAATATGCCGACCAATCTATAAGTGCGCTCCGGTTTTTCTCATTAGCAAGTCTTAACCCTCATGTGGTTTCTTATACCGATTTGTCGGGAATTCAACATGAGGATAAGGCGAGCTATTTTGTTGTAGATCGGGAAGGACGAATTGGCTACGGATCGGGTTTCGCTGGTCCAAGTGCTCATCCATGGATGCTCAGCATTGACGAGTTTAGTCATATTTTTTCGCAGGGTCTCAATATCTTAAGTGATCTACTGAAAAGGAAGCGCTCAGAGTTTCAGCAAAAGACGGTGAATGCTGTTATGCGGTACTCAAAGGCGGCTCTATCGAAGGATGTTTCTCTTAAGTTTGTTCATATCTTGATTGCCTTGGAATCAGTTTTTCTGCGAGATAAGGATGAGCCAATTGGTTCAAACATGAAAGATCGTCTGGCTTTTCTAATCGGCACCTCTCGTACGGAGAGAAAAGATATTGCGCAGAACTTAGCAAGAGCTTATGAACTAAGAGCTCAGTTTCTACACCATGGCCGCCCAATCACCATCAGTGACGCTGATGTCGTGGAACCGTTTGTAGTGTTTGCCTGGCGGTCCATTGCGCAACTTATTCAACTCGCCGCAGACAACGAAATGACAACGAAACGATTGTTCGAAGAACTTGACGATCTAAAATGGTCCAACCCTTTCGACCAGTGATCGGCGCAGTCTCAATCAATCGCTATGCCACCTCAAGGAGCGATTATCGATAAGGGAGACATTATCCAGTACCCAGGTAAGTATGTAGAGATTTTGAGACCTGAAGACTCGCGTTCTAGTAAGAATCGCAAGCCTATTTCGGAAGTCAACGCTGGACCAGCTGTAACCGGCACCATTACGCGTGGTCAGTCAAATCTAAATAACCGAAAGCCCCGGTTGTCCAGGGCTCTCAAAGCCGACGCGAAACATTCAGCCTCATGACCACCGTCCTCACAACAGCAGTCTACGTCTAGTACTGCCATTCGAACGTAATTTCAAATTTAAATCAGACAATCTCAATTATTAGAGAGTTATAAGAGAAACGAAAACTTTCTTTTTTTGAGGACTTGTTTCTTTGGGATGTTTATGCCGGTTCAGGAGCGTGACTTCCTCCCTTAAAGCACTGCCATTGAAAATAGAGGTTTTCGGGGCGGCAGTCCTACGATTGATAGGACGCAGACTCACAAAATGATGAGGGGAATATCCACGCGACAACGCCAGTCGAAACCAACCTTCGGCGCAGGCGCCCCGTTGGCATCCCAGGTGAAGACCCTGATCTCCACATCCACAGCCCTCAAAGCGTCAGTGTTCACCAGAGAATGGGCGACCGTAAGAAAGCATGGTGTGTTAGATCGTAGCGTAGCTCCTACAAATTAACCTTTAAGGTATGTCTTTACTGGCATTCGTCCCGCCTGTTAAGCTCTCCTCGTTTCTTGCACTCATTAAGTTGGACCATCCGAGAGCCGCATCCCTGGGATCCAGGGCTGAGTCTCACAGGCATCGTTATCATGACCAATCGGCAAACGCTCGGAAGATTTGGTAGGAAACTCCGCTAGGCATTACATCGACTTAATTGCATGCAGACCGAGATAATTGTTGCGTTCGCTGCAAGCGCCTCAGCGCTGTTAGTGTCGGTTACCACTGCAGTAGCGCAGCTCCTACAAATTCGGGCAAGCGATAATCTGGATAAAGCCCAGCGGCGCGATCAGCAGATTGACGAAGCGCTGATTACAAGATTTCAAGAAGTACGAACAGCTTTGCGCGGGGGATGCAAAGCGTTGCAACGAGTACAAGACGAAATTCTGTTACTTATCAAGGCCGCGATTCGGTAACGTTCAGTAGCTTTGTGCTTGGTCCAAGTTTGTCCCGCAGTTCTTTACAACTTGAGCACTTCAAGCACAATATGCAACGTATGCACAGGCATTTTTGTTAGGCTTTTTTCGTAACTGTTGAAAACAAAAGGCTCGTGAATCGACTTCTGAGTTATGGTTGAAAGTTGTGTATGAGCGAATAAAGGGTGGCGTATTCTTGATGAGTTTGTTCGACGAACCATCAACCTTATTGCTAAGGAGGAATACGCCGTGGAGGAAGATAACGTAGTTGATTACAGGAATCCAGGAGTGCCGCTAGCGGTGGCCGACGCGTTGACTGAGGTGTTACGACGCGGCGCCAAAGAGCTGTTACAGCAGGCTGTGGAAGTAGAAGTTGCAGAAGCGATCGCGCAGTATGCGGCCCTGAAAGATGAACAAGGCCGGCAGCGCGTGGTGCGCAATGGTTATTTGCCAGAGCGCAGTATCCAGACCGGGATTGGGGCCGTAGCAGTGCGCGCGCCGCCAGTGCGTGACCGAGCTGGAGAGCTGAAGTTTAATTCGCGCCTGCTGCCACCCTACTTGCGACGGACGCGGAGCCTGGATGAGTTGCTACCGTGGTTGTATTTGAAAGGCTTATCGAGCAGTGATTTCTCTGGGGCGCTGACCGCCTTGCTGGGCCCCGCCGCGCCGGGTTTGTCAGCGGCCACCATCTGTCGTTTGAAAGAGATCTGGCGTTTGGAATACGAGCAATGGCGGCAACGCAGTTTGAGCGATAAGGAATACGCCTATGTGTGGGCCGACGGGATCTATTTTGGCGTGCGGTTGGAGGATGCGCGACAGTGCATGCTGGTAGTCATCGGCGCCACCAAAGAAGGGCGCAAAGAGTTATTGGGACTGACTGACGGTTACCGCGAATCGGAAGCGTCGTGGAAGGAGTTGCTACTCGAGCTAAAAGAGCGGGGCTTGGCGGTGGATCCGAAGTTGGCCATCGGCGATGGCTCTTTGGGCTTTTGGAAAGCCTTGCCCCAGGTGTTTGGCAGCACCCGCGCGCAACGTTGCTGGAAACATAAAACGGCGAACGTGCTTAATAAACTACCAAAAGGATTGCAGCTCAAAGCCAAAGCGGAGCTCAACGATATCTGGATGGCTGAGAGTCGCGCGGCGGCAGAGCAGGCGTTCGATAAATTCCTGCTCAGTTATCAAGCAAAGTATCCGAAAGCTAGTGAGTGTCTGCACAAAGATCGCACCGCCTTGTTGACGTTCTATGATTTTCCGGCCTTGCATTGGCAACATATTCGGACCACCAATCCCATCGAGTCAACTTTCGCTACGGTGCGTTTGCGGACCAGCAAGACACGCGGTTGCGTCTCGCGCGGAGGTATGTTGGCGATGGTTTTCAAACTAACGAAGTGGCAGAACAAAAGTGGTACAAGCTGAAAGGAAGTGAGCTCCTGGTCCAAGTAATTCAAGGGCTAGGATTCAAAGACGGAACCCAAGTGAACACTCATAAGGTCGCCGCCTGATACCGTCGCGTACACAACTTTTGACAAAAACTCTCGACTTCTAAGCGGAAGGTCACGTTTGAACTAGTCCTCCGAGGAAGTTAATTAGAATTTCACGTTGATGCGGCAGGTAGCGACTAATTGAGAAATCCAGACGGTGATAAGTAGTGTTTTGCCGTGTGAAGGGATGGAGGAAACGCACATTGCGTGCGCACGTTTACATATGTTCGTCTTTATAAGCCACAACAAAGCCGACAAGGCGACTGCACGCCTCCTTGCAGCTGCCCTTGTTGAGACGGGAGTAAATGTATGGTTCGACGAGTGGATCTTACGCCCTGGCGACTCCATTGTTGGCGGGATAGATAATGGTTTAGCTCAATGCGACGTCTTTGTGTTGATCTGGAGCGAAAGCGCCAGACAATCCAACTGGGTGGGCACGGAACTACGCGCTGTCATCAATCGGCGCGTTCAAGACAGAACCCTACGTATAGTTCCTGTACTTACGGATAGCACACCACTGCCCGCATTGGTAGCGGAGTACAAGGGGTTCAATCTCACGGCAACGGCAGATCTACGTCGGATCGCAGAGGAGATCGCTGGCGTTTCCAATCTCCGCGACATAGCACAGATGTTACAGCGGCGCTTGCATGAGCTAGCCGATGCCGAGCTCGCCGCAGATAATCCCATTCGGGTCGTAGTTTGCCCCGAATGTGCGTCGAAAAATCTCAGCATCGAGCGCAAATTCGACGGCTACTCTGAACAAGATGTTTATTTCGTCATGTGTTTAGACTGTCCGTGGGCTTCGGCCCGGAAAGTCAAGAATGCAACTTAACTTGGCATAACCCAAAGGGTAAGGTTTCAGACCTTTATAGATCGTCAACACTGGCCTGTTAAAGCAATCTCCAAATTTTAAGGATTGGCCCGCTTATGCGACCACCCTGCGCCATGTAGCGAGAGTTTATGTCCAATTAAGTCCCCACCAATGACGCCAGCTCGTTTGAAAGTCATATGGGGTGCAATATTTAGGGGATCGAAACCGTGTTCCTTAAGTTGGTTCGATGCTTGAGAAGATCACTGCAAAGGTTGAGTTTTGGCTGAGTCGGTGGGCGGAACTTGTCTCACAACCACGAAACGCTTTTCGCAGAGCACGGAGGCGAAGTGATATAAGCTCTTTCGAGTTCTTTCTTGGTAACTGTCTTGCCAGTTTCTTAGCTTCTGCCTTAGCGAGCATCCTCTACTTCGTTACATTCCATCGTCAAAGGTTCACAACACAAGTTCACTCGCAAGGGCCTGGGTTGATTACGTCAATTACAGCTCTGTTCGCTACCTATGCCCTGTTGTCGCTGCTCGCAATTCTCACTGCGGCTGCAATATCCTATGCCGTTTATAGGAGTTTCGGATCTCATAGCTCGTTCAACGATCACATAAGTCCTTATCTTGAGCTCACCTTTTTAGACTTCATTGCAGTTTTCGCAGTCACCTTCCTAATTCTGAGCGCACCGAAAGACTACCTTAAAGGCGTTGACTATTTCAAAATTGTTATCCCAATCATGTGGCTTGTTTTGTTCGGAATACGATTTTATTATTTGATTGTCGGTTACTGGGCCATGCGGTCGATTCATGCGCTAACCGTGAGAAGGGCCACGCTGGCTTTTGTGATTGGTTTTATGCCTTCGTATTTGATCATTAATGCTTTGGGGCTGGGTTTATCTTGGCTTCTGGCAGTTCTGTTTGTCATTGGCGGAGATTAAGGTAGTGTGTTTGAGTTCTGTTAATCCTTCCTGCGCAACCTTCCCGCATATGCCCTCGCGAACTAGTTTCAACTAATGGCCCCTGAGCATACATGTAAAAGGCTTTCCAATACTTAAAAGATAGTCAACCGAGTACAGGAACGTACAGCGCTTCCGATTTGAGGGGCGAGACAAAGTTTGGGCTGACACCGAGCGGGTTCACTGCGCTCACGGCGTTCTCGCTTGAACTTTTGAATATTGATGCGAAATTTGCTCTGCACTCCCGAGAAGTAGTAGACGATGCGGGCGCGGACAAGTACTCGGCGACGATAGAAGCTGAAGCCCGAACAACCTAATACCCGCGTAAAATACACTCTAAAACCGTCGTCAATTGTCGCCGCAAGTCTCTGCCGGTACGTGCGCAAGGAGCAATTCTCCATCAGCGATGACTGTCATGACGTATATAGAGAGCAGCCAGAACACTCGTTAGACTCCGTCAACTACTCCCGCCGAACCTATTAGGCAGAGTTGCCTCGATTCGCAACGTCAGCTTCTCCTTCAAATCGGCGGGCTCCATCCAAATGATGTGATTGTACTGGCGCGTGTCGAAGTGTAGATTATTCACGTCATCTTCACGACAAGTCCAAATGAGCGGCCTTTAAATTCCAGCGATGCGCAGAGGCGTCTCCTCGGCAACGATAGTTGCGGAAGAGACGCCTCTAACTTTCACAAATCCTATTTAATCCTGTAAGTGATGGAGAACATTCCGCCTCCAGTGAAGTTCTTCTCAATTGGTAGGGCTCCGGTTAGTCCTTCAGGGACTTCCTGTCCGAAGGTAAAGCCGACGAGATTCTCTCTTCGGGCAGCGTGGAAGCCTCCAGTGATGAATACCGTGTCCCGCAATAAGCCGAGGGAGAGCCCGACGATGAACTCCGGTTCGACCGTACCGTTGCGGTTACTCAACACCAGACCTGTGCTGGGGCCGATTGAGGCATCCTTTTTACCAAACAGGTTGAAGCGTTTGAGCGGCGCGTTTAGCATGATAACTCCGCTCGGTTTGAAACCAGAATTCTCTTCGAAGCCGAAGACTGTCCCTAATTTAGTCCCCCCCTTACCATCCGGTACAAGTCCTGACTGACGGATGATGCGGCGGTCGGTGATTGTGCTAAATCCAATTCCGGCGCTGATGAAAAGGTTGCGATCCCCGACAAGTAGCGTCACGGTGCGATTATCTAAAGCGACATCGGGGTTGCGCAAATTCTTGCGCGCGATAGTCAAAATAAGTTTGCCACCTCTGAAATCGTCCCGCTGAGCCGCAACTAATTCCACGAAGGTGTCGCTTTCGCCTGCCCTAACGATCTTCGTCCGCTGATCCAGAGTTGTCGTGACAGTTTTCAGCTCAGCAAGTTTGCTCTTGTAATTCTTTATCTCTTCGCGACGCCTCGCAATCCTGTCAGAGATATCTTTGACAGTCTCTTCTTTGCAATCTTGCGCATTTGGCTCGGTCGGGCTAAAGGCTTGCACGTCTTTTTCCAGGCGCGCCAGTTCCTCCTCCAAGTTTTCTATTCGCTTAGTGAGAGCTTCCAAGTCGGGAAGTGCCGCATGTTCCACCAGTAACGCTCTCGCACGATCGCAGAGATCAGTGCAAGCGGCTGTACCAAACCGAAAAGCGTTATCGCTGTCAGTGTCGGTGAAGAACTTCGTCAGCTTATCTTTGTAGGTAGTGTAAGCCGCAGTTGCTTTGTTGATATCAGCAGCAAGCGTCTCGCTGAGTGTCTTTAGCGCGTCGGCTCTGTCTTTGAGCTTTTTTGCCGCCTCGTGATTGGATCCTGTGCATGCGCTTGCGCCAGGCGTTGCATCCTTTGGATCCACGATAGAGGAAACTGTCGATCCAAAGTCGGGAATCAGTTTCAAGAAAGCGAGCGCCGTCTCCGTGTCGAAGGGGACGAACGTCGAGGTGAAGGTATAACTATATTTGAAAGGGTTCTTGTTGACGTAGTAAACCTGCACCTGTTCGCAGCTGTCGGAAATTCGAATGCTGCCTTCAATGATGCTGCCCGTATTGGCGTCAATCACTACCGAGCATTCGCCGCGCTCAGACTTCGGTGGCAGTCTGCATCTATCATTACATTGAGCATAGCCGGCTAGCGGCGTGACGATCATCAAGGTTATCAAGCAAAGAGCTCCCAAAAACTGTCGATTGGATATCCGTTTCATGGTCGTGTTCTCCTTTACTCATTTCCTCCGCAAGGGGAGTGATAACTAATTGTTTAGGTGGCTTTGGTTGTGAGCGTAGCCAGCCCGCCGGTTGCTCTGGCAAACTGGATCTCGTACTCGTTGCGGAACGTGTCTTCAATCCGCTGGGCAAAGGCTCTTCCTGAATCGGGATTTTTGCTTACGACCACGAGGGCCTGTCTGAAACTTCTGCCGGAGGTCGTCGGATTCCGCGGTCCGCAACTAGCGATAACGTCCTCGATGCCGATTGTCTTAACCGTTGCCTGATAGATGTTCCTGTCAGCGTCGAGCAGCTTCCGGTTTTGTAGTATCCGTAACGATCCCACCTGCGCGGGCGGGATAAGTCCCATGAGATAGAGATCGAGCGGGCAATAGTTGAAGTCGCGATCTTGGTTGATCCTTTGGCGAGTGAATGTTCCGTTGCCGTTGGCAATCCACTCAATCAGGTCATAATCCATGCAGGAACGACCATCGTCGAACGCTTCGCCCCAGTGGTACAGAGCCTGTCGAGAGTCTTCAACCATGAGCAGTTCGGTGCTCTGGCTCGTTTGCGACGTCGGGTCTTTGAAAGTTGCGTAGGCACACCAGCTATGAGCAAGTTCGTGAAGGTAAGTGCGAAAATCCGGTTGGTTTAGGCTGAGAACTTGGCACGCAAGCAATCTGTTGGTACCCCATTCCCCGCGCACCGAATAGAAATCACCTTTATAGTGCCCGATGCCTTTAACATCGTTATGGACCGGCACGTTGTAATTGCCTAAAAAGGGGAGACCCGACGCCCGATCGATAATGAAGGCGACGAAATCAAACTTGTCGCCCACCCGCGCCTTCACAGCTTGAAATGCTCGCTTGGCATCAAGCTCTTTCTGGTTGTTGGTATTTATCGTAAAGAAGACTGACGGATCGGCGAGCACTAACACCTGACCGACGGTGACCACCGGCTGATCTTGTGGTAAGTTGCCGGCACCCTCGAGGGAAGCGTTATTGTCCTGATTCAGTTTCTCCCACGACAGGTTGAATACCTCGCGGCGGCATGGCTGCTCCGAGTCGGCAGGGGGTAGCGGCACCACGTCGGTCGGGAAGCCCATGAAGACTTCAGGGATGCGGTCGCTTGGGTCCGGTTCCAGCTTTTCATAGACATAAACGATGATTGCCCGCTGGCCGGTTAGGTTTCCTCCTGTGGTTTTAAACCCGCTGTCAACTCCGATCACTCGTTTTTTCTGTAGGAATTCCTGGCGCGCGGCTGCCACTGCGTCGAGGAACGCTTGCTCGGGACGCATGACGTCCGTCGTTGAGGTTTGCATGGAAGGTGCAGAGGCCTCCGCTCGGGTCGCTTGAGCGGCCACCTTAATACGTTCTTCGACGGAGAGCAGTCGCAGGCCAATGTCGTTCAACGCTTCGAGGACTGGCTTGATCCAAAGGCCGGTAAAAAAACCAAAGAAGGCGGCGAAAGCGCCGGTCCGTAGAGTGGGAAAGGTGGCCGCGAAAATTCCGTAGGCGGCGAGTGCAATATATGGGGCCACCAACACCCTGCCACCTAACGTTTGCAGCACGTGTGTTCTGGTTTTTTCGTCCGCGTCAAAAAAGAAGTCACGGCCCTTCTCATGCAGGCTGTGAGCTACGTAAACGACGTTGCCGATAAACGCGAAAATGATGATCCCACAAGAGACGAAAAGGTCGGGCCAGAACAGCGGGATCAGACCACGGCCATTTATATAGAGAAAAACAAGTGCCCCCACTATGAGACCCCATAGAACGCTTGTTCCGATCGCGTACCAGTAAGTAACCCAAAGTCCACGCACAAACTGGGTTAGGTGGAGGACGGCGAAAAAAAGTCCGAAGATGGCCGGAATCAGAAGAACTAAGGTTAACCACGGGCTGTACGAGGCTAATCGTAGGTGGATGCGTTGCGGGGAGATCGTTGTCTGTTGAACCGTGGCTGGTGAAGCTGACGGCGATGCGGCAGAGGCGGAGGTGATTGCCGTTGGTGAAACGATGTTAACGCTGACGTTGGCTTTCTCAGCCAGGTAGTTTGGCGCTTCTGCCGCGATCAGTCCGGCATATAAGTTTGGAATCGTGGGGAGATCTTCCAGTCGAAAATAAAAGGAGCCGTTGGACTTGACCGGACGAGACAGCCGCCAGATTGGTTGCCCGTCACCATTGTGGAGTGACAAGACAACCATGGCCTCGGGAATCGCGAATCCGTTTTCGTCAGCGATGGTCCCGCTGACAATTACTCTTTCGGTGTCCGTTGCTCCGGCAAGCAACTGATCAGTAACTGGCTGACGTCCGGGGTGATAAGGCCTATTTGCCTGCCAAACCACGAAGGCCACCGTCGCCAACAACAGCAGTGCGCAAATAATGCCAGCAGCCGTCCATGAATGTTTTACTATGCTGTCTCTCATTACAAGCCTCGTCCGGGACCGAGCTAGCCACCTGTTGTGCACTCGGTCGACACCACGATGAAAAATGTCTTGGCAAATTGGACCGATGATGAGTTCTTGCGTCCGTCTTCGACTCCATCGGATGTACTTACTAACTAACGCACCACATTATTTTTAGAGCTATCATCGCTTCTAAAACTTGACGGTCAGCTTGCGTGATGGTGCGTGTGAGAATTAGATATGCGCGACGTCCTGAAAAGGGTTTTATCGCCAGCGATTTAACTATTCATGCCTAGTCCATCGTTGGCTGGGCCGACTCCACTACGCATCCAGGATTCGTCGTGCGGCGGCTATTGAATGTCGAAGCGTGAGTTCATCACTTGTCGTGTCGCCTTCAGTGATTGCGTTTTTATGTAATTCGGTACGCGACGGATTCACTCCGACGTCGAGTGTGGCATTAATGTTTTTGAGCTTCTCTTCCAGCGCTTCTCGCGTTTGCAACGCATTCTCCTTAGCATGCTGTGCGGCGTCGGACTTTTGCATATGGCGGCTGATTTCCTCTTTCAATGTTTTCTCGTTTTGCTGAGAAGGTAAACGGCCGAAGTAGTAACCGATGATTACAAAGATAATGGGCTCAATTCGTGAGACCATCGACGTATCTGCGAGTGGTGTGAGTTTGCCGATCAAAGCCAATCCGTAAAGGGTCACAAAGCCAAGTGTCAAAATCACCATCACCCAACTCTTGAGTGCCTCCGTAATTCCAAATGCTGAGACATTTTTTTGAATAGTATTAGTCACTGCTCGACTCCTCGTACGTTACAGGTTGCAAGAACAGTGCCGGCAATATATAAATGCTCGCGTCTTGCGAGTATTTGCTGGGGTGAGAAATTCGGCACGGAAAGGCGAGTCGCTGAATTCACTCCCGTTTCGCCTCAACAATTAACGCACTAGATCAGGTCGAGCGCTATCAACGGAAGCTCTTCGACTTACTTCACAGCGCAACGTTTGGACGCAGATTTCTGCAATGTTATTGAACCTTACCCCCGAGGCTTCATGTCTACTGAGTCTTTCCCCGACATAACCGGCCTGCTAGTCGATTGGAACAACGGAGATCAATCGGCCCTCGAGAAACTGTTACCCCTCGTTGAGAAAGAGCTACACCGTCTGGCCCACAATTACATGCGCCGAGAGAATCCGGATCACACACTACAAACAACCGCCCTGGTAAACGAGGCGTACCTAAAACTGATAGACCAGAAGAAGACTCAATGGCAGAACCGGGCGCACTTCTTTGGGATCGCAGCGAAGATCATGCGTCGAATTTTGCTTAACTATGCTCGCGACCAGCGTCGTAAGAAGCGCGGCGGAGGTGCTATTCAGGTTTCACTATCCGACGTCGGGCTTGTTTCCTACGAGAGAACTGAGGAGATCATTGCTTTGGATGAAGCTCTGGTAAAGCTTAGTAAGGTAGATGAACGAAAGGCTCGAGTGATCGAGCTTCGCCACTTTGGCGGTTTAAGCAACAAGGAAATTGCAGAGGTATTAACAATTTCAGAGATTACAGTGATACGCGATATTAACTTCGCGATAGCATGGTTGTTGCGCGAAATGGCATGTCAAACCGAGATCTGACTGAAGTCGAAAGTGTTTTTCACGCTGCTCTGGAACTCCCGCCCAATGATCGAGCAGCGTATCTGGAGCAAGCATGCAACGGTGACGATTGGCTGTATGCCGAGATCTCGTCGTTAGTATCTGCGTTTGACAGTCGTGACGGGTTTATTGATGAACCTGCCTTGAACCTTGGACTTCAGCTTCTTTGCAAGTCTTCCGAACTTTCTTTAGTTGGTAAATCAATTGGAATTTACAAGGTAATCTCTCGCCTTGGAAAAGGCGGAATGGGTGAGGTGTATCTCGCCGAGGACACAAAGCTGGGGCGTAAGGTTGCGCTCAAATTCCTATCGCCAGAGTTTGTCGGTGATAATTGGGCGAAGCGACAACTGGTGAAGGAAGCGCAGGCCGTCGCTATGCTCGATCATCCGAACATCTGTCCTGTGTATGGCATTGAGGAGGTTGACGAACATCTATTCATTGTAATGCAGTATGTTGAAGGCGAGACCCTGGCTGAATTAATTCGGAAGAAATCACTGAGGCCGGATCAAGTAATACCACTCTCGCGAAAGATCGTTGCGGCGCTTGCTGAAGCACATTTGCACGGGATTATTCATCGTGACATGAAACCTAAGAACATCATGGTCAGCCCTAGTCAGCAGATTAAAGTCTTAGACTTTGGCCTCGCGAAAACGATGCGGCCGGGGAAGGGTGCGTCAACCGTTGAGGACAGCGTCAGTCATTTGTCCCAGAAGGGACTTCTCGCCGGCACGGTCGCTTACATGTCTCCGGAACAGTTGCGAGCTGAGCGACTTGACTATCGGACCGACATTTTCAGTTTAGGCACAGTTCTTTACGAGATGATTAGTGGTCGCAATCCGTTTGCACGTTCAAGCGAAGCTGAAACTATCTCAGCAATCTTAACCGCGGAAGCGGTTAACAACGGTAACAACCTCGATGCCGCACCGCTCTCAAAAATTGCTCTTAAGTGTCTGAATAAAGACCGGGAAGATCGTTATGACTCGGCAAGTGAATTGCTCCTTGAATTTGAGGGCGAGTTGCGAAGTGGAAAAGTTGCACGTCGCTCGTCATTCACAAAGATGGTAGCGATCGCAGCGGTCGTAATCGTCGCTCTCTCGATACTAATCTTCGTGGGAGTACGACAATTCAGAAAGAGCTCTGCTCCTGCGTCACTGACTACTGCGGCAGGGCAAACCCGAATTTCAATTGCGATTCTGCCCATTGGTTATGCGGACGGTAGGGGAGATGATTACCTAACCCAGGGTCTCACGCTGAGTTTGATCAATAGTTTCTCAACAATTTCTGAATGGCGCGTTATGCCCCAAACAGCTGTAGCTGTTTATGCAAACAATCTCCAAAACCCTCTTCAAGCCGGTCGCGATCTTCATGCAGATGCGATCCTAGTAGGGAAGCTAAGTCAAAATGGAGAGGAGTTTGAACTTGAAACGAAATTGATAAAGACAGCAGACGGTGTTCAGTTATGGACAGGAAGCAATCACTTTACTTGGGGAACCATTTTCCAACTGCAGGACGACTTAGCAAGTCGGGTGTCTAGTATGATAGGTGCTCGCTATCTACCCGAGAGTCCAAACCATGGTACCAAGAACGCGGAAGCATACAAAAACTACTACCGCGGTCGTTATTATTGGAACAATAGAACCGAGGAAAACATTAGACGAGCGATTGACGCATTTAACGCTGCCATTGATTTGGATCCAGCTTATGCACCGGCGTGGGCTGGACTCGCGAATTCATATGTGCTGCTGAGTTCTGTTGGTTTCGGGAAAACACCAACTGAAGAAGCCATGCGAAAGGCACTCGTTGCCGCCAAAGAGGCTCTAACTCTTGATCCAAACTCAGCAGAAGCTCATACAAGTCTTGGCATTGTGGAGATGCGATATCGTTGGGATTGGAACAGAGCTGAAGAAGAGTTGACCAAAGCTCTCCAACTAGCACCTGATTATGCCCCAGCTCACTATTGGTATTCCCACCTTCTTTTGATCACAAGTCGGCCCGAAGCAGCCGTCGCTGAAAGCGATCTCTCACGGGTCTTAGATCCTTCACCTCATTCGACAATGAACTTTTGTCGAGTTCTTTCCTTGTCTCGTCAATATGAAAAAGCTGTTGCGTGTTACGATAAGTTGATAGCCGAAAAACCTGACTACTATCACGCAATATATTTGCGGGCCCTGGTCTACCTTCGCAGCGGAAGAGAGTATGATGCTCTCCAGGGATTTCAACTTGTCTATTCTAAGGATCAAGCTTTGGCAGGAGCAGCGCTCGGATACGCGTATGGAAAAGCCGGTCGACTTAACGAGGCTGAACACATCCTACAAGAGATGCAGGTTCTCAATAAGAAGCGTTATCTCCCGCCGATGGAGTTCGCGATTATTAACATTGGGATGGGTAATAAGGACAAGGCGTTCGAATGGTTAGAGAAAGCCTATGAAGAGAGGTTCGCCCATCTTCCTTACATCCACCTGGATCCTATCTATTCAACTCTACATTCAGATCCCAGGTATTTGTCTCTTCTTAATCGTATGAATCTCACACCGCGCGAACAGTAGCACTCGTCCGGTATCGGCGCGTTCGAACAGTCATTAAGAGACATTGTTTCAACTTCTCGCAGATTTGCGCCGCGCTGAGCTCGGGCTCTGATGATGTCAACAACCTGGTGACTAAGGACGAAAGTTCTTCTGGAATTTGACATCTCAAGTTCTTTGGTGGAATAGGTGCGTTTCGATCTGGCATTCGTCCTGTAAGCAATAGATAGATAACAGCTGCCAGGGCGTATAAGTCGTCATTAATGACTGAGCCTGAGTCGTGACTGGGTTTACTAAAGCTTGGACTCATCCAGGGAATTCTTCCGGGATTTGAGATCTGGCAAGCTCCTTCAAAATCAAGCGGACGAAGTTTGCCGGCACTCACCAATAAGTTTGCCGGCTTGCAGTCGCGCCAAATCCAACCGGCGCTATGGAGACTGGCGATTATGGAGGCGATTTCAATTGAGTAGTGAATTATCCTAACCAGTGGCAAACGTCGTTGACGTCTCCTTAGGTAAGATTGCAAGGTATCCCCGTGGACGAATTCTGTGACCAGATAAAAGTTATCATTCTCTTCGAAAGTCGAGTATATCTGCGGAAGATCAATTCCGACATCCTTTAGGGCCAGCAATACACGCCACTCGTTTTTCACTCGCCACTTACCGTCATGTCCCTCCCATGAAACTTCACCGCTTTTTCTTCCTTCTTTAATCATACACAAGCGAGGAGGTTGGGTTGTCATATCAACAGCCTGATATACACCGCCCTTGCCACGCTGCGCTAATGCGCGAAATATACGGTAACTGTTTTTAAGCGGTGATTCGGGTACTGCTTTACTTTCATCTGTTGATTTTGCACCTTCAAACAGATCAATTACCCACTCAGGCTTAGCGACCTCTCTGAGATCGACGATCAACTCACCCATTTGAGAATGGACCCGCGTTTCGCCGTTTTCACCCGATGACGACTTAGAAGAACTGAATGCGCCGTAGCGGTAATAAACGTTGCTGCGCGAACCGAAGCGAAGATCGAAAGGAACCTTTGGCGATGACATGTGCTGCGTTAGCCTATGCAGCTGCTTAGCCAGCTCGCGACACTCATCATCTGAGCGCGGATAAATGGTAAATATTTTGCCTATTTGAGTGTAAGGGTAAATAAGACCAGAGTTAATCCGATAGAGTTCGTCGAGTGATGCAGGCCCTTTAAAAGAAACCTGCTTAGCAGTTAGTAATCCGCCGATCCGCTCCAACACCTGACAGGCGTTCAGGAGTGTAGCGGAGACATGAAGTTTCCATCCCTGCGTCGGATCGGTAACTCTAAGTCTTCGACTGTATCGCCAAATCGAGGCTTCAGGCGCGATCGGCAAATAACGATTAACAAGCTCCAGCCACCGATCACGCCTGTTCTCAGCTAACTCGATCAAGGAGTGTCGACGATTCGACATCTCACACTTCGCGCTTACTATTTGCATCCTTGCAAGTTGAGATCGATGGTGTTGACTAGACGCGTGAGATCATTTTTGGTGGGTTCGCCACATACTGCATTCCCAACCAGATAAGCTCTTTTTGTATCCAGGTCGAGATCACCCAAGGTGCCATCGGTGGCCATGAGCCGATCGAGTTCTGGAGTATTGTTATCGGCATACGACAACATATAAGTTTTCCAAGCGGGCGAGTTGATGCCACCAATAATCGCTTTCACTGCACGGTCTGCATTCTTTGCCCCTTCGTCCGGATGGTCTGCAATGTCTTTTGTCTTTAGCTCTGCTCGTTCAATGATGCTCATTCGTCTTGTTCCTCCTTAAAGTGGATTCAATGTAAGATGCATTACCAAACTCCCGCGAGCTGAAAGAAGTCTTTGAGGGTAAACAGCCCTTCATATTTGCCTAACGTAGGCTTCCAACCAGGTTGCTGTAAGATGGAATTGTCGGTCCATCTGATGAGCCCGATCAGCGTTTCGGCGACGATTGTCTTGCCTATTGGACCTAGACCCCCAGTCCCCTTAATCGCTGCTTCAGCCATGATGTAATACCAAAGTGGCGTTTGTTCGTGGAACCCGCCAGCCTCTAAGACTGCGAATTGGTCGTCGCCTACTTTCTTCTTTATCTCATCTGGAGTCAGAAACTGATACCCAAGATACTGAGCAACCTTTTGACCTGTTGGTAATCTGAGTAAGTAGCCGCGAAGCAGATTTCTAATCGCGAGGTTTGCCATAACGTTCTTAACTACCACCCCGGTAGTTTCCTGTAGCCTCTTCAATGGATCGGCCAGGAAAGTATCGATGCGCCGGGCGTGATTGGTACCACCATCCAGAAAACGCTGCCAGTCAACAACCCAGCTCTGAGGAATATGTGACTGTCCATTAAGCTGTCCACTAAAAGCTGTCACATCGAACAGATCCTTGAGACTGGCATTTTGCTTATTTGCGTTTACGTCGTAACTAGCTCGGACCATGCTGTGACCGAAACGGTATGCTGCACCACTAAACTCCAGCGGCATGTAAAGATTGCAAGTGTCCTTTGGTCGGTAATATCGAGTTCCGTGATTCAGCAAATCTGTGACGGTTTCCAGATCAGCGATTCTCCGCTTGAGAAAATCGTGAATAATTATCCACTGATAGTGTTCAATGAGAATTTTCTTCGCGGCGTCAAACTTGTATCCTTTATTCACAATCGCTCGGTGGGCTCGCAGAAAGGCGACGTGCATTTGCGAAACGATTAAATTTTCATCGTTCCTTGCATCACCGATTATCGCCTCGCGATCAACTGCGGGATTCTTTGAAGCCGGCTTGCGGGGCAAATCGTTGAACGGGTCTTTGTTCGGGACAGGGGACCCGACCGGCTCGACTGACCCCACCGTCAACGAATCACAAAACCTCGGAATGGGATCTCCATCAGAAGTAGGACCATAAACGCAATCAAGATCGAGGGTAGGAGTTCTACGGTTCCGTATGTGATCGTTTATTTCGGAAGGTTCCAGCGGCTTGAAGTTCTTCTCCAGTCTTACCAATCTGTCGGAGTTAATCTCCAGGGTGATGTCGTGATCGATAAACTGGCCCAGATAAGTATAGGCTGACGGGATGGCAGAATCCTCAGAACTGTTTTCAGGGTCAGTCATCGAAAAGCCAAGGTTAATTAGATTTGGAATCGTTTTATCGGTGTCCGGAAGCAAACAGTCTTTTGTTTGAAGCGACTCAAACAAAAACCCGTACGGGGTTAGCCCACTTGTTTTTAGGGGGGCCGATGCGATACCCAGTCCTGATGTGATCTTTCGAACCGATGTCAAAGCCTCATCAAGTGATTCAAGAGTTGCGGACATTTCGCCGTGCCGAATGCGTACCATCTAGGACCTCCACGTATCGTTGTCTGGCTTTGTGGTAGATTTAGCGAGCACCATGTTGGAACCTAGCTTTTATTTCACAATTAAAATCGTCCTGCCATCTCCAACGCCCCAAAGTTGATTATCAAGTATCACGATGATGTTAATGTACTGATCAACTACTCTCCGAAGATAGCGGCAAAACCCTGACGTCCTCACCATCGAACTAGACGCAAAATTGCCTGAGATAACTAAATTGAGCGTAAGTCTAAACTGGCTGTCCCTGAGTGATGTTAATGCGAAGTATCAGTTCTATAAATATTTCAGATTGGCGCCGGACTGGGACGCGTACGTGCAAGATTGGTTAAGCTAAATCCCAAAAGACCGCTCCTGTGTGACTCAAATTGAAGCGGACTTTGATAACGCACCCGTGCGGCGCAGCTTATTTTACGATTCCGTCATTTCACCAAATAAGTGTAGCAGTCTCGCAATAACATCCCACAAGTTACGAGATTCGGGGGTTTCGGGTAATCAATATTCCTGGGCGTCAGGTGGGGTCAACTGTCACCGGTTACCTTGGACTCAGTGAGCCGCAGATATAAATAACTAAGAATTATGCTATGAACCGTCACAGCGGACGGGCAAGATCCACTTGAGAGTCGCTGCTCTCAAATGATTTCTATGCATCGGGCTCTCTGATGCCATTCAGAAGAGTGTGCAAACGATGTTCGATGCCGGCTCTGCGGCAACCACTTGAAACAAAACCGGGCTGAGATATTTCTTCAAAGGTGAAGCTCGCGACGAGTTTTCGTAATCGGATTAAGGTGGACCACTCTTTTTTGCTGTTGTAAGCAATACTTTACGGCGTCGGCTGTGCCGCCAGGTCCGGCCGCCGGCTTGTGATCCCAAACAGCGACCATCACTTCCGAGAGATCAACTACTCTCTTGCCGGCAGCGAGGTATGCGTCTTGATCGGTCAAATGTCCTACCAACGTTTCGGTTCTGGTCGAGAATTGAAGCAAGCGGTTGAATTCACTGCGCTCGCGATCATTAGCAAAATTGCGTTCGTAGCCGGCGAAGGGAATGACTACTTCCAACGCGCCGCCATGCTGCAAAACCAACCGCGCAAACAGCTGATCGGCACCAACAGCGAGTGAGCTGATGCCTGCCAGCGGCGCCGTCACGGCGCCAAGAAATTGGTCCAACTCCTGATGAACCCACGCCCAGGACGCTGGATCCTTCAGTCGTTGATGGCCCGTAATCCCAATTCTCATAGCCGATCCTGTTTTACCAGCAGCCAGTACTCGCGGCCGCTCCAGGTGAGCTCGACGGTATGACTGAAGCGGGCGGTCCAGAACAACTGTTCACTTGGAATGCTTGGTTTCAATAATCCGGCATCGCGATACTCTTTGAACAGCTTCCCTATAGCAACTTTTTGTTCGTTGATTGGTCCCTTCACATTCCCGTCCTGGTCCTCCGGGTCGTACTCAGGATCCATTTGATATTTCGAGGTCTGCGTGTTGAAGAGTTCGACCAGGCGCTGGAGCTTTTCCCGATCAATCATCGGCGGACATTTGCGTATCACTCGCACTCCCGTTGCAAACGACTTATAAACTGGGCGCTGCTCGAAGGCACCGAATCGGCGCTCGACATACGCGTAGATAGATGCTGCAGTAACCCATCCCAGCATGTCAGCCCCACCACCCTCGAGTGCGTCAACAACAGCGGTGGTAAAGGTACCGCGTCCATCGATCTCCACGGCTGATTGCCGGCTGAGCGAAGCTGCGATTACAGTCACGTTTTCACGCAGCAGCGTCAGCGGATCTTGTCCGTTTCCAGATAACAAACCGGGATTCGCAAAATCGCCAGCATGGCAACAATCGAGAATCATGAGGACGTCGCGAGCTCTGGACGCGTTTGCCATCCTCATGATGACGTCCATCGACACACCCCAGTGGTCTCTGGTCGAGTCGTAGGTGCACAAGTATCCACCATGCTCCGTCAGCACGCCGTGTCCCGAAAAATAGAGCACAACCTCGTCTCTAATGTTCTCAAACAGCTCTCGACATTCCTTTTCGAGTACGGTGCTGGTTATGGGGCGATTGTCCTTCGTGTTATCCAGCAACACACGGCATTCGAAATTAGTTTCCTGATCTGAATGCCGGCGCAGGACCTTGCTCATCGCTTCTGCATCGGCTACACAACCCGTGAGTGGTTTCGAATTCGCGTAAGTATTGATTCCGACAACCAACGCACGTCTTAATCTATCCATGATGACATCTCCTAGCTTGCTATGGTGGCGTTCTTATAGCCATTGTTGGACTCCGCCTCGAAGCGTGCTCTGAAATTATTTAACTCAGCATCCTTCCATTGTTCGACCAATTTTGTGGGTACCTCACGACGAACATCGGCGAGTGATTCCCTTGCATTCATCTCCATCGACGCGATAACGCTTTTGCGCAGTCGCATGTCGGCATCGAGCAGAGCAGCGTCGCGGCGGCGATTCAGCGTGGTTAGCGCCTCTGTTTTATCGTCTATCTCAGACATCTTTCTGCGTTGACTCTTGTAGACCTCGTACTCCTGTGCCTCGCAGATGTCCTCGTATGGACCGCGCTTGGAAAGCAGTTTGACTACCATTGGCGCGGTCTCGAGCAGGATGAACAATCCGACTATGAGAATGCTGGCGAGCGCCAGCGATGAATTCTCGTTCGTGAGAATGCTGTGTGCCTTCAAACGCATTAGTAGACCATCCATTGCGTCGATCTTGGCTTTGCTGGCGGCGAACGCGGCGTCGCGCCTGGCTTCCTCGCTTGTGAGCAAGGTCTGGTTGCTGCTTATCCGCTGATCGATTTGATTCCGCAACTGGAGTAGGTCTGTGCGACAGTTCTCGGAGTTTTGCCAACGCTCTCTGAAGAGCGGGCCTTTGCCTTCTACGCCGGAGGTACGAGCTTCCGACTTTCCGGTCGCTTCAGACATCGCGAGTTCATACAAGTCGTTGCACTGGACCTCTTTGTCGCTTACTTCTTTTCTTAAAGCTGCGTTCGCTGTGGTCAACTCGCCGATTCTGGGGAACTCGAGCTCCTTCTGCTCTCGCATTGCGACCGACTTCTTACTCTTTTCGTCTTCGACATACGCATTGATCTCACGTTCGAAAAGTTTCAGTTCGATCGGACGCGTAATGACGAGCGAGATGAGGATCGCAAGCAGGAAACGCGGCACGGCACGACCAACCTCACTCAGTCGAATTCTGAACTGTTCCCTGCGAGAGACGTCAGGACTGACGCGTTGTTTTTGTATGCTCGAAACGATGTATCGATCGAGATTGAAGATGATCAGACCCCACAGCATGCCGAACACTATCGCTGTCGGTGTGCTTTGGAAGGTCTTGTACATCGCATAGCCGCCGGAGAGCGAAGCCAGGACGGCCGTCGATAAGACAGTCGCGCCGATTGCGGCGTACTTGGAGCGTTCGGTTAGACAGCGCGGATCCTCCAGAATCGAAGGTTCGGCGCCTGAACAGGCGATCAGGAAACGTTGTAGGTTGCTCATTGTGGTGTCCGCTCCGGTTTCGGCTCACTGGTCGCGGGCGACGGCGACGTCTTAGGGTTGCGCTTATCACCATCTGGTTTTTGCGCTGCGTTTTCAGTGCGCCTGGATTTGTTTGCGTTTTGTCTTGCCTTGGATTGGGTGTAGTTGACCGCACGCCGGCCTGTTGACGCGGCGGATTGTTGACGAGGAGCGGTTTCAGGCTTTAGTGGGTTTGATGGTACACGAAGGTCTGGCCCATCCGTCTCCCTCGTCGCAGAACCGGTAGGTGTCGGCGCCGGCGTCGACGAGGGCTGCGCCGCTAGTCGCTCTGCGAACTTCGCCAATATCGCGTGCGAGGCGGATACTTCCTGTAATCGTCCCTCATTAAGTGAGACTCGACGATCTAAGCCAAATTGATAGACCAACTGGCCCACGATCATGATCGCCATGACGATCATGATGACAATCTGAATCCTTCTGGGCAGAGCCGCTGGAGTTTTGGTGAGGAGGTTGTTCTGAGCATCCAGCGGCCCTGGTCGTGGGGTGAGATCAACAGAGACCTGCCCCGGCATTGGTAATTCAACCGTTGGGGCTTCATGCGTTGGTGATTGCCATTGAACTGGAGGCGAAATCGCCGCCGCTGGTCGCAATTGGACCTGGGGCAGAACGTTCACCGGACGCCGCAATTCGACGGCAGGCGGGAGCCTACGGCCTCTATTACTGAGGAGTGGATGGAGCCTTATCGCATCTGAGCTTCGATACACTCCAAACGGTTCGCTTCGATCGCTTGTGCTGTAAACGATGCCGACGTGATGCTGATCGCTCCAGGTTTTTTGTTCGTCGATGTCGACGCTACTGAACTGGGATGGGTATCCGGGATGGGTATGATACCAACCGATAATCTCGCGATCCGGATGGGCGTCTTCCAGACGCAGGCGCACGTGGGCTTGACCCGGTTCGCGGAGTTTCACATGTGCAGGACTCGACTCAAACTCGCCCGGTCGAGCGTTTTCAGCCGCGACAATGATCGTATACGGTCCGCTTTGCGGATCTTCACAAACTCGTCCGGCGAGCAGGCCGATCGTTTCGTTTGGCATCGCGAGGCGGGCTTCGCTCTTGATGAACTCGAGCACATCGACGTGGACGTAAACGAAGAATCTGTTGTCAGTGTCTACCCAACGTTCGAAACGACCGTCATCCTGTGGCCGTGGGCGTAGTAAATGATCAGTAGTGCTGGGCCGTTTTCTAATCGTTATGTTTGACATGGTAATCGGACGCCTCTTCAACTTTGTCGAAATCTGATTCGTGTTGGCTCGATCGCATCTGGCGCCGCGGGTCTGACAGCGATAGCCGGCGCAGACTCAGCCGGCGATGATCCAATGATCTGCTTTTTTACAAATGCGCTTGCGTGGGTAGCAGGTGCAATGGTTTCGGCTGGCGCTGGCGGCACTCGATGCGGCAGTTGCGGGTAGACCAGCTTCGCGATCGGCTTCAGGCCGAGCTCGTTCATCCAGTACTTGGTAGCTTCTGGTTGATAGCCTGACTCGACGTAATTAGAAATCGGTTCATCGAAGTTGATTAGCTTGGCGACGTGGACCATCAATTCGCCTAGAAGAATGTTACCGTCAGCTTCCGTCCATAATTCTCCAGTGCAAACCGCGTATTCCGGGTAAAAATGCGGCGACCATGGCGTTTGGCTGTCAATCACAAAGCATGGCGGCTCGCTTTGGGGATAGTTGTTATCGGCGAAGAGATCGAATCGAACCGTCGTGCTGTTGGAGTAACGTCCAGGGCCGACCAGCGTCTTGATGTTGTATTTGACGCGGTAGTGCACAGCGAAGTGACCTTCTTCCGGCGATGTGATCTTGTTGCGCTGAGCCTTTAAGTCATCGAGGTTGCGATAGGCCTCGACCTCCATTAGCGGACAGCTCATCAACATCACCGTCTGGTAATCAAAACTGAGGCGTGAGCGGAGTTCGTCGGCGGTCAGGCTATCCATTGTGTACTCCTCTCGCCTCACGAGCGACGCGGTTGGTTCGCGCACCCATCATGTCTTTAACGAGTCTGACTGTGTCGCCATTCGCCACTCCTGCCTGACCAAAGGTCATGTTTGGGGTGATGGACTGATTTGATCCTTCGACGACCAGGTTGTAATCCTCGCCGTCGGACTGCGTCAGAAACGGCGTGCCGCCATCTTCGGCAGCTCTTAGCGCTTGAAGAGCTTCGCGGCCGGTGCATTGCGGGCTCAGATCGGCTACTAAGATCTTGTGCGAGCGCGGGTGTCTGAAGTGAATTTCCATTGTTCCGTTAGTCATATTTCTTCTCCTGATTCAAAGAGATCGTCTAGCGTTCCGGGTAACTGAAAAACTGCTGGCGGTGGTAAGTTCTCAAAGTGGGCCGTTGTGGCATCTTCGCCGGCGGCGCCGATGAGCGTGAGTGGAGCAAGGCCAATCTTGCGAGCAGTGGCTGCGAGCACTTCGGGGTTCGACAGCAAACTAATCTCCGCAGTCGTATAGGTCGAAGCGTTGGCATTTTCCGTCAGCACTGAAAATGGTCCACCGCAACGCGAACAGCGAGGGTGCATGAGCCAGCGCCACTCCGGACTTCTGATCGATACCATTCTGCGGCACTGTCGATTACGACAAGGCGCGGTCCAAAACAGCTTGCAGTAGGTTCTCAGCGGCAGCCACAAACGCGCTGAACTACCGAGGTGCTCACTCATTTCAAGCAGCAACTGCTCGACGGTATCGTCGGCGGTCGTCTGGAGTTTGATTGGCTCAGCTTCTGAGAGCTGATGAACACCGGGACACTTCGGATCGGTTCTCAATTCGACCGTCTGGCTTTGCCACGTTCTGATGTTCACACTGAAGGACCTGGCACCGTGTTCTTCGCGCAAGCCCTTCTGGATCGCGAGAATGACCGCCTCGGCCTGGAGTCCGCCTAACACCGCCGCCGTGTTTTGGATCGCCGGAATCACACCGGCGATATCAGCGTTGCGCGCATAACTGGCACACGAAAGGCCGCCCTCGACGCTTGGTTGCAAACAGCGCCAGCATGGCAAGTTTCGCAAGTCGTTGCCGTTCGACGCAGGGAACGTAGTTACGCGAAGGTGTTCTCGCTCGAAGCCTCCCTCGATAAACGCGATTCCATGTTGTCGTGCCTTGTCGGAGAGATAAGCACGCGCCATTCGTGAGTCGACTGCCGAAACCACTGCGGATACCCCTTCGAACGCGCCATCGCCGAGTTCCTGAACCCACTTGTTCGCGAATCGCATGACCGGCTTTGGCGCAGTCATCACTGGGTACAACTTTCGTGCGACGACCTCAGCTTTATCCAGTCCGTACTCTTCCTGCTCGTGTGGTAATGGAAACGCAGGGCTCCGCGTACGGTTGTGTTCTTCAAAACGGTCGTGGTCGACGATACGGATTTCACCGACGCCGGAGAGCGTCAGGTTCAGAGCGGTGTTCTGGCCCAGCGCTCCGGCGCCAGCGATCAGAACTTTGCTGTTGTTGATTTGGGCCGGGTCGTAACCGGCCAGTCGCTCGCGCGAAAATATATGGTTGTCAGATACCAGCATCTCTTCTCGCTTCCCGACACTGCCGGCACCGGCAGCTCCGAACGCCCTGGCCGGTACGTTTGCAAAATGTGTCCAAGTCGACTCTGAATCTCGCTTCGCTAAACTTGGGCGCGTTCACTGTTGTTATCGCGGACGCGGGACTACGTTGTTGTGTCGCCTGCACGCTCGTTACTGGTGCCGGAGGTGGCGCAGGTCGCGGCGGTGGTGGTTGCGCCATCGGTCGCGCCGTTGGTGGCGCCGCCGTTGCCACTGATGCGGTCGCTGGTGATGTCGCCGTTCGTTGCGGCATCAGTGGGGTCGCCGTTGCCGCTGGTCGCGTCGCTGGCGGCGTCGCTGATGGCGGCGGTCGTCGCACGGGTGCCGGCGCTGCCGTCTGCTGCTGCATGGTTTGCGGTGGTACCACCGCTGCCGGCGTTCTCGATGGCGGCATCGGAAGCGATCGCACTGCCAACGCTTCAACAATTCGCCTCGTCCTGATCCGCCTCGGACGTATCACGATGTTTGGCGTTTGCTGCTGTGGCAGTTGCGTCGGTTGCGCTTCGCCTTCTGGCTGCTGCCACACCCAGATCGCCCACACGGCGAGTGCTGCGAGCACCAACAACAGAAAAAGAAACAGCAAACCCATCGCCAAACCTGACATCAACCTATTTCTCGCTCCTCTGATTTACGATGCAAAGTCAGCGCGAACGTTACGAACCGGTCCGTGTGAACTTGTGCGTGAACAGCGACGACACAAATCGCGTCGAAAAAAACCGCTTTACGTAAAACCCGCGTGATACCTGCCCCGCGAGCGAAGCGAGGTTGGTCCACTCCTTCATCTCCGGAAGCTCGAGCAGTTGATCGGCCGCCGCAATCTTCAGCGACGTGGCTTCGACCAACACGTCCACCAGTTTTTCTCTTTGTCCCAACGGCCCAGGATCGGCCATATAGTTCAAGAGACTGAACATCTCGCTGTCTTGCTGAATCAGTTGCAGCAACAAGCCCGGAAAAGTCTCCGGCGTTGACATGCCTGCTTCGATCAAACCGTAATTGAACTCATGCACGATGTTCGCGAGGTTTTGATTGCCACGTGACCGTAACGCGAGCAATAGATCTTTCGTCGCACTCGGCGTCTGCTCGTAAGCGACAAGCAGCGCTTTCAACATCTGTTGACGCGATTCGAACGGATCGTTCCGCGCCAGCAGGTCAAGCGACTCTTCAGCGGTTTCAGCAGTGGCGGGGTTCATCAATTGGTCATATGCGAGAGTTACGAATCGTGTTGGATTGTTAACCATTAGCTTGAACGCCTCGCGACGGACCTCGAGTGAAAGGTCGTCGAAGTAGACCGGCGCCAACTTTTCCAATGTTTCTAGCAACTCGTTCACACCCGCGGAGTTTTGAGCAAAGTATTTGCCCATCGACTTGACGAATTGGGAACGCGAACTTTCCGGTACGTTATCGAGCAGCATTGCGAGTGCACGAAAAACTTCGAAGCGCGAGTGTTCCTGCGCGAGCCACGTCTTCACCGTCGTGAGGAAACGTGGAGGATCTTCGATTTTCCTATTGAGGACCTCTCGCCGGAGATCGATGGCCCGCTCGTCAAACGGTGGAATTACCCCGAATCGCAACCGCGGCAGTAACTCCCTCTCCACGTTTTGCAACGGAGCAGCGGCGAGGCCGGGAGCAAGGTTGTTCCACGCTTCGTCTTGAGCTTCGTGAGATAGATAAGAAAAGATATCCTTGGCAATTGCGCCGTAATGATCGTCGGTAACGATCTCGCCGAGCACACTACCGAGAGCCGCCGCAGTCTGCTTGTTATTCAGATAGCCGAGCAGCCGCACCGACTTAGCAGCACCGTAAGTCCTGCGGCTCGTGACGATCGCGCAAAGGGCTACCCAACTGCGATTCTGATTATCAGACTGTACCCAGCGTTCGATCAGGTCTTCAGCGGCTGCGGATTTTTCGGCAGTTACGCGTGCTTCGTTGAGAGCGGCGGCAATGTTGAGGCGTACCTTGCTTCGATCATCTTTAGCCAGCCGGCTCAAAGTGCCTTCGATGGTTGCAACCGGCGCATGGCGTGCGAATTGTTTGAGTGCGATCGAAGCGTAGAAGCGCGCATCAGGGCGGCGAGACCTTGCAAACCCGCGCAATGATTGAAATGCGCGTGCCGTAATGTATGGATCGCGCGCGGCAGCCGCAACATGGCCCAACGCAATCGACGCCGCCAGCGCGTGCCATCTCAACTGACCATTGGAGTCCAGGTCGAGACACCATTGCTCCAGCAGATTGAGTGCCTGATTGCGACCCGTCAGGCTTTTCGCAGTTTGTTCAAGCGCGAGAGCAACTGCCTTGCGTACATGGAAATTGGAATCAGTTGCCCAGTAATCAAGGATGTCGGTAAGACCGTCGAGACTTACTCGCCCCACGATGCCGACCATGCGAGCGATGGCCTCGCGCGACGCTCGAGACTCTTCAACCTTCGTCTTACGCTGTGCGATCTGTTCCTGAGTTCTTGGATTGCGTCCGGCAGGGACGGACCAGTCTTTCAGCTTTGGCAGCAACTCAACGAAGTACTCGCAATAACTCCGTGCTATCTCTTCACCGACTGCTTCGGCAACACGATCGTCGACGAAAGATATCGGTCCGTCGACAGAAACGTTCGGCTGGGCCCGCTTCCGGCAAATACCGAACGGCAGCAAGCGCAGGCTCTGATCGAATCGTCGCAGATGCTCGGTGATGGTCTTGTATTTGTCCCAGAGTTCGTCGTGGTCCGCATCGGGAAACAATGACAACGCCAAAATGAAGCAGCGAACTGAATCATCGAGGGAAACAAACCAGGCGCGGATCTCGTCTTCGATCGCGGCACTACGCTTTAGTAGCTTGAGGACGTCGCCCTCGCTGCGAACCCTCGCCAAGCCTGCTACAAACCGTTCGATGTCCGGAGGCAACCATCGCTTAAGGTTTTCTTGAAACTGCGCCCTCGCCTCGCGTCGTCGCAACTCCAGGACGCGAGCGCGAGGCCGGCTGTCGGTAGCCGGAGCAACTCCTGTGGAATCCTTTATTAGTTCCAGGGCCCACGCATACTTGTCGTCATCAAGCTCGCCGACTTTGGACTTATATTCGATGAGATGGGTGAAGATTGATAGCTTGTCCGGTTCCAGGTAGGAATCGCGGCTCACATGCTGATGTTGATAATCAGTGAACTGATAACGCGGCAATTCCTGCTCGAGTCGCTCAAACTCTTCGTCAGGAGCGGTAGCGATGACGATGTTGTTGCGTTCGATGATCGCGCGCAAACTGTGCCACTCAGCGATTGCCCCCGAATCGAGGTGCGTAGCGGGCAAAGCGTCATGCAGGACGATCGTCGAATCGCTGATGTACGTGTTGTTGATCTCTGACCACCGGCGGGTGCGCGTGATCTCGTATAAAGCTTTGGGCGCGGGCGGAGTGTTGCCATTGGACTCTGCGACCGCGTTCAACGTCTGTGCCGCTATCGCATCGGCGACGTAGTTTCTGACTAACGCATCTCCAGTCAACCAAAGCAGTCGCTTCTCGTCAAATGAGATGCCTTTCGTCTTGAGCTCTTGAGGTAAGACTAAAGTTTCAGCGCGTGTCCGGCGGAGCTCGTCTTTGATCAGAACAAAGGCTTCGTCGGTGATGATTGGCGTTGAGATTGGAAGCGGCTTCGCCTTGATTGCGGCGTGGAGTTTCTCGAAGAGGGCGTTGTAGTTCCGATTGTCCCAATAGTAAGCGTTGAAACGTCCAATGTACGCGCGAAGCGCGAGGGTAAGAGGTCCTTCATAGTTGATGCGAATCGGAAGAACACTCGGCCGGCCTTCCAGTTTTGAGCGTTCGAAGGCGTGTTCGAGTTCTGCCGCGACCCAGTGGCTCGCTAAGAAAGCCGGTGAGATTAAACCGATTACAAAGTCACTGCGGTTTAGCCAAGCCTGGGCGACCTCAGGAAAAACCTCACCGATGTTGCGCGTCGTATCGAGGAAAACGTCGCAGTATGGGCTGAGCTCCGCATAGATGCGTTCGGCGACAGCGTGATCGTTATCGTTCCGGTTGTAACTAATGAAGATCGTGGGCCGTTTCTCTGTCTGTTCCTCGGCATCCAGGTGTTCATCTTCATCAGGCGCCTCGTCGCTAAACTCCTCGGTCGCCGCTTCATGCTCCTCGTCGACCTCTTCATCGATCGGTTCGGAATCGATTGATTCGGTCTCTATTGCGCCGGGGTCAGTCTTGTCAGCTAACACTTTAGCCGGTTGCGTGTCAGATGCAGGTGTTTCCTCTGCGATGAGCTCTTCAGGTTCCATTGTGTGCTCCATTCCACATCGCGTTTATGTTTCTCGCCGTTTCAGTTGTTTATGCGTGAAGTTTGGAAACGTAACGTTTGTGCAATCCCGACATGAAGAGGTGGACGTGGAACGACCGCGTCGCGAACAAGCGGAACACCAAATCAAGTGAGGAGAAGGAAGATGGAGACAGACAATAAACAACAAGGCTCGAGTGAAACGAAAAACGGAAGCGCAGTCGACGACAAATCAAAAAGCGTTTGTGTGTCTGAACCGGATAGGGTTACCGCGGGCCAGGTCACTACTGAACGCGGTGGATCGGCGATCGACGATCGATCTAAAGACTTCGAAGTGTTCGACGATCCGAAAGCGTAACCGCCTCATCGATCTGGCCTGCTCTTCACCGCAACCGGCCTTCACAACGCTCCTCACGCTTCGGCAGCGAAACCTCGTAACGCGTTTCGCTGCTTTTTTAGTGGGGTAATAGTGTGTTGAGTGGCTTGTGCATTAAAGTCCTCTCTCATTCTCACCAGGCTTTAGCCTGGTGGTGCAGGGTCCATTTTCAGAAACCGTTTAACGGTTTCCCACAGCAAAGCCAGCGCAAACCGTTGAAACGGTTTTCGGCTTTAGGCTCTGCTTAGCACCAGGCTAAAGCCTGGTGAGAATGAGAGAGGACTTTTTCTGCAAAGCCGTTGTCGAATCGAACATTGCCTTCGTCCCGGAGGGACCAAATGTTTATAGCCACGCGCTCTAGAGTTAGTTACGGCTCCAGCGGAGCCGAATGTACTGATGAACGGACACATCGCGCTCCGCTGGAGCGCGGTCCGAGTGCGGGAAGGCTGACTATATACATTTGGTCCCTCCGGGACTCCAACGAGTACTGAGCAACGCAGTATTACCCTCTTATTCTGCTTTTTATTACTTCACTTTTGCGTCTTTCTGAGTGATAGTAGCTTCCCTGAAGGGCTCTCGGAGCGCGCTCGGTCCCTGGTAGACTGAATAAGAACAGCGAATTCCCAGTAGTATTCGCTAACACCTTCACATGAACGGTCAAACTCACCTCCTCCATGCGAGACTTCTGTTTATCTGTCTCCTGCTCGCGCTCACTCAAAATCCCCAAAACAAGCGAGTGATTGCTTCGTCGAGCACAGACACGAGTAGCTCCGCGTCAGCGCGCAGACTCGTGGTCGGAAACACGATCAGCGATGCGATATCGGCAGGCGAGGGGCGTGTGTACACCGTTGATGTCAAAGCCGGACAGTACGCGCGCATTGAACTAAAGAGACAGGACTTGCAAGTCTCCGGTTCGATCTGCGGTAACAGTGCGAAATCATGCCGTCGAACTTTGGCCCGGCGTTCTGGCCCGTTCGACCTTTCCTTCGCCGCTCGCACTTCAGGCGTATATACGATCGAAATCAACTCGCTCGAGAAAGACCAGGGACAAAAGTCTTACGACATAACTCTCCTGGAGATTGTCCGGACGACGCCAAAGCTTCACCTGGCCGATCAGGCAAATGTATTGACGGCACAAGCTGAACAATACCGCGAACAGCAGGATGAATTTTCACAAGTGGATGCGGCGGCTAAATACAGCCAGGCAAGCCGTAAATGGCAAGCGGGCGGCGACTTCATAAGGTCGGTGGAGAATCTTTGCGAGGTTGGGGCCGTTTATTTCGTACTCAGCCAGTATCAACGTAGCCTGGTTGAATACCAAAATGCACTCTCGTTAGCGGAAAGCAATGATAACCAGATCGGAATTCTCGCAGCGCTGAACGGCATCGCGTACGCTCATGCTTATCTCGGCGAGAACGATAAGGCGCGCTCGTACGCGACGCAGGTGCTGGACACCGTGGAGCGTCTCAAGTCTTCGAGTGATTTCAGGCGAGCTGAGGCTGCGGCCCTGAACACCATCGGCGAAGTGGACTACGCGCAAGGATCGCTACGCCAATCTATTGAAATGTTCGAACGCGCCCAGTCGCTGTATGCCGACACCGGGGATCGCGCTGGTCAAGGTCTGGCATCACTCAATCTTGGTTATTCAAGAAGTGACCTCGGAGAAGCGCAGGCGGCAGCGGCGGATTACGAGCGGGCGTTAGTTCAGTTTCAGGCCGTTTCCGACGTGCGTGGTACAACTCTGGCCCAAACGGCGCTCGGAACTTACTACTCCCTCGTCGGAGAAGAAGATAAAGCGTTGACCGTGCACAAGGCTGCCGCCGACTACTTTCACCGCATGAGCAACAAACAAGGTGAGGCTGCTGCCCTGAACGGTATCGGCCGCGCGTATCAAAACTTAAACGATTACGACTCTGCTCTCGACAACTACAACAAGGCTCTGGTTCTTTACGAAGAACTCCGCCAGGCCGGCAATACTGCACTTGGCAAGTTTTTCGTTGCGAGGGTGTTGAATCAAAAGGGGCAGGTAGAGCAAGCGACTAAGTACTACAACGAGAGCCTCACATTGAGCCGCGAAGCCGGCGATCGCGTCACCGAGGCCCACGCGCTGAAAGGACTCGGCAATGTGTTCTTCTCGCGCGATGACGTAAAAAGCGCCGTGGCCCATTATGATGCTGCTTTGCAGATTTACCGGGCGATCGGTAACCGTCGTAGTGAAGCTTACGTTCTGAACGATCTCGCTCACATCCATACTCACGCTCATAACCTGGCTGATGCTATTGCGTATCTCGAACAAGCCCTTCCCTTGATGCGAGCTACGGGTGACCGGCATGGCGAAGCTTTAACACTTTTCAATACTGCGCAAGCCGAACTGGATCGAGGAAATCTGACTCTTGCCCTGAAGTCGATCGAAGAGTCGCTGGGGATCGTGGAATCACTGCGCACAAAAACCACTAACTCTCAGCTACGCACGTCCTATTTCGCTTCGGCGAATCAGCAGTACGAGCTCTATATCGAAGTTCTGATGAGGTTGCACGCGCGGGACGCTACAAAGGGATACGCGGCCAAAGCACTCCTCGCAAGCGAGCGCGCCCGCGCGCGTTCACTGCTCGATTCACTTCTGGCGAAGAAGATCGAATCCCACCAAACGGCGTCGGCGGATCTACTGGCCCAGGTACAGAGTGTTCTTCAGGATCTTAATGAAAAAGCTGAGTATCAAACTCGCTTGTTAGGCCGAGATCATAAGCAGGAAGAGATTGACAAAATTTCCGAAGAGATGCGGAACCTGATGCTCCGGTACCAGGATCTCCGTGCGAAACTAAGAACAGACAATCCTACCCAGGCGACCTTAATCGATCCCGCGGACCTGAAGATCGATGACGTGCAGAAACTCGTACAAGGTGCCGATGCAATTCTGCTGGAGTTTGCGCTCGGGCGCGATCGCAGCTATGTGTGGGCCTTGACTGGTACTGAAGTCCTGAGTCATGAACTACCTGATCGCGCCCGGATCGAGGCACTCGCGCGCAAGGTTTATGAGTCCGCGACCATGCGGCAGTCGATTGATGAAAAGCTCACGCCTCAGCAAAAGGAAAAGGCAATTCGTGAAGCTGACGACGCGTTCCAGGAACATTCTGCGGCTTTAAGCGACATGCTGTTCGGCCCCGTTTTGTCACGACTTCAGAGTAAAGACATTCTGATCGTCGGCGATGGGTTACTACACTTTATTCCGTTTGACGCGTTGCCGCTGCCTGGGAGTGCGCAGCGGGGTGGTGAGCCTCAGCTACTAGTTTCCGCGCACCATATCACCATACTTCCTTCGGCAATGACATTGGTGGCACTGCGCCTACGCAATTCTGCCGCGGCGAACAAGACGATCGGAGTTGTCGCCGATCCTGTCTTTGAACGAGACGATCCGCGTCTGCTGTCGCTAAACAAGGAAGCCGCGATCCAGCCGCCTCAACAGAACACTGATGTTTATTTCTCGAGCGCGTTGAGAGACTTTACCGAGAATGGAAAGCCTCGACCCATTTCACGTTTACTCGCCACGCTGCGCGAAGCAAAAGTCATTGGTGAACTTGGACCAGCTGGGGCGGTCGTGACCAACACCGGCTTTGAAGCCACCAAGCAGAAATTTGTTAGTCAGCCAATACAGAGTTATCGAATTCTCCACATTGCTACTCATGGGTTGATCAATGTCGAACATCCGAATCTATCTGGCTTAGTCTTTTCACTTCTTGATGAAAAAGGATCGAGCGTCGACGGCTTTCTGCGGCTCCACGACGTCTACAATCTTGATCTGTCGGCGGATTTGGTCGTGCTGAGTGCCTGTCGCACCGGCCTGGGTCCGGATATTAAGGGCGAAGGAATCGTCGGTCTCACAACAGGCTTCATGTATGCGGGAGCGACGACCGTCATTTCCAGTCTCTGGAAAGTCGACGACACGGCGACCGCAGAGTTTATGACTTACTTTTATCGCGCTTTGCTGAGAGACAAATTGCCGCCCGCCGAGGCCTTAAGGGCCGCCAAGCTGGAGATGCAAAAACAGGATCGGTGGCAGGCACCGTTTTTTTGGGCTGGATTTGTTTTGCAAGGTGAATACACGAATCCGGTTTTGGCCCGAGAAACCTCGAGCCGTTTTTCTATCGCAGTAGCTATCATCGCAGCGCTTTTAGCTGCCGGAAGCATTTACGTTATTGCTCGTCACCTATGGAGAAAGTCGAGACTCTCATCTTACAGTGAGACATATCGCGTTGGGCCCGACTAGAGAGCAATTCGAAGAATTACTTACGTGGCTTGACTCTGATTCTAATCGTGCTGGTCAACGGTACGAGGAAATCAGACGAAATCTCATTCGCGTCTTTCAGAGTCGCGGCTGCACAGACTGCGAGGAACTGGCTGACGATACGATAAATCGCGTTACTCAAAAGATGCCGGATTTGAGGAAGTCGTATGTGGGTCCGCCGGAAAACTATTTTCACGGAGTAGCCAAGAACGTCATTCGCGAACATCTCAGAAAGCGCGCTCGCGACACTACACCTTGCCTGGTGCCCCCGTCGCAAGAGGATCTCGAACCGTACCTGCAATGTTTGGACGAGTGTCTGGCAAAGTTGCCGAAAAAGAGTTCCCGGCTGATTTTGCAGTACTATGAGCTGGAGCGACGGGCAAAAATCGATTTGCACAAGGAGCTCAGCAACATGTTGGGAATACGCCTAACCGCATTGCGGGCGAGGGTACACCGAATTCGCCACAAACTGCGCGAATGCATGGCGGAATGCCTGGTCCAAAAAACCGGGAGTAATGATACCCCGCTTGGCGACATATAGACTGAGAGGGCTATAGGCTTTGTCCGGCTGGAATCTGAAAAAGCGGAGTGCGGAAGAGATGGTGTTGAGACGTTATCTGCTCGGCGAGCTCGACGAGCAAATGATGGATCAAGTCTCAGCCCGCATGCTCCGAGAAAAGAATTATGCGGAGAGAGTGCTGGCGGCCGAGGACGATCTCATTGACGACTATGTCTTCGAAGGTCTATCTGAGAGCGAACTGGAAAGCTTCAATACCAGTTTTCTTATCAATGATGAGAGACTCAAAAAGATCACAATAGCCCGTGCGATGGAAGTTTACGTAAACGAACGAGCCGCGAAGAGTCCAATCCACGAGCCCCAAAGGCTAACGCAGATTTGGCACAACTCTGTACGTTTTATACAAAGCCATAAACTCGCCGTGGTTTTATCGGGGCTGGTGATCCTTATTCTTGGCCTGCTGGTGCCGGTGGTGCTTAACTCGTTGGCGCCAGGTCGCGCCATACCGCCGGTGAATGCGCAGCGTTCCGATCTTGAGCGGCTAATAGCCGAACTCAACGAGCGAAGCAACGAGCGACCATCGGCCCATGTAACTTTACTGCCCCAGGTTTTACGCGAAAGCAGTCAGATTCCTAAACTCGAAGTTGGCAAAGACACCCAAGTGATTGCCATTGATCTCCAGTTGCCGCCCGGTAATCGTTATGAGCGATATCGAGCCGTCATCGAAAGAGTGGAAGGCGGTGAACCTTTCAATGTTGATCTGGGACCGGGCAGCGGCGAAACCCGGAGCTTCAAACTGACAACAGATATGCTGCCGATAGGAGATTATGAAATTCAACTCAACGGTATTAATGCAAACGGAACTAGCGACCTCGCCCGTTACTTTCTTCGGGTTATACGTAAGGCGAATTCGTCAAAACTTCCCGCTCTCTAATGCCGAGCTTTGGAGTAGCTTCGGGTCTTGAGATCAAGCGAGTTCCATGAAGCGAAATCAACAATTCTTGCCTTCCTCACTGCCTGGAAAAGAGTACCTTCCATGATTAATTCCAGGAAGTCCTCAGGGCAATCTGACGATGATTCAGATCCGCAGCGTTAAGCGCAAGACTTTTTGACTTGGCTTACAAACAGCCTACGAAAGAGAATCAGCATGAAGTGAGGGCTGATGTTACCGTCGCACGATAATTCTTAGTTATTCAAAGTAGTGGCGAGGCTGAGCAAAAGGCCAGAAAGCAAGGACGCAAGGTTCGTAGAGGTCAGCCTCAGTTAAGTCAGCAGCAACATAGTTCTAGACCTTATAAAAGTCAATGGCCTTTTGCTGGGTAACTCAATAGATGTCATCTACGATGGCGCACCCCAAGAGTGAGCAAATGGAAGGTCACTTGTTGATGAGCGGCAGATCGGGAACGGCTCAAACTGTTCCGCGCGGGTGAGCGCCGGAAGTTTAACCTGAGGAACGACGACCGAGGCGCACCGCTTCAGCGCTCGTGACAGTCTACGGTGGTCATTTGCGTGGTCAAGCTTTCTTAAAGCACTCGTCCTGCGGACTCGTTGAAAGCTTGACCACGCAAATGACCACCGGTGAAACCGTCAACAAGCGCTGAAGCGAGGATTTCTGAAGCGCGGGAAACGACATTTCTAACGAGTTCTAACATGACCTTGCGGTTCTCGAATACAGCAGGAGTTGTGAAAATCCAACCAGCGTTGAAGTCAAAAAAAATTGCCGATCTTCGCTTGTCGCGTAAACCGTGAGGTGACGCTCAACCCAAGGCTACGAGATAGACCTAAGCCCCAACGAAGGATGGCGCTCGCGCAGAACTTGGACAAGATGGTCCTTCGTTATATGGGTGTATCGCTGCGTTGTAGCGATTGACGCATGTCCCAGGAATTCTTGGACCACTCTAATGTCTGCGCCGTTGCGCAACAGGAGAGTTGCTACAGTGTGACGCAGCATGTGCGGGGTGATATGCCTTTCGATACCTGCGTCTTTCCGAAATTGAGAAATGATATTCGCAATCCCCTGAGTCGACAGCCGTGCACCCGAAGCGTTCAGAAACAAAGCCTGACTGCTCGAAGCAATACCAGAACGCAATTCGAGATGCTCTTGCTGTATGCGGCGGCTCTGCTCATCCACTAAAAACGCCAAGCGGTCGCGTCCACCCTTGCCTTTGACTCGAAAGACCGATTCAGCGACGCTAAAATCTTCTAAATTAAGCCCGGAAACTTCACCCACGCGCATGCCTGTTGCGAAAAGCAAGTCTACGAGTGCCAGGTTGCGTAACGGACGGTATTGATTTATGAGCCTCTCTGCGTATTTCCTCTAGCCAATAATGCTCCTTTGCGTGGAACACTTGCCGCGGAATGACTCTGTTTAGCTTGAACAAGCAAGCCACGGATCTCTGCCTCTCTTAACGATCGTGGAAGTTGGGCAATTCTTCCAAAACTTAGCTTCACTCGCCAGAAAGGAGATTCGTTAAGCACACCCTTCCTCACCCAATAGGAGCAAAAGACTTTTAGAACAACCATCTTTCGTCGCATCGAAGCGGGCGAATAATTCCGCCGGCGCAAGTCTGCTGCCCACTTTTCTATGAACGACGCGTTCAAGGAGATGAGAGCAAAGTCCTTTCCCGCGTGAGCAGCCATTTGGTCGAGATCAGAGCGATAGGCGATTCTTGTTTTCGCGCTACGCTCATGGGTTGAAAAATATCCATTGAAGAACTCGTCAATCGCCTGGACTAGTAGCACCGGCAAACACCTCCGCAAACAGTCCTCTCCGGCACTGTTCGAGATATTTTGCAAAGCTTTTAGGTAGCGTCTTGGTGGGTGGGAAGCCACTCAGAGTGTAATTAGACCAGAAGGCAGATTCAAGCGATGGTTCGTAAGATCGGAGTTGACATGACGGGGAAGGACCTCCAGTCAGGCAGAGAGCAAAAAGGTGGACTCATTCTTTGTGTAATAGTCTTGCCAGATTTTCATAAATGGCTATACTTTTACACATGCCTGACGGGACTACTAAAGAAGAGGAGGTGCTCGACCTGGCGCGCAAGGAGAAAATTCTGCGGGTCCAGGATCTGAGCGAAAAGGGTATCCATCCGGAACATCTAAGACGCCTTTATCAAAGAGGCCTCCTTGTGCGAATGGGCCGTGGCGTTTACATGCTTCCGAACACGAGCATCTCCGCCAATTTCTCTCTGGCGGAAGTAGCTAAAAAGGTACCACGAGGAATTATCTGTCTACTCTCGGCACTTCGCTTCCACGAAATTGGAACTCAGAGTCCTTCCGAAGTTTGGATCGCGCTTGATCGAAAAGCCGCTCGACCGCGTGTTGATACGCCTCGACTTCGGGTAATGAGATTCTCCGAAGCCGCTTTCTCTTCAGGTGTTGAGACCCACAAGATCGATGGCGTGGTCGTGCGACTGTACTGTCCTGCGAAGACCGTCGCCGACTGCTTCAAGTACCGCAACAAGATCGGACTAGATGTTGCAATTGAGGCACTGCGCGAATGTCGTCGTAGCCGCAAGTGCAAAATTGATGACCTCTGGAAATACGCAAAAATCTGCCGGGTTGCCAACGTAATGCGACCGTACCTTGAGTCAATCGCATGACCCGACCGCCGCGAAATCTCAGCGCATCAGTGAGCCGGCGCTTGCTAAACCTCACACGGCAATCAGGCGAAGATTATCAATACGTTCTGATGCGTTATGGTTTGGAACGGATAATGTTTCGGTTTAGCCAGTCAAATTATGTCAGGCAATTTGTCGTCAAAGGCGCAATGTTACTTCGTGTTTGGACCAGTGAACAGTACCGTCCCACGAAGGACCTAGACTTACTCGCGATACTGGACCTATCTCCCGAAAAGCTAATCCAGATATTTCAGGAGATTTGCACACTCTCGGTGCAAGATGATGGACTTGAATTTCTCGTAAACACGATCCGGGTTCGTGAAATTCGAGAAGACAATGCTTACGGAGGTCTTCGCGTTACGCTGCAGGCTCGATTGGGAAAAATAAGAATACCTTTGCAGGTCGACATTGGTTTCGGCGATGCTGTCACTCCTGAAGCGCAGTCGGAAGAGTTTCCAACACTGCTCGATTTTCCCGCTCCAATACTTCTAGCGTATCCACGCGAAACCTCCATCGCGGAGAAATTTGAAGCAATGGTAAACCTAGGCCTTACCAACAGCCGAATGAAAGATTACTACGACATCTGGTTGCTGTCTGAGCAGTTTAGCTTCGACGGTGAGACTCTGAAGGCGGCAATCATCGCGACGTTCAAGCGACGCCAGACTGCTTTACCGCGGGAGGCACCTGTTGGTTTGTCAAACGAGTTTGTGTCAGACGCGGGTAATCGTGCGCAATGGCATGCCTTCGTTCTACGGAGTAGACTCGATTCGAAAGAACTCAGCCTTGATAGAGTCATTGAGCGGGTCGCGGCTTTCGTTATGCCACCGTCGATGGCTGCGGTGGAACGAAGCTCATTTGAGCTGACATGGGCCAAGGGAGGACCGTGGGAAGCTCCCTTTACAGACTGATGGCGCGTTTAGCAGGTTAGATGGAACGGGCTCAGTACTCTCGCATTCAGATTTGCTCGTGGGCGCACAAAGCACTCGGAAACATGCATCTCTTCGAAGTCGACGTGGTACTGGTACATGGGAGCTCTTAGTTCTGACCTATCAGGCATACTGGCCAAACGATTACTTTCCTAACCGCGAAAGACCTCTTGCGCGTGGTAACCAAGACTGTCGATCGAGGGGCGTGCCGAGATGTTCCTTGGTTCGATCAGTGGTTGCCCATTTAGTCTGTAGTAGTCGCGACCGTTCTCGAATTCCTCACGAATCCGATTGCTCACAATTATCTTTTTATCATTAGGGTCAACTGTTATGTAACCCAGATCAAAAAGTGTGTGGAGATCGCTGCGGAGCAGGAGACCGTTAGACAGTGCGTGCTCGCCGCCGACGGCGTAGGGACGGATGTGCGCAGCTTGTAAAACTGGAAGCGTGCGTTCGGATGACATCGCACATCGATAGCCATAAGCATCTGTCACTAATGCTCTGAACGACCCTTGTCCCAGCCTTGGTGCAACAAGCATAGGCTTGCCGAAACGAGCTTCGTCTTGAGTCGCTTCCGTCGCTGGGCCCAAGATCTTCATCCTGGTGCGTGGCAATCGCTCAGCGACTTCGTTCCATAGTCGAAGGCCTGTCTCCATGTTCATGTCATAGGTTTTCCCCTGCTGAATGCCGGGTTTGAAGTCGTCAGGTAGAGGTATCCAGTCCGACTCAGCGAAAAAGAATGGCTCTTCAAGCAGGATGCAGCCGATGTATGGGTTCTCTGTTGGGCTTATAGGTTCGTGACGGTTTCGGGCGATCAGCCGGCGAAGCTCGTCGAGTGTGTTTGCGCCGTTGCCCTCACCGAAAGCATCCCAAGCCAAACTCAAAGGAAGTGGTAAATACTTTGCGAAGAAGCCCCCACCTCCGATGAACTTTCGGGATCGAAGCTTGAACAAAAAGAGGCCGCCGGGTTCGAGCGCGCGAAAGCCTTGCCGGGCAGATGGCCGCCAAAAGTTGACTTCCTCAACAGAGTATTTTGAGGCGTGAAGGGTGTACCAGTCGTAATCGGTGATGCCAACCCAAAGATTCACTGGCCGGAATGGTAATGCGTTGATCTTAATTGGTAAATAGGAAAAAGCTCTTGTGAGCATGCTGGCTTGCTCACCCCTTGCCACGGGAAAAGCGACACTTAGTGGTTGGCCATTCGAACAAAACAGCGTTTGCGTCCGCCTTCAGTAAGAGAAGATTGTAAGCCTCCCTTAAACACCACTATGAACTAGATGTTTCGGACGGCCACCCCGAACGACTACTTGAACGGCAGATATCCGTCCTGCTCCTCGTCCTCGTCAACTGGAAGATGAACACGTGCCCCATGAGAAATGGGATATGCAAGAATGTGCTTTGAAACAGCGTCCAGTATTTCAGCCCTGTTGATACGACTATTCAGCCATCGAGTTCGCCAGTGGTCGGCCAGCAGCTTCGTGTATTTGTCGACAGATCTCACCGGAAGAAAATACTTGGGCCTTGAATCAATACCAAGCAAGATCTCTCTAAAATTCTCTGCCAGCGGTACGCCGTAAACCAAACGAGGATTTCCGTGCCTAATTAGATCGTCGGTTGGAAACCCAATCATGGCCAAGCCGTCTCGCAGCTTGCGTATGAGCGGATTCACACCTTCACCAAAAATACTGTTTACTTTTCTGCCGTTACCAGCGCGGCCGAGCAAAGTCTCTAGGTAATCGATTGATGCTTGGCTAAAGTGGTACGAGCCATAACCTTTACTAAAACCCAACTTCAAATATTCCAGTCGAGCCTCCGTTTTCCCACCAACTGCTTTCAAGGGAACCCTAACGCGGTTGTATTGACTAGATCCCACTCCGTAGAGACTTGTAGTTGCGAGCAAGACCAAATTTGGCCGACGCACCACTGCCTTTCCGCTCATAGACGAAGCGATGACACTTTCCTGTTTGCTATATCGTTTTCGATAGAACTTAACAACCTGTGGACTCATCAATAAGGAGCAAACGAGCTTGCCACCAAGTAACAGATTGTAAGGAGCGATGGCACCGCAAACGACAATGTCCATCATATCGACACCCACGTGTTCCGCTTTAACGAGTCGTACAAGTTGACGAACAGCACTCTGGCCGGCGGTGGTTTGCAAAGCGCTCTTGAGGTCCTGGGCCGACGTTTTTTGTAGTCCGGCCTTTTGAAAGTTGATTCGTATTCGCAACAGCAGCGCTAGCGCTTTTGCTCGCTTTGAACGAAATAAAGGTGTAGAAGCCTGGCCAAGCCAATTGCTTTTATTTGAGTTCCTGTTGGTCCGGCTCTTATGATCGGCTGCATCAGGAAACCTTCGATGCTCCTCTGACTCTTTTTTAGCTAGCTGTAACAGCCTTGCAATCACCTCGTCATTCGGCCTGTTTATTTCACTTCGTGTAATCAGACGTTCGCGCACGAAGTCGGCCACATAGATTTGTTCAAGTAGTTGTTTTAACGAGCGTTCAAGCCAGCGAGCCATGCGGTGTGTAGGATTAGCACTTAAATTTTCAATAAATCTCTCAGCATCCCATCCAATCCACTCATCACGAATGGTCTGCTGAACCATAGAACTACCGAGGGAAGCAATTCCGACTACTGGGTGAAAAGGGGCTGCTGCGTCTCTAACGAGGATCATCATGGAACGACCCGGAAGTGATTTGTATGTGCTCACCCAGGTATGTCGAAAATAACGCCAGATATCTACCAACCGAATTCCGGTAAACTCGCAAACCGTACCGGGTTCAACCAATTGCAGGTATGGATCGATTGCTGAACGAAGTAGTTTAAGCCGCTTCGCCTGGGGTGCTTGAGTTGCGACCTGCAGCTTGTCCGTGAGTTCTCTGCCATCACGCATCAGCGACAATATAGATATCCACTTTCCATTCCATAGACGTCGCCTTTGCATACGACCAATGAATTCGCGAACATTTGGTTCGCGCAGTTGAGCGTCTCGTTCGAGAAGGTGGCCCTCTCGAATTCTGCGCTTTACTTCTTCGCGCGAGATGCCATTTAAAGTGGGACTTTGCAGTTGAACACCAGATCTCGAAATTGAAAGTTCCCATCCATGAGCGACTACATCAGTAACAACGCTGCACGCAAATTTTAAGGCGATGTCGGACTTCCCATTTCCTTGTTTCGCGATTACATCGCGCACTTTCTCGATCGCAGTGCGCCTACTTGATTCATCCGAGCTTTTGATGTGTCTGGAAAGGAGCCGACAAAAATCGCGGAAAGCCACTTCCTGAACGAGAAGCGGTGCTAACTTAACGACGCGCCCGTCTAGGTGAGATACGTCGTGAGGATATTGCTCCAGGACTGACGAAACTGTTCTCTCCACGCTCTTGTCTGCTTGTGGTTGGCTAAAGTAACTTCGGCTCTTGCTGCCGCCAAGATCATCAATTCAATATTCACATCAAGCGTGCCATTCTCCTCTGAATGGATTCGCTTGATAAACGGATGGGCTTCGTTCAGTAACACGGTCAACCCAGAGTCATTCAGTTGTGGTTGATACAAACAATCATTGTCCAGTCGCTTGAATTTGATGCGGTATTCCAGCCCCGGAATTCGTCCGCGTCGACGTGTTAACGGGCGAGATAATACACGATCTAACCTGCTCAATCGTGGGGGTTCAATTAAGTTGTCATGACGTTCGGCGATTTTCTCCGATTCGCGGCGAACAGTTCGGTCCTTCACAGCAACAAACGCCTTTCGCGCGAGCGCATTTAGTTCTCGACCGATTCTCTCCATGTCTGGAACAAGCACTTCAAGCAAGGTTTCAGTTGGGTGTATTTCTTGCTTAGTATGCGTGACCCCGAACAATTCATCTAACTGTGGTTCAAATCTAACTTCACATCTCCACCAGTCATCATAGTTCTCCTTTCGCTTTCGACCCATGAAGAACCATCCTTGGTCAATCTCCCGGCCGGCACGAACAATTGAAACACCAGCATTCTTAGATATACCGTAGCTATTTTTTTCCTCATTAGAGAAAGAACTCCAGTGTTCAACAGGGAGTTCGGTAAATCGGACGCATACAATGGAGGTTGACTTCTGTAGTCTTATCTCAAATGACAGCTCTGGTCCATATGCTTGAGCCCCTCTTAAATTACTTTCTCCTCTTTCAAATAACGGGTCAAATGGTAAAACAGCTTCACCATTAACCGTGATTCGTTTTCCCGCCCAGAGCTGGTACCGAAATAGACGACCGAGTTCAGCGCGAAGTCTGCGACAAAGTGGCCCAAGTCTGCGACCGTATAGGCGATCACATTTTCGCCAAACGACGACTGTTCCGAAACCAAATGGGCTAAGTTCTCGAAAGGCTGATCTCGATATGCTCTTGGGAGATAGAATTCCCGCACTCCGGCCGCTTGCAACATCGTCAACGTCAAGAAAAACGCTTGCAGGAGTCTTTCCACGGCGAGCGCTGTAGACTTCGACACGTCCGGCATGACTCAGTGACGAATTTGGTAGACCCATTCCATAGCGTCCGTGTCCATTGCGTTGATTAAATCTTGAACTCCAGCCAAACTGGAGTGCATGAGCTAGAGTATTTCCGTCCATGCCGCGTCCATTATCTGAAACGACAACTTGAGTGTCATAAGTCTCAGCTTCTGAGAAAATCCCAATTGCAACGCTAACGATCGTTGCTTGCGCCTCGAACGCATTGTCGATTAGCTCTGCCAAAGCTGAACCAAGTGTTTTGTATCCTGAATCGCGAGTCGCTTGGATAAAGTTTTCAGGAACTATTAGCGCAGGCGGTGCTTCATCGTGCGCAGCAGAACGTTTAGGCATGGCAGGCTACCTCGTACGCTTAAGATCAAACGTGGATCTCAGATGAGGTCCGTAAACTATACGCAAAAACGAATAGTTGTCAATGGCAGATTCGCATTGACGAACATTTTCGTGTTCTGTATAAACTGCTCATGCAGGAACTCACTGTGGCACAAGCTGCAGAGCTTTTGGGGATCAGCCCTAGACGAGTTCAGCAACTGATCAAGGCGGGCCGATTACCGGCGAGACAGTTCGCAGGAGCGTACGTTATCAATAAGAAAGACGTATCACTCGTGGCGAATCGCAAGCCTGGGCGACCTGCAAATCAAGTATCGAAGATTCCCCGGTCGCGGGTACCCAAGGATCGAACTTCAAAAAAGGTGAGAGACTGAACTCTCTCTTTCTTGAAGAAAATCCCCTCCTCCCGCTGACTTAGTCCGCGTTCCTCAGATAGATGAGCCTCATAGGGTGGCATCAAAGGTTAAGCTCTAATTTTCAGGCGTTGCATCAGTCTCGGCGAGCGAATAGCAGTACTCCCATTTTCGCTCTAGAGCATGGGCTCGCACAGCCAGAACTGTCTGAGCTGGAACGCGACGTTCGAGCTTATATTCAAAAATACACGCCCAATGAAAACAGCTGGCTTCCTTGGATCGTCTACTCTGCCGAACTGGGATACAGATATGTAGGTCTAGAATATTGGCAAACCTTTGAGGCCGAAACTGTAGGCTGGAGAGAACGAGGAAGCAGGGATTGGATTCGTTCGAAATTTAAGAAGTTTGAGAATGACTATGGGGGCGTTATCCCGTCCGGATCATGGGCTGAACACTTCACCATTATTTGTCACCCGATAACTCACGCGATCTTACCGAGAGATCTCCAGAGCCAATTGGCCGAGGTTCTTGCCTCTATTCAACATCTCTTTACAATTGAGAACTTACAAGATCCAAAGCTCCTAGGACAATTGGTCCGGTCATACAGTTTCCCGCAATCGAGACGTTTTCAACAGTTCGTTCAAGACGTTCAAGTAGTAGGTCAAATCACTCAAGCTCTGTTGGGCAATGAGGAGCAAACAAGCGAAGTCTTGCTTTCCTCCACATTGTCGAGGATTGTAGGTGACTTAGAAGAAGTCGCGCTTGATCAAATACACGATGCCCGTCGTCGTGCGCACATAACACGGTTGAAGGGTTTTTCCCGGCAACACAGTGTGAGAGGGGTTGGACCAGGCACGAGGCGCATTCCATCTCAAGACGATTCAGATATACAGCCCTCGTTGCTCCTAAGACGTACCGGCTCATATTCGTGGGATGTATATCTCGAAATCCCAGATTTTAATGTTCTCCTGGTGAAGCATCAGAGTTGGCGTCAATTCTTGGGACAGACGCGTATTGAGATCAATGGTGCTCGCGGAATGCTTGCAAGGGGTACGCTGTTGTTCGGAACCACTCCTGTTCACTTACGGTCGTATCCCACTCCCGAAAAGCAGTTGCTCAAATTCGAAGATGATCATGCGCCTGATGATCTAATCCGATTGTTGAGTCGCACTTTCTCGTTGCATGTGGGTTCAATGAGCTTGTGTCGTATCGCAAGTGACGGACGAGCGCACCGGATGCAAGGAAACATAGTGCGACCGGGTCGTGAATACCTACTGTTAAGCACGGTCGGCCCCATCAGATCTAATGCGTTTACCTCATCCATCAGCATTTCCTGCGAAGGTTTGAATGGTGTCCGACTCTGCGTGCCCCAAGATATTTCCTCAGATTCTCGCATCGCAATCGAACGTCTAGGTGTCGAAGTCGCGCGTGAAATCAGTGTTTTTCCGGTAGGGATTACGGCCGCAAAATGGGATGAAGAAAGTGATGCGGAATGGCTAACTACTGATGAAGTATGTGTCGGGATCCATTCCGATCATTCGATTGTCGAACTGCAGCTAGAACTAGGTGATGAAGAGGAAATTACGCTCCAGTTTCAACCTAACGACGCTGAACAGACAGTATTCGTGCAACTCCCGCAGCTTGAAAAGGGAGAATATGCATTGCGTGTTTCGGTACGAGAATCTATGAACGACGAACTTGAAGAACTCGGTGAGTTACGCTTCAAGATTCGCGAGCCGCGTGCTTGGAAGTCCGCTATTTACGAACAAGGCGCCTTAATCGGCACCATTGATCCGCCGCAACCAACACTTGAGCAGTTGATGCGTGGTGTAGTTGGTGTAGAACTGCATGGGCCAGTTGGACATCCGGTACGAGCGGTGGCTACGTTCTTCGGCAAAAACCGCAGGGACCGTGTGGGTGGTCAATTTAGCGTCCCTGAATTGCGCCTGCCTCTCAAGCTGAATTCTGGGCGAGCTTACCTTGCTAAGCTGGCACACAACCCAGAGTTCCAGTCGGCGTCCGATTCAGCAGTTTCATGCAGGCTTGACCTTAACGCAGGAGAATTGGGCACGATCTCATATGTGTGCGAGCGAGAGTTTACGCCGCTCAGGTGGGTGGTCACACGCCAAAATAACACTTATCGGTTGGGTCTTTCAGACGATTCGGGATCAAGCAAGAAGCCTGCAATAACTCATTACGAATTTCATTCACCAGACTGGCCTGTACCGATCTCATCTGACCTTACCAAGCAGGATTATGAGATTCCGTCAAGTGGTGGCTTGTATTTTGCCAGGGGGGACGACAGTCACTGCAGCATTATCTTTCCGCATGATATTGACGAACGTATGAGTTCATTCGCTGATATGAAGAAGCTTGTTATCCAACCTAAGTTTCGTAATACCCAGCGAAGCACAAAAGGCCTACAGGAATCACTAATCCTTATACGGATGTGGTCAGAAGCTCGCACCATCGGCAACCCGGTGGCGCTTCTCGCAAGACAGCGCATATTACAGGCGATCGTCACGCATATTTTTGGTGTGATCTGTGGACCAACGTGGATAGCCGCGGAACGCTCATACATGGACCATGCTCATCGGGTAAATGCCGCAAATAATTTTAGCAAAGCTATTCAATCAAGTAGTGTTGCTGATGGCCTCGTGCGGCGGTTTACGACGGTGACTAAATGGACTCCGAAGGAACATGCTGAGACCCTGAGGCAAATTCTCGGGAAGTTTATTAAGCCTCTAAACGCTACGCCAGAAACTCGAAGAGTAGGGACTGTGATTTCAAAAGGCCCTCGATGGCAAGCTGAGTTTGCATTACGGTTAGCCAGTGCCCCCGAGTCATTGGGGTATTGGGCACACAATTGGTGTATTCCGGGATTGCAGTCTCTGCTGGATAACCCTCTACTTGCCCGCGCAGCTCGCTTCATCGTCCTTACAAGCAGCTATGAGTTGCAAAGATCTGATCGCAACCAAGATGGTTCTCTGTACACAGGCTGGGACTGGATATGAAGGTCTTGACAGTAAAAGAATTAAATACGTGTGGGGTGCGAACCCTAACGCTCGATGCTGAAGCGTTCAACTTATTTTCGGTAGAAGCTATCGCAGCTTCCTTGCGAAGGGCTGCGGGCTTCCTTTGTCCGTGCCCATACCGAACACTTATTCAGGCCGTTGTTAAGTCGTTGGAACCTCTGGACCCAGGCAAGAGTGAGCAATTGTACGAGGCCGTCGAGACCACTTTGGACTCTATGATAGGTTGTGGCGACTTGCTCGAGGAGTTTGAAGTCGGCGTGATTGAATCTTCTGATCGAAGTTCGTTGCTTTATGCAGCGCCGCCCAGCTTCATTTCACGGGAAAGCAAAACCATCTTTCTCATTGGCATTGCGCCTGATCATAATTCCGCCTTACCTCAGAGGTTAGCGGAACGGATCGACTATATAGGCCACCTGCGACGATTGGTTCCCCAGGATAATGAGGATCTACGAACTGAATTGAAGCAGTTGGGTCTTTCGGAACTCTCAATGGATGTTTGGCTTCGAAAGGCACGTCCAGAGTCTAGCAGCGAATACCTGAAGCGCATCAGCAGCAAGCTGCAACATGCGGAGGGAGTAATAGAAGGCCTGTTGATTTTGAATTCCGAAAGACCGGTGACTCATTATCGCCAGCGATGGGAGCAGGCAAAGAATCAATCTGGCCGATTTATTGCTCGGCGTCCACAACCTTATGGAAATGATCTCTGGTGTTACGTTGAGTTGATAGAGGGCCGTGCGAACAAGCTACTCAACCTTCCAATCGAAAACGGTTCCAGAGGTTGCGATGAAGCGTGGCGGCTTCAATTAGCTATCGATGCTGAGAGAGGCTTACCTCAATCCTTTACAGTCACGGAAGAAGAAAACTTCGGGGTCATCGACTTCTTCTCACCCCTTCCAATCTTTGCATTGAGGCGGTGGGCCATTTTAGGGGAACCGATCAACAAAACGACTGGACTGTTTGGTTATAGGTTTCGTTCAGAAGAGATACCTCAAGAGATCAAATTTATGCAGCAGGAGCTTTGGTTGAGGCAAGTCTTTACGCAAGCGAGGTAAACGTGTCAGCAACAATCTCATCAAATATCGGAAGCACAATTCAGCAACTACATACCGCCCTCAGTGATTACATTGAGGCGACGTACCACATAGGTGACGAACGACTGATCCGGCAGCGCAAGCGTCTGCTTGATTCTGTAGGAGTTATTCATCAGCAGCCATATTTGGAGAGTACGCCGCGCTATAGGGCTAGATCGACTTTCGCAAAGATTAAGGGTCTCGATGAAGCAGTCCTCGATGTATTCCACTCAGTGTCTACCGCTGGAGAACAGGGGAAAGTGCTGATCTATGATCCGCCGTATGAACATCAAGCGGCCGCAGTAGAAGCATCTCTTGTCAAGGATCGTAGTCTCGTTGTGATGACCGGAACGGGCTCTGGCAAGACAGAGTGTTTCTTGCTTCCAATTCTCGGGAAATTGGCGATAGAGGCGCGTCATCGACCAGAGAGTTATAAGAACTTCTCTGCTGTACGTGCTTTGGTGCTCTATCCAATGAATGCACTCGTGAACGATCAATTGGGCCGATTACGTTTACTGTTTGGCGATAAGCGAATTGTAGATTGGTTCATGAAAACCGCGGGGAGACCCGCTCGGTTCGCACGATATACGAGTCGCACACTCTATCCAGGCGTGAGGGATGCCAAGAAGGATCAGGTTCGCTTAAAGCCGATCGGTAATTATTACGTAGCCAAGTTAATCGAAGCGGCAGGTCCGCCGAGCCCACAGCAAGAGGCTGCAAAGCTCTTGGTGAATAAGCTGCACGAACGTGGCAAGTTTCCGGCGAAACCAGACTTAATCAAATGGTACGGAAGCAAAGGATCGGGATGGCAGGATCGTACTTCGGGAGCTTTTAAGAGATGCGTGACATTACCGGAAGATCCTGAATTATTAACCCGCCATGAAGTGCATGAAGCACCACCGGACATAGTCGTTACCAACTACTCAATGCTTGAGTATATGTTGATGCGCCCGCTGGAACGACCCGTATTTGATTCAACGCGGTTATGGCTGGATCAGAACCCCGATGAGCGCTTTCTACTCGTAATCGACGAAGCCCACCTCTATCGGGGAGCTGCAGGCGCCGAGGTCGCACTTCTGATTCGTCGTCTCAGATCCCGCCTTGAATTACCACCGGAACGATTGCAAGTCATTTGCACGAGTGCCAGCTTCAAGGATGAGGATACTGCTCGGCTATTTGGTGCGGAACTCAGTGGAAAGGCCGAGAAGGACTTTGTCACCGTGCGCGGCGACCTGCAACTGCGAGAACCAGCAGCTGTCGGAACTCAAGTAGATGCTGAAGCGCTGAACGGAGTGGACCTAACAAAGTTTTATAACGCTCAAACTCCTGACGAGCAGCTACTTGCAATTGATTCATTCCTGACCTTTAGAGCTATCAATCGGCGAGAAGACGTGACTACTGCACTCTATGAGGCTCTCAAAGATTTTCCTCCTATGAGTCTTCTCGTCAACCTCACGATGCGACAAGCGATTCCAGTGCATGAGCTTGGCGAACGCATTTTCTCCGGCGTAAAGGGCGGAGTAGCCGAAGCGGCAGTGACAACTTTAATGGCACTTGGCAGCGTTGCGCGTCGAACTCCGTCAGAACCTGGGCTACTTCCATGCCGCATACATTCATTCCATCGCGGGCTACCTGGACTTTGGGTATGTCTAGACAATGAATGCAGTGGATTGCTGGACGACGAAAAAGGAGGACCGACTGGGAAGTTATATGGTCAGCCGCGGGAGAGTTGTGATTTCTGCGGCGCCCGCGTTCTAGAACTCTATACGTGCCGCAATTGTGGAGCTGCTTACGTCAGAGCATACACCGATGATCTTCGTGAACCCAACTTTCTATGGAGTGAACCTGGGGGATCTTTTCTAACGTCTGCTGGGGATTACATGAGTGAGTTAGACGCACTGGATCTTTTGTTGGAGGAACCAACGGATCGAACTGGAGTGGAACCCGCTGACCTCGATCTCATCACAGGTCGCCTCAAAATGGATCGCCTCGGAAACCGAATTCGAACAGTTTATCTGAAAAAGGATCGAACTCGGGATTTCGTAGATGACGAAGATGGCAAAGCAAATGTCGATGGAAAATTGGGCGAGTTCAAACCCTGCGGCGTCTGTTTACAGACTGCTTCCTTCAATCGCACGACAGTACAAGATCATCAAACCAAAGGTGACGAACCTTTCCGTGCGCTAATTGCAAAGCAACTACAGGCCCAACCCCCTAGCCTTGGCGTTCCGTTCACCTCCTTCGCGCCACTTAGAGGCCGGAAGGTGCTGCTGTTTGCGGATTCTCGCCAAATGGCCGCAAGGTTGGCGCCCAATCTTCAAACTTATTCTACGCAGGACGTCTTGCGGCCATTGATCATTACGGGCTACAAGTTCTTGCAAACAGTTCCTTCATTGCAATCTCTTCTTTCTCTGGATGATGTCTTCTTGGCGGTCTTAATTGCGGCTAATAAGTTTGGAATTCGACTCCGTCCAGAATTGAAAGAGCATGAGAGTTTTAATCTCGAGCGCGTGGTTAATGATCGAGTCACCAAAGGCGCGCTCACGCGCCAATCGGATCTCCTGACGCTGTTAATTGAAGGTCAGAAGGCTCGCCCACCGGAATCTCTTCTCAGAGGAATGTTGAACGTCATCACCCATCAGTATTACGGCTTCGAATCGCTAGCCCTTGCATCTGTCGGAGAGGCTTCGTCGGTTACCGCAGACATAGCAGCGCTGCCTGACATCCCAGGGTTCGCAAGCACTTCAGATGAAAAACTTGCGCTCGCGAGATGTTGGATTCGAGCGTGGCGCAAACAGGGTTTTTGGCTGAGTCAGATGCTACCGGACTGGGCGACGCGAGAAGTTCGATCGCACACCGGTAGCTTCAGCACTATTGAGCAAATGCTTCCAGATAAACAGGCACGTTCGATTTTTAAGAAGGAGTGGCTTCCCCAACTTCAAAATTTGTTATGCGAACCCGTAGCATCGAAGCATCGATTGCTCGGAAGTAGGTTGACACTCTTGATGGAAGGCGATTGGGCATACTGCATGCTCTGTCGTACAACTCAGCGACCTTTCCCAAGCCGCAACACCTGTGTGAATTGTGCTAAACCGCGACTCCGCTTAATCGACCCCCTACAAGACGTCGTGTTTAGAGCCCGAAAAGGCTACTACCGCGCGAGCACCGAAGAAGCACTTGGCTCGAATGTTACACCGCTTGCAATGATTGCTGCGGAACACACGGCCCAACTGAATATGGCCCAAGAAAAGGACATCTTTTCGAAAGCTGAGGAGAACGAACTCCTTTTTCAAGATGTCGATCTCGGCCGCGATGACGACAATCGTGAGCGTGCCGCTATCGATGTTCTCTCCTGCACGACAACGATGGAGGTTGGTATTGATATTGGCACACTATCGGGTGTTGCTCTTCGTAATATGCCTCCAGGTCGAGCGAACTATCAACAGCGAGCGGGACGAGCCGGCAGACGCGGAAACGCTGTCGCAACAGTAGTCGCAATGTGCAGTGCAGATAGTCATGATGAACATTATTTTACTAATGCGGACGAAATGATTAGAGGTCCCGTGCTCGATCCTAAATTGACATTGAATAACTACGACATCACGCGCCGCCATCTCACAGCGTATTTGCTGCAAAGGTATCATCAGGCACGATTGCCAGACATACGACCTGAAGCGCAACCACATCTGTTTGAAGTGTTGGGGACTGTTGTTCAGTTCAGGAATTCCGAATCTCCACTTAACCTACGTGACTTTGAGTCTTGGTTGGAAAATGAAAGAGCGGCTTTAACGGAAGATCTGGAGAATTGGTTGCCGGTTCAATTGTCGGCAACTGACAGGAATAAGTTAATCGACGGTCTAGTTAATGAAACAACGAGACTTGTCAGTGAGGCTATCGGAGACTCCTATCAGAAAAATGCGACAGACAAGATTGAGATTGTCGAGGTTCAAGCTGAAGAGGGAGAGGAAGTTCCACGCGCCGAAACGTTTGGCGAGACGCTACTTGATCGTTTGCTATACAAGGGCGTGCTTCCACGTTATGCCTTCCCTACTGATGTAGCTACGTTCTATGTATTTGACCAACACAACTCAACTCGGTACAGACCGGCCTTTCGATTCACGCCATCGCAAGGGCTGTCTGTAGCTCTTAGCCAATACGCTCCAGGTAAAGAAGTTTGGGTTGCCAGCAAGCGCTTCACATCGGGTGCGATCTATGCTCCGATGCGAAGTGATTTCCTTCAATCATGGGAACTGCGACGATTTTATTATGAGTGTCCCAGGTGCCACTACGCGAAGACAACGGAGAGAACTGAAAGTGCGAAAGAGAAAAGTTTGGATTGTCCAGCGTGTGGAGAACTCGGTGCGTTTAGTCAGGAGCGCAAATGGATACGCCCACCAGGATTTGCTCACCCCGTTTTTGTGTCAGAGGACACGTCACCTGACGATCAGCCTGCCAGGAGTTACGCCACGCGTGCAAAGCTTACAGCTCCAACTCCATTGGATGAAAAATTATGGACGCCGCTGAACAAGCGTGTGCGCAGTCACTATTTAAGGCAACACTTACTGGTCACAAATCGTGGACCGCGTGAGGAAGGCTATAATTATTGCACGATATGCGGTTTGATCAGTCCCTCAATCGGTACACAGAGTATAGATGCTGCCGGCTCCCATAAGAAGCCGTATCCCGATGAACGCGAAAGCAGTTGCCATGGAGGGGGGACAGCAAGGGGGATCGTTCTCGGAACAGATTTCATCACGGATGTACTGCTCATTTCTCTACGAGCACATGCGCCGATCTCTTTGCGACCGGGATTGCTTTCTACTGAGATCGCGATGCGTACGTTATGTGAAGCGCTTTCGAAAGCAGCGTGTTTGAGTTTGGATCTTGAAGCGGGAGAAATTCAAGCGGAGTTTAGGCCAGCGCTGAATGGAAAAGGCAGTGAGGGCTTGGAAGTTGAGATTTACCTTTACGATACATTGCCGGGCGGGGCTGGTTTTGTTCGTCAGGCTGGTGAACTCGAGTTGCGCTTAATAGAGAAGGCACAGACCATTCTGAACGATTGTCCAGAGAATTGTGACTCATCGTGTTACCGTTGTCTTCGGAGTTACAAGAATAAATTCGACCATCACTTACTCGATCGTTATGTGGCAGGAAGCCTATGTCGTTTCTTGTTAACCGGAGAGATGCCAACCATCACGCACGAGAGGGCTGAACGAGCGGCTGAGTTACTCTTCAATGATCTTGAACGTCATGATCTAGGTGAGACAGCCATTGCACGGAATGCGTCGGTGTCAGCGCCAGGCGTTGGTGAAGTCATCGCACCAATCCTAATAAGTAGGGGTGACACAGATGTTAGGATCCTGTCTGTTACCGCTGCTTTAACACCTCATTATTCGCCTGATGCCCACTTGCGCAATGTGGGAGAGTCAGGAATACCGCCTGTAACATTCATAGATGAACTTCAGATTCGTCGGAACTTACCACGAACCACGAGCGATCTGATAAAGAGATTTGGTTATGCTTGAGAGCCGAGCCCAAATTGGTCTTGAGACAATCTTTTGTCTTGGGTGCGTCTTAAAATGGATTCTTCATCCCTCCGCGAAGTCCCAGAGTAATGTGTTTCGACGTCAGGGTACGCACAATCAGTTACCGTTGGGTTTGGCACTCTGGGACGTAGCCGTGAGGAAATTGAAACTTAGCCCCGGCAACACATTCAGCTATTAGTTACTATTGTCGAGCCAACAATCGTGACTCGAATGGATCATTCCAAAGAAGATTCTAATAGAAGAGCTGTGAGTTGGAGTTGCAAGTAGTCGCAAAAAGCGAAAGCAAAGATGATCGTTGCGATCTCAGGCGAACAGGCATTGCGCTTCCCGTCAAGATTACCATTCTTTTCGTCTTAAAAGACCTCAATCACAGACTTGGTTAACAGAATGCGGCATCAGAGCGAGACTCATACCGTCTGCAAAAGTTAACCAGATGTCGCACCGTGATGGGTCGAAGATAAGTACCGCGTGTGAAAGCCAGCTGGCAGAAGTGCAACGTAGCGATTGTCTGTGCAAGATACGTGCGTTCCAACTCTTTCGAGTGACATTTGTTGCCCAGAGCGATTACTGAACTACTTGTCACGCGGCGTCAATTAGGCAACTGAACAAAGCCCAATTCTGATGGAACATCGAGCAACGTGAAGACGGAACGAGGTGCTTCGCACCTGGTTTTATTGACACGTCACCCCTTCAGGTGCACACGCACGCAAACTTTTTGCTTGCAAATGTAGACAGTGGCAAAGGAAGAACTTACGAGGACGTGCTTGCAAGCGCAAGCAATTTGTTTGCATGTGCTGGCATGAGACTTGTAGCGCTGACAGCATAAATCTGGCTGAAAGGCAGGTCCATGATGCGTCCCGAAAAGGAAAGAACAATCTCCTATCGCGTTACCGAAGAAGAGTGGAACGAGATCGAAAAACGAGCTGCAACGGTCCAAGAAAGTCCGCACCGATGGGCTCGCTCGGCGATGTTTGAAAAGCTCCACCGCAATGATGAATTGACGCGCGTCGACCGCTTTTTGTTCCTTCATTTAGTACGCGCACAATACCTCATTACCCAGGGATTTCAGATGCTCGCTGACGATACCTTGACGAACGAAGAATGGAAAAAGCTGCGAGTCAATGCGAAGCACAAAGTGTCCGAGCTGGCCGACTCGGCACTTGCGAGCTACGCCAGAAAAGACGCTGAGAGGGTCTGAATTGCGCGGTCAACGAAGACGCAAACAGCGCTAGCGAATGGAACAACAGGTGAGCCACAACGAGGACGTCACTGAAGAAGAAACGAATTGCATTAGAGACTTTCATGGGTGCGTTGAACCCTTGCGATCCTGGGAATCATCGTTGTGGGTTGGGCAGGACTCGTCAGTATTGTAACCGACAAAAGAAGACAGTTATTTCGTCGTTTCGGGCGCCACCTCGTCAGTAGATCGAAGCTCTCCAATCGGTAATTTTCTGCCAAGTGTGACGAACGTAAGAAGGGGAATAACAACACGAATGAATGCTGCTCGAGTGGCGATTCTTGAGAGGACATCGATCGGATTTTGTGGGCGCTGAGAGCCTTGGAAGCCGCTCCCCAGGCTCTCAGTTGGTTATGGTTTGCGATGGTGACAGCCCTGTTGATAGAGTGGGACGGCCAACCTCGGAACACATCACGATGCCGGCGTTTTCCTCGGTAAGAACCGACGTTTAACCTCTGCAATCTGAGCGTCAATCATGTCATACACGTGCAACTCTCCGCAGTGACTGAACGCGACATGCTTCGCTCTGTTTGTATATACCTTTGGATCAGTTGAGCTTTCAAGCGTTTCCATTAGTATGAAGAGGGCTGCTGTGGGTTCATCGCCGGCCCGAGAAATTATCTCTGCCACAGCCTCGACCTTCCTCAGAGTCGAATCATCTTCGTTGGGTACCGGTGTTCGCAAGGATTCGAATGTATCCCCGATGTTTTCGCCTGCCTCGGCACGACTGAGGAATTCTGCGACGCAGGGGTCATTCAATTCCAAGGCGGCACAGATAATGGTCCGCCATTGGGGATCGATCGACCTATCGTTTATGACTGATTGAGCTCGACGTTTCAGAGCGTCGCTGATGGTCTTGGTTGAGTTTGTTTCGGTTGCGTGAAGTGCTTCTGAGCGCGCTGTTGCGCTACTATGGCAATCCATAATCGTCATCCTTTCGATGGAAGGTTGATGGTTTAGGGCCGGCTTCGTGTCCTACCACAAGTCGGTCCGCTTCTTATTGAGGGGTTGACCGCACTATAGCACAAATCTTTTCGCTCACGTCCGCTAAAAAAGAAGAATGTTTGGGTCAAGAAAACCGCTCATCGATGCAGATTTAAACTCCCGCATAATGCGAAAGTTGAAGGCAACTATCGTTTGTGACATCCGTCTCAGGGCGCGGGCAAAAGCGATCCTCATCGGAACTGCTCTGGCGGCGTTGGCGATCATTTTCACCTCGTGCGCCAAATCCCCATCCCGCTACTGAAAATCGTGCGACGCTGCACGACGACAGCCCCATCGGTCGCGCGTTTGCGAGTGGTACAAGCGACGTACAAGTCGGAGGCGAAGGAACGGTCCTTACCATCCTGTCGGACGATGTGGGCGGATCGCGACACCAACAGATTCATCGTTCAGCTTGCATCAGGACAGACGCTGCTCATTACACACAACCTCGACGTTGCGCCGCGCATCGCCGGACTGAGGGTCGGGGATAACGTTGGCTTTAATGGTGAGTATGTTTGGAATGAAAGAGGCGGCGTCATCCATTGGACGCACCATTATCCGCAAGGACGGCATGTCACAGGTTGGGTTATGCATAAAGGCAAGAGGTATCAGTAACGAGAGTATTTCGACCTGAACATTTGCAAGGTAGGTGTCGTCGCTCGAGCTTTTTCGCTGAATTGGAATCTCAAGAGATCGCTGTCGGAACGGGTGTTGTAAGTTACACACACTGTTGTCAGATTACATACACCAAATACAGCGGAGTCGGTCAGAACCCGCTCATTCGATTCTTCAAATACCTCAAAAATAACGTAGGTCCACTTGTTATCACGTATATCAACGTAGCTGTGTGTCACCGCGGTACGAGGATTGAATTGTCATTGATGCCAATTCCGGTCTGTATGGTCCTGTTTTAACAAACTCTGAGGTGTTGCAAGGAGTACAAGACAAGACAGCCTAAACCAGCCTCGTCCAAAGTTCCTCAACGTAGAGGAACTCGCCGAAATGCTGCGGATCAAAACAAGAACAGTTTATGAAATGGTCAGCCAGGGGCGGATCCCATATCGCAAGGCAGGCGATCGGACCATCTTCTTACTTGACGAAATATTGGAATGGACACGACCCAATGCGAAGCGTTAGCATGCCGCCATTCCTCAAACGGGCTGCGATCCGCAGAGAGGAATAGACCGATGTCAGTTTTCAAAAGGGGTAGCAAGTGGTGCTACGACTTCTGGGTCAACGGCAAGCGCTATCGCGGTTCGATTCCAGAAGCCCGCGTTAAGGCACAAGCCGAACGCGCGGAACACGCAATTCGTGATCAAGTGTATGAAGGTACATACGGTATACAGAAGACTCCCGCTCCGTTGCTGCGGGATTTCATCACCGACACCTTCCTACCTTGGTCTAAGGTTAACAAACGAACGTGGGTTCACGATGAATTTCGCTCACGTCCGCTAATCAAAGCATTAGGTAACAATCCAATGGATGAGATTTCGCCGATTCTGATCGAGAAGTACAAGCGGGATCGACGTGCATCCAAAACAGCACGAGGCGGCGAGCGTGCACCTTCCACGGTCAATCGAGAGTTGGAGTTGCTTTCAAAAGTCTTTTCGTTAGCAATCGATCACGGGTTATCAATTTCGAATCCCTGCCGCAAAGTAAAACGCTTTCGTGAAGACAATGAGCGTAACCGCTATCTCTCCGACCAGGAGGAGGCTCGACTCCTATCCGTGCTAACCGGACCGAGAGCAGATCTTCGTCCAGTTGTCATTCTGGCGATTCACACGGGTATGCGACGCGGTGAACTGTTGAGTTTGCGTTGGGCGAATGTTGACTTCGATCGTGGTCTAATTCACGTGTTGAACTCTCAGCGCGAGCAGACTAAATCAGGCCACAGCCGAAGCATTCCGATCAACGGTATCGCGAGAAGGGAATTACTCGGTTTGCTCCGCGAAACCGGTCACACCGAGTACGTCTTTTTCAACGATAAGACTAAGAAGCCACGAACCGATCTCAAGAACGGGTTTGGCACTGCTTGTGTTATTGCAGGTCTTGATGACTTCCATTTTCACGATCTGCGACACACAGCCGCGACCAGGCTCGCCGACGCCGGCACTAACACTCGAGAGATCATGGCAATTCTCGGACATCGATGTATTCAAACATCTGCGCGTTACACTCACGCCACTGACGAGGGTTTACGACGCGCAATGGAAGCGCTTGCGCAACGGCAAACGCGGACCGACACAAAAGTCCCCACAATAGCAAAAGAGCGGCAGGTGCCTGCCGCCTAAGTTATTGATTTTATTGGTAGCGGGGGGCGGGATCGAACCGCCGACCTTGGGGTTATGAACCTCCAGGTTGAGGGGCGGTTGATGTTCCTGTCGTTCGACGCGGCAACATCTATGACTCTAATAAATAATTCTTCCTGGAGTCTGCGATTAGAGCCACCCGGTCTGATCCCTTTACCATTTGAAGAACCAGAAGACTTCATTTATGAGATATGCGGGAAGGTTTTGCGTCGCGAAAATCACGGCGAAAAAGATCAAATTGCGGGCCGATTCCGAATCTACTACGCAGATTTCGAGCTCGGTCAGGTTCACAACGTTGGAGCTCGCGAAATTCTTGACACATACTAGCACACATTTGATTACGCTGACGCAGTTCTGGATTCGAATGAAACACCCTTTTCAAGACGAATACATAGTTTGCTCAGCAATGAGATTGGGAACCTCAATTTTCTCATCCTCGACCGCGTTGAACTGCTTCCGAAATACCGCGGTAAGGGAGTTGGATTACTGGTCCTGCATTCATTGATCGAGCGTTTCGGGGCAGGAGCTGGAGTTGTCGGAATGAAACCGTTCCCCTTGCAACTTGAGCGTGAGGATGCGACTGATTCTCGATGGAGAAGACGACTCAGATTCGAGCAGTTTCCGTCTGATTCTGAAATTTCCATACGCAAGCTGAGAAATTATTATCAGAGACTTGGGTTTGTTCGGATGAGATCTACCCCCTTTGTGTTCCGGAGCCAATCTTGGGCCCTCCCGACCATAGAGCAGTTGTGTGCCGAGGTTCCCAAGTGATCACGACCATCAGGACCTCCCATGCTGTCAATGTTGTGTAGCCCCGTCAGCGTCCTGATGTTCGCTTTACAAGTGCTGGCTCCTCTACGTCCTTAAAGCGGTAAGCCTCACAGCGTTCTGCTATCGTGTTACTAACATCAAGACCAGCGTTGCGTCGCTTTTTACATACATTCACCGCGTTGCTTATTACAACAACCGTGATCTAGCGACTTAGCCAAGCTACGGACTCAAACTTCCGTTTAAGTAATTAACCGGGTCTTTTTCCATCCTTCTTACATCTCCAGACCTCTACCGCAGCATGGCACATAGATTGAATTTGGCTGAAACGTTATGAGTTCAGCTAGACCATCAAACCTTAGAGTAATTTGGCTACTTTAGGACAATCACTAGTTAACGACTTCTGTGCGCTAGGAAGAACGCCTATCGCGGATCCTTGCTATCTACGGTTTGATTGCTCCCCAGATCTCTGGGGCATGCGAGATGCGCAAAGTCGAGCCAACCAAAAAGAGTGCCGGAATCAGATCATTGGCTGCGAAGTATGACTGCACAAATTGACGAGCGAAAAATTGTGGCAGGGTTGTTTGAGTTGATTGCCTCAAATTCATCTCCAGACTGGTTTACCGAGCAAGAGCTCGCAGTTTACCTCCGGTTAGTGAATAAAGACGGCAAGCCAGTCACATCTGGCATTAGGAAGTGGGCCGCACGCGATCCTCAGGATAATCCGTTGCCGCGAAGATACATCGGGGACCTGCCTCGATTCTATCGTCCCGACATAATCCGCTGGACCGAAGAAGAAACCAAGCGTCATCACAGCAAGATGAAACTTCTCGAGCATCAGGAAAATAGAGTAGTGACACCGTTCCCTGTTCAAGAGGATAATGTCGGCGCTTTGACGGCTGCTGCGTCTTAACGAAAGGAGACACAGTGGCAACTTATAAACGCTGGCATGGAAGAAAGATCACAGCCGACCATTCGGAGTGGAAGCGAGCACGATGGACGGTTGAGTTCGTGTTGAAAGGTCGACGAGTTATTCAATCTGTACCCGGGGCGAGAACTCAGGCACAGGCTGAGCGAGCTGAGTCACAACTGCGGGAAGATATTTATAACCGCAGATATGGCCACGGAAAGACCATGGGCCTTTCAGACTTCTTTGACAACAACTATCTTTCTTGGTTGAAAGAGAACCGATCGGCATCAGCGTATCGAGATGCTCTATCGCGTGGTAAGGAACTGAAAGCGTTCTTTAAGAATCAACCAGTCCGGGAGATTTCCATTAGAGACTGCGAGCGGTTCAAATCGATGCTTGGCAAGGCCGAGACTCTGCGCAACGAATTGCGTTCTGGGTCCACGGTTAATCGGTACATGGCTCTTTTGTCAGGCGTCTGCAAGCGAGCGATCAAAGAAGAGTTCCTGGACGCTAACCCTTGCAGCAAAATCGATGAAGAACCGGAGAACAGTCGAGCGCGATACCTAACGGTCGAAGAACAAAGCAGTCTCTTCGCCGTGCTGAAAGACGAACTTGGTTTTCTGAACGCGCCAATTACCGTCTCGTTGGGTACTGGAATGCGGAAGGGGATTGAATTGCTGAAGTTGAAAGTCGGACATCTGAATTTCAGTTCGCGTCCAGTGTTCTATCCTGTACGTGGCGGAAGTGCTGAGATACCACCCAACTGGTTGATAGTTGTTCAAGGGAAGGGAAACAAGTATCGGCTGATTCCGATGAACAGCCACGTCAGGGATACGCTTTTCAGTCTTTGTCATGGTCGAGCATCGGATGCGTTCGTTTTTGACAAGGACGTCAATGAGGTGAATGACTACGCGTTGCGCTGGGGTTTCGAAGAAGCGTGCACGCGTGCGGAGATCACCTTTGGCGAAACGGCTCCGGGGTGGGATTATCTGGCACGACTTGAGGCGCACGTTTGCGACGCGGCTACGGGCAAACGGAGTTCATGAATATGACATAGGTGATCTTCTGGGCCATTCAAGGCCGGGCGTCACCCAAGTCTACGCACGTGCTACGCGGGCGGTGTTAGAACAAGCGGTTGAGAAGTTGACGGAAGCTTGGGGTCAGGTAATCGAATTTGAAAGAAGAGCGGGATAAAATTTCATCCCTCATCTTTCCCTCATCTCGCCGAGACTGGCGCAAATGAGATCAAAACGGGGAACAATGCAAGTTGTTGTAGTAGAAAAAGTTGAGAGTGGTGCCGAGGGCGGGAGTCGAACCCGCACGTCCTTTCGGACAACGGATTTTAAGTCCGCAGCGTCTGCCATTCCGCCACCCCGGCATGTTGTCCGTAACTCGAATTCTACCAAGACTTTCCTCTTTCCACTACATCACCAAAATAGGGACGTCGATAAGTCGATCCGGCCTTTGGTTGGAATCTCATTAACTAGCATAACTAGCGATTGTGAATGAAAATTGGACCACTACTGCTCGCCCACGAAAACAAAATCATTAATGTGCACACCTCATCTTGAATTTGTATACGATTGGAAACACCTTCCCGTCTCATGACAGGGGAACAAAAAGCGTGACGGTGACTATGCAAGCTGGTTGCAGTTGGACTGCTGTGAGCAACGACTTGTTCATTACAATCACGTCCGGCGCTAGTGGCTCGGGTAGTGGCACAGTGAAGTATTCTGTTGGTGCAAACCGCTAGTCGATGCAAGAGACGTTAACGATTGCGGGTTTAACCCACAGCGTGTCACAGGCCGCTAAGGTTATTTCGGACCCCTGTCCCGGATGCCCCGACCCATTCGGCGCAGCGGCGCTGTCAACGAATTTCATCCACTTGACGTGGTCAGATACGCTCTCGAGTCAGTGCGTTTAATGGAGCACGCAATTCAGCGTACTCGAATGTGATTTCGATTAAGGCGCCTCTCTGAATTTATTTCGACGGTGAAACCGTCTAACAGGTAAGTTCGTTTGCCAGGATTTCAGGATTGACAGGACTTGTAAGATCAACCTTGTCAATCCTGTAAACCCTGGCCTGCTTCCATCGACATGAAGAAATATTGACGAGGGATGGCACGGCCCGGTAGGTTCGCAGCAGTCTTTCAATAATCAGGAGATACTTAGGAATGAAGTGCTTCATCTTACTCGGATACGGGCGTAGCGGCTCGACGCTACTAGTGCGGAGTCTGACAGAGCACCCGAACGTGCGCATGTTCGGAGAACTCTTTCACTACGAGCAGAAAGAACGGGAGCGAGCTTTCCACGCCCTTAACAAGAAGTTTGGGCCAGGTAGAGAGGAACCAGATTTTTATCGTGAAGGTCAGGATGGCGCGGCATTTCTTCGCGATTCAGTTTTCTACCAACGACCTTGGAGCGAAATCCTCGCGGTAGGTTATAAGATGTTCTACCTGCACGCCCGTGGCAACGCTAATGTGAGTAAGGCGTGGGATTATCTCATCGAGAATAAAGACATCCACGTGGTCCACCTCAGCCGCGCGAACCTGCTGGAAAGTTGGCTGTCACTGGAGATCGCTCACATCACTAAAGAATGGGGATGGCAGAAAGGCGCACCGGGTCCGCGAACCATTTTGCCGCCACTTAAGCTCGATCCAATCGAGTGCGAAATCTACTGTAACCAAACGCTTGCGCACCGCCAGTGGGCCGTCGAGCAATTTAAAGATCACCCAACTATTGAAATTGAGTATGAAGCAGATATTGTTCGCAGATTCCAGGAGACGATGCACAAGCTACACGACTTTCTGGACATCCCGCGCGGGCCGGCAGAGCAGATTTTAGAGAAACAGGCGAAGCGAAAGCCGTCCGAACAAATCATCAACTATGATGAATTTAAAGAGCACTTTCGGAATACGCTCTACGAAAACTTCTTCGAATAGCTTCAGCTTGTCCTCGCACATCACGTTGTGAGTTTCACCGCTCTACCGGTGCGCGAAGACTCATAGATGGCTTGCACTAATTCGACACTCCTTCGGCCTTCGTGACCATCACAACGTGCTTTGCTGTTTGTTTCGATTGCCCGTAGGAAATCTTCCAGGAGTCTCTTGTGTCCTCGAATGTCTGGTGATGCCGAGTCTCCTTCCGGCGCCGGCAAGATCACAGCCTCGACCGGACTACGCAAATCGGCAGTGATGATCCGATCGTGTTCGAGAACGATCGTGCCATTGGTACCAGTCAACTCAACGCGCCGGCGGTAGCCGGGGTATATCGATGTGGCAGCCGCCAATGTCCCGATGGCCCCGTTCGTAAATTCAAGCGTAGCCACTACCGTGTCTTCCACCTCGATGTCGTGCAGTGCAGTAACCGCCCTCGCAGATACGCGTTCAACATCACCCATTAACCACAACAGCAGATCGACCGTATGCACACCCTGATTCATGAGCGCGCCGCCGCCATCAAGCGCCCATGTGCCGCGCCAGCGAGAATCGCCGTAGTACTCCGGCGGGCGATACCATTTCACGCTTCCTGAAACCAGAATCGGCTTGCCTAATTCACCCGCATCAACCAATTCTTTGAGCCGGCAAATATCAGGAGCAACGCGGTCCTGAAACATCACGCCGAGTTTCACTCCTGCCCGCTCACACTCGTTGATCAGCGCGTCTGCGCGCTCGGTCGTGATGTCGATCGGCTTTTCAACGAGCACGTGCAGGCCGTGCTGCGCCGCTGCGATACCCTGTTCAGCATGCAAACCTGAAGGACTGCCGATCATGATCAAGTCCATCGGCTTGTGCGCGAGGAAAGCCTGTAAACTATCGTATGGCGTCCCCCCAAATTGTTGACTCAAGTCCGCGATCTTCTCTCGATTTTGCCCGTATACGGCAGCGACCTCTACGCCTTCAATTTCCAGCGCCGCGCGAGCATGTGTGACGCTGATAACACCTCCACCGAGAATACCCACGTATCTCATTAGCCGACGGTCCTCCGCTTCCTGATTTGTTATTCATCCCACGGGAGCGGCTCGATAGGAGCGAAGGACGATTCGATCCTACGTCTCCAACCGAAGCTTTCGGGGCGCTGAAGAGTTTCGACCAACTCCGTGATGTGCAGGCCGAGTTGTGCCGATAGGCGGCAAGGCCGCTGCTCCCGGATCGCTTCGGCCATCTCGGCAGGCCCACGACAAAAGTCCACGGGCTTTCCCCAACTGACAACGCGGCCCGAAGGTTTCCTCGCGAAAGGGTATTTCCGCTGAAAGCGCCACTCCTTACTCGACCACATGATCGTTTTGAGGCGCGCTTCCAGACTTCTGCGCCAGTCGTCCAAGCGCTCCTCTATCGCGCCCGCCCTGCCGCGGAGCGGCGTGCGTCTAACGTAGACGGGCGATGCGTCGTTCCGCACGTTGCCTGTAGTGAGTACCCCGTCGTCGCCAATGATTGTCAGAGACTTGTCCCTCGGAGCAACTAAGCCGCACGTTACGCGCGCGATCACGCCCTCGTCATACTCGATGCAGCCAACGGAGAAGTCGGGCGCCATTGTTTCTACGGCGATACCCTTGTCCGGAATTTGGCACGACGCGAAGGCTGTCACGTTCCGCGCCGGCCCGAAGAACGCTGCCAGCCATGTCAGCACGTATCCTGCGTGCTCGAACGTGCAACCCACCTCAAACTCGTCCTTCGCGGGCCACGGAACTCCGAGTTCGTTCCGCCAACGCCAAGGCGCGAGTTGCGGTGCGAGCATACCGTCGTCGAAGTTTGCATAAACCAGTCGCACGCGCCCGATGGCGCCGTCTTTGAGTGCCTTCCAAACTGTCTGCGCCGTCTCGCTGAGAACGCTGCACGGTGCCGCCCCCAGATAAACTTTCTTCTCCGTGGCGAGGTGGACCAACTCACTGGCCGCCGCGGAGTCCATCGCCAAAGGCTTTTCCGAGTAGACATGTTTCCCGGCCTCTATGCATAGCCTGTTCACTTCGTAGTGGCTGCGCGGGTTAGTCAGGTTGAGCACGAGCTCGACGCCAGGATCGTCCAGCAACTCCTTCAGGTTCGCATATCGCCTGACAGGCCAACGCTGGCAAAACAGCCTCAGGTTTTCGTCGTTCTTGTCGTAGGCCCCGACGAGTTTCAACTCTGGATAGTGGACCAGGGTTTTCCCGTAGAACTCCGCGACGTAGCCACAGCCGACGATTGCGATGTTCATTTCGCTCCTCAATCTCTTCAGTAACAGACTCGTTGTTGATTAAGGGAGTTCGGGCTCCGCCTCTTTCGTAAGCAAGTAAGGGGGCATGACGAGGGCATGCATTGCCGTTGATTTGAAACATTCAAGAGCTTCTTGCGGGCTCTCGACAATCGGCTCGTCCTTCCCGTTAAAGGAAGTATTTAGCAGGACGCCGACGCCCGTCCGCTCCTCGAAAGTCTTGAGAAGGGAGTAGAGGAAAGCGTCATCTCGCTCGTTAACAGTCTGAATGCGGGCAGTGCCATCGATGTGCGTGACCGCCGGGATTATCTCGCGCTTCTCCGCGCGGACTTCGGCGGCGAACTGCATGAAGGGAGCCGGGCGGTCAATGTCGAAAAACTGCGACGCCACGTGTTCCATGACTATCGGAGCCAGCGGTCTGAATAACTCTCTTCCTTTTACGTTCTGGTTGATCCACGTTCTGATACTTGTGCGACGTGGATCTGCGAGTATGCTTCGGTGGCCCAGAGCGCGAGGTCCAAGTTCACTCCGACCCTGGAACAACCCCAACACTCTTCCGCTCTCGAGAAGTTCGCACATACGCTCAAGCAATTGGGATGGTTTCTCAACGCGAAGCCCCTGCTCCTGCTGCGCGAGAAAAGGCGGCGGCTCCGGCCCGAGAAAGTCGTTGATCCATAGAAAGCTGCTGCGTTCGGCCAGCACCTCTGTCATGCCGTAGATCGCGCATCCGACCGCGGTGCCGCCGTCATGAGGTGAAGGAGGAATGAATACGTTCCGGAATCGCGACTCGCGGAGAAGTCTTCCGTTAGCTACACAATTCAGTGCTGTGCCGCCCGCAAAACAGAGCGTGTCTGCTCCTGTCTGCGTGTAGAGCCAATCGGCCACTTTCAGCAAAGCGTCCTCGAAGCATTTTTGCCCGGCAGCCGCCAGATTCGCACAATCCTCGAATGACCCATCGCCGTCCAGGAAGTGATGGAAACGTTTGTGGCTTTTGAAAATGCTCAGCCACTCGGCTGGGATATAGACCTGCGAACCCTCAACCTTAAGAGCCGGGAGGCCGAGCGCCTCCGCGTCGCCATAGGGAGCCAACCCCATGACTTTGCCCTCATTGCCCTCGCCGGGAAACATCGCGCGGGTCATAAGGTGATAGAAGCAGCCAAGCCCTTTCGGTTGTGATCGATCTTCATCCCACAACTGTTTACCCAGACATTTAACCATGCCACGATTGCAGTGGTAGAACGAACTGACCTCGACCCAACCAGGCTCAACGCGCTCAGGGCTTGGCCACCTCTCGGTGAAATTTCTGACTCGACTACCCTGAAAGTCGATGACCATGACGGCGGTTTCATTAAAGGGGGCGAGGCAAAACGTGCTGTATAAATGAGCCAGGTGGTGCGAGATGCCGATGATGCGAGGCTCGTCTCGAAAACTCAGCACCTCCCGCAATTCGCGGTGATACGCGTCGAGATTTTCAAACTCCCTGTCAGAGGAGTAACACTCTACAACCAGATCGATCGGCTGATCTAGAGCCGGAATGCGCTTCAGGTACCAGTCCGTTAAATCATTTAACTGTCCCCAATGATGTTTTTGTCTGCTGAGGCGCTCTTTTTGAATGCTGCAAATGGAAGGTGAGTTATCCAAAAGGCAAATACTTGCATCCTGAGTGCGATTAATGCCGAGAACAACGCGAGTGTCGGTCATGTTTACTCCTTTTATATTGCTACAGTCAGATGAGGGGCTGAGGAGTTGGGGTCAATCAGCCGAGCCTCGCCGATTACAAATCTGCCTCGTACAGTCTTCTGACGAATTCTGGGTCTGCCGGCTCTCGCCGCATTTCTTTTCCCATTGTGACGGCCCATCTATGAAGCGCTGAGAGCCCCCTCGGACAGGTGACGGTGTCGGGGAGAAGATAAGCTCGATCAGCCAGAGCTTCGGCGGTCGTGATAAAACTATATCCTCTGCTTTTCATCATCCGTACAAGGGCGTTGAAGTGGTGGGCGTTCAGTGCGCTGGCGTGTAACAAAAGAATTTGTTTGACTTCATACCCAAGCAGCTCAACTGAAAGCCCTTCGAAGAATTCAAAAACCTTCTCCATATAAGGTACGTACGCCTCACCGACGCGATCAGTCACACTTTCCTCGCCGCGTTCCCACGCCCGGTCGTAAACTTTAGCGAAGGCCCATTCCAGATTATCGAGAGTGACCGGCACGGCCGTATAGCACCTCTCTCTGAGAAACTGTTCGACCGTCAGTTTGGTTTCGACATCTTGCCCTGTGTGCAGGTAAGGATGGCGGAAATATCTTAACTCTTGCCCCTTCTCCTCAAGTAGAGCTCTTGTGATCGTTTCTCCTCGAATGATATCGCTCAGAAATGCAGTGAGTGGGGTGTCATTAAGATCCGAATGTGAGAAGGTGTGATTTCCTAACTCCAATCCGGCGTTCACCCACATTCTCAGGAGAGCGACACGTTCGGTATCTATCTCGCCGTCGTTGTAGAAAGCCCCTTCATTGACAAAGCCGAGAGCTGGGACATCGTTCGCCGTGATTGCTTCCAAAAGCAATTCGGTTATTTCTCTCAAAGATTCGATGTGCTGCGGCGGCGGGGGCTGAGTGGGCAGATCGTCAAAGGTGATCGCGACCTTCCTTGAACGCGGTGTTGCCGGCCGAGTGTTTGGTGGCGGTCGTGTGTCATTAGAAAGTGTCACAGATCAACCTCGCGAACCCGCGTTAAAAGGCGAAATCCTAAACCATCGATCTCTAATTGTCGATTAATTCAGGCGATGACGTGGGACCGGTGGGTCGACGAGGTGCAGGGCTTCTTCCAAAACCTGAATTTCCGCAGCAGACAAATCCGGATGCCAGATATCGACGATCAGGTTGTACCTTGACGATTCGCTGTAGTTGCTGCTCTCGTGTACGAAGCTGTCGTTAAAGACCACGCATTTTCCTTCTTCCCAACCACGCGTCTCTTCGGCCACGCGCAGTTCGCAGTTCTCGGGAACGATTAAAGGAAGATGTAGAGTCAGGCGCAGGTTAGATACGCCGCAGTGCGGGTGTATATGTGTTCCCGGTCGCAACGCCGAAAAGATCGCAGACTCGCCGACGCGCGGCAGGGAGTCGATAAGCTTCTTGGTCTCGGGGCAGAGCGCCCAGTTTTCTTCAAACTTTTTACAGCTGTCCTTTACCCAGAAAAAGTCCCAGGCGCCGCTCTTAACGATACCCTGATTGACAGGTGTCGGCATGCCGAAGCCGCTTCTGTGATTCAGGATATTCAGCAGCTCGCGCTTGATGGTCTCGTATGCTGCCTCGACCACGGACATCTGCGGGATCTCATCTGGCCCGTACCACGTTTTCGCCGGCACGCCGGGAACGTAGAACTCTGGCTTCTGCCAGGGATAGGGCGGTGGCTCTAGTTCGACTCGCCCGCTCAGGATACGGAAGGCGTGATTGAATCTTTCCATCTCGCTTGAACCGTAGCGAGCGTTAGCCTTTTTCAACACCCTGGCAGTGGTCGCGATAGCTCTTTTGTCGAAGTGCACGTCGTCGAACATCGTTAGTCCGCTCATTCTAGCAAGGCTTTGTCTTTCCGCTAAATCACTCGGTATGGTGAGTGGTGTCCTAATTCATCTCTGCGTCTTCTGCGTCTCTGCGGTGAATTTGTCCGCTAAAACAATGGGGCACTAATCGCAACCTTTATCAACCGGTTCTGAGGTGCTAAAATCTCCTCCTAGTGATGACGACTGCAGAAGAGCCATTAACCGAAGAGCAGGAAGTCTTTCTTAAACACATCCAGCGAAAGGGTCTGAAGCGCACGTCTCAGCGCGACCTGATTCTGGATGTTTTTTTACGTACTGAAGAACACCTCTCAAACGAAGATCTGTACCAGCTCGTAAAAAAAGAAGACCCGACCGTCGGACAGACGACCGTCTATCGCACGCTCAAGTTGCTCACTGAAGCTGGGCTCGCGCGCGAAGTACGCTTCGGAGACGGGCGCGCGCACTACGAACACAACTACAAACATCAACATCACGATCACATGATTTGTTCGGAGTGCGGCAAGATTATCGAGTTCTTTTCGGCTGAGCTCGAAGCGATTCAGGACGCGATGGCCGCGAAGCATCACTTCGAAATCACGCAGCACCTGTTGCGCATTATCGGCATCTGCGCCGAGTGCTCGGCGGCGCGCAGACAAAGCGAACGGACCCTTACCGCGCGCTCGTAGTTTTGCAGAAGTCTCCCCCGGATTTACACTAGCCATACAGATTACACAGCGGTTGGAGGTTGGGCATGAGTGTCTCAATTACGTTTGAACCTTCCGGCATCAACGGTCTCGTCGCCGAGGGAACTTATCTCATTGACGCGGCACGACGTATGGGCGCGCCACTCGGGGAGGGATGCACGGCGGGCAAAGGCGAGTGCCCGTCATGTGTTGTTTCCGTGAAAGCGGGCGCGAATTTACTGTCGCCACCGAGCCTCGCCGAGGAGCAGCAGCTCGGCGCGGACCAGTTGGACCAGTCGTTGCGGCTCGCGTGTCAGGTTAAGATCGAGAACCATGGCGATGTAGTGGTGATGGCGGCGACGCGACCACAAAGATCCGAGCCGGTTGATATGGCATCAGAGCTGACGAAGAAGTTCGGCGCGCTGCCACTCGGCAAGAAGCTTGCGACGTTGGTCCAGTTGGAAGCGATGGCGATGTCGGAAGCGTTTGACGCCGCGATCGAGAAGCCGCTCGCGTTTGGATCGAAGACGTTTGATACGATCGTTAACAAGGCGAAAGCGAGAAGTGCGCAGAAGAAATAGAGGATCTGAACTATCCACCAACTGCCGTTGGTGGGATTGGGGCTATATTGTGGGCCGTGGTTGTAGAAAGAATCTGAAGCAACCACCAACTGCCGTTGGTGGGATTAACCCGAAGGGAACTGCCGTTGGTGGGATTAACCAGAAGCGAACTGCCGTTGGTGGGATTAACCCGAAGGGAACTGCCGTTGGTGGGATTTGGGCGTTTGCATTATTGGCGCCGCTTGTGTTCATCGCTTGTCCCAAGAATGATCCGCCGTCGAGACCACGCGCCACTGTGTCGAGTAGTACTCGTCCAATCACTCCATCGCCGCCAGTACTGTTCAATGGCGATCGTGCGATGGACCACGTGAAGAAGCAGATCGACTTTGGACCACGCCCTCCCGACACTGAGCAACTCGCAAAGACACGTGCTTACATCACCAACGAATTGAAGTCTTATGGACTGACAGTCACGCTCGACGAGTTCACTGCCAAGACGCCGCAAGGTGAAAAGAAGATGGCAAACATCGTCGCCGAGATCCCTGGTGAAACCAAAACACTGATCTTGATCACGAGTCACTACGACACTAAGTTTTACAAAGACATGAATTTCGTTGGTGCAAACGATCCGGCTGCTTCAGTAGGGACACTGATGGAGATTGGCCGGGTGCTCGGCAGCCGTAAAGAAAAAGCAAAAGTGACTTATCGACTCGTGTTCTTCGACGGCGAAGAGTCGTTCTGCGAAGGCTGGTCTGAGTGTGGTGACGAACAGAATCCCGATAATACCTACGGCAGCCGTCACTACGTTTCGCAATTGCGTGCGCGCAACGAGCTGGAGAATACGCGCGCGATGATCCTGCTAGACATGATGGGTTACAAGAATCTCGAGTTGGGCCGCGACCCGACGAGCACGCGGTGGTTGCAGGACATCGTCTGGCAAACCGGACGCTCGCTCGGATACGACAAGGTGTTTGTCGATCGTGAAGAAGGTGTTGGTGGTGACGATCACGAGCCGTTTATTAGCGCGGGTGTGCCTGCGGTCGATGTCATTCAACTGACTTCGTATCCACACTGGCATCGTGCTGACGATACGATCGATAAAGTGTCAGCGCAGAGCATGAAGATTGTTGGCGAGACGATTTTGGCGAGTTTGCCGAAGATCACGGAACACGTGCCACAAAAAGGCACAAAAGAGGCCAAGAAAGCACAAACAGAACCGAGCGCGGTAGCGCCGAGTCCGCACTAATAAGAGGAAAGCGATGCTTACATCACCTGAGATACTCGTTCCGATCGATTTTTCACCTTGCTCGGTGAACGCGCTCCGAGTTGCTGTTGGAATGGCGGCGCCCGAGGGCGATCTGACGTTGCTTCATGTTGTCGACGAGGATTTCATAAAAGCCGCTGTAGCTGCGGGGATGGGAACGACCGAGGATCTACGCGGACGTCTCAAGGAACAAGCGGAGGCGAGTTTTGCGAATGTGCTGGAAGGAATCGAAGTCGGCAACGTCGATATCGAAAAGATGATCGTCATCGGGCTCCCGTTTGTTGAGATACTGAAGATTGCGCGTGATCTCGATTTGCCGATGATCGTGATGGGAATCAGAGGCCAGTCAACACCCGCTGAAGAAATACTGTTTGGTTCGACGGCGGAGAAAGTGCTGCGCGGCACGCGCGTGCCGGTGTTGTGCGTGCCGTATTGAGAAATAGCTTGCTTGGACTGTATCGGCTTTGCCTCAAAAAATCGGAATCGTACTTGGATCGGGTCAGTACAGGGAGCGGTAGCGACCTGGTCACACCAGGGAGTCAAGAATCATTAGGACTATCGCATGCTAATCACTGACCAGGTCGCTACCGCTCCCTGTACTGACCCGATCCAACAATGATTTCTGACTTTCGAGGCAAAGCAGACTGTATCCAAGGTCGGATAAGTTATATGAAAAGAATCGCAGTCATTCCTGGTGATGGTATTGGTCCTGAGGTGGTGCGCGAAGCTGTTCGCGTGCTGCGTCACTTGCAAGAAACCGACGGTCTCGAACTCGAGTTGGTCGATTTCGATTGGGGCGCGGAAAAATTTCTTCGCGACGGTGTGACGCTGCCTGACGGCGCGCTCGAGATGTTGAGTGCGGAGTTTAACGCAATACTCGCCGGCGCCTTCGGCGATCCGCGCGTGCCCTCAAACAAACACGCCGAAGACATTCTTCTCGGTATGCGTCGCGGTCTCGATCTTTACATCAATCTCCGGCCGGTGCGTCTACTAAACGATCGACTCACGCCGTTGCTCAACCGCAAAACTACCGACATCGATTTCGTCGTCTTTCGCGAGAACACGGAAGGCGCGTACGTCGCTGCCGGTGGTTTTTTGAAACACGGAACTGCCGACGAGATCGCGCTCCAGGATGAAGTCAACACGCGTCGCGGAGTCGAGCGGATCATCGTCGCTGCATTCGAGTACGCGCGTGCCAACGGTCGCAAGCGAGTGACGATGGCTGACAAATCAAACGTGCAACGTTTCGGCGGCGACCTTTGGCAGCGTGTTTTCAAGGAAGTCGCTGCGGGTTATCCGGAGATCGCGGCGAATCATCAGTACGTCGACGCGATGGCGATGTACATGGTGCTCGATCCTTCGCAGTACGATGTGATCGTCAGTAACAATCTCTTCGGCGACATTCTGACTGACCTCGGCGCGGCGATTCAGGGCGGGCTCGGCCTCGCTGCTTCGGGAAATATTCATCCCGGAAGAGTCTCGCTGTTCGAGCCGGTGCACGGCAGCGCGCCGCCGCTCGCGGGCAAGGGAATCGCGAATCCGATTGGATCTATTCTGACCCTCGCGATGATGTTAGAATACCTGGGCTTCCAAACGTTGAGTATCGAAATCGAGGACGCTGTTCGCAGCGCGATCTCTGCAAACGAAACGACCAGAGATCTTGGCGGACAACTCTCTACAGAACAGGCAGGCGCGGCGATCATCGCGCGTCTCGGGAAGAAGTAAAAGAACGAGGAGTAAAGCTATGACGGGCGCAGGGAAACTCACGACGAAGGTGATCGCGGTTATTGTGGTTGTGGCGATGCTGGATGCGGTGGGAGTTCCACCCATGATCATGGTGTTGTTCACCGGGATGTGCTTCGTTATCTGGCTCTTTGCTCGTCGCGCGCAGGCGCGTGAAGTTGAACGCATCTTCGATTTCTATATCGCGGCCGATGCAGTGCTTCGTGAAGAAGAACGACGCTGGTACGGTTTCGAGATCTCGGAAGTGATCGAACATGGCGAGAGCCTGCTCGAGATCATGCCCGATCCGCCGCCGCTGAATTACTACGCGCTCGGTGCTTTGTATCAACGACTCGGTAATCACGCCGCGAGTGTCGAATATCTGTCACGAGTGACTGAAGACGAGCGCTACGACGAAACTCATCGCACTGCGCCATCGCCACAACTGCGCCGTTATGTTTCGATGTTGCGTCGAATCGAGTATCAGCCATCGCTTGCGCCACAAACGCTCGCCGCAATCCGAAGTTTGGAACGCGCGCGCCAACGCAATGCGAGCAAGCTGCTTTGCGAGAGCCGCGCCCTCGTGGCTGCAGAGCCACACGTCGTGAAGGAAGAGAAGCCTGTGGTTGAAGCAATTGAAACTCAGAAGTTTGCGCCATCTTTGCCGTTGAGTGAGATCTCTGCGCCGCCGCCAATCACGACGGTGCTGCACGACGTCTATCAGGACGAAACCAGGACCAGTAACTAACGCGACTTGTTCGAATCCCTTTCAGCGGAAATCATTGCGATTGGATCGGAGCTACTTGCGCCCGATCGCACTGATACAAATAGTCTCTGGCTTACCGAACAACTCAACCGCCTCGGTATCGAAGTCAAACTCAAGACCATCGTAGGCGACGATGACGCGCGTCTCGAAGAAGCAATCGGAGACGCCGTGCGTCGCTCGAAAGTGGTGATCACCACCGGCGGTCTTGGCCCAACCGAAGACGACATCACACGCAAGATCACTGCGCGCGCGCTTGGCAAACGGCTTTTGCTCGACGAAGTCGTGCTCGCTGAGATCCGGCAGCGCTTCCAGAGTTTTGGCGTGACGATGCCGGAGCGAAATTCGCGCCAGGCGATGGTGATCGAAGACGCTGAAGTGCTGCCGAATCCAAACGGTACGGCGCCCGGGATGTTTATCGATCATAAGGGTACGGCGATTGTTCTACTGCCCGGACCGCCGCGCGAGATGCGTCCGATGTTTGAGAATCACGTTGCCGAGAGATTGATTGGAAGGGCGGGAAGTTTGCGCGTCGTGCGACGGATGCTGCGCGTGGCGGGGATGGGCGAGTCGGCGGTTGATGAGAAGATCGCTCCGGTTTATACGCAGTACGACAATCCGGTGACGACGATTCTGTTCAATCAGAGTGAGATCGAGATTCATCTGACTGCGCGCGGGCGCACGGAGAAGGAAGCTTCAGACTTACTCGATCGGTTGTCAGCGCAGATCGAGGAGCGACTCGGGAATGCGGTGTTCTCGTTTGCGGGTGAGACGATGGAGGAAGTTGTTGGGTTGAAGCTTTCGTTAGGTGGGTACACGCTCGCAGTTGCGGAGAGTTGTACGGGTGGGTTGCTGGCGCAGCGGATCACGGACGTGCCTGGATCGTCGAAGTATTTTATTGGTGGTGTGATCGCGTATGCGAATGAGGTGAAGACGAAAGAGTTGGACGTCGAGCCGATGATGTTGATGGAGCACGGTGCGGTGAGTGCGCCCGTTGCGGAAGCGATGGCTGAAGGTGTTCGCAAGCGCATTGGAACTGATTTCGGATTGTCGATCACGGGGATTGCCGGGCCGGGTGGAGGTACGGAAGAGAAGCCGGTCGGGACGGTTTTTATCGCCCTCGCGGATGACGTGAAGACAGAGCATCGCCGGCTTAATGTACCCGGCGATCGAAATCTGATCCGCTGGCGCTCCTCGCAAGCCGCGCTCGATATGCTGCGCCGCAGATTATTGTGACGCGGTTATAAACAACTGTAGGGGTGGCCCTCCGTGGCCACCCTACAGTTGATGCAAGGTCGTTTCAATTGCCCAAAGATGATTAGGATCATTGTCGTTGTTGTTGCTTACTTGCTCGGATCGATTCCGTTTGGTTACTTGATTGTGCGTGGGAAATCGGGGGCTGATATTCGCGAGACGGGATCGGGTGGGACGGGAGCGACGAATGTTTCGCGACGGGCTGGCAAGGCGGCGGGTGTGTTGACGTTGTTGCTTGATGCGGCAAAGGGTTGTGTGGCGGTGCTGATGGCGAAGGCTCTTGGCGGTGATGATTGGGTGATTGCTGTTGCTGCGATTGCGGCACTCGTGGGACACATTTTCCCGGTGTGGCTGGGGTTTCGTGGTGGTAAAGGTGTGGCGACAGGCGTTGGGATCTTTCTCGTGCTCGCTCCGGTTGCGCTTTTGTGCGCCGGTGTAGTCTTCGTCGCAATCGTGGTTTTGACGCGTTACGTGTCGTTGGGTTCAATCACTGCGGCTATTTTGATTCCCGTGCTTGTGTGGTTTCAGGTTGACTCCCGGCCTTTGTTGATAGCGGCAATTGTGGGAGCAGCACTGATCGTGTTTGCGCATCGTGGCAACATTCAGCGTTTGGCGTCGGGAACGGAGTCGCGAATCTGAAGAATGAAGCAGCTCGCAGTTATCGGAGCGGGAAGTTGGGGTACAGCACTGGCTGTAATCGCTGCGCGCGCGGGACACAGCGTGCGACTCTGGTCGCGTAACGATGCAGTTGTTAGCTCGATCAACGAGCAGCACGTTAATTCACGCTATCTGAGCTCGACGTCGATTCCCGATAACGTTACTGCCACCGGCGACATCGGAGCTACCCTGCGAGATGCGTCGATGGTGCTGCTAGCCGTACCATCGCACGCGGCGCGCGAAACGTTGATGGCGATGTCACCGCAGTTAGATGAAGACGCGATTATCGTCAATGTCGCCAAAGGCATCGAGATCGAGAGCGGTAAACGAATCTCGGAGATCGCAAAAGAAGTAGTTACCGGATCGCACCCGTTCGTTTCATTGTCTGGTCCTTCGTTCGCCAAAGAAGTCGTTGCAGGTCATCCCACCGCGATTGTCGCCGCGAGTAAAGATGGTGCAGCAGCTCGCGCAGTTCAGAACGATCTGAGTTTCGAGAACCTGCGGATTTACACGAACGCAGACGTTGTCGGAACCGAAATCGGCGGGTCGGTGAAGAACGTGATGGCGATCGCCGCGGGCATGGCCGACGGTCTGGGCTTCGGTGCAAACAGTGTCGCTGCGCTAATCACACGCGGCCTTGCCGAGATCACACGTCTGGCGCGACGCGAAGGTGCGCAGATGGAAACGCTGATGGGCCTCGCGGGCCTCGGCGATCTGGTGTTGACGTGTACCGGTACTCTTTCGCGGAACCGCTTTGTAGGCGAAGAGCTCGGCAAGGGAAGAACGCTCGCAGAGATCACTGCGGAGCTGAGCGAAGTCGCCGAAGGCATCAACACCGCACGCGCCGTGAAGAAACTCGCAGACCGCGCGGGCCTCGAGATGCCGATCACGAATGAAGTAAACGCAGTGCTTTACGACGGCAAGCCGGCGCGCGACGCCGTCTCAGAATTAATGAGCCGCCCGTTGCGCGAAGAAAATCCGCGTTAATCCGCGCTGATCCGCGGCAAAATAAAAAAGGAGCCCACTAATGTTGAAGCCCCTCTCTCTCTGTCTGACCATCGTCCTATTTCTTTCTGCGGCCCCAATCCACGCGCAGAACGGCGCACCGCCGAAACCGCCCGATCTCCTGAAGGCGTTGCAGTATCGCAGCATTGGTCCATATCGCGGCGGTCGCTCCGCAGCAGTCACTGGTGTTCCTTCGCAGCCGTTTGTTTTTTACTACGGCGCGACTGGCGGCGGCGTTTGGAAGACGACTGACGGCGGCATCAACTGGGAATCAGTCAGCGATGGTTCGGTCTTCGGCACGGGCTCTGTCGGCGCGATCGCGGTCGCTGATTCCGATCCGAATACGGTATATGTCGGTATGGGCGAGTCGCCGATTCGCGGCAACGTCTCGCATGGTGACGGTGTTTACAAGTCGAACGATGCTGGTAAGACGTGGAAGCGCGTTGGTCTCGAAGACACGCGACAGATCCCGCGCATCAGAGTGCATCCGAAGAATCCCGATCTCGTTTATGTCGCCGCCCTCGGTCACGTCTGGGGACCAAACGAGCAGCGCGGAGTGTTTCGTTCGAAAGACGGCGGCAAGACGTGGGAGAAGATTCTCAGCCGCGGCAACAAGGCGGGCGCGATCGATCTGATTCTCGATCCGACAAATCCAAACATCATTTACGCAGGCTTCTGGGAAGTCTATCGCAAGCCCTGGACGCTCGAGAGTGGTGGTCCAGGCGGTGGGATCTTTAAATCGACCGACGGCGGCGACACGTGGAATGAATTGACGAAAAATCCCGGTTTGCCGAAGGGCACGGTCGGTAAGATCGGCATCGCAGTGTCGCCTGCGAATCCCGACCGCATCTGGGCCATCGTTGAAGCTGAAGATGGCGGTGTGTTTCGTTCAGACAACGGCGGTAACACCTGGGCCAAGGTCAACGAAGAACGCCGGCTGCGCCAGCGCGCGTGGTACTACACGCGCATCTACGCGGACCCGAAGAACGCTGACACAGTTTACATCTTGAATACCGGCTTCTATCGCTCGAACGACGGCGGTCGCACTTACACGGGCATCGGTGTGCCGCACGGCGACAATCACGATCTGTGGATCGCGCCGGACGATCCGAACCGCATGATCGAGAGTAACGACGGCGGGTCGAATGTTACGTACAACGGCGGCCGTAGTTGGACCGAGCAGGACCAACCAACCGCGCAGTTTTATCGCGTCGCGCTCGATAACGACTTTCCTTACAACGTCTATGGCGCGCAGCAGGACAACTCGACTGTGCGCATCGCGAGTCGCACGACCGAAGGCGGCATCGGCACGAGCGATTGGTATGACGTCGGTGGCGGTGAGTCGGGCTGGATCGCGCCGTCACCGAAAGATTCGAACATCACGTTTGCCGGATCTTATGGCGGTTTGACGACGCGCTACGATAAACGCACCGGCCAGCTACGCGACATCAATCCTTACCCGAACAATCCGATGGGCTCGGGCGCTGATGTTTTGAAGTATCGCTTTCAGTGGAATTTCCCGCTCGTGTTTTCGCCACACGATCCGAACAAGCTCTACCTAGCCGCGAACGTGTTGTTCATGTCGATGGATGAGGGCAGCAGTTGGCAGATCATCAGTGGGGATCTCACGCGCAACGACAAATCCAAACAAGCTTCGTCCGGTGGACCGATTACGAAAGACAACACGAGCATCGAGTATTACGGGACGATCTTCACGGTGATGGAGTCGCCAGTTCAGGCCGGAACGATTTGGGCCGGCAGCGATGATGGCCTGGTGCACGTGTCGCGTGATGCTGGAAAGAACTGGTCGAATGTCACGCCGCCGAAAGACATGATGCCGGAGTGGATCCAGATCAACTCGATCGACGCGTCACCGCACGATCCGGGCACCGCGTACGTGGCGGCGACGATGTACAAGTGGGACGACAACAAGCCGTATCTCTATCGCACGGGGGACTACGGCAAGACGTGGAAGAAGATCACAAACGGTATTCCCGACACGGCGTTTACGCGTGTGATTCGCGAAGATCCAAACAAGCGCGGGCTGCTTTACGCGGGCACTGAAACGGGCATGTATGTGTCGTTTGATAACGGCGAGCACTGGCAGTCGATGCAGTTGAACTTGCCGATCGTGCCGATTACTGATCTCGCGATTCAGAAGCGTGAGAAGGAATTGGTGGTCGCGACTCAGGGGCGTTCGTTCTGGATTCTCGATGACCTGCCGGTGCTGCACCAGATGATGGACAAGGGTGGGTTCAGTGCGGCGAGCGAGACGCGGGTGTACACGCCGAAGGAGAGTTATCGCATGCCGGGCGGTGGTTTTCCGCTTGGTCCAACGGCTACGCTCGGGAGAAATCCTGCGAACGGCGTCGTGGTTTACTACTCGTTGAAAGCGAAACCAACGTCGGATGTTGATCTGGAGTTTTTAGATTCGACAGGGAAGTCGATCAGGAAGTTTACGGCGAAGGCGAAGGCTGACGGTGCGGCTGCCGCGCCGCCCCCAGCACCGGCAGGTGAAGGATTTTTCGGTGGTGGCGGTGGGGCGCCGCCTGTGCCGACCGATGTCGGGCTCAATCGTTTCGTTTGGGACACGCGCTATCCGGATGCGGTGCGATTTCCCGGGATGATTTTGTGGGCTGGTGAGACGCGTGGTCCAAAGCTGGCGCCGGGAACTTACCAGGTGAAGCTTACTGTCGAGGGCAAGAGCTTCACGCAGCCGTTCGAGATCAAAGCCGATCCGCGTCTGTCGACCACGCCGGCGGATTACACGAAGCAGTTCGAGTTGAATTTGAAGATACGCGACAAGTTGACCGAAACACACAACGCGATCATTCAGATTCGAGACGTGCGCAAGCAGGTTGAAGACTTGTTGAAGCGCGTTGGTGGCCAGCCGAATTTCAAAGTGATCAACGACGCGGGCACGGCGCTCAACAAGAACCTGACCGCGATTGAAGAAGCGCTCTACCAGACGAAGAACCAGAGCAGCCAGGATCCTTTGAACTTCCCGATCCGTTTGAATAACAAACTCGCGGCGCTCGGTGGTGTGGTTGCGAGTGCGGAAGCGGCGCCGACTGCGCAGTCGTATGCTGTGTATGATGAAGTGGTCGCGCAGATTGATGCGCAGTTGCAGAAGCTCGCGGGGCTAATGCGAACTGATGTACCGGCGTTCAATCAGTTAGTGAAGGATCAGAATATTCCGGCGGTCGTGGTGAAGCCGTGACAGATATTAAGCGACTTGCAGAAATAACAGACGCGAAACTCAGCGGTGATGGAACAAGGATCGTCACGGATGTAAGTCACGATTCGCGGCGTGTTGGTGAAGGTACGTTGTTCGCCGCAGTTGCGGGAGCGCTGTTTGATGCGCACAAGTTTGTCCCGCAGGTGATGGAGCAAGGGGCGGCTGGAGTGTTGTCGGAACGTCAGGCGCCTGAGGGTTTCAATGGCGCATGGCTGCAGGTCGAAGATATCCGGCGTGCGATGGCGCTCGCGGCGGCGGAGGTCCAGAATCATCCGTCGCGCGAGCTGCTACTCGCCGGCATCACGGGCACGAACGGCAAGACAACGACTGCGTATCTCATCGCGTCGATTCCTGAAGAAGCGGGCGAGCTTGTGGCGATGACGGGAACTGTCGAATACCGTCTCGGCAAGGAGCGTTTTAAAGCTGACCGGACCACGCCCGAGGCTCCGGACATGCAGCGTCTGCTACGGCGCGCTGTCGAGATCGGTTGCCGCACGGCAGTGATGGAGTGTTCTTCGCAGGCGATGGACTTTCATCGTTGTGACGAGCTCGAATACGCAGTTGCGGTGTTTACAAATCTCACGCGCGATCACCTCGACTATCACAAGACGATGGAGAATTACTGGTACGCGAAGCAGCGACTGTTTGATGGTCGTCTCGGAACGCGCCCGCGCCACTCAGTCATCAATACGGACGATCCGTACGGTGTTGAGCTGGCTGCATCGCTCGAAAAAGACGGCCTGCATGTGATTCGTTACGCGGTGAATAGCGATGCTGACGTGACCGCGCGAGATCCGGAGTTTTCGTTGAGTGGTATGCGGTTTCGACTCAAGACGCCCGCAGGTGAACGCGATTTTCATTCGCCGCTCGTTGGCCCACCGCATATCTACAACACACTTGCGGCGGTCGCGAGTGGACTCGCGCTCGGTTATAGCTTCGACGTCGTGACAGCGGCGCTCGCGAAGTGCACGGGCGCGCCGGGACGGTTCGAGCGCGTAGTGCATGACGGTGGGTTCTCGGTCGTGGTGGATTACGCGCACAGTGACGATGCGCTCTTGAATGTGTTGCGCACGGCGCGTGAGGTAGTGCAGGGAAAGATCATCACGGTGTTTGGGTGTGGCGGCGATCGCGACCGGACGAAGCGAGCGCCGATGGGTGAAGCCGCGGGGAGCTTGAGCGACGTCGTGATTCTCACGTCTGACAATCCACGCACGGAAGATCCGGAGCAGATACTCTGCGACGCGGAAGAGGGAATTCAGCGGACGGGTAAACCGTATCGCAAGATCGCTGACCGGACCGAGGCAATCCACCAGGCAATTGCCGAGGCGCAGGCCGGCGATCTCGTGTTGATTGCCGGAAAGGGTCACGAAGATTATCAGATCATCGGCCGTGAGACATTTCACTTTGACGACAAGGAAGTCGCACGCGCCGCACTGTCGCAGCGTAGTTAGACATGAGTCTCATCCTGTTTTCAATTCTCTGGTCCGTGACTTACGGTCAGCCGGCAACGCTCGCTACTATTAAAGATAAGTCAATCTCCGAAAGCAGTGGACTGGTAGTGTCTCGCACAACGCCGGGCGCCTATTGGACACACAATGATTCCGGCGATGGTCCATTCATCTACGCCTTCGACACGCGCGGTGATTCCTTCGGCACGTTTCGCGTGAACGGCGCAGAGGCGCGCGACTGGGAAGACATCGCCGCCGGTCCCGGACCTCAACCAAACAAATCGTATTTGTACATCGGCGATATTGGTGACAATGATGCCGTGCGTCCGGAGGTGATTGTTTATCGCGTCGCCGAACCTGCACTATCAACTTCTACGCGCAAATTCACGAAGAGCCGGCCCGGATCGACTGAACCTGCCGAGGCGATCAGATTGAAATATCCCGATGGCAAGCACGACGCCGAAGCCCTGCTGGTCCATCCACGTACCGGGAACCTATACATCGTCACGAAAGTCTTGATCGCGAATCCGGTGGTTTACGAAGCTGTCGCGCCTTTGACTGCTGGCCGATCGATCACGATGCGAAAAGTGGGCGAGCCTCGCGTCCCGAGTCTATTCGGCGGCGCGATCACAGGCGGCAGCATCTCACCTGATGGGAGACGCGTCGCGCTGTGTGATTATTTTGCGGGTTATGAGTTGGCGTTGCCGGCAGGCGCTTCGAACTTCGACGATGTCTGGAAACAGAAAATGACCAGCTTCGATCTCGGCAAACGCAAACAGGGCGAATCGATCACCTACCGCCTCGACGGCAAGGCTTTCCTCGCCACGAGCGAAGGCAAACAATCACCGCTCATCATGGTCTTGCGTAATTAGCCCACAAAAGGCACAAAAGAAACCCCACAAAAGGCGCAAAAAACAAAAGTATGTTTGTGCCTTTGTGAGCTTCCTTTGTGCTTTTTGTGATCCGCTTTAATTTGTGGATTTTCGTGATCGGCTTATTAGCCAGTAAACAGGCAGACCCAACATGATCAGCCCGAGGCCGATCGCTGACTGTCGTGGCGTGTTGCGGATGGTTTGGAAGATGAGCCAGGCCGAGACGCAAATAAACACGACCGGCACCACCGGATAACCCCACGTACGATAAGGTCGCTCCGCGTCCGGCATGCGTTTACGGAATAGGAATATCGATGAGGCGACGAGTATGTAGAACAACGTCAACGCGAAGATCGCATAGTCAGTAATCGTGTCGTAAGACCCTGACAGCGCCACGATGCAGGCCCAAAACATTTGGACCATGAGTGCACGCACGGGCACATGCGTGCGCGGCGAGACGTGCGCAAGGCTCTTGATGATCAAGCCGTCTTTTGCCAGCGCGTAAGGTATGCGAGCGGTTGCGAGTAGCGATGCGTGCAACGCGCCGAACGATGAGGTCATCATCGCTGCAGCCATGAGTGTCACTGCGCCAGCGCCGAGTAATCTTTTAACTACCTCCGCCGCTACCGACGAAGACGCCGGCACACTCGCGACCTCTGTCGGTGAGAGGACGTGGAAGTAGTTCACATTAACGAAGAGATAAAGACCCATTACGACAAGCCCGCCACCGATCAAAGCAAGCGGCAGGTTGCGACCAGGATTCTTCACTTCGCCGGCGAGAAACGTAATGTTGTTCCAGCCGTCGTAAGCCCAGAGGGCGCCGAGCATCGCGGCTGCAAACCCGGCCATGCCGCCAGTAGTGATTGCTACGCCTTCACAAGTGCCGCCGGCATTAGCCATGCCGAGATGGCCCCAATCACCACCGCTGTAAAAGAAAGCTCCAAAGCCGATACCGAGCAGCAGCACGAGCTTCATGCCCGTGAGCACACTCGCTACACCACCACTCACGCGCACTGCCGCGCAATTAATCAGTGTCGTGACGATGATCGCGGTAAGTGCAACGAGCTGCAGTCGACCAAATGAAACGACGTGCCCGCCGGGAAATGTGTATTTGAAGTAGACCGTGTCGAGCGCGCCTTTAACGAGATCGTTGAGGAAGATCGCGAACCCAACCGCGAGCGCCGCGGCCGAAGCTGTGCGCGCGATCAGAAACTGCGCCCAGCCATAAATGAAACTTAACGGCCTGCCATACGCATCGCGGATAATTCCATACTCACCTGCGGCGCGCGGCATCATCGCGAGCAGCTCCGCGTATGTGAGCGCGCCGGCGAGTGAAAGAACACCCGCAATCACCCAAACGATGAGGGCTTTGCCCGGCGTGCCGACATTACACGTCATCACACGCGCTTTGAGAAAAACGCCTGTGCCGATGATGTTGGCGACGTTGACCGAGATTGCAGCAATCAATCCCAGCCCGCGGATGAGTTGCGTATGTTCTTTTTGCATCCGTTACCGGTAGTTAAAAGATGTCGTTGGCAATTAGATCGTCGTAAGTATCTCTTCTACGAATGAGCTCGGCCTTGCCGTCTTTACTGATCAAGACCGCCGCGGGGAGTGGCCGGCCATTGTAGTGGAACATCTGAGCCAATGAATATGCGCCGCAGTTCAGCAATGCGAGCACCTCGCCTGGTCCAACATCTTCAGGAAGCTTGCGATAATCCGGCAAACGTCCTTCGCGCTCGATGTCGAAATAAACGTCGCCCGAGTCACAGAGTGGACCAGCAACTTTGTAATCGTGCGCGTACGGCGCGCCGGCTCGCGACGCGGAGATCAGGTGGTAGTACCACTTGTAATTATTCATCGAGAGCATGATGTTGTAACCAGCGTCGGTCAACAGCCACACGTCGCCGGTTTCAGGACGGCTCTTGATGTTGCGCACGGTCGTCAGCACCAGACCCGCATCAGCAATGATGCTGCGACCCGGCTCCAACAGGATTGTCACTTGATCGAGCAGGTGTTCGGCATCAGCGGCGCGAGCGGATTCACGCGCGACCCGCAACGCTTCTTTGAGAACTGCGGACGGCTCGAGTTCCGCACCGAGCATGTCGCGCTCGTGTTCGGGAAGTTGATCTGCCTGTGAACGATCACGCAGGTAGTTGACGGGAATACCACCGCCGAGATTGATGTGTTCGAGCGTGTGGCCCGTCTCGCGATGAATCGTGACGAGGTGTTCCCACATGCTCTTGAATGCTTCGGCGAACGGCTCAACGTCGGGCGTCTGCGAGCCGACGTGAATATGAATACCGCAAACGTGGACCAGCTCCGGTTTCTCCAGACCACGCCTGAACGCAGCGAGGACTTCTGATGATGAGATACCGAATTTCGACGTCAGCAGCGCGGTTTGCAATCCGAGATGTGAGCGCGTACCGATCTCGGGCACGAGACGCAGTGTGACACGCGCTGGCGCGACGTTTTCACCACGCGCTCTCAAACGCTCGACAGATTGTTCAACCAGATCGATCTCATAAATCGAGTCGACATTGATCGCGTAGATGCCTGCGCGTACCGCGTCGTCAAGCTCATCGTCTGACTTGCTCGTGCCGTTGAAGATGATCTGATCCGGGCGGAAACCGACGCGCAGTGCTTTGAATAGCTCGCCGCCGCTGTTGACCTCGATATCAATCCCCGACTCCAGCACGACCCTGAGAATCGCCATGTTTGAGTTTGCTTTCGACGCGTAGCAAAACTTGATCGGGCGATCGACTACGTCAGCAGCGAGTTGCAGACGCTTGATGTTGTCGCGAATACGAGCTTCGGAAAATACGAACAGCGGCGAGTTGAATTCCTTGACGAGTTCCAGTGTGTCGACACCGTTAACGATCAGGTGGTCGTTGCGCACTTCGAGGTAACCCGGTATCGACCACGCGGGACACAAAGAGGCTAATCCAATAGACATTCTCAGTTTATTTTTAGCCGCGGATATACGCGGATGAACGCGAATCAGAATTAATTGTTTTTGTTTTATTTCTGATCCGCGTTCATCTGCGTGTATCCGCGGCTAGTATTCTTCCTTAATTTGATTTAACGAAATTGTAACTCAGCGTTCCACTAACTCTGACGGGCTCGCCCATCAACAACGTAGGCGAGAAGCGGGCCAAACGTGCCGCAGCGACAGCCGTCGCTTGCAGGTGCTGTGGACCAGACACTGCGCGCGCATCGACTACCGATCCCTGCTCATCGACCAGAATCGCAACAATCACGACGCCATTCGCGTCGCCCGCCGGAGCTTCCGGCACCGGCATGTAAATCGCTTTGCCATTCAACATGCCGCCGTTAATCGGTCCCTTCTTTCCTGGCTCTGTTCCCGGCGCTTGTCGAGTGTTCGGAGTGACAGGGGCGGCGTTTGCGGGTGTGGCAGGTTCTGTTGCCGGCACAAGATTCTCGCCTTCGGGCTGGACCGTATTCTGGGTGTTGGGATCCAGCGGCTTCTCCTGTGGATTTGGATTCTGTTGGTCCGGATTTGTGCTGGCCACAGTCTTCGGCGGCTCCATCTGTCGCTCTGGTAAAACGAACGAACTGAGAAACTTTTCATCCAGCGCCTCATCCTTCTTGTTGTTGAGTGAAACGATCGCGTAGAAACGTTTCCTCGTTACGAAGGCATTGACTGATCCATTCAAGTCGCCGAGTGTGATCTTGTATGACCTGCCGGTGTGACCATGAAAAGGACGGCTGTTCACGAGAATCATTTTCATGAGCGTCTCTTTAGATCGAACCTTTGCAGGAAAGAAAGATTTGAAGGCGTCGATGTAGGAGTTGAAGCGCGCAAATTCCGTGTATTGCGCCGGATCGGATTTGATACCGCTCAACGATGCGATGGCGAGCACTGGTCCGGCATTCGAGGTCGCCATGTAGAGCCGCGCGTTCAGCTCCATCTTGTGATACGGAAACGTCGTTGATTCCGTGGTCGGGTTCTTCGGCATCAAGACAGTGAATTCTTCGTTTTCAGGACTTAACGTTGCCCATTCAGCCCAGGCTTCGGCGGGTTTTTGCGCACGAGCCGCGACCGCGAAAGCGGCTAAGAGAATGCTCGCCAGCACCAAATGTAAACGACGAGAATGCATGTCATTACCTCCTCAACTTTTTAAGCGTGACCACGTGGAGAGTTGGTACGGCGACTCTATTCTGCAGGCTGGGAGACTGTCAAGACGTCTAAAGGATTTCCGTTGCGCCGTTGCGCCGCCGCGTGAGAAATCTTTCGTGAACGCTCAAAGTTGTTTCTCACGCAGCGGCGCAACGGCGCAACGGAAGATCAGGCTTAAAACACTTTTGTTCGTTCCATTTCCACCAGAACACGCCGCAGGATCTTTCCTGACGGAGACTTCGGGATTTTGTCGACAAATTCAAGATGCCGGATGCGCTTGTGTGGCGCGACGCGCTCGGCGACAAATTCCATTATTGCTTCAGGCTCCGCCGGTTCTCGCAAGACGATGATGCCCTTCGGCACTTCGCCTGCTTCTTCGTCCGGATACGGAATCACTGCCGCATCAGCAACGCACGGGTGCGTCAACAACACTGCTTCAAGCTCGGCGGGTGGCACCTGAAATCCCTTGTACTTGATCAACTCCTTCGCACGATCGACGATGAAGAAGTGCCCGTCTTCGTCGTAATACCCGATGTCGCCCGTGTGTAGCCAGCCTTCGGGATCGATTGTCTGCGCGGTCGCGTCGGGCTTGTTCAGGTAGCCGGTCATGATCTGCGGACCACGCATACACACCTCACCCTTCTGTCCGGGACCGAGTTGCTCACCTGTTTCGAGATCCACGACTTTGCATTCGGTGTTCGGCGCCGGAACGCCAACAGAACCAAATTTAACCGGCAACGGCGGCGCGGGCGATGAGTGCGTGACGGGGCTTGTCTCGGTCATGCCATAACCCTGACGGACGCTACATCCAAGCCGCTCCATACATGCACGCGTCAGATCTTCGCCAAGCGGCGCCGCTCCAGAAAAGATCGTGTGCAGTTTCGGTAACTTATAATTGTCGACGACCGGGTGCTTGGCGAGTGCGAGTACGATCGGCGGCACGAGATGGGCCAGCGTCACTTCGTAGTCCTGCGCCGTTTTCAGGAACGACTCGAGCTCGAAACGCGGCATCATCACGACTGTTGCGCCGCTGTAGAGTCCCATGTTCAAAACGACAACGAGACCGTAGATGTGGAAGAGTGGCAACACGCCGATTAGTATGTCAGCGTCGTTGAAGTAACACAGCCCTTCCATCTGCCGGAGGTTTGCGACGAGGTTGTAATGCGTGAGCATCACGCCTTTCGGCAGACCTGTGGTCCCGCTCGAATAGGGAAGAGCGATCAGATCTTCGCGTGCATTGATCTCGACTTGTTCCGCGCGACCGTTATCGACGAGCAGTTCGTCGAACGGTGTCGCACCGGGCAATGAGCCGAAGACGATTAATTCATCGAGGCCCGCTTTGTTGTCTGCTTCAAGCACCTTTTCCGCGCAGGCGGGCACGGTGATGAGAAAGCGCGCGCCGGAGTCTTTCAGTTGATGACCGACCTCGTAACGTGTGTAAAGCGGGTTGATTGGTGTGACGATTCCGCCTAAAGTCGCCACCGCATGAAACGCGATGCCATACTCCGGACAGTTTGGGCTTAAGATGCCGCAGACGTCACCTTTCCTGAAGCCACGTTCGGAAAGATTGTGGGCCACGATGCTGATCGAGTCAGCGACCTGTTGGTAAGTGAACGTGCGTCCGGTCGGCCCGTCAATCAGCGCGGGCTTATCGCCGAGCTCTTTTGCGCGATGCAGCACCAACGGCGTAAGCGCAGTCTCGGGTATGGATACATCGGGATACGGTCCTTTAATAATCATCTCTGTTCTTACAGGATTCGGGATTTTGCAGGATTTACAGGATAACAGCATAATCAAACCTCTGGAAAGAGAAAATCCAAAAATGCCTGACCCCCTCAACATCATCTGCCTCGCCACGTATTTCAAAGGCGCTGATTTCATTCGCGAATGCAAAGCTCAAGGCTGTCGCGTGATTCTGATCACGAAAGAGAAGGTGCTCCACGAGGACTGGCCACGCGAGAGTCTCGACGATCTGATCGCCGTTCCTAATGACGCTGGACCACCGCTGTTCATCGACCTGCTGGCGTTTCTCGGGCGGAAGATGAAGATCGATCGAGTGGTTGCGCTCGAAGAGTTCGACGTTGTTACGGCTGCATTGATGCGCGAGCATTTGTGCCTGCCGGGTTTGAGCAGCTCGGGTGCGAAGGTGTTTCGCGACAAGTTGTCGATGGCGGTTCATAGCCAGTGCGCGGGCATTGATGTACCGGAATTCGTGCCGCTAGTGAATTCGGAAGAAGTTGACGAATTCATGCAGCGAGTGCCTGGACCGTGGGTGATCAAGCCACGTTCGGATGTTTCTGCGATTGGGATTCGCAAGGTTAGTGAGCCGGAAGAAGTGCGGCGCGCGATGCATGAGATGAATGAGCGTGAGAACCTGCGTGAGCGTGCGTCTTATTACGTGCTCGCGCGGTTTGTTGCCGGTGAGGTGTTTCACGTTGATTCGGTGGTGAATGATGGCAAGGTGATGTTTGCAGGGACGAATCAATATGGGCGTCCGCCGATGCAGGTGGCCCATCAGGGTGGGGCTTATATTTCGCGCACGTTGGAGCGTGGGTCGACTGACGAGAAGACGTTACTAGCAATTAACAAGAAGCTCATTCGCGCGCTTGGCTTGGAGCGTGGCGCTACGCACGCCGAGTTTATCAAGAGCGATGCTGACGGGAAGTTTTACTTTCTGGAGATCGCGGCGCGTGTTGGCGGTGCGTACATTTCAGACGTGCTTGAAGCTGCGTCGGGCGTGAATCTGTGGCGCGAGTGGGCCAGGTTGGAGATCGCAGACGGAAAGGGACCGTCGAAGATCAAGCCGCTGCGGAAAGAATATGCCGGGATCATCCTGTCACTCGCGAAACAGGAAACCCCTGACACCTCAAACTACGCAGACGAAGAGATCATCTACCGCGTGAAGAAGCGCCACCACGCCGGTCTCATCATCCGCTCCTCACGACTCGATCGAATCAACGAGCTCCTCGCCAACTACGGCCAGCGCTTCGTCGAAGACTTCGTCGCCGTCGCGCCCCCACCGGAACGGCCGGAATAATTTGTTCATTTTCGGCAAGGAGTGGCAGAACCTCATATAGCAGAGGAAATGGGGCTTCTGTTTGTAAGCGCTTGCAAACGCTTATTGAGCATGCCTTTCAACTCGCGAAGGTTCTCATATTCGGGACAATTATGAACTGCTAGATCGAAATGTAAGGCAGTACCTTTCTTTCTACAGAGAATTACTCGTTTCCCAAGAGCATGGGCGAAACCAACTTCGTAGTACACACTGGGTCGGGATCCAGTTAAATCTGCGATCAAGAATTCTGAAGTGGCGATTTCGTCGAGAATTCGCTTGGTTATCATGTCTTCGTGCTCGATATCGTCAGATCGCAAAGCCTGAATACCGAAAGCCTCGAAGCTGGATCGAATTGCATCTCGAGTGTCGTCCAATTCAGGGTGGTCTGGATCCATCCACATCATGATGAACGCAGTGTTGGGACGGTACTTAGGTAAGTTTAAGTTCGATTTCAAAGGTGAAGAAACCGTTTGCGTAGCACCGGATCCGATCAGTTCTAAAATCTTTAGCGTAGCTTCGTACGTCTGCCGAAAGAGTCGTTGAGCTCGCGTAATACCCATATCTACTTCGGTCTGCTCAGCAGGACTGACACCAAATACTGTACCTTCATCATGGATAGCTTCCGGCGCGCGATAAATATATTTCCGAAAATAAAGGGCTGCGCGCATTGTTTTTGTATACGTCACGATCTCCCGTTGGTCCGCATCATCGAGCAGCGGTGATTGTCTGACCGCAACGGCAAGCTTCGACATCACTTCGATTAAATCGTTAGCTATTTCTACACCAAGTTGTCTATCCCCCTCCGTCATACGCGACCAATACTCTCTATCAATCCGGTATGCTTCACCCTCGGAAAGCCCCTTAACTGATTCTTGCATCAGCTTGTGGGCGTTTTGAAAGTATTGGTCAGCTTTATGATAAACATCATCAAGTTCAGTCTTAAGTTGATGGACATCTTGAGGCATGGTGTCTCCCATCTCTTATCCACATCTCATTTCGACGGTTTATCGGGAACTAGCTGTAGATGATGAGCTGTGGTTTCAGTCGCGACCGAGCCAGTAAAAGGGGCGGCGCCTTTGATTCGCTACCGCCAGAATTCGAATTTGATCCGGCCTGATCGAAAACATAATACTGTAAGGAAAACCCTTTAAGACTTTGCACCTAATGTTTTCGATAACAATAGGTGAAGCTTCGGGGTAGTCATGGATATGGGCTACCCCGCCTTCCACAGCGCTCAGAAAGCGAAGACCTAATCCTGTTCTCTCGTTGTCAAGGAAAATAGCTGCGTCATTTAACTCAAATTCCGCGAGCTGGTGGAAGCTCACTTTTCGTTTCATGAAATTCTAGCCTTGGCATCCCTAAAAACGTCTTCCGCGTCGCGCATCGAGGCTCTTCCAGAATCAAGATCGTCGTCACGGCGGACAGCTTCCTCAGCCCACAACCTCTTGATCTCTTCTTCAGAGAGTTCCTCAAGGCTGCGGAGCAGTTTTTCGGCGAGTTCTGCACGCGCTTGTGGATTAAGTTTTAAGGCCTCACTTTCAACTTGTTCGTTCGTCATCTCGCTCCTTTCGCACGGGCAGTGTCACTTGTGACGGACGTTGATTGCAAATACTTATCTAACCAGTCCAACACAGTGTGGAACCAGAGCTGGGAGTTTTGGGGTTTTAGGACCCAGTGCCCTTCGTCGGGAAAGGTCAGGAACTTGGAATCGATGCCTTTGCGCTGCACGGCGGTGAACAACTGCATGCCTTCACCGATCGGCACGCGATAGTCCAACTCACTGTGAATGATCAATATCGGGGTGTTGAAGTTCTGCACGAATTTGTGCGGTGACCAGCGCGTGTACATTGCCGGGTTGGACCAGGCTGGTCCCTTGAACTCCCATTCCGGAAACCACAGTTCTTCAGTCGTGCCGTACATGCTTTCGAGGTTGTAAACACCGTCGTGCGACACGAGCACTTTGAACCGGAACCGCGGATCGTTGTTGTGACCGAGGATCCAGTTGACCATGTAACCGCCATAGCTCGCGCCCGCCGCGCCGATGCGACTGCGATCGATGAACGAGTTGCGACGCAGCACGTCCGCAACACCGTTCATGATGTCAACGTAAGCTTTCCCGCCCCAGTCGCCGCTGATCTCATTGACAAACTGTTGCCCATACCCGGTCGAGCCGCGCGGGTTCGGTGCAAAGACGACGTAGCCCGCATTAGCAAACACCTGCGGATTCCAGCGATAGCCCCAGTTGTCGTTCCATGCGCTCTGTGGTCCACCGTGAATCAACACGAGGAGCGGATACTTTCGACTCGCATCGAAATTCGTGGGCTTCACGACGTAGCCGTGAATCTTGCGACCAACCGCGCCGGTCCACTCGACCTCTTCCGCCGGTTTCAGATTCGCACGGGCCATCAACTGCGAATTCGCAGAGCTCAAGGCCGTTAATCCGCTGCCATCAATGTTCGCTTTGTAAATCTCAGCCGGTGATGCCATCGTGCTCGACGAGAATACAAACGATCGGCCGTCAGGCGTGATCTTCAGACTCGACGCAAAAACATTCGCAAGAATCTTCTCCGGCGCGCCACCGCTGAAAGGTATCTTGAAGATCGGACTCTTACCGCGTTCTCCGGCAGTGAAGTAGATCGAGTTTCCATCAGGCGAAACGACCAGCTCATCGACTTGCTGGTCGAAACCCTTCGTCAACTCGACACTCGCGCCCGTCGCGCGGTTATATGCCATCAGGCGCCAGCGATCCGCTTCGAAACCCGCAGTCGCTTGCGAGCGATACAGGATAAACTTGCCGTCGCGCGTGTAGACTGGGCCAGCATCGTAGCCTCTGTTGCGCACAGTGATATTCTTCGCAGGACCACCGTTCAGCGGCGCGACGTAGATGTCGCTGTTGGTTGAAATAGCTTCGACTTTGTCAGGATTGCGGAGATATGCGATCTCGGTCGAGTCAGGCGAGAAGGCGTAATCGACACCTGATGCGGCTGCGTATGGTGGCGAGTCGAAGTCGCCGGTTGTCAGATCGCGTGCAGTGCCGCCCTTACTCGAGACGACGAACACATGCGTGCGTTTGACGTCGCGCCACTCGTCCCAGTGTTTGTAGAGTAGTCGCGTGACGATGTGGGCCTTGACCTTGCTGCTTTCCGCTTGCTCGTCGCGCTTTTTGTTGCACTCGTCGTCGTTGCAGTCGGGATAGACGTCTGACGTGAACGCGATCCACTTGCCGTCAGGCGACCAGACGGGTGCGGCGGCGCCGCTCGAGATCTTCGTGACTTGCTCTTTGTTGTCGCCATCGTCATCCATAACCCAGACCTGGCTGCCGGTTGTGAATGCGATCTTCTTTCCGTCAGGCGACCAGCGCGGTGCGCTTGAGGATTTATCGCCGGAGGTCAACTGCTTCAGGCCGCTGCCGTCGATTTGCACGACGTAAATATGGTTGACGACGCGGTTAGCGTCGAAATTGACGTCGCCGATCGTAAACGCGACACGCCTTCCGTTTGGCGAGACTTGCGGGTCGGCCACGCGACGTACCTTGAGCAAATCTTCGATCGTGTAAGAACGGTTTTGGGCCGCGGCGAGCGAGCACAGACCGATTAACAAAAGAGTAAAAGCAGCAACAAAACGCTTCATGGATCTTCCTCTAGCAAATGAAATTTTGGTTCGATTGGGAAAGCGTGAGTATTATGCCACAGATGAACGCGGATAAACGCGGATCTGCAAACCGAAACTTATGATTCGCCGGATTATTGTCGCTCTTGTGAGACTAGCGTTGAGGATCTACTTTCAGCGCATCGAGGTTACAGGTGTCGAACGTGTTCCGCTCGAGACGCCCGTTATCTTCGTCCTCAATCACCCGAACGCGCTCGTCGATCCGGTATTCCTTCTGTGCCTCGCGCCGCGAGATGTTTCATTTCTCGCCAAAGCGCCACTCTTTCGCATGCCCGTCATCGGTTATCTGGTCAAACAACTCGATTCACTCCCGGTTTATCGACGCCAGGACGAAGGCGAAGACGTAACGAAAAATCAGGAAACATTCATCGCCGCTCGCAAGCTACTCGCCCGTGGTGGAACGATCGGAATCTGCCCGGAAGGCATCTCGCACGATAAACCAGGATTACAACCGATCAAAACCGGCGCGGCACGGATCTCACTCGCCGCCGTCTCAACCGGCGAAGTCCGCGAATTGAAGATCGTTCCGGCCGGACTCTATTACACTTCGAAAACACGCTTTCGCAGCGACGCACTGCTCTACTTCGGCAATCCGATCAACGTTGAACCAACTACACTCGAACCCGACGGCACACCGCCGCGCGACGCCGTTCGCAAACTCTCGAGCCAGATCGAAAAGGCCCTGCGCGAAGTTATCCTCGACGCGAAACACGAAGAAGAGCTGCAAACAACCGCGCGCGCCGAACGCATCTTCTCGTCTGCGTCGAATAACGGTGAAGAGGACAGCCTGAAAGACGAGCTGGTTTTGCAACAACGCTTCATCAGAGCTTATCCGATCGTGCAGCAACTCCAACCGGATCGTCTGCGCCGACTCGAAACGAGAATGATGCGCTTCGAAGAAGAATTGAATCAGGCGGGTGTCGATCCGGAGGAGCTGTCACCGCCCGGTTCAACGTCGAGAGTGCTCGTCGCGATCGTCCGCAGGTTGACTCAGTTTCTGCTGATGCTTGGACCAGCCCTCATCGGCACGATCACGCATTACCCGGCTTACAAACTGGGCGGCCTTCTCGCAACCAGACTCTCGCGTGACTCAGACGACGTTATCTCAACCGTCAAGATCATCTCAGCGATGCTCTTGTTTCCACTCACGTGGATCGTCTTGACTGTTTTGGCTTATTTCTTTTCCGGCTGGTTGCTCGGTCTACTAGTGCTCACCGTTGTTCCGGTTTGCGGTTATCTCGCGATCGTCTTCTACGAAGAACTGGACAAATCTATAGCCGGCCTGCGCGTGCTGATGTTTTTCCTGGTGAGGAGGAGATTCTTTGTGAGGCTCCTGGCCGAGCGAAACGCAATACGAAACGAGATCGTTGCGCTCGGCAAAGAAATTCCGACTGCCACTGAATAGATTTGGATTAGTGAGCAAGCGCGGTATTAGAACAAGTGGGACTTAGTAAGCGCGAATACGAATGGCTTATTTCTTGCGCGCTTTACTACCCTTCTTCGATGCTTTGCTGGTCCGCTTCTTCGAACCACCGCTGCGACCACTACTCACCGATCTTCCTTTGCGGCCTTCACTCGTCAGTTTACCTGCATCCATGAGTTGCTCGTAAGCTCCGCGAACAACATTACGCGCGACCTTGAGCGTGTTGGCAAGTTCACGTTCGCTTGGTAGCAACGTGCCCGCTGCCAGCTCACCTGCCTCGATCAGCGTATTGAGTTGTTCCCGAATCTGCCGGGTCATGGATTCCGGTCTCTTTCGGTTGACACGAACATTGATCCTTGAAGCCATCGTTAACTCCCTTCCGTCTGCGTTCAAATTGTGGGGGTTCGTTAGGGATTCTATGCACCGATCATACGGGTGTCAAACAGTTTTCTCTTCAATATGAAAAGGTTAGACCACCGTGAACTTGTCGTGATAGTGCGATTAGCGAATAGGCACACTTAGACCATGCTTGCGAAGGACCTCCAAAGCACGGTCCAACGGGAGCGCTTCGACCGTTCTGCCTCTGCCGGAAGTCGTTGTGGCCCTAAACATTGAGTTGTAGATCGCCTCTTCCGTGGACTCGATAACAGCAAGGAACAGCGGTGAGACAGCATCGTTTGCGAGTGTTTTGACTGAGCGAGGCAGGTTTCGCTCGGTTTGATTGAGAGTTTTGATGCGGACGTCGGCTGCGGTCGAGAAAGCCACAGCGTAATCGCCACTTCCGTTGCTCCCGGCGGCGCCGGTCCGGGCGAGGCCCATCATCGCCCGGGCCGCCATGCGGTTGAGATTCCTGGCGTCGAGCGGCGCATCGGTCGCAATCACGATGATTATTGAGCCGTCAGGCTGGCTGGCGGGCGGTTCGGTGAGCTCGTCCTTTAAATAATAGCGACCTAATTCGCGGCCCACCGGAGCGCCGTTGATGGTCAGAACTCCACCAAAGTTTGATTGCACCAAAACTCCCACAGTGAAACCGCCAAGCCGGGCCGGAAGTTTGCGTGACGCGGTGCCGATGCCGCCTTTGAAGCCGAACGCCACGGTTCCGGTGCCCGCGCCGACCGATCCTTCCGCTATTGCGCCGCTTTTCGCGCCTTTTATGGCTGAGAATACGTCGTCGCGCGATATGTGGCGTCCACGAATATCGTTGAGATAGCCGTCGTTCGTTTCTGCGACGAGTGGATTGATCGACTGCACATCTTCGTTGCCGGGAAGTGCAAGCATGTAGTCGATTAAGAAGTCGGCGACGCGCGGAACGGCGAGGGTCGAAGTCAGCAGGATCGGTGTTTCGATTTCGCCCAGTTCGTTGACTTGAGTCGAACCGGCGAGTTTGCCGAAGCCGTTTCCGACGAAGACTGCGCCCGGCACCTTCTCGCGAAAGAGATTGCCGCCGTGAGGGAGGATTGCCGTGACGCCGGTGCGGATGTTGTCACCCCGGATGATCGTCGTGTGGCCGACGAGTACGCCGTCGACGTCTGTGATCGCGTTGAGTGGGCCAGTGGGCAAGACGCCGACGATGACGCCGGCCTCGCGCGCGCGTGGTCTGTTCTGAGTTTGAGACGACGTTGCCATGAGGCAAACGAAGATTAGCACACAGATTACACGGATCATTTTAGTCATAGGCTATTCGAAGGCGCTCTTCTCTGTGCAACCTCTGTGTTCTCTGTGTCTCTGTGGTTAACTGAATTCGCGGCAAATCTCACCACGGAGACATAGAGAACACAGAGGTTGCACAGATAAGAGCGATTAAACGGATTTGGGCTCGACAGGGTGGTTCCCCTCCTGCCAAGCATCCCAGCCGCCGATCAGCGCTCGGGCTTTGGTCCATCCTGCTTGTCGGAGTTCCTGCGCCACACGGGCGCTGGTAGCTTCGTTTGGTCAAGCGCAGTAGGCGATCAGCCATGCCTCCTTCGGCAGATTCAATTCCTTAGCTTGTATCGCTACGTTCTCGGGTGACATGCGCACTGAGCCTTTAGCTTGCAAGTCGCTCGTCTCGCGACTTCGTTCGGTGCGTACGTCGAGGAGAACTACTTGATCTCCCGATTTCTGTAGTTCTTCCAATTCTTCAAAGGTGATGCTCTGCTTTCCGACTGACGGCGCCGTCTCGATCACAGGCAAAGAACGCGATTCTTTCACGATCACGGGTTCCGGTGTCGGCGCTGGTGAAGGCTCAAACGGTTCAGGCTTCGGTTCCGTCTTGCCAAAACGCGTGAGCAACATTGGCGATGTGCCGTGAACCACGATCGATATCATCACGATCAGAGCTGTGACACGAAACAGTTGATCGCTGCCCGGCACGCCGGCAAACACCGGCAGCAGTACTAATAGCAAAGAGCTGAGTCCACTCGGTCCGAACCACGCGATCAACAGTCGACCACGACGATCGACGCGCGAACCGATCATGGTGAGCAGATAAATCGGGATCCGGATGAATGTCGCGAAAACCGCGAAGATTATCGTGCGCGAATTGAGACCCGTAAAGCCTGTCCAGATCAACGAGCTGCCAAAGATCACAAACGTGAACAACAAGAGCATCTCGGCCGTCACGCCGCCATACTCGATAAAGCAGTCACATAGCTCCACGTCGAGCGCGGCGATCGTCAAACCCGCGGCGAAGGCTGCGAGAAAGCCACTGCCGTGAAGTGCTTCTGCCGCCGCGTATGCCGAGAAAGCGACGCCGAGTGAGTAGAGCGATTCATAATCTCGTCGGACGCCGGTGCGTTTGCGTATCAAGTCGAGCGCTGACACTGCGAGCAATCCAATCGCGACGCCCGCGCCTGGGCCAAGAATAAAAAGTCCGAAGCCCATCTTTGCCAGATGGCCGGACCCGAAATCGTGCGGACCTGTTAAAGCGATCGCAATCACGACGATCGGAAGTAACACAGCGTCGTTGAGACCACTCTCGAGTTGCAGCGCCTGGCGCGCGGTGGGCGAGATGTCGCGACGTCGCAGCAGTCCACGCAGCAACACCGGATCTGTTGAAGCCAGCGCGGCGCCGAGAATCGTGGCAAAAGCCGGTGAGATGCCGAGTAGCCACCAGGCCGCGGCGGCCGTCAGTGCGGCGCAAAGGATCGTGCCGGGACCCAGCATACGAAACGCGAGGCCCGCGTGGCGTTTGACCTCCGTTGTGTTAAGAGTTACAGCATCCGTGAATAGAACGAGAGTCAAACTCAGCGTCGCCACAACGCGCAGAATCGACGATTCGAGCGTCATATTGAAGACGCCGAGCCCTGCGGGCCCGAGTGCGGCGCCGATGAATATAAAGACGGCAACCTGCGGCAAACCGGTTCTATCGACCAGTCCAGACAGCAGTGCCGAGACAATGATGACGATCCCGATTAAGGCGAGACCCGCTACCAACTGTTCCGCAGTCATTTGTGGCCCATCCTAACGGTAGCCACAAAAAAGCACAAAGCACAAACTATTTTCTGCGATCTCTGCGTACCTCTGCGATCTCTGTGTTGAAATAGCGCTTTAACGCAGAGATCGCAGAGGTACGCAGAGATCGCAGAGATCGCAGAGAAAATACTTTGCACCTTTTGTGCCTTTTTGTGGCAAAATCACGCCCCGAGTAACCGCCTTTTCAAAACCGACAAAGTAAGGATTCCAATGAACCTTTCACCACTGGATTGGACGGTAATTGCCGCGTATTTCCTTTTCAATCTCGGTATCGGGCTCTACTACGCTCGCAAAGCGACCGGCAGCACCAGCGAGTTCTTCCTATCCGGACGCAACGTGCCGTGGTGGCTCGCGGGAACGTCGATGGTCGCCACGACCTTTGCGGCTGACACACCACTCGCCGTCACGGGCTTCGTCGCCAAGAACGGCATCGCCGGCAACTGGCTCTGGTGGAACTTTGTCATGAGCGGCATGCTCACCGTCTTTCTTTACGCGCGATTGTGGCGACGCGCCGGCGTGATGACTGACATCGAGTTTGCCGAGCTTCGTTACTCAGGCAAGCCGGCGGCGTTCCTGCGTGGCTTTCGTGCTCTGTACCTTGGCCTGCCGATCAACTGCATCATTCTCGGTTGGGTCAATCTAGCGATGGTGAAGATTCTCGAGATCACGTTGGGAGTGACTAAGAGCGGCGCGATCAAGATCGTGATCGGGATGCTCATCTTCACTGCCTTCTACACGACGATCTCAGGCTTGTGGGGCGTGCTCGTTACTGATCTTTTTCAGTTTGCACTAAAGATGGGAATGGTCATCGTGCTCGCGATCCTTGCTGTTAATGCAGTTGGTGGCATCGATCAGTTGAAGTCCAAGATCACTGCGATGGATGGAGGTTCCGGATCGCGTCTCGCTTTCTTTCCCGAGTTCGATTCCATCTGGATGCCTGCTGTCACGCTGTTTGTGTACCTCGGTGTGATTTGGTGGTCCACCTGGTATCCCGGCGCTGAGCCCGGCGGTGGTGGCTACGTGGCCCAGCGCATCTTTTCCGCAAAAACCGAAAAGGACGGGCTGTTCGCGACGCTATGGTTCAACATCGCCCATTATGCTCTGCGTCCCTGGCCGTGGATCCTCACGGCGCTCGCTTCCCTCGTTCTTTATCCGAACCTCGTTGATAAAGAAGGTGGATATATCCAGACGTTGATGGATCCGAACGTGTTTCCGACATACCTGCGCGGCTTCATGCTGGCGGCATTCGCAGCAGCGTACATGTCGACGATTGGCACGCAACTCAACTGGGGCGCGTCGTACGTCATCAACGATTTCTACCGCCGCTTCATCGAACGATCGAAGGGTGAGAAACACTACGTCGTCGCTTCGCAGGTCGTGACGGTGTTACTGATGATTGCATCGGTGGTCATCACGTTCTTCATGGATTCGATCGGCGGCGCGTGGAAGTTACTACTCGTTACCGGCGCGGGAACGGGTACGGTGTTGTTGCTGCGCTGGTTCTGGTGGCGCATCAATGCGTGGTCGGAAGTGTCGGCGATGATCACTGCGGCAGTTGTTTCGATCTTCCTGCAGACAGGGCTGAAATGGAACACCGACTTGCCGCGTGACTTCGCTTACGTGATGCTGGTGACCGTTGGGATCACTACGATCGTCTGGGTCGTAGTAACGTTTATCACTCAGCCCGAGCCGCGCGAGAAGCTTATTTCTTTCTATCGTCGCGTCAGACCCGAAGGCCCGGGCTGGACCGAAGTCGCTGCTGAAGCAGGACTGGCAGAGTCGCATGCGCAGGGCCGGTTGTCATTACAGTTTGCAAATTGGATACTGGGTTGTGCTCTGATTTATGGTTCCTTGTTTGGCATAGGCAAGTTGATATTCAAGGAGTGGGGCGCAGGATTGCTATACTTGCTGGTCGCGATTGTGGCAGGGGCGCTGATCTCACGGAACCTCTCGCGTGGAGAGATGACTGCGGAGACGCTCCAACTTGAACATGCCGAAGAACCTGTTTAGTGAAAGCTTAGTCTTCGCCGTCGATTTAGGAGGCACACATTTACGAGTAGCTCTCGTCGATGATAACGGGAGAATACTCAAACAGACGAAACAGGAAACGCCGAAAGGTGATTCCGCTGAGGTCGTTGTCGCTGCGCTTGTTGCCGCCGCACAGAACTGGGATAGCTATAAACAATCCGTCGTTGCTGCTTCGATCCTCGTGCCGGGCGCGGTCGACTGCGATAAAGCTGTTGTATTGCAAGCGCCAAACCTTCCTTCGTTAGTCAACTATCCACTCAAATCAGAATTAGAGAAGAGACTCGGCTGGCCCGTGTTTCTCGAAAACGACGCGAATGCCGCGGCTGTCGGTGAGATGTGGCTTGGTGCGGCGCGTGGATGTCGAGATGTGGTGAGTGTCACCCTCGGCACGGGTGTTGGTGGCGGTGTGATCCTCGACGGAAAGCTGTGGCGCGGCTCGCATGGATCGGCTGGTGAGATTGGGCACACGACTGTCGATCCGTTTAGCGGATTGAAGTGCAAGTGTGGGAACACTGGTTGTCTGGAGTTGTTTGCGTCCGCGACCGCGATCGTGCGGATGACGAAGGAGAGTTTGTCGGAGTTTCCTGAGTCGCGATTGAAGAGTTGTGAGCTTACGGCTGAGAAGGTTTATGAGGCTGGTAGAAATGGCGATGAACTCGCGCTCGCGGTGTTCAAGCGTTTTGGGGTGTATTTGGGGATTGGGCTCGCGAATCTGATCAATCTGATCGATCCGCAGATCATTGTCATTGCCGGTGGGGCTGTGAATGGTTGGGATCTGTTTGCTGAGGAGATGTACCGGCAGGTCGAGGAGCGCGCGTTTCGCACGACCGCGCAGCAGGTGAAGATCGCGCGGGCGGAGTGTGGCGACAATGCCGGATTGCTGGGCGCGGCTCGGCTGGCGAGAGGTAGTTTGTGACTGCGTTAATAATTCACGGCCACTTCTATCAACCACCACGCGAGAATCCATGGACCGGCGAAGTCGATGCAGAGCCGAGCGCCGCGCCGTTTCACGATTGGAACGAGCGCATACACGCCGAGTGTTACGCACCAAACATCGTCAATTACCCGCTTATCAGTTTTAACTTCGGACCGACGTTGCTCTCGTGGCTCGAGAGTCATCATCGCGGCACGTACTTACGAATCTTAAACGCCGATCGGGAGAGCGCTGCGGCGCGTGGTGGTCACGGCAACGCGATTGCACAAGCTTACGGTCACGCGATTCTTCCACTCTGCAACGAACGTGATCGACTAACACAGGTTCTTTGGGGTCTTGCGGACTTTCGCTATCGGTTCGGTCGTGAAGCGGAAGCGCTCTGGTTGCCCGAGACTGCTGCCAACGATCAAGTGCTCGCACTGCTAATCGAACAGGGTATGCGTTACGTGATCCTCGCGCCAAATCAGGCGAAGGGTGTTGTTGATACTTCAAAGCCTTATCTCTTCCGTCATCCTGATGGATCGAAACGCTCGATCGCAGTTTTCTTCTACAATGGACCACTCGCGCGTGCGATCGCTTTCGAACGCGCCCTTGCCTCGAGCCGTGGACTCGTCGAGAAATTCGTCAGCGCTGGTGGCGAGCTAGTGAACGTCGCGACAGACGGCGAGACTTACGGCCATCACTTTAAATTCGGCGATCTGTGTCTGACACATGCGTTGAAGGTTGAAGCGAAGTCCGCTGGCTTTTGGATCACGAATTACGCGCAGTATCTCGATCATCATCCAACGGAGACAGAAGTCGAGATCGATAATGGTCCGGATGGTGAAGGTAGTTCGTGGAGTTGCGTGCATGGGGTTGGACGTTGGTCGCGCGATTGTGGCTGTCAGACCAATGGTGAACCAAGCTGGAACCAGGCCTGGCGAACGCCTCTGCGCACAGCACTGAATTTCTTGCGTGACGATGCCGCTGAGAAATTTGAACAAAGTGGGTTATTACGCGATCCCTGGGCGGCGCGTAACGACTACATCAAAGTGATCCTGGATCCGAAACACCGAGGCGAAGGGGTTGACCCGCGCGTCTGGGACCTGCTTGAAATGCAACGAAGCTCACTGCTGATGTTCACGAGTTGCGGCTGGTTCTTCTCCGATCTCGCCGGCATCGAAACGATCCAGGTGCTTCGCTACGCCGCACGGGTCATAGATTTAATGAACAAACTCGGCCTCGACCCTCCGGAAAAAGAATTCCTGGAACTATTGTCCGAGGCAAAGAGCAACCGCCCCGAAAAGGGCACCGGATCCGATCTCTTTATCCGTATTATCCGCGGCTAATGACCACAATTCTCGGCGACATCGACCTGCATCTCTTCGGCGAGGGCCGCCACGAAGAGATCTATAAAAAACTCGGTGCGCACGTCACGAAAGCCGGCCGCACCAAAGGCGTCGCGTTCGCCGTCTGGGCGCCACACGCGCGGGCCGTCAGCGTCGTCGGCGATTTCAACGCTTGGAACGGCAAGGACCACCGGATGCAACGCCTCGGCAACTCAGGCGTCTGGGAGCTCTTCATTCCGAAACTCACCGCCGGCAATCTCTACAAGTTCGAAATCCAGTCGGCAAGTGGTCCACCGCTATTCAAAGCCGATCCATACGCGCAACACACAGAAGTTCCACCTGACACTTCATCGATCGTCTACGACTCGAAATACAAATTTCGCGATGCAAAATGGATCAAGAGCCGCGCTGAGCATCAGTACTACCGCGAGCCGCTCTCGATCTACGAAGTACACTTCGGCTCGTGGCGTCGTAAAGTTGAAGACGAGAGTCGCCCGTTTACCTATCGCGAAATGGCCGAGCCGCTCGCCAACTACGTCACGGAGCTGGGCTTCACACACGTCGAGTTTCTGCCGCTCAAAGAACACCCGTATGGACCATCATGGGGTTACCAGGTCACTTACTACTACGCGCCCTCCGCGCGTTACGGCGAGCCCGACGATCTGCGTTATCTCATCGACTACCTGCACCAGCGCGGCATCGGCGTGATCATGGACTGGGTCCCGGCGCATTTTCCGAAAGACGCGTGGGCGCTCGGTCGCTTCGACGGCTCGGCTCTGTACGAGCATCTCGACCCGCGTAAAGGCGAGCATCCCGACTGGGGCACATACATCTTCAACTACGGTCGCAATGAAGTGCGCAATTTTCTCGTCGCGAATGCGCTCTACTGGTTCAACGAGTTTCACATCGATGGATTGCGCGTCGATGCAGTGGCGTCGATGCTTTATCTCGACTATAGCCGCAAGGAAGGCGAGTGGGAGCCGAACCAGTTTGGCGGGCGCGAGAACCTCGAAGCGATCGCGTTTCTGAAGGAGTTGAATGAAGTAACTCACCGCGCGTGTCCGGGGATCATCATGGTAGCGGAAGAGTCGACTGCATGGCCCATGGTCAGTCGTCCGATTTACGCCGGTGGCCTGGGGTTCGATTTCAAGTGGAACATGGGCTGGATGCACGACACTTTGAAATACTTCCAAACGGATCCGCTCTTCCGGGCAGGCAATCACAACAAGCTGACGTTTGGTCTGGTCTATGCGTGGAGCGAGAACTTCATCCTGCCGTTTTCGCACGACGAAGTGGTCCACATGAAAGGCTCTCTGCTGAACAAGATGCCCGGCACGACAGAGCAGAAATTCGCGACGCTGCGCGCGCTTTACGCTTACATGTGGGCGCATCCGGGGAAAAAGTTGTTGTTTATGGGTGGTGAGTTGGGACAGTGGCGCGAGTGGAACGAGACCGAGAGTTTAGACTGGCATCTGTTGGAAGATTCGCTGCACGGTGGTGTGCAGAAGCTGGTCCGGGATCTGAATCGCGTCTATGGACCAGAGAACGCGCTTTGGGAAGCGGATAGTGATCCTGCGGGTTTCGAATGGATTGACGTCGACAACGCTTTCGAAAACATCGTCGCCTTCCTTCGCCGCGCACCCGACACCGGCCGCGAAATCATCTGCGTGTGCAACTTCTCCGCCGTGCCGAAAAAAGGCTACAAAGTCGAGCAGTTAAGCAAGGACGCTTACGACCTCATCATCAACACCGACGCTGAAGTCTATGGTGGCCACAACGGCGTCTCCATCAATGATGGCCTTATCGATCTTCCTCCCCTAACCACCATCTGGCTCGCAAAGAAAACCAGTACACGAAAAAGCACAAAAAGCACAAAAAAGAAAAGCAAGCGATCTAATTAATTATTTTGTGCCTTTTGTGCCTTTTTGTGGCTAAAATGAATTGCCTTGTATGAGAAGTTCAAGGAGATAGACGGCACACATCCCTGGCGCAACGTTAGCCCTGACGGGTACGTCGACTATCAGGCTCGTTATCGCCCGCAGGGGCGTGTCCTTTATTTCAACTTCGCACTCGCCAAAGAGATGGGCCTCATTCCGCCGGACCATCGCGAGAGCATCACTAAAGATCTCGAACAGGTAATCCTCGACACTTTCTCACTCCAGATCATCAACGAATACGATCTCGAGCGCGGCAAGAAGTATCCGCCCGAGACCATCAAGCCGCATCCGTACATGGCGACGCGCTATCTCCAGATTCAACATCGCAGTCGCCAGGGCAAAACGTCAGGCGATGGTCGCAGCATCTGGAATGGATACATCAAAAGCGACAACCTGATATTTGACATTTCGAGTCGCGGCACGGGCGCAACGATACTGAGCCCCGGTGCGCAGCAGGCAGAAAAGCCACTGCCGACAGGTGATGAGTCTTACGGTTACTCCTCCGGGCTCGCAGATCTCGACGAGATGCTCGGCAGCGCAGTGATGTCTGAGATCTTTTATCGCCAGGGAATTCCGACAGAACGCTGCCTCGTCGTGATCGGATTTTCTGACACGTCCGCGATTGGCGTTAGAAGCGCCCCGAACCTCATCCGTCCCGCGCACATGTTTCGCTATCTCAAGCAGGGCCGTCACGAAGAGTTGAAAGCCTCAGTCGATTACTTCATCGATCGCGAGGTCGAGAACGGCTTCTGGGAAATTCCCGCTGATTCGAGTGATCGTTACACAAAAGCTCTCGATTACTTCGCCCGCTCGTACGCAAAACTCGCCGCCATTCTCGAAGAGGAATACATCTTCAACTGGCTCTCGTGGGATGGCGACAACATGCTCGCAAGCGGCGCGATTCTCGACTACGGCTCAATTCGACAGTTTGCGGCGAAGCACGATAAGTATCGCTACAACGACGTGGATCGTTATTCCGCTTCACTCGCCGAACAACGTGGCTGGGCGAGATCGCTGGTCCAGGTCTTCGCACAAACAATGGCCTTCGTCCAGTCGGGTGTAAAAGAGAACTTGAACAATTTCAAGAGTGCTGATTGTTTGCGCATCTTCGATGAGGCTTTTGAAAACGAAAGAGATCAGCGCCTGCTCTGGCGGATTGGTTTTACGCCGGAACAGATCACGTATCTGATGAACAATGCGCGCAAGGAGATCAGGGATTTCGATCGCAGCCTGCGCTATTTCGAAGACCGCAAAGTGAAGAAGGGAATCGAGAAGCTTCCCGACGGCTTCACGCACAGTCCCGTTTTCCTGATCCGCAATCTGCTGCGACTGCTTCCCGCGTACTACGTCGCACAAACGATCACTCGCGCAGACGACACGAGTGCGTACATGCCTGAAGAGGTTTTCTGCCGTATGATGGCGGCGTCGTATATCAGCAAGCGAGATTTGAAACCAACGGCGTCTACCGCATCACACGTCGAAGATTTTCAGCGCTGTTACCTGCGACTGGTGGCAGCGCTCGGTGGTCCATTCGACATGGTTTTGAAGACATTGCAGGAGCGCTCGGCAGTGATCAATCACCGTCATCGCATCACCGGCGACGCAGTCACGTGGATCATCGAAGAAGTCATCGCCATGAAAAACAAGATCAGGGTCGACGGTTTGCAGGAAGCGCTCGACGCCTTCATCGACTCACAAGTGCTGATCCCCGGCAAATGGCATCCCGTCCCTGCCGAACAACTCGAATCAAATACGCTCAAATCACAATTGCTGCAAAAGATCCACGAGAACCTCGAAATCTACAAAGAATCGATTTAATGGAAATGATCAACTGGGCTGAGGTGCGCGCGAAGTTTCCCGTTACGAGCAAGAGTGTCTATCTGAACACGGCCGCGGCTGGACCACTGGCAGAGTCGACTGCCACCGCGGGTCAGCTTTATTACGAGCAGATGATGAACGATGGCGACACTCACTGGGATGAGTGGCTCGCGCGTTGTGAAGAGATACGCCGGCAGGTCGCTGCGTTTATCAATGCTGAGCCGGAAGAGATCGGCTTCACGACGAACACGTCGAGCGGAATGAATCTGATCGTTGATGCACTCGAGAAGCACGGGGAGGTGATCTCATGCGACCTCGAGTTTCCAGTGACGACGATTCCGTGGATGCATCGCCGTATTCCCGTGCATTTTGTGAAGTCGGTTGACGGTGTAGTGCGGTCGGAAGATGTGCGTGCAGCGATGAACACGCGCACCGGGATCATCTCGATGAGTTATGTTCAGTTTTCAAATGGCTTTCGCAGCGATCTTGAAGAGCTCGCGAGCATCAAGGGTAATCATGCGCTCGTTGTTAATGCGAGCCAGGCGGCAGGTGCGTTTGAGATCGATGTGAAGCGAATGAAGATCGATGCATTGTGCTCGACGGGGCACAAGTGGATGCGATCGGGATACGGATCCGGATTTGTTTACATCAGCAAAGAGCTTCAAGCTGCGTCGCGACAACGGACCATCGGTTGGTTGAGTGTTCACGATCCATATGGAATGAGAAACGACGAGATACATCTGCGCCACGACGTTGCCTCGCGTGCCGAGATCGGGTGTTTACACTTTGCGGGTGTGTTTGCGTTGGGAGCATCGATCGAGTTGATGCAGTCGCTCGGCATCGAGCACATTCAAACGCGTGTGCTCGAGTTGAATCGAAAGCTGACGTCGCGACTCGATGAGATTGGCTGGAAAGTCAAATCGCCGCTTGCAGAAGAGAAGTCTCGCTCAGCAGAGACGCTCGTCGCCGCAGAAGATCCCGCGAAGATTGTTGCTCAACTGGCCCAACAAAACATCCTGGTCACTGAAAAACCGCAAGGCCTTCGTGTCTCCACCGACTTCTTCAACAACGAAGACGATATCGAACAACTAATCCGTAACTTATCTATGTAATCTGTGGCTGGGTTTTTTCTTTTTCGCGGGTGCCGTAGAATTCGAATCGCTAAAATTCCTGTGCGCGAGTGCGACGAACTTCTGCATGATCGGTGAATCATAGCCGTTACTCAACTGCGCGATCCCCAGCTCCCAGTTGATCTGCGCGCCCTCGATCCACCAGCGAATCAATCGCCCTTTTTCAACTTCGTCTTTCACTGACTGTAACGGCACGATCCCAACACCCATATCTTCTTCAACCATCCGCTTGATCGCCTGCTGTCGACTGAGCTCCATCGCAACTCGCAGCGACACCCCAGCCTGCGCAAAAAACTGATCGATCAACCGCCGCGTGTTCCCACCGCGTTCTCCAAGAATCAGTCTCTCACCGGCAAGCGTGTAAGCACTGACTGTTCGTTGCTTCGCGAGCTTGTGATGCGGAGACGCGATCGCCACCAGTTGATCCTCGCTCAAACGCTCAGTCTTGATGCCACGCACGTCAACCGGCAGCGAAACAAACGCTATGTCAACCTCACCCGCAAGAATCTGGTCCACCAGCACTTCGCTCGTTCCAGATGTCACTGAGATATCCGCCGCCGGATGCTGCTTGCGCAACTCCTTCAGAATCGACGGCAGTTGCTCAGTCAGGACCATCGCCGACGCACTACCAATCCGCAGTCGACCACGCTCAGCGCCCGCAAGCTCTGCGATCTCATCAAGCGCGGCGTCGTGTTCGCGGAGGATGTGGCGCGCGCGTCGCAGTAGCTGTTCGCCCGCTTCAGTCAAGATCACATGCCGCGGAGCACGTACAAACACCTTCGCCCCGATCTCAGTCTCAAGCTGCCTGATCTGCATGCTAATCGCCGCCTGGGTCACGTGTACGCGTAAAGCTCCGGCGGTAAACGTGCCTGATTCAGCGATCGCTACGAAGGCGCGTAATTGTCGAATTTCCACAACAGCAAGGCTCCCGATATCAAGATGGATTATCGTAATAATAAAATCTTTTAGTTTCCATTATAAATCAGCGAACCCTAGAATAATCAACATAATGTTGAATGGATCGTTTTCTAGTCGGCCCGAGCCCCAACCGTGAGCACTGAACGAACAGCAGATCTCTCTCCGGCTAGACGCGTGCTCACTCAGAATTCGGTGGTTGGTGTGGACGGCGGCGGGACCAAGACCGAAGCTGTCGTCATGGACGCAAGCCAGCGAGTGATCGGCGAGGGCCGCGCCGGACCCTCGAACCCTTTGCGAGTAGGAATTGCAGGAGCCGCTGCCGCCGTGCGCGAAGCGATCGATAGCGCGTGTGCAGCCGCGAAGCTCAGGCGCGGCGATCTGATCGCTGCGCAAATCGGTCTCGCGGGGGCACGTCGACGCGAGTTGCGCGAACGCATGCGCGAGACATTGATGCCGCTCGGTATCGGTGAGATCGAAGTTGTTACTGATGCCAACATCGCTTTGTATGGTGCTACTGACGGTGCGCCGGGTCTTGTTGTCATCGCCGGAACAGGATCAATTTGCTGCGGTATCAATGCGCGTGGCAAGCGTTTTTGCGCGGGTGGCTGGGGACCGATTGCAGGTGATGAAGGTGGCGGCGCGTGGCTGGCGCGTCGCGCACTCCGTGCCGTTGCATATGCGTTTGACGGGCGTGGTCCAAAAACTGAGCTTACGGAGCTTGCCTGCGCGTATTTCCACGTCACCAGTCCTGACGATCTGACCACAGCGATCTACGCCCCTACGATCACGAACGAACGTTTAGCAGGCTTTGGCAGGGACGTTGTCGACGCAGCCAAGTCAAAGGATCCGGTCGCGCTCCAGATCGTTGCTGATGGTGGCACAGAGCTCGGGTATGCGGCGGTCGCAGTGATTCGAAATCTGCAGATGGAGCGCGAACGTTTCCAGATTGCGTATGTTGGTGGGGTGTTTCGAGCGGCGGGAGATTTGATGCTCGACACGTTGCGCGCTGAAGTGCGGAAGGTCGCGCCGCGTGCGTATTTCGAGCCGCCTCACTTCGCTCCAGCCGTGGCTGCCGCTAGAATGGCGCGTGAACGCATCAACCATGTCGCTCTCGCCGTCTGATATGAAAACGGAAACCGCGCTTCCAATCACCGAGCAAGAGAACCCACGCTCAAAAGATCTCAGTTCACAATCGACAGCGGAGATCGTTGCGCTCATGAATGAGGAGGATGCGACGGTCGCGGCGGCAGTGAAGCGTGTGCTCGGCGATGTTGTTAAAGCGGTTGACGAGATTGTCGTGAGGCTTTCGAAAGGTGGGCGACTGTTTTATACGGGCACGGGAACTTCGGGACGATTGGGTGTGCTCGATGCGTCCGAGTGTCCACCGACGTTTGGTGTGTCGCCGGAGTTGGTCCAGGGCGTGATCGCTGGTGGTTACGATGCCTGTCATCGCGCGGTCGAGGCTTCGGAAGATGATGCGGAGGCGGGTGCGGCAGATTTGAAGGCGCGCGGGTTTGGCGCAGGTGATGTGCTCGTGGGAATCGCGGCGTCGGGTCGCACTCCTTATACTGTCGGCGCGGTGAAGTTTGCGCGTGAGCTTGGGGCTTTCACGGTTGGATTGACTGTTGTGCCTGGTTCGCCGATTACGGAGGCCGCAGAGCTGAGCATCGTTCCGGTGGTTGGACCAGAAGTGTTGACCGGGTCGAGTAGGCTCAAGGCCGGAACCGCACAGAAGATGGTCCTGAATATGATATCGACGGCAACGATGGTGCGGCTCGGGTATGTGAGCGGCAATCGCATGTCGAACCTGCAACCGCGGAATGTGAAGCTGCGCGAACGGGCGGTGCGGATCGTAATGGCGGAAACTGGTGTTGATGAACAGACCGCAACCGCTGCACTGGAGTCTTCGAAGTGGATCGTCAAGAGCGCCTTAAAAGATTTAGCGGCTACGAATTCGTAGTTTAGTTTTTTTTACAGGATTTCAGGATTAACAAGATAATTTTTGTGTTTTTGTGCCTTTTTGTGGCTAAGAATTCTTAAATGAAAGCTCTCGATCTCATTATCATTTTTGGGTACTTGATCGGGATCGTGCTGTTCGGCACGTGGTTTGGTCGTAAGCAGAAGACCACGGCTGACTACTTTCTCGGTGATCGATCTGTTCCGTGGTGGGCCGTAGCGTTCTCGATCGTTGCGACTGAAACGTCGACTATCACGTTCATCTCGATTCCCGGCGTTGCTTTCGCGCGCGGTGGGAATTTCGGTTTTCTGCAACTCGTCTTTGGTTATCTACTCGGACGCATCGTTATCTCGATCCTTTTCATCCCGTCTTACTTTCGCGGCGAGTTGCTGACTGTCTACCAGCTTCTCGATCGTCGCTTTGGCGGCAAGATCAAGATGGTTGCGGCTTCGCTCTTCGTCGTCATGCGCAACATCGCCGATGGGATTCGACTGCTACTCACCGCGATCGTCCTCTCGGCGGTCTACGCTGCGTTCCAACCAAACGCGAACGCGGAACCGATCATCATCGCGTCGATCATTCTGATCGGCGTCGCGATGATCATCTTCACTTACTTTGGTGGTATGGAGGCCGTGATCTGGGTCGAGGTGATCCAGCTCGGCATCTATATCGCGGGTGCAATCGCGGCGGCAGTAGTTCTGATCAATTCCATCGATGGCGGGCTCGCGGCGGCGAACTCATTCGCAGCTCAATACGCGAAATATTCGCTGTTCGACTTTTCTCTCGATCACACGAAGACGTTCACGTTCTGGTCCGGTCTGATTGGCGGCTGTTTCCTGACGATGAGCACGCACGGCACGGATCAGTATCTCGTGCAGCGCTATCTCTGCACGGATCGCCCACGCAAAGCGACGGTGGCGCTGCTAACCAGCGGTGGCATCGTGCTGGCCCAGTTTATTGGTTTTCTGTTTATCGGCGTCTTGTTGTTTGCTTTTTACCATCCCTTCACCGATCCGGGTTATGCAGCCGCAGCCAACACGGCTTTTCCGTTCACCGGCGGCGATCGTGTGTTTCCCGATTTCATTACGAAGTACATGCCAACCGGGCTTTCTGGTCTCGTCGTGGCGGCAATCTTCGCGGCGGCGATGTCGTCGTCGTTGAACTCAATTGCCGCCACTGCGGTGAACGATCTTTACAAGCCGTTTCGTCCCAATCGTGATGACAAACATTACTTGAAAGTGTCGCATGTGCTAACGCTCGTTTGGGGTGTGGTACAGATCCTGGTGGCGCTAGCGGTGCGAAATCAGCCGGGTTCGGCGTTAAGCATGGCATTGTCGATCGCATCGCTCATCAACGGTCCGATCCTTGGCGTGTTTCTGGTCGGAACGTTTTTGCGGCGCGTGAGCCAGCCGCCGGCGCTGATCGGAATGTTGGTGAGCATCGCATCGATGCTGTACGTATTTTTTGCGACGAAGATTGCGTGGACGTGGTACGTGTTTCTCGGAAGCCTGATCACGTTTGTGGTGGCGTGGGCGGCGAGTTTTGCGTTCTCGCCCGCGACGATAGGTCCTATAGGACATATAGGTCCTATGAGTGCAGAGGAGGATTAAGCGTTTGATTGCTCAGCGGAATCGTCATTTTTCGGCAATCCTGATTCTGATGCTGCTTTGCGTGCCCGCGCGGCCGCAAACGAAGGTCAGCCCTTATAAACGCGAGCCTTCGTCGAAAGCGCTGAAGTGGGCCAACGAGCAGCTACGCAAGATGTCGCTCGAGGAGAAGGTCGGGCAACTAATCTCCGTCGGCGTGAATGCGACCTTTCTCAATCAGGACTCCGACGCCTTCCGTTCTCTCAAGCACCAGATTGAAGACAACAAAGTCGGCGGCATTATCCTCTTTCGTGGTCCGGTTTACGAATCGGTGATTCTGGTCAATCGTATGCAGCAGCTCGCGCGTTACCCTCTGCTGATTTCCGCCGATCTCGAATCCGGTGCGGGCATGCGCTTTGACGATACCGTCAACTTTCCCTGGAACATGGCGGTCGGTGCCACCGGTAACCCGGAATACGCGCGCCGCCAGGGCGAGATCACCGCACGCGAAGCACGCGCACTCGGCGTCCATCAGATCTTCGCGCCCGTCGTCGACGTCAACAACAACGCCGCGAACCCTGTCATTAATGTTCGTTCGTACGGAGAAGATCCGGCAGACGTCGCGCGATTTGCCGCCGCGTTCACTGAAGGCGCGCAAAACGCAGGCGCGATCGCGACTGCAAAACACTTTCCCGGCCACGGCGATACCGCAGTTGATTCTCATCGCGGACTGCCTGAGATCAACGTGAGTCGCGAGCGCTTAAACACGGTCGAATTCGTGCCGTTCAAAGCAACGGTTGACGCCGGTGTCGGTGCAGTGATGGTGGGCCACATCGCCCTCCCGCAGATCGATCCTACCGCAGTCAAACCCTTACCGGAGAACCTCAAATCGAAACCAACCGACACGGATCAGAACGGCGAGATCATTGACGAGAAAGCCGCGATGCCGGCGACGATGTCGCCCGTGATCGGCAACATCCTCCGAAACGATCTGAAGTTTCAGGGAATGATAGTGACCGACGCGCTGAGTATGAGTGGGTTGACAATCTATTTCACCCCTGAAGAAGCTGCGGTGCGTGCGTTGGAAGCGGACGCTGACATGCTGCTGAAACCGGTGGATGTTGATGCGACGTTTCGCGGTGTGTTGCAAGCGGTGAAGAGTGGTCGCATCACTGAACAACGCGTCGAGGAGTCGGCGCGCCGGATACTCGCCGCGAAGTACGATCTCGGTCTCGTCAAAGAGCGTATGACACCGATCGATTCGATCGATCGCGTCGTCGGCAGCAAAGACGTGACGGCGCTCGCGACTGAGATCGCCGAGCATGCGATCACACTCGTGCGTGACGAAAATAAACTCGTGCCGCTGAAACCCGGGACGCGCATTTTTAATCTGGCGGTGACGAATGGCGACGATCGAAACTGGATCGCCAATCCGTTTGTGTCGAGACTCAAAAGCGCGGGATTGAAAGTCGAGACCGTTGTTCTTGACGAGCGCTCGACGATGGAAGAGGTGCAGAAGGCGGTTAATCGCGCGAAGGCTGCTGACCTGGTGATTGCTTCGTTGTACGGGCGCGTTCGATCGGGACAGGTTTCGAGTGTCGGAATACCTCAAGCCGGTGCGCGTGCGTTGTCGTGGTTGATGTCAGAGGAGAAGCCCATCATCGGGATCAGTTTCGGGAATCCTTATTTATTAGACAGCTTCAAAGGGTTGCGCACTTACGTTGTGACGTACGGCGACATGCCGGCGTTGCAGCAAGCGGCCGCCCGCGCGGTGCTGGGCGAGATTGATATTGTGGGGCGGTTACCGATCTCTCTGCCGGGATTGTACCCGCGTGGAACTGGGATACAGTTGAGGGCCGTTAAATAGGTTTCTCACGCAGCGGCGCAACGGCGCAACGAAAACGTCGCTGCGTCGTGGCGCCGCTGCGGGAGAAAAAACTTTCAAAGAATATGCACCCATCCACTTTACGAATCACGTTAGTTCTGCTGCTGCTCGCGCATACGGCGCTGGCCCAGGTGCCGATTGCCCGCCCCGAAGCGGTCTCAATGTCCTCGGCGCGCTTGGCAGAGATGGATACCGTGATCGCTGACGCGATCGCCGATAAAAAACTGCCCGGTGCGGTTGTGTTGGTTGGGAGGAAGGGGCACGTCGTCTGGAGGAAGGCGTATGGCGCACGTGCAGTCGAGCCGGTGCGTGAGGTGATGACGCCCGATACGATTTTCGATCTCGCGAGTCTGACTAAGGTCGTCGCGACTGCTACCTCCGTCATGATCCTCATGGAACGCGGCAAGCTACGACTCAGCGATCCGGTTTCGCTTCATATTCCAGAATTAAAGGGTGAGGGAAGGGATCGAATCACGATCGAACAACTGCTGACGCACGTCTCCGGTTACGCGCCTGACTTCGATTTGCGCGAGCGTTGGACCGGCTATGACGAAGCGATCAAACGACTGATCAAAGAGCCGCTGCGAAATCCGGCCGGCAGTCGCTTCACTTACAGCGATATTGGATTCATCACGCTCGGTGAAGTGGTCGCGCGCGCCGGTGGAATGCCGCTCGATCAGTTTGCGCAGAAGAACATTTTCCGCCCACTGGGTATGCTCAACACAGGCTTCCGCCCGAGCCAGACATTGATAACGAAGATTGCGCCGACTGAGAAACGTCGCGGTCAGATGAACTATCTCGGCGACACCGGCGTGAATGTGGGCGCGGAAGGCGACGTGTGGCTGCGCGGCGAGGTCCACGATCCGACTTCATATCGCATGAACGGCGTTGCGGGACATGCTGGCCTCTTTTCAACCGCAAATGATCTCGCGATCTATTGCGAGATGATCTTGAACGGCGGCACGTATCGCGGCGTGCGGATTCTGTCGCCGCTGACGGTGGCCGAGATGACGCGCCCGCGAGTGGTTGCGAGTAACGGCGCAACACGCGGACTCGGTTGGGACATCAACACGACTTTCTCCAGCAACCGCGGCGACCTGTTTCCACTCGGTTCGTTTGGTCACACCGGTTTTACCGGCACGTCGTTGTGGATCGATCCGGCGAGCCAGATGTTTGTCGTGTTTTTGAGTAACCGCGTGCATCCGGATGGGAAGGGCGATGTTGGACCATTGCGCGGGCGCGTCGCGACGATCGTTGCGTCGTCGATAACCGATACGGCCATAGTCGAGCGTGCGCGCGAGCAGTCTGCGAAGTACTACAACGATCTGGTCAACAGCCTGCAGCAGTTTCCGTTTCGTAGTGAGGGCGCCGGCAGCTCAACGAGAGTACTGACCGGCATCGATGTGCTCGAACGAGACAACTTCAAACAACTGGTAGGCTTACGAGTCGGACTCGTGACGAATCACACCGGTCGCAATCGCGAAGGCAGGCAGACGATCGACGTGCTCAGTAAGGCGCCGGGTGTGAAACTCGTCGCACTCTTCGCGCCCGAGCACGGCATTCGCGGTGTTGCGGACGATAATATTTCCGATTCAAAAGACGAAGCAACCGGACTCCCAATTTACTCGCTTTACGGCGAGACGCGCCGGCCTAAGCCCGAGCAGCTCAAAGATCTCGACGCGCTCGTCTATGATATTCAGGACATCGGCGTGCGCTTCTGGACTTACAGCTCAACGCTCGGTTATCTGCTCGAAGAGTCCGCGAAGGCTAAGATCCCGGTGTTTGTTTTGGACCGGCCAAATCCGATCGGTGGTCTTGATGTTGACGGGCCAATTGCTGACCCCGACAAACTCTCTTTCACGTCGTATCACACGATTCCGTCGCGGCATGGTCTAACCATCGGTGAGCTCGGGCAGCTTTTCAATAAACAGCGAAACATCGGCGCGGATTTGCGCGTGATCAAAATGGAAGGCTGGCGGCGCTCGATGTGGTTCGACGAGACGAATCTTACGTGGATCAACCCGTCGCCGAACATGCGCAGTCTGACTGAAGCGACGCTGTATCCCGGTGTTGGTTTACTCGAGGTTACAAATGTCTCAGTGGGTCGTGGCACTGATACGCCGTTCGAGATCGTCGGCGCGCCGTGGATTCAGGGCGACAAGCTTGCTGAATACTTGAATCAGCGCGGCCTTTCGGGTGTGCGGTTTGTGCCGCTGCGATTTAAGCCAAACGCGTCGGTGTTTAAAGACCAGGAATGTGGTGGCGTGAACATCATCGTCACCGATCGCGCGGCTTTTCGTCCGCTACTCGCGGGAATCGAAATGGCGCTCGCTTTGCGGAAGTTGTATCCGAATGATTGGAAGGTTGATAGTTATTTGCGACTCCTAGTAAATGCTGACACGCTCGCGCGCGTAAAGCATGGTGACAGTGCCAGAGAGATCCTGGCATCGTGGAATGCGGGATTGCAGGAGTTCCGGAAGGAGCGTGAGGCAATACTTTTATATTAGCCGCGGATTAACGCAGATGAACGCGGATCCATTTTCTGACTGAATTGATCAAGTAGAATTGTTCTGCGTTTTGGAATTCGGCGATCGTGATCACGCGCTCTTTGATCGTTCCTTGCGCGAGCAAATGATTCCGGAATACTCCTGCCAGGAGACCTGACTCACGTGGCGGTGTGCAGAGCTCGCCGTCAATCGGAACGACGACATTCGCTATACTCGATTCCGTAATCTCACCGCGCTCATTCCAGAAGACAAGACCATCACCACCGGGTCGCCGCGTCGTTTTATGATATAGAAACCGATCGGATGAATCGACCGGCTCCGTCGCGAGTTGCACACCTTTCACCTCACCCAACGACGTAACCTGAATTTCTACGCGTCCATCCTTCCACAACACGACTCTAACCTTGAGGGAACCCCTCGGATGCTCAGTAGCAATCCGTTCCAAATCCGCGTTAATCCGCGTTTCAGCAAACCCGAAATACGCAGCAGACTCGTTGAGTCTCGCTATGTGATCCTCAAGCAGAAAATACTCCCCATCCTCCAACAAGATCGACTCAAACAACTGAAACTCCTCAGTCTTCGAATGCAAGAATCGGCTCTTCACCAGACACTCTTCATACTCACGCTCGGCCGTCGAATCGATCGTCACACCACCACCGACACCGAAGTTTGCAACACCAGTTTCCGTATCAATCACCACCGTGCGAATCGCGACGTTGAAGACACAATCACCGCCCGGCTTCAACAACCCGATCGCTCCCGTATACGCACCACGAGGAAAACGTTCGAGCTCGCGAATAATCTGCATCGTGCGAATCTTCGGCGCGCCGGTGATCGAGCCACACGGGAATAGGGCACCCATCAAATCAACGAGGGTCGTCCCGTCTCGCAATGTAGATTCGACTGTCGACGTCATCTGCCAGACAGTCTCAAACCGTTCGAGATCGAATAACGACGTCACACGTACGCTACCGGGAACGGAAACCTTACCGAGATCGTTGCGCAGCAGATCGACAATCATCACGTTCTCAGCGCGGTCCTTTGCTGAGTTTGCAAGCCACTGCGCCAGCTCACGATCTTCTGCCAGCCAATGCCCGCGTCGCACTGTGCCTTTCATCGGTCTCGTAATCACGCGATCACCGCGGCGCTCAAAAAACAACTCCGGCGACAGGCACAGCACTTTGTAACGTCCGAGATCGAGATAGACGGAGTATTGCGCGCCCTGGGCCACGCACAGATCTTGATACCACGCGAATGCGTCGCCGTTGAATGATGAAGTTAATGGAAACGAGTAGTTGACCTGGTAAGTGTCGCCGGCCGCAATCAGCTCTCTGACGCGCGACACGGATTTATCGTATTCGTCGCGCGTGACCAGAGGCTTCCATTCAGTTGAAGAATACGACTCGAGTTGCTCACCAGCAGGTACATCATCAAAAACCGCTGCCCACGCGAGTGGAAAATCCGACGGTCCATGTGTGACGAATGCTGGATCAAATGCCGGCGCGGCTTCATAGCTGAGCATCACCGCGACATGCAGCCCCGAACGCGCCTCACGCTCGGCGAATTCCAAGACTGAAAGCACGTCGTCGATTCTGGTGGCGGTCCTTGTAGTCATCGCTCTTCTCTGTGCAACCTCTGTGTTCTCTGTGTCTCTCTGGTGAGTTATTGCCGGGAGTTAGTTAACCACAGAGACCCAGAGAACACAGAGTTGCACAGAGAAACCAAAAGTAGCGACTATCACTAATGCTTATCAATGACTTAAAAATCTTTAGCTACCATTATTCTTAAAATTGCCTATAATCCGTCCGAATTTTCGTAGCTCCATCCCTTTCCACAACTTGAGGAACCTGAAATGAGAAAACCACTCTTTGCGTTTTTGCTTCTGATCTTCTGTGTCTACGGGATTGCGAACGGACAGGGCACTGCATCGCGCGTAACCGGAACCGTCGTGGACGAAAAAGGCTCCGTGGTTCCCGGCGCCATCGTTACGCTCACCAACGAAGCCACGCAGATCTCATTGACTACCGACACCGGCACCGGCGGCACATACGTGTTCGACTCCATACAGGCCGGCAAGTATACGGTTTCAGTCGAGAAACAGGGATTCAAGAAAGCTGTCTCCGTAGGCAATACCGCGAACGTCAACCAACCGGTTACCGTCGACTTCACGCTTGAAATTGGAGGTCTTGCTGAAACGGTCCAGATTCTCGGCTCAGCCGAGGCGGTTCAAACCAGCAGCTCCGGAAATTTTGGCAACACGGTTGAGACGCGCACGCTGCTGACGTTGCCCATCGTCGGCAATCGCGGGCGCAATCCCCTCGAGTTCATCAACTTTCAACCGGGTGTCGTTACCGGCGCAAACACCGGCGGCGGTATTCACGTGCATGGCTCGCGCGATCGCGCTTTCAATTTCACACTCGATGGAATCGACATCAACGAGACGAGTGCTGGTGGTTCAAACTTTACTCCCATTCGCACGAATCCAGATTCGTTAAATGAGTTTCAGGTTGTGACTGGTAACTTCACTGCCGACCTCGGTCGCAGCAGCGGCGCGCAGGTTACGCTCGTCACCAAATCCGGCACGAACGATTTTCACGGTTCGATTTTTGAGTTCTATCAAACACCGCGTTTTCACGCGAACGAATACACCAACATCATCAACAAGGCTGCGCGTCCGCAGTTTGTGCAGCACATCTTCGGCGGATCGATCGGTGGTCCGGTTTACCTGCCGAAGTTTGGCGAAGGTGGCCCAACTCATTACAACGGCAAAAACAAAACATTCTTCTTTACCAACTTGCAACTGCTGCGCACGAAGCAGAGCTTCTTCGTCAATCGCACGGTCTACACGGCACAAGCGCGCAACGGAATCTATCGTTACGTTCAGGGCGGCATCAATCGCAACGCGACGCAGGCAAGCCCGTCAGTCGATGCAAACGGCAATCCGTTGCCAGGCCTGACGATCCGCTCATACAACCTGTTTCCGAATCCGGCCAACCTTACTGCAGATCCGACAACTCAGTTCCTCATCGGCAAAACGCCGCTGCCGAATAACTTCAGCGTCGGTGACGGGCTCAACGTCGGTGGGTTTAGTTTTGTGGCGCCGCAAACTGAGCGCCAGTATGACTTCACGACCAAGATCGATCATTACTTTAACGAGCGCCACTCGATCTACGTGCGCTGGGCACACGGCGCGCAGAACACGCTCGGCGATAACGCCAACGGCGGTTTGCAGAAGTTTCCCGGTATTCCAAACTTTGTTGACACTTACCGGACGCCGCGCAACCTCGCCGTCAACTATCGTTGGACCGTTACGCCAACTGTAGTCAACGAGTTTGTGACGGGCTTCAACCGTTTCACTTTCAGTTTCAACAATCCGGATCCGGTTGAAAATCCGCCTGTAATCCTGAACGTGCCGAACGATCCGCTCAATCTCGAAGAGCCGGTCAACAACCTGCGCACCATTACCACGTGGCAGTTTGTCGACAATCTCTCGGTGATTCACAACCAGCACGCGTTCAAGTTTGGCACCAACCTGCGTTTTCAAAAACACGTTGACGATCGCAGCGCGGTGGCGGGCTTGTTGACGCGAGCCAGAATCTTTCTCGGCACTGCACAGAATCCTGTTCCTGCCAATTTCGGAACGGGCACTTCAAACACACTCGTGCCCGGCATCAACGCCGCCGACCGCAGCCGTCTCGATAGTTGGGTCAACGACATTCTCGGTCGTGTCGGCAGTATCAATCAGGCGTTTGTTGCCATCGACGACAACACATTTGGACCAGGCCGCACACGCTTTAACTACGAAGCGCATTATCCGGAATATGATTTCTTCGGTCAGGACACGTGGAAGGTTGCTCGTAATTTAACTGTTGACCTGGGCCTGCGTTGGGAAATGAGATTATCGCCGCGCGCGCCCAACGACATCGTGTTGCGTCCCGAGCAGAGACTGGCGATCGGTGAGCCGCCGACGAACGCGTTCAGGTTTGGTGAAGGAAAATTGTACGACGATTCCTTGTTCCAGCTTGCTCCTACAGTCGGAATCGCGTGGGATCCAACCGGTAGCGGCAAGACTTCGATCCGCGCGAACTATCGTCTTGCCTACGATCGTACCAACACGTTCGTCTTCTCGTCTTTCATCTTTCAAAGCGCGCCTGGCTTGACCCGCCCAGTGACAAACAACACCTTCGGCAACAACGGTGGTCTGTTGCGGCAGGGTGTGCCGGTGCTTAACTCGAACGACGTGACGCCGCTGCAATTCCGGCAGCCGGCGCCGTTCTCAACCAACACGTTGAACGTAGTCGATCCCGATCTCAAATACCCGCGCACACACCAATACTCGGTTAGTTTTCAGCGTGAGCTTGGTGGTAAGAACGTGCTCGAGGTCAATTATATCGGCCGCCAGGGACGCAATCTCTTCGGCGGGTATGACGTAAACCAGGTCGACTACCTCGAGAACGGATTTCTCGCCGACTTCGAACAATTACGAACGACCGGAAACAGCCCGCGTATCAATCAACTGCTCGCCGGTCACTCAGGGTTGGCGTTGAATAATGGTGTTCGCGAGACGGGTTCGCAGTTTCTGCTGCGGCAGGCCCTCGCCGGGCAAGTGAGACTGCCAAACGGGACGCTAACTTCCAATCTCGTCGCAGGCGGTGGCGTAGCGCAAGCCGCGTTCATCATTGCGCAAAGTACTCAGGGTAATTTTACGGCCCAGCCGGGTGCCGTTACGCTTACCGCGAACGGGTTCAGCCCGTTCTTCTTCCAACCGTATCCGCAATTCACCGGAGCCGTAAACGTGATCGACAGCAACGATCGTTCGCGTTACAACGCGCTGGAAATTCAGGTGAGCCGTCGGTCCACGAAAGGGCTCGCATTCCAGGCGAGTTACACTCTCGCTAAGTCTGAAGACACGCGATCCTTCGATCCCGCGCTCACGCTATTGACCAGAGGCGGCACCGGACAATCAGCAGCCAACACGCCGTTCGATATCAACGATCGAGATTTGAACTATGCGCGATCTGATTTCGATCGACGTCATGCTCTGCAGGGTTACGTGCTTTACGAGCTGCCATTCGGAAAGGGAAGACGTTGGGGCGCGGGCTGGAGTCGCTCGACTGAGATACTGCTCGGCGGCTTCAACGTCAGTGCTGTGATGCGGCGTTATTCAGGCAGGCCGTTCACGGTGTTCTCCGGATCAAACACGCTCTCGCAAGTCGTGTTTACCCCAGCAAGTTGTAACGGCTGTTCACCCAATCTCGGAACCATGACACTCGAAAACGGTCAGAATGTTTTCTTCACGGCTGAGCAGCGTGCGAAGTTCTTCGTGCCCGCGGCGGGTGAAGCGAGCAATGTCGGCCGCAACTTCTTCAACGGACCGGCGTTCTTCAACCTCGACATGACGATGGGCAAGCGGTTCCGATTTACCGAATCGCAGGATCTTGAGATTCGTGTCGAGGCACAGAACGTTACCAACACGCCTTCGTTTGCTGTTCCCGATGCGAACCTGATCCTGACCAGCGGTTCCTTTGGTCAGGTTCTTGGCAACACGACGAGCACGTCACGAAAGATCCAGTTCGTCGCGAAGTATAATTTCTAAGAAAAAACGTTAGCCACAAAAAGGCACAAAAAGCGCAAAAGTAATTCTTTGTGCTTTTTGTGCCTTTTGTGGCTATAAAGTTAGAACTGAACCTTTAAGGCAAATTGAATAACTCGCGCGGCTTCACCGGTCTGCACGATCGTCTGTGTAGATGGTGGCGCTACGCCGGCACAACAGGACGACGCAAACACACTTGAGCGGATGCTCGGTGAGCCGGTCGAGGCGTCGCGCGGGTTGTCGAAGTTTGTGTGGTTGAAAGCATTGAACATCTCTGTCCGGAACTGAATCTTCACTCGCTCGTTTACCTGGAAGAACTTGATAAAGCCGAAGTCCACGTTCCAGTAGCCCGGCGCGGTAAAGATGTTCCGACCGGCACCGTTTTGACCCGGAGCCGGAATGCAGAACGCTTGACTCAGATCGACGCCGCAAGTCAAAGCATTCACCGGCTTGAACAACACCGGACCTGCGAGCGGCGATCCCGGCAGCTCCTGAAGCTGGGCTGACACCGGACCTTGCACTCCAGCACGCCCTTCATGACTGCCATTTGAAGTAAACGCTCCACTGCGAACGGCGAACGGCTCACCAGACATCTGCGTGTAGATCGTGTTGATGGTCCACCCGCCGAGTATCTGATTCACAATTCCCGACGCATTGCCCAGAAAGCGTCGACCACGGCCGACCGGCACTTCCCACACTGACGCACCCGTGAACACGTGCGTGCGATCGAAATCAGATCGAGCACGCTCTTCGCGGAAGTCGCGAATGTCTGTCGGCGTGCGCGAGTTGGTTGTCGATAGACCACCACCGGAGGCAGCGCCGACCGGATCGACCGATTGGTTGTCGATCGACTTACCGAACGTGTACGCCATGCTCAGACCGAGACCCGTACTGAACCGACGTCGCAACGTGAATTGCGCGGCGTGATAGTTCGAATCGCCGCTGTTGTCGAGATAGGTAATCAGCGCAAACTGCTGGTTAGGTCTGAGCTTGAGTCCCAGCGTGTTGTCTTCGATGCGACGCGCGAAACTGCCGGCGCCGTTGATGTCCAGCTCGCTGGTCGTCGTCGTCGAGTTGAGAAAACTCGTCGCCGCAGCCGCAGTCAAGCCACCTTGCGTTTGCAACTGGTTGAGCAACGGCGGCGCCACACCCGTCACACCTGTGGGACAACCGGTGCCGGACGGAGTGCAACCCTTCGCCCGGTTCTGTTGCATGATCAGGAACGACGGAATGATCGAATCGGGATTTGTCTGGTTGATGTCGTACGCCATGAACAAGTGCTCGCCACGACGTCCGATATAAGAAGCCTGGCCCACCAGTCCCCACGGCAGCTCGCGTTGAATACCGATGTTCCACTCGTGAACTGTCGGCAATTGCATCTCGGGAGCGAAGACAGTGATCGGCGGTGAGTTTGTTCTGAGTTGTTGCGGTGGTGTCAGCAACGACGATGGTTTCACCGACGGCGCCGGCAATTGCGTCGGAAAACCGCCCGAGACCGTCTTATTGATATCTGGTGAGTTCACACAGCCAGCCGTGATCGATGTGAACGCACCCGCGGTTGCGTTGTACGAGGTCGTACAACTCTGCACCAGACCCGGAATTCTGCCGGCCGCGGCGGTGACCTGGAAGGAAGAGATCGTGTCGAACGCGATGCCGTAACCGAGCCGGATCACGCTCTTGCCGCTCTCTCCGAAGAGGCTGCGCATAAAACCGGATTTGAAATCAGGACTGTAAGCGAGTCCGAAGCGTGGTCCAATGGCCCACTTGAAGCTGCCTTCATACCAGTGATCTGCCGGAACGAAGCTGACAGCGCCCGGTTGATTAACGACCGGCGTAACAGGCAAAGGCGTACCGGCAATCGGCGTCGCAGCAACGAAGACGTTCGACTGCGGCGATGTATTCGCCGGTGGATTGATCTCCCAACGCGCGCCGTAATTCAGAGTGAGATTCGGAGTCACTTTCCATTCGTCCTGGAAGAAGAAGTTGTACTGATCGAGATTGTGTTTCTCCGCATACAACGTGATCTCATTTCCAGTCTTGAACGGCAGGAACGCATCGTCCTGAAGATTCGAGATGAATACCTGGTTCATCGAAGCCGGTAAACCGTAGAGGTTATTAATGAGGCTTCCGAGCAGCGTTTGGTCCGTCGAGTTGATGTTCGAAGCGACTCTGAAACCCGAGTTGCCGGTCGTACCGAGAAACGCCGGGCGCGTCGTGGCCGAGAAAGTCACCGCAGGCGTGACGTTGATGCCGCCTGGCTGGCCGCGCTGGTCCACGTGGCGATAGAAACGGAAATTCAAGCCGAGGCGAAACACGTGCGAGCCTTTCAGGATGCTCAAATTGTCGAGCACCTGCGGCGTGGTCACCCAGCGCGCGGTCCGCGGCGTGTTGATATACGGCTCGCTGACGCTGTTGAAATCATAAGGTGGCACATCGGGCCACAAAGGATTTGCCTCGCCCTGCGTGAACAGAAAACCGAAGCGACCGTAGCCGGCGGTGAACTCGTTGACGACTCGCGGCGAGAACGTGCGACGCCAGCCAATCGCGAGGTTTGAAGTGCGACGAAATACTTCGCCGAGCGGCGGATTGTCTGGATAGACTTGCGGTCTGCCATTCAATGGATCGCCCTTGAGAGTGTTGTAATCAGACCAAAGGTACCGGGCAAAAATGCTGTTGTTCGCATTGAAGTTGTGATCGACACGAACGTTGATTGCCGGACCTCTGATCGCAGTCGGCGGATTCCAGAGGAACGTCGCTGTGTTCAGCCCATCACCAGCCGCAGCAAAGTTGTTTGGCGATGGATAGGCAGTCATCAAACCTCCAACGGTTGTGTCGACCGGTCTTGCCGCAGTGTTGTTGGTCGGGTCTTTGACGTTGTACGTGCGGATGCAACGAAGCGACGTCGGTGTCGCACACATCGGCACGAGCAGCGCGCCCGTGCTTGGATTCACTAGCAGCGTTGAGTTGCGAAGGATCGTCGTGCCGCCAATCACGAGCGGGCTGGCCGGGTCCGGAACGAAATAACGGAAAATACCGTTGCGCGCTTCGTTTGTGTAGACGACCGGGAACCCGAACGTTTGATCGATCGGTTGAGTGAAATCGACGCGGTTGTACTGGTAGCTTCCGAAGAAGAAGGTTTTGCCCTTCTTGATTGGACCACCGAGGTCAAATCCAAACTGGCCCAACCTGATCAGAGGCTTAGGCGCATTTTGGGCATTCGCGTACCACTCATTCGCGTTCAGCGCTTCGTTGCGAAGGAAGTAGAAACCGTTCCCGTGATAGTCGCTGCTGCCGCTGCGGGTAGCGATCGAGATCGATGCGCCGCTATTCCGGCCCTCTTCTGGCGTGGCGTTGTTGGTCGTGACTTTGAATTCAGCCGTGTTGTCGGGAGTGATGCGGTATAGATTTGAGACGGGATTGGGGACGCTCGATTCATTCGCCTCGATTCCGTCGATCGTTACGTTGTAAGCACGATCGCGCGAGCCGTTCACGTGCACGCCCGAGCCGGCGCCGCCGAAGGAGCGTTGCACCACACCCGGTTCGAGCACCAGCAACGTTAGCGGATTACGGCCATTGAGTGGCAATGTTTCAATCGCCTTTTGCTCGACCACGTTACCGATGGTTGCGTTGGCTGTTTGTAACTGTTCCGGGCCGCCCTGGACCGTCACAGTTTCTGAAACCTGTCCGATGTCGAGTGTCACGTCGACGGTCAAGGGATTGTTGACCTCGAGATGGTTTCCGGTCTTCAAAAATTTCTTGAATCCATTTTGTTCGACAGTGACGGTGTAATCGCCGACGGGAAGCGCCTCGAAGGCGTAGACGCCTGCTTCGGTTGTTGTTTGGGTGTGGGTGACGTTAGTGGCTTCGTTTGTGATCGTGACTGAAGCACCGGCAATCGATGCTTGCTTTGCGTCGACGACGCGGCCAGTGATGCGAGATGTGCTGGTTTGTGCGGTCGCCATATACGGGCAGGCGGCGACCAGACCAACTACGAGTAGTTGCAGAAGAGTTGAACGCATGGAGAGACCTCCTATTGGTTGTTAACGGAGACGAGAAAACTACTGGGCGTTTACCGCTTGCAAGCGACGCTGGAAGGAGCGGCTCGGGATCACCGCAACGCCGGGAAACAAGTTGTCAGCTTGCGATGGCGGCAGTATATCCCTGCGTGGTTTGGCGTCAAGGTTTTTTCTTTGTGCACCCTCTGTGTTCTCTGTGTCTCTGTGGTTAACTAATCCACCGCAAATGACCCACCACAGAGACACAGAGAACACAGAGGGTGCACAGAGAAATCGCTCCCCGGTGGACTCATCAGTCATACTTATCAAACAGATAAGAACATTTAGCTTCTATTATTCCAGCGTTCAGCCTATAATCAGCGTCTTCGTATCAGAGCAAACTCAGAAATAACGGACCAAGCTGGCAGCGGTGAAAACGAGTCTCTTCTTTAAGTCTGCAGCAGTGCTGTTGACTGCGCTCGCGCTCGCGGTCTTCCTGTTTGCGCGTGTGCATGTCGACGCGCAGGCGTCAGCGCCCTCCTACGATCTCCTGATCACGAATGCACGCGTTGTCGATGGCAGCGGCAATCCGTGGTTTCGCGCAGACGTCGCGATCAAAGATGGTCGCATCGTGCGTATCGGACGTTTGAACTCAGAGACAGCCGTTCGGACTGTCGACGCGCGCGGGCAGATACTTGCTCCGGGCTTTATCGATGTTCACACGCACGTCGAGTCGATCTACAGCCAGCCGGCAGCGGAAAACTTCGTGCGCATGGGCGTCACCACGCTCGTGACCGGAAACTGCGGATCGTCAACAACTGAAGTCGCGCAGTTTCTCGATCGCATAAAAGAGAAGCCACTCGCCGTCAATCTCGCCACACTCATCGCGCATGGTTCTGTTCGTCGCAAAGTCATGGGACTCGGCGATCGAGCACCCACGCCCGAAGAGCTGAAGCAGATGGAGAGTATCGTCGAGCAGGGAATGAAGGACGGCGCTGTCGGTCTCTCCACCGGATTGATCTACGTTCCGGGAACGTATGCGAAGACTGACGAGATCGTCGCACTCGCGCGTGTTGCCGGTCGTTACGGTGGTCTGTACGCGACGCACATGCGCAACGAAGGCGACAAGGTTGCAGACGCGATTCGCGAGAGTATTCAGATCGGTGAACAAGCCGGACTGCCTGTCGAGATCTCTCACTTCAAGATCAGCAACAAGAAACTCTGGGGCCAGAGTCCGATGACGCTCGGTCTCGTTCGCGAAGCGCGTGCACGCGGACTCGTAGTAACTGTCGATCAGTACGCTTACACAGCCAGCTCGACATCGCTCGATTCGCGACTGCCGTCGTGGCTACGTGCCGGCGGCCTGGACGAAGCAAAGAAGCGACTCGCTGACAAAGCGACACGCGAGCGCGCGATCAACGACACGAAAGACGCGTTGAAGCGCAGTGGTTTCAAAGATTACTCGTTTGCAGTCGTCGCTTCGTATGAACCGGACAAATCGTTCAACGGCAAATCGATTGCGGAGATCACGAAAGAAGTCAAGAAGAAGAGCGACGTCACCAGCCAGATCGAACAGATGCTCGAGATGTACGAAGCGGGCGGCGCGGGCATGATCTATCACGGCATGGGAGAAGACGACGTGAAGCGGATCATGCAGGAGCCGTTCACGATGATCGCGAGCGACAGTGGTGTGCGTCAGATCGACGAGAGTGTGCCGCACCCGCGTGGCTACGGTAACAACGCGCGCGTGCTTGGTCGCTACGTTCGCGAGTTGAAGCTGATCACACTCGAGGACGCGATCAGGAAGATGACTTCGTTGCCGGCGCAGACGTTTGGGTTTCGCGATCGCGGGTTGATACGTGAAGGCTTTGCGGCAGACTTCGTGATCTTCGACGAGAACACGATCATCGATCAGGCGACTTTTGATAAGCCGCACCAGTATCCGTTAGGCATCAGTTACGTGATCGTAAACGGCGCACCCGTGATCGATAATAATCAAATGACCGCAGTGCGATCGGGAGTTGCGCTGCGTGGTTCGGGATACATACCAAGCAACTTCGCCTCAAGAGTAGGTGCACTTGGGTCGGGTCAGTACAGGGAGCGGTAGCGACCTGGTCAGACCATGGAGACAAGAATCATCAGGACTATCGCATGCTGGTCGCTACCGCTCCCTGTACTGACCCGACCCAAGGGTAGGCGCAGAGTTTGCATGTTACGAGGGTCCACACGGACGCTTTGAAAGCTCCCGTTGATTTCAAACTGACAATGATGTTAATTGTTGCTGCGTAAGGGCTGAAGCGATACCCTAAGCGCGCCGCCAGTACGAATCTGTGAAACTCGTCGTCCAAAAATCTATAGCATATCCATGATTCCGAAGAATCTGTTGGCACTCTCCCGGGTGGTAGGGCTCCGCGAATCGCGGCCTCCACTAAGTAGAATTTTGAGCATCATTCAATAAAGAGGAAAAACCATGAAATTTCACCTTCGCTATGTGCGCGCTGTACTCTTTGCGGTGGCTGTGCTCGGCTTTGCACAAGTCACCCATGCCCAGGAAATCACAGGCGTCATATCCGGTACAGTGAAAGACTCCAACGGCGCGGCAGTGGCCGGCGCAACCGTAACTCTCTCAGACGCCGATAAGCAGGTGGTGGTTCGTACGGTTACCACCAATGAGAACGGAGAATATACCGCTCCCAACCTCCTCGTCGGCTTTTACGACATCTCGGTCGAAGCGCCTAATTTCAAGAAGGCGCTTCTCAGTCGAGTCAAACTCGATGTGGGCCAGCGCCGCAGCGCCGATGTCACGCTCGAAGCGGGCAACATTACCGAGTCGGTGTTGGTCGAGTCAGCCCCGGTAGCGGTTGAGTTGACTTCACCGACGGCATCGACAGTCATCAACGGCGACCAGGTGCGCCAACTCTCAATCAACAATAGAAACTTCGTTCAACTCGTGACGCTCGCTCCCGGCGTTTCGAACGATCTTGACGACCTTGTGTTCACCGGAACAAATAACCCTGACACACAAACTGTGAATCGGACGCTCATTTCGGTTAACGGCGCCCGCAGCACCCAGAACACCTTCACGGTTGATGGTGCTGACGTAACAGACCGCGGTTCGAACCTCACCATTCAGGCGTATCCAAGCATTGACTCCATCGGTGAGTTTAAAGTGCTGCGAAGTTTGTATCCGGCCGAATCAGGCCGCAGCGGTGGTGGACAGGTAAACATCGTAACCCGCGCTGGCGGCGACGCCTTTCACGGTAGCGCCTTCGAGTTCATTCGCAATGAGGCTTTCAACGCAAACGACTTTCAGACCAATCGCACGCCTGCACTGGCCACGGCGTTTGGCCGTGACGACAACGGAAAAATCCGTCGCAAACCATTCCGCTATAATAACTACGGATTCACCGTTGGCGGTCCTGTGTACGTGCTTAAATTTGGCGAAGGAAGCGGCGGGATCGGAAAGAAACTCGAGCGAACCTTCTTCTTCTTCTCCGAAGAGCAACGCCGCGACACACGCTATCCGACGCTTTCCACACGCAACGTCACAGGCGGTGGCGCTGTTCCGTCGGCGCTCATGAAACAGGGGATTTTCCCCATTCCGATTTGCTTGAGTGCGGCAAATACTACAGCCACAGGTTGCACTCAAACTCTACCCGCGGGAACGCCACTCAGCAGTATGACGCCGGTAAGTGGCGTCGCTCAGCAATACATCAACCAGATCTGGAACAAGGTGCCGAATCCGACCGATGCGGCAACACTGCAACTGGACTTCCCGGATATTAACGTTGCCAAGTTTCGCCAGGAGATTATCCGAGTCGATCATACAGTCAATGATCGCTTGAGCTTCTTCTACCGTTTCGAGCACGACAAGATTCCCACGGAGGACGCTGACGGAACAATCGGCGGTCGCTCCAATCTACCTTTCGTTAACCGCACGGTGTCTGATTCGCCCGGAAAGACTCATACGGCGAACATGATTTATACGCCGAATCCAAACATGATCTTCGAGGGCCGTTTCACCTATGGGTACGGTGCGATTTACATCGACACAGTGGGCTTGCTCGCGAAGAGCGTGTCGCCGATCGCCGTCAATCTACCTTATGAGAGCGTCAGAGACACAGTGCCAATCGTAGCGGTGGCGGGCTTCAACTCGCTCACCGGCTTCAGCAACTACATCGATCCTTCGTCAAAGAGCAACATTGCCGGTAACTTCACCTGGATTCGTGGCAGCCACTCGACGAAATACGGTCTCATGCTGTCGCGCAATACGAAGATGGAGAACGCGTTGTCGGGAACGAATCAGGGTCAATTCAACGTCTTTAGCAACACCGTCTCATCGGTTGCCAGTCCGGCGTGCCAGCGAGCAAACGGTCTCGCTGTCAGCGCGATAAACACTCTCTACCAGAACTGGGCTTGCTTCATGATGGGCAAGAACGTGACGTTCACCCAATCGAAGCTGGACCTGACAGTGGATATGCGCCAGAAGTCGGTCGAATGGTTTGCGCAGGATGAATGGCGTGCGCGCAAGAATCTGACGCTGACTCTCGGCGTTCGCTACTCCTACTTCGGACCGCCTGAAGATCGCAACGGAGTGCTTGCGAATTTTGACCCCAGTCTGTGGAAAGCTTCCGCCGCACCAATCGTCACAGGGGCTGGAAACCGGCGCGCGGGCACCGGAAACTTCTGCAACGGCATGATTGTTAACGCGCAGAATGTTCAAACTGGTCCAGCCGCTTTCAATTGCCAGCCCACCGCCTCGCCGTTCGGCAAATACGTATACGAGGCGTCGAAGCATGACTTTGCGCCGCGCATCGGCGTCGCGTGGGATCCGTTCCATAAAGGCCTGACTTCAGTTCGACTCGGCTATGGTTGGTATCACGAACAGTTAGCGTTGAGTCCTGCAGAGCTGCTGGCGTTGAATCCGCCGTTTCAGGAGACCGCGACACAAACCATAACCAGTATGGACCAGCCGATTGCGCCAGGAGCTGCCATTCCAGTGGTGGCCTCGGCGACTCCGGCTTCTATTCGCGCCATCCAGACGGATCTTGACACGCCGTACATGCAGCATTGGTCGCTTGATGTGCAACACCAGATTGGAAGCAACACCATTTTTACGATTGGTTACTATGGTTCCAAGGGAACGCACCTCAACGGCAACACCGAATACAACAATCTACCGGTAGGCTTCGCCATTAACTCTCAATGCGCTACCGGCGCCGCGGCATTGCAGGATGCGGGTGTCGTCACAACCCCGTGCATGGTAGCCGGCACCGCTCTCACTGCAACGCCGACTATCTTCGATCAGATCCGGCCCTTTCGTGGTTATCGATCGATCAACGTACTCGAAACGCGATACAACTCGAATTACCACAGTCTGCAGGCCTATCTGCAGCATCGCTTCTCGGGCGCTTCGCAGTTGAACTTCGCTTATACGTGGTCGAAGAACCTGACTGATAATCAGACCTCTTCGGTCAATGCTGCGCCTCAGGATGTGAACAACATCCGGAACGAGTACAGCAGGGCGATTCTCGATCGCCGTCACGTAGTTTCTTTCAACTGGATTTATGAGTTGCCCTTCTTCGCAAAGTCCAACGGGTTAACCCATACGGTGTTGGGAGGATGGCAGGTATCCGGCATCGGCAGCTACTACACGGGTCTGCCGTTTACAGTGGCGAGCGCCACCTATGATACCGCTGGAATCGGTTTCATTCCGTCAATCGTAGCTGGTGGTCGACCGCGACTGCTATGCGATCCGAACGAGAACGCGCCGCACACTGTCGACCAGTGGTTCAATGGAGCGTGCTTTGCCAAGCAAACTCCTGCCGGAGCTACCGGTATACAGAATGTGCCGGGTGATGCTTCGCGAGGTGCGGTTGATGGTCCACCGACGACGCGGGTGGATTTCACATTGGCCAAGTCCTTCAGTTTCAGTGAGAGCACCTCGATTCAATTTCGAGCCGAGGCGTTCAATGTGTTCAATCACACGAACTTCCGAAACTTGAGCGTGAGCAGAGCGATCACCAGTGAAAACGTCTTTGGTTCGGTAACGAGTTTCCGTGATCCACGCATCCTGCAATTCGGGTTGAAGTTCCTGTTCTAAGCTTCAACTCATTTGTAATTAAAAATGCCCGCATTGTTACTGCTACAATGCGGGCATTAACTTTATGACGTGGCTTTGCGCCAATAGTCAGTGGTCGAGCTTGGACCGGGTCCAAGTACAACCGCTGAGTTTTGCGCAAGGCGCTATAAAGCGATGACGACACTGCTACTGAAAAATGCGAACGTCGTGTTGGCCGATCGAGAGGTGCAGGCTTCTGTCCTCATAGAAGAAGGCATGATTGTTTCGCTTGAAGCCGATCATGGCGACGAAGAGATCGATCTCGCGGGCACAACACTGCTGCCTGGTTTTATCGATGTTCACATTCATGGGGCGGCCGGCATTGACGTGATGGATGCGACCGTGGCGGGCTTGCGTGAAGTGTCGGGGTATCTCGCTTCGCAGGGTGTGACGAGTTGGGTGCCGACGTTTGTACCGGCCAGTGATGAGCATTATCGGAACGCGATTGCAGCGATCTCAGAAGCGATGGACGGGCCGGGCGCGCGTGTCTTGGGTGTGCATTATGAAGGACCGTTTGTGAATACAGCGCAGTGCGGAGCGTTACATACTGAATACTTCAAGACTTACTCCAGTGTTGAAGATCTCGATTCACTGCCGTTACCATCGACCGGCGTGCGCATGATCACGATGGCGCCTGAGGTTGCAGGTGGGGTCGAGCTCGTGCGCGAGTTGAAGAAGCGTGGTTGGGTGATTTCAATCGGTCACACACGCGCTGGGTTGGACGTGTTGGACCAGGCATGCGACGCCGGAGCGCACCACATGACGCACTTCATGAACGCGATGGCGCCATTACATCATCGCAGTCCCGGGCCGATCGCGTGGGGCTTATCACGCGATGACGTGACCGTTGATGTTATTGCCGACGGCATTCATCTCGATCCGTTCATGCTGCGTTTGCTACTGAAGCTGAAAAGCGTGCATGGTATTAGTTTGATCAGCGACGCAATAGCAGCCGCAGGGAAGGGTGACGGCGATTATAAGATCTGGGGTGAGACGATCAGCGTGAAGAACGGCCGGACGGCGAATGCACACGGTAGTATCGCAGGTTCAGTGATCAGCATGCTCGACGCCGTGCGGCTGCTGCACTCACTCGGCGTGTCTTACGTCGACCTCGCCCGCATGGCCTCATCGAATCCCGCACGCCTGCTCGGTGTCGATCATGAGTGCGGCTCGATCGAAGTCGGCAAACACGCTGACCTTGTAGCTTTAGACAGGGATGGTAATGTGAGCTTAACTCTTATCCGCGGTAAATCCGTTCCAAATCCGCATTAATCCGTAGCCCCCGATGATGACGAGTGCGAATCCGATCAGCACATGTAGCACGTCATCAACGAACGTCCAATGGAAATACTCGATTGGCGTCAACCCGAATACACTCGCCACCGCCTGGTAAAGATCGATTAATCCAAAACCAAAGTTGAACAAGCTCGTCAGTAACTCGCTCTTCGTCATCACCAACACCAGCCCAATTGCGCCGAAGAGGATATGAAACAAATTATACGGCGCCGCTCCGCTCGTCAGACTGTATCGTTCAGGTATAACGAAACCGGCGATACCAATCAAAATCAAGATAGGCGCGAAGATCGTAAGTGTCTTTTGGTTGAGGCTCATGACTCGTAGTAACCGGCAGCTTCGTAAGCCTGGTCCACGATCTCAATCGGATGGCAGACGCGGAGTTTCATCCCCGACAAGCACGCGCCCGCGCCGATGTGCATCTGGCAGCCGGGATTGCCGGTAGCGAGTATACCAGCACCCGTCTCTTTAATGTGGTCTAACTTTTCATTCAGCACGCGCTGCGACATCTCGGGCTGGAGCAGGTTGTAAATGCCTGCGGCGCCGCAACATCTCTCAGTGCCGTTGAGCGGCACAAAATCCTTGCCCGTAACGGATCGCAGCATACGTTCGGAAGCTTCGCCACTGCGTTGTCCGTACATGAGGTGGCATGAGGTGTCGTAAGTCACGCTTTGGTCCATCGGACTGGGTGCAGTTCGCATTTCGCTGGTTGCGAGTTGCTGGCTTACGTCGCGAACACGTGCGCTGAATCTCATCGCTTTCTCAGCGAGTTCTTCATCATTCGCAAATAGGTGCGCGTACGTTGTAAGCATCGCCCCGCAACCACCGGCGTTCGTGATAATAGGAGTCTCCGAATCAAAAGCCGCGATATTACGTCGCGCAAGCTCGCGCGCGCCTTCGAGATCTCCGGCATGTGCGTGCAGCGCCCCGCAACACACCTGTTCTGCTGGCGCTTCAACCTCGAAATTGTTCGCTTCCAACACGCGCACGGTTGCCCGATTCACAGGCGCGAACAGCCCCTCACCCACACACCCTTTAAACAACGCAACGCTTCCAGCCGCTCCTTTGCGCCTTTGCGTTCTTTGCGTCTTTGCGTGAAAAACCCCTTTTGATCTCTCGAGCAGCGCCATTCCAAACTTAACCCGCCGGGGTATAAACGCGATCTTCAACAACAACCGCGCCAGCCCGAGATCACGAAAAACGCGCGACGCCCCAAAAAACATCCGCAAACGCCACGGCGATAACCACACGTGCCTCAACACAAACCGCAACAATCTGTTAGTCAAATCCGACTTCGGCTGCGATTCAAGTAGAACTTCGCGGCTCGCCTCGAGCAACGACCCATACTCAACACCGGCCGGACATACCTGCTCACACGCGCGACACCCCAGACACCGGTCGATATGCGTTGAAAACGCTGTCGACGTCTTATCAAGTCGCCCTTCCGCCACCGCGCGCATCAAATACAGCCGCCCGCGTGGTCCATCATTCTCATTTCCCGTAATGACGTAAGTCGGACACGCCTCGAGACACAGCCCACAATGAATGCAGGCCAGCAGCTTATCTTCGTAACCAGTCGCGAGTATTTCCATTGTTTGGGCATACGGGCGGCCACGGAGGGCCGCCCGTTCGTTAATATCCAACGGCTTGTCCATCGCTTCTGCGCGGATCGGTCGCGCCGAGGCGCACGCCCGTCTTCTCCTCGATCATGATCCCCTCCGCATCACCGAGGTAACGCAGCTTCGCGAGTTTGTGCCCACGCGCGGTCAGCGCCTTTTGCGTATCACCCGATAATCCAAACGGCTCGCCGACGAGCTCATCCGGCAGCCACTGGTGATGAATCCGTGGGAAGTCGATCGCCTGCTGGATATTCATCTCGTAATCAATCACGTTTGTGATTACGCAGAGCACTGTATTGATGATCGTTGGCCCACCGGGACTTCCCACCGTGAACCACAAGCTGCCATCTTTACGCAGCACGATCGTCGGCGTCATCGCGGAGAGCGGGCGCTTCTTCGGCGCGACGGCATTCCGCTCGCCCTGGATCAGCCCGTACATGTTCGGTGTGCCGGGTTTAGCCGCGAAGTCGTCCATCTCGTCGTTGAGAAGAAGCCCCGTACCTTTCGCAACAGCCGCCGAGCCGTAAGAGTTGTTGAGCGTGTAGGTATTCGAGACCGCATTTCCTTCTGCATCGACGACTGTGAAATGCGTCGTCTCGTCCGATTCATAACCTGCCGGACGGCCGGCGCGAATTTCTTCGCTCGTCGAAGCACGCTCGGTGTTGATGGTCTTGCGCAAAGTCGCCGCGTACGACTTGTCGATCAAACCCGGTACCGGAACCTTCACAAAATCGGAATCGCCCATGTACTCCGCGCGGTCCGCAAAGGCGCGCCGCATCGCCTCGGCCATCAGGTGATAACGATCGGAAGAGTTCGCCTCGAGCTTTTGCAGATCGAAACCTTCGAGAATGTTGAGCATCTGGATCAGCACAGCGCCGCCGGACGAAGGCGGTGGCATCGAGATGATCTCGTAACCACGATAGTTACCGCGCACGGGCGCGCGCTCTTTCGCGACGTAACCGCGCAGGTCGTCCATCGTCATCAGACCGTTGTTGCGTTTGATGTCCGCGGTGATCAGACGTGCAGTCTCACCTTCGTAAAACTCATTTGGACCAAAGCGCTGGAGACGCGCAAACGTGGCGGCGAGCTCAGGCTGTCGAAAGAGCTCACCTTCCTGATAGAACTTTCCGCTTTTCAAATAGATCCGCTTCGTTTCGGCATACTTCTCGAGATACTCCCTGTTTGAATAAAGCGAGCGTGCAAGTTCGTGTGTAACGACAAAACCTCTGCCGGCGAGTTGTCGCGCGGGTTCGATGAGCTGCGCCCAGGTGAGTTTGCCGGAGCCGTACTTCTTGAGCGCGAGCTCCATCCCGCGCACGGTGCCGGGAACACCTGCGGCGCGATAGCCGACGAGCGATCCACCTTCGCCTTCGATGAGGTTGCCGTTCTTGTCGAGATAAACATCGCGATGAGCAGCACCGGGCGCCATCTCGCGATAATCGATCGCTGTCGTTCTACCATCTTTCAGACGGATCATCATGAAGCCGCCACCACCGAGATTGCCCGCGGCCGGGTGCGTAACCGCCAGCGCAAACGCAACACTGATTGCGGCATCAACAGCATTCCCACCGCGCTTCATGATCTCCACGCCCACACTCGACGCGACCTCATTCGTCGACGCCACCATCCCCTGCCGTGCCCGCACCGGCTCACGCGCCGCAACGAACGGCACGTTAATAACACTCAGCAGAACAATCAGAACAACTATTCTATGAAGTCTTTTCATGGCTTAATCCGCGTCTTTCCGCGTTAATCCGCGGCTAAAATATTCTTCGGGTCGAGTTGCCTCTTGATTCTTTGCATCAACAATTTCGCAGTACCGGAAGGTGCTTCCCGAGTCCTGTCTTCCAACGCTCGCGCAGCCGCAATCTTCTTCCAAAGCTCAGCATCATCCATCACGATCTCAGCGTTCTGCAACAGTTTCAAGGCTTGTTCAGTCTGAAATGCCACGCCTTTTTCATTCCCAGCAAAGCGTACATGCAATACATCATCGACGATCTCCAACGCTACCGGAAATAAGCGCGCGTCCAAAATCGCCCGCGCACTTCCAGTGCCAATCACTGTCGCTTCGCGTGCAGGACGTGGCCGCAGTTTGAAATTCAATTCAGTGATGATGCCGAGGCTGCCATAGCTGCCAGTAAACAGTTTGCACAGATCGTAACCAGCAACGTTCTTCACCACACGCCCGCCGGCTTTGATCATGCTGCCATCCGCGAAGACAACCTTCATGCCGATTACTGATCCGCGCGGGCGTCCATAACCGAACTGTTGCGGACCGCCGATCCCCGTCGCCACAACACCGCCGAGCGTCGCGCGTCCATCGTCGGGTGGATCGAGCGGCAACCACTGACCATTTTCTGCGAGCTTCGCGTTGAAGTCAGTTAGCGTGACACCGGCCTCAGCGATAGCGATCAGGTCTGCGGGTTCGTGTTCGATTATCTTATTAAGTCGAGTGGTGCTGACGATCAAATTGGCAGTTGGCCTGGTCCAACCCATGCCACCGATTGGCGCGACAGTCCACCCTTCAGATGAGGCGAGTTTCAAAGTCTCGGAGATCTCTTCAGCAGATGCTGGTGAAACTGTGATTGTTCCGTTGTGCGACGAGATGTTTGCGTCACCGACGATTTGCGCCAGCGATTTTGTTGGGTGAGGTTCACGCAAAGGCGCAAAGGAGTCGCTAAGGCGCAAAGGCGGGCTAAATTCTTCTTTGGGTCTTTGAGATTCCGTTGCGGCTTTCGCCTCACCGCAACCGCGCAGCATCGGCACGATCTTTCCCGGATTGCAAAGCCCGAGCGGATCGAACGCCGCCCGCACACTCAACATCGCATTCATGTCTGCGTCTGAAAACACGAGCGGCAACATCTCGCGCTTGTCGAGCCCCACACCATGTTCACCCGTGATCGTACCGCCTGCCGCCACGCACACTTCCATCAACTCGCGTCCTGCATCTTTTACACGCCGCACTTCGTCTGCAAAACGCGAGTCAAAACAGATAAGCGGGTGCAGGTTGCCGTCACCCGCGTGAAACACATTCGCGATGCGCAGTTGATAACGCGACGCGATCTCGTAAGCAGCGCCGAGCACCTGCGGCAGACGCGACCGCGGCACGACCGCATCCTGGATCATCGAGTCAGGCGAGATACGACCGATCGCGCCAAACGCGCCTTTGCGTGCCGCCCATAGTTTTTTTCTTTCCGACTCATCTCGCGCATAACGACAACTGCGCGCGCCGTATTCCATGCAGATGCTCGTGACCTTTTGCGCTTCATCGTCGAGCCCGGCTTCGATACCGTCCAACTCGATCAACAACGCCGCGCCCGCGTCCGGTGGCAGTCCTGCCGCAAACACACTCGCCTCGACCGCACGAATGATCTCGCGGTCCATCATCTCGAGCGCTGCGGGCATCACGCCTGCCGCGATAATGGCAGACACCGCATGGCTCGCGTCGTTTACTTCCATAAACTCGGCAAGCAGCGTGCGCACGGCAGGCGGCGACTGGGCCAACCTGAGCGTTGCTTCAGTGGCGATGCCGAACGTACCTTCCGAGCCGATAAACGTGCCGAGCAGGTCGTAACCCGGCATATCGATTTCGAGATCGACAACGTCACCGCCGGCAAGCACGACGCGACAGCCGAGTACGTGATCCGTTGTCGTGCCGTACTTCAGACAGTGAATGCCGCCGGCGCTCTCCGCGATGTTGCCGCCGATCGTGCAGCTCGGCTGGCTCGACGGATCCGGAACGTAATACAAGCCGAACGGCGCAACGGCTCGCGACACGTGCAGGTTGACAACGCCCGGTTGGACCACGGCGATACGGTTCTCGGTGTCGATGCGGAGAATCTTGCGCATGCGCGCCATCTCGATGACGACGCCTGAGTTGAGTGCGAGTGCGCCGCCGGAAAGACCGGTGCCTGCGCCGCGCGGCGTGAAAGGAACGTTGGCGCGCGCGAGCTCGCGCATGATGGCGGACGTTTCGTCAGTTGAAGAAGGGAAGACGACTGCGCGCGGCCGATGTTTGTGCTGCGGCAGGCCGTCGCACTCGTAGACGAGTAGCTCGTCAGGTTTGGAGAGAACATTCTCGCGCCCAACGATCGCGGCCATGTTGTCGATTAGGGTGTTCACGTGACGAATGCAGATAGTTTAACAGAGCAACGGGCGGCCACGGAGGGCGCACCACAGTTGTTGCTCATCGGGCGCATTCGACGAAGTTGCGTGATCAACTACAACTGTAGGGGTGGCCCTCCGTGGCCACCCGTACGCGTCCGGCTTACAAGCCAATAGGCAAAGTAGATCACCAATCCTACCGCCGCCGCGATCGCTGTTGCTCTTACTTCGTTGAGCGTTGCGTTAAGTAGCAACCAAACAATCAACAACAACGACAGAATCGCGATGATCGTCCCGCCGGGCAATCGAAACACGGCCGCCGGTATTTCTTTTCTATAGCGAAACACCGGCAGCGCGAGGCACGTTGCTCCGTACGTCACGAGCCGCGCGATCGTGCTGATCGTTAGCGCCGCCACAAACGAGCTTTTCAACGTCAGAAACAACATCAACCCCGCCGTGATCAGGATCGACGCATAAGGCGTGAAGAACTTCCTGTGTATACTGCCGACGAACGCCGGCAGTTGCTTCTGCTCTGCCATCGCGAACGGAAGCCGTGACCCCGACAACAGCAGAATATTCAAGTTGCCCGTGATCGAGATGATCGCGCCCGCGGAGATGATCGCGCCTCCAGCCGCGCCTAAAAACTGCGACCCCGCATCCGCCAGCGGCTTTTGCGACTGCGCGAGTCCCGGCAACGTGCCCACGCAAACGACCTGGATCAAGATGTAAAGAATCGCGACCACGAGGATCGCGATCAGTAACGCGCGCGGTAAGCTCCGCTGCGGATCGCGCACCTCACCTGCCGGAATCGTCGCCATCTCAAATCCGGTAAATGCATAAACCAGCAGGAGGACCGATTTCGAGAAGTCGGCCGTCGTCGGGCTTGGTCCAAACTCGAAAGCTTGCGGATTCAGGAAAAACAGTCCGGCAGCGATAAAGATTATGATCGGCACGAGCTTGCCGACCGTGAATGCATTACTTACGATCGCCGCCTGCCGGATTCCGAGCAGATTGATAACAGCGAGCGCAATGACAACAAGCACGATGATTGATGCGCGCCAGAGCGGAGTTGTCGCCGGCATCCAAAAGTAACTCAGGTAGTTGATCAGCAGGTTACAGTTCGCAGCGAATGCAGTCATTCGTGCGAGCCAGATGAGCCAACCGATCTCGAACGCGACCGCCGGTTGGAACGCTTCGCGCGCGTAAAGATATGGACCACCAGTCTCATCGAAACGGCTGCTGACTTCCGCAAAGCAAAGTATGATGAGCGCGACGACGAGGGCGCAGGCGACGAACGCAATCAGACTGTAAGTGCCGATTAATTTGTAAACATTTGAAGGAAGACCAAAGATGCCGGCGCCGATAATGCCGTTGATCGCGATGGCGACGAGGTCCCAGCGACGTATGCCGCGGACCAGGTCCGCCTCAGGTGTGTTCTGCACGAAAAGCTTATAACAAAATCTACGTGATCTGTGTATTCTAAGTGTCTATGATTAAAAGCCTAATCGTTTTGGTAGCTGTCTTAACCATCCCTGCGTCCGCCGCTGCTCAACAATCGCCGTTACAGGATCTCGTAAACCGCGCTGCGAAGACGACGCTGGATCGATTTGCCGACAAGAAGCTCCAGGAGAACGAGCTGTCGATAACCCTCATCGATTTGCGAGATCCGAAGCGTCCGGTGACTGCAAGCTTTCGCGGAAACGAGCGCGTCTATCCTGCCAGTGTCGTGAAGCTCTTTTATCTCGTCGCAACGCATCGCTGGCTCGAAGACAAGAAGATCGAGCAAACGCCGGAGCTGACCCGCGCCGTACGCGACATGATCGTCGATTCATCAAATGAAGCGACGCAATACGTGCTCGACGTGCTCACGCACACGACTGGCGGTTACGAATTGCCGCCGAAAGAGATGGAAGAGTGGCAGTACCAGCGCAACGCCGTCAACCGCTATTTCTCGTCGCTCGGCTACACCAACATCAACGTGAATCAGAAGACGTTCTGCGAAGACGCATACGGCCGCGAGCGTGTGTCGCGTGGTCCAAATGGGGAGAACCGTAACAAGCTCACCACCGACGCCACTGCACGCTTGATGATGGAGATCGTTACTGGAAAGATCGCGAATCCTGCACGCACAGCAGCAATGATGGAGCTTTTGAAACGCGAATACACCGGAACAAGTAGTGACACCGACGATCAGGGACGTGGCTTCACTGGCATAGCGCTCCAGGGTCGAGAAGGCTTTCGACTGTGGTCCAAAGCTGGTTGGACCAGCACCACGCGACACGACGTCGCCTACGTCGAGACGCCTGACGGCGGCAAGTTTGTCCTGGCCACGTTTACCAGCAATCATTCAAATGACCGCGAGATTATTCCCACCGTGGCGCGCGTCGTGATCGAAGGACTGAAGGACGTCAAGTGATCACGTGGATCGGGTCAGTACAGGGAGCGGTAGCGACCTGGTCAAACCTTGGAAGTAATGCTGATCACAGACCAGGTCGCTACCGCTCCCTGTACTGACCCGGTCCAACCATGATCTCTGGCTTTTGAGGCAAAGCAAGTGAGCTCACAAAATCAGGAAGAGTTAAAAAGGAAAGTCGAGGAAGTGAAGCAGGATGCTGATGTGCAGCACGCCTTGCAGCAAGCCACTGCCACCGAGAAGACGAGTATCCGGGCGCGCGGTCGCGACATCCTCTGGATCGCCACACAATTCTTCTTCCTGATCGTTCTCGGTGCTTTGTACCAGTTTATTCGGTATCGCCTGCCTCAGTACCCGCTCGTTTTAAAACTCATCCTGGCAATCGGCGTCGTTATCGTTTGCGTCACGGCGCTGCGACTCGTCGACGTTTACCTCATCGGGCGCGTCAGAAATGCGGTTTACCAGTACAACTTAAAACGCGTCTCGCGGCTGGTGCTGTGGCTGGTGATCGCGTTCTTCGTCCTGACGATCTTTTTTCAGAACTGGTACACGGCGGTCGTTTCGTTTGGCCTGATCTCTTTGATACTCGGCTTCGCGTTGCAGACGCCGATCACGAGTTTCATCGGCTGGATTTACATTCTCGTGCGCGAGCCTTACCGCGTCGGCGATCGGATCAAGATCGGTACGGCTACCGGCGACGTGATCGACGTCAACTATCTCGACACGACGCTATGGGAGTTTGGCGGCGATTTGCTTTCCACCGAGCATCCGAGCGGCCGCATCATCAAGTTTCCAAACTCGACGGTGCTGAGCTCGCCGGTCTACAACTACACCTGGCCGCTGTTTCCGTACATCTGGAACGAGATCAGGTTTCAGGTTGCATATAACGCTGATCTTGAGTTTATCGCGGCGACGATGAAGGAAGTGGCTGAGCACGAAGTTGGCGAAGATATGATGAAGCAGGTGGCAGTCTTTCGCGAGATACTCGCGCACACACCTGTAAATCAGCTCGAAGTGCAGGAGCGCCCGGTGGTCCTATTCCGCGTCAGTGAAAACACCTGGCTCGAAGCCATCGTGCGCTACCTGGTCCACCCGAAAGAAGCCGGTCGAGTAAAAACGCGGCTCATCAAGGAACTCCTCCGGCGCCTTAACGCCGAACCCGACCGCGTAAAGTTCCCGCACGACAGCGCGCGTTAACGGAACTCTGCGCCACCTCTGCGCTCTCTGCGTCTCTGCGGTAAAAGAAGCGTATAAACCGCAGAGGCGCAGAGGACGCAAGAGGTGGCGCAGAGAAATGAAAATCAGGTCATCGCTTAACGTTGACCTTACTTAGAAGTTATTAATCGGCGTCAACACCGAAACCACATTTGAGTATGCCGAATTGCCTGCGGCATTAAACGCCCTGATTCGATAGCGATACCAGGTGTTCCGATTGACTCCCGAGTTATTGAACGCCTGGGCGTCCGGCCCCGTCTGTCCAATCTCACCGAATAAGGTGCAGTTAATTCCCGTACAACGCTCAATCTTGAAACCAGACTCGTCATTCGAGTTATCCGTCCACGTCAAGCGGATGAAGTTAGCTGTCACCGCTTCTCCACTGAGATTGGTCGGCGCATTTGGCGGCGTGCCAGGCGGTGGAGTTGGCGTTGGTGTCGGAGTCGGCTCAGGCGTTGGCGTTGGAGTCGGCTCAGGAGTTGGAGTCGGCGTCGGAGTTGGCGTCGGAGTTGGCGTCGGAGTTGGCGTCGGAGTTGGAGTTGGTGTTGGTGTTGGTGTTGGTGTGGGATTACTGCCACAAGTCGGGAAGCGGAAAGATCCGATCCTCGTGCGCCAGTTGAACTGGCTCGTCGTTGCGTAATACTCCGACGTAAACCAGAAAGTACAATCATCAACCGGATCGACAGTTAGCGAGGCATAATCGCCCCAGCGACTGCCGGTACCAGTTTGACTTCCCGTTCCTGCGAAAAGAATCGCTTCGCCCTGGCCCAGCACATTCAGTGGATCAGTCGCGAGCCGTCCCGCATAACGCAATTGCGGGAAGATCGACAAACTCGAAGCGCTGTAGGCAATCGCGATGTTTCCATCGTGATCCATTGCCGCACTTCCGAGCCAACGCCAGGTCGAATCAGGCTGATACGTGCTCTGCTGATTCACAGTCACAGGTCCGTTGGTCACATCTCGTAACTCAAACCAACGAATACCTGCAACGCTTCCTGAATTCACGGTATAGTTTCCGACAACCGACTCGTGCGTACCGAAATTCCGGTAAGCAACCCTGAACATCAAACGGTCTCCGAGCGCGTCCAGGCGCGACGTCGTACTGCTTTGCGGCACACACGATCGCGTGGTCGGACAGAGTTGTGTGAACCCAGCCGCGGCTGGACTCGCGAAGAGTGTGAAGGTCGAATTTGCCGGCGTCGTAAAATCTACGTGGAAATGAAAGATCCTGTAACTGCCCGAGCCGGGCCACTGCACAAAACTCGCAGGTGCACCAGCGGGTGGCAGAGTCGAGCCATCCAGATCCGCGGGCAGGTAAGTCCGTTCTGATGGTCCATTCGTGATGCCGGGAGTAATGAATGTCGCCGGCAAACCCGAAAGCATCCTGGTCCGATCGAACGCAAAAGGTTGCGGGCCGAGGAACGACGTGCCGGTCGAGTTGAACACGTTCATGCTCATGTAGTAGCCGTCGGGCCAAACACTCAGGTGCGGGTAGTCGAAGAAGTTGGAGCCGAGGTGAAAGTTGTAGCGATGATACGAGCCGGTCGCGTCACCCGTAGTCGAGACAGCCACGCACTCATCGGTCGGCACGGAAACACCGGCGAATTGTGTAATTACCCAGCGATCGGCGAGCTGGTCGTACATCACCACCGGATCGCCACTGCCGTTGAATTCACAAACGCCACCGAAGCCGCCCCAGATGGTGGAGATGCCTGACGGTCCAAGCAACGAAGCTCCAGTTGCCTTGTCGAAGACCTGAAATCCTTCGTTGACCATCTGAACGTATTGAGTAGCTCCGACTTCACCATTCGTATCCGGCGGAGCGCAGTTGCATGCGACGCCGGGAAACGCCATGCCGTTGAAGTTCTTATCGGCCGTAGGCATGTTAGGCGCTGTGAACGGGGCAGCGACCTCCTTTTGGACCACTTCGTCAGGAACATCTTTGTGGGGTTGTTTAATCTTCGGATTCTCGTTTGCTTCCTTTCTCGGTTTAAAGACAGGTTGCTGCTTCATATCGCGCACGGGCGGCGAGGTGTCGTTGCGAATGGATTCGCCAACAGTCATTTCAGGAGAGCGTCCCTGGAATGGGTTGGTTGAGTTTGCGGTGGCGGCTGACGACTTTGAGGCCTCGATGATACGAGGAATGGTCATTATCGCGCCAAAGAGTAGAACTGCTGTTGCAAGAACCAGGATTCTAATGCGCATTCCGGATCTCCTTTTGCGGTTGAGGTTGAGGTCCTGCGAGGCCCACGTCGGGAATTACTATGAGTGTTCGTAAATGAGTTGCGACGACTTTATGTTAGCCGCGCGTGCGTCTAACCTCCTGATGCGGATTTTGTATCGAGCTTCCTCATCATCCTGAGGCACTGATGAGGCGAACGGGAGTAAGTTTATAGTAAGTCAAAAATTATCCGCTGCCTAGTCATTGTGCCCCAGCGAGAGATCACCTTCTTCGCTGAGCGCCTCGGCGCCGAAGAAGATGCGGGTGATGTCCGGATCCTGCGATTGGATATTTTCGCGCAAGCGGCGTGCGGCTTGGCGTACTTCAAGCGATGAGATGTGGCCGTGGAAGCGTAGCTCGATCGTGAGTAGCACTTCGTGTGGTCCGAGATACATGGTGTGAAGATGTCCGACCCACTCGACGCCAGGATCGGCTTTGACCAGCTTACGTATCGACGTCAATGATTCACGATCAAGTCCTTCGCCGATGAGTAAACCTTTGCTTTCATAAACCATCAACACAGCGACGCCGCACAGCAACAACCCGATCAGCACAGAAGCGACTCCGTCGAGATACGGCAACTCCAGTTGACTGCCTAAGAAGATGCCCACGAAAGCGAAGACGAGTCCGAGCAGCGCAGCCGAGTCTTCGAGTAACACGGTGAAGGTGCTCGGGTCTTTGGTGTCATGGATCGCCTGGATAACGCCTCGGCGTCCGCGTTCGGCACTGAATGCCTTCCATCCGAAGAGCCACGTCGTGCCTTCGAACACAACCGCCATACCGAGCACTCCGTAACTCCACACCAGATTCTCGGCTGACCTTGGATGAAGTATGTGCTGGATGCCTTCGTACACTGACATGCCACCACCGACGGCGAAGATGAGAACGCCTACGATCAACGTCCAGAAATAAAGCTCATGTCCGTGACCGAATGGATGGTCCGCGTCGGGTGGCTTGCGACTCTTCCGCACACCGAACAACATCAACCAACCGTTTCCGGTGTCGACTACAGAATGGATCGCCTCCGAGAGCATGGCGGAGCTGCCGGTAAACGCTGCTGCGACAAACTTCGTGATCGCGATCGCCATGTTCCCGGCGATCGCTGCGTAGATGGCAGTTTTGGATTTCGAAATCCCTCTTGCTCTCGGTTTCATCGGATTTATTAACGCAGATTAACGCGGATTACGCAGATCAGAAAAGGGAGGAACATTTTTGCTCCTGGTGTGTCTAAGCCTGCGGACTTCCTTAGTTCGTGCTGGAGGAATGCAGATGAGTGAAAACAAGGCCGCTGTTGTTGGACCAATGATCAATGTTACGCCGCTGATCGATGTGTTGCTGGTTTTGCTCATCATCTTCATGGTGGCGGCGCCGATGAAGCCGCACCGGTTCCTTTCGAAAGTACCATCCATGCCGCAGGACACGCCGGAGGTACGGGCTAACATTCACACGCTCGTAGTCACCATCGAGCCTGATCGAACGTTGAAGCTCAATAAGCTGTCCGAGATGGGAACTGTCGATAATCTTGCGCCGCTCAGCTCGAAGTTGAGATCTATTTTTGAGGAACGAACTCAACAGCGCGCATATCGAACCGACATGCTTACGCGACTGGATGTGCCTGAGAGTGAGCGGATTGAGAAGACGGTTTTCATCAAAGCCCCACGCAGTATGCCGTACGGTGAAGTGGTTCGCGTTATGGATGGGTTGAAGGCAACGGGCGCCGCGCCCATTGGCTTGCAACTCGACGCCCTGAACTAAAAAAAGCCCATCCACAGATTACACTGATTATTTTTCTGTGTAATCTGTGGATGGTTTTCGCAGGCTCTCTCCTTGTGTCTCTGGCCGGAATGAGTTGTAATCTGCGCCGAAGGAGAAGGAGTTTGCATGAGAAATCGTCTCTTTTGGGCGCTCTGTTTGGGTTTGGCCGTTGCCGTCTCCCCTGCATGGCCCATCGCAACCGCCCAGGACATCACCGGCGGCGGCACCCTGGTACGCGATATCACCGGCGGCGCGGCCCTGATCTTCCGCGCCCCACAAAACCCGACTGTCTCCAGTGGCGCCACTGGTGGCGGGCGCGTTAAGCCCGGCAAGAAACCGCCTGTCCGCAAACAGGATTCCATTATCGCCAAAGCCAATGCAGCGCGAAGCGCGCCGAAGCCACGCTACGACGAAGCCGAGCAGCAGTATCAACTCGCAGCGCAAATCGCCCCCGATGATGCACGCGCATTCGCCGGTCTCGGAAATGTTTACGTGGACCAGGGCAAGTTTGCGCAAGCGGTGGATGCTTACCAGAAGGCGATCAAAGTCAAACCAGATTACAACGGCGCTTACCTTCCGCTCGCGTTTTCGTTGGCTCGTCTGAATCGCTATCCGGAAGCGATCGACGTCTACAAGGAAACCTTGAAACGCGATCCGAGCCCCGAGGTCTATAACAATCTTAGCTTTGCTTACAATCACAGCGACAAGTACGAAGAAGCGGTGGAGGCAAGCCAGCAGGCGATCAAGTTGCTCGGCGAGACGGGCGATGCGTACAAACTCGGATTTCAGGAGCGAAACGAGATCCGTTCATACGCTTACAAGAATCTCGGCAACGCTTACAATGGGTTGAAGCGCTATGATGAAGCCGCGACCGTGTTGAAGAAGTCGTCAGAGATCGAGCCGACGAACGCGTCCGCTCACTTCAATCTCGGGTTAACTCTTTACAACGCGGGACGTTACTCAGAAGCAATCGAATCGTATAAACAAGTCATCAAGTTGAGACCAAATCTGGCCCAGGCTTATTTTAATCTGGGCTTGACTTACCGTGCGATCAACGACAAGACTCAGGCGATGGCCCAGTATGAGACTCTCAAGGGCCTCGATTCTGAAATGGCAAAACAGCTCTACGACGCGATCAAGCAGTAGATTCGCCATCCTGGGGCGGCCAGGGAGTGCCGCCTCGACAGTTACTCCAAACTAACGCGGACACTGGAATGCTCGACGGGCAGGACCATGTTCAAGCCGTACCTCGCCAAAAATGGGCGCTGAATCAGGAAGCGTTCGACAAGCTGCTCGTCGCGTTTGACGTTGACCGCGACACTGCCGGCCGGAAATACCTCGAAATCCGAAACAATCTGACACGCTTTTTCGAGTGGCGCGGGTGCTCGTTTCCCGAAGACCACGCTGACGAGACGATCAACCGGATGGCGAAAAGAGTCTTCGAAGGCGAAGAGATCCTCAACCATTCGGGATACGCGATGGGAGTCGCGCGGCTGTTGTTACTCGAGATTAATAAAGGCCGGCAGCGGGAGCAGTCGGCGCTCGCGGAAATCGGCGCCGCGCCCGACGTTTACGTTCCGGAAAACGACGACGAAAGCCGCCTCACGTGCCTCCGAAGCTGCCTCCAGACGCTCTCGCCGGACAATCGCGAGCTGATTCTTCAGTACTATCAGGGCGAGAAGGGCGAAAAGATCGAGAACCGTAAGAAGTTGCTCGACCGCCTCGGAATTCCGGTAAATACGTTGAGAATGAGGGCTTTACGGCTGCGCGAGAGGCTGCAATCGTGTGTCGAAGAGTGCCAGGGCGGGATCTAAAAAATTTCTTTGTGATGGAATCGGATGTTTGGCCACTACATAAGTGGAAGGCCCCTGCACTGTGAGTCTTGATTAGAAACAAAATCTTCTCTGCGATCTCTGCGTATCTCTGTGATCTCTGCGCTAATGGTGGTCATGAGAATACATAACGCAGAGAGCACAGAGATACCCAGAGATCGCAGAGAGAGCCACTCAACTAAACCATGTCAGTTGATAACGAAAAACTAATTTCCCGGTACTTACTCGGCGAGCTGCCGGAAGAACAGCAGGTCGAAATTGAAGACCGCGCCTTCTCTGACAAAGACTACCTCGCGACGATCACCACGGTAGAAAACGATCTGATCGACGAGTACGTCCGCGGCGAGCTTTCCGCTGCCGATCAGAAGCGCTTCGAGACTCGCTTCCTCGCCTCAGCCGAACGCCGCAAACGCGTGGAGTTTGCGAAGGCTCTGCGAACAGTAGTTTCAGCGGCCCCGGAAAAAAATGTGGTCCAAACAGCGACGGCGTGGTCCTGGCGCGAGTCGCTTTACGCGTTCCTTAATGGATTGAATCCAGCGGCACGCCTCGCATTTGCTGCCGCTGCGATCCTCGTAGTCGCCGGTGCTGCATTGCTGTTCGTTGAAACGTTGCGATTGCGCCGTCAGGTCACGCAGCTACAAGCCGAGAAGCAGGCAGGACAAAACGTACAACAAGCGCTCGAAGCCGAGCGCAAACGTAACGAAGAGCTGAACGCGCGGCTCGATCAGGAAAAGCAACAGCGAGAACAAACTGATGAGTCGTTGCGCCAGTTAACCGAAACACCAGAAGCGAAGAATCCCGCGCCACCGCCCGTGATCGCATCGTTAACGCTTCTGCCTGGTCTATCACGCGGTGGTGGTCAGAAGCCGGCCCTCGATCTTTCAAATGACGCACGTTTGGTCAGGCTTCAAATCGGTATCGATCCGGAAGAGCAGTACAAGAGTTTCGCGGTCGAGCTGCGCACTTTAGCCGGGCGACAAGTTTGGAATCGCGAAAACCTGGCTGCGCGAACGCGACGCGGATCACGCGCTGTCGGGCTCACGTTGCCGGCAACGGTACTCAAGTCAGGTGAATACGAACTCAGATTACGCGGCCTCACTGAAGGCGGCGGCTCTGAAGATGTTGGTTTCTATTACTTCAATGTGAGAAAAAAATGAGACGCACAAATACATCTCTCCTCGCCCTCCTGATAGTGCTCACCACTTCCCAAGCCGTCTACTCCCAAACTAAAATTCTCGAACCTGAAAAAGTAATAGAACAAACGATTGCTGCGGGCGACGCTCATTCCTACACCATGACGCTGCCTGCAGGAATGTACGGCTCGGTAGAGTTGAATCAAAAGGTGTTAAATCTGACACTCACGATCTTCGGCGCTGATGGTCAGAAACTCAGGACCGCAGATCTCGCCAGTGTGGGCTTTTCAGAGGAAATCTCTCTCGTCGCACAGGAAGCGACCACGTATCGCATTGAAGTAAAGGCGGCAGCGAAACCATCTCGCACCGGAAGTTACACGCTTAAATTAACCCCGATTCATCCGGCGACAGCCGAGGATCGAGCGCGTGTGCAAGGCCAAACATTAGCGGAAGAAGGCATGCAGTTTTTACTTAAACAAACTGCCACTTCAAAATCCGAAGCTCTCGATAAATTTCAAAAATCGATTCCAGTCTGGCAGGCAGCCAAAGATCGAGACCACGAAGCGCAGGCATTTTTTTACGTGGCTTACACCCTGAATCACCTGGGCCAATATGCGGACGCCGAGGAAGCCGCAAAAAAGGGTCGCCCGCTGGCCCAGTCGACCGGCAACCGAAACCTCGAAGCCTCGCTGCTCGACGAGCTCGGCAGCTCTTTCAACTATCGCGGTGAACGGAAACACGCGCTCGACACTTTTCTCGAGGCGCTCAAGTTGCGCTCTGATGCCGATCCAATTGGCCGGTCCACTACATGGTCGAACATCGGTATCGCCTATTGGGGGATCGGCGACCGCAGAAAAGCGCTCAGCTACATGGAACAGGTTGCGCCCGTGCTGCACGAAACGGGTGAGGTGCTGAAAGAGTCGACGACGCTTGGAAACCTGTGCGTACTCCACAACGATCTTGGTGAGTACAAGCAGGCGATGGAGTTGTGTAGCAAGGCGCTGGAAATGAAGCGTGAAATTCCAGACCTCGTTGGTCAGGCCACGACGTTGAGTAACACCGGGAACATTTATGGGAATTTAGGTGATTACCAGAAAGCTTTGGACTTTTACCGGCAGGCGCTCGCGATTCATAACAGTTTGAAAGAAGAGCCCGGTGCGGCGGTTGTCATTAATAACATCGGCTGGGCTTACGGACAGATGGGCGAGTATGAAAAAGCGATCGACTATTACACTCAGGTAATTGAGTCGGTCCGCAAGCGGGACAACAACGCCAGTCTTGCGAAGTTGTACAACAACATCGGTGTCAACTACTCCAAGCTGAACGATTTTTCAAAAGCGCTCGAGTTTCACCTGCAAGCGCTTGCTCTGCGCCCGGAAAAAAACGATCGCGATGGCCGCGCCATTTCGTTCAACAACATCGCGAATTGCTATGCGCATCTCGGAGATAAGCAGAAGGCGCTCGAATATTACACTCAGGCAGTCGCCCTGCATCGTACGGTACAAAATGATCGCCAGCTTGCAAATACGCTGAAGAACCTCGGCGTCTTTCATCGCGACGAGGGCCGGATTCCCACCGCGCTCGAATATCTCAACGAGGCGCGAACGCTCAGCGCGAAGGTTGGTGATCGAGATAATGAGGCCAGTGTTTTGTCGGAGATCGCGAAGATTGAGTTTGACCGCGGCGATCTCTTGTCGGCGCGCAAGCTGATCGAACAGGCGATTGCGCAGAGTGAGTCGGTCCGTATCAATCTCAAGAGCCAGAGCTTCCGTACGTCATACCTGGCGTCAGTCCGAAAGTATTACGAGTTTGAGATCGAAGTGTTGATGCGTTTGCATCAGCAGCGGCCGAACGAAGGCTTTGATGCTGCTGCGATTGCCGTTAGTGAAAAGAGTCGGGCCCGATCGTTGCTGGAGTTGTTGTGTGAGGCACGTGCTCAGATCGAGCAGGGTGTTGATCCATCGCTAATCGAGCGTGAGGGTCATTTACGTCGACTGATTGCTGAAGCGGCTGAGCGACAGACGCGTCTTCTGAGTGGGAAGTACACGGAAGAGCAGGCACTGGCAGCGTCAAAAGAGATCGACGCGCTGACGGCGGAATACGATCAGGTCCAGGCGCGCGTACGGCAGTCGAGTCCTCGTTATGCTTCGTTAGTCGAGCCGGCGCCGCTGAGTGTTGCGGAGATACAAAAGCGAGTGTTGGACCAGAATACGTTGTTGCTCGAGTATGCGTTGGGCGAGCAGAAGAGTTTTGTGTGGGTAGTGGCGCACGATTCAGTTAAGTCTTTTGAATTGCCGGGACGCGCGGTGATCGAGCAGGGCGCGAAGCGTTTCTACCAGTTGTTGACTGAGCGCGGTGCTGCTGTGCCGAACGAGACGTTGGCGCAACGAAAGCAACGAATGGATCACGTCGATACGGATTATCCGCAAGCGGCTGCGAGTTTGAGCCGGATGTTGCTCGCGCCGGTTGCGGCTGAACTCGGGCAGAAGCGGCTGTTAATCGTTGCTGAAGGTGTGTTGCAGTATGTGCCGTTTGCTGCGTTGCCTTTGAATGGAGACGCTCCGTTGATCGTTGATCATGAGATCGTGAACTTGCCATCCGCGTCTGTGCTGGCGATGTTGCGAGAGGAATTTGGGAATAGAAAGCCGGCCAGTAGGTCTGTGGCTGTGATCGCAGACCCTGTCTTTAGTGCCAACGACTCGCGCCTCGCGACGGCCGTCAAGACCGCTGTAAAGGAGTCTCTCTTCGTTGACGCCCAGAGATCGGCGGCCGAGTCAGGTGTGAATGATCTGGCGCGACTGCGATTCAGTCGTCAGGAAGCAGACGAGATCACGCGCCTCGCCGGTGCAACGCGCAATCTGAAAGCCGTCGACTTCGCCGCCAATCGATCGACTGCCACCGATGCGAGATTAGGTGACTACCAGATCGTCCACTTCGCCACGCACGGATTAATCAACAATCAGCATCCGGATCTTTCCGGCGTTGTGCTGTCACTCGTTGACGAACAGGGCAGGCCACAGAATGGTTTCCTGCGTCTCTATGACATCTACAATCTTAAACTTAATGCTGATCTCGTAGTGCTGAGTGCGTGTCAAACCGCGCTCGGCAAAGAGATCAAGGGCGAAGGTCTGGTTGGTCTAACTCGCGGTTTCATGTATGCCGGCGCACCACGCGTCGTCGCGACTCTCTGGCGCATCGACGATCGGGCGACCGCCGACATGATGCGACGCTTCTACGAAGCGATGCTGAAAGACGGCCTGCGTCCCGCCGCCGCCCTTCGCGCCGCCCAACTCTCAATGCTGCGCGACCGCCGCTGGCACAGCGCCCACTTCTGGGCCCCCTTCACCATCCAGGGAGAGTGGCGTTAAATCCGTGAATTTATCCGCGTTACCTGACTTCGTCGAAACTACGGATCGCAGGATATTCTTTGTTTTGCGGTCCGTTACCCGGCCGGATGGACAGTAAAGTTTCCATCCCCGATTCATTAGCCGCATCAAGCTCCGCTACGACATCCGAGAGGAAGAGGATTTGCTGCGGCTCTAAACCCATCGCCTTCGCAATCTCTCGATAGCTTTCCGCCTCACCTTTCTTCCCAACCTTCGTATCGAAGTAACCATCGATAAACGGCGTGAGATCCCCGACCTCGGAGTGCGCGAAAAGGAGCTGCTGGGCCAACACACTACCCGAGGAAAAAATACTGATCCTCAACCCTTGATTACGCCAACGCTCAAACGCCGGCGCCACATCCGCAAACACCTGCGACTTCAACGATCCATCCTGGTAACCCTGCCGCCAGATCTTTCCTTGCAATGACTTCAACGCTGTCGATTTGCGATCGAGCTTGATGAGCCATTCCACATACACTGCAACCGACTCGATCTCATCGGTAAGCGGTGGCGCATCACTTACATCATTCGCATGTTCTTCACGCAAGAGCGCAATGTCTTCCGCGGCAGACTCTGTTGCCAGAAACTCCTTGACATGATCACGCGCGTAGCCAAACAACACGTCGTGAACAAAAGCGATCGGCGTAGTAGTCCCTTCAATGTCGAGAAGAATGGCGCGGAGGCTCATGCGCTGAAACACAATGGCAGAAAGTTTTCGTCAACGCGGCTTTCAGTGTATTGAGGCGTCCAGCCCGCTGTGTCCTGGAATAAACGTATCGCTCTGATGCGACGATCAGTGCAGAGATTGAACCAGTGCAGCGTGCCACGCGGCACTCGAATCAGATCGCCCGCCTCGACTTCGATTCCCAGCACGGTGCCCGCTGTCGTGTGAATATGAAACAGACCGTGTCCGGCAATGATGAATCTGACTTCGTCTTCATCGTGCCAATGCTCGCGATTAAACTTCGCCAGCATCGCATCAAGTCCCGGTGTGGTCGGGTTGACATCGATCACGTCGGCAGTCACGTAGCCGCCGCGCTCTTTTAGTGCGTTGATCTCGCGCGAGTATGCGTCGAGAATTACTTCCGGTGGAGCGTTATCGGAGATCGGATGTGAAGGTGTCCAGCGTTCGTAGTCGATGCCGTGGCTCGCGAGGTTTGCTGTTATCTCTTCCGGATCTATGAGCTTCTTGTCTTCGTTAACAATCGTTACTACAGCCATCTTGTTCTCCTAAATCTTTCGAGTGCGTCCGATCGCTTCCAGCAGGAATTCGATAATCTCGATATGCCGTTTTGCCTGCGCGAGATTCTCGCCCCATGAGTAGAGCCCGTGACGTCTCAGCAGAAAACCGTGCGCAGCTTTGTGTTCGTTCAGCGTCGCACCAATCGTTTCGGCAAGCGCCGGCATGTCCTGCGAGTTCTCTACGATGGGTAACCACTCCGCGTGCTCGTGTGTGCGCACGCCCTGCAAACCTTTCAACATCTCGTAACCTTCGATCTTGATGCCGCCATCGGCCGCGTAAAGATCCGAGAGGATCGTATTCCAGATCGAATGCGTGTGCAGCACGGCACCGGCGCCAAGTTCCTTCACGATACGAATATGCAGCAGCGACTCATCAGACGGCTTCCCGCCCTGTTGCCCCACGATACGAGCATTCTCATCGATCGAGAGTAATTGCTCAGCTTGCAACTCACCCTTATCGACTCCACTCGGGGTCATCGCAATTTGAAGCGGCTCCCTTTGGACCACCGCACTGAGGTTCCCACTCGTCCCCAACAACCACCCGCGCGCATGAAACCCCCTCGCCACCGCCACGAGTCCCGCCGCAATCTCCTCGAATCCATCCGCCATGAAGAAAAAGATGCCACAAAGAGGCACAAAAACACAAAAAGGTTTCGTAAAGGCTTTTGTTCTTTTGTGTCTCTTTGTGGCTGAATTTTACTACTTGTATTTACACTCAAATGAGAGTAGGATGCGTTCGCTATGACGGTGATGCTCATCACTCGTTATGAGACGAGTGCATCGTAGAGCGTTCAGCCAAAATCATTGATAGAGGACGAGGCTTGAGTGGCCTGGTGGGGGGCCAGGTGTGAGTCCGCGGAAGCATGTGGTGCCAAGGCTTCTGCGGACTCGGGGGGTTCTGAGACTGGGGTTCGGGATCTCGGTCTCAGAGAGTGGCCTTGGTGAGGGGGCCACGAGAGTTCGCGGAAGCGATAACGCCCAGAACGCTTCCGCGGACTCGCAACGTCACAATCAATCCGTGTAATCTGTGGAACAAAAACACAGATTATGGAACTCCCAGTTAACCCGCCGATTCTCCCGATGCTCGCAAAACGCGCTACCGAACTGCCCAAAGCAGGCGCATGGATCTTCGAACCCAAATGGGACGGCTTTCGCGCACTCATTTTTCGCGACGGCAAAGAAGTGTTCATCCAGAGCCGCGATGAGAAGCCGTTGAACCGTTATTTCCCTGAACTGATCGATCCGATACTGGCGCAACTGCCAACGCGTTGTGTGCTCGACGGCGAGATCGTGATCGCGCAAAAAGGCGCACTCGATTTCGACTCGCTCCAGTTGCGTCTTCACCCCGCCGCATCGCGCGTCAAAATGCTCTCCGAACAGATCCCCGCGTCGATCGTGTTTTTCGATCTGTTGAGTGAAGGGAAGAAGGACCTGCGCAATCAGCCGTTCGAAGCACGCCGCGAGCGTCTAGAGTCAGTGCTCGCATCGGCGAAGCCGCCACTGCACCTGACACCCGCGACGAGCGATTTCGACGTGGCGTCAGACTGGTTTCGACGCTTCGAGGGCGCAGGTCTCGATGGCGTGGTGGCGAAGCCGGTTGCGGGAACTTACGAATCGAACAAGCGCGTGATGCTGAAGGTCAAACACGAGCGCGATTGCGATTGCGTCGTGGCTGGGTTTCGCTGGCACAAAAAGGGTGATCGCGATCGGATTGGATCGTTATTGTTGGGACTATTTAATGACTCGGGCAATTTGCAGCACGTTGGTGTATGCGCGAGTTTTACTGATCAGAAGCGCATCGAGCTGGTGGAGTTTCTGAAGCCTTACCGGAAAAACGCGCTCGCGGATCATCCTTGGAAAGAGTGGGCGGGTGACGATCTTCGAATTCCGGGCGCGCAGAGTCGCTGGAGTGCAGGCAAGGATTTGTCGTGGGAGCCTCTGCGACCGGAGCTCGTGATCGAGGTTGCTTACGATCACATGCAGGGCGATCGCTTTCGGCACACGGCGCAGTTTCGCAGGTGGCGGAGCGATAAGAAGCCAGGCGACTGCACGTTTGCGCAGTTGGAGGTCGTGCCGCCGCATGAAATCGAGTTGATATTCAAGACGAGATAGTTATCCACAGATTACGCAGATTGTTTATGACATCTGTGTAATCTGTGGATGAAGAAGTCTTGTTAATCCTGTCCGCGTTTGCGGTGCATTTCACGCCACTCGCGCGTTGGGTCGTCGTCGGGGTCGGGTGTTTCCTGAGCGGGCCGGATTTTCTCAGGAACGTTGCGCAGGTTAATTCTGATGCGCGTCCACGTTGATGAACGACCACGCATCGTATCGACCAGCACATCATCAACCGCCAGCAGCTTCGCCACTTTCGGATACTTCTTCTTCCAACGTTCAAGTCCCTCGAGCGCAGCCTTCTTGTCAGGCGAGTTGGCCACGACGATCAGCGGCATGCGCACGCGCTTCTTTGCGGCCGGCTTCTTCGCCCGCGAAGGCGCGACACGTGGCGCCTCGCCTTCCATCTTCGCGAAGTGCGGCGGCCACGGCGCGTCGCCCAGACCCGCCGCTTCGTCTTTTTCTGCAAGCTCGAGCAGCTTCTCCAGGGATCCAGCCGCGGCGTCCATGTTTGCATGTGGATCCCCAATCTCAGCCAGACGCTTCGGCACTGTCAGCACTGTGAAATCTGCGGGATCACAATGCGAGACCTCCTCCCACTCAAGCGGCGTCGAAACACGCGCGTCCGGTAATGGCCGCACGGAATACGCCGAACATGTCGTGCGATCTTTCGCGTTCTGGTTGTAGTCGAGAAACACGCCGTGTCGCTCTTCTTTCCACCACTTCGAACTCGCCAGCTTCGGCACGCGCCGCTCGATCTCACGCGACAACGCCACGGCTCCTCGTCTCACTTCACTAAACGTCCAGCGTGGTTCTATACGCACATTCACATGCATGCCGCGCGAGCCGCTCGTCTTGGGCCAACCACGCAAACCCAGCTCTTCCAGCAAAGCCTTCACCTCAAGCGCGACGAGCCGAACACTCTCCCACTCCACGCCTGGACCAGGATCGAGATCGACACGCAACTCGTCAGGATGATCGAGATTCTTCGACCGCACCGGATGTGGATGAAGCTCGATACACCCGAGATTGACAACCCAAACCAACCCCGCAGCGTCATCTACAACGACTTCATCAGCCGTCCGCCCGGACGGAAACGACAACGTCACGGTGCGCAGCCAGTCAGGATGATTCTCCGGCGCTCGCTTCTGATAAAACACCTGACCCTCGGCGCCGTCGACGAAACGTTTCAGCACGATAGGCCGATCGCGAATGCCGGCGAGCGCGCCGGGTGCGATTGATAAGTAATATTGGACAAGCTCGAGTTTCGTGAGCTTGGTCTGGAGTGAGAAATAAGGCTTATCGGGATTCGAGACGCGGACTTCGCGCCCGTCAACGGTCAGCATTTCTTCCTTACGGTTGGCCACGGCTCACAAAGATTTCGACATGTTGATGAAGTGGCAGGGGATTTTTGTTGGGACATCGGGGAACGGTGTCGTACCGCTCTCGACATACCCGCGCTTTCGATAAAACGACGGAAGGTCCTCACGAAGACTGACGATGAGGATGTCCATGCCGCGTGATCCTCGCTCGCGACAATATTTTTCAGCTTCAGACATCAGCGCCGACCCGAGCCCACCTTGCTGGCACGTTGGATCAACCGAAAGCAGACCCAAATACGATCGCTCACCGCGAAGCTCGACGTACACGCAGCCATTCAACTTGCCATTCACTTCCGCGAGCAGGAAAGCGCCTTTCGTCAGCGACTCCTCGATCTCGGCTTGCGTGATGCGATTACCGTCGATGAAGAATTCCTCGGCGACACGAAACGCGGCGTTGATGACAGCGGTGATTTGCGGCGCGTCGGCAAACTCGGCGCTACGGATGGAAAGTTGAGCTGGCTTTGATGGAACAGTCATTTTTTTCAGGATTACAGAATTAGACAAGATTACATGTTATGCTGCAACCCCTCTGAGCCATGACCACACAAACCGTAGCTGAAAGACCACCCGAAGCTCGCTCCGGACTGGATCCGTGGCGGATTGACGTGCTCCCACACGCGCCGAGACCGCAGGGCCTCGGATGGTTCAGCGCGATTGGTCCAGGGGTGATCGCGCTCGGCGTCTCGATCGGCAGCGGTGAATTCCTGCTTGGACCAGCGGCGTTCGTGAAATACGGTCTGTCGCTGCTGTGGGTCGTCGGCGTCGCGGCGCTGCTTCAGACATTACTGAACGTCGAGCTGATGCGTTACACGATGGCCACTGGCGAGCCCATCTTCACCGGCTTCATGCGTACGCGTCCACACGCGACGTTCTGGGCGTGGTTCTACGCCGCACTTTATTTCCTTCAAATGGGTTGGCCAGGATGGGCGGGCGCTGCCGCGGGTGCAGTCTTCTTTCTCTTCGCAAAACGTTTGCCGGTGGCGAGCGAGGCCGGAATGGTTTACGGCATCGGCGTCGGGCTGTTTGTTCTCTGCGCATTAATATTGACGATCGGTCGTCGCATCGAACGCACCCTCGAATATCTCAACTGGATCATGGTCTCGGTGATCATCGGTGGACTCGGTGTGCTCGCTATTCTCTTCGTTCCTTTATCGACGTGGGGCGCGGCTGTCGCCGGCTTTGCGGGCTTCGATGTGAAGACGGGTTCGTTTCAACTCGTTCCGGCCGGCGCTGATTTCTTTCTGCTCGGCGCATTTGCGGCTTATGCAGGCGGCGGTGGCGTCGCGAACCTGACGTTGAGTAACTGGGCGCGTGATAAAGGCTACGGCATGAGCAGCATTGTAGGTTTCATTCCCGCGGCGGTCGGCGGCAAGAAAGTCGCACTTGCACACTCGGGTAGCACGTTCAAACCGGATGCTGAATCGCTTCAACGCTGGCGTGGCTGGTGGCGCATCGTGCGTGTGGACCAGTGGGGTGTTTACTTCACGGGCGCGATTCTCGGCATGATGTTGCCGGGACTTCTTTATGTCACGTTTGTGCCGGCGGGCAGCGACATTCGCGGGCTCGGTATCGCAGCGGCGCTGGCGCAGGCAGTAGCGACACAGAAGGGCGCGATCTTCGGTGGCGTGATCGCAGTCCTCGGTGTTTGGTTACTGTTCAAGACGCAGCTCGACATTCTCGAAGCGATGACGCGCGGAGTTACAGACATTCTCTGGGCGGGCAGTGCGCGCATTCGCGCGTGGCGCGGCGGCGACGTGCGCGTGGTTTACTATTCGGTGCTCGCGGTGATCACGGTCTGGGGGATTTTGGCGTTGCGTTTGACGCAGCCGATCGTGTTGCTGGCGTTGAGCGCGAACATGGCGGGGATCGTTTTCATCATCAGCTCGCTGCACTTGCTTTATGTGAACACGCGGCTGTTGCCGCTTGAGCTGCGACCGCCGATGTGGCGACGGTTAGCGTTGGTTGCGCTGTCGTTGTTTTATGCGATGTTCCTCGCGCTGTGGTTGTGGAGCCTCCTGATGAAGTAATACTCACGCAGCGGCGCAACGGCGCAACGGTTTTGCACTCTTCGTTGCGCCGTTGCGCCGCTGCGTGAGAAATATCCCTTATAATCCACGCATGTATAAATTCCTCCTTATCGTTCTCATTCTTACAAGCGTCCAACTCCTACATGCGCAGGAGAAAGCGCAGACGTTCACCGCGCAGGGAATCAAGGTTGAGTTTACTGCCGCGCCGACTGTCGCCGGTGAAGAGATCAAGGTTCAATTTAAGATTACGGACACTAATGGCGCGGCATTGAGCAGCCTGCGACCGGTGGCGTGGATCGATCAGCGCCAGGCAAACCAACCTCTCGATGCGCGTGTTTGTCGTGAAAAGGTGCAGGCGTTTTTGCAGCCGAGCTTTAGCAGCCGTCCGACGCTCGATCTCAACGCATATTTCATTCTCGCGTTGAATAATGAACCAAACATCTCTGTGATCGATCCGCTGTCAGGCTTCGGAGGCAGCAAACTCTACACGCTCATCCCGTTGAAGAGTCCCGGTGAAGACTGGGTTCTGACTGACGACAACAAGCGGCTGTACGTATCGATGCCGCAACTCAACCAGGTCGCAGTGATCGATATTCCGACGTGGAAAGTGATCGCGAATGTCGATGCCGGCGCAACGCCGGTGCGCGTAGCGTTGCAAAAGGATGAGCGATACCTGTGGGTCGGCAACAATAGCGACACTGCGAGCGGCGTGACCGTGATCGACACTGCGACAAACAAAGTCGCAGCACAGTTAAAAACCGGACTCGGCCATCACGAGATCGCTTTCACTGACGACGATCGCTTCGCCTTCGTCACCAACAAACAGACCGGAACACTCTCACTCATCGACATCCAAAAGCTCGCCGTCTTGAAGGATCTCAAAGTCGGCTCACAACCGGCAGCAATTGCTTTCTCCACCTTGAGCCAGACTGCTTACGTCGCAAACGAAGGCGACGGAACGATCACTGCGGTCAGCGCCGCGAAACAGGACGTCGTGGCGCGCATACCGACCGCGCCCGGTCTAAGTGCTATCAGCATTCCTTCGAGTGGCCACTACGGCGTGGCTATCAACACAGCGAAGAGCACGGCTTATGCTTTCGATCTCTCTTCGAACCGCGTAGTGCAGACTGTTCCAGTCGGACCCGGATCGGATCAGTTGAGCTTCACGAAACAGTTTGCTTACGTGCGTGCGTCGGGCAGCGAGTTCGTCACGATGATCAATATGGCGAACATCGGCAAGGAAGCGAACGTCACAAAATTTCCCGCCGGACAGCGCGCGCCGGGTGAATCGCTCTCGCGCTCGCACGCCGCGGCAATCGTCCCCGCGCCGGAAGAGGGCGCAGTGCTCGTGGCTAATCCCGCCGACAAGATGATCTACTACTACACCGAAGGCATGGCCGCGCCGATGGGAAGTTTTCAAAACTACAAGCGCGATCCGCGAGCGCTGCTGGTGATGGACAATAGTCTGCGCGAAACCGCGCGCGGCATTTACTCAACCACTGCGCGACTGAACAATCCCGGTACGTACGACGTCGCGTTCCTGCTCGACTCGCCGCGGCTCGTCAACTGTTTCGAAATACAAGTGGCACAGAACCCAAACGCTCCGAAGACAGTGCAGAGCACATTCAAGATCGAGCCGGTCGTGAAGGAAGCGGTGGCGCGGCCCGGCGAACGCTTCACGCTGCACTTCAAGGTGGTAGATTACAAAACCGGAGCCGCGAAAGCCGGACTGAACGATCTCAGCGTTCTCGTGTTTCTCGCGCCCGGGATCTGGCAGCAACGCGATCTCGCAAAATCGCTGGCAGACGGCGTGTACGAAACGAGTTTTGTTCCACCGAGTGATGGCGTGTACTATGTCTACTTCCAAAGCCCCTCGCTTGGAATGCAATACAATCAGTCAATGCCGCTGACGATTCAGGCAGCGAAGCCGTAACAGTCTCCCCAGGCGAATTCTTTCAACGAGGTCTCACATGAAATCAATTCCGCATTCATACACGTGGGCGATGGTGACGCTCGTTTTGCTCGCAGTCTCGGTTAGCGCACAGGAACCCGCCGCGCCTCAGCCACCAGCCGCGCCCCAAACGTCGGAAAAGCCGTCAGAAAACAACGCGCAGCGTTATTTCACTGACACAGTGCTCATCAATCAAAACGGCGAGCGAATGCGCTTCTACACCGATTTGATGAAAGACAAAACAGTCGTTATCGATACATTTTTCGCGACGTGCCAGGCGAGTTGCCTGCCGATGAACCGCAATCTCGCGCAGATTCAGGAAGCACTCGGCGATCGTCTCGGTAAAGACGTGCACATACTTTCGATCAGTGTCGATCCGGGTGTCGACACGCCGACGCTATTGAAGGCCTACGCGAAGAAACTCAACGCGAAGCCGGGTTGGTATTTTCTGACGGGCGATAAAGAGAGCATTGAGCTCATCCTGAAAAAGCTGGGCCAGTTTGTTGACGACAAGAACGACCATCTCAATATCTTCCTGATCGGCAACGATCGAACGGGGCTATGGAAGAAAGCATTCGGACTCGCGAAGAGTGAAGAGTTGATGAAGGTTGTCGAGAGTGTGCTCAACGACCCCGGCGCAGCAAAACCTTAAAAGCTATGTTTCTAAAAATAATCGCGATTGCTCTATTCGTCTTTATTCCGATCCCGAGCGTCAGCAACGCTCAATCAACTCGCAAGCCCGCGGCAAAGCGGGTTGTTTACGCGTGCCCGATGCATCCGGATGTGACGTCGTCGAAACCCGGGCGCTGCCCGAAGTGCAAGATGCAGTTGCGTCCTGTAAAACCCGAAGCCAAGCCGGCGCCAACGCCGAGCCCGACACCGCCGGGCGACGTCGCGCTCTCTTTCAGCTCGGCGAAGATCCCAAACACGCGCATTCTCGATCAGAACGGCAAGCAGCTCAACTTCTACAACGATCTAATCAAGGGCAAGACGGTCGCCATCAACTTCATCTTCACGACGTGCACGACCGTTTGTCCGCCGCTGACCGCGACTTTCCGCAAGGTGCAACAGACGGCGTCGGAACGCGGGCTCGACGTGAAGCTTGTTTCCGTCAGTGTCGATCCGGCGATTGATACACCTGAGCGTCTCCGTGCGTTTGCGGAGAAGTTCAATGCCGATACAGGGTGGACGTTTGTAACGGGAGAAAAGGGCGAGATTGATTCGTTACTCCAGTCGCTGGGCGTTGCCGTCACCAACAAAAACGATCACACACCCATGATCCTGATCGGTAACGATTCGCTTAACTACTGGACGCGGGCTTACGGCCTTTCGTCGCCCACGAAGCTCGTCGACTTGATCGCCGAAGCAGCCAGCCGGAAGTAGTAGCCTAAAAAGGCACAAAAAGCACAAAAGAGAAATTCTGACTTTGATGTTTTCCCTTTTGTGCTTTTTGTGCCTTTTTGTGGCTAAAACAATCGTTCGTGGATTTGCCTGACGACTTCCGGGACGCGGTCGCGTTCCACAGTGGCGATGAGATTGGAGGGCGCTGTGCTCTTCCACTCGAGTGACGGATCGATTTGCCGGACCGACGCCGCGCCAGCACTCCCATTACTCAACCCGTCTCCAACACAACCAACCACCGCATGCGTGCGGTTCATGCGGTGCGCGATCGCTTTGACGACGCCCGCCGAATGAGACGTGGCGCAGATAAGCGTGCCGTCCTGCTCGGGCGCTCTCGAGTTACGAATGCGGATCGGTATCCGTCGTGACAACACAGGCTCGATCATCTTCGGATGCATCACGCGCGCGCCGAGGACAGCGAGCTGCGCAGCTTCTTCGTAAGAGATGATCGGAACAGTTCGCGTGACGGGCACAAGTTTCGGATCCGCAGTCTGAACGCCATCAACATCCGTCCAAATCTGTATCTCATCCGCGTGCAGCGCCGCGCCGATCAACGTCGCCGAATAGTCAGAACTGCCGCGACCGAGCGTCGTCGTGACTCCATCGAGCGTCGAACCGATAAACCCACCCAACACTGGAACACGTTTCGTCTTCAGCAACGGATCGAGTTCAGCTCGCGTTCGCAATCCGACTTCACCAACCAACGGATTCGCATTCCCATGGCTGTAGTCAGTCACGATGCAGCGACGCGCATCAACATATGACGCCGGAACCCCATGCTCTTCAAGCACTGTGGTGAAAAGCCGAGCGCAAAGGGTTTCACCATAAGCCGCAATCGCATCCTGCATCTTAATTTTCGCCATACTCGAATCGAGCAGTGTGGCAATTTCGTGCCTGGCGGTATCGATCATGGGGCGGCATTTCGCCTCGACTTCAACATGTCGCTGAAGCTCCTTGTTAATTACTTCTCGATTCGCGGAAATAAGCGCGTCTGTTATTCCACTCATCGCTGACACGACGACCACAACCGGCGCGTTCGTCTGCTCACGGACGATCTGAACGGCGCGTTCGAAAGCGGTTGTATCGCCGACGGAAGTGCCGCCGAACTTTAGTACCCTCATGACTTGTAAACGAAACTGGTTAATGCTTACCGGGACTGAGAGGCAAAGTTTGACTCAGGCTGAGGTAAGTAAAATTTGATAACAACAAAGTGCAAGGAATTTTGCTTGACACGGAAGGTTAAGAGAACTACGCTTCGTCTGTCAATCACGGGTTTTTGTTTCTCACTCGGCTAAAGAACCACACGGTCGATAACACGCTTTCAAACTTATTTACATCCACCCGGTAAGTAACCGGGGTTCACCAACGATCCCTCAGTCCAATGTCGCCATTGAGCAACCCAACAAAGGAGAAGTGAAATGCTCGGTCTGAGATTGGCCCCCAGGCTATTCGTCATCTGGTTGGCAGCGATCACTCTGATCTTGATGAGTGCGTCAATGATGGCTGCCCAAACGCCAGTGGCCACGGTTGAGAAAACTGCGGTTGAATCGAGTGCAGCAGTGCCGGAGTCTGCACCGAAGAACGCAGTCGCACCCATCCCCAATACCAAAGAAGAAACTCCGGCAGCAACAGTCAAGACTGAAACTGAAAAAGTAAAAGAAACCACTACGACGACGCCGAGCACCGCGCCGGCAGCTCCGCAAGTTGTAACACCGTGTCCGCAAGGTGCACGTGTCGTTAACGCCGACGTGGTCGCAATACCACAGGCGATCATGTTGAACCGTCTCGGAGCAACGATCCCCAATGGCTTCGTCTTCGCCCTGCGCTCCGACACCGTAAAGACAGGCTTGGGCAATCTTCAACTTCGCCCCGGTAGAAGACCACGCCCCATCGTGCTGCGTGCAAACGTCGGCGATTGCCTGCAAGTCAGTTTTCAGGCCGCAATCCCGGCATCGAATTTCAGCAACTCAACACCACAGTCTCCCGCAATCGCTACGACTGAAGTCTCGTTGCACATTCAGGGACAGGAATGGGGAGCTACACCGTTGGACGACGGATCGTTTGTAGGCAAGAACAACACGAGCCTCGCGACCGTTCCACCAACACCGATACCAAACCCGCCCCCGGCAGCACCCAGCGGACGAATCTACAGGCTCTTCGTGAAGAACGAAGGAACGTTCCTGCTTTACACGATGGGCGACACGGAAGGCGATCCGGTTGGCGGCCAGCTCAGTCGCGGTCTCTTCGGAGCGCTCAACGTGCAGCCGAACGGCGCAGAGTGGTATCGCAGCCAGGTATCACAACAGGACCTCGCTCTCGCGCAGAAAAAGAACTCATCGGGACAGCCCGTCTTCACTGGCGATAAACAGCCGGTGATCGACTACAACGCCGTCTATCCAGCGGGTTCGGTTCATGCTGACGGAACACCGATTCCGCCGGGCACGCCGATCCTGAAAATGCTCGATGCCAAAAACAACCTCGTCTACAGCGATCTCACGGCGATCATCACCGGCCCAAAAGCAGGCAGGTTTCCGGGCTCGACCGGAGTAAACAATCCGGAGCCGCCGTGTAACTCTGCAAACAATGGAAGCGGCGCTACCAATCCGCTGTTTTGTGCGAACCCATCCGCGCCCGATCGCAAACAACCTTATCGAGAGATCACGATCATCTATCACGAGGTTGGGCAGGTCGCGACGCAAGCGTTTCCCGTGTTCACCGATCCGCAAATGCGCGACACGGTCAACGCGGGTTTTGACGGCTTCGCGATCAACTACGGCACCGGCGGCATCGGCGCGGAAGTTTACGCCAACCGCATCGGTGTTGGTCCGATGGGCCCATGCGTCGATTGCAAATTTGAAGAATTTTTCCTGAGTGCATGGTCGGTTGGCGATCCGGCAATGCTGGTCGATCGACCGGCAAACTCGAGTGTGTTGCCCGCGTTCACCACGCCACCGGCAGCGCCGCCAGTACCGAACACTCCGCCGGCAACTGCAGCACCGCTGGTCTGCACTGCAGCCCAACTCGGTGATACTGGCCAGCCACCGGATCCGAATTGCGCAAATGCGCGCGTGCCGGTGCCGGGCGCGGTTGACGGTTTGCCATACACCTTGAAGCCGCTACTGAAAGCGACCAAGGCTTTTTACCCGGACGATCCGTCAAACGTCTATCACAGCTACATCAACGACCACACCAAGTTCAGAATTCATCACGGTGGCACGGTCGCGACTCACGTTCACCACCAGCACGCGCACCAGTGGCTGCAATCGCCGAACAGCGATGAAGGCTCATATCTCGACAGCCAGATGATCAGCCCGGGCGCGAGCTACACGTTGGAAATGACTTTCAACGGTAGCGGTAACAGAAACAAGGTGGTGGGTGATTCAATTTTTCACTGTCACTTCTATCCCCACTTTGCGGCAGGCATGTGGGCCATGTGGCGCACCCACGATACGTTTGAAATCGGCTCTACGTTAGACAAAAATGGTATTCCCGTTTCCGGAACGCGGGCGCTACCGGACGGGGAGATCATGGCAGGTACACCTACACCTGGCCTGGTGCCGATGCCAACGCTGCCCATGGCCCCAATGCCGTCTTCGGTATTCATTCAAAATGGACAGGTAGTTTACGGAACTCCTGGACCTAATGCCGATCCAACTGGCGCAAAGGTGACCCAGAATCCCGGTTTCCCGTTCTTCGTTCCCGGCATCGCCGGCGCGCGTGCACCGCACCCGCCGCTGGATTTTGCCCCGGATGGATCGGGTGGCTTCATGGACGGTGGACTGCCACGACACGTCGTCACCGGCGGCACCATCAAGTATGAAAAGCACGATCAGTTTGACTGGAGTAAAGACCTCGCCACGATGACGGCCAATCAGCTTCCTGAAAATGGCACGAACGTTGAGCAAGTGGCGATTAAGTTCTTCAGTACACGTTGCCGGGCGTCGTTCTTCCCGGATGGAACTGCAGGCTCGTGCCCGCCACCGCTTGTGACCTCGCCACAGATGACGCAGAACACACCCCCGAAGGGGTTCATCCTGAACGGTCTGCCGCTTGGTCCACAGATGGGCGCGCCGTTCGCCGATCCGGCTGTTGACGACAACGGCAAACCGATCAACGTCATAGGTGGAAAACAGCAGAAACGTGTCTATCAAGCTGCTGCAATCCAGCTCAACGTCACCTTAAACAAGAAAGGCTGGCACTATCCGCAGCAACGCATACTTGCTTTGTGGCAGGACGTGGCGCCGACAATGGCTTACACGCCAGGCGGCGGCAGCGGTCGCGCGCCGGAGCCACTCTTCTTCCGTGGCAACTCAGGCGACATCGTCGAGTACTGGCACACGAACCTCGTCCCGAATTATTACCTCGTCGACGACTTTCAGGTGCGCACGCCTACGGACATCCTGGGCCAACACATTCACCTCGTGAAGTTTGACGTGACTTCATCAGACGGCGCCGGCAACGGTTTCAATTACGAAGACGGCACATTCAGTCCTGAAGAAGTCCAGGAAATCATTCACGCGATCAACGCGCAGCCTGGCGGCGGCTGGACGCCGTGTACCGGGTGTGGAACTGCAACTACACTTCCAGGACCAAAACCGCCACCGGCTCCGATTTGCAACGTACCAAATCCACCGGCGCAATGCGCGAACGAGTGGAAAGGCGCGCAAACAACGGTTCAGCGCTGGTATCTCGATCCGGTTGTTAACAGCCAGAACGTCGATCGCACGCTGCGCACAGTCTTCACACACGATCACTTTGGACCATCGACGCACCAGCAGGCAGGTCTTTACGCCGGACTGGTCGTAGAGCCAAAGGATTCGGAGTGGAGAAGCACGGCAGACAATACAAAAATGGGCGGCGGCTTGATCACTGCGCCACCAGTTAGACCTGACGGTGGTCCGACGAGCTGGCAAGCCAACATCGTCACTACCACCCCGGCCGACAGCTATCGTGAATTCGTGCTCGAGTTTCAGGATCTACAGCTTGCTTATGATCAGGGCTCGATAAAAGTTCCCAGTCCACAAAAGGACAAGGGCTGGCGCGACGGAAATCATGCCGTGAACCCGACCGTGTTTCCGGAATTCCAGCAGATCCGTCCGCGACTGGTCAGCACTGGAAACATCACTCCGATCACGGGCACGCAATCGGTCAATTATTACAACGAGCCAATCGCCTGGCGTCTCGGACAGTTCAAGGATCTCTCGTACGCTTTCGACAACCAGACAGCGCTCGAGGTCAATCCGAACTTCCCGAACGTGCAGAACCCGAATCCCGATCCCCTCACGCCGCTGATGCGTGCGTACCAGGGCGACAAGATTCAGATTCGCACGCTCGTCGGCGCGCACGTGTTCGCGCACCAGTTCCAATTTGCTGGTCCACAGTGGTTTGCGGAGCCTTCGTGGAAGAACTCCGGTTATCGCAGTGGCCAGCCGATGGGCTTGTCGGAACACTTTGAATTGCTGTTCAACGTGCCTTCGTCGTCCGCGCCGAATCCAATCGCGCCGGCAACGACCGTGCGTAAGTGTCCGGACGGCATGTCGACCGCAAACTGTATTGACTACTTCTACAGTCCGAGTTTCGATGAGTCGGGAATTGCCCAGGGACTTTGGGGCCTCTTCCGCTCTTACGATCCGACAGTGAAAGCAACCAATCTTGCGGAGCTGCCGAACAACCAGATCGTGCCGACCAACAACGTCTCGTATGCAACCTGCCCGGGAAATCTTCAGTCCTCGCAGAAACGCGTCTTCAACGTCACTGCGGTGACGGCGCAGAAAGCACTCTCGGGCCAGGCGCAGTCGCCGGGCGAACTCGTCTTCAACAGTCGCGTGATGCCAACCGGGTCAGCGAGCCCTGGAAATATCAGCACGCTGCTGGGAGTAATGTACGTGCGGTCGGAAGATCTCGACAGCAACGGTGTGCTCAAACCAGGAGTTAAGATTGAGCCCCTCGTCCTGCGTGCAAACGCTGGTGATTGTATCGACGTCAACCTGACGAACAAGATCGATCCGTCGTCGAAGGTATTCACTCACAACTTCAATTGGCCGGCGCCGTTCAACGTCACTGTGCCGAGCACTAATGCCACTGACGGCACGGTGCAGGTGCCAGCTTACAACTCGAAGATGTCAAGATACGTCGGACTGCATCCGCAACTGCTTAGTTACGATGCGGCGAGGAGCTTTGGCATGAATGTGGGCTGGAACAGTAAAGGGTATGCAGACCAGTTCGCAAACTTCAATGAAACGGTCAAGTATCAGTGGTATGCGGGTACGATCGCTCGTGCCGGCAATGGAACGCTGAACTATACCCCGGTGGAATTTGGCTCGGTGGGTTTATTGCCGTCGGATCCCATGTTCCAACATCCGAATGGTGTGTTTGGACAGATGATCATCGAGCCGGCCGGATCTAAGTATCAGTGTGGCGATCCCGGTGCGCTCGGATCGTGCGAGGGTGGCAGCACCGTTTCTCGTACGTCGGCCACGGTCACTCTTCCAACCGGAGGGCGATACCGTGAATTCTCGATCATGCTGAGTGATGCTTTGATCACTTCGGCCACACAACCGGTTAATGCGATCAACTACAGCACTGAGCCGGCGAACCATCGTTTCGCGAAATCGGGAACAGACGTTTCCTGTATGACGTCGAACACGCTGGCGGATCCGACCCAGACCACACCGGTCCAGATCGGTGAGCCGCAAACACCAATCTTTAAGGCGAACCCGGGCGATCAGGTGCGGTTCCGCATGACGCACCCACTCGGCACCGGCAACTCTGAGGTGTTTACGATTCATGGTCATGCCTGGCAGAAAAATCCCTACCAGAACAATTCGACCATCATCGCGCCCAACAACCTTTCGCAGTGGATTGGATCGCGAGATAATCACGGCTCGACCGATCACTTTGATCTGGTGATCCCGAGTGCCGGAGGCACATCCAAGCGGCCCGGTGATTATCTCTACACGACCTATCTGCCGGCGGATGCGTCGGCAGGCTCGTGGGGAATCTTCCGCGTTGCCACCGACTTTAATGGGCCGACTCCGACTGGAGTTTGCACGCCTGGGGCGGCTACAGAAGCAGCGCCTGCATCACGAGGGCCAATTCAGAACCTGATCGATCGCTTCCGACGTCCGCCACTCAATCCAACGAGCAAGCCGTAAGCGCGTGATGTGATTCAACATTTATTGACTATCCTTGAAGGAGGAATTTATGGCCGGCAAGACAGATGATGGCAACAAGAAGGGGAAGAAGGACAAGAAAAATAAAGGCGACAAGTCCTACTGGACCGACACGGTTGCCGTCATATTGAAACGTGATTGCGCCGAAGCCTTGTACGCCGCGCTCGTCGTCGCCCTCGGCACGCTCCCGAGTCCGAAGAAGAAAAAGAAGAAGGATAAAAAGAAGAAGGACAAGAAGAAGAAGGACGACAAGGGCAAAGACACGAAGGGGAAGAAGTAAGGTTTAGCCACAAAAAGGCACAGAAAGCTCAAAATCAGCAGAGCCTGTTTGAGCTTTTTGTGCCTCTTTGTGGCAAGAACGGGGTAACTCTTGGTTGCGGCGCGGCTCACAACCAGAATTCATCACGAGCAGATCTCAAACGATCTGCTCGATGAATTTCTACGTCAACGGAAGTTCCAGAAGAGCTTTTGCCGCAAACTGATTAACCTCGCACGGCAGCGTCGCGTGAAGTGGGAACAGAGGTGTTTGGCCGTGCTCATGACCGAACACGAGGTTCTCAAGTTACAACCAGACGATCTGAACACGTTCGACTGGTTGTTCGACGAGCTGAATCTCAAAACCGCGGGCACACTTAAACCGTCGCTGCTCAAAGATGGTTACTCAACGGTGGAGCCGCGCCGGTTTATCAATGAGTTTCAGCAACGACTCGCGCGCCTCGATCGCGTGCATCGAAAAATCCGCGGGACAGATACGGCAGCAGCCGCGTTGCGTGAATTCGTTGCAGTCTCGCGTAACGAGTGCAAGCTGACGCTCGCGCGCTATTTGTTCACTCCTGAGGAAGTTGTCGATCGGATCGTCAAAGAGATCAAGATCACCGACGGAGTAAAAGATGTCGACGTCATGCAGCCGCCGTTCGTTGAGGCGGAAACAACGCATGCATTGCAGCGACTGCCTGACTACGAAGCCGGAATCCTGCGGCTTCTCTGCGCCGGACAAAAGACGTACTGGGTGGGTGACAAAACGAGCCAACGAATCAACTCGCTCGTCGAGTATCCACTCACGACAGTCGTACTCGTGATCAAACCACCGGGCAGCGACATCGAGTTTGAGCTGAAACGCGCCGGCCGCAGAGGCAACAATCCGTTGAACGTTGTCTTCCGGCGTGGCGGAAACCGCGTACCGACGCCGCATCGACTCGACGGCGGCAGCATGCAGTGGCTCCTGCGCTACGAGGAGAAGGCCGCAGCGAAGTTCAGAATGATTTACCGGCTCGTGCACGGGGGGGAAGCGTCGCTGCCTGGCTACGTCTCGCGGACGACGGTGTTTTCGATCCCGGCGCGTCATGGACCAGTCGCTTTGTATCGCTATTTGACTGACCGCCGCGCGTTCGGCGAGCGTGGTTTCGATGACATGCGTGCCGCGATGAAAGATGGGACCGCGGCATTAGTTAAAGAAGAAGGTGAGAACCTGCCTGCGGTCGCGGGTGACATGGGACTGACGGCGGAGTTTTTGAGCCACGTGGCTCCGGCCCAGTCAATAATGACCGGAACGAGCTCGTTTCGGATCGACAAACTCGCTCTGTATCTTTCGGCGTACGGCGCGCAGACATACTTTAACGACTGGCTTCGTGTCGATTTCACCAAAGCCGACGCGAAACAGTTTGCCGACACGCTGCTCGAGGAAGTGCTCGGCGTTTACGAGCCGCCTGAGGTCGCGCTGGTAGATTACGGCGGATATGTCGAAGCAGCGTTTGCGGTACCTGCAAACCGCGCGCGTGCTGACGAGATCTTTCTCGAGTTCGTGCGCGAGATTGCGACAGTTTGGGGGACTTTGCTGGGCGCGCGCGGTTCTTCGCGCGGCGAATCGTTCGTAGCGAGAAACGTCGGACTACGAAATGTCTGGGAGCAGGGACGGTGGAAGGTCAAGTTGATCTTCATGGACCACGACGCGCTCTCGCTGCCCGATCTCGATATCGGTCACTTCTTCGCGCAGGGCGCCATGCCTGCAATGCTGCTCGACGAGCGTCACCTCTGGGGACGCGCGAACCCGGCGCTGTTTCCGACGAGCATCGTCGGTTACCTGATGGGTATTTATCGAATCAGCAGTGAACTTGAAACAGGCGCGCAGAAGTTGGCCGAAAAGGAATTGAAAGCCGCGTACGACAAGACGCAAAAGGCGATGTTGAACGACCGCCGGCTGCGCGCGTTCTTCAGCGATATTTTCATGAGCCGTCTGTTTGATTGGGATGAGTTTGTGCGCGGCTATCTCGCGGGGCAAGGGCAGGATGCGAAATGGAAAAAGAAGATGAAGAAGTTGTTCGCTGAAAAAGGATACGAGAAAGACACCTACGATTATTACATGGAGGCTGCCGACAAGAGCCGGGGTTTTCTCGAGCGCAATGCATTTCTTTTTTATCCACAGATTACAAAGATCAATTAATAGAATCTGTGTAATCTGTGGATAAGAATCTCAAATTATGCAGGCACGTTACGAACAAGACGGGGTTGTATTTCCGATACCCGTGTTATCCGCGGACGAAGTTTCTCGATACCGAACAGCGCTCGATTCAATCGCGGCGCGTGAAGGAAGTCTGAAGCGCTTTGACAACTTGCATCTGTTTTTCCCGTGGGCCTACGGGCTGGCGACGCACAAGGTGCTGCTTGACGTAGTTGAGAATTTTTTAGGTCCCGATCTTGTGATCGACGGCACGCTCGTTTTTTACAAGCCGCCGCACGATAGCAGTTACGCATCGTGGCACCAGGACAGTGTTTACTCAGGATGGCACTTGACGCCTTCGATCTCGGCGTGGATCGCCCTCTCGTCGAGCAACCGCAACAACGGCTGCATGCGAGTGGTTCCCGGCTCGCACAAGCTCGGCCTGATAGAACACGATAACGTTGAGAACGACCCGAACCTTCTGAACCGGCGTGGCGAGGTGATCCGGATGGACGTGAAAGAGTCGGATGCGATCGACGTCGTGCTGCGACCCGGTGAGATGTCTTTGCACCATACGAACATCGTGCACGGCTCGAACCCAAACACGTCGGATGGACCACGCATCGGATTTATCGTGCGCTTCGTGACGAACCGCACGCCCAATCGTGACCATCTAGTCGTGCACGCGCGCGGCAGTGGGGATTGCAGTCACCTGCGACTGGCGCCGCCGCCCGTCAACGACGATATGGAAGCAGCAATCGCTGAGTGGAGCTCAGCCGCGCGGAAGTCTTAGCGCGTGATTGGGCGAGTGAAAGACGCGATTTGCGTTTGTACCGCGCCTGAAGAAGTGAACGCTACTGTTCTTTGATACACGATTGTTTGTGATATCGATACCGCGCGTGATGCTCGTCTGGCGAAGTAATTCTGCTTGATCGTGAGTCAGATCGATGACGTGATCGAAGCCGGTAGCGGCGTCAAACTCTTCACACATGCGGAGATTGGCGCGGATGTCGAGAGCTTCGACATAAATATCGCTCTCTGAGAGTATGACGAAGTCGCGTTTAGGCGTGGCCCCGTCAACATTGTCAACATTGACAACGATCTCAACGAGGGGCGCGAAGTATTCTTCGTAGTAGCGCTTGAGAAATGCAAGGTTCTTCCGATCACCGCGATCAGTAATGGCGATCGTTGTCCGGCTCAATAGCTGGTCCATCTGAGCGCCAAACAGGACGAGCGATTTCTCGAGATACCAGTGGCGCTCGACACGGTTTTGAACGTCGGAGTATTCGGCTTCAACCCACGCGAGATTTGGCATGAAGCAGTAGCAGTTGAATCGCTCCTGCAAGAGGTAACTGTTCATGTCGAGCACGTGCTCGGCCCGCGCGTTTAACTCGATGAAGGCATCGAACACCGTGTTCTTCAGCGCGTAGGCGTAAGTCGAGTTTGCCTTTGTGATTCGGCCCACGTGTTCGGAAATCTGCGCTGGCTCGTCTTTGTGAAGCGCGCCGAAATACAGCATGTCCCAGTCGTCAGGCACTTCCTTGCTGAAGCTGGCAAACTTGCTTTGAAACTCCGGATCGAGGACTGTGTCGTCTTCGAAGATCAGCACGCTGGGCGCGTTGGACCGTTGCGCTTCACGGATCACCTCGACGTGACTGCGCAGGCAGCCGTAAGCGCCGTCGCTATGAGTCCAACCAGCAGGCTTCGTGATAGTCTCGCCGTCACACGCAGCGAAGCGTTGGACCGGACCAAGACCATGTCGTGCGAGTTCCTGCTGCATGCGTTGCCAGCGCTCGGGCCGTCGATCGAGATTGACGCAAACGATTTTTGGAAACAGGATGGACAAGATTTTTCAGGAGAACCACGTCAATCCTGAACAATCATGTGAATCATGTCAACGCTTACGGAGCAACAATTAAGTAGCTACGAGGAATTTGGCTTCCTCGATTCGATCCCGATTCTGTCGGCGGATGAAGTGCGCCATTTTCGCGCTGAAGTCGATCAGACGTGCGCGGCGCTCGGTGGTCGTATCACGCGTCTCGATCAACCACACTACTACTTTCGCTGGGCCTGGGAGCTCAGCACACACCCGCGCGTACTCGACTGCATGGAACAGCTCATTGGACCAAACATCATGCTCAAGTCCACGCGACTGTTCTACAAGTTTGGCAGCAGCGATTCGTTCGTCGGCTGGCATCAGGACGGTCTCACTGAACAACTTAAAGACGCATGCGTGCCCGCGATCTGGCTAGGACTGACACCAGCGACTGCTGAAAACGGATGTTTGCGTGTAGTGCCGCGATCACACCGTCTCGGCCTCGTGCGGCACGATGATTTTCCCAACCCCGACAACTTAACGACGCAGGGCGCGACTGCGCAGGTGCCGATCGAGGCGCCGCACGACGTTGTTATGCGCGCCGGTGAGATGAGTTTGCACCATCCGCTGATGCTGCACGCTTCGAATCCCAATCGCAGTGCTGATTCACGCATCGGTTTCTCCGCGACTTACTCGACACCGGCGTTGATGAGCAGCCGCACCGCCGTCGCGTGGGTGCGCGGCCACGGTCCAATAGATCGTTTTCGCGTCTTTGAGGCGCCGCGCTTGTGCTCGCTGGACGAAGCAGTTGCTGCCTACTGCGCCGGCAACCATCAGGTTCTTTTCGCAAAGTGAAAACTCCACTGCTCAGTGTTGTGATTCCTACGTGGAACCGTGCCCAATTGGTAGGCGACGCGATCCGTAGTGTGCTCGCTCAAGGCGCAGTCGAAGTTATCCTCGTCGATGATGCGTCAACGGACTCGACTGTTGAGCTGCTCGAAAGCGAGTTTGGCGATCGCATACGTTTGCTGCGACTCGAGCACCGTCGTGGACCAGGAGGGGCGCGGAATGCGGGTGCGCGATTGGCGCTTGGTGAGTTTGTCGCGTTTCTCGATTCGGACGATGTTTGGCTGCCGGGAAAATTCGATGCCGAGCTCGAGGTGTTTGCGCGTTTTCCTGAAGCCGAGGTGGTGGTTTCTGACAGTCAAAACTTTTTCGAAGGCCAAGCGGATGGCGAGAGTCGTTTTGCGCAAAACGGACTGCTCGAGGCAACGGGGCGTGAGGTGCGGCTCGCGAGTGATTGTCACTGGCTTTGGACTAATAGCATGAACACGGCTCACACGTGCTCGATCACTGTGCGTCGTGATGCGTTGGCGAGGCTTGGTGAGAAGTTGTTCGCTGAAGACCTGGTGTGTTGTGAGGATTGGGAGTTTCAGATGCGGCTTTACCACAATTGTAGTGTGGTCGTTTTGCCACAGGTTTGGTCGCACGTGCGGCGATTTGTTGATGCATCGCGGATGGGTCGGAACGTACCGGGGCAATCGACGACACCCGAGCAGGAGATGCTGCTGTTGCGGTCGCGGTTGACGGTGATGGAGCGTGCGCAATGGCTGCAGGGACTCAACGTGAGCCTGGCAAAAGAGTTTGATCGTTTCCGTGACGACACGGCAACGAGAATATTTTTCTCCCGCAACGGCGCAGCGGCGCAACGTGATAACTGAGTTCTTCGTTGCGCCGCTGCGCCGTTGCGGGGGAAATTCTTTTCTTTTTTGATAATGATTGAGGAAGTACATTTGTGGCGCGGTTCAGCGGAACAGCGGGCGATGCGTTCGCAGCTCGTGAAGGCGACGCAGTTCGCCTATTTTGACGCACAGCTCGATCATCCTGATTGGACTAATAAGCGCGTGTTAGATTTCGGTGGGAACAAGGGAAACCTGCTGCTCGATCCGGCGTGCACGATTCGTCACGAGAATTATTACTGTCTCGACATAATTCGTGACGCAATCGAAGAAGGTCGTAAAACATTTCCGCAAGCAAATTGGTTTCACTACGATCGCTACAACTGTTCGTTCAATCCCGAAGGCGTTGTCGATCAGCAGGTCCCGGATCTGGGTGAGTTCGATTTCATCCTCGCGTATTCGGTGTTTACGCACACGGACTGGGAAGAGACAAAGGATCTAGTCGAACAGTTGCGCGCGCGCCTCGCACCGGGCGGAGTCCTGACATTCACGTTCATCGATCCGCACTGGAACTCGAACCTGCGCTGGCGATTGGAAAAGTACAACTCTGCTGATCGAGTAGAAGAGTTACTTGAGAAAAGCCGTAATGCTGACTGGTGCTCACTCGTGAATGGAACTGATCTGTACGTGAACAGCGCTGGGCAATGGGATGAAGCGCCGGAAAATTGCATCACGTACAACGTCTACTACACTGGCGATTTTTTGCGCGCACAATTCCCGGGCGCGCAGATCAAGAACCCCGTCAATGGAGAAATGCAGCACTGCTGTGAGCTTTCCCGATAACGCAAAACTGAACGTCGACCCGACAGTCGCGCGAGAGATACTCGCGGCCGCTGAGCGTCTGCCGCAGTACGACAACCGTGAGTTTTACTCGACCGATCTGCAAGCGCATGTCTTGAACTCTGTTCGTGAAAGCTGTCCTGAAGCCTTCGACGAAGTGATCGCCGAAATCAAACAACGTCTTGAACGTTGGCCATACTGCGCCCTCGTGCAAGGTCTCTCCTTCGACGAAGGCAACCGCGTCTTCGTCGCAATCAACCGCGCATTCGGCGAGCTCGTCGCTCGTCCTTACGAAAAACCGCGCGCGCAGCTCGTGCACTACATTCAACCGTCAACCGACATCGTTTCCACTCGCGGCGGTCACGAAAGCGAACGACTACACACCGACTGCGCTGACTGGGAACCACCAGTCGAGCTCATCTCGATGGTGTGCGTCCGTGCAGATCCCGACGGCGGCGGCCGCTCGCGCGTACTCGACATCGACACGATCAGAAACGAAGTTGAAACTCACTTCGGGTCCGATACACTCACGCGCCTCGAAACCGAGCCCGTCCCGTGGCAACTCGCGCCTTACTGGGGCGGCGGCGTTAGCTGGCGACCCGTGTTAACGAAGTCGAACATGTGCTGGCGTCGCTACACGATCGACATGGCCATTGACTCAACCGGGGCCACGCTTTCACCCGGCATGATCGACGCACTCAAGAACTTCGAAGATCTCGTTTCCACAACATCGCACACGCTCGACTTCCTGATGCGCGAAGGCGAGCTTTTATTCTCAGACAACCGCCGCACGATCCACGCACGCACGCCGATCGCCGCCGGTTTAAACTCCAATCGCCTGATGATCCGCAGTTGGATAAGAACATCCTGTTAATCCTGTAATCATGTCTAACATTCAATTTGCCCAACTCAGCGACCACATAGAAGTTGAACCCGTCAACCAAATCGATCCCAAATCTTTGCTCGGCCAGTGGATCAACTCCAACCCCGACACAAACAGCATCGCACGCATCAACATCACCGAAGCCAACGGCAAACTCCAGCTACAAGTATTCGCCGTTGGCCCAGACGGACTAATCGACTGGGGCACAGCGAGCGCCGACGTCTTCGCCGGCAATCCCGCCTCAAGCACAGGCGCCGGTTTCACTTGTACCTACGACTTCGGCTTCGCAGAAGCGCGTTTCCAGGCAATGATCATGAAAGGTCTCCTCGTGCTGGCCCAGTTTCACACTTTCAAAGACGACAGCAACCGCGCGAACTATTTCCTGCGCGAGTATTACTCGATGACGCAGGAGCATTTTTAATCAATGGACTTCAAACAAAACAGCCATCTGCATCCCGACTTACTCAATCCGGCGGCGGCGAATCTCAACCCCGACAAACTTCTCGGCCGCTGGATAAATACAAACTGGGAAACACGCGGTATCGCTGAGTGCACTGTTGCGCGAGACGGCGACGATATCACCGTCAACATCATTGGTGTCGGCCTAGATGGACCGATTCATTGGCCCACCGCAATCGCAACGCCACTCGCAAACCTCGAAGAAGAAGCGGGACAGCGCACCGCCGCGATGACTGCGACTTTCGATCTCGGTTTCATGCGCGCAGACACACACCTTCGGATCAATAAAGGCGTATTTGTGATCGTTTTGTTCGCCACATTTCTCGACAACAGTGGCCGCGCGAATTACCTCAACCGGGAGTTTTTCTATCGCCAGGCGTGATCATGGGGTTCCTTTCATCGAAAACAGGGCAGTTCACTTACTTCTCGCTACAACTTGGTGAAAAGGGCTGGAGTAATACGAATGTGCTCGACTTCGGCGGCAACATCGGCAACATGCTGCGCGATCCGAATTGCACGATCGATCCCGAGCGTTACTGGTGCCTCGACGTGGTTGAGGAATCTATCGAAAAGGGAAAGGAGTTATTCCCCCGCTCGCACTGGATCTTTTACGATCGCTACTCATTCTTCTTCAACCCCCACGGAGCTAAGAACCTGAAGCTCCCGTTGATTGAAGAAGAGTTTGACTACATCGTCGCGTACTCGGTTTTCACAAACACGTCGCGCACTGACATGCTCGATCTCGTGAGTCAGTTGGAAGGTAAGCTCGCGAACGGCGGCGCGCTCGCGTTTACGTTCATCGATCCACAGTACTCTTCGTGGCCGGATCGCTATGATGGAAACAATCTCGTGTGGCGCCTCGAGCGCGAGATTTACCTCGAGGGCAAAAAGGGAAATACCCTCGACATCGATGTCCCGCGCCTCGCAGACGAAGCGAAAGACGCGCAATGGTTTGTGTTAGTCAATGGTGAAGATCTCTATCTCGAAACGGAGCAGACGCGACACTACGCTCCGGAAGAGCAACGCACCTATCACATGTTCTACACAGTGGACTACATGCGATCATTATTTCCTAACGCCGAAATTCTTCCCCCAGTGAACGACGAAATGCAGCACTGTTGTGTGATTAGGAGATTGTAATGCTTCTCTGTGCGACCTCTGTGTTCTCTGTGTCTCTGTGGTTATCTCTAAGAACACCACAGAGACACAGAGAACACAGAGGTTGCACAGAGAAATGGTGATCTGTATGGACTTTGTCGCACTCACTTCATCGCAGCGCCAGTCATTCGCCGCCGACGGCTACCTCGTCGTCCCGAACGCGCTCGACCGCGACACCGTCGACAACCTCCTCACCGAAACTGATCACCTCTGCGCGCCATTCCTCAACAAACCGGAGCTCGCCGATAAACCCGAGTACAACCATCTCGATCTGCGTCGCGGCCTCCTCAAACACAAAGCCCTACTCGCGCTCGTCGCAAACTCGGCCACAGTCCCGCTCCTGGTCCAACTGTTGAGCCCGAACATCCACCTGCACTCGACCACCGTCATCTACAAACGACCCGAGACGCCCGACGCGCCGACATTCCGTCGCGGCTGGCATCGCGACATCCGCATCCCAAAAGATCTCGGCCACGAAAAACTCCCGCTCGTCGGCATCAAGGTCTGTTATTGCCTGACCGATTTCCAACAACCCAATTGCGGCATGACGCTGATGGCGCGCGGCACACACCTGCGCACAGAGCCTTTGAAACTCGCGAAAGGCGAAGTGGATCCGATCGGCGTCGAAGTCAAAGATCTAAAACTCAACGCGGGCGATGCGCTCTTCTTCGAGAATCGCATCTTTCACACCGCCGCGCCCAATCGCAGCGATCGCACATCGAAGGTCGTGATTTACGGCTACGCGTATCGCTGGATGAAGCCCGAGGTTTATCTCGAAACACCTGACGAGCAACAACTACTCACTGTCGATCCGATCACGCGACAATTGCTGGGCGGCTATCGCGATGTCGACACGCCCGCGTGGGCCCTCGAACGTTGGGCGGGGCGTCACGGCGTGTCGCGCGCCACGGTGCCGTGGACTATAGACGCATAATATGTCCTTACACGACGAAACCAGACTCATTGACGAAGCAAAGCAATTGTTCGCCGACAGCCGCACGTTTCCCTGGAACCTCGTCTCGACGCGCCTGACGCAGTTTCCATACTTCGACGAGGTGCTCTCGCATCCGGAATGGAAAGGGCGAAAGATCCTCGACTTCGGCGGGAATGTGGGCACGTTTCTCGAGAGTGCGGGCGGCAAGGTGGACCACGAAGATTACTGGTGCATCGACATCAATCGCGCGGTGGTCGAGCAGGGAAGGCGCACGTACCCGCGCGCGCATTTTGTTCACTTCAATCGCTACAGCTCGCAATACAACCCGCACGGTATTCGCAATCTTGCGTTACCGGATTGCGGTGGTGTGAAGTTTGATTTCATTCTCGCGTTTTCAGTTTTCACGCATGTCGATGTGAACGAGATGGTGGAAACTGTTGGCGCGCTGCGGCGGATGCTGGCGCGTGATGGTGTGCTCGCGTTTACGTTCTTCGATCCGCAGTACGATCGGTCGTTGTCGGCTCCGGCGCAGCCGCGTGGGATGACGGTGTTACGCAATCTTGGGCCACGTGGGAAGAGTGAGATGGTGAAGCGCGCGCGGTGGTTCGTGATCATTGATAACTGTTTGTATGTTGAGCCCGGCAACCTCGTGTGTCATCAGACGCGCGAGGGCAAAGCGCTCGAATCGTACACGTCGTTTTTTACGTCGGAGTATGTGAAGGAGTTGTTTCCCGGCGCGACGATCCATCCGCCGGTATGTCATGAGTGGCAGCACTGCTGTGTGGTATCCACAGATTACGCAGATTGCACACAAAAATCTGCGAAATCTGTGGCTGATAAAAGATGAGTCTGAAGTTCCATTGGATGTTACCGAAAGGCGGCGAGGTCGCGCTGGATGGGCAACAAGGTCCGCGCGAGGCGGCGAGATATCGCATCGAGTCGATGCAGAGCACGTCGCCTGCCGTCAGGCCTGACCTCGAAGGCTGGACGCACTTCGCCCGTCACGCTGAAGACGCCGGTATCGATTCAACGCTCATCTCGTTCAGCCGTTACGAGCCCGATCCGTTTCTGGTGGCGTGTGCGTTGGGCCAGGCTGTGCAGAAGCTCAAGTTCATCATCGCCTATCGCTCGGGCCTGATGAGCCCAACGACATTTGTGCAACAGATGAACACCGTTTCAGCCCTCGTCCAGGGACGCGTGTCATTCAACATCGTCGCCGGCAGCTCGAGTGCAGAGCAGCGTGGCTACGGCGACTACCTTTCGCACGACGAGCGTTACGCGCGCGCCGAAGAGTTTCTCGCCGTCTGCAATGCTTTCTGGCAAGCGAATGGTGAAGTCAACTACGACGGCAAATACTATCGCGTCGAACAGGCAAAACTCGCGACGCCTTTTGTCGCGCCGGACAAGCAAGCGCCCGAAATATTCGTGTCGGGTCATTCAGAGCAATCGGAGCATCTCGCTTCGTCGCAAGGCAGTATCTGGCTGCGGGTCGCGGAGAGTCCGTCGAAGTTGGAGCCGATCGTAGCGCGTACGCGCGCGCGCGGAACGGGCGTCTGTCTGCGCTGTTGTTTGTTGTGCCGGCCCACGCGTGAAGAAGCGCTCAGCGCCGCTCAAACTCTGTTGCCCGCAGACACGAAAGAAAGCACGACGACGATGAAAGATGATTCGCAGATGTATCGCGAAGGCAACGAGCTCAAACGCGATGCGTTCTGGCCCGAGCCGTGGCTCTGGACCGGCCTCGTTCCGCACTACGGCCCGGTATGGACCACGATGATCGGAACACCGGATGAGCTGGCATCGGCGTTTCGCGAGTACAAACGAATCGGCGTGACGGAGTTCATCATTTCCGGTTGGCCGGAAGTTGATACGATAGATGTTTTTGGACGCGAGATACTGCCTCGCATCAATCAAGCATGAGCCTGAGATTTCACTGGATGATGCCGAAGGGCGGCGAGGTCGGCATGAAGACCGCGCAGGAAACGTCGCGTGTGGCGACGACGCAGGCGCATTCGCCCGCCGCTTTGCCCGACATGGAAGGATGGCTGCGGTTTGCGCGGGCTGCGGAAGAAGCGGGCATAGAGTCGGTGTTGCTGTCGTTTAGTCGTTACGAGCCTGACACGATTTTTGTCGCGTGTGCGATGGGCCAGGTGACGACGAAACTCGGATTCATCGTTGCATATCGTCTGGGGCTGATGCAGCCGGCGACGTTCGTGCAGCAGATCAACACGTTGTCGGGTTTGATCAACGGGCGCGTGAGTTTGAATATCGTGGCGGGTAGCTCGGCGGTGGAGCAGCGCGGGTATGGAGATTATTTGGACCACGATGAGCGATACGCTCGCGCGGAAGAATTTCTGACGGTGTGTCATGCGTTCTGGGCTCGTAATGGCGACGTGAGTTTCTCGGGCAAGTATTGTCAGATTGATAAAGGAAAAATCTTCACGCCGTTTCTCGCGCCGGATCGCAGCGAGCCGGAGATTTACGTGTCGGGACATTCGGAGCAGGCGCAGCATCTCGCGCTCACGCAGGCGTCGTGTTACCTGCGATTGATCGATACGCCGGAGAAGCTTGCGCCGATCGTCGAGCGCTTTCGCGAGAGTGGTGTGGAGGTTTGTTTGCGGTTGTGTGTGATTTGCAGGCCGACGATGGATGAGGCGCTCGCTGCTGCGCAGGCGCTCATGCCGCCTGAAGAGATCGAGAAGCAGGAGCGGAAGATCTTGTCGAGCAGCGATTCGCAGACGTTGAAAGAGGCGTTGCGGGCGGCGGACGATGTGGGTTGGATGAATCGAAATCTGTATGCGGGACTCGTGCCGTACTACGGTTCGTCGGCGATCACGCTCGTGGGAACGCCTGAGGATCTGGCGCGCGCGTTCATGGAGTACAAGGAGATTGGAGTGACGCAGTTCATCATCGCGGGCTGGCCCAAGCTGGATGAGATGGTGATCTTCGGACGCGAGGTGTTGCCGCTCGTGCGTGAGTTGGAAGGAAGAGTTTCTCCCGCGGCGGCGCAACGGCGCAACGACCAAAATTAGGTTTTCCGTCGCGCCGCCGCGCCGCTGCGTGAAAAAAATTGTTAACAATTATGACTCCACTGTCTCATCTTAGTGATCGTTTAAGGAGCGTCACGATAGACCTCGATCCGTTTCCACACTTCTATCTCGAAAACGTTTTTCCGGACGACTACTACCAGGAAATATTACGCAACCTGCCTTCGACTGATGTTTACGACAACCTCTACGAAGTCACGGATCTGAAACTCGATCACTTTCGCCATCGCAACCAGCGTGACATGGATGCCGGTTGGATCGATCGACTCCCGAAAGATCTGCAACCATTTTGGAACTCTTTTAATGACTGGTTCCTCGGTCCCCATCTCGCCCAGGAGGTACTTGGTTCGTTTAGCAGTCAACGATCAGCGTGGCCGGAAGTCTCCGTGGAATCGCAATTCATCCGGCATCGCGCTGGTTATTTCCTCGGCCCACATTCTGATTTGTATACAAAGCTCGTCGTGCTTCTGATCTATCTCGCGCCCGATAACGACGCCGAGCATCTCGGTACTTCGCTCTACCGCCCGAAGGATCCGTCGTTTAGCTGTCCTGACAGCAAACATTATCCGTTTGAGGACTTCATTCGCGTGAAGACCGCGCCTTACAAACCGAACTCGATGCTGGCCTTCATGCGCTCCGATATTTCGTTTCACGGACTCGAGCCGCTGTCGGAGACTGATGTCGCAAGCGAAGGTCGAGATGTGATCCAGTATGTGCTGCACGATAAGCAAGTGCGCGAGGCGCAACTGCGCGCAAAAGAGAGAGCCACGACATGAGTAGGCGCGTCGTGTTCGTGTGTCGTAGTGCGGCGGGAGAAAGCCTGCGTAGCGCTCAAGCACTCAGAGATCTCGAACGAGTTGAGTTGTTTGGCATCGTCGAAGATTCAAGCGGTGCGGATGTGTTTGTGGATACTCAGCAAGTCGCGAATGTTCATGACGCGGATCAGTTGATCGCTGCGGCGGGAAAGTTCGGACCGTTGGATCACATCGTCACCGCGCAAGAGACGTTACTCGAGCCGGTGGCAAAAACACGTGAAGCACTCGGTATTCCGGGCATGAGTTCGGCAACCGTGCGTCAAACACTCGACAAATCGCTCCTGAAATCGACATTGCGCCGTGCAGGAGTTCTGACGCCGGCCGACCGCATCGTCACGAGCAAGAGTGACGCAGTGCGCTTCCTGAGCGAAGTTGGTTTCCCCATTATGTTGAAGCCATTGAGCGGAAGCGGCGCCCTCGCTACGCTCCTGATCCACACTGCCGCTGATTTAGATCACGCATTGAACCTCATGCAACCAGCACTACTATATCCCGTGCTCGCCGAAGTTTATCTGCACGGGCAGGAGCTGTGTTTCGACACGATTACGCTATATAACGAACCACAGCTCCATTCGATTTGCTTTTACTATCCGTCCATACTCGAAGCGGTGGAGCACCCAGAGCTCCAGTGGAGTTGCTTACTGCCCCGTGAGATCGATTTCTACAGCGACTTCATCGAACAGGGATTAGCCGCCGTCAGAGCATTGTCAGTCGGAAACTCTTTCACGCACATGGAAGGCTTCCTTGACGCTGAAGGCAGATTCCTCGGCTTCACTGACGCGACACTCAGACCCGCAGGTGCTCGAATCGGTCCGATGCTCGGTTTTGCCTACGACATTGATCCTTATCGCGCCTGGGCCAGAATCGTAATTGACGGGTGTTTCGATGGTCCATGGGAACGCAAGTATGCTGTCGGAACAATCTTTCTGCGTGGCATCGGTTCAGGCATTATTGAACGTGTCGCAGGTGTCGAAACAGCCGTTCGCGATCTCGGCGATTTGATCGTCGACACGCGTTGGCCCAAAACGGGCGCGCAAAAGTCAGACACGTACACCGGCGACGGCTACGTCACGATTCGCCACAGAGACACAAGCAAAGTCAAAGACGCACTCGAACTGATCAGAGATACGATAAAGATCACCTACAGCAAACCAGAAACAAACCTGCAGTGGAAAGACAGATTTCAAAACTACCAGCAGCTCAACAGACCAGCATGGGAAGCGGGAGGATCACAGTGACAGTACAAGCACCACGCGCGTTCAATCGAGAGATGTATCACGATCACCCGGAGAACGTCTTCTACGGCACCGACGACGGCGCCCAGGACGGCTCCTTCTCCGAGTTTGCAGAGATCAAAGCTCACTACGACAACGTCGCGCCACAACGACACGAAGACATTCACATGATCAGCGTCGTGGGCGGCCTCTATGGTCTCAATCTCATCCCGCTCTGGAAACCATCGCGCATCACGATCTTCGACATCAACCCCACGGCGATCACTTACTTCCAGATCATTCGTCGCGTGTTCACGACGAGCCGCGACGTCGCACACTTTCTCCAGCGACTCAACGACGGCGATTACGAAGTCGAAACAGAGCGCGAAGAGTTTGTGCGCGAAAACATCCGCATGAAGCAGCGCGGAAACCTGCCGCGCGAGCGTGGCTCAACGAAGCGCCCGTACGAGCAAAGCTGGCAATACGCTTTCGAACACTTCGATCTGACGAAGAAGATCCTGTCTGAAGCGCCGCTCGAGATCCGCACCGAGCCGATGGAGAGCGATGGCTTTCGCAACTGGATTCGCGAGCAGAACAACCTCTGGATCTATGCGTCGAACATCACCGAGTTTCACTTCTTCGATCTCGAGTTTGCGAATCCGACGAACGTCGTGTTGTTGCAGATCATCTTTCCGGGCGACGTGCAGCTACTCGATCTGGCGCCACTCGCCGGTGGTCCAGTCAAGGTCGACTTCCACATTCCATTGAAAGCGGAGCGTACAGATGGTTAACAAAACACGCATCAAGACAGACGCAGGGCCGCCCGCACTCGGCACTTACTCGCAGGCTATTCGCACGGGCGATCTGGTTTTTGTGACGGCGCAGACGGGACGCGATCCGGACACAGGCAAGCTCGAAGAAGGACTCGAAGCACAGACGCGCCGCATGTTTTCGAATCTCGATGCGATACTCAATGCGGCGGGTTGTTCGGCGGCTGATGTTGTTAAAGTGACATTGCTGCTGGCGGATATTAAAGACTTCAAAGCCGTCGATGTGATCTACGCTGAATGGCTTCCGGGCCTCGGCATCACGCCACTGCCCGCACGCACCGCATTTGCCGCCGCAACATTACCGGCCGGCGCGCTCGTGATGATGGACCTCGTCGCGGCAGTGCCACTTGAATGAGCCACAAAAGGCACAAAGAATTTAGCCACGAAAAAGCACAAAAGACACAAAAGGAAACTGAACGAGGTAAGCGATCAAATTGATTGAAGCCCTCTCAAACAGAAATCATTTTTGTGTTTTTGTGCCTTTTTGTGGCTAAAATTTCTTTCTCGTATTCGGCAACGTAATCTTCAGCCATGCGTAGGTAATGAAAGTCGCGCATGGCTTTTTCGCGGCAGGTTGCGGGCTTGATCTCGCCGATATGTCTAATCGCATTCAGGTAGTCGGGCTCGTAGCGGCAGACGAAGCCCACGTCGCGAGTGATGATGTCAGGGCACGCGCCTTTGTCGCTGCAAATCACAGGCGTCCCGGACATCAAGGCTTCGACCATTCCGAGTCCGAACGCTTCGTCGATGCGCGTCGGAAAGAGAAATGCCTTCGCGCCCGCAAGCAGCTCCGCTTTGCGCGAGCCCCGCACGTCTCCGACATACTCCGCGCCAATCTCGCGACACAGCGACGTAATACGCATGATGCGTTTGTAGTTGTTCCCCGTTCCCGCGACGACGAGCTTGATGCCGTGTCGGGCTACGAGCGAGAGGGCGATGTCGAGACCCTTCTTCATCTCCCAATCCATCGACGACATGAACAAAAAGTAATCGCGCTTCTTCTCCGAGTAGATGCACGAATCAGGATCGATGCCATTGAGCACGAAGCGCGTGCGGCCGTGAAGACGCGCGAGTGTGCGCGAGACAAAGATCCAATTCTCAGTGGTGGCGCGTTGCGGCATGCCGATCGTGCGCATGTCGATGTGGCAGGTCGCGACCCAGGGGCGACCACTCGCTTCCCACTCGCGCGTAAGGTTTGGAAACTGATCGGAGATCGTGTGCAGTATGTCGCAATCCCAAACCGGTTTTGAGACGAGTTTTGCTCCGCACGGCAAAGGCATAGCTGCACCGTCGGCGAGGAAGTAGAAAACTTCGTGACCGAGCTCCGTCAGTCCTTTCATCAACATGTCGTGGATCCAGAAGCCTGAGCCCGAGGGATAGGTGCGCGGGTGCAGTCCACTACCGACCGTGCCGAAGGCCGGATAGCGATGCGGTGACGCGAGCAGGATGCGCATATGTTAGCTATTGAGTGCCGTCGACGCAGGCGAGCCAGTTGCCATTAGGTTGTTGGTGCGCGTCGATGTGGTGCATTCCTTTGGCGTTCCAGCCGTTACCACTGGCTTTAAGAATCGGGATGCGAAGTTCGACTTCGGTGTAATTATCTGTCGTCAGAGTTGTGATCTCAAAGGCTCTCACACTCGAGCCGTATTGTAGTGCGCAGTCCTGGGCAAAGCGAAAGATGCGATTACTAAGTTTCAGAATGCGTCCGGCGGGACGCGCACGGGACATGTCGTTTCGGATCAGCGGGCTCTTCGGATGCTCGGTCCATGGGCCGGTTAATTCACTCGCGAAATAGAGTTTGAGCGTGTCGTGCTGGTAAGGCGGGGAACAGGTGAATAGCCACCAGCGATCATCGAAGCGAAGGAGTGACGGGTCGGCATGCGCGCCTTTGAGTAATTCCGCGAAGCGGGTCCAGTTGTATGGAAAATCGAGAGCTTTGTAGAGACAAACGGCGTCGGCTCCGAGCATTTCGGGCATCATGTAATATTCATTCTGCCATTCGAAGACGTGTGGATACGAAAGATGGAATGGCTCCTTCAGAACGATGCGATCGTAAGTCCAGTTGAGGGCGTCGTTGCTGGTAGCGACGCCGATCTCACCGAGTCTTGTTTCAATATTCATGACTTCGAAAAACATGTACCAGGTGTGATCGCGGCGGAGCATGAATGGATCGGCGACGAAGGCTGCGGGGATATCGGTAATGTCAGCCTTAGTTAAGACTGGCGGCGCGGGTTGGAGATCGAACGGCGAAATGCCGGTGTAGATTGCGATTGACCACATAAGAAATGCTCACGCAGCGGCGCGGCGGCGCAACGGAAGCCGCCAGGAAGAGTCTTAGATCTTTGCTCGCGTTGCGCCGCCGCGCCGCCGCGTGAGAAATTTTCTTAACTCCTGCCGATCCGGGATCGCGAACACGTATTCAGCATCCAGCCTGCCAACAATACCTGACGCCTTAAATTCAACCTCGTTCACACACACTCGACGCGTCTGCTCATCGTCATCCCACGCTCGCACCGAATACGACACACCGCCGATCGTCCGTCTCTCGATCTCGATCCCTCCGTCCTCCAGCATTCGCCAATCACCCTGCGTTAGCAATCCATCAACACTCCGCAGCGATTGTGCGACCGTTGTGTCAATAACTTCACTGATACATTCTGTCTTGCCACTCGCTTTGTATTCAACGATCGCTTCATTCAACTTCTTGTACAAACTGTGACAGTACAACGCATCAATCGGCTCATTCTCAAAACTCGCCCGCGCGACGATCGACGCTTTCATTCCTTCAACGCTATCGTAGTAAGCCGCGCACGAACGCATAACTTCACCGTAGAGCCGCACGAACTCACGCGCTAGCGAATCAACGTGGACACGTCGCTTTGCAACATGAAAGCGGTTGCCCTTGTAAACCGGCTTCAGATGTTTCACGACCCTGCCGCGCGTCAAACGCTCACCAAAATATTCTCCCGGCGCCTTGCCCAGCAGATTGAAAACATCAACCACCGACACATCCTCAACAACTTTCCGCGCCACACATGCCGAACCAGGATTCTTCAACGCCGCCATCTCCATCAGCAGCTTTGCAAAACTGTCTGCCACATCCGGATGCTCAGTTTGAATCCTACGCGCCACATCCGTTTTAAGCCCGGTAGCTGCCAGTAGCCTCACTTGCAAATGCCTCTCGTACGCCTCGTCCATCACGTTCGAGACGTTGATCCACTTCGCATTGAAACGCTCGCGCGTGGCCGCATCTGTTACGCGTAACACTCGCCGGTACATCTCTGCGAGGTAAAATCCGCGCTGCTTGTGCTCAGTGAAGAAATTTGATCCCGCATAGTCGAGTTTGAAAATCGGCGCGGTACGTGGCTGCGTCGACTGCGTCGGCAAGTCGAGCATCGCGCCACTGATGTCCATGTTCGACGGGCTGAGCGCGCCGTGAATCATGCGCCAACGAAACGAGTCCGCGGCTGTTTGTGCGTGATCGTCGATCACACGCAACATCGTCGTGCTCACATCCGGCACCTCAGAAGCGGTAACGAGTTGGCCCGTCGCGCGCGTGATGCTGATGAACGTCTCGAGCGGTGAACGACTGCCGCGCGCGCGTTTGGCGAGCAGGTGACCGGGACGAAGTTGCGCCCCTGCGCGCACAGCAAGCGCGATATGTCGCCGGCGTCCCGACGGCTCAGTCACATGTTTTCCCTGATCGATGATCGCAACGATGCGATTCGAGCCAAGCGCGAAGAGGTTGTGAGTCACTTCGCCAAAGACCGCTTCAGACAGGCAATCCTCCAGATGCACACCGCCGTGAGAATGGACGAAATCATCAGCGTCGTTGTGCCGGAAGAGAGGCGTAAAGCCGAGACCTTTTACATACAAGTTTCCGTGTGAGAGGAAACCGGCGCGACCGGCGCCAAGCGCGGGACTGACGCCGTCGCCGCCGTACTTGTCAGCGTAAAGAGTCAGCAGTTCGTGCCCGTTGAGATCATCACTATTGACCGCACGGAGTGAAAACGCAGCGAGGAGTTGTTGATTCAGCTCGGGAGTGAGTTGATTCGAAAAGGGAACAGCGAAGCCCAGCTCGCGCAGGAGATCGAAATTGCACCACAACACGGTCCCGGGAGATCTGTAAGCCTGAAACTCGGCGAACGAAAGGGGACCGAGCGTGTCGATGATGGGGGAAACTCTGGCTAACACTTCAAGTGCCTACAAGGCCGAGCTCATTCAACCTCAGTTGGACCAACCGTTGAATCTGCCGGGCACAGTCAACATACGCTGCCATGCCTTTGCCGATGGGATCGTCGACGTCGACTTCGGTGCTGAGACAGTACGTCTTGCCTTCAACGTGCGGCAGCATCTCGACGACAGCCTTACGATGCGCCTTTGTCATGCAAAAAATCAACTCTGCTTGCGCAGCCAGCCCGGGCGTCAGGTTTCGCGCTGCATGAGGTTGCACCGGTACACTCAACGAGCGCAACACCTCCACGGCCTCCTCGGTGAGCGGTGCGCCAACGCGCGCAGACACTCCTGCGCTCATCGCGCGCACGTTAACAGTCTCCAGTGATTTGGAAGGAATGTTGAGTCGCGCCGCGATCTCCGCATTCGCGATCGCCGCCGCCATTGGTGAGCGACACGTGTTGCCACTGCACACGAAGAGAAACAGGCGCTGCGGCTCGGGCACAAGCGGCGCGAAGCCGAGCGCGCGTTTGATCTTCATCCGGTACCGATCGAAGTGGTGCAGTGGCGACAGGAAGCCGAGCGCGATGATGAGGAGGCCGGCGCCCACAGCCTGCCCTGAAGTTGGAGCGTTCTGGTTGAAGAAGTACGCCAGAATTGCCGTCGCGGTGAATCCCGAGAGCATGCTCGAGCCGCAATGCATCGGCACGCAGAACGTGTTCTCGCGCCGGTCGAGAAATATCAGCGTTGTGCACACGCAGAGCGCGGCGTAAGAGAACCCAACAAGCGCTGCAAAAATAGCGCCCGGTGTGGTTACAAAAGTCGTGAGACCTGTGCGGAACCCGAGCATCACATCGGTGGCACCGATCAACGAGAGCACGACCAGTGTGATCACGAGCAGTGGCGACGCGACCATCTGCTCCTCGACAAAATATCGCAACGTCGCTTCGCGTACGTCTGATTTCGCGAGGCGACTCATAAACTGTAGCTTGAAAAAGTAGGCAGCGAGATAAGCTGCAACGTCGATCGTGGCTGCGAGTGTGAGTGTGTAAGTTGACGCGTCACTCAGCGCCGTGAGGACTGCCGCGAGACTGACAAACATCGCCGTCCATGAGAACCAGCGCACTCGACGACCAACGATGCGATCGACGATCGGCGCGATGACGAGTGTGCCGCCGCGGAGCAACACGAGTACGAGCACGATCGAGAGTCCGCCAAACGTAAACGCAAGCGTGGTGGTGCCCATGATCGTCGCGAGGCACACGCCCGAGAGAAACGTGAGCGGCCGCGGAAATGGAACTTGCACGCCGAAGAATTCACGACGCCCGGCATACTTCCACCAACCCATCACGGTGATGAATCCAAACATGCCGATCACGGTCGTGATCGCAGAGATGGGCAACAGCACCGGTCCTGCAACTGGAGCGCCCGTGAGTAACCCCGCCGAGAGCGCTTTCGTTAAGCCGCTATAAGGTGTGTAAGAGAGATAATAACCAAGGCCGAGCGCCCAGATTCCGAGTCCGTACCGGCGTGTTTTGGTGAGCATTTTGCACCTACGGTTTATAGAACGATGGATCGTGTGTCAGACCAAGTATTGATTTACCAATCGTTGCGAGAATTTGATCGTCATTGTCGTGACGAACGTAGAAAGAAAGATCGCGATAGACGCGTTCGAGCGAGCTCGGACGAATCAAACAACGCGCGCCACAAGCACGAATGCACTGTTTGACCGTGTCTTCAGCGAGATGCTCGACGACGTGTCGCGCACGACTGCCTGCGATTTGCGCTTCGAGATACCTGCCGGTTTCCCAAAGTCGCGCGACGTGTCGCAGCCACAGATGCGCTGTCTCGACATTCACAGACATCTGGCCGAGGTGATGCTGCACGTATGGATCGTTGATCTTGTTCTGCGTGGTGATGTAGTTGAGCCCGTAATCGTAAGCAGCTTCGGCGGCGCCGAGGAAGGTGGCGGCGTAATGCGGAATGAAGCACGTTTGCCAGCCCTCCTTTAAATACTGCCCGGGATAACCGATCAGATCGTCGTCGGGAATGAACGTGCTGCGGAAGTGGACCATGTGGCTTGCCGTCCCGCGCATTCCGATCGGATCCCACCAGGAGGTGTCGATCTCAACACTCGGATCGGAGAGATTGCACGCCATCATCAACACGGAATCACCGCTCGCTGCATTTACGTGCCTGACGCCGCCTGGTCCAGCGGTGTTGACGAGCAGTATCGCCCACTGCGCGCCGCCCGCGCTCGTTGCAAAAGCCTTGTTGCCATCGATGACGTAACCGCCGTCGACTTTCTCGACATTGGTGCCGAAGCGCGCCTGTTCGCCGGGCTTGCGGGCCTGCGGCTCACCGCTCCACGCGACCCACTTCTCACCGCGCTCGACGACGCCCTTAAACCAGCGCGTCTTTTGTTCTTCGGTGGCCATGCCGTCGAGTAGTACGAGTGAGTTGACGTGACCTTCCCAGCAGCGCGCGAGCGACATGTCTGCGCGTGCGATCTCTTTCGTCATCATCCAGAGCGGGAAGACTTCGCCTTTGTATGGACCAAGACCATTTCCGCCATGTTCCTTCGGCACGACCGGAGCGAGCAGCCCGGCGCGAAATAGATCGTCGAAGTCTTCGGCGGGGAACGCGGCAGTGCGATCGTATTCAGCCGCACGTGCTGCGAAGTTCTCACGCGCCAGCACAGCGACGCGATTAATCAGGTCCTGTTGCTCGGCGCTGAGATCGAGCTGCGCGTAGGAATCAATTTTTGTAGCCGTGGTTGTCATTAGCCAGGATTACAAGCTTCCATGATTTGCAAGATCGGCATTTCTTTGCCGGTCATGAGCCGGAACTGGTGGCTTACCTGTGTCACGAGGACGTCGCGACCGTCGATCGCGAGCTGCTGGCGCGCGCGCGTCGTGTCGACTAAGGGCGTCGGGCGCGAGCCGTAGACCAGATCAATCACGACAGCCCTGTGGTTGAGTTGTTCGACTTCGAACGGCGCTTCATCCGTGTCGCGTCCGACCGGCGTTGCATTCACGACGATGTCGTAACCCTCGGCATTAAAGTCGCGCAATGGAATATACGGCAAGCCAAGCAATGCTGCGGCATGTTCACCGCGTTCAGCGCCACGATTGATGAGCGTCACGCCCGCACCCGACTTGACGAGCGCCGCTGCGATCGCGCGTCCGGCACCGCCACAGCCGATCACCGCGGCACGTTTCTCTTTTACACTCACACTGTAGACGATATCGGGATCGGTTGTGTCTGCGGTCCACCAGCCATTGTTCCGGACAAGTATGTTTGCAGCTTCAGTTTGCTGCACCATGCCGCTGACAGTCTTCGCGGTCAGCACTGCTTCTTCCTTGTGCGGTGAAGCGACAGTCATACCGTTGATCGGCATGCCAAACTCGCCAAGCCTTCGCGACGTGACAAACTCGCGCCAGAACTCAGCAAACGAATGGACGCGCAAAGGCACAAACAACGCCGCATGGTTTAGCGCACGATACGACGCATTATGTAACCGCGGCGAGAGGGAATGAAAGATCGGATTGCCAATAATCGCAAACAACTCTTTCGCCGGCCTTACTTCAGGTAGACCATAATCAGCAATCAACTTGCCGATCGACGGTTCCATGTCAGCGGCGGAACCGCCTGTGACGAGCCCGAAGATCGAGGGCGCGCCAAGGTGCAAAGCAACCACTCGATTCCAGAAGCCAAGTGGACCATTTGCGAAGGCAATTGTGTCTGTGCGGTTCAGTGATTTCAGTAACGAGAGCGGTAGAAACTCTTCGGTGATAGTCGCGGCAGTCGTGACGATCTTGTAAGCAGCAGCTGACACAGACGAGAGCTGTGCAAAGCGATCGTTCAGTTGTGAGAGATCGTTAACTCGTCCATACCAGGAAAGCAGTCGCTTCTCGACAGGCACGGCGCGCAACAATTCTTCAGAAGCATCAGTTTCGACTTCCAACTCGACCCGATCATAAAACTGCGCGGCACTCTTCAGCCGTTTATAACGATCGATTTCGCCTTCAGTTCTAAATGAATAAAGCAGCCGGCCTTTGAAGTGATCACGCAGCCATTCGGGATCGATGTCGCCAGTGCGATCGGCGCGCACTTCCAGCCAGTCCACCGAATCCGGCAGCGCAGTCAATTCCGCTCCATCCGGCGACGGTGGGTCGAAAAGTGTAGCGATTAGTGAGGGTCGTGGCATAGTCAGAGTCTTTTATCCTGGAGATTACGTGAGATAAAGACAATTGAAATAGTGCGACGCAAATATACTTCGCTTGAGGGGATTAGTCCACAAATTCCGTGGCCGGTTGTTGCCACGCGCAAGAATCGCTATTCTTAGACCAAAAAAGGAATTCGGCCTAACATGGAAGAAGATTCGACGGACAAGACTTTCGCGGTGAACCCGCCGCCGCCTGACTTTAATCCCGTAAAACAGGCGGTCGCGAGAGCGGAAGAGCTCGGTGAAAAGCAAATCGCCACTGCACTCGGTTACTTTTCCACCATGCCCGCCTCGACCGGCATCATCGCCAATCCGGTGTTGCACCACACACCAGTCGATTGCAACGGAACCACAATCACTCTCGACATCAGATCGTTCACGATTCGTGGCACAGTGCCCGAGTCGGAGATCGTAGCCGGTAAGGTTGGTCCAATCGACGTTATTCATACGGGGCTTTTTGGTTCGCTAAGCTCACAGGGTGACGCAAAAGAGCTCGCGGCTTTTATAGATCAAAAGTATTTTCAGAGTTTGTCGGGATCGTTGATAGAAGATGTTGCGGCGTTTGTTAAGAAGTTTCCGGGACTTGGTCCGGAAGTCGCAATGCACCATTTTTCGATTCTTGCCAAAGCGAAGCTTGGTCGTGAAGAACACCAGGACCGCGGCATGCACGACGAGCGCGATTCCGAGTCGATGCTCATCGAGATGATCTCGGTTCACATGGCGAATGTGGCGGTTGGGGGCATTTCGACCTACATGAATCATCTGCTGTTCGACAATTCGCAGATCAGTGAAGCCGAGCTTGCTAAATCGACACGACAATTTATCGACGATGAATCGAAAGAGAAGCGAAATGCGTTTCAGGTTAGTTACAGTTTGATTCTCGGACATCACGCGAACGAGCACGAGCGCGAGATCCTCGAGCGTATGGGTACGATTCAGATCCATCACGGATCGGCGGGGTCGAGCATGGTGGCGCGTTACATGGCGACGTTGCACACGTTCTCAGTCGTCGATTTCTTCATTGCGTCGCACATGGCCCTCGATGGTGCGCGACACTTCGGTGCGATTCACGACATGTCAGACTTCGTTCAGGAGCTCGAGCCGTTGACTTCTGAGCAGCGGAGTGAACGAATCAAAGAGAAGATGTTGACTGGTGGCCTTCCGACGTTTGGTCATCCGGAGATCGCTGCGGCCGGCAGAGGCAATCAGGTGCAACAAGATCCACGGCCCGCGATCTATATCGATCCGGTATTCAAGGCGATCGATGCGGGGCAGTTGAGTATCTCGGAGCGGCAGCATGAGCGGCTGGCGATTGCGCGTTTGATTTATCTGACGGCGTTCGTGAATGGTGTGCTCAAGCCGGGAAAGGAAGACAGCCCGCCGTTGCGACTCACTGCGAACACGGATTTTGGTGCCTGGTGTGTGCAGGAGGCGTTGGGAGTTGAAGAGCCTGATCGGACGCTGCTGACATACATCTTCCGTGGGTTTGGATGGATGATGGACGCGCGCGAGCAATTGCAGCAGAAGATGATCCGACCGGTGATCGCGCCCGATCCGAAGATCGTGCCGAAGTCGAGCGACGATCCAACAATTCCTGATCTCGTCGCGCGAGTTCACAAACGATTGACGCAGGACGAGCCATTCAAGGCTCACTAAAGACAGTACACAAAAAGCACAAAAAGCACAGAAAAGGGTTTTGTGCTTTTTGTGCCTTTTTGTGGCTACATTCCGATACCTTTTAAATGATAGCGCTCAGTGTCGTAGTAACGATCGACATCTACGAGCGTCATCTTTCCCTGCACGTTTGAAAGATCCACGAGCGAGAAGTCACACGCCGGAGCGATCCCGCGCACCGAAACCATCGTCCCGAAACGACCCTCAGCCACTGCTTCCGCAGCACACGCCCCAAACATCATCCCCATGATCCGATCGATCGGGCTCGGTGCTCCACCACGCTGCGGATGCCCGAGCACGACCGCGCGTGATTCGTACGGAGTCTTCGCTGCGATCGTCTTCGCCAGCACTTCACCAACTCCGCCGAGTCGCACGTGTCCAAACGCATCACGCCGATCGTCCAACGTCACAATTCCGTCACCTTCTGCACTCGCTCCTTCAGCCACTACGATCACGGAATAACGTGGACGCTGCGTTCCTCGATGCAACGGATCGATTTCGCCGAGTCGTGCGCTGAGCAACTCGAAAACACGCTCGTATCGAAACGGATGTTCCGGGATAAGTATCATGTGGGCCTGCCCCGCGACTCCCGACCAGAGCGCGAGGTGTCCCGCATGCCGGCCCATCACTTCGACAACCTGTACCCAACCATGCGAGCCGGCCGGCGTCCGCGATCGTTCGAGCACTTGCGTTACATTCCGCAGCGCCGTATCGAAACCGAGTGTGTAATCCGTCTCGGCGAGATCTTTATCGATCGTCTTCGGCACACCGACGACGCGCACGCCTTTTTGCGCAAGAGCAGCCGCAACACCGAGCGTGTCTTCACCACCGCATGCAACGAGCGCATCAAGTTTCAGTCGCTCCATGTTTTCGAGCACTTCGTGTGAACGATCAGTTGAGCCCTCTCCTTTAAAAGGATTCGTACGCGACGACCCGAGATTCGTCCCACCATCGCGATCCCAACGACGCACCGTCTCACGATCGAGCGGCAACGTGTCAGGTAACGGATTCAAAAGGCTGCGCCAGCCATCGAATAACCCCACAACTTCAAGCCCGAGCTCCGAGCCACGATAAACCAAACCTTTAATTGCGGGGTTCAGCCCCGGCGCATCACCGCCACCAGTCAAAACCCCGACACGCTTCGCTTCTGCCATAGTCTTCTGAAAATCCGCCTTTTCCGTGTTAATCCGTGGCTACGTCCTTGATCAGCACCACGTCGCTCGTGATCACGCCGCGCGAGGTCACGAGGCTGCCATCTTTCAACCACCCAAATGCAAAGATCTTGCCTTCATCAAATTTTGTTAACTGCTTCGGTGCGCCGCCTTCGATCGGTTGTCCCCAAAGATTATCGAAGCCGCCTGCATGGTCCACGTAAACGAGATACTTCCCATCGAGACTCCAGTGCAACGGCGTATCCCATTGAACCTGCACCGTCTCCGCAACGTCAAATATGTTGAATGTCGCACCATCTTCGAAATTGATCACCTTCAAACGCCAGCGCGAGTTCTGCTGTCCATCGTTGTACCAGAACGCAATCAGTTTTCCATCCGGAGATACCGCCGGTTTAATCGCCATTCCGTCCGTAACTTTCTCAGGCGTGCCGCCGTCGATCGAGACGCGCCAGAGAGTGTACGGATTGTTCCCATCGGAGTGCTGGAAAATGATCCACTTGCCGTCGGGAGAAAAAGTGGGCCACGTGCTCTCAGTCTCCTCGAACGTCAACTGCTTCGGACTACTGCCGTCGCGATTGGTTCTCCAAACCTGAAAGATGCCGGTGCGGTTCGAGTGGAAGACGACGTAACGATTATCAGGCGAAACAACGGGCGCATAATTTCGACCACCCGCTGATGTTAGCGGTCGCTCATCGCCACCAGTTGCAGCGATCTCGAAAATGTCAGCGATGCCGCTCGCATCCGATGCGTAGACGATCTTGTCGTCAGGCGCGATCGAGAGATCGTAGTAACGGCTCGTACCGGAACCGACTGGAATTGGTTTCGACTCATTTGGACGGAGCTGCCACAGTCGCGAGAGAGTTTGCGTTTGCACGGTGATGAGCGCGCTGCCGTCCGCGCGCAAACTGAGTTCGCGGTAATCACTCAGATCGCTTGTGAGCGTGCGTTGTGATCCATCGCGGAAGAGCTGCCAGATCTGCACGAACGCTGCGCCGTGAGCTTTTCCCAGCACGATCACGCCATTGCCATCGGGATGAACCGTGGCACGCCCGATCTCGTCAAACTTCTGCGGCGCGAGGGGAATCGTGCGCTCGGCTCCGCTCGTCAGATTCTTCTCATAAAGTGTTACCGAGTAGTTCGAAGACGTGTCACCGCTGTATGACGGATTCGAGCTGATGATCGGCAGCATCAGTGTTTGATTGTCTGCGGTCCATTCTGGTCGCGTGAGCGGATCCCAGCCGTAGCGCTGCGGCCATTTGCGCGTGCCGACAACCTGCTCGCCACTGCCGTCAGCATTGGCCACGATCAGTGAATCGGTTTGCGTCTTGCGATCGAAACGAATGAAAGCGATTCGCTTGCGATCGTGCGAGAGCGCCGGCAAACCTTCCTGCAACTCGACCTTTATACCTGTGGTGTTTCCGAGAAACGGCAGACGGTAGATCTGGCTCGCGTCGTTGCGCGCGGATTCTGCATAACCATAATAGATGTAGTTGCCGTCAGGCGAGAAAGCGACGCCGAGGAATCGCCCCTCTGACGGCGGAGCTACCTGCTCACTGCTATTGATTTCAACCTGCCGCAACCAAAGGCTCTGCTTCCCATTCTCGTCCATTACATAAACGACGTACTTGCCGTCAGGCGAGAGCGCGCCCATCAATGCGTTTCCTTTGGTCGTCAGCTTCGTGACTTCGATATGTTCAAACGGCACACGCAGCTTCGGCTCCGGGCGAGCGTTCAGCTTGTAAAAAACATAACCCGCAACAGCAAGAACGAGCGCAGCCAGTGCAGCCAGGCCGATCCACGCGCGACTCATTCCCGGTTTGTAAATCGTCGTGCGGGCCTGCTTCAGCTCATTCGTCTCGACCTTGCGATCGCGCGTCGAGGCGCGTGCATAGTCGCTCGCACCTGTTGCCGGCATGATCGAGCGCTCGAGCATCGAATTCATTTCCAACTCGCGACGCAAACTGCGCAGATCGATCGCCATCTCTTTCACGATCTGGTAGCGCTCGTTTCTGTCTTTACGCAGCGCCTTTTTGACGATGCGTTCCAACTCAGGCGGCGCGCCTTCGACGTGCTGCGAGATCGGCGGCTGCTCTCGCTCGACGATCGCCACGACGACGTCGGTCGGAGTCTCGCCTGTAAACGGAGCGCGGCCGGAAGCCATCTCGTAAAGCACGACGCCGAGTCCCCAGATGTCTGTGCGCTCATCGACAGCGACACCGCGCGCCTGTTCCGGAGACATGTAAGCAGCGGTGCCGATCACGACGCCGGGCGTCGAGTGAAACAAGAGCGTCGGCATTGTTGTGGTCGTCGCGCTTTTGTGTCGTTCGGTGAGTTTGGCGAGTCCGAAGTCGAGGATCTTCACGTAGCCTTCGGGACGGATGATGAGGTTCTCGGGTTTGATGTCGCGATGGACGATGCCGGCTTCGTGTGCGGCGATCAGTCCTTCGGCAACCTGGATCGCGATGTCGAGTACGTCGCCGAGTTTCATCGCCTGGTTGCGAATACGCTGGCGCAACGTCATGCCTTCGACGTACTCCATTTGCGATGAATGGGCGTCCATCGTCGGTTTCGCCGATCTCATGGACCACGCAAACGTTCGGGTGACTTAGCCTCGAAGCTGCTCGTGCTTCCTGTGTGAAGCGACGCAGGCGCTCGGGATCTTTACTGACGAATGTGGGCAGCACTTTTAGCGCGACGCGGCGGCCGAGGATCGTGTCGGTGGCGAGATAGACTTCGCCCATCCCGCCTTCGCCGATGAGGTTCACGATCTGGTAGTGCTTGATGCGTTGTCCGGGCGTGAGTTTTTGTTCGAGATCGGCGTGTGCAACGGCGGGTGATTCCATGAAGCTGCCGGCAACTTCGTACGAACGGAGCAACGACTCAACTTCCTCGCGCACCTCGGCGTCGCCGTCACAGGCGCGATCGAGAAATGCCGCTCTTTCATCGCCCTGACGCTCAAGCGCCCCCTCAAATATTTCCTTCACACGTTGCCAGCTCATCCAGGTGTTCTTCTCTGCGTAACCTCTGCGTCTCTGTGGTTAAAAGAGCAAGTTCACCGCAGAGGCACAGAGCACGCAGAGGTCACGCAGAGATTAAATCAAGCTTCGCCGCTGAGTTCGCGGTGGAGCCAGGCTTTGGCCATGCTCCAATCGCGTTTGACAGTGGCCGGGGAGATTCCCATCACTTCCGCGGTCTCTTCAACCGTTAACCCACTGAAGAAACGGAGCTCGACAACTCTACTCTGTTGCTCGTCGATCTCAGCGAGTCGAGTCAGTGCCTCATCCAACGCAACGACATCAAGATCCTGCTCCTTCACAGGAATCGTCGCATCCGCAAGTGAAACCTTTACATCAGAACCGCCGCGTTTCGCACGCTTCTTCGTGCGCGCGTGATCGACGAGTATGCGTCGCATCATCTGCGCTGCGATGCCGAAGAAGTGTGCGCGATTTTGCCACTGCACGTTGCGCTGATCCACCAGGCGCACGTAAGCCTCGTGAATCAAAGCCGTGGTTTGCATCGTGTGCCCGGGCTGCTCGCGACGTAGATAACGCGCGGCCTGTCGACGAAGTTCGTCGTAGACGATGGGCATCAGTTTATCGAGTGCTTCCTTGTCACCACGACCGTAGCCGACAAGCAACTCCGTGATGTTCTCCACGCCTTCCTTCACAACCTGAGCAGCATAACGCTTTTGGGACTTTTGTCCTATTTCCCACTTGAGCCCGTTTTCCGAGAACTGTCGCGTTAGTAAATGGAGGTAGTTATGAACAACAAAACTTACAGAATAGTCGCCATTTTGGGCATTTTATTGACGTTCGCAGTCGCGGGCTACGCGCAGGCGCCGAGCAAGGTGGCAGTGAACATTCCTTTCGAGTTCTCGGCCGGCAAGACGACGTTGCCTGCGGGTATTTACACCATCAAGCGAATGTCCGGCAACAACGTCACACTGCGCAGCGAAGATGGCGACTCGAGCGTGATCCTGAACGCACCGGTTACTTATAGCTCGACCGATCCAAACGCAGTCGAACGCATCGTATTCGAGAGATACGGCGACCAGTTTGCGCTCGCGCAGATCTGGTTAACTGCTGACAGTGGACGACAGATCTGGACCAATAAGAAGGGCGTGAAATCTCAGCGCATCGAGATCGCGCTAAGACGGAACAACGCCGAATAGTTTCTGAAGACGATTTGCCACGCGCGCGTTCCGAGAGTATTTTGTTCCGCGAGGTGAATCCGATGAAACGTTCCCTGACGCTTTTCTCCCTTATTGCCGCACTGCTCCTGGCCGCCGGCTCGGCTGTGGCCCAGGAGCAGGCCACCATACTTGCCGGCGCTGAGTTAACACGCGTTGTTCCCAATAGCTTCTACTTTCAGGGCCTCAGCGCACCGACGCAGATGCGCAACGCCGCTGCCGTGCGCTTCGGCAAAGACCGTTACGTGATCTCCGGTCTCGTCGACACATCCGGTTACTCTGCTGATGTGCGCGCGAAGTACGTCGGGTTCTTAATCACTGACTCTGCAATCACGCTCAACGGTGAGTCGCTGCAACCCGGCGCTTACGGTTTTGGTTTTGGGACTGAAGGAAAACTGACTGTGCTGGATCTTGCAGGAAAAGATCTTATGTCAGTCTCGATCACGAACGACAAAGATCTAAAACGGCCGCGCCCGCTGATGATGTCAGCCGACCCGAAAGGCGTGCGACTTTACAGTGGCAAAAACTATGTCGTGATCGCTGCGCAGTAATTAACAGCGATGCGCCAACAGATCGTTTCGTTATTTTGCATTATTCTACTGGTTCCGTTGGCGTTACTCGCACAGGAGCCGCCAAAGAAACCGGACCAGCAGCCGATGGGTGGCGCTTCAACCGGAGCGCCCGCTACCTACACTTCGCGTCGCACCGTTGGCATTACAGACCCAAGCGCGCCCGTTGTCTTTGAAGACGTAACTGACAAGACGTCCCTCGCAAGTTTCCGCAACCGCTCAGGCGAAGCGGCTAAAGACTACATCTTTGAAACGCCTACAGGCGGCGTCGCGATCTTTGATTACGACGGCGATGGTCGTCCGGATATCTATCTCGTAAACGGATCGACAATTGGGGCGATGCGTGGCAAAGAGAAAGCTCCGCGCGCCGCGCTCTATCGAAATCTCGGCAACTGGAAGTTTGAAGACGTCACCGAGAAAGCCGGAGTCGCAAACGAGCGTTGGGGCATGAGTGTCGCTCTTGGTGATTACAACAACGACGGCCGCCCCGACATGTTTGTTGGAAACTTCGGTGTGTCGCGTCTTTATCGAAACAACGGCGACGGCACGTTTACTGATGTTGCAGAGAAAGTGAGCGTGGCGCGCAAGGGTTGGAGCACAGGCGCGAGCTGGGGTGATTACGATGGCGATGGCCGGCTCGATCTTTTCGTTCCGGGTTACGTTCAGATCGATCTCGCGAACCTGCCGGCGAGTCCGAGTGAAGCAGGCAAATCGGGCGGCGCCGGATGCCAGTTTCGCGGCACGCCGGTAATGTGTGGTCCACGCGGGCTGACGGGCGAAGGCGACACGCTTTATCACCAGAAACCGGATGGCACGTTTGAAGATGTGAGCGTCAAGGCGGGCGTGAGTGACAAGGAAAAGTTTTATGGTTTCAGCTCCGCATTTGTTCACGTTAACGACGACAAGCTGCTCGATCTGATCGTCATAAACGATTCGACGCCGAACCAACTTTACATCAACAAAGGCAACGGCACGTTTGAAGAGATCGGTTATCCGTCGGGTGTGGCGCTGAATGAGAACGGGCGCGAGCAAGCCGGGATGGGCCTCGCCGTTGGTGATTACGATAACGATGGTCGCGTGGATTTTCATATCACCAACTTCTCAGACGATTCGAACACGCTGTATCACAACGACGGCGACGACAACTTCACCGATGTGACGTTCCAGGCAGGACTTGGTGAAGTATCGATTCCGTTTCTCGGTTGGGGCACGAGTTTTGTTGATTTTGACAATGATGGCTGGCTGGATCTGTTTGTCGTGAATGGTCACGTTTATCCCGCGGCTGATGAGCACCAGTGGGGAACGAGTTACGCGCAACAGGCGCTGCTGTTTCGCAACTTAAAAGGCAAGTTTGAGCGTGTTGGTGCGGCGCCGGGCAGTGCACTCGCGAATGCCTGGCCCGGACGTGGACTCGCGGTCGGCGATCTCGACGGTGATGGCCGGCTTGATCTGGCGATCAATAATCTCGATGCGAAGCCCGTCGTCTTGCGCAACGTCGCGGCGACAAATGGACACTGGCTAGGCCTGCGGTTGATCGGCGACGTAGCAAAGAAGAGCCCGCGCGACGCGATCGGAAGCGTGGCTTATGTGACGACAGGCGCGGTGAGGCAGCGACAGGATGTTCTGAGTGGCGCGGTGTTTTGTTCTCAGAACGACATGACACTGCACTTCGGTTTGGGCGCTGCGACAAAGATCGATAAACTCGAAATCAAATGGCCGGACGGCAGCGTCGAATCGTTTGATGCCCCGGGTGTTGATAAGATAATCACGATTACTCAAGGCAAAGGAAAATAGGTCATCCTCAGATTACACAGACTTCATGAACAATCTGAGTAATCTGCGTAATCAGTGGATAAATGGAGCTTCACACGTGCGACGACTTGATCTGAGAAAGGCGCAGGCAGCGCGACTCAACACGATCCGCGACATCAATCGCCAGATCGTCTTGAACTACGTGCGCGAGCGCGAACCGATCTCTCGCGCCGAGATTGCTCGCGAAACCGATTTGCAGCGCTCCACCATCTCAGCCATCGTCGAAGATCTGAAAACCGAAGGACTCGTCGAGGAAGTCGGGGAAGGCGAGTCGACTGGCGGCCGCCGGCCCACGCTCCTGAAACTACGAGCCGCGGGCCCGATCGCGCTCGGCGTCTCGATCACTCCCACCTGCACCACGATCGCCACCAGCGATCTCGCCGGCCGCGTGATCGATCAGGAAGAGTTTCTCACTGACGCGAACACGACACTGAAACAAATGATCGAGGTCGTACGCAATTTTACCGAACGATACAAAGGGTCGATTGAAGGCGTTGGCGTTAGTCTTCCGGGCCTCGTCGATCCATCAACCGGCACGGCGCTCTACATCCCTTACTTCCTCTGGCGCGATCTTCCGATCTCCGAAATGATCTCGAACGCGGTCGGTTTGCCGGTCGTGATCGACAACGACGCGAACGCCGTCGCACTCGCTGAGCTGTGGTTTGGTCGACCCGAAGTTCTCGACGCGCGAGATTTCATACTCGTCCTCGTGGCGGAAGGTGTGGGCACCGGAATCATTTTCGACGGCCAGGTATATCGCGGGCAGCGTGGCGCGGCGGGTGAGTTTGGACACATGGTCATCGGCACCGGCGCCCCCGTTCCGTGTTCGTGTGGCAGCGATGATTGCTGGGAAGCTTTCTCTTCAGAGCGGGCCGCGATTGCGCGTTATCTCAAACTGTCGGGAGCATCTGCCGAGACGACGTTTATCGAGGTCGTCGACCGCGCGCTCGCCGGTGAAGCGAACGCGAAAGCTGCACTCGTCGAAACTGCGCGCCACCTCGGCGTCGGAATCTCAAACCTGATCATCGGGTTCAGTCCTGAGGCGGTCGTGGTTGGCGGCGAAATCGCCCGCGCCTGGGACCTGATCGAGAGTGCTTTGACGGAAACAATCGGAAACAGCGTCCGCCGTGGCCTTCCCTCCGCACGCATTTTACCCTCGACCCTGGGCGAAAAACCTACCTTACACGGCGCCCTTAGCCTCGTCCTCGCGAGTAAATTCGCCGCCGCCTTCGCTGCTTAACAGTTTAGTTACTAGGTTCATGTGACGGATGCTCGAGCACGTGCGGGTTTAATAGCGCGTCCGCAGACTCCGTTATAAAGTCCTCTACCTGTTTTCCTGTCTTTGAACCTGAAAGCCTCAGTCGCATCGTTGGTGAAAAATACGGGACCGCGTATGTAACCCTCAAACGTGACAACGATCACGCCTTACGCCGATCGCTGCTCCCGCTCCCGTATTAGTTGCTTTTAATTGGGTGGTTTAAGAGGTATATTTCCGCCTCCTCGCAACCTTTTAATCTCTCGTATCTCTTAGGCCGCGAGACTGAAGTGGATTCTGTGCCGCACAAGGGTACAGCATGTCAGGAGAGGAGGCGGTTCAATGCGCATTGTCGGGCTTATGAAAGTACGTGCACTTCTTCTAACTCACCGACTTAAGAACGTCATGCTCATTCGCGTCACGGTTTACGCCATATGTTGCCTGGTGTTACTGGTGGCTTCAAGCTCCACAACTGCTATCAACTGCCAGCACTACGATCAGAAGGAAACACCGTTGCCTGGAACTTCTACACTTTGTGACAATGCGAATGGGGTTTCGTTAATTCGCGAACAAATCCAAATCAGTAAAACTTTCGATAGTTCAATTCAGCGCATTTCAGTATTACTTCGTGCAGCCGATTTACTGTGGAAACAAAGAGAAGCAGTCGCTCGGAATGCCTTTGCCGACGCGCTCGAGATAGCAAAGCGTGATTATAAAGAACGAGGAGACAAGCCAACGCGTGAGGGCCGGCTTGTGATATCCGGGATTGACCAGCGCTATCGTGTAATTAGCGCGATCGCAAAACGTGATCCCGCATGGGCGCGCCAGATCACGACTCAATTGTTCGAAGAAGCAGCGAAAGAAGCAGAGAGCAACAACAGCAACACAAGCGAGCAGGCAGACGCTGGCGAGAAACTACTTCACGTCGGGTCTTCTTTGCTGCCCTCAGATCCGAACACCGCCGCCAGCTTCGCGAGACTCAGTTTCAAGTATCCCGCATCCATCGCTCTTCCTTCATTTTTGTACAAGCTCGCTGACACAAGCAAAGCTGCTGCCGACCAACTCTACCAGGAGGCGTTGAGCACCTACGCCAGTAGCCCGCTAGACGAGCTCCTCTATCTGTCAGCGTATCCGTTTGCGCTTGATCGTGATCTCGGAGAGATGCCTACCTCGATGCATTACCAGGTGCCCGGGAGTTTTCAACCTACGAGTTCACTTCAAACTGCGCTTGTGCAAACACTGTGGAAGCGAGCTCAGCTACTATCGGAGAATCCGGCTGAGGCGCAAAGAGGAACGCGCTTGCCTGCAGCTGCTCAGCTATGGATTGTATTCGCACGATTGGAGTCGCTTGGTCAGAAAACTTCGCCTTCAGTACTCCAACTTGTTGCACAGGCCAAGGGTCTCATCATCAACTTGGTATCGAGCAAGGACCTGCAGCGCGTCGATGCATTATTGGTGAGACCGCCAACCCAGTCGCTGGATGAACAGGTTGAAGCTGCGGAGAATCAATCCAAGCCTGCAATGCGCGAACAAATGTTGGCGTTTGCGGTGCTACATGCCGATGAAACGGAAGCCATTGATCGGCTGATCAAAATCGCGGACAAAATTGACGATGTCGGTTTGAGACGGCAGATAGTGAATTTTGTTTACTTCACACGCGCGCAATCGCTGATCAAGCAACATAAACCCGATGAAGCAAGAGTCCTGGCTTCGAAGGTGGAAGAGTTGGACAATCGCGCTTACTTGTACTCAGTCATTGCCGCCGAAACCATGAAGCAAGTGAAAGACGACTCTGAGGCTAGAGCACTCCTCGAAGAAGTGGCTTCAGCAGCGGCAAAAGCACCCGATAGTGAGATAAAAGTCAGGGCTTTATTTGGTATTTCCTATCTTTTTGCAGCAATCGAGCCAAGTAGAGCTATTGCGCTGCTTGGTGATGCAGTAAAGGCGATCAATCGTATCGAAGGGAAAGACTTCTCGCGTGATTATGTAATTAAAAAAATTGAGGGCAAGTCGTTCGGCAGTTACGTGACATTAAAAATGCCAGGTTTTAATCCAGAGAACGCCTTCCGCGAAGTAAGTAAGCACGATTTTGATGGCACGTTTTATCAGACAGCTAACTTCAACGATAAATTGATGCGTTCGATGACTACCATGTCACTCGTGGAACTTTGCTTACAACAAAAATCACGAACATCGAAATCAGAGAAGCCATCGAAGAAAAAGCCGTAAACGATCCTGCAAAGCAAAAGGCAGCGCTTACGCACTGCCTTTTGACCACCAGGCTGCTTAACTCACCTTAATCAATCAGTCCCGGACACCGTCCATTGGCACAGTCGCTACATGTCCTCCAACCACATGTTCCGCCGGATTCGTGAACACAGCGATAACACTGTGCGTTGTAATCGTAGGCACAGACTTGGTTAGGACAGCCTAAATCCTGAGCAAGGGGGGGCGCTGGTTTGCTCTTCACTTCAATAAAAGCTACAGGAGCATCTGCGTTCCAGTTCGCTTTTTTTACGTTGAGGAAAGCCGCAGGTTGCGGCCCGGCAGCTCCATCTGCAAATCTTACATCTGAAACCCACAATTCAATTCTGTAGTTGCCTTCCAGCTCTTTTTTGCCGTCAAGCAAAGGACGGTAAATTTTGGCGAAAGAAACTACGGGATACTCCACTACTCGCCTCTCTCCTGTGGTTAGCGAAACTGCCAGGAACTCGGGTGTTTCTCCCTTTAACAGGGTGCTGTCTCTGTGCGACGTCTCAAAGAGCCGCCATGCGATCTTCACTCCAGCGACGTTCTGTTTGGAACGGTTTTCAAGAGTAAAGTCCGACACGCCCAACCCCTTTGAGACGGTGCTCGACACAGAAGACAGGTCAACAACTCTACCCCTTGTTTTGGCTGGTTGAAACGCGAGCAGCCAATGCCCCGGTGGTAAATCCTGAAGTGTTGAGCGGTCGCTTTGTGCGAGGGCCTCACACCTCGTAGCTGTGGAACTGATAAGTGTGATGATGAGTGTGAACGCGATTGCTGATACGAGCAAAGCTCTGGTCATCTTGATTCTCCTTCCGTAAGAAATCCCTGAACTCGAATGGAAAATGTGATATCGGCCAAATAGTTAGTCGCCTAGTCTGGGACACCGACCATCTTCACAATAGGTACAGTTAAACCATTTGCAGGTACCTCCCGAGCCCGAGCCACACTTATAGCAACTGTCTTGGTTGCTCCAGGAACACTGTTGATTTTGACAGCCCAGCTCCTCCTGTTCGACGTATGCCGGCTCACTCTTCGCTTCAACGAAGGTTGCAGCGGCGTCTGCTTTCGAGTTCAGTTTTTTCACGTGCGCGAAAGCTGCAGGTACTTGCTGACCGGTTTCATCTGCAAATCTCACATCTGAAACCCACACCTCGATTCTGTAATTTTCTTGTAACTCGTTTCTGCCACGAAGCAAGGGTTTGTAAATCCTGGCAAACGAAACCACTGGATAGGTCACCTTTCGATTCTCTCCCGCATTCAGGGGAACTGCGAGGAATTTAGGGGTCTCTCCCTGCAATAATGTGGTTTCTTCCTGCGAGGTGTCGTAGACTCGCCAGGCGATCTTTACTCCAGCGACACCTTGTTTCGAACGATTTTCAAGCCACACGTCAACTACGGTTATTCCAGTCACCACCGAAGATCCGACCTTGTATAAATCCACGACAGGACCACGTTGTTTCAACCGTGGACCACAACTGACGCTCCAAGGCCCGGGCGGCAAGCCGTAGTTAGACGGCGCAGGTTGTTGGGCCAGCGCCTCAGTCACAACAGTTAGGCACACTACGATCAAAAGCAGCTGTTTCATCGCTTCGTCTCCTTTGTTTTTAGGTCAAGGACCAGATTAATTCAGTCTCCTGGTTCGATACCCCTAACGACCGCACAATAAAATGGTGCGAGCATGAGAACGATAAAAAACGGTATTAGTCAGGACGGTCCGTGCCTGTGAGTTCGGAGTAAACGGTGAAGACATGTGTAGCTACTCTTGAGCTGTGACGGAGCAGCCACTTGGAAAACAAATTAATTGTCCCAAGCTTCAATGGGGGAAAGCGTAAGTCGAGAATTAATTGCGACGTTGCGAGGAGTCGCAGAGTGTGGGGGAATGACGGGCGGCACCTTATATCTTGTGCCCGGGCAGTGTCAAGCGTTTATTGCTCGTTTTATTCCTCGTCTTAGCTTCTGCTAACTAGAGTCGCGTTTGTGACCTATCCGCCCGTCGTTTTTGCAATGCCCCATCTTGAAGAGATATGAAAGCGAAGCCGGCTGACTTGGGGGAAACTACTTCCGTTAGAGCTAAGATCGAGGACAGTAAAGGTGTTCCGCCGCGGCCCTTCGCTCCGCCCGCATTCTTCCCTCGACCCTCGGCGAAAAACCCACCCTACACGGCGCCATCAGCCTCCTCCTCGCAAGTAAATTCGCCGCCGCCGTTGCGCTTAAAGATTTTTTGCCATTGACCTCACGACAGCAGGACTCAGCCTAATGTGTATTCTGCCTTGCAGTAAATACTGAAGCATGACGGGGTCCAGCACTGCCAGGTTTCGTGATTTGCAGAAAGCACTAGCCATCTATGCCGCGCCCAAAGCTGGTTCTTCGGGCAAAGCACTAGACAATCCGATTGAAAACAAGCAGGCGCTGGTCGAGGCGCTTCGAACCTTGATCGCTGACGCGGCGTGGTTACTGCGAGAGCAAAGATGTGGATGTGGGCGCGATACAGCGAGCGAACCGTTTTGAACGTGTGAAGCTACTCGACGATGCCGTTGAAGCATTGATTGGAACCAAAGAGGAAAAGAAAGCTTTTCTGTTCAAAGCAAATCAAGTCGTCCGCGTTTATAAAGCAATTCTGCCTGACAAGGCGGCGAATGAAGTGGCTTATGATGCCGTCATTTTCGGAGTCTTAGTACAGAAGATTCGTTCCCTTTCCGCACCTGCCGACATATCAGCAGTCATGCGGGAGGTCGAAGAACTGCTTGATGACTCGATCGCTACCGAAGGCTACATCATCGCTGCGCCTGTGGGTCAGGACCTTGAATCAGCCGGCCTCGTTAATCTAAGCGAACTTGATCTTGAGGCACTGACAAAACGGTTCGAATCTTCAACGCACAAACGAACAGAAATCGAGAGACTGACAGGGCTAATCGAGCGCAGGCTCAAGCACTTAATCCAACTCAATCATTCGCGAATGAACTATCTGGAGCAATTTCAGGAGATGATTGATGAATACAATTCCGGCAGTCGGAACATAGAGGCTTTCTTTGCTCAACTAAAGGAATTCACACGCAGCCTCACGGAAGAGGAACAGCGCCATGTCGCCTACGGACTAAGTGAAGAGGAACTCGCCATCTTCGACATCCTCACAAAGCCTGAGCTCACCCTAACGAAGCGAGAAGAAGCAGAGGTGAAAAAGGTCGCGAAGACGCTATTACAAACTTTGAAGTGGGGAGAAATTGGTGCTCGACTGGCGCCTAAAGCAGCAGGCTTGCGCTGAGGTCCAGGAGACGATTGCAGAAGTCTTCGATACGTTACCGGAGGTCTACTCAAAGGAATTATTCGACGCGAAGAAAGAATTGGCCTACCAGCACATCCATGCCTCGTACGCTGGCGCTGGTGAGAGCATTTACGAACGTGCTGCATGATGATTTGAGCTGATCTGGTAGCCCAGCGACCGCAGTTCATTCGGGACTAATCAGAACCTCACTTTTTCAACACAAACGAAAAAATTTGTGCTATGGTGGTCCATCCCCTCAAATAAAAAGAAGCGGGCCGACTTGTGCAGGAACACAATGCCGACCCTAAACCATCAACCTTTGAAACAGAAAGGATGGACAGTTATGTCTACGCATGTTAGCGCATCAGTGTGCGAAGAAACACCTCACGAAACCGAAACAATTCAAATCACAGTCAGCGATGCTCTCTCGACGTCGCGCTCAGTCAGTCATGAACGACAGATCAGTTGATCCACAGTGGCGAAATATTATTCGCTACGCTTTGGAGATAAACGATCCGTTGCTTGCTGACCTCGTCCGGCGTGCCGGTGCGGGCGAAAGGATCTTCGATAACACTGAATTCGCGACCGAGTCGGAAACCAGTGAAGACGATTCAAGCGAAGGGAAGTTAGAAGCGCTCGCAGAAATAATCTGTCGAGCTGGGGATGAAACTGCCGCTGCATTGTTCGTGCTCATGGGGAACGTTGGAAAACTCGAGGGACCCGAAGCTACTCACGAATGCGGTGAGGCACTTTGCCTTCAACCGCTGTAGTGAGTTGAACCTTTATGGAATTGTCGACGCTCAGCTTCCGGTAGTTGAAGGTGAACTGTTGGCGGACAATCCGCTTCTGTCCTGATCGGCTTCAACCTCACCCTCGACGCTTGTGGAGAACAACCGAAAGCCCCGGGATCAGTCGGGGCTTTCAGCCAGTTTGTGTGAACTGCTGCGTTTGATTTCTTGCGGGTGCGAAAACCGGTACCGGAGTTTAGGCCATCCCGTCGGAACTCCGCCGGGTTGACTCTCGGAGCCGGCAAATAGCTGTTTGGAATTGGCAACTGATAAATGTGAAAAGGGAACACCGATCTCGGTCTTGCGAGATCCGAGGTGGGATTTCACGTGTGCCCTTATAGGATTTCTGAAACCCTAAAGGGAACCTGCCAAGGTTCAGATAGGAATTCAGGGATCCGGGAAGAGGTTTACGAAAACCGAGCAGGGTGTCACTCAATTTCCAGAAGAGGTTCGCAGATCCTTGACGGGATTCCGTCGATCCCTGAAGGGAAACAGCCACTGAAAAACGGGTCACGACAACTCCGATTAGCAATTTAGTCCCTAAATTTCTCCTCATTTGAGCAGCGGGCGGCCACGGAGGGCTGCCCCTACAATTAATATCCTGAACGCAGTGTATTCCGAGGGCTGTGCACTCGGCGCCCTCCCCGGACTGAAAAAACTGTTGACAGTCTCGAAAATCTATACTAAAAACTTCGTTCGCTGAGACAACAAACTAGGTTCTGCAACTTAGTTGTCAGCATTTGCACGCCGTTTTATCCGCTTTTCAGCTTTAAGAGGACCGAGAAAATGAGAAAGCCTTCTGTGCAGCTACTGCTGCTCGCACTGCTGATCGTATCTTCCGCCATCTCCACCTTTGCCCAAAACAATAAAGGCGCGATCGTCGGCACCGTCAAAGATCCCAACGACGCTCTCGTCGCTAAAGCCCAGGTCAAAGTCACGAGCACCAAGACCGGCGAGGTCCGCACGACGGACACGAGCGATGACGGCACCTACACTGTCACGAACCTCGAGCCTGGTCCATACAACGTGACGGTGGAGGCCAGCGGTTTTCAAACAGTCACGTTTGAGGCTGTGCAGGTAGAGACGAATTCACGCCTGCCACTCGATGTGAAGTTTGCGAGTGTTGCGTCGAGTACTTCTTCAGTGACGATTACAGCCGAGTCAGCGCCGCTGGCTGAAAGTGAAACGAGCGTGCGCGGCGATCTTATCACCGGACGCGAGGTCACAGACCTTCCGATTCCGCAGCGCAACTTCACGCTCCTCGCGCAATTGTCGCCCGGCGTAATCAGACCAAACCTCGGTCTGCTCGGTGGTGGCGGCAATTTCGTCGAGGGCGGTGGCGGTCGTAACAACACCGAATCGACGCGCTTCCGCGAGTCTGGTGGTTCAGTGATGGTCGTGAACGGCGCGCGCCCGACGAACAACAACTTCACGCTCGATGGTGTCGATAACAACGAATCGCAGTTTGGCCAGATCGCGATCTATCCGCAACCTGATGCGATTGCTGAGTTTAAGATCGAGACGAGCGTTCCTTCGGCTGAGTCTGGACGCGCCGGTGGCGGTATTGTCTCCACGACTTTCAAATCGGGTGGAAACGATTTTCACGGCACGGCAGGTGAGATATATCAAGGTCGCTTCCTGAGCGCTGCGGCAGCAAAGTTTGACGATCCGACTTCACAGGATGTACCGAACTACGTAACGCATAACTTCTACGGCACGGTTGGTGGTCCAATCTTCCTGCCGCGGCCCGGTGAAGGTGGTCCAGCCTGGTACAACGGTCGCAACCGTTCGTTCTTCTTCTTCTCCTTAAACGGCCAGCGAAACAGCACGCCGATCTTTGGCGGAGCAGGCGATCCGCTGGGCGTGCCGGTGCCAACTGCAAGAATGCGTCTTGGCGATTTCGGCGAGCTGTTGCAACCAGGAACCACTCGTGACTACAAGCTCGCCAGCGGTGGCACAGTTAAGGCGCCGATCGGCACGATCTTCGCTCCAAACGGCACTCCGATTCCTGGTAACGACCTGCGCAATTGTCCGAGCTGCGGAGGCTTTTCGCCATTTGCGCGAAACTATCTCAATGCTTTCCCGCTGCCGAATCTGGCGGGCATCGGTCGAAACTTCGAGACCAATCGCAAGGAACATGCGGTCGTCGACAGCTACGATATCCGCATCGATCATCGCATCACTGATGCAAACAGTTTCTTCGCGCGTTACAGCAATTCGGATACGGCGCGCCAGCGCGATAACTTCTTTCCCCTCGGCACTTCGCCAACCGGTAACGATCTGCCGGCTGGTCCATCTGCGGGCGACGAATTTGGTAACACCAAGGGATTTACCATGGGCGACACGCACGTGTTCTCGCCTTCCATCGTCAACGACGCGCGTTTTGGTTACACCAGAGTCAACATCGGTATTTTCAACACCGGCGTCAACGGCACCGGCGGATTCGATCCGAATATCTCCGCAAACCTCGGCGCACCGAATATCAATCTCGGTCCAAATAGCAGCGGTATCGTGCTCGTGGGTATTGTCGACGAGTTAAACGGAACGGATCGCGCTGCGGAGTTCACCGGGGATGGCGGTCCGTTCTACTTCCTCTCGAATAACTTTCACGTCGCGGATGCGGTCACGGTGGTCAAAGGTAATTCAACCTACAAGTTCGGCGGCGATTATCGTATACGTCAGAACAGCGTCTACGACGGCGGTCGCAACAATGGTACGAAGGGCAATTACCAGTACGGCACCACTAACAGCGGTTTCGTTAACGGCAACTACAACGGTATTGGACCAAACGATACGGGTTCGGCACTCGCGAACTTCCTGCTCGGATACCAGCCCGGTTTCGTGGGCCGCGGCGATCCGGGTGGTCCATACTTCCAGTCGACCAAAGAGATTTCGTTCTTCGTGCAGGACGACTGGAAGGTCAACACTGATCTGACTTTGAATCTTGGCCTGCGTTACGACATCTTTACCGCACCGACCGAGCGTTTCGATCTCCAGAGCAATTTCGATCCCGCCACTCGCACCATTCAGATGGCGGGCGATAACGCACCCGGTGGACGCGATCTCGCAAACACCGACAAGAACAACTTTGGACCACGCATCGGGTTTGCTTACAGTGGATTGAAAGCGGATAAGACCCTCGTGCTGCGCGGTGGGTACGGTTTGTTATACGCAGTCGACACCAATCTCACACAGCCGCTCACTTCAAATCCGGGCACTGGCGCTGCCAGTTATGCGTGCACGCCGATAACCAGTCCATCAGGTTGTCCGGCAGTGTTTACGGCGCGCAATCCTTTCGATAACGGAGTGCCGACGGCGCCGTTCACCATTGCCGCGCCGGGTTCGAGTTTCGCTGCGCCGACCAATGGCGGTCTCATTCTTTTCACCGATCCGAATCACAAGGATGAGATGTATCACCAGTACAACTTCACGATCCAGGATGAGTTTCGGCCCGGCTGGCTCGCTGAAGTCGGTTACGTCGGTTCAATTGGTCGCAATCTACTGATACTTCAGAACATCGGTACCGGAAACGATCAGGGTGGACCAGGGTCGCGTGAAGTTGTGCTCGTTAACGTTTCCAACCCGAATCCGATCACGGCCACGCGCTACCTGGGCAGCTCGAATTACAACGCCTTGCAAACGAAGCTCGAGAAACGCTTCGCCAAGGGACTGTCGATCCTGAGCTCTTACACGTGGGCGCACGCGATCGATGACACTCCCGGAGCCGTTTGTGGGAACGGTGCGGGAGCGCGGGATTGCGGTCCTGATGACCCGACCAGGCTCGAACTCGAACGAGGCAATGCCGACGTTGACGTCAGACATCGCTTTACCTTCTCGAATGTTTGGGATCTCCCCATTGGACGTAACAGACGTTATGGCGCGGACATGAACAAGGGCCTCGATGCTGTTATCGGTGGCTGGCAGTTCAACAACATCATCACCTGGCAGAGTGGTCCAGTGTTCAACGTCACGTGTAACGGCGGGCGCGTGGATCTCATCGGCGATCCAAACCCGACGCAGGAGCAAGAGGATCAGGGCTTTGAGCTCAATCGCAATGCGTTTAGATGTGCGACCACGAGAGTCTTTGCAGGCGATCCGGATACTTTCCCCAGTGGTACGCCGTCTCCGAAGATCGGTACGCTGGGCCGGAATGTTTTCCGAGGCCGGCCACAGTTTTACTGGGACTCGTCGCTGTACAAAAACTTCCCCGTCACGGCGATCAGTGAAGCTTTCAATATTCAGTTTCGCTTCTCGGCTTATAACGTGCTGAACCGCGTGAATCGTTCGTTCCCGCAGGGAGATTTCAACAACACGGGCGAATTTGCGCGAGATACCAGCGAGCAGCGACGGCGGCAGATGGAGTTCTCCCTCAGATTTATTTTCTAACGATTTATCGCCCACAAAAGGCACAAACGTCTTTTTCATCCACAGATTACACAGATTCAATTTATCTGTGTAATCTGTGGATGAGGACTTTCAAATGGTTTTACTTCGTAGTCTATTTCTGCTTTTAGTGACGGTGACGGCATTTGGTGCGCCGCAGCGAAATGTCGATACGCTGTTGAATGAGGCGGGGGCGCTGGTCCAGGCTGGGAAACTCGCTGAAGCAGAAGCCGCGACGCGCAAGATCCTCACGAACAATCCACGCAATGCTGAAGCGCACAGTTTGTTAGGTGTGATTCTCGATCAGCGTGGTGCGATTGCTGATGCTGAGAAAGAATACGGCGCTGCGTTGCGTTTGAAACCGAAGCTCGTGAGTGCGTTGTCGAATCTCGGTGTGTTGCTGGCGAAGACGAATCGCACGACTGAGGCGATCGCGAAGTTTGAAGAAGTGCTTCAGATCGATCCGAAACACGAGGGCGCGATCTTCAACCTCGGCGCATTGTACGCCGCCAGCGGAGATTACAAGCGCGCGGCCCCGCTGTTGGAAAAAGCCGCCGGCCAGGATCCGAGGATGCTTTTCACTGTCGCGCTGCGCCTCGCGGAAGCGCACCAGTACGCGGAAGCCGTGCGACTGTTTCAGCGAACGAATGAGCTGCGACCGCAGACTTATGAAGTCCTCTACAATCTTGGCATCGCGCTCTACAACCTCGATCGCCTCGACGAAGCAAAACAAGCATTGGTGTCAGCATCGGCATTAAAGCCTGGCGAAGCAGAGCCTTACTACCGTCTCGGATTGATCGCATCTGCGCAGGACGACACGAAGACAGCTTTGACGCATTGGTCCAAAGCGCTCGAGTTGCGGCCCGTGTTTCCTGAAGTCAACTTCATGATCGGTGAGGAGTTGCTCAAGAAGCAGCTTGCGGAGAAGTCAGTTCCGTTTTACGAGAAAGCACTCGAAGAGGCGCAGGGCCAGCTAGTTTATTTCCTGCGTCTCGGCGTCGCGAACGTGCGTGCGCAGCGTTACGAGCGTGCGCGTGATGTTTTCACGCAAGCGCTGCAACGCTATCCGGAGAATGCAAATCTGTATTTCCTGCTGGGCTATGCGGCGCGCGCTGAGGGGCAGTATGACCAGGCAGTCGAGGCGTTTCAAAAGGCGCTCAAGTCACAGCCTGACAATCCGGACGTGCTCGGGAATCTTGGTTACATCGCGAGCCAGCGTGGCGAGAGTGTCGAGGCCGAACGTTTGTTGAGACGCGCGATCGAGCTCGATCCGAAGAGTTTTCCGCCGTATCACGATCTCGGGCGGCTGCTGGTGAAGTTGAAAAGATATGAAGAGGCGGTGCCGCTGCTGACGCGTGGGGTTGAATTGAATGCGAAAGATCCGGGCGTGCATTATCAACTCTTTCTCGCGTACTCGAGGTTGAAGCGAAAAGACGAGGCGGACAAAGAGCTGGCGGAGTTCAAGCGTTTGGATGAAGTCAACCAGCACGGTGCGACGCCGTTGACGCCGATGAAGGATGGGGAGAGTCTGCCGCCGCTACCAGTCGTTGCGGCCGGCGACAGCGCAAAACCTCGCACACCAAAAGACTGATTTCTCACGCAGCGGCGCAGCGGCGCCACGAACAGCAAACCGCTGCGCCGTTGCGCCGCTGCGTGAGAAACAAAACTGAAACCATTGCGAAAAAGACGAACAACTGTAGTTTCCCTGGCTCCTCTGTATTTGTTTGTCGCTGCGTCAGTCTTTGCCCAATCGCCTTCAGTCACGAAAGTCGATCCGCCCTCATGGTGGGCCAAACACACGATCAGGCCGGTCAGGCTTTTGGTGCGTGGTGCGAATCTCCGCGGCGCGAAGGTGCGTCCTTTGAATCCGGAGATGCGTACGTCGGAAGTCTCAGTTAACGAGAGAGGTACATATCTTTTTGTCGATGTTGAGATCAGTCCTTCGCTGAGTCCGGGTGTATATCCATTGCTACTTGAGAATAAGAGCGGTAGCACGATGATTCCATTCCGCCTTGAAGCGCCGCTCGACACGCAAAGCAATTTTCAAGGCATCACAACTGACGATGTGATCTACCTGATCATGACCGATCGCTTCGCCGACGGTGATTCATCAAACAACGCTCCGAAAGACGCGCCAGCCGAAGCAAACGATCGCAACAACCCGCGTAGCTTTCACGGCGGCGACTGGCGCGGCGTTATCAATCAGCTTCCATACCTGAAAGATCTCGGCGTCACGGCACTCTGGCTAACGCCATGGTACGACAACTGGAATGGCGTGAATCGTTGCGACAAACCGTGGTGCCCGAACACGTACTATCACGGCTATCACGCGATCGATTACTACGCTGTTGAAGATCGTTTCGGCAATCTCGCGACGTTGCGCGAATTGGTCCAAAAGGCGCACGCACTCGGCATCAAGATCATTCAGGATCAGGTCGCAAATCACGTCGGCTCGCAGCATCCGTGGGTCAAAGATCCGCCAATCCCGGACTGGTTTCACGGCACACTCGCGCAGCACCAGCTCAACAAGTTTCGCAACGCCGCGTTGCTTTCACCGCATGCAAATCAGATCGAAGTTCGCAACACGCTCGACGGCTGGTTCAGCGACGATCTTCCTGACATGAATCAGGAAGAGCCGGAGGTCGCGCGCTACGAGATCCAGAATGCGTTGTGGTGGGTTGGGATGACCGGGATCGACGGCATTCGTCAGGACACGATTCAGTACATGCCGCGGTCCTTCATTCGCGATCTTTCAAACGCGTTGCACCGGCAGTATCCGAAGCTGTGGATGGTTGGCGAGGTGTTTGAGCGCGACGCGGCGCACACGGCGTTCTTCATCGGCGGTCACACGGGTTGGGACCGCGTTGATACGAAGCTTGATTCAGTTTTTGATTTTGCGTTGTGGAATGCGTCGCTGTCTGTGTTCACAAACAAGGCGCCGGTGCGTTTTCTGCCGCACCAGTTGAAGTACGATGCGCTGTATCCCGATCCGTCGAAGGTCACGGTGCTCGCAAACAATCACGACACTATGCGGTTCATGTCGCTCGAAGGTGCGACGATGGCTGGTGCGATGATGCATGTCGCTTTCGTGTTGAGTGTGCGTGGTATTCCACAGCTATATGCGGGTGAAGAGATCGCCATGGAAGGGAAGGAAGATCCGGATAATCGTCGTGATTTTCCGAGTGATGCGTTTAAGGCAGAGGGGCGCAAACCGCGAGAGCGAGAGATGTTTGAGTGGACGCGTTCGTGGATCAAGTTGCGGCGCGATCATGCGGCGATGCGTTCGGGAAAGTTGATTGATCTGTTTGTTGATGATGAGACGTATGTGTTCGCGCGGCAGCTTGGAGACGAAAAGATTGTGGTTGCTTTCAATCGAGAGAGTAAGCAGAAGCAGGTGGTGATTCCCGAGGAGGTGACGTTGCGACCGCTGATCGGTGAAGCCAGCACGCGAGTTGAGAAGGGTGAGACAAGGCTCACACTACCGCCACACACAGCATTGGCGTTGAAAGTTTTATGATTAACAGGAAGAGGCTGAGCGGAGTCTTGTTGCACCCGACGTCGTTGCCGGGGCCGTACGGGATTGGCGATCTTGGGCCGGAGGCGTACAAGTTTGTCGATTTCTTGGTTGCTGCGGGTCAGAGTCTCTGGCAGGTTTTGCCGCTTGGACCAACTGGCTACGGCGACTCACCTTACGCGTGCTATTCGGCGTTTGCGGGCAACACGCTTCTCGTTAGCCCCGAACGGTTGGTGAGTGAAGGGTTGCTTTCTCACCGCAGAGACGCAGAGGACGCAGAGTTTACGCAGAGGATTAATTTCGGAGAGGTTCATCAACGTAAAGCGCAGATATTGCGCGAGGCGTATGAGCGCTATACCAAAACCACCGATACATCTCTCCGGAGCGCGTTCGAAACGTTCGCTCAAAACCACGGCCACTGGCTCGAAGATTACGCACTCTTCCGCGCACTGAAAGACGCGCACGGCGGTGTTGCCTGGAACGAATGGGAACCCGCGCTAGTCCGTCGCACGCCTTCAGCACTCGAGCGCGCGCGTGATGAGCTGCGCGAAGAAGTTGAAGCGCACATGTTCTACCAGTTCCTCTTCTCCCGGCAGTGGTTTGCTCTGAAGACTTACGCGAACGAGCACGGCGTCTGTATTGTTGGCGATCTGCCGATCTTCGTCGCGCAGGATTCGGCTGACGTTTGGACCAACCCCGAGCAGTTCAAGCTCGACAAGGACGGAAAACCGATCGTCGTCGCCGGCGTGCCACCGGATTACTTCAGCAGCACCGGACAGCTCTGGGGCAATCCCCTCTACAACTGGGAACTCATGCGCGCCGACGGTTTCAAATGGTGGATCGAGCGTGTGCGCGCAACGCTGACCGTCGTCGACATCGCGCGCGTGGACCACTTCCGCGGTTTCGCGGCGTGTTGGGAGATTCCCGGCGGCGATAAGACTGCCGAGCGCGGCCAGTGGGTCGAAGCGCCGGGCAAGGAACTGTTCACTGCGATTCGCAAGACGCTCGGTGAGCTGCCGATTATCGCTGAAGACCTCGGTGTGATCACGCCCGACGTCGTTGCGTTGCGCGAGGAGTTTGGCTTTCCGGGAATGCGGATTCTGCAGTTTGGCTTCGGCAGCGATTCGAAGAACATCGATCTGCCGCACAATTACGTTCCGAACGTCGTTGCTTACACCGGTACGCACGACAACGACACGACTGTCGGCTGGTTTCAGAGTGTCGCAGGTGAAGGCTCAACACGCACCGCGGAACAAATCGAGCGTGAGCGGAAGTTTTGCATGGATTATCTGAACACTGACGGCAAAGAGATCCAGTGGGACTTCATTCGCGGGGTATTAGCTTCCGTTGCGAATACTGCGATTGTTCCCCTACAAGACTTGTTGGGGTTAGGAACCGAGGCGCGCATGAACCTCCCGAACAGCACCGAGGGAAACTGGGCGTGGAGATATAAGCCCGGCGCGTTGACAGACAAGATCGGAACTCGACTCAAACAGTTAAGCGAGTTGTACGGTAGAAACTAATGATTCGTGTTATCTGTGTACATCTGTGGCTAACTCTTACTGTAGCAGCACAGGCGCCGGAGATCCTCAAGGTGGATCCACCGAGTTGGTGGACCAGAAGCACGGTTAACCCCGTCCGGCTCATGATTCACGGTCGCAACCTTCAGGATGCACGAGTCGATGTTCAGGGACTCCGCATCATCAACACGCCGAAGATTAACGAGCGTGGCACGTACATCTTCGTCGATGTCTTTATCGCTCCAACCGCACGTCCCGGGCAGCGCTCGATATCAGTCACGACGCCGCGCGGCTCTGCGCGCTCTTCATTCGAAGTGCTGGCGCCGCTGAATCGGGCCGGACGCTTTCAGGGCTTCTCGCCAAACGATGTGATGTACCTGATCATGATCGATCGTTTTGCTGACGGCGATCCTTCAAATAACGGTGGCATCTACGATCGAAAGAACAAGTTTTATTACCACGGCGGCGATCTTCAGGGCGTGATCGATCACTTGCCGTATTTAAAAGAGCTCGGCGTCACCGCGATCTGGCTTACGCCGTGGTACGACAACTACGATCGCCTCAACCAGATCGAGCTGAAGGAAGACAAGCCGAGCACCGGATTTCACGGTTACAACCCACAGGATTTTTACGCCGTCGAAGAACACTTCGGTTCGCTCGCGAAACTGCGTGAGCTGGTCGATCTCGCGCATCGCTCCGGCATAAAGATTATTCAGGACCAGGTCATGAATCACACCGGTCCATATCATCCCTGGGTCGATGATCCTCCGACGCCGACGTGGTTCAACGGCACCAAGTCGAAGCATTTGAATAACGTGTTTCAAACGTGGGTGCTACACGATCCACGCGCGGTTGAGTCGTTAAAGCGCGAGACGATGGAAGGCTGGTTTCTCGATTTCCTCCCGGATTTAAATCAGCATGACGCTGACGTGTCACGATATTTAATTCAAAACACGCTCTGGTGGATTGGCACCACGGGACTCGACGGGATTCGCATGGACACCTGGCAATATGTGCCGAATTCCTTCTGGAATGACTGGACCACGGCCTTGAAGCAAGAGTTTCCGAATTTCAAGGTAGTCGGCGAAGTGAAAGACGGCGACGTGGTGCATACGTCGTTCTTTCAGGGCGGCAGAGTTCGTTTTGACGGAGTTGATTCAGGTCTCGATTCGCTGCTCGATTTTCCGCTCTTCTATCCGATTCGACACGCATTCGCCGAAGGCAAACCAATCGACGAGATTCCAAAGACGCTCGCGAAAGACTATCTCTACACGAACCCCGAGATTCTCGTCACATTACTCGGTGGTCACGACGATGGTCGCTTCATGAGTGAGAAGGGCGCGACGCTCGCAGGGTTGAAACTGGCGAATGCGTTTGTGTTGACGACGCGCGGCGTTCCACAGCTTTATTACGGAGATGAGCTTGCGCTGGAAGGTGGTGACGAACCAACCACGCGAGGCGACTTCCCCGGCGGATTTGCGGGCGATAAACGCAACGCATTTTCCGTCGGGGGTCGCAATAAAGACGAGCAGGAGTTGTTTGAATACATCAAACGTCTCACAACTCTTCGCCGCGAGCATTCAGTTTTGAGAATCGGGGAGCTGGTAAATCTCTACGTTTCTGAGCAGCAATATGCCTATGCGCGTCATGTGAAGCTCGACACGGCTATAGTCGTAATCAACAATGACAATGACGCAGCCACAATAGAGTTTGACGTCTCACGCATTGCCCCGCCTGGAGTGTGGGAGGACCAACTCGGTGTAAGCCAGCCCGTGAATACCGATAGCGGCAAGATGCGTGTGAGTTTACCCAAAAGATCAGCGTCGATCTTTGTCCGGTAATGCCTCTGCCGTCTTCTGCGTACCTCCGCGTTCTCTGCGTTAGAGATCATTTTTAACGCAGAAAACGCAAGATACGCAGAGTCCGCAGAGATAAGGAACATCTTCTATGCAGAAACCACGCTTGAGCTTCTGGCAGATCTGGAACATGAGTTTCGGATTTCTCGGCATTCAGTTTGGCTGGGGTTTGCAGCTCGGCAATATGAGCGGCATCTATGAAAAGCTCGGGGCGGACCCGGACCAACTGCCAATCCTTTGGCTCGCTGCGCCACTAACAGGTCTCATCGTTCAGCCGATAATCGGCTCTATGAGTGACCGCACCTGGACTCGTTTAGGCCGCCGGCGTCCATACTTCCTCGTCGGCGCAATCCTTGCCAGCGTCGCACTCTTTTTCATGCCGACGTCTTCGAGTCTTTGGATGGCGGCGGGACTGCTGTGGATTTTGGATGCCAGCATCAACGTCAGCATGGAGCCGTTTCGCGCTTTCGTCGCAGACAAACTGAATACGGACCAGCGAACCACCGGCTTTGTGATGCAATCGTTTTTTATAGGTGTGGGAGCGACACTCGCAGGCTGGTTACCGCTCATCTTCCGTCGCTTCGGCGTGTCAGGCAATACAGCGAGCGGGATTCCGCTCACGATCAAGTACGCCTTTCAAATCGGCGCCGTGGCGTTTCTTCTGGCAGTACTCTGGACCGTCTTCACCTCAAGAGAATATCCGCCTGAGGACAGGGAAGCTTTTGATCGCATGCGCCGTGAAAAAGCAGGTGTAGCGGCGGGCTTCGCAGAGATTATGACCGCGCTTCGCGAGATGCCGCGCACAATGCGACAACTCGCCCCCGTACAGATCTGCACCTGGCTGGGACTTTTTTGCATGTGGCTGTTCTACGTTCCAGCCGTCGCTCGACACGTCTTTGGGGCGTTTGATCCGAAGTCCGAGGCGTACACGCATGGCGTCGAATGGGGCGGCTTTGCCATGTCGTTTATGAACATCACCTGCTTTGTAGTGGCCTTTCTGTTGCCGAAACTCGCCGCCGCTCTCAGCAGAAAGACCGTACATGCGCTTTGCCTCGTCTGCGGTGCGCTCGGTTTGCTGTCTGTTTACTTAATCAATAACCCGTGGCTGCTCGTAATCTCGATGGTTGGCGTCGGTATCGCGTGGGCTTCGATCTTAGCGATGCCATACGCCATTCTTTCCGGCGCTTTACCAGCTGCTCGCATGGGCGTTTACATGGGCGTCTTCAACTTCTTCATCGTGATTCCAGAGATCACGCAAGCACTGACATTTGGTCCTCTGATTCGATTCTTCTTCGGAACAAACAATCCGCGGAGCTCGCTTTACGTAGTGCTCATAGGTGGCTTTTTCATGCTGCTTGCCGCATTGCTGGTGACACGTGTTGACGACGTTGCTGATACTGATGTTGCAGGCGAGAAGGTGATAAGAGCAGACCGAGAAGAACCCCTAACAGTGCCGGAGTCAGTGCAGCCGGTTCCCAGCACGGGACTGGTCGATAAGGAATGAGTCGCATATTACTCACGATTTTGCTTGTACTCGCCAGTAGTGCGACGTTTGCGGCGCAGCAGTCTGGTCGCGATGTTTCAAAAGAGACGGCCCGGCCCGTGCGAGATTGGGTGCGTGATGGGGTGATTTATGAGATCTATCCGCGCGCGTTTTCGCAGCAGGGGAATTTCAATGCGATCACTGCACGGCTTGATGAGCTCAAGGATCTCGGGGTGACGATACTTTGGTTGATGCCGATCCATCCGATCGGGCAGGAGAAGAAGAAGGGAACGATCGGAAGTCCTTACGCTGTTCGCGACTATTACGGGATTAATCCTGATTACGGTACTGCGGATGATCTGAAACGACTGGTGAAGGAAGCACACGCGCGCGGGTTGAAGGTCATCATCGACATCGTCGCGAACCATACGTCGTGGGACAGCGTGCTGATGAACCACCCGGAGTTTTACAAGCGCGACGCAAAGGGCAACATCACTTACCCGTACGACTGGTATGACATCGCCGCGTTGAACTATGGCAACCAGGAGTTGCGACGGTACATGACTGACATGCTCAAGCATTGGATCCGCGAATTTGATCTCGATGGGTTTCGTTGCGATGTGGCGGGCGAAGTGCCGACGGACTTCTGGGAGAACGCGCGTCGCGAACTCGAGCAGATCAAACCTGACATCGTGATGCTCGCGGAAGCGCACAAGGCTGAGCTGCAAGTGAAGGCATTCGATCTTGATTACTCGTGGCCGCTTCACAGTGCACTGACGAAGGTGTTGCAGGGGCGCGCGCGTGCTTCCGTTCTGCGTGACGAGTGGGAGAAGGAAGTCAAAGAGTGGCCCAAAGGTGCGTTGCACATGAGGTTCTCGGATAACCATGACGAGCGACGTGCGATCGCGCGGTTTGGTGAGCCGGCGGCGATCGCGGCGTCGGCTTTTGTGTTCACACTCGACAGCGTGCCGATGATCTACAACGGGATGGAAGTTGGCGATACGACGGAGTCGGGCGCGCCGGCGCTGTTTGAGAAGTTGCCGATCTTCTGGGCGATTGCTGAGCGGCGGAAGGAGTTTCCGAAGTTTTACAAAGACATGATGGCGCTGCGGCGATCGAGTATGGCGCTGCGGAGGGGGACGCTCGAGTGGTTGCGAAACTCGGATGAGACGCGTGTCGTGACGTTTGTTCGTCGAGCGGGAAGCGAAGAGGTTTTGGTGGCGATTAACTTTTCGAGCCGGCCGTTTTTTGGATCGGTGGAAATACCGAATGCAGGCAAGTTCGAGGCGACGGGGTTACCTGTGCTTTCGTTGGACGCATGGGGTTACCGCATTTTTAACCACAGATGACACGGATTGTTTTACTGATTTTACTCGGTTGCCACGTTGCAATGGCCCAGGGAGCGGATGCGCATTGGGCCACGGCGGCGAAGAATGGGTTTGGAACGTCGAACACGCTCGCGTCGAAGGTTTGGTTCACGCTTGCTGATGGCGTGATGACCGAAGTTTTTTATCCGACGCTCGATGTGCCGAACGTGCAAACTCTGCAGTTTCAGGTTGTGACTGGAGGAAAGATCGAAAACGAGATCGACGACACGGTGCATCGACTTGAGTTGCCGAATCCATCTTCACTTACCTTCCGGCAGGTCAACCGTGCGAAGAGTGGCGCCTACACGATCACCAAGACTTACATCACTGATCCGCGGGATAACGCAGTCCTGATTGACGTCGATTTTGATACTCAAACTGACGCGCAGTTGTACGTCTACTACGATCCGTCGCTCAACAATAGCGGCATGCGTGATTTAGCGTCGACCGATCCCAATGCGCTTACGGCCTTTGATGCAGATAAAGCATCGGCCCTCGTTTCGGGTTGCGGTTTTACCGACAGCTCTAATAGCTACGTTGGTTCGACTGAAAAACCGCATCGCTTCTTTTACGGCAACGTTGTTCAGCGTGCCGCGCTGAAACAGAAGCGATGCACCCTCGCGCTCGGATTTGGAGATAGCACGCCGGAGGCACTCTGGGTGGCACGAAAGGCTCTCGCCCGGGGCTTTGAAGCGGTGCGAGCCGAGTATGAAGCCGCGTGGCTACGGTACGTCCTGCGGTTGCCTCGCATCGCCAAACACCAGCAACAGCTCAACATGGCCGCGATGGTCCTGAAGGGACTCGAAGACAAGACGAATCGCGGTGCGGTGATTGCTTCGCCGTCGACGCCCTGGGGTGGTGGACCAAACGCCAACGAGCCGAACACGACTGGCTATCACGCCGTTTGGTCGCGCGATCTTTATCATGTCGCGACAGCGTTCGACGCGATGGGCGATCGTGTAAGCGCCAATCGATTGCTCAACTACCTGTTTCGTGTGCAACAGAAGCTCAACGGCAGCTTCCCGCAAAATTCGTTTGTGGATGGAAGTCGAATCGGCGACGGATTACAGATGGACCAGGTGGCGTTGCCGCTCGTGCTGGCATATCAACTCGGCCGCAAAGACAACCAGTCGTGGCTGAGTCATATAAAACCAGCCGCTGATTTCATAGTGCGTAATGGACCGCGCACGGATCAGGATCGCTGGGAGGAGAAGTCCGGGTTTTCGCCTTCGAGTCTGGCGGCGCAGATCGCTGGACTGGTGTGCGCGGCTGAGATCGCGAAAGCCAATCGCGATGATGTGTCGGCGAAGAGGTATCTCGATACCGCGGACAATTGGGCGAAGAACGTCGACAAGTGGACTGTTACGAAACCTGATGGCGCGTCCGGCTATTACCTTCGCATCACTGCAAATGACAATCCGAATGACGGCGCAAAGATCGAGATAAACAGCAGCAGTCTCGTTGTCGATGAACGAAAGATCGTTGATGCAGGTTTTCTCGAGCTGGTCCGGCTTGGCATCAAAGCGCCGCGCGATCCGCTGATCGTCGAGTCGCTAAAGCTTATCGATCAATTAATAAAAGTTAAGACGCCTGTTGGCGACGCGTGGTACCGCTACAATCACGACGCGTATGGCGAAACTCCGGACGGTAAGAAGTACGACGGGCGTAACGGCGTCGGCAGGCTTTGGCCTTTGTTGACTGGCGAACGCGGTGAGTATGAGCTCGCTGCTGGTGATATCGCGTCGGCGCGCAAGCGACTCGATACACTCGCGGGTTTCGCAAACGACGGATTGATGATTCCGGAACAGGTTTGGGATCGAGAGGAGAGTCCCGCACCGAGTCTTCGTTTTGGTGCGGGAACCGGATCGGCAACACCGTTGGCGTGGTCCATGGCGCAGTTTATTCGACTGGCGATGAGTATCGAGCGCGGGCGAAATGTAGAGACACCGAGAGTCGTGTGGGAACGGTATGGGAGCCGCGGATAATACGGATAAAAAACTGATTTTCGCTGCCGATCTGGGCGGGACGTACTTGCGTGCGGCGACTGTCGACTCGAAAGGGCGAATACACTCGAGGTTTAAGCGGAATACTCCGCAAGACAAAGATGCGAACTCGATTGTTGATGCGATCATCGGTGCAGTTCATGAATTTCAAAAAGTTGCTGAGATCTCGGCGGTGTCGCTCGCGATCCCGGGGACTGTGAATGTCGAGGAAGGAGCGGTCGTGAAGGCGCCGAATCTTCCGTGTCTTGATGGGTTTCGGCTCGCTGCTGTGTTGACGAGCAGGCTCGATCTTCCTGCCGTACTCGAAAACGATGCGAATGCGGCGGCAGTGGGTGAGATGTGGCAGGGCGCGGCGGTTGGTTGTAAGACGATCATCTGTTTGACGCTTGGCACGGGTGTCGGTGGCGGCATCATTCTCGACGGGAAGTTGTGGCGTGGTGTTGATGGCGCTGCGGCTGAGATTGGACACATGTGTGTCGATCCTTTTGGTGGGGTTGCGTGTGCGTGCGGCAGTCGTGGTTGTCTGGAAGTTTTTGCGTCGGCGACGGCGATCGTGCGGATGACGCGTGAGGCGAGTCCACGCTATCCGGAGTCGATTTTGCAGGGAAGAGAGGATCGTACGGCGGCGATTATCTTCGAAGCCGGAAAGCAGGGTGATGAGCTGGCGTTGGAGATTTTTAGACGGATGGGTGTTTATCTGGGGATAGGCTTGGCGAATCTGATCAATATCCTGAATCCCGAGATGATCGTGATTGGTGGTGGGGTGGTGAATGGTTGGTCGTTGTTTGAGAAGCACATGTACCAGCAGGTCGAGGAGCGTGCGTTTCCGTCGCTGGCCGCGCGCGTGAAGATCGTGCGTGCGAAGTGTGGCGATGATGCGGGCTTGCTGGGCGCCGCGCGCCTCGCGCTTCGGGATTAATCTTGTAAATCCTGTAATCTTGTAAAAACTATGCTTCGTCTTCTCGTACTCACATTGCTGTTAACTACCAATGTCTTTGCGCAAGACATCACAACGCTGGAGAAGATTGGCGACGTTGTTAGTCTCGTTAAGACGGAAAAATCAATAACCATCACGTGTAAGGACAACTCGCAAGTTCAATTAACAATCCTCGCCCCGGATCTGGTTCGCGTCCGCGCCTCATTCACCAAGCCAATCCCCGCAAAAGATCACTCATGGGCTATCGCCAGGAACGACTGGTCCACGCCACGCTGGACAATCACAGAATCCCAAACCGCCATTACGATCACGACCGATGAGATCGAAGTCACGATCCAGCGTTCACCTTTATTAATCTCGTTCCGTGACGCCCGCACGCATCAACTCCTCAACGCCGATGAGCGCCCGATGTCCTACGACGCAAAAACTAGCCTCGCGGGCATGATGTTCGATCCCAAAGCCGGACCATTCGTCGTTGCCTCGAAGAAGCTCGGCTTCGACGAACACTTCTACGGCCTCGGCGAAAAAGCTTCGCGTCTCGACAAGCGCCGCAGTTCCTTCGTCAACTGGAATTCAGACACGCCCGGATATTTCGAAGGCCGAGATCCGATCTATCAGACCATTCCGTTCTACATCGGTCTCCAGCGCGGCGTCGCGTACGGCATCTTTTTCGACAACAGTTATCGCAGCTATTTTGATTTCGGAAAATCGTCGCAGCAGCGCGCGTGGTTTGGCGCTGAAGGTGGCGAGATGAATTACTACTTCTTCCATGGTCCATCGATCAAGAAGATTCTCGGGCGCTACGCCGACCTCACGGGCCACATGCCGCTGCCGCCGCTCTGGGCGCTCGGCAATCAACAGAGTCGCTGGAGCTATTACCCCGACACGATGGTTGAGGAAGTCGTGAATGAATATCGCAAGCGCGACCTGCCGCTCGACGTCGTGCATCTCGACATCGACTACATGCATGGTTATCGAGTATTTACGTTCGACAAAGAAAGATTTCCCGATCCAAAAGCACTGACAGACAAACTGGGTCGTCAGGGTGTGAAGGTCGTGACGATCGTCGACCCGGGCATCAAGCATCCGACTGACAAGAGCGAGCGTTATCACGCGTTCGATCAGGGATTGGAGAAGAACTATTTTCAGCGACGTCGCAATGGCGATCTGTTTGTGCCGCGCGTCTGGCCCGGCGAGAGTGTTTTTGTCGATTACACAATGCCCGAGGCGCGTCGTTGGTGGGGCGACCTGCATCGCGTTTACACCGACAACGGCATCGCCGGGATCTGGAATGACATGAACGAGCCGTCTGACTTCGTCGATCAGACCGGCAAGAACCAGTTGGATGTCGTCAGCTACGACGAAGGCGAGAAATCGACGCACGCGAAGAATCGAAATACGTTTGCTTTGTTGATGTCGCGCGCGACTTACGAAGGACTCGAGCGACTGCGGCCCGACCGCCGACCGTACGTCATCACGCGTGCGGCGTATGCGGGGATTCAGCGTTACGCGACGATGTGGACTGGAGATACGAACAGCACGTGGGAAGCGCTCGCGCTCAACGTTCCGATGTTTACGTCGCTCGGTTTGTCAGGCGAGCCGTTCGTTGGCAGCGATGTTGGGGGATTTATTGGTCGTGGGAATGGTGAGTTGTTGGTGCGATCGTATCAAGTGAGTTTTCTGGCGCCGTTTTGTCGGAATCATAAAGTGATCGATGGTTACGATCAGGAGCCTTGGCGCTTCGGGAAGTATTACGAAGACATCATTCGCAAGTATCTGAAGCTTCGGTACGCGCTGATGCCATACCTTTATACGGTTTTGGAAGAAGCGCATCGAACCGGCGTGCCGCCGTTTCGGCCCTTGCTGCTCAACTATCAGGACGATCCGAGCACTTACAATCTCGATGATCAGTTCATGGTGGGCAATGATCTACTGCTGGCTCCGATCATGAAACCTGATGTGACGCGTCGTCTGGTCTACCTGCCGGCGGGGAGTTGGTACGACTACTGGACCAATAAGAAATATGCAGGTGGGACGATGATCAGCGTCGACGCGCCGCTTGATGTGGTTCCGATGTTTGTGCGAGCCGGTGCGATGATTCCGGTCTGGCCGCCGCTCAATTACATCGGCGAGAAGCCCATAGATTCCCTTACATTTAATATCTACCCGGACGACTCCGGCTCAGCCTCGGCGACACTGTACGAAGACGACGGCCTGAGTCCTGCCTATAAAACCGGCGCCTTCCGCCGAACCACCCTGACTGCCCGACGCGGTGCCGTCTCGATTGGACCGGTTGAAGGTAATTACAACCCTGGTCCACGAAAGTTCAACTACATCTATAAATGAAGCCGCGGATGAACGCAGATCCGCGTAATCCGCGTTAATCCGCGGCTAAATTTCACTTCGTGGCGCGTTCGAGAACGATGTCGAACACGCCTGTTTGGAACTTCTGGTCATTCACTTCGCGGTCTTCGACCGCGATCGCATTCTCGATGCGGTACATCGGATCGTCCTTGTGAGCGTCACCCTGGAAATGAATCTCGGTTACGAGTGGTTGATAACCAGGAGAGACAGCCACGAGGTGATAATGAGCGCAGCGCCAAAAATTTCCGTTTGGATCGGGCCGGTAGGGAATCGGGCGAATACTCTCGAGCTCGTATAGTCCAGACTCCGACGAGATTATTCGACCGCGATTGCGAAAGTCTGTAGTGCCGTTTGAATACTTCTCCTTCATGTCCACGTGCCAGAAATCCAGTACGACTCCCGGCAGCGGACGCTTTGTATCGTAGGCCCAGACGCGTCCGGTGAGTATAAACGTCGTTCCCGCTTCGCCGGGCACACTCAACTTCCCGCGGAATGGCGCGCCCGTTCGGTAGAAAGGTCCGTACGGTTGCGGCGTGACCTTCTTCAGCTCGCCTTTGGGCGTGATCTCCTGTTGCGCCGGCCCCATCTGAATAAAAACACCGTTCGAAGCGTCGCGATTTACCTGCTGCGTTGGTTGTGCGTGTGAACACAGAACGAGTCCCGACACGCCGGTAGCAGCGAGTCCGAGCGAGGTTTGGCGAAGGAATTTTCGTCGTGTTGAATCAAACATGTTTTTGGCTCCTGTTAGCGTAGAAACACCGTCGCGTGGATTTTTGTGGTAAACATGTGACGAAGTGGCCTGAGGTCGTGACGAAAAGGGAAGGTATATGGCGCTAAGAGTTTTTCTCATCGTCCTGTTTGCGTTTGGGTCAGTCGCCGCGCAGGTTAACGTACGCCTCGTTACTGACGAAGCCGAAGCTGTCCTACATTTGCTCGCAAAGCGCAAGGCGAATCAGACTATCACCGAAACTGACTGGCAACGCATTTTTCAGAGCGAAGGTTACGTACGACTAAAAAAGCGCGAGAACTCGATGCAGCGCTCGTTCGAAGACACTGATTTCAAGACGTTCGTTTTATCTGACGAGCTGGCGCACCGCACAACGTCGCTCGAGGAAACGCTCGCGCGTTGGAAGAGCGCTGATGTTTCCGGAGCGGCGCGACTGGCGCTCGAATATTTACCGAAAGACGCGCAGATCCGCGCCAAGATTTATCCCGTGATCAAGCCACGCGAAAACAGTTTTGTGTTCGAAGTTAAAGAGGATCCAGCGATCTTTCTTTATCTCGATCCGGCAGTGAGTCAAAAGAAGTTTGAGAACACGCTGGCGCATGAGCTTCACCACATCGGCTATGGCAGCAGTTGTCCGGCGGCGAGCACTGCTGAGGAGATCAAGAAGTTGCCGGCGAATACGCAGATCGCAATCAAGCTGGTGGGCGCGTTTGGTGAAGGCTTCGCGATGCTCGCGGCGGCGGGTGGTCCAGACGTTCATCCACACGCAGTCAGTGGCGCAGACGAACGCGCGCGTTGGGACAAAGACGTCGCAAACTTCGATGACGATTTGAAGAAGGTGGACCAGTTTTTCCTCGACATCCTTGGAAACAAGTTGACGGAAGATCAGATTCAGAAGACGGCGTATTCATTCTTCGGCATTCAGGGACCGTGGTACACAGTGGGATGGAAGATGTCAGTCGTGATCGAGAAGACCTTCGGCCGTGCAAAACTGATCGAATGTTTTTGCGATCAGCGTAAGCTCCTCGCGACGTACAACGAAGCCGCCGCGAAACACAACCTACCGCTGTGGTCCAAGTCTATTGTCGACGCGTTACGGGGATGAGGATTTCACGACGGCCAAACATGCGTGCGTCGATTGAAAATGCGCCGGGGCCCAGTAATGCGATCACGATTGCAAGCACCACGACCTCGAGCTCCTGAATCGCATAAGGCGTGGTCCAAAAAGCGAACCCGAGCGAAGTTAATCCAATCAAAACTGCTGCGACCGGAGTAACAAAACCAAGCAGCAGACACGCGGCGCTTGCGAGGAGCAGGACGACGATCGACCAGCCCGCCAAAGTCTCCGCTGCTCGGAGGTAGGCAATCGTTTGCACTATCACCGATACAGCAACGAGCACACGCAGTAGCAGTAACCCAAAACCCCGCCATCGGTCGGGAAACGCGGAAAAGAAGCGTTGCAGATGAGTATCTCCTTTACCGGAAAACTCTATCTGTTCTGAAGAAAGGATGAATCCAGCAATGCAGGTAACTTTGGATACCACTTTGGTGTTATGCCGCAAAGTGGGACAAATTCTTGATCACAAAAAGCGCATATCAGACACAAATAAGCACAAACCCTACCTAAAGGTTTGATTGTGCATTTTGTGGGTTTCATTGTGCCTTTTTGTGGTCAAGTTTGATTTGTGCCTTTTTGTGGCTAAAGCTGGATGATGCCGCGGCGCACGCCTATGGCGACGGCTTGCGTTCGATCGGCGGCGCCGAGTTTTTCCATGATGTGTTTGATGTGAACTTTGACAGTCTCTTCGGAAATAAACAGTCTCTCGGCGATCTCACGGTTTCGATTGCCGTCCGCGACTTCACGCAGCACCTCGACTTCCCGCTCTGTCAGACCTTCATCACTCATGTGTTCGAGTAGTTGAGACGCTATCTCAGGCGGGATTCGTTTCTTGCCGTCATGGACCTGACGAATCACGTCCAGCAGTTCTGCTGGTGGCATGTTTTTCAGCAGGTATCCGCGCGCGCCTGCTTGCAGCGCACGTTGGACCTCGACGTCGCCTTCGAAAGTCGTGAGCATCACGATGCGTGCTTCGGGAAACTCACTGCGGATCGCGATCAGAACGTCGATGCCACTCATGTCCGGCAGTCGCAGGTCCAGCAAAGTCACGTCGGGCACGTGTTGCCTGAATTGTTGTGTCGCCTCAGCACCTGTCGACGCTTCACCAACGAGCGTCATGTCCGGTTGATTGTTCACGAGTGTGGCGATGCCTTCACGCAATAACGGATGATCGTCAACACTGAAGACTCGAATCGGTTGTTTATTACTCATGATCTTTCTTCGCTTTCTTAAACGCGACGTGGCTCGGAATTAATAATTCGACTTCTGTTCCCGCGTTGGTGCGGCTCAAGACTTTCAACCGCGCGCCAATGCTTTCGGCACGCTCGCGCATGCCTGCGAGTCCCCAGTGTCCTTCTTTCCCGGTTTGCAACACTTGCTGATCGATCCCCGCACCGTCGTCACGGACCAGGATGCGCAAATGCTTGGTTGAGTAATCGAGCTCGACTTCGATCTTACTCGCGTGCGCGTGACGAAACGCATTCGCCAAAGCCTCGCGGCCGATACGATAAGCTTCATCGCGAATGATCGGGTGCAGCTCGCGCGGCGCTCCTTCAACGATCACGCGGTAGTCTTTCACCTGTCCGTTACCAAACTCCTGCGCGGCTCGCGAAAAGGCAGTTTCCAAACGGTCAGCATTACCACTCGTCGAACGAAGCCCACGAACCGCGTCACGTCCTTCGTCGATGACCTGGGTCATCAACTGCATCACACGACCGACGAGCGGTTTGGCGGGCGAGTCTTCCCCGAGCTGATCGTTAGCGACGTGTAACTGCATCGACGCGCTGACGAGTCCCTGCAAGAGCGTGTCGTGAAGATCCTGTGCGATGCGTGTGCGTTCGGCGAGTCGTTCTTCGAAGCGGAGTGATAGCTGCGTCTGGAGTTGGTGTATGCGCCAGCGATAAAGCGCAAACAACGACAACAGCGCTGCTAAAATGAGTGAGAGTCGAAACCAGCGCGTACGCCAGAACGGCGGCCGGCCCTCGACGATCGTCACAGCAACAACTCCGTGACCAGGCGCGGGCAGTGTGGATGTTATCGGTGCAGGCTGGTAATCCGATGTAACCAAGAGCGCGGCGTATTCCGTGCCGAGATGTGTTGTATTACTCCAGGTCGAGTCGGGCTCGATTTTGGTAAACGGCTGATCAGCGAACGGCTGCACGTACCAGGCCCCGCTGCGCGCATACAAAACGATTTTTTGCTCACTGTTCGCGCCTTTAACGTGTCCTTTGATCTCGTCGAGCTCGCGTCCACCACCTTTCTCAGCCGGCGGCACAGTCGTTATCTCGATCGATGGTTGTACATTTGACGAAGCAGCACAACCGGTAATCAAAACGGCCAACAGGCACACCACACCGATCGCTGGACCAGTACGACGCGAGATCATGATGAGACGATTATCTCCCATCCTGCGAATGGTGCAAATCTCACTCTGCGTAGTCTCTGCGTGCTCTGCGGTAAAAATAGATGTAAACCGCAGAGGCGCAGAGCACGCAGAGACTACGCAGAGAACACCAGCAAATCTAGCAGTCTTCTTTTAGTCGAAACTACCTAAATAGTGGTAGCAAAAAAGTCTCCCATTGCGTGATGTCCGGCCGCGTCTGATTCAAGGACAATCACGCAAACAACTTTACTGGAGGCTTTATGAGCACGATCAAAACCAAGGACGGTACACAGATCTATTACAACGACTGGGGCACTGGCCAGCCCGTAGTTTTCAGTCATGGCTGGCCGTTATCGGCCGACGCTTTTGAAGATCAGATGTTCTTTCTCGCATCGCGCGGCTTCCGCTGCATCGCGCACGACCGGCGCGGTCATGGGCGCTCGAGCCAGCCGTGGAACGGGAACAATATGGACACTTACGCCGACGATCTCGCGGAGCTCGTCAAAGCGCTCGATTTGAAAGACGCGATCCATGTTGGTCACTCGACCGGCGGTGGGGAAGTCGCTCGTTACATTGGTCGTCACGGTACTTCGCGGGTTGCGAAAGCGGTGCTGATCAGCGCGGTACCGCCGTTGATGTTGAAGACTGACGCGAATCCCGCAGGCTCGCCGATTGAAGTGTTTGACGAGATTCGCAAGGGTGTACAAACAGATCGCTCGCAGTACTTCAAGGATCTGAGCGCTCCGTTCTACGGCGCGAATCACGGTGCGCAGGTTTCGCAAGGGCTGCGTGACTCTTTCTGGCTGCAAGGCATGTTGTGTGGATTCCCCGCAGCTTACGAATGCATCAAGGCGTTCTCGGAGACAGATCTCACCGAGGATCTGAAGAAGTTTGATGTTCCGACGCTTATCCTGCACGGCGACGACGATCAGATCGTTCCGATCCAGGCAGCGGCATTGTTATCGTCAAAAATCGTCAAGGGATCGATTTTGAAAGTCTATCCGGGATATCCGCATGGAATGTGTCAAACACACAAGGATGACATCAATGCAGATCTGCTGGCGTTCCTGAAAGGTGAAAAAGCAGTAGCCGCGGATTTACGCGGATGAACGCGGATCGTTAAAATCCCAATATGGGTAATCCGATTCACATTCTATTGCAAACCACAATTCCGAACGTCGAAGACGATTGGAATATCGATCGATTTTCTTTGCTGCGTGATCATCTCGCTTCGCTTGGCGATTACAAAGTCACGACACGCAATCGCGAAGCGAACGCTGAAGGTAATGACAATGTCTTGAGTGTTCTCGATACGACGGATGTTGATGAGCTTTGGCTATTTGCCGTCGATACCGGCGATGGTTTGAGCCGGGCAGACTGCGAAGGCATCACGCGCTTCCATCAACGAGGCGGCGGGATACTGGCGACGCGCGATCACGAAGACCTCGGATCGTCATTGTGTACGCTCGGGGGCGTTGGTCGCGCGCATTTCTTTCACACGCAACACCAGGAGCCTGATGAGTCGCGGCGCGCTCGCGATGATCAGGCTAACACGATGATCAGTTGGCCCAATTATCACTCAGGCGCGAATGGCGACTACCAGAAAATCACGGCTATTGATCCGGTTCACGAGTTGGTGCGCGGTATTGAGTATTTCCCGGCGCATCCGCATGAAGGCAGTGTCGGTGTGCCTGACAATGAAGATCGCGCGCGTGTGATTGCGACCGGCGTTAGTCAGGCGACTGGCCGCGATTTCAATCTGGTAGTTGCATTCGAATGCCGCGATGATAGTCATGGGAATCGTCTGGGTCGTGCCGTTGCGGAGTCGAGCTTTCACCACTTTGTCGATTACAACTGGGACACATCTAAAGGTGGTCCGACTTTTCTCGCCGAGCCTCCGGGTGACGATATTCATCGCCATCCCGAGCGGCTTGCCGATGTAAAAAACTACGTCACGAATCTCGCACGCTGGCTGGCTCCCCAGGAATAATTAGTCACAAGAGGCAGTAAACAGAAGCGGCGCTAGATTTTTAGCGCCGTTTGTGCTTTTTTGTGGCACAAAGAAAGTGAGGTGCAACGTGTTGCTGAGAATTCTGTTGTTGGTCGTGTTTGCGTTTTCTGCGGCCCAGGCTCAACCCAAGTCAGAGGTAGTGAACGCTTCTGACGGTGTGCCGATTCATTATTCGGTCCAGGGCAAGGGCGATCCGGCGCTGGTCTTCATTCATTGTTGGGCGTGCAATCGTCACTTTTGGGACAACCAGGTGGCCGAGTTTTCCAAAACGTATCGTGTGGTCACGATCGATCTGCCAGGTCACGGTGAATCAGGGCAGGGAAGGAAGACCTATTCTGTCGAGAGCTATGGCGACGACGTCAAAACTGTTGTCACGAAGCTCAACTTGAAACGCGTGGTATTGGTTGGCAGCTCGATGGGTGGTCCGATCGCGTTGGAAGCAACGAGACGAATGCCGGATCGCGTGGTTGCGATCGTTCCGGTCGACACGCTCCAAAATGTCGAGGACAAACTACCGCCCGATCAATTGGACGCAGTGTTTAAGCAAATGCAGGCTGATTTCAAGAGCGCCACCACGAGCTTGTTGAACCAGTTCTTCTTTTCACCGACGACGCCGATGGCAGTGAGAGAGCGCATTATCAACGAGACGATTGCGCAAAACCCTGACGTAGTGTTGCCGATTCTCAAAGCGGTGTTCAGTTATGACGCCGCGCCGGGGCTGCGAGAAATCAAGGTTCCGATTCGCGCGATCAATGCAGATCGAGTTCCCACAAACCTCGAGGTGAATCGCAAGTACGCACCGCAGTTCGATGTCGTGCTCATTAAAGGCACGGGCCACTACCCGATGCTCGAAGATCCAGCGCGCTTCAATCAAATGCTCGCGGAGATACTGCGCAACCTGCCGCGGATGTAGTTTTGTTCGACGTGATTGGTGGTGAGTGATAGAGCCGTTTCGTAGGCGTCCGCGGCTTCATCGTAGCGATGCAGACGTCTTAAAAGATCTGCGCGCGACGCGTGGTACAGATAATAGTTTTGCAGGGCGTCATTCTCGTTCGCGGCTTCGATTAAACCCAAACCGCGTTCGAAACCTTCCGACATAGCGACAGCCGCAGCGTGATTCAACGCCACGATTGGCGACGATGTAAGCCGCAGAAGCTCTTCGTAAAGTGCGACGATCTGTCGCCAATCGGTTTCAGCGGCGGTCTGGGCCTCCGCGTGTACGGCAGCGATTGCGGCCTGGAGTTGATAGCTTCCGACGCGTCGCAATCGCAAAGCTTTTTGCACAAGGTTCACGCCTTCATCGATCTCTCGTGCGTCCCAGCGCGAGCGGTCCTGTTCCTCGAGTGTCACCAGCTCGCCGTCATCGTTCACACGAGCATCACGTCGCGAATCCTGCAGAAGCATCAGTGCCAGCAAACCGAGATTTTCCGGCTCGTCCGGCAATAACTCGCAAAGTACGCGTCCCAAACGAATCGCCTCGGCGCACAGATCGTTCCTGATCAAACGTTGACCGGCGCTCGCTGCGTAACCTTCGTTGAAGATCAGGTAGATCACGGCCTGGACCGCCGAGAGACGATCGGCGATGCGATCGACGGAGGGAATTTCATAAGGGATCCGGGCGAGACGAATCTTTTGCTTCGCGCGCACGAGGCGTTGGGCCAGCGTTGACTCAGATAATAGAAATGCGTGTGCGATCTCGGTTGTAGTGAGGCCGCCGAGTGTGCGTAATGTCAAAGCAACTTGAGTATCGCGGGTTAGTGATGGGTGGCAGCACGTGAAGATCAGACGCAGGCGATCGTCCGGATATTCCACTGCGTCTTCGAGCAACTCTGGTTCGACGTGTGGCTGCAAGCGAGTCGCTTCGAAAGCGATCTCTGTTTGTTTGTCAGTGTGAGTTCGATCGCGACGGAGTGCGTCGAGTAGTCGTCGATTAGCGACTTTCGTCAGCCACGCGCCGGGGTTGTTTGGAGTTCCTTCGACTTCCCATTTGGATGCGGCGGAGATGAACGCTTCCTGCAGAGCTTCTTCCGCCAGATCGAACGAGCCGGAGATCCGGATCAGCGTGGCGATGATCCGTCCGTACTGTTCTCGAAAGACTTGTTCGAGAGTCTCGCCTGCCTCTGACATGCAGGCGAGACTATACACTTATTTTTATGCCGTTGCCGGGGCTGCGGTCTCGACGAGTGGTCGCACCTCGATTGTTCCTGTTTTCGCGGATGGGATACGAGCGGCGATGCTGGTCGTTTCGTCGAGGTTCTCGGCTTCGACCAGAAAATACCCGCCGAGTTGCTCGTGCGTCTCTGCAAACGGACCGTCAGTCACGAGCTCTTTGCCGTCGCGGACGCGGACACTCGTCGCGGTCGAGATCGGTTGCAACTGCGAGCCCGTCACAAACTGACCGCGCGCCAGTAGCTCCTCTCTCAACTTTCGATAATCGGTGTAAATCTGCTGGCGCTCGGCCTCGGTGATCGCGCTCCAACTCTGTTCGTCGTGGTAAATCAGCAACATGTACTTCATTTCATTAATCCTTTCTCGTTGAGTTCTTGCCTTCAACCCTACGACGCGCGAGAGTGTGGGAAATCGACAACGGGGCGAAAATTTTTTAACCGACAGTTTGGCCATAGCCGAGCCACTTACGAAGAAAGCTCACCTGGCCGGTGTGATAAGCGTCGTGAAAAGCAAGGAACGCGACGGTGCCGCTCAGTTTTTTATCGAATGAGGGCATACCTTCCGGCGAGGCTGTAGCGAGTACATCCTCAGGCGCCTCGCGCAGAGCATTCTTGAGCTGCTCTGAGATCTGGTTCCACGCCTCCTGCATCTCGTCGACCGACGGATACTCCGCGTCGTCCACGCGCTCTGAGCCGCGCGTGAACAATGGCGCCCACGAACTCTCCCATTGGCCGCCGATCGTTTTGAGCACAAGACCACGATGAACGACCACGTGTCCGAGCAGCCACATCAGATGATTTGAATCGTCGCCGGGCTTGCGAAACCAATCCTCAGGACGGACGTCTGCGATGGCCTTGTTGATGATGTCGGTATTGGCCCTGTATATCCCCGAAATGTTTTTAAAATCGGTCTCCATAGAATGCCTCCTCGAATGTGTTTTCGGTGTCACAGTGTATCTGAAAGTACCTTATCAGCGCTTCTTTGCGCGTTTACAAATGAGTTATTAGTTTGAGAGGTCGTCATGAAGGCATGTCCCAGGTGTGATTTGGTTTACAAGTATGAATCGCTGAAGTATTGCCGGTTCGACGGGACTCGTCTGGTCGACCCGTATAACAGCGAAGAAACGACGCAATTGCTAGCTCAGCCACCGATCTCGAATCACAATACGGGAGCTTTGGTCGAACCCCGCACCGGTGAACTCAAAATACACAATCAGCTTCGTTAAAATCCCGCGCGAAAAGCCGCTGTATCTTCGTCAAAAAGTAGCTATCAATGCTATCTTTTTAAGCCGATATGCGACACCAGCTTCTCAAGGGTAAACAATGCACAAGAATCCAACTCGAAACTGGATTGCCCCTCTTTTAATTTGCATCATTACCGGTTTAGTAGCGCAGCGCGCCGCCGCTCAGCAGGTGTGCTTCACGTCGCAGGAACGCGCGCGCGCGGAGCAGACGGCGAAGGTTTATCGCGCGCCCGATCCGGGCTACGACCCTGTGCTCGGTTACAACCCCGCGAAAGGACCGCGCCGCGGCGCTCCGCCGGTCAACAGCAAAGGACTCGCGAAGCCCATCAACTGCGTGGCGAATAAAGATGAGTCTCCCGGCGCCGGCACGACACCGAAGTTTCACTGCTCAGTCGCCGGCAACACTGACGAAGACGGCAATCTGATCCGTTACAAGATCAAGCCACACTTTAAAGGCCAGTCGCCCGATAAACGCAACGGCGAGATCTACGGCGAGTTTTTGTCGTCGCGGTTTTCGAAAGCGCTTGGTTTCTTTGCTGACGACGAGTGGGTCGCAGATGTTAATTGTCCTGACTGCGAGAAGAGTTTGACGAAGGGTTTTCAGGGCGCAAGCTTCTCGACGTTTCAACCTGCAGCTGGTGTCGAGCTTTCGCTCGCGCGCGGAATTGACGTGAACTGCAACGGCAAGGATTCGGGATCGTTGGCGGAGACGCTCACGAATCTCGGTCAGAACGGTGCGGCCCGCGCGGAGATTGACGCGTTCAAACTGTGGCTCGCCTTTATCGATCACGGCGACACCAAAGCTGACAATCACAAGTTCGCTTGTCTGAACTCGAAGAAGAATGGCAACACGCGAATCTGTGAGCCGGGTCAGGCTGTGTATTACGTTGGCGACATGGGATCGACGTTTGGTTTTTCCAGTTCCAGCGAGAAGAAGGCGAGACTCGACGGCTGGCGCAGCAAGAAGCCGATCGAGGTTAAGGATGGGGTTTGTACGGCGACGGCGAAGAGTGTCGGCGATACTCGTATTAGCGAAAGCGGTCGCAAGCTGCTCGCAGACAATTTGCAGCGACTACTCAACGCCGAGCAGCAGAACAAAACGATAACAAGAGTCTTTGAGGCTTCACGAAATGCGGAGCGTGATCGACCACCGGCTGAGTGGGCGGCGGAATTCGTGCGCAAGGCGCGCATGATCATCGACGCGCGCTGCACAAACTAGTTAGCCATCCACAGATTACACAGATAATCGGCGTAATCTGTGGATGTTTTTAAGGTAAACGAATTGATGCAATCAGAACCATCGGGCCAGCCCAAAAAACCAAAACGATTTCTCTCCTGGTCAGTCCTCAATCGCGATTTGTGCCAGTTGGAGTTCTTTCGACGTGTACTCGAAGAAGCAACTGACAAAACAAATCCGGTGCTGGAGCGGCTGAAGTTCCTCTCCGTCTTTTCCTCGAACCTCGACGAGTTTTTTATGGTGCGTGTTTCCGGTATTAAGGAAATGCTGATCATTGACGACATTGGTCCAATGCCCGGTGAGCTGTTACCAGTTGAACAGCTCGACGTGATTCGCAAGCGAGTGGTTCCCCTTGTCGAGGAACACTCACGCTGTCTGCGAGATGAAGTAGTGCCGGAGCTCGAGGCGCACGGCGTAGTCATCGCACCTTATACGACGCTCTCTGAAGCCGAGAAGCGCAGTCTTTCCGACTACTTCATCAAGAACATATTTCTGGTTTTGACTCCACAGGCCGTCGATCCGGCTCGACCCTTTCCATACATCTCAAACTTGAGTCTGAATATCGGTCTCACGGTTGAGAGCAATCCCGAAGACACGCTCGCCGGATTGCCACTCGGAAACCAGGTCAGGTTTGTCAGAATCAAAGTGCCGCCTGTTGTGCCGCGTCTGATCCCGATCAAAAAAGGCGAGACGAAATTTGCCCTCGTCGAAGAAGTGATCGAGGCCAACATTCACTCGCTGTTCCCGAACATGAATTTGAGCAAGGGACACCTCTTTCGCGTCACGCGCGATGCTGATGTCGAGATCCGCGACGATAAGGCTGCGGACCTCTTGTCGCTGATAAAGGAATCGTTGCACGAGCGTCGTTTTGGTCTGCCGGTGCGGTTGGAAGTCGCGGCCACCATGCCGAGCGAGATGGTCGAGTACCTGACGACGTCGCTCAAGATCGAGCCAGACGACGTCTATGAAATCGATGGACTACTCGATGTGCCGGATTTGATGGAGCTTTACGGCATCAACAACCCCGAGCTGAAAGACAAACCGCTAAAGTCAGTTGTGCCTCCGGCGATGCGCGGTAAGGATTCGATCTTCGACGCGATCAAGAAACAGGACGTGTTGCTGCATCATCCGTACACGTCGTTCGGAACGATCGTTGATTTCATCGACGCAGCGGCGAACGATCCCGACGTCGTAGCGATCAAAATGTGTTTGTACCGGACAGGTAAGAGGTCACCGATTCCGCAGGCGCTGATCGGCGCGAGTGAGCGTGGCAAACAGGTGACGGCCGTAGTCGAGATCAAGGCGCGGTTTGACGAAGAGCACAACATCGAATGGGCCAAACGACTGGCTGAATCCGGCGTGCACGTTGTCTATGGATCGGTAGGTCTGAAGACGCACAGCAAGGTCGCGCTCGTAGTCAGACGCGAAGAGCACGGTCTGCAAACTTATACGCACATTTCCACCGGCAACTACAATCCAACCACCTCGCGCGTGTACACAGACATCGGATTGCTCACGAGTGATTCGATGATCGGCGATGATGCGTCAGACGTGTTCAACTTTCTCACCGGCTTTTCGATACAGAAAGATCACAGCCGTTTGCTGGTCGCGCCGCTGAACCTGCGTCAGCGCATGATGCAACTGATCAAGCGCGAAACGGCGCACGCTCTGGCGGGCCGGCCCGCACACATCTCAGCGAAGATCAACCGCTTGACTGATCTCCCTATTATCGAAGCGCTTTACGAGGCGTCGCAGGCGGGCGTCAAAATCGACCTGATCGTGCGTGGCGGGTGCATACTGCGTCCGGGCGAACCGGGACTGTCTGAAACTATTCACGTGCGAAGCATTGTTGGACCATTCCTCGAGCACAGTCGCATCTTTTACTTTGCGAACGGTGGCGACGAAGAAGTCTACATCGGATCTGCTGACTGGATGGCGCGCAATCTCGATCGACGTGTTGAAGTGATCACGCCGGTGACTGATCCGCAGTTGAAGAAGTATTTGAAAGATACGGTGCTTGCTGCATACCTGCGCGACAACGTGAAGGCGCGCGTGATGAATTCGGACGGCAGCTACGAGCGGCCCCCGATGGAGCCCGGCGAAGAGCCCTTCAATAGCCAGTTGTTCTTTGAAGGTGCAAACAGTTCACCGGCCGGGCGCAATGTTCACTCGTTGAAGAGCAAGCGACTGTGGTCTAAGAAATAGGATTTCTCTGTGCAACCTCTGTGTTCTCTGTGTCTCTGTGGTATTCATTCACCACAGAGGCACAGAGAACACAGAGGTTGCACAGAGAAGAAGTTCATAAGAGAGGACAATCTATGAACCGTGTGACGGTTGCAGTGCTAGGGCTGTTCATCGCCATCCTGTTGGGTAGCGGAATACTGGCGTACGTTTTAAGTGACGACACGAGAACCGCTCAGAGAACGACTGCGGTGCCAGTCGCATCGCCAGCAGTTACTCCGAGTGCCGAGAGTCAATCAGCTCGTGAGATTCCCTTGTTTGGTCAACTCTTTGGACCAGACGCGACGGGTCTCTCGCCTGCCACGTTCTCGACTTGGGAACAGATGTCGGCGCGAATTGCGCTCCGGTTTTCACTTGCTGCGTTTCTCGCGGCGCTGCTCGCCTTTCGTCCGCGACGCGGCGTTTCCGTAGTGCGGCGCAATCCGTACGTTGCGCAGACGCAGATTCTCATGGCTGTGGTGGCGGGTGCGATGATGATGGTTGTGGGCGACAGTGCGGCGCGCGCGTTTGGAATCTTTGCGGCTGCGTCGCTGGTTCGTTTCCGCACGAACATTCGCGATCCGAAAGAGACTACGGTGTTGCTCGTCTGTCTTGGAGTTGGACTCGCGGCGGGCGTCGGGCGCTGGGACATGGCGGTGATCCTGACCTTGTTCGTTCTCTTGACGCTGGCGGTGTTGGAATCTTTCGAGCGCTTCCAGGTATTTCGTTCGATGGAGCTTTGCGTGCAAACGCGCAAGGTCGACACTGCTGACAAAACACTACGAGGACTCTTCGAGCGTCACGGGTTCGATTACGAGCTGCGCCAGCTCGACCGTGAGGACGCGGATGAGCCGATGGGCAAGATTGTTTACCTCGTCAATCTCGATCCTGTGACCAGCACGAGCAAGTTGAGTGAAGAGATACTGTCGTCTGACCGCGACAATATCGATAGCGTCGAGTGGGATCAGAAAGAGAGCAAGACTTACATTTACAAGTAGGGTTATGAGTCGCACGATTGTAGTTGGAGACATTCACGGTTGTTACGATGAGTTGATGGAGATGCTGGAGACTGTCAGCTTCGGACAGGACGATCGTGTCGTTTGCGTTGGAGATTTAGTGACGAAGGGTCCGAAGAATCGTGAAGTGCTCGATCTCTTCATGAGTGATCCGCGATTCAGGACGGTGATTGGCAATCACGATCTGGCCTTACGCCGGAAGTGGCATGGTGAGAAGATCAAGTTGAAGCCGTCACAAAAAGTGACGCACAAAGAGTTGAAGAGTGAGAAAGAGAAGTACCTGCCGTTTCTGAATAAGTTGCCGTTCACGATTGACCTCGGCACGCATCTCGTTGTGCATGCGGGTTTTCGTCCTGATGTCCCGTTATATTCGCAGACGTCTGAGGACATGACGTTGTTGCGTACGCTGGGGAAGGATCGTGAGAGTCACAACGGAACGCCGTGGTATGAAGTGTATGACGGGGAGAAAGTCGTACTCTTCGGCCACTGGCCTTCACCTGAACCCCGTCGTGGCCCGCGCGCCATCGGCCTCGATACAGGCTGTGTCTATGGCTACAACCTCACGGCCTACATCATCGAAGAAGACAAATTCATCACCACCCGCGCTCACGACGTTTACGATGCAAGGTAATCTTGATCCTGAGCCACTGATTGATCCACCGGCACGGTCGGAGATTCCGGTCTTCTTGACGCTTGCTGGCGAACCGCCAACACGTTCGCGAAAGTGGAAGGTGATCGTCGCAGTGGTTATCGTCCTTGCGGTGGGTGGCGGAGCGTGGGCCGTATACAGGAGGAGCGTCAATTCGAAGGCGACAGCGAAGCGGAGGCAGTTAGTCGAGCGCACTGCTGATGAGCGCACGCGCGCTGCGGTGCTCTCGTGTCTCGCGCAACCTGGGTTTGTTGGAACAAAAGTCTCGGAGCAAGTACTCGGTCGTGTGCACTTTGAGCTGTTGCAGGTGTCTGACAAGGAAGTCTATTTCTCTGCGCCTGCACTGGAGAAAGTAGGTGAGCCGTTCGAGTCGTTAGTCGCGCGGTTCATCATCGATCCGAAAAGGATTGTCATGGCGCAGGATGACGCGGGCCGGCTGCGCCTCGGTAAGTATTCGCTCCTTCGCTCGGACGAGAAGAATATTTTCTTCAAGACAGCCGTGGACAACATCAAGTTTGATAACGGGACTGTTCTGAAGTTTCCATTCAAGCAAGCGACCTACACACTCGATATGCATGAGTTGGAAGACTTCCTGATTAACAAGAGCATCTTCGGCGGGCGGATGAACGCACGGATGGAGCAAACACGAGACGGGCGGCCTGTTATCTTTGCGAATCACGGAGCATTCGTCGCTAACCCGCAAGAGACTTCGCTGCGACGATTCGTCGACGAATTAACGCGCGACATTCAGCCGGATAGTGCCGGTGCGCGCGAGGCCCGCGTGCAACGTGTGCTTGATTTCGTCTCACGCGAGATCAAATACGATCTGCGCGAGACTACGTACAATTTCGAGTTGTTGAAGAGGCCGAACGAAGTGTTGATGTCTGGAGAGTCGGACTGCAGTAACAAGACGATCCTGCTCGGCTCGTTACTGGAGCAGCTTGGTGAAGATTACCTGTTCGTCTACACGCCCGACCACATCACGGTGGCTGTGAAGCAAGGCGACTTTCCGGCGAGCAATGGTCTATTTCTCGGGTGGCAGGGAGAGGTCTGGCTCATCGCTGAAGGGACGGCGCCTGGTTTCCGCATCGGCGTTGACCGCGTAAAGGAAGAGTCGCGGTTGAAGCAATTCCAACACGTCCAGCGACCGCGGGACCGAGACGTGATCTTTGACTTGGCCACCGGGCGGCAGTTATCGTTTCAGTAGCAGTACGATTAAGAGGAGGACACGATCATGCTTAAGAATTTTTACAACGAGGATTACTACTGCTTTTGAACCATCCAGCAAGCGCCGTCGCGGCTATCCCTCAGAGACCAGAGTCCGGCGCGGCCTCAGAGTGGTCCATGGTGAAAAAGAGTTGATTGAAAAGCTTGGTAGGAACGACCTCTGTCCGTGCAACTCCGGACGCAGGTTTCAAGAAGTGCTGTCTGCGAAGAGGAAAGTTTGAAGGTGCACTTCGAGACTACTACTTTTAGAGACTGAAGACTCCGAGGCGCGTTCACATCGAGCGCGCCTCATGTGTTTTAAGGCTAACGCTACCGCCTGAATTTATAAGCCGCAACAACCATCAGCACTCCGGCCAGTAGCTGTATTCCAATAATCAAAGGTCTGCCATTGTCGTGATAAGTGAGCACGGCTGAGACGAAGTTGCAGACAGCCGCCAGTCCCCATAAAAGTGTTTTGTTCATTTAACCGCCTTCAAAGCACCAACTTTACCTCAGGAAATAGCTCCGACAAAAACATACAGCCTCCGATCAGCGGGCCTGCGTGAGCAGAAAACCCAAGACGGAAGCTGTAAGTCTATTCCTAATTCTGGTGAGCCGAGCAGGGCTCGAACCTGCGACCCGCTGATTAAGAGTCAGCTGCTCTACCAACTGAGCTATCGGCCCTCATGGTGACGCCGGAAATTATACGTGCGACGTTGGGAGTGTCAAGCAAGCAAGCTTATCTTTACTTACCGTCAACGTTCTGATAAAAGCGTAACTACTTAGTTATTCCACACCTTACCTGATGGAGAACGATGACTGACTCTACCTCACATTCATCGCGGCACTCTGTTGTTCCGGCAGAGCCCGATCCGAATTTCATCAAATGGTTAAAAGAAAACTGCGTGCCGATAGTCGGTATAGTATCCGGCGCTTTGGTGTCGTGTTTAGTTGCACATTACAGCTCTATAACTGTTGATCGGCAAGGACGAAAGATTTCGCTGAGTCATTTGGGAATGTCACTCAATCTCTGGCTTTATTTGCTGGCGGCGTCTGGGCCTACTTTAAGTTTGCCAAAGGACGAACTTTCCTAGACAGGTTGACCACGACTGTAAGTGGGGAACTTGTTTCTATTGATGAATCTGTCGTTCTGATCGTGGCCATGCGACTTCAGAACGTAGGTTTGTCGAGGATCGCCTTCGCTCAAGAAGTGGAGCTCGCTAGTAGTTTGCGAGTTTGTTCCGTTACAAACTGAGGTGCTTCTTCGCGTCGAGAATAACCGGCTGGCTTCGTTCACGGTATTCGGAGAAAATGACAAGTTCATCGAACCAAGTGAAATCGTTGAACGCCAAACGTTGATTGCACTGCCACACGTTTCAGCCTTAGGGTAAGTCGGCTCTTGAGCATAATGAAGCGGGTAAACCCAGTCGGATTGGAGAAAAACGTAATGGAATTGAGTGACTACCCTCCTGGATCTTCAACTCACAGGACTCGCGCGACTCCTGAAGAGATCGAGCGAACGAAGCGGTGGATCCAAATACAGAACGAAAGACAAGAGCGTTATCGGAGGAAATTGATTGAGGAGGGGAAATTACGTCCAAACGATGAGCCAGACGAGAAGCAAGAATAGCGTCTTGGTCCAGAATGGCTTTGCACAAAAAGTCCTTGTTCCGGGATTTCTCTGTGCAACCTCAGTGTCCTCTGTGTCTCTGTGGTGTAGTTTTACTCGGAATTCATCAACCACAGAGACACAGAGGACACTGAGGTTGCACAGAGAAGAGAGCGATCGAGACTTTTTGTGCAAAGCCGTCCAGAATACAAATAGACCTGAAAGGCTCGTTGAATGAGAAACCCTTTCAGGTTTTTACTTTGGATATCTGATTGAGCCCAACGCCTTCGCCATTTCAAGCGTCAATATCGAGACTAAATCCTAAAATTTTTTAACTCGCAGTGGCGCACTCGCTGTTGGCGAGGAGTTGGTGGACCGCGTTGATCAAGCCTTCGATATCAGGCTTCGCCACAAAGGCGGCGGCGCCGGCCGCGAACGCTTCGCGCCGGTGAATTTCATACGCGTCGCCCGTGTAGAAGATGCACGGCACGGCGGGGGTGATCGTCATCAATGTCTCGCACAACTCGACGCCTGTGCCGTCGGGAAGGCGCTTGTCGAGCACGTAAAGATCGTACCGGGTCTTGGAAGCCATTCTGCAAGCTTCTTCCATCGTGGCCGCAGTGTGAACCTGGTAGTTCTCCTCAGACAACAGCATCTGCAACATCTCAGAAGTGTCGTGGTGATCGTCCACACAAAGCACACGACATGTGGAGTTGGACACAGGGGAAACCTCCTTTGTCTGGGTCATCCAGAAATCCACTGAAAGCAGGAGAAGCAGTGGGCGGCCAAATTATAAGCGGCCACGCTCAATTACGCCACCGTGAAACCAATCATGATCTGGAACACTCACCCCATTGGCTTTTTCCTAGAGATAACAACGTATTTCGGATCGTTCACCTTTCTTGCGATCCAGTACGACCAGGTGGGCAGCCCTCCTGCCCACCGCCAGCAACCAGCCACAGATTTTTATGAATTAGTGAGGATCGAACGGCGAAGTCCTGCCACTCTTCATCGCCTTCAGTAACTGATTCAACACTTCGAGATCCTCGTCCTCCGGCTCCAACTGTCGATACTTCTCCAACGTCGCCGAAGCGGCACTCAGATCGCCGATCTTGTGATAGACCAGCGAAAGGTTGAAATAGACTAACGAGAACCCCGGCTCGATCTGTGCCGCAGCTTCGTAGTGAAGTTTCGCGAGGTGCAGATCACCGGCGTCGTAATAAAGATTGGCGAGGTTGTAGTGTGCTTCGACGTGCCGCGGATCGTTCTTCAAGGAAAGCGTGAAGTTGTCGAGCGCATTCGCGGTCTGCCCGCGCTCGAGATTGATGATGCCGAGGTTGCAATAAGCTTCAGCAACATTGTCGCCTTCGCTGATCGCTTCGAGGTAATGCTCCGCGGCTTTGATATCGCCCTGCTCGTGTAAGAGAAGCGCTTCTTCGAACGGCGTAAGCAGACGCGCGAGTCGCGGAGTCTCGATGCGAAACAAGTTCAACTGGCCCTGAAGCTCAGCCTCGATCTGGCGAATGCTGTGACCCTGCGCACGCAACTCACGCACACGACGAAACTGTGTTAGCGCGTTGAAGTCGTAGACGTAATCAGGCGCCTGCGATGTTGCGGAAGCCTGGATGATGCCTTGCTCAGTCCAGCGACGAAGAGTCTTCTCGCTCAGACCAAATAGCTGTTTGATCTCTTTGATGGAGTAAGACGATTTGACACGTTGGTAATCTGCCTTCGACGGGACAGGTGAGGGAAACGAGATTACCTTAGTGCTTGACTCTTTCATTTAGAACAAAAACTAACCGACTTTTCGTTTCTTTGCGGCGCGAGGTTTCACCAGCGTGATCTGCGGCTTCTTCTTCGCCGCAGGCGCAGGCGCCTTCACCATCGGTTTTCGACTCGATGCCTGCAAACTCTTCTTCAGCGCGCTCATAATATCAAGTCTGGGAAGTTCTTCAACCTCTTCGAAATCGGTAACCACGTTGCCCTTGATCTTCGAATCAATCAACGTTCGCAGCGCGTTGAAGTAATTGTCTTCAGTGTCGATCTCGGAGAGCGTCGTCGTCATCTCCTGAACCAGCGTCGTCGCGAGCTTCAACTCATTCTTATTTAACTTTTGCGCGTCGAGCTTCTGCACGCTTTCGAGATCGGGCACGTCTTCCATCTTCCGCAACTCGTGCGGGTAATGCAGCTTCTGAAGCACTAAACCATCCTGATGCGGAAACACTGCCACGAGATCTTCACGATCCCTCAGCACGACTTTACCCACCGCAATCTTACCCGTCTGCTTCATCACTTCACGCAACAGCGCATACGGCTTCTCTGAGACTGCTCCATCGGGCCCGGCGAAGTACGGCGAATCGTAAAACGTGCTCGGTATCTCTTCACGATCGACAAAGCCGACGATGTCGACAGCCTTGGTCGTCTTGATCTTGATCTTCGAGATGTCGTCAGGCTCGACTATGGCATAACGATCGGGCTCATACTGATAGCCTTTCGTGATCTGATCGTTAGTAACAATCTCGTTACACTTTTTGCAGCGCTTGTCGTAGCCGATTGGACCAAAATCGTCGCGGTGCAGTTGGTTGAACTGAATCTTCTCGCTGGTCTCGATAGCGTTGTAGATGCGGACGGGGATCGCAACCAGCAAAAATCGTATGTGGCCCTTCCAGATTGAGCGCATATAAAACCTCTCCTCACGCGGATTATGCCACGAAAGTTTTCGTTTTCCACGGAATTTATGGACCGCCCGGGGCTTGGCGAGTGTATTTACATCGAGTGGAGCAGCGCATTGCGCATGGCGCCGGCGCTTTGCCAGCGTTGTGCAGGATCCTTTGCAAGCGCGCGATCGATGATTTCACACACTGCTCGAGGGATGTGCAGCGCGCGCTGGCAAAGAGGAACAGCGGGTTGTTCGAAGATGGCACGGATAGTGTCATTCACGCCACTGCTCTTGCTCAAGTCGAGCGCGAGCGAGCCTGTTAACAAGCTGTAAGCCGTCATGCCGACCGCGTAAATGTCTGACTGTGGCTTTACGTCGCGAAAATTTCGCAGTTGCTCAGGCGGCATGTACGCGAGCGTACCCGCCATCTCGCCCGCCATCGTGACGCCGCTCATCCCCGAATTGGAAAAACTCTTCGCCAGGCCAAAGTCTGTGAGCTTCGCAACGAAGTTTGGCGAATGACCAGAAACGAGAATGTTCTGGTCTTTGAAGTCACGGTGAATGTAGCCCTGCGCATGCGCGAACGAGAGCGCGTCGAGCGCCTGCGAAATGATCGAGATGCCGTCTTCGTAAGTGAGCCGGCCTCCGTTAATCTCAGCAAGCTTCGAAGCATCAGCGCCTTCGACGAATTCAGTCACAAGATAAACGACACCGTTGTGCGTACCGCGATCGATAAACTCAACGATGTTCTTGTGCTTCAACGTCGCAGCGACATCGATCTCACGCATGAAGCGTTTCATCGCTTTGTCGCTGACTGCAAACTCAGGCAGCAGTGTTTTGATCGCAACTGGGCGTCCGGTTTTTTGCTCGCGCCCGAGCATCACGCAACCCATGCCGCCGCGACCGAGCAGCTTCACTGTGTCGTAACCCGGAATCGCCTGCGGTGAACGCTTGAGCTCGATCCGACAGTCTTCACAAAGAAACGTCAGGTGCTCGTCAGGCGCTGACGCCTGTGCCTGTTCGCGCCGGCCGCAGTTAACACACTCGACCATCACGAGCACAGGTCGCTTTGGTACGCTCGCATCCTGAGTCGTCTCGGAAAGAAGATCGTTCGACTCCGTTGTGACTTCAACGACGAGAATCGTTTCACCACACTGGATGCGATCGCCATTATTCAAATACGCCTCGTTCACACGACGGCCGTTGAGAAACGTTCCGTTCGTCGATCCGAGATCGCGCAAGTGCGAATGGGGCGGGTTCATTTCGAGCAGACAATGATTACGTGAGAAGTAACGATCGTCCGGCAAACAGAGATGAGCGTCAGGATTGCGACCGATCAGAAAAGTGTCGTGCTGGGTGAACGAAAAGATGCGGCCTTTGTATGGGCCGGCTGTGACTTTCAGATTGACCTGCATGGTGGGGATTAGCGATTGATACTCAGATTATCAAACGCCACTTCATAAGCGTCGCTGGTATAGAATCCTGTGCGGCCATGCTTGTAGTTTTCTGTGTCGTTGATTTTGGTTAAAAACTGGCCGTTCGCATAAAACGACAACTCCGTACCGCGGATGCGCACTTCCAGAACGTTCGGCGCGCTGCCCGAGCGGATCGCGCTCGACTTCGTTTTCGTCACGACCGACGACTGAACCCCGTTCTTGTGCTTGATGATCTCATACTCCGCCTCGTCCGACGGATAGATGAGCAACGCATAATCTTCGAGCTGCTTTGTTTTCGATTGTGCGCAATGGACCATCAACCCAAACCCTGAAGCCGGCACGTCTCCGTTAACGCTGCGCGCGGTAACTTTCACGGTCGCGTTTTCAGTGCTGTACTCGTCTGACGGCGCATACATCACGACGAACGTTTTTTCGCGCGAGTTCATGTGATACTCGCCGCTGTCGTACCAGATACGGCCGTACGGCGATGTGCCGATGCCCCATTTCTGTTGGCTGAAGTCATCGACGAGCGAGTTTGGAATCGTCGCATTCGCGTTTGCGTTTGCGTTAGTGTTTGAAACGTTTGTATTGGCGCTGACGTTGCTGTTGCGGTTTTCGTTACGCGTGTTGGCGTTAAGGTTGTTAGTGTTGCCGTTTGAGCCAAGACTCGCGAGCGCGATGATCATCACGACGAGACCGACGCCGATGACGAGTAGCGCAGCCAGTCCGCCGAGTATCCACCAGACGGCGTTGGATTTCTTGCGTGGTGGTGGTGCGCCAGTTGGTGGCGGTGTCCACTGTGGTGCTGGCGGCGGCGGCGGTGGAGGCGGTGTCGTAGGCCTCGGGCTGACTACCGGCTGCGGCGGACGATAAATCTCGGTTGGCGGAGGCTCGGTGTCCCTCCCCGCCGGATAGGCAAGCGTCGCATTCGGATCTACTGGCGGCGCGTCGGCGGTTAGCGGGGTCCCGTCCTCCAAACAATAGTTCAGGGACGTATCGGTGTACGTGCGGTTACAAGTGGGGCAGCGCTTCATCTTTGATGGCTTCTTCTCTGTGCAGTCTCTGCGTTCTCTGTGTCTCTGTAGTTAATGGTCCTAAAAACCATAGAAACACAGAGAACACAAAGGCTGCACAGAGAAAACAGTCGGAAAGATTATCGGAAAGGTGACGCAGGCTCAAGCTCTAATCGGCGTTCCGCAACGCCCGCAGAACTTCGTCCCGGCAGGATAACTGCTGCTGCACCCGCTGCAAAACACCTCGACCGGCTTCGGCGCGCGCCAGTCGAGCGCCGCCGCGCCGATGGGAATCCCGCAGCGCCCGCAGAATTTCGTCCCCGCGGCATACTCGTGCCGGCAACGTTGGCAGGTGACTCCGGTTGGACTCAGCGGCGAAGTATCCACACCAGTTGAGACCGGCTGGAAAGTCGTGTTGCCGCAGCGGCCACAGAACTTCACGCCTTCCGCAAAGCGCGACTGACATTTCGTACACACCACGACTGACAACGTCGCCGATTGCCCGCCGTGCTTGCTTTGCAGACTGCCACCGCGCGAAGGTGTTAATTGATTGCTTGAGACACCGATTTTGAGTTGCGCTTCGATGATCTGTTCCGCGATGTCGCTGCGGATCTCGATCACGCGCTCGTCATCAGGCTCCCCTGACTTCGATACTCGCAACACGTGCTGTCCCGGCGCAAGCGACGTCAGGATCACGCGACCTGAACGTCCGACACTTCCATACCGCTCATCGTCGACATAAACCTCGGATCCAGACGGCGCCATTACCACCAGCCGCGAGTCTTTTCGTTTAACTGTTTCCGAACTCGCAGAAACTGCATTCGCAAAACTCTCAAACCACTCAGTCGCACTCGACGGCCGATCGTTAACCTCTTTCGCCAGCGCCTTCATGATCGAGGCTTCGACTTCATCGCTGATGTCGGATCGCATACTCGACAGTGCCGGCGGCAACTGTGTCAACTTCTGCGCGATCAGTTGCGTGATGTTGCCGGTGAAGGGCGGTCGCCCGCCGAGCATGTGATATGCAATCGTTCCGAGCGCGTAGATGTCGGCGCGCGCGTCGAGCTGCATCTCAGGTTGCATCTGTTCCGGCGCCATGTATTCAGGCGTGCCGATGATTCCCTGCGACGCTGGTCCACTCGCTGATGTGACTTCGGACCGATCGGCGTGAACGATCTTTGCAAGACCGAAGTCCCCGACTTTCACAAAGCCATCTTCACCGCCCGTCTTACGTTTCTGCTGCATCAGGAAAATATTCGCCGGCTTTAGATCGCGATGCAGAATTCCGGCATCATGCGCCGCCTCTACGCCCGCAACGACCTGCTGCATGATCGTCGCCGCTCTTTGTGGATTCACCGTGCCTTCGCGTCGTAGCAGGTGATAGAGAGTTTCACCCTGCACGTATTCGATCACGAGAAAGAACACGCCGTCCGCGCTCTTACCGAAGTCGGTGACGTCAACGACATTAGGATGACGAATCGATGCAGCCGCGCGTGCTTCACGCTCGAAGCGGGCGATAGCTTCACCTTCCTGCAGATCTTCATCGTTGAGAATGTCAGGCCGGACGGTTTTTACTGCGACCTGGCGCGTGAGCAGGTTTTGATCGCGTGCGAGATAGACCTGGCCCATCGCGCCGCGTCCGAGACGTTTTTCGAGCAGGTATCGCGAGGCGAGTAGTCGCCCACCGGGCAGTGTGTGTTTTGTGTTTGCTTGATCCTGTGGACAGATCTCTACGTCGTCTTCGTAGCAAACTTCACAACGTGGACACTCGCGCATGGGGTAGGATTCTAACAGAAAGATTTCTCACGCAGCGGCGCAACGGCGCAACGGTGAATTTACGTTTTTCGTTGCGCCGCTGCGTGTGAAATAACTCTTAAGCAAGATCCGCACAACACGCCGGGCAGCGACGAGCGGCCAGCGGAATCGCAGTCAGGCACAGCGGACAGTCTTTCGTGTTTGGCGGCGGTGGCGGAGCAGCACGCAGGCGATTTACAGCTTTCACGATAAAAAATATCACGAACGCAATGATCAGAAAGTTGATGATGTCGTTGATCAGCGCGCCGTACGCAATCACCGGCAGGCCCTTCTGCTTTGCATCGACGAGGGATAAGGGACGCTGTCCGGACAGGTCGATGAAAAGACTGGAAAAATCCGCTTTTCCGAGGGCCAAACCGATCGGTGGCATGATGACGCCTTCTACCAGTGACGTAATAATTTTGCCGAAGGCTGCGCCGATGATTACTGCAACTGCCAGGTCGATCACATTTCCCCGAGCGATGAACTCTTTGAATTCTCTCCACATGGTTGTGTTCTCCTGTTGTTTGTCAGTGACAGTTCTTCGCTGCTTTGAAGCCGGCTTTTTCTGCTTCTGCGGTGGTCTTGAAAGTTATCTTGTTGGCAATCTCCTTTGCCGGCAGACAGCCGTTCGGATAGTAAGTTTTAGACTTGCTGTCAGCGATGATCTCAGTGGGCTCGGGGTTTTCGGTCGCACCGCCCGCCTCAGCGAGTGAGTCCTGCTCTTCTTTTGCTTGCCTCCGTGCCGCAACGAGATCGTCCGCGGCGATGTCCACCAGCCGGAAGCTTGGCCCACCTGCAACAGTCGTGACGGTCAACTGAAAGTCACTGCAACGCAATTGCTGTCCTCTGGATTTGTACGACCAATTCCCATCGAGTTGTAGCGATTGCGAGATCAGTTTTACAAACTCTTCCGCGGTGTGCGCCTTAAACGTTTCGTCGAAACCGATCCAAATGGAAGTGAGCTTCTCGTCGACGAGATCGAGCGAGATGCTACGGACGCTTTCAAGCTTCGACTTATCGATCGTCTCATCGAAATACGGATTGATCGTCGTCTTTGCCACACCAAAATGATCCGCGCCGCCAAACTTTGTTTGTGGAATGCGGGCCTTTATCTGTTCTCTCGTCATGCCGAGACGAAAGCCGAGCAGTTCCGGTGCGGCGGGCAGCTCGCTCATTTTCTTCGTGCATTGAGCAGACACAGATTGGGACAGCAGGAGTAGCAACAGGGTGAACAAGAGGGTTCGAATCATGCGTGAGATTATACTTAACGCTGGACCAGTGAGCGAATTAACCCTTCGAGCGCGGCCGGTTCAAAGGGCGTCGAGACGTATTCGTTGCAGCCGGCGGCGAGCGCCTGTTCGCGAAACTGATCTGCGCCGTACGCCGAAACAGCCAGAATCGGCACTGAGTCGAGCGACTTCCGGATGCGCCGCGTGGCTGAGAGGCCGTCGAGCTCCGGCATTTGTATGTCCATGATGATCAGGTCGGGACCTTCGGTTTGGGCCTGATTAATCGCCTGAATTCCGTTTGCCGCTTCGACCACACGAAACCCTCTGCGCTCCAGCCACGTGCGCAACAGCAGACGAGTATCGTCAAAATCATCAACAACGAGAATCGTGCGTGGTATGTCGGTAGCCGTGCTCATCGTCGCACCTTGAGTTGTGGGGGAGCCGGGGGTGGCGCAAGCGTAACAAAAAAGCCGCGATTGGGGAATAAGTTTAGCGTGTAATCCGTCGGCTTACTCTTTACGCCCAACAAAAGCTGACAGTGCCGCTGCGAGCAGCTTCACTAGCTTGCGAAGCGGGCGACAGCATAAAGCCTGAGGCGCTCTCAAGGGTCGTGACAGGCTGAGCAGACTTCCCCGTCACTATCACCTCTTTAGCCGCCTCGCGCACTGGATCTGAAAAATCCGGAGACTGCGGGTGCCTTTTGCGACTGCTTCGTACACGCCGGCAGCGACAACAGAATGAGAGCGAGCAACGAAACCAAAGCGTTCGGGGGAATTCTCTTTGCCATAAAGTCGCAAAGCTTTTCGCTTTGTGACTCTGTTTCGCAAAGACCGCACGCAATTCCTACTGGCAAAACTTACAGATAAGGGCGGCCCTCCGTGTGAGTGACGGATTACCAAATGATTTTCGTCGAGCAGCTTGCAGTCGTAATGCAAGACGGATCGAACCCGCCGACTACTACTGTTGCAGTGATTTCTTCGAAACCATTTGCGCCAGTTGTCGTTGCTTCTATTTCACGACCGTATTGACCTTTCGCGATTCTTCCGGCGTTAAGCTTCCAACGGAAAGATGGTTGGTTCGTCCCCTCGCCTTCGATAAGCACAGAAAATACGAAGGGCTTCGATTTGTTCATCTCTTCAGGACAAGATACTTTGACTATTGGACACGGCGGCGGCGGCGGATCACAGCTGCCGCCATCAACCATATTAACTGTCAATGCAGCCTCTACTCTTCCTCCTCTTCCATCTGTGACCTTTACGCGAACGTCATGCGCTTGCTGTAGCGCGTTACTCAAATCCCAGATAACAGATTTACCTTTACCTGAAATGGAACCTCCGGTCGTTGAATACTCGTATTGCAGCGCGTCGCCATCCGGATCGGTAGCGTTAACAAGCAGGTTCACTTCGGGTTTATCGTATAACTCAGGGTGGAACGTACAGACCCGAAGCGTCGTCGACGATGAAGTAAACGAATCGATTGTTGGCGGCCGGTTACGCTGTCGCGGCGGCTTCTGCTCCGCGGTTATAAGGAGTGGAAACACGAGAGCTAATGAAATCGCTAATAGACGCTTCACGAACTTTATTCTATTCGAAAAGGACCAACACATGGAGTCTTCACTACAAGATCCGATTCAGCGTGCAAGATGTAGCCTTGAAGGGTTATCGGTTGGAGATGCGTTCGGCGAGACTTTCTTCATCAATCCTGATGTGGTTGAAGGATTGATTGAACAACGAGCTTTGGCAAGTCGCACGTGGAACTACACAGACGACACGCGCTGAAAGGTTTGATTACCCGCGGCAGGGGTCGAACCTGCGACCTCTCGCTCCGGAGGCGAGCGCTCTAATCCACTGAGCTACGCGGGCGTGTGATTGAGGGTGAGAAGATAGCATATTGGCCACAAAAAGGCACAAAAGCACAAAAGTAGATCAAGGAACAATTTTTGTGATTTTGTGCCTTTTTGTGGCTACGTAAAAAGGTTGTGGATGAAGGAGACGATCCAGAATGAGAGGGCGGCCACAAACGCTGCGGCGGGGATCGTTAGGATCCAGGCCCAGACTATGCGACCGGCGACGCCCCATTTGACTGCTGACAAGCGACGAGTGGCTCCGACACCGACGATCGATCCGGTGATTGTGTGCGTGGTCGAGACGGGCGTGCCGGTGAGTGTTACGTAGGCGAGTGTCAACGCCGCAGCGGATTCAGCGCAGAAGCCGCCCACCGGTTTCAGCTTCGTAATTTTGGTTCCCATCGTGTGCACGATGCGCCAGCCGCCGGACAACGTGCCCAATGCGATCGCGGCGTGGGCTGCGAGGACGACTTGGACCGGTATTTGAGGCAGCGCGCCACTTGGTCCATACTGCATGCCCCAAACACCACCAGCCGTCAGCACAGCCGTGATGATTCCCATCGTCTTCTGTGCGTCGTTGCCGCCATGGCCCAGGGAGAACGCTGCCGCTGAAAACAGTTGCCCGCGACGAAAGATCTTGTCGACGCGTGTCGCTGAAAAGCGTCGAAAGATCCAGTAGACCATGACCATTAACGTGAATCCCACGAGCATGCCAATCAACGGCGAAAGCACGATGAACTTCAACGTACGGAACCACACTTCAGCTTTGAGCAATCCGCTCACGCCACCATACGCCGCGATACCCGCACCGGCATACCCGCCGAGCAATGCGTGCGAGCTCGACGTCGGCAACCCGAGATACCATGTGATCAGGTTCCAGACGATCGCACCGAGCAGCGCCGCAAGCAGCACGTAAAGACGCAACTCCGGACTAATAAGATCCATGCGAACGCCGTCGCCGATTGCCTTCGCGACGCGCGTGCCGAACACTGCAAATGCGATGAAGTTGAAGAAGGCGGCCCAGATTACTGCGAGACCCGGCGAGAGAACACGCGTCGAAACAACAGTCGCGATCGAATTCGCGGCGTCGTGAAAGCCGTTGATATAGTCGAAGACAAGCGCCAGGAAGACGAGGACGATGACGAAAGCCAGAGTTGCGGTCATGGGAGACGGTTACTAAGTATGCTTAATAATCACACTCTCAATAATGTTAGCCACGTTCTCGCAACGATCGACCGCAGCTTCGAGCTTCTCGTAAACCTCTTTCCATTTCAAAACAGTGAGTGCGTCAGGCGGATCGTGAAATAGATCCGCGATGGCGGCGTGATAGATATCGTCGCCTTCATTCTCGAGACGGTGAATCTCAACCAGCCGCTGCGTGATGTTCTTGGGTCGTTGCAGCGTAGAGACGATTTCTTTGAGCTGGTCCGCCATCCGTTCGAGCACGTCCGCAAAATCACGAGCGTAGTCGGTAATTTCCTTGACGTCGAAGATGATGATCGCGCGTGCCGCATCGTCAATCAGGTCGACGATGTCGTCGAGCGCGGTCGACATCATGTAGATGTCTTCGCGATCAAACGGCGTGATAAACGACTTGTTCAGGCGCGTGGAAATGCTATGCGTGAGCTCGTCGCAGGCGTGTTCGAGCCCTTTGATACGTTTCGCATACTCGCCGTAAGCGTGATCTTTGTCGGCGAGCATCTCCTTAAGCTCACGCGCCGCCGCAGAGATGTAGAGCGTCATCTGCGTGAACAGATCGAAATACTGCTCTTCTTTAGGAAGCAGGCTTAGCAGACCCATCACAAACCCACCTTGTCTGAACTTTATCTGAACGAATGCCGGACTATAACTTACCTTCCGCCGACTTGCCAAATGTTATGCGCTCGTATATCAAAGGCGCCAATGAACCAAGACCATCTCGCGGATATCCAGCACGTACTGAAAACCGAGTCGGACGCCATCGCCCAGACGGCCACGCGGCTTGACCCCGAACAGGTCAGGCAGGTGGTCGAGCTTGTGGCGAACTGCTCGGGAAAGGTCGTCATTCTCGGAGTCGGGAAGTCCGGAATCATTGGACAAAAGATCGCGGCGACGATGACGAGCGCGGGAACTGCCGCACTTTACCTGCACCCTTCGGACGCGCTGCATGGCGGCCTCGGGATCGTCCAGCGCGACGATGTGGTCGTAGTTTTGAGCAACAGCGGCGAAACAGATGAGATCGTCGCGATGTTGCCGTACCTCAAAAATCGTGGTGTGCCAATTGTTGCGATTGTCGGGAATGTTAATTCGACACTCGCGCGGCGTGCGGATGCGGTGCTCGATGCTTCAGTCGATAAGGAGGCGTGTCCATTAAATCTTGCGCCGACGACGAGCACGACGGTCGCGCTTGCGATCGGTGATGCGCTTGCGATGACTGTGATGAAGGTTAAGGGACTGACGCTCGATGATTTTGCGGTGAATCATCCAGCGGGACAGTTAGGGAAGCGATTGACGTTACGCGTTGCTGATTTGATGCATCGTGATGGTGAGAACCCGACGATCGTTGTTGGGGCGTCGTGGGTTGAAGTCGTGAGAGCCATAAGTAAGGGGGGATTGGGCGCTGTTTGTGTGGTTGATGATGGTGGGCTACTGGCGGGGATCATCACGGATGGCGACTTGCGAAGAGCGATCGAGCAGACGAGTTATGAATCATTAGCGAAGTTGACGTGTGATGACTTTATGACTCGGAAGCCGATCGTAGTGACGCCGGAGCTGCTGGCGTTTGATGCGCTCAGGTTGATGGAGGATAGACCATCGCAGATCTCGGTGTTGCCGGTCGTCGATCAGGATGGGATGTGTGTTGGTCTAATTAGATTGCATGACATTGTGAGGAGTGGCCTTTAGCCGCCGATTTACGCGGATGAACGCGGATCTACATATCAACAATATCCCAGGCGGATCTTACGCGCAGTAATTTCGACATCAATCCGGCGTGCATGATGTGACCGCTGCGTTCGGCGACGACCTTTCCGAGTATCGGCATGCCTAACAAGGCGAGGTCGCCGATGATGTCGAGTATCTTGTGACGCACGAACTCATCTCGAAAGCGCAATCCGGTTTCGTTCAACATTCCTTCGGGCGTCAGCACGATCGCGTTGTCGAGTGAACCACCGCGAATAAGGTTTGCCTTTCGCAACGCTTCAATTTCATTCGTAAACCCAAACGTGCGCGCCGCCGCAATCTCACGACTAAACGCGCCGTTGCCCAACTCCACAAACAAATTCTGCACGCCGATCATAGGATGTGAAAAGTCGATCAGGCAGTCGATCTGGTACGTGTCAGCCGGCTCGACACTGATGCGACGATTGCCTTGTTCGAACGAGACTTTCTCACGGACCAGCAACGCCCGCCGTGCGAGCGGCTGGTGGACGATTCCAGCACGTTCGATGATCTGGGCGAAGTCTTCCGCGGAGCCGTCCATGATCGGAATCTCGAGATTGTCGACCTCGATGAATGCGTTGTCGACGCCGAGTCCACGCAAAGCCGCGAGCAGGTGTTCGACAGTCGAAAGCATGACACCGGTACGCATAAGCGTAGTGGCGTAACCACAATGCGCTACGGATTCGACTGTTGCCGGAATTTCGAAGCCGCCGAGGTCCGTACGGCGGAAGACATAGCCAGTGTCAGGTGGAGCAGGGACGAGGCGGACCTGGACCGGAACAGCAGTGTGTAGTCCGATACCGTGGGTTTCAACCGCACTGCCGAGTGTGGTCTGTTTGATCAAACGTCGGGGCCCTTATAAAAGAGTCTGCTCATGCTTCGTTCGAAATAGCGGAGCAACGCATGTGCCGGGCGAAAATCAGGACTAACGCATGGTCTGTGTTGCGTATACGCCACAGAGAACTGCGTGCTTGAAGATCATCCGCCACACTTTTTGTCAAAGGATGCAACAAAAAAATTGAATAGACCGCATTGCTGGAGTACACTCACAGGCAATATAACCGTCGGGACGCCAGGTTTTTCGGCGTGCGTTTGAAAACCAGCGCTTTCGCTCCACATCCTGTGGTTGAAAGAAACGCACCGCCAGCGCTCCGAAGAGCAAGGGAGTGAACGTCCTCGTTTTCACTCTCGTGGAGAAACCGCGATGCCAGACCTTGAAATTACGTGTTCGGAGTGCAGCACTCCGTTCATGTTTACGGAACGAGAACAGGAGTATTACAGGGAACGAAACCTAACTCACCCGAAGCGATGTAAGCCATGCCGCGACGCACGGCGTGCCAACTTCGGCGGCTCTAAAGCACACGGAGGTGAGCGTCAGAGATTCGACATTACCTGCGATCAGTGTGGCAAGAACGATTCAGTACCGTTCAAGCCATCATCAGGCAGGCCGGTTTTATGCAGCGATTGTTTTAGCGCGAGTCGCGCGCAGCAGAGAACCTGAGAAATTCAGGGCCGCTGTTGCGAAGAGCTAGCTTCGGGCATAAACAAAAAAACAATCGGGGAATTTTTCCGACGCGCGAGCAGTCTACGCGATTGACGGTGTAGAACGCTCTACGGAGCGCCGGAATAATTTCTGTTATTAATCATCGCTACGGAACATTAAAAACAGGCAGATGACTTACGAGACGATCCAACTTGAGATGCGTGACGCGGTTTGCGTACTGACCTTGAATAGGCCGGACCGGCTGAACGCGCTCAATGTGCAGGTCGCACACGATTTCAAGGCCGCTGTTAGTGAGGCACTTGAACGCGGCGCCCGAGCTATCGTGATCACGGGTGCGGGTCGAGCGTTTTCCGCTGGTGGCGATTTGCGCGAGATGCAGGAGATCGCGAAGAAAGATGGGCGCATCGAGGCGTTCTTCGATGAGCCGTTGCGACTATTGAACGAAGCGATCCTGTTGATTCGACGGACACCGGTGCCGTTTATCGCGGCAGTAAACGGTGTCGCGTCAGGCGGCGGGTGTAATCTCGCACTCGCGTGTGATCTCGTGATCGCGGCGGAAAGTGCTCGGTTCAATCAGGCTTTTATAAAAATCGGGCTCACGCCGGATTGTGGTGGAACATTTATGTTGCCCCGGCTCGTAGGATGGAAACGAGCAACGGAATTGTTATTCACCGGCGATTTGATCAGTGCTCAAGCCGCCGCTGAAATGGGAATGATAAATTCAGTTTCACCTGACGAGGAGTTTATGAACAAAGTCATGTCAATGGCGGAGAAGCTGGCCCAGGCCCCGACGGCCGCAATCGGCGAGATTAAGATGCTGCTTGAAGCCAGCGCCACGAATGACATGCAAACTCATTTGGATCTAGAGCGCGAGACGCAGATCGAGTCAGGGAAGAGTAAGGATTTTGTTGAAGGCGTCTCGGCATTTCTTGAAAAAAGGCCGCCGCGATTTGTTGGAGGATGACGTTCGACGAGAACGGAGCAGATCGCGAGCCGCCGGAATTGGGCGGCTTTTTTATTTGAAAGTAAAGGAGGATAGGAACTTGTAGGACCTATTAAAGATCATGGACTCGTTAACTTACGTACAGCTCCTGCAGCGCAATCGCTCATTCAGACGATTGTGGATCGGGCAGGTCATCTCAGAACTTGGCAACTGGTTTAACTTTATTGCCGCGCTCGGGTTGGTCCGTGTTGTGTCTCACGCCGCGCCCGAAGTCACCACGATCGTGCTCATCTCGCGACTCGTGCCGTTTACGCTTTTCGCTCCACTTGCCGGCGCGTTTGTCGATCGCTGGTCGCGTCGCACGGTAATGATCGCTACGGACCTCGTGCGCGTTGTGATCGCGCTCGGGTTTCTGTTCGTCAGCGGTCCTGAGGATCTCTGGATCGCATACGTGTGCACTGCAGCGCTGTCGATCTTCGGCACGTTCTTCGAAGCTGCCAAGAACGCGGCTGTTCCAAATATCACGGGCGAACGCGATCTACTTGCAGGCAACGCGTTGATGTTCTCGTCGCGCTTCCTGCTGATGTCGATCGGCGCCGCGCTCGGTGGCTGGACCGCCGCGCACGTCGGTTACAAAGCAGCATTCATCATCAACGCGCTCTCATTCGTCGCGTCGGCGTATTCCGTGTGGCTCGTGCCTGAAGAGGATACGCGCAGCGAGAAAGCTGTTTCAGCCGAGCCGAGGAGTCTTTATCGCGGTTACTGGTCCGACGTGCGCGAGGGCTGGTCCTACATCGTCCGGCACGCTCCCGTCGCGACGATCCTCGGGATCAATATCCTCTGGGCCACTGGCGGCGGTGCGATGAATCTGATCGCCGATCGCTTAGGCGCGCTCGTGTTTTCCGGCGACAACGGCGTTAGTCCCGACTCGGCAGTCGCGGCGTTCTATTTCGCGGGAGGCTTCGGTCTGTTCATTGGGATGATGATCGCGCGGCGCGTTGGTGCGTTCTTCGAATTGAGAAAACGGACCGTTGCGTTCATCGGCTGGAGCTTGTTTATCCAGGGCGTTATTTACGCGCTGGTTGGCGTGATGCCTACGCTCTTGGGCGCGTGTGTCCTCGTGGCGATCTCCCGTGTGTTGCTGGGCGCTGAGTTTGCAGTCCAGGAAACGCTTCTGATGCGGCTCGTGCCTGACTACTTGCGGGGCCGAGTGTCGACGAGCGATCGCGCAGCAGAAATGATGATCTGGGCATTCTCGACAGCGGTCGCCGGATGGTCGCTACACTGGATCACGCCAAGATCGTTGACGGTGATTTCCGGTCTGCTTTCGGGAACGGCCGGACTTCTTTGGCTGATGCTCTTTGTATTAAGAAAAGTTCGTCTACCGAAGAAGGTGGCCGGCCACCAATACACACAAGTCGCCGCGGATTGATAGAATCCCCGGCCATGCGTGTTAGAGGTCGTCGCCGAAAGTCCATCGTATTTTTCATCACGCTCAGCGCGTGTCTGGTCGCACTCGCGATCGCGCTGAACGTTGGCTGGATCATACTCAACTGGCGCGAAGTCGCGCTGCTCGTTCTCGGTATCGTGTTCTTCATCGTCCTGATCTTTGGGCTCGTGCTTAACACGACGTTCCTGATTCGCGAGATCCGGCGCAACGAGCAGCACGACGCGTTCATCAACGCCGTCACGCACGAGTTGAAGACGCCGATCGCCTCGATTCGTCTTTATCTCGAAACGTTGAAGACGCGCGAGGTCGGCGAGGATGAGCGCCGCGAGTTTTACAACATCATGCTGGCTGACAGCGATCGGCTGTTGCACACGGTCGAGCAAGTGCTGCGCGCCGGCCGCACCGGGCACAAGCGTCCTCGCATTGCCAGTTCGGTGATCGATCTCGGCGTGATGGTGCGCGAGTGTCTGGAGTTGACGCGCATTCGTTACGGGCTCAACGAGACGGCATTGATTTACAGCGAGTCGCCGGAGGCACGCTCGGCGAAGGTGTCGGGCGACGTTGATGAGCTGCGCGCGGCGTTTTCGAATCTGTTGGACAATGCGGTGAAGTATTCAGACGATGAAGTGCGCGTTTTGGTGTCGGTGTCGGCGTTGGATAACAAACGCGTTGTTGTGCGAGTGTCTGACAAAGGTATTGGAATTCAGAGCGCGCAATTGAAGCGTATCTTCAAGCGCTTTTATCGAGTGCCGGGCCGCTTCATGGCGCGGGTGAAGGGTACTGGCCTGGGACTGTTTATCGTTCATTCGGTGGTTAAGAAACATGGTGGTCGCGTGTTTGCTGAGAGTCCCGGCCTCGGTCAGGGAAGCACTTTCACCGTACACTTGCCGCGAGTTCAAATATGACTTCAATATTAGTAGTTGAGGACGAAAAACATCTCGCAGCAGGCTTGCGTTACAACCTGAAGGCCGAAGGTTATGACGTTGAAACGGTGGGCACGGCTGAAGAGGCGCTCGCGTTGCTGAATGATGGGCGCAGGGCTTTCGATATTCTTGTGCTCGACGTGATGTTGCCGGGAATGGATGGCTTTTCACTCGCGTCACGTTTGCGCGCGCAGGGACAGTTCGTACCGATTCTGATGTTGACCGCGCGTGGGCAGGCGCAGGATGTGTTGCGCGGGTTCGAGGCGGGCGCGGATGATTATCTGCCGAAGCCTTTCGATCTCGCGGTGTTGCTGGCGCGGATCAATGCGCTGTTGCGACGCCGGCAGTGGTTCAACAAAGATCGCGACCGTGCTTCGCAGAATGATGGTGCGAAGGTTTTTGAGTTTAGTGGGAAGACGATCGACTTCGAGGCGCTCGAGTTGAGATCGGGTGAGCAGACGGTCCATCTCACGTTGATGGAGGCGGAGCTGTTACGCTACCTGATTAATCATGAAGGGAAGATCGTTTCGCGCAGCGTGATACTCGAGGATGTTTGGGGCTTGCGTGAAGACACCGACACGCGCGCGATCGATAACTTTATTGTGCGCCTGCGGAAATATATTGAGGACGAACCATCGCGCCCGCGACACCTGCTCACTGTGCGCGGTGTAGGCTACAAATTCGTCGCGCAGGCTTGAAACAGCGGGGGCAAGCCCCTCTTCCTGACTTGTTCTGTTCCTACTAGCTGGATTCTTTTGATATCTGTGACTTTGCCTCAAAAGTCCAAAATCATTCTTGGATCGGGTCAGTACAGGGAGCGGTAGCGACCTGGTCAGTGATCAGCACGCGATATTGCTAATGATTCTTTACTCCCATGGTGTGACCAGGTCGCTACCGCTTCCCTGTACTGACCCGATCCAAGTGCAATTTCGACTTTTGAGGCAAAGCTGATATCTGTGGCTTTGCACAAAAAGTCTCGATCGCTCTCTTCTCTGTGCAACCTCAGTGTCCTCTGTGTCTCTGTGGTTGAAGAATTCCGAGTAAAACCACATCACAGAGACACAGAGGACACTGAGGTTGCACAGAGAAATCCCAGAACAAGGACTTTTTGTGCAAAGCCGATATCTGTAATAGAACAAGTCAGCAAGAGGGGCTTGCCCCCGCTGCTAGAGGCTTAACTGGTTGCGACAATGAGCGACGCCCGCACTCCGAGCATGTCAGAAAAGTCCTTCGAATAGATCGAGCTAACTCGTCTTACGCGCCCAATCTTTTCAACCATCTCTTCACTCGAAATGAACCCATTCTCCGTGTGCGAGATCGCCCACGCCGGAATGTGTGACGCCGTGCGCAGCAAGTCTTCAACAAACCCGAGATACTGCTGTTTGCTCTGCACCCGTGAGCCGAGCCGTGCACTGCGTCCTCTTTCAAGATCGATCCAGAAATCATCGCCACCACGCAGCCACTCTTCACGCCACGTAACTATCGGATCCCTTGCCGTCGTCGTCTGAGTTACAGGAACCGGCAGTCTCAGGAACAACAGATCAGTGTGATGGCGCTCGGCGATGAAATTGCGCACGTCCTGGTTCGCACTTTGATTGCGCATCGAGTTATCGATCGGGTCCGGCAGACACTCCAGCATGCTATGAAAAACGTCAGGCAGTGAGAATGGCCGGCGCAACGTGCGTGTCTGTTCATTGAAAGAGAGGACGTAATCGCCTGTCATCATCCCTGCCGTTAGGGCAAGTGCGCGCTTGTAGGTTTCGAGCTGTTCCGCGTTGAACCGCAGATTATCAAACCACCACGCATCGGTTTCGTTGAACCATTTCAGTAACGCGGCATTCGACATCTTGTCACGCGGCACATAAGCATCGTCGAGCAAGACGTTGAGATCATCTTCATTCAGTTGTTCGGTATTGTTTTCGATGAGGGCGAGGGATTTAGTATAGGACCACAACATCGGATCGTTGGCCGCCACTCGCACGCGCCAATTCTTCAGGTGAACAGACAACTCCGGCTCTCCAGTAAACGGCAACGCAACTGAAGCAAACTTCAGTCGCCGGAGCACGCCGAGTTCGAAAGCCAACCAACCGTTCGGAAAATGCATTTGTTTTAAGAATACGACGAAAACAGATCCCAGCCGCGACCTTTGTTAACTGTCTCCTCGACTGGCTCGACGACATCAGTCTTCGCAAACGATTCCAGCTCCGGAAAACGTTCGAGCGAGAGAAACACGTTCACCACTGCCGGATCGAACTCGATCCCAGCGCCATCTATCAATACGCGTCGCGCGTCTTCTTCCGTCATCGCGGCGCGGAATGGTCGCGCATCAGTGAGCGCCGCGTACGAGTCAGCGAGTCGCAAGATCCTAGCCGCGAGCGGAATCTCTTCACGTCGCAGCGCATCAGGATATCCGGCGCCGTTCCACCATTCATGATGCCAGCGGACAAGTAACTGCGCCGCGCGATCTGCTCCGACTCTGGACGCCTCGCGTTCACCGAGCACCGGATGACGTGAAAGATCGAGTCGCTCTTCCGTCGACAGTGGTCCGGTGGCCTGAATGTAATCACGTTCCATCGCCACCTCGCCGAGGTCGTGCAAGAGTGCCGCAGCATACAACGAGCCGCGATCGTGTCGCGCGAGTTGAAACTGCTGCGCGATTTCATTCGCGATGACCGCGATGCGTTGCGCGTGCGGATTCTCGTAGCGCTCAAACTTATCCGTCGTCTTCGCGAGCTGTATAAAAGCCTCAGCCGCCGCGCTATCAATCAACTCTATCTGAACTGCCGCCATAATTTGTTAGCCACAAAAAAGCACAAAAACCGCAAAAAGAAAAATGTGTAGGTGGTCTCGTCGTCCGAAAGCCGACTTTTGTGCCTTTTTGTGGCTCATTTTAGCGATCGCAAGAGGTCACGCGCCTTGCGGTTGTTTGGGTCGGCGGCGACGGCGCGCTCGGCCTCGCCTTTCGCACGCAGCTTCAAACCGAGGTCTCGATACAACTCCGCCAGCATCATCCGGTATTCAGCGTTCTTCGGATCGAGTTTTACTGCTGCGCTTAATTCTGCTTCGGCCGCGCGTCTTGTGGCTTCATTTTCCGCGAGTACCTGACCGTAATGTGCGCGGTAGCGTGGCTCGTTTGGAACAGCCCTCGCGGCCGACGCAAATAGTCCGAGCGCGAGTTTCTTTTGCCCCGTCTCAAGCGCGGCGAGTCCTTCTTTAAACTGAAGTGCTGCACGTTCGGCTGCCGAGACGACCGGTTCAGCACTGCCTTCTGCAACTACCTCAGGTTCCGGCACCGGTGCACTTGCTTTCGGTGCGGTCTCCACGATCTGATCGACTTTTTTGCGCACCTCGAGTTTCGCGTCGTAGCTTGCCCGTAGCTTATCGTCGCGCAGCGTATCGTAAGCCTGCGCGATCCGCGCGAAAGCTGCTTCGATGCGTGGCACTAGCTCTGCCGCACTCTTGCGAAAGCGATCCGGATGATAACGCCGGGCCAGTTGGTAATAAACCGTCTTTAATTCCGGTGCTGAGATTTCACGCGCAACGTCCAGCACCTCGTAATGCGTGCGCGCATTTTTCACTCTCACGAGAAGCTTTTCGACGTCCTGCGGATCAGTGTCGTGACTCTGCTCACGTTCCACCGGTGGTGGCGGAGGCGGGGGCGCGGTCTTCTTAGGCGCAGGTGGCCGTGTTGCGTGTTCACCGCGAAACACAGCCGGCCAGTGTTCGCGTTTGAGCAGGCCTGCGAGTGCGAGTGCATAGAGATGTCCGAGCGTCTCATCATGGCCCAATCCACTAACGGCCACGATCTCACGCACGGTAGTTGGTCTATCTACGCGCGACAGTAGAAAGGCTTCTGCCGGCAGCACATTCTCATTAACCAGGGGCTCGGCCACTGGTGTGATCAGCTCAGCGGGGTTCTCAAAACGAGAAGCAGCAAACTTCGCCGGCAGCCTGCGTGCGGCTTCGAGTAACAGTGCATCAAGATCGATCTTCGGGTTGAGTGTTTCGCTCAGACGCGATCGCCCATCAAACTCCCACGCACCGTCAGTCCATAAAAGCGCGAGCCGCAGCACATCAACCACGAGCCGCGTTTGAATCTGTTCCGCGATCGCCGGCGAGAGCAGCTTCTGCGCGCACAAAACCTTGAGCAAATCCGTGTCTGAAACTCGCTCGTTAAACTGCTCGAGATCCCGATCCGAAACTGCGTCCGCCTTTATCAAATATTCACGCACGCGCATTGTGCGAACGTTCGCCGCGGCATACTGAAACTTCCCCTGGTCAAAGTAAGCGACCACATGGACGCGCTCGTGTTCGAGTCGCAACCTGCCGCTCAGAGACTTCGCTGAGATTTCACGAATTAGTTCCGCGAGCGGCTGCTCACTGAGTTGGCCGTTCATCCCGCGATATATTAGCCACAAAGACGCAGAAAAAGCACAAGAAAGATATAACTAAACTTTGACAGCCCCGAACGGTAAACCCTATAGTGAAGCCACATAAACACCCTGATTGACCCCCAAGTTTGCTGAACTTTTCAAGCAGGTTGAGATCTATATATGGACGACATAGCACACGAAAGTGTCGACAGGGAGACCGTTACAATGTCCGACGGGGTAGCCACGGAACCGAGCTCACGAGAAGAACTACTGATCGCTGAGTTGAGAAAACGCACGGCCGAGCTGGAAGAGGCGAATCGCGAGCTGCGTCGGGTTTCACATTACCGCTCATTGTTTCTGGCGCGCATGTCGCACGAGCTGCGGACTCCGTTAACTTCGATACTCGGATTCACTGAAATCCTGCTCGATCAGGAAGAGCTGACGGACACACAGCGCCGTTTTTGCCAGAAAGTGCAGGACTCGGGTTTGCAATTGCAAGCGAGCTTGAATCAGCTCGTGGATCTATCGCGCATCGAAGCCGGGCATACAGAAGTTTTCCTACAGGAGTTTTCCATCAGGGAGACTTTGCGAGAGTCGTGTGCGGCGGCAGCGCGAATGGCGCAGAAGCAGCAAGTGAAGATTGAATACGAGCTTGCCCCGGACATCACAACCATCGTTACGGATCAGGGGAAGTTGCGGCAAACGCTCTTCAACTTCATCGCGTGGGCAGTGAGTCGGAGTCCGGCGGGCGATTCGGTGCGAATCAACATCGATGGCGACGGAGACGGGATGTTGTTGTTCAAAGTGATCGACAACGGTGAGACGCGCGCAGACCTCGCAGGCGTTTTCGATCCGGAGCACGGCGCGCCAAATCACGAACAGAACATCAACGAGCTCGGCATCATCATCGGTCGTAAACTGCTCGAGCTGCTCAACGGTCGCGTGACTCTGGAGAACCTAGTACCGCGCGGATTGCAGGCAACAATTCAAATACCGGCACGTCCATTGAAGGGATAATGTTTACGGATGGAAGAGACGACAATTCGGGAGTGCACAACGATCGAACAGTTCGATCGTTGTGTTGCGTTGCAGCGTGAAGCATTCGGCCTTCCTGATCTTGAAATCTCACCTCGCCGGCATTTGATCGTATCCCGCCAGGCCGGCGGCTGGACTCTGGGCGCATTCGTCGCCGATCGCATGGTTGGTTTTGTTCATCATCTCGCCGCGGTGCGCGGGTTAGAGATTTTTGGATACTCGCACGTGATGGCCGTCGCGAAGGATTATCAGAACAAAGGTGTCGGCGCGCGTTTGAAGTGGGCGCAGCGAGAGAAGGCACTGAGCGAAGGAAGAGAGTTGATCAAGTGGACCTGGGATCCGATGCTGGCGCGTAATGCGCACTTCAATCTCAACCGGCTCGGCGCGACTGTTGAAAACTATCTTGATGATTTTTATGGCGTTGATTACGGAGCTGATGAACAGCTTGGTTTGCCGAGCGATCGATTGTCTGCAACGTGGAAGTTAGATTCTGAGCGAGTGAAGGCGCTTGCGAAGGGAAGTGAAGCGCCGTTTGAAGGGAAGCGTGTTGCGACGATAGCAGTACCGGCTGATTGGAATGCGCTGGTGAAGCGTGATGCTCAACGCGCACGTGAGGAGCAGACGCGTGTGCGGGAAGAGTTCAAGCGGGCGTTTGCAAATGGATTGATTTGTGCAGGGTTTGAAAGAGGGCAAGAGCAGTCGAGGTATGTTTTGTTCGAGGGAATAATTAGCCACGGATAAACGGATAGGCACGGATAAAGACGGATTGACGTTTACGAAGTTTGATAAATATGTAGACAGGCACGCACGCAGCTTTACGGAGCGGTTGCAGCAGCTTTGCCGTATGCCGTCGGTTGCCGCGCGTGGCACAGGTATGCGCGCGATTGCGGAAACGGTCGAGCAGTCGATGCAGCGTGTAGGCATCGGGACGCGATCGTTTCGGGTTGGTTCAGGCTATCCGATCATCTACGGTGAGTGTGGTGGTGGTCCAAAGACGTTTGTTGTTTACGGGCACTACGATGTTCAGCCGGTGGGCCAACTGACTGACTGGTCTTCAGGACCTTTTGCCGCCACGATCGCAGACGGTAAGTTGTACGCACGCGGCGCCGCGAATAGTAAAGGCGATCTTGTCGCGCGTCTCGCGGCAGTCGAAGCGTATCAAAAGACATTTGGAAAACTTCCGGTCACGCTTCGCTTCCTCGTCGAGGGCGAGGATGGGCTTGGCAGTCCGAGTCTTTATCGCTTCACGACCGAGAATGCGGAGTTGTTGCAGGCTGATGGCTGCCTGTGGGATGAGGGCTCGGCTGACACGAAAGAGAATCCGGTTGTCAGTCTCGGGTTCAAGGGGATCACATTTTTAGAGTTGCGTGCGTTTGGCGCGCATTCCGATCTGCATTCGAAGTGGGGGACGATCGTTCCTAATCCTGCCTGGCGTTTAGTACAAGCTTTAGCGACCATCACGTCGCCGAAAGGCGTGATCACGATCGATGGGTTTTCGTCGCATATCGCTCCGATCAGTGACGAAGATGCAGAAGTTTTGAAGAACATCGAGCTCGACGAAGCCGGACTGAAGCGCGAGTTTCGTATCGGCGGCTGGGTGCGTGCGATGAAAGGCCACACGCTTGTCAAAGAGCACATCTTCGGCGCCACCTGCACGATCTGCGGTATTCACACTGGTCACACTGACGCCGGCGCGAAGACCGTCTTGCCAAGCACCGCAATGGCGCGACTCGATTTCAGGCTCGTGCCGGATCTGACAGCGCAGATCGTTGTCGGACTTTTGCGAAAACATCTCGACGTGCGTGGCTTTAAAGATATCGAGATCATCGAGCTCGGCAGTGCGCCGCTGGCTAAGTCTTCGGCGAAGTCGCACGTGGCCCAGGCCGTGATTGAGTCCACAGCGGAAGTTTATGAGAAGCCCCCGTTGATTTACCCGATGGATCCGTCGAGTGGACCAGTCGGCGCGGTTTGTGGTGTTTCCGATCCGCCGACGCCTGTCGCGTCTTTCGGCACAGGCTACGCGGGATCGAACCCGCACGGCCCGAATGAAAATATCCGTGTCGACGATTTCATCAAGACCATCAAACTCATCGGTCGCGTAATCCACAAACTAAAATCATCATCCGCATAATCCGTGGCCAAACAAGTCAAAAAATTATCCGAGATCGAAAAGCTCAGAAACGAGATCCGTCATCACGACGAGCTTTACTACGTCGGCAACGCTCCTGAGATCTCCGATCGTGAATACGATCTGCTGATGGAGAAGCTCCAGAAGCTCGAAGAGGAGAATCCGGAGCTGATCACGTTTGACAGTCCGACGCAGCGCGTGGGCGGTCGACCCGCGGAGGGTTTTCCGGAAGTTGTTCACGCGCGGCAGATGCTCTCGCTCGATAACAGCTACAACATCGACGAGCTGCGTGCTTTTGACGAGCGTTGTCAGCGCCTGGCTGAAGGCCGGAAGCTCGAGTATGTCGCTGAACTGAAGATTGACGGCCTCTCGTTGTCGCTACAGTACGAAGATGGTTTGTTAATTCGTGGGGTCACGCGTGGTGACGGGCGCATCGGTGAAGACGTGACGCAGAACGCGCGTACGATTCGCAGCGTTCCATTGCGTCTCAGATCGCAGGCGAAACGGATCGACTCAAATCTCGAAGTGCGCGGCGAGGTCTTCATCCCAAGAGACGTATTTGAAAGAACGAACGCGGAGCGAGAAGAGCTTGGCGAACCTCGTTACATGAACCCGCGCAACGCTGCCTCCGGCGCGATCCGCCAGCTCGACCCGCGTCTCGTCGCACGACGAAAGCTCGACATGTTTGCTTACGATCTGCTGGTGAACGTTCGCAAACCGTTTCCCACGCATTGGGAAGCACTCGACTGGCTCGACGCCGCAGGCTTTCGTGTGAATCCGCATCGCAAGCTTTGCGAGACGATCGATGAAGTGATCGACTTCGCAAACGAGAAAGAAGCTTTGCGCGACGATCTCGGTTACGAGATCGATGGTCTCGTCGTAAAGGTGAACTCGACTGCGTTGCAAGATGAGTTTGGCGCAACGTCGAAAGCGCCGCGCTGGGCCATTGCTTACAAATATCCCGCGCGCCAGGCCTCAACGCAGGTGCGCGATATTTTTGTCTCGGTGGGACGCACGGGGGCGATTACGCCAGTCGCACTTCTCGAGCCTGTCTTTCTAGCCGGCACGACTGTCTCGCGCGCAACGCTGCACAACGAAGACGAGATCCGGCGCCTCGACGTCAAGATCGGCGACTGGGTAATGATCGAAAAGAGCGGCGAGGTCATTCCGAAGGTTCTGAGCGTCGTCACTTCTAAGCGCACCGGGAAAGAAAAGGATTTCGTGCCGCCTGAGAATTGCCCGGTTTGTGGTGGCTTGATTTCGCGTCCCGAAGGTGAAGTGGTCGCGCGCTGTGTGGCAGCGGATTGTACTGCGCAACTGATGGGCCGTCTGCTTCACTTTGCGTCGCGACGTGCGATGCGCATCGAGGGATTGGGAGACGTTCTCGCTGAGCAACTCGTTGCCGCTAACCTCGTCAAGGATGTCGGCGATCTCTACTCGTTGACCCTCGATCAAGTTGTTGCTCTACCGCGCATGGCGAAGAAGTCAGCGTCGAACCTGCTCGCGCAGATCGAAGCGAGCAAGTCGCGGGATCTTTCAAACCTGATCTACGCGCTCGGTATCCGTCATGTTGGTGAGCGAACCGCGGGCATACTCGCGCACGAGCTTGGGTCGCTCGAGAAGTTGATGGAAGCATCGGTGGAAGAGTTGGACGCGATTCCTGAGATCGGATTGACGGTCGCTGAGAGTGTGCGCGACTGGTTTGACGATGAAGGGAACCGCGCGCTTTGTGATAGGCTGCGGGCCGTAGGCATTAGAACGGAAGCTGAGCGCCGGAGTAGTGCGCAGGCTGATGAACGCTTTGAAGGTAAACAATTTGTGCTCACGGGAACGCTGGCGAGCTTCACACGCGATGAAGCACGCGCGCTGATCGAGGCACGCGGCGGCAGAGTGAATTCATCAGTGAGTAAGAAGACGGATTATGTTGTCGCGGGCGAGGCGGCTGGATCGAAGTTGGATAAAGCGCAGGCGCTTGGTGTCACCGTGATCGATGAAGATGAGTTTAGAGGAATGTTGGAATAGTTTCTCTGCGGCTCTCTGCGTTAACGGACTATTTCAACGCAGAGGGCCGCAGAGATACGCAGAGAGCCGCAGAGAATGGACAGGATTAACAAGATGAGTACAGAACCATCAACAAAGAACCTGGAATTACTTTATACGTTGTTTTGTGATGACGTTAGATTAGAAGCTGGCAACAAGCTGTCGTTCATGGGTGTTTTTCAGAACATCATGGTGCAGCAAGTGCCCGTGTCGTTGATCAAGTTTGCTGTTGTTAACCACTGGAAAGGGCAGGGCAGTTATCTCTCCGAGGTTCGGATACTCACACCCGATCGTCAGCAGCCCGTGGTCGTGTCGCAGCCGACGCGCTTCGAGATCGCCTCGGGCGGCTTCGCTGACAACATCAGCTTCTTTGTAAACGTGACTTTCCCAACGGCAGGTCGTTACCTCGTGCAGACGCTCATCGATTCGAGTCTTTTTCAGGAGCAGGTGTTGACTGTTTCCGACGTTACCGAAGCCGAGCTCTTCGGTACGTCGGAAGCAGTTAATTGAAGAAGGACGATGACTGGGGAGTCTAGCCTACGTCAATTTTAAAAAGTTTAATTTTGGAGTTGAGAGTGGTTGCCTTAATTCCAAGAAGCCTTGCAGCCTTCGCTTGATTGCCTCCGGTTTCGGCAAGGGCCATCTTGATCAGGTGAGTCTCGAAGCGTTCGACCTCGTCGTAGAAATTAATCCCGCCGAGTATGTCCAACGGTTTGAGTCTCGTTGCTTCCTCGGTGAACGCCTTGTCGCGTGCCAGTGTTTCAGCTTCTATCAAAAGTGCGTCGGCCAGATCGACAACCCTCTGAATGCGATCGCGATCGGGTCGCTCGGCGAGTTTCAAACGCACCGTTCTTTCGGGTAGTGTGCTGTTCACACGAGCATGTCTCAAGTTGTCGTTTTCCATCAAAGCTGCTTGTTCGACGTTCATTAATACTCCCCTTTCGGAACTGGACCTCTAACTACGAAAACACCAGCATCCGAAAATCCGTGACAATTATTTTTACGTGGTGTGTGGGGGTTGTGTTAAGAGTTGTTAAGAGTTTGTTAAGAGAGACAAAGAGGCGAGCCGCTTGATCGACTCGCCTCACTACTCCTTGGTGCGGATGAGAGGACTTGAACCTCCACGATGTCACCATCACAGGCTTCTGAGACCTGCGCGTCTGCCAGTTCCGCCACATCCGCAAGAAACCGGGTAGGTCATTATGCGAATGCGTGTGGAGGGTGTCAAGAATGCCTATCTCAAACGACGCCATCTATTATGTTGCCAATCACGATCGCGACGGAAACGATCTCTACGACTCATACGGTCGAAATCGCGGTCGCGATGTCTGCGGTAACGTCTGAAGTTGTTCGTGTATCCCGTTTGACGATTGGGTCCCCGACCATCCCAGCGACCATCACGCGCATCATGACAGTTAACAAACTTTTCGCACTTCTTATCCCAGTGTGAACTTCTCCGGCCACGTCCCTGGCCCATTGCATCCGTTGACGCACCGAAGAGCAGCACCAGACCCACTACTAAAATTCCTAACGGGGCTTTAGATGTCCAAGACTTCATAAAAGTTCCTCCGTAATATTACTGGCCTATGAGGGGGATGGGGCCGTAACAGGGCTATCAATTCGGGTGCCGCTTCGGTGACCTTTTGGTGTTTGGGTTATTATGATTCCGCAACGAGCACCCTGCTGAGCTTCCCATGATGAACCCTCTGACCAACTTTGCCCCGCGGCAAGATCAACTAGCATTGAGACTTACAGCGATTCGCGCCCGCCTTACAGCGGCTGCAAATAGCCGTGGCCGGTCTCCCGAAGAAGTCAAACTCATCGCTATCAGCAAGACTCATCCGGCGTCTGTTATAAAGAGAGTGATCGAATTCGGAGCAGTAGATATAGGAGAAAATCGCGTCCAGGAGGCTGAAGGGAAGATCATGGAACTGGGGCGCGACGCCGCTCGCTGGCACCTCGTCGGTCATCTCCAGGCCAATAAAGCAAGGCGTGCGGTGAACCTTTTTGACGTCATCCACTCGCTTGATTCTCTCGATTTAGCACGGCGCCTCGATCGTCTCTGCGTCGAAGAGGGTGTGGAGAAGCTGACAGTATTGATCCAGGTCGACCTCGGCCATGAAGAAACCAAATCGGGTATCGACGAATCAGAACTAACCCATTTGGTTGAGGGTCTTGGACCATTATGTCGCCTGGAGTTTACAGGATTGATGACGCTGCCGCCGTTTTTTGACAACCCGGAACAAAGCCGTCCTTACTTTCGTCGATTACGAGAGTTGAGAGACGAGCTTGCGGCTCACCACGCATTTGGGAGTGGCAAGGGCGAGCTGTCGATGGGTATGACAAACGATTTTGAAGTAGCAATCGAAGAAGGCGCCACGATGGTTCGCGTCGGCACCGCCATCTTCGGCGAACGTGGTCCGAGACACTAAAAACAAATGCTCATCTTTGATCGAATTATTTGGTTTATTAGCAACGGCATTAATGTCTTGATCGTCGCCGTCATCGCGCTGATGATCCTGAGACTGATCACCGATGCAATGGATTTAAATCCATTTGGGTGGACATCACGTACTGTGCGGCGACTCAGCGATGGCTTAGTGATTCCGGTGCGAGGCGGATTGCGCGGGTTTGGTATTGATACGAAGTTTGCGCCGCTCGTCGTGATTCTGATCACGATCCTGCTGGGTTTGTTCGTGTCTCAGTTGGTTGTAACTGTAGCATCTACGCTGGCAGGAATTATCGTAAGCGCTCGCAGCGGAGCCGTGTTCCGGCTGATCGGTTTTATTATTAGTGGCTTAATCTCGATTTACATTCTGTTCATTACGGTTCGCATCATTTTCTCGTGGGGGATGGTCAGCTACACGAATCGTCTGATGCGTTTTCTGGTGGACGTGACTGAGCCGTTGCTGGGACCACTGCGACGAATGATCCCGCCGCTCGGTTGGATTGATATTTCTCCGCTCGTTGCGATTTTGATTCTGTGGCTGTTTCAACAGGCGGTGGCGGGAACACTGTTGAGTGGACCGTATAGGAGCTTTTGAACCATCCACAGATTACGCAGATTTCACAGAAATGAATCTGTGTAATCTGTGGATAAAGTCGATCATGGATAAAGTCTCTCATTATCGAATACTTGAGAAGCTCGGTGCCGGCGGAATGGGTGAGGTTTATCTTGCCGAGGACATGAAGCTCGGACGCAAGATCGCGATCAAGATCCTGAGCGAGGAATTCACCACCAACAAAGATCGTCTGCATCGTTTCGAGCAGGAAGCCTCAGCCGCGTCGAACCTGAACCATCCGAACATTCTCACGATTCACGAGATGGGGATCGACGAAGGCAGGCATTACATCGCCACTGAATTCATCGACGGCGTTACTCTGCGGCGCAAAATGGCCGCGTCGCAACTCGAGACTCACACGATTCTCGACATCGCGGTCCAGGTGGCGAGCGCGCTCGAAGAAGCACACGCGGCCGGCATCGTTCATCGCGACATAAAGCCCGATAACATCATGGTGCGTCGCAATGGCTACGTGAAGGTGTTGGACTTCGGTCTCGCGAAACTCACTGAGACGGTCGATCGCAGCCCGTCCGATGGTGAGGCAGCGACGAGAGTCTTGGTACACACAGACGCCGGTGTCGTGATGGGTACGTCTCACTACATGTCGCCGGAGCAGGCGCGTGGAAAGCCTGTCGATGCACGCAGCGACATCTGGAGTCTCGGCGTTGTGATCTACGAAATGATCGCAGGTCGCACTCCGTTCGAGGGCGAGACGTCAACCGACGTGATCGTCGCGATCACACAGAAGGAACCTCCGCCCGTCGCTCGCTTCGCAACCGAAGTGCCTGCCGAGCTTGATTGGATCGTCATGAAGGCGCTGCGCAAGGATCGTGACGAACGTTATCAAACAATCAAAGAGCTCATCACAGACTTGAAACGGCTCAAGCAGCGTTTGGAGTTTCAATCAGAGTTGGAAAGAACCGGAGCGCCTGACAGTTTCACGCGCTCGAAGATCAGCGATTTTCCCGGCGCGCCGACGACGATGGCCCAGCAGGCGATGCCGACTGCCGAGAAAACGATCAGTCACGTTTCGAGTGCTGAGTACATCGTCACCGGAATCAAACGTAACAAGCTCGCTGCAGCTTTGATAGCGCTCGTTCTCATCGTCTTGAGCGCCTCCGCGTTCTACTTCTACAAGCGCAATTCGCATCCGCTGATGACCGAGCGCGACACGGTTTTGCTGACTGACTTCGTCAACACCACGGGCGAGCCAGTCTTTGACGGTACGTTGAAACAAGCACTCGCGGTGAACCTCGGACAAACACCGTTCTTAAATCTGTTTCCCGAAGATCGCGTGCGCGAAACGCTGCGCTTCATGGGCCGCTCGCCCGACGATCGCATCACGCGTGATATCGGTCGCGAGATCTGCGAGCGACAGGGAATCAAGGCGATGTTGACGGGAACGATTGCGAGTCTCGGCAGTCATTACGTGATTACTCTGGAAGCAGCGAACCCCCGCTCCGGCGATCCGATCGCGCGCGAGCAGATCGAGGCCGATAGTAAAGAAAAGGTACTCGCATCACTCAGCACGGCAGCAATGAATCTGCGCAAGAAGCTTGGCGAATCGCTGAGCTCGATGCAGAAGTACGACGTGAATATCGAGCAGGCTACCACCTCATCACTCGAAGCCCTGAAGGCCTATACGATGGCCAACGACGAGCGCGCCAAAGGGAGGTCGCGAGAAGCGTTGACTTTCTACAAGCGCGCGGTCGATCTCGATCCAAACTTCGCTATGGCTTACGCGCGCATCGGCGTTCAGTACGTAAACGACGAACAGCTCGAAACCGCGAAAGAATACGTGCAGAAAGCTTACGATCTTCGCGATCGAGTCAGTGAGCGCGAGCGACTCTACATCGAAGAGAAGTATTACTCATACATCACCGGCGAGATCGATCAGACGATCGAAACGCTCAAGACATGGTCGCGTCTTTATCCTAACGACTTCATCCCGCATAACAATCTCTCGCTGAACTACAGACTAATCGGACGAAATGAGGAAGCATTGCCCGAAGCGCTAGAAGCAGTGCGGCTGAGTCCGAATAACATTAGTGGACACGACAATCTCGTGGATAGTTTCCTAAGCCTGGGCCGTTTTGATGAAGCCGAGCAGGCGGCACGAGAATCCCAGAAAATCAATCCCGACTCGTTAACGGCTCACTTCAAGAACTATCACTTTGCTTTTCTTCGACAAGATCAGGCGGCAATGGAGCGCGAGGCAAATTGGGCCAAAGGCAGGCCTGAGGAGGGCCAATTCACCGGAGTCCTGAGTTTGGCCGCGGTGTACTCCGGCAAGCTGAAGCAGTCAGAAGAATTGCGAAAGCGCGCAGTCGAGATGTTGAAGCAGCAGAATCGTGCGGAGAATGCGTCGAGCGTATTGATGGGGTTGGCGAATGATCTGATGTATATCGGCAAGTGTGATCAGGCGAAAGCCAACGCGAAGGCCGCTCTGGATCTCTTGCGGGGTCAGATGAATCTCGCGAACGGCGCCGCGATCTACGCGGCTTGCGACGATCGCGACCAGGCGCAAAAGCTACTCGACGAAGCGCGCGCCGCGTATCCAAAGAACACGGTCATCAATACGATTGTGCCGCCGATTGTGACTGGCGGTATCGAAGAGAGCCGCGGGAATGTAAGTCAGGCGATAAAGTTGTTCGAGTCGATTCGCGGTTACGAAGGTGGAATGATCCTCGGTCTCGGAACAACCTTCGCGCGCGGGAACTTGTATCTCAAGCAGCGGATGGGCAACGAGGCGGCAGCGGAGTTCAAGAAAGTAATAGACCAGCGCGGAATCGACATTCTTTCGTGCACGCACGTTCTCGCCCATCTAGGTCTCGGGCGCGCCCTCGCACTCAACGGCGACACCGCGGGCGCTCGCAAGGCGTACCAGGATTTCTTTGCATTATGGAAAGACGCCGATCACGATTTGCCGGTATTGGTCGAAGCGCGGAAAGAATACGAAGCTTTGAAATAACTCTGTGTAACCTCAGCGTCCTCTGCGTCTCCGCGGTAAATTAGACCGACCCGTAACTTTTACCGCAGAGACGCAGAGGACGCTGAGGTTACGCAGAGTTGTGATATATTTCCCATCCGACCCACAAACTCCAGAAGGATCTGAAACACAATGTCCGGACATTCGAAATGGCACAGTATTAAGCACAAGAAAGGCGCGCTCGATGCCAAGCGCGGCAAACTGTTCACGAAGTTTATTAAAGAAATCACTGTCGCCGCGCGCACGGGCGGCGGTGATCCAGACGCCAACGCGCGTCTGCGCAAGGCCATCCTCGACGCGAAGGGCGGAAACATGCCCAACGACACGATCGATCGCGCGATTCGCCGCGGCACGGGCGAGGAAGAAGGCGTCAATTACGAAGAGATCACGTACGAAGGTTATGGTCCAGGCGGCGTGGCGCTGCTCATTCAGTCGCTGACTGACAATCGCAACCGCACGGTCGCGGAAATTCGCCACCTGTTTTCGAAGAATGGCGGCAACCTCGGTGAGAGTGGCTCAGTGGGTTGGATGTTTGATAAGAAGGGTTACATCGTCGTCAGCAAGTCTGATAAGTCAGAGGAAGAGCTTTTCGATCTCGTGATTGAAGCGGGCGCAGACGATCTGCGTGATGATGAAGACAATTTCGAGATCATCACGTCACCGGAAGCGTTTGAGGCAGTGCAGACGGCAGTAAAGGGTGCGGGCATCGAGCCGCAAGTTGCGGAAGTTGAGTTTGTGCCGCAAAACTATATAAAGCTCGAAGGCTCCGACGCGCGCCAGATGTTGAAATTGATGGAAGCGCTCGAAGACCACGACGACGTGCAGAAGGTTTCAGCAAACTTCGATATCAGCGAAGCCGACATGGCAGCAGTATAATTAGCCGCGGATTTACGCCGATAAACGCGGATCTTTAAGAAAGAAAAGTTTTCTGTTCTTCTTTCTGATCCGCGTCATCCGCGTTCATCCGCGGCTCACCTAATAAAACTCTGACGTTGTGCATCTTTTCGTCGTCAACCAGCTCGATGACGTTCTGGGCCACACCATCAACCTCGACGCTCACCACACCACGACTCACACCCAACGGATTCTCGACTTTGATCCGGTAAACAGCGCGTCCACGGCGGTACATGATCTCGAACTCGCGCCACCAGCGCGGCACGCATGGATCGATCTCGAGTCGATCCTTTTGCAACTTGAATCCAAGCATCGACTCGAGCCCCGCGCGATACATCCATCCAGCCGATCCCGTGTACCACGTCCAACCACCACGTCCAGTGTGCGGCGGCACCGCATAAACATCACCCACCGCAACGTAAGGCTCGACCTTGTACTTGTGCAGGCCCGCGCGCGTCGATGAGTGATTGATCGGATTCAGTAACGAGAACAACTCACCGGCACGCTCGCCATCGCCGAGCATCGAATACGCGATCATGGTCCAGATCGCCGCGTGCGTATACTGCCCGCCGTTCTCGCGCACACCAGGCACGTATCCTTTTATATAACCCGGATCGAGATTGCCTTTGTCGAATGGCGGCGTGAAGAGAATCACGAGTCCATCGCCACGCCGGATCAAGTACTCCTCAACCGCTGCCATCGCACGGCCCATTCGATACGGATCCGACGCTCCTGAAATTACCGCCCACGACTGCGCGATCGAATCGATGCGACACTCTTCATTCCGTGCCGAGCCCAACGGCGTGCCGTCGTCGAAATAAGCGCGGCGGTACCAGTCGCCGTCCCATGCTTTTTCCTCGAGCGACTTGCGCAAGGTATCGAGATGTTTGCGATAGCGATTGCCGCGCGCCTTCTGGTTACGTGCATCGACGTGCGGCGTGAAGGCGGCCAGGGTCGTGTAGAGAAACCAACCGAGCCACACGCTCTCGCCTTTGCCGCCGATGCCGACGCGGTTCATGCCGTCGTTCCAATCTCCTGCGCCCATCAGCGGTAGACCGTGCTTGCCCAAAGCAAGGCTGCGATCGATCGCACGCGCGCAGTGTTCATAGACCGGCGCTGTTTCCTGTGAGACCGTTGGTTGTGTGTAGTTCTCCTGCTGATCGGGATTGAGCAAGGGTTGTTCGAGGAATGGCACAACCTCATCAAGCACGGATTCGTCTCCCGTAACGTTGATGTAGAACGCAGTCACAAAAGGCAGCCATAGCAGATCGTCGGAGATGCGCGTGCGCACGCCGCGATCGCTCGGCGGATGCCACCAGTGTTGCACGTCGCCTTCTTTGAACTGGTGTTGGGCTGCCATCACGATCTGTTTGCGCGTGATGTCAGGACGGCTGTAGACGAGGGCCATCACGTCCTGCAACTGATCGCGGAATCCGAAAGCGCCGCCTGATTGATAGAACGCCGTGCGCGCCCAAACGCGACACGAGAGCGATTGGTACAACAGCCAGCGGTTGAGCATCGTGTCGAGCGCTGCGTCAGGCGTGCGCACTTCGATCGTTCCGAGCAACTCGTCCCAGTATGCCAGCACGCGTTCAAATGCAGCGTTAACGTGTCCAAACTGGCGAAAAGCTGAGACCACTGATTGTGCAGCCTCTTTCGACTCCGCTTCGCCGAGCAGGAAAATGACTTCGCGCGCTTCGTTGGGCGCAAGCTCGACACTCGTCTGGATCGCCGCGCACGGATCAAGACCGGCCCCGTCTCTTCCAGCCAGATTCAAACGTCGCAGAGCCGCTGGCGTTTCGAGCGAACGGTTGCGACCGATGAACTCCTTTCGATCGCACGTGGCGCTCAACATGTTTTCGCTCGTCGCCGCGAACGCAACACGCTCTGCGAACTCGTTGTTGAAAGGATTCTTCGCAAAGATGGTCGAGTTGTTCGCGTCGATCTCGGTGATGATGTAAGGCGCTGACGAAGCTCGCGAGACGCCGAGCACGAGCTCGTTGTAATTCGTGACTGTCAGTCGTCGTTTCCGCGCCGTGCGATTCCGCAAACGCAATAACGAGATTTTCACCGGCGCGTCGAGTGGCGCGAAGACGAGTAGCTCCTGTGAGATGCCGTGGCTCGTGTGTTCGAAGACGCTGTAGCCCTGCCCGTGCCTGACGATGTACGGCTCACGGTCGCGAACCGGCAGAGGCGTCGCGGACCAGATAGTGCCAGAGTCTTCGTCACGCAGGTAGACGACTTCACCCGGCGGATCGCTGACCACGTCGTTGGACCATGGCGTCAAACGATTCTCGCGACTGTTAACCGACCACGTGCAGCCGCTGCCGGTCTCAGTAATCAGGAACCCGAAATCGACGCTGTTGCCAATTACATTGGACCACGGCGCGGGCGTCCACTGTTCCGCACCGAGAACAGTGACGTATTCGCGCCCGCCCTGGTGGAAACCGCCGAGGCCGTTGAAGAACGTAAGTTCAGGCGGTGGCAGCGTCAGTTCCGGATACGTTTGTGAAGGAACACGCGGCACAAGCGGCGGCGGCAGGGGCTCTCCCACTCGCGGACGCTCGATTTGATCCTCAAACGACCCGCGCTCGGCGACGATCACGACGCGCGCAACGGCGTGTAGAAGAATGCGATCGGCCTCAGGCATCTGATCCGACCGACGCAGGTAAACTCCGCCCGGCTTGTCCTGCAATGCTTGCAAGCCGCTCGTGCGAATCGTCGTGTCGAGATCGTTGTGCAGCAGCTGAAGATAGTCGGTCGGTGTGTCGTTCAATATTACGAGATCGACTTTCAGGCCTTTGTAGTGCAGGTATTCATGCCCGCGCACGAGCTTCTTCACGGTTCGCATGTCGTCGGCTTTATTGATGCGAACGACCATAATCGGCAGGTCGCCACTAATGCCATAAGCCCACAAGCTCGACTGCGCTTTCGTGTTGAGCGCGAGCACGTGCGACGTCGGACGCAACGACGGATCCGAGTAGACGATGCGTGCTGCAAGACGTTGAAACAGGTGCGCTTCTTCCGCATCGACCTTGAGGTGACTCATCTCGACCTGGGCCTTGGTCCAGGCGAGGCGAAGCTCGCGTTCGAAGATGTTTGGATCGTGATACTTGTCCGCGAGCGCCAGCGCCTCTTCGCGCGATCGCGCGACGGCCGTGCTGAACGAGCAACGGACTGTTTGATTCGGAGGAATTCTCACGCGCCGTCGCAGGCTGAAAACCGGATCGAGCACGGCGCCCGTCGTGTTTGAAAGTGGGCGATCTTCCATCACTGCGATGGGATTACCGGCCGTGCGACCGCGACCAAGAAAACGTCCGCGATCCGTTTCGTATTGGACCGCGCCGACCTGTTCGCCTTCGGCGGCAACGACGACGTGCACGCCCCAGATTGGACGCTCGTCTGAGGAGCGCTGCCGCCGGTGGGCCATAATCGCGTTCTCGCCGGGCACGAATTCCGTCTCGATAAAGAGATTGCTGAACGCCTGGTGTGCGGCGTCCGCATTTGGACTCGCCAGAACGATCTCCGCATAGCTGGTCAACTCGATCTCACGTGTGCGCGAACCGTGGTTCGTGAGCGAAATGCGTCGCACTTCCGCGTTGTCTTCTGCCGAAACCACGACTTCCATGCGCGTCGAGATTCCTGAATCAACGCGACGGAAGTCAGCTTTGTCTTCTGAAAATGCGACGTGATACGACTGCGGCTTGCGTCGCACGGGCTGCATACCTGCCGACCAAACGGCGCCGCTGCGCACGTCGCGCAGGTAAATAAACGCGCCCCAGTTGTCGCAGGTTACGTCTTCACGCCAGCGCGTGACCGCGTTGTCTTCGCAATTTGAGTAGCCCGAGCCGGCAGTCGTGAGCATGACGTTGTAACTGCCGTTCGAAAGCAATTGCGTGCGTGGCGTGTCGAGGTCTGCGGATTCGTAAACGCGCGTGATCATGCCCGGCATGGCTTGCGCTACGCGTCCGGTCAGGACTTCTTCCGAGCGTGGATGAGCCGCAGGCACGCCGATCGGTATTCGCTCTTGCAGCAGCAACTCCGTCGCCTGGACCGTGGGATCGGAGTGAAAGCGTCGCGCACCCAGATCTTCGTGAAGAATGTTCGCGAGCGAAACCAGGCTCATGCCCTGGTGATGCGTCATGAAGGCGCGAATAATCACGGACTTCTGGCCTTCGGGCAGTCGCTCGGCGGTGTAGTCGATCGACTCGTAGAAGCCGTATGGTCCAAGTGCGCCTTCTTTCTTTAGCCGGCGCAGGTTGTCTATCGCGGAATCCGGATCGATTTCTAAAGCCAGCATCGTCGCGTAAGGAGCGACGACGAGATCCTCGATCAGTCCACGTTTTAGACCGAGACCCGGAACGCCGAATGGTCCATATTGATAATTGAAATGCAGATCGCGCACATTGTAGGCCGCTTCGGAGATTCCCCACGGCACGCCTCGCTCGTCACCGTACTCGATCTGACGCTCGACTACTGTTCTATACGTTTCTGCGAGTAACGTCGCCTGATAGTTGCGCATGACGAGGAGCGGCATTAAGTACTCGAACATCGTGCCGGTCCACGAGATCAGCGCGCGCCCGCCGTCGACTTTCGTGAGCGCACGACCCATGCGGAACCAGTGTTGTTGCGGCACGTCGCCTTTTGCGATGCCGACAAAGCTCGCGAGACGTGCTTCCGAGGCGAGCAGATCGTAGTAAGACTCGTCGGCGCGTGAGGCGGTGACGTTGTAACCGATGGTGAAGAGTTTGCGCTCCACGTCGAAGAGAAACGAGAAGTCCATTTGCTCGACGATCTCGTCGCAACGACGAGCGAGACGACTCAGACGCGACAACATATCTGACGAAGCGCCGGCGGATTGCTCGAGGGCTTTTGTGAGTTTTGAAGCGCTTGCTGAGGCATCTGAATGCACGGCTGCAAGTTGGACCAGGGCCTTATCGCAAAGCTGCGGTATCTCGGCCAGTGTCGGCACTTGCTGCAGGAGTTTGATTACTGGTTCCTCGCTTAATTCTTTTTCGACGGAAGGAAGCAGGCGACCCCAGTTGGTCAGCGATTCGGCATCTCGGCGCAATGCTTTGACCTGGTGTTGCAGTGCGCCAACCCACCAGCGCAGCTCCTTAAAACTTGCCTCGCCATGCTCGTGGACGAGCGCGTTCACGATATCTTCGATTTCAGAAGCACGGCGTCCGAGTGAATCAAACAGTGCGATCCATGATGACAGATCCTCGCTGGGCTCGACTGGCAACAGTGCACGACACGCCGCGATCTCGTCGTGCAACTGTCTCACCGTCACGACGTCAGTGCGTTGCCGGAAACTGCCCAACGCGCTCGCTTCTACATCGATAGCGTTGATCGTGTCTGTCAGTCCTTCGATCACGCGCAAATCAAACAGACGCGTTTCCGGAAACTCGATACAGGCTTGTTTGACTGCGATGAGATGTCCCGCGAGGTTACCGCTGTCGACAGTCGAGATGTATTGCGGCAGGAGTGGTTCGAGAGTTTTGGTGTCGTACCAGTTGAAGTAATGTCCGTGCATCCGGCCGAGCTTCGCTAACGTCGCAAACGTCAGCTCCTGTCGCTCGAGTAATTCGAGCGCGCCGAGGTAACCGAGATCGCGTGCCGAATGATTGCCAAGGAGCAATAAGCCCATGTTTGTCGGCGATGTGCGATGCGCGACGACTGGTGACGGATCTTCCTGGTAGTTGTCCGGGGGCAGCCAGTTATCTTCAGCGCTCACGAAGGTTTCAAAGAACCGCCACGTGCGGCGTGCGATCAGCCGTGCAAATGCTTTGTCTTCTTCATTCAGAAGCTTTCGTTCTGCCGGTCGCGGCTTGCTGACGAGGTAAGCGATCAAGGGCGAAAGCATCCAGATGACGAAGAGCGTGCTGATTTCCGGCAGTGCGCGAGGTTTGAAACTCAACGTGAGACCAAGCGCCGCAATCGTCAGTATCAACGCCGGCAACATGAAGCGAACGAACGACAGCAAATCGTTTCGCAGTGATCTTTCTGCTTCGGCTGCCGACACCCACTCGAGCAACTTCCTTCGCGAGATTAGCTGGCGATAGACCGCACGCACGATCGCGTCGCACATCAACCATGCCTGGTGTGGCAGGAACACGAATGAGAGTGCGATTTGTGCGGTGTTGGTGCGGAAGTCGCCCCAGCGACTCCAGAAATGGCTGGTCCACGGGATGCCGCGCGGGTGCATTGCGAGGCCGGTTGTCACGTGCAGGTAAACCGGAAACGCGATGACAAGAAACACGAAGAGCGACCAAAGCAACGCCGAGCCCGGAAACAACGCGCACGAAGCCACGAGCCACAGAAACAAAGCAGGTGCGACGAGACTGCGACGAAGATTGTCGAGGATCTTCCAGCGCGCGATCAGCGACAACGTGTTGCGGACCTTTTGACTATTACCATCCGGAACCCGCGGAAACAGCCAGCGAATGATCTGCCAATCGCCGCGTACCCATCGATGCGAGCGCTTGGCGTAAGCTTCGTATGACGCAGGATAGTCGTCGAGCAGTTCGATGTCCGTCGTGAGTGCGGCACGCGCAAATAAACTCTCGAAGAGATCGTGACTGAGCAGGGAATTCGGCGGCACGCGGTTCTCGAGTGTCGTTTGAAAGGCATCGACGTCGTACAAGCCTTTGCCGGTGAAGCTACCCTCGCCGAAGAAATCCTGGTAAACGTCTGAGACTGCGGTGGTGTAAGGATCGATGCCGGTGTAGCCGGAGAAGACCTGAACGAACTTCGAGCGTGATGCACTTGCGAGAGCGATGCTGACGCGTGGCTGCAAGATGCCGTAGCCGCGCTTGACGCGATTCGTGGCCCTGTCGATTTGTGGTTGATTGAGCGGGTGAATCGCGGCGCCGGCGAGCTTGCGTGCGACATCGCGCGGAAGCTGTGTGTCGGAGTCGAGCGTGATCACGTGGCGGATCGACTTGAGCAGAACATCGTTGGCAGTGCGTACGACGAAACTGGTGTCCTGCGCGCCGCGAAGCAGGCGGTTGAACTCTTCAAGCTTGCCGCGCTTGCGTTCCCAACCCATCCATTTGTGCTCGCCTGCGTTCCACTGTCGTTTTCTGTGAAAGAGGTGAAAGCGTTCGCTACCGTGACTGCGATTCAGAGCGTCGATACCGCTTTGCGCGATCGCGAGGAGATTTGAATCGGCCGGCGTTTCTTCCGAGTCGGCGTCTGGGAAGTCGCTCAGCAAAGCGAAGTAGATGTGTTCGTCCTGGTTTGCGAGATAGTGGACCTCGAGTCGCTCGACGAGCTCTTGCACCTGTGAATCGTTCAGAAAGATCGTCGGCACAACGACGAATGTTGCCGCGTCGACTGGAATGCCGTCAGTGGTGTTCATCCGCGGCAACAGACGTGGTGGAAAGAAGTGCGTGAGATCCCAATTGAGCACTGTGATTGCGAGATCGCTCGCGGGGATTAGCGCCATTAACGCCGTCACTATCAGAAAGGGCCAACCAACTCCGTAGCGAGACATGAAGAAAACCAACGGCGTCATGATCAGCACAGTCATGACTGTCAGTGTGCCGAGATACGTTGCAGTGCAGTGTCGCAGCAGGAAAGGGCGCAATCGCTCAGTAGTGCGAGGTTGATAATGAAACTTCGTCTCGAGTTGAGTTAAGCCGGCGTCGATCAGGTAATAACCGACGTGTCGTTGCGCGCGCGATTTCTCTTCTGCGTGGGCGGCGAGATCGAGCGCGGCCTGACCGATGTCGAGCTCGTTGGTGCGAGTTCGTTTGCTGATACGCTCGATCACGTGTCGATAGCGATCGCGCGAGGCAAACTCCATGTGCGCGTAAACGCCCGCCGGATCGTTGCCCAGCAACCGCTCGATCAGACTGACTTTTTCAAAGAAGTCGTTCCAGTCGAGCGTCGAGAGCAGGCGCATGCTGGTGATGATGTTTCCGACGGTGACTTGCGCCGCGGCTTGTCGCTGGTGTTCCGAGTGAATGATCTGTTCGACCGTCGTGTCTTGCTTTGTGACCTGTTGCTCGATCCAGTTCATCACGGGCATCACGGACGGGTTTTGTTCGCGCAGGCGTTGTACGAGTTGGACCAGAAATGCGTGTGGCAGCTCTTCCTGTTTTCCGACTCGGTCGTTCATGAACGACATGACGTTCGCCGGTTGCAGTGAAGCGAGCTCGAGCAGTTTGTCTGCGAGCTTGTCGGCTTCGTCGCGTTCGGCGCGAGCGCGTGCGATGGCGATTGCGAGACGGCGCAGGTTTTCGACGAGGGCGAGTCGTAGAGTGATGGCGACGGCCCACAGCTCGCCGATCGAGAGTGGCGCAATGGTTTGATACGCGGCGATGAATCTTTGCAGCGTGTTGGTGTCGAGACGCGAGTCAGTGTGTGCGATGAGGGCGAGTGCGACGGCGTAAATTCTTGGATAGTCTGCTAGTTCGCCTTCAGCGAGTTTGGGAAGCTCGTGGTAGTAACTCTTTGGCAGGTCCTGGCGGATCTCGCGCAGTTGCTCTTCGACGATGTGATAGTTGTCTACCAGCCATTCAGCGGCCGGTGAGATCGCGCGGCCTTCGCGCAGTGCGTTGACGAGGGCTTTGTATGCGGCTTCGAGTTTACGGCCGTTGTCTTCGAGACGCGGCAGCAGTTGTGCGCGACCTTTGCGAGTTACGGTTTTGTGTTCGGCGGCGAGAGTTAGTGCGTATTGTTCGAGTCGTTCGACACTGAAGAATTCAGCCTGGAAAGGCTTCTCGTCAGCGTAGCCAGTAGATTTACCTAAAAATGAAGACACTGCTTCGAAGAACTCACTCATTGAGTGTGCCCGAGTTACACACAAGCAGGGGGACTAAAGGGGCATTCGAGGATAACATTTTGTGCTTTGTATTGGGTAACGGTGTGTGGTTGTGATTCTCTGCGGTCCTCTGCGTATCTCTGCGTAGTCTGCGTTAAGTGGGTATTTCAACGCAAGGAACGCAGAGATACGCAGAGGACCGCAGAGATTTGTGTGGGTGCTGTTGTATACTCACGCGCGATGCGCGTCTTAGGAATTGATCCGGGAAGCCAGACAACGGGATGGGGCGTTGTCGAAGGCGACGGACGGCGTTACTCACTCGTCGCGTTTGGTTCGATTCGTGCATCGTCCAGCCTGAGGTTTTCAACGCGCTTGCTGAAGATGTGTACGGGGATCGAGGAGGTGATCGCGGAGCATCGTCCCGATGCGTGTGCGATCGAAGATGCGTTTCTTGCGACGAATGTGAAGGTCAGCATGAAGCTTGGGCAGGTCCGTGGTGTGGTGTTGCTGGTTGCGGAACGTGCGGGGCTGGATATTCATGAGTATTCACCGCGATTGATCAAGCAGACGGTGGTTGGTTACGGGAATGCGGAGAAGCATCAGGTGCAGGAGATGGTGCGGTTGCTGTTGGCGCTGAAGAGCATTCCCTCGCCGCATGACGCGGCAGACGCGCTGGCCGTGGCGATTTGCCATTTCCATCACGCGGCGTTTAAAGAGAGAATTGCCGCAGTTTAAATATTTCGACCTCACGATTGGAGAAACAAAATATGATTCCTCACAAGCTCACGCTTTGCCTGCTTCTCATTCTTTTCGTTCATGTACCCGGTTTTGCGCAGAAGAAGCCTCCAAGTGGAGGGCGGCTGGCCGTTGTTGTTGATGAGCGCTTGGCAGCGCTGCGCGCGACGCCGCAGCTCAACGGAAAACTCGTGCGCCGTCTGAGTCGCGGGCGATTCGTGGCTGTCAGATCTGTCAAGATCGGCGCTGATGGCATCACGTTCGTCTTGGTCAACGTGACGCGCCGTACGCATGGCTGGATTCAACGCGACGCGATCGTTTCACCTTCACGCTCCGGCGACGATCGACGATTATTGACGCTGATCCAACGTTCGAACGGCTTCGATCGCATCGCCCGCGCTCGAATCTTTCTCGATCACTTTCAACGTTCGGCGTTGCGTCCTGAAGTTCTCCTCCTACTCGGCGACACTGCAGAATCCCTTGCCGAAAAACTCTCGCGCGACGCCAGACGGCGTCTGAAAGAAGACCTCGGCGACACCCCGGAATTCAGTTATTACCTGAACTACACCGGCCTCGATCGCTACAACCGCCAACGCGTCGGCTTCATTTTCGACAAAACCACAAAGCGTTTTCACTACGACGGCGCCGCCTGGCGCGAACTGATCCGTCGCTATCCGCGCTCTCGCGAGGTGTCCACAGTTCATGAGCGCTTGAATTTGCTTGACTCGATCAGCCACAAAAAGGCACAAAAAGCACAAGCGTTTCGTTGACCTCTTCATTTTGTGCTTTTTGTGGCCAATTTTTAGAATCTCCGCCTGCGGGTGTTAATAACGCCCTAACCCACTCGTCTATCAGGGTGTAGACGAAGGAGAAACACCCTTGCAGGCAGCAGTTAAACCCTTGCGATTAGTGACAAACGAACCCGCCAGCGAACTGGAAAATCTCTTCCAGGCACATCACGGCCGAGTTTTTCGGACCGCACAGCGGATTACGGGCAGCGCCGCCGACGCCGAAGACGTGCTCCAGACTGTCTTCCTCCGCCTTGTTAAAGGCCAGGACGACTACGACTGGTCGCGAAACCCCGAGGCTTATCTTTCGCGCGCCGCCATCAACGCATCGCTCGATTTACTGAGGAGCCGCACCCGCTCGAAGTCCGTGTCGCTCGACGAAAGCGAAGTGGATTCAATTGCCGGCGGCTATGAAAATCCGGAGAAGGTTCACGCCGATCGCGAACTGCAAACACTGGTTCGTGAAGCAGTATCGCGTCTCGGAAAGACTGCCGGTGAGATGTTTGTCCTGCGTTATTACGAAGGTTTTGACAACAAAGATATTGCAACGATTATGAATACTTCACCGCTGGTGGTCGGCGTAGTCCTCCATCGCGCTCGCACCAAACTCAGAAAAGAGATTGGGCACTATCTGGAGAAACATCATGAAGAGTAACAAAGAAGACCAGATTCTCGACAAAGTTACTGCCGAGATCCGCAATGAGAAAGTCGATTCGGCCGCAGTGGCAGCAGCAGCAGACCGTGTTTGGGCGCGTGTCTCCACTGCCGCGGGCGCGACTGAGTTTCAGTTACCGACAGTCGACCGGATTGAAGGCTGTGCAGACTTCCAGTCACTGATTCCGGCGCATCTCGCCGGCAAGCTTTCAGAAGCGCGCTCGCTGCTGCTGGTGGACCACACGCACGAGTGCATCCCTTGCCGCAAGGCGATGAACGAAGCGCGCGCGAAACGTTCGGTCACGATCAAGCCAGCCACTCGCAACAAGCGCTACTCGATGCAGCCAACCGTCATGCGTTGGGCCATCGCCGCTGCAGTCGTGATCGGTATCGGACTTTTGGCGGTGCCGTTCGTGCAACGGTACTGGCCGTACGGCCAATTTGACGCCACCGTTCAAGCCGCTGAAGGACAGGTTTACCAGGTTGCCGACACGCGCACAGCCGCCGTCGCAACCGGAGCGAAGCTGCAACAAAACGAGAAAGTGCGCACCGCGAAAGACGGTCGCGCTGTTGTTCGTCTGGGTGACGGCTCGCTGATCGAAATGAAAGATCGCTCGGAGCTTTACCTGACGAAGGCAGGCAAGAGCACAACGATTCACCTTAGCCGCGGCAACATCGTCGTCGAAGCAGCAAAGCAAAAAGACGGGCAGTTGTTTGTTGAGAGTGGTGACTCGCTGGTTTCAGTTACGGGCACTATTTTCTCGGTGAACAACGGCACGAAAGGCTCGCGAATCTCCGTCATCGAAGGCGAAGTGAATCTGAATCATGCGGGCAGTGATCATGTGCTTCATCCCGGTGATCAAGCCACCACCAATCCCTCGATTACGACGATTCCGGTTAAGGATGAAGTCGCATGGAGCCGCAACGCCGCTAAATACAACGCAGTGTTGAATGGCCTCGCGAACATCAAGAACGCGTTGAAGAGCGTTCCGCAGCCCGGCGTCCGCAACTCAACACACTTGCTCGACCTGATGCCGGAAAACACTGTGATTTACGCCGCGCTACCGAACTTCGCGAATACGATTGTTGAATCTCATCGCGTGATTCAGGAGCGCATCAGCCAGAACGCAGCGCTGCGCGAATGGTGGGAGAAGGAACAGTCCGGCCGTGCGCAGAACATGGACCAGGTGGTCGAAACGATTCGCCAGTTTGGTTCCTTCCTTGGCGATGAGATCGCAGTGTCAGTCTCGATGAACGATCAGGGACGGCCGACCGAACCGCTCGTGCTCGCAGAGCTGAAAAACTCGCAAGGGTTCCGCCAGTTTCTCGAGCAGGAGATCGCGAAGTATGCAGGCGACAAGAAGGGCAGACCGGAGATCGTGTTCGTTGAGAACCCGGCGTCAGCGGTTTCGCAGCCTGGTGACAAACACGAAAGACTTTACGTTTGGATTCAGGATAACTTGCTCGTTGCCAGTCCGAAGCTGGAACAGCTTCAGGGCGTTAGCATAGCGATTGGAAACGGAAACGTGACGAGTTTCACTGCCACTCCGTTCCGCAACCGCATTGCAGAGATTTACCAGGCGGGCGCGGGTTTGGTAGTCGCGGCGAATCTCGAAAAAGTCGTGACTGCTACGAAGGCTGAGCGCAGTAAGGGGCCGAATGCTGAGAAACAGGAAAACGCGCTGAACAAGCTCGGCATTCTGAGCGTGAAGTATTTCGTTCTCGATCAGAAAGACACCAACGGCAAGACGCACACGGAGGCTTCACTATCATTCAACGACGCGAACCGCGGCATTCCTTCGTGGCTCGCAGCGCCGGGACCGATGGGCTCACTCGAGTACATCTCGCCTGACGCGAATGTCGTAGCCGGTTTTGTAGTGAAGAACCCTGCGACACTCGTTGATGACCTGCTCGGCGTGCTGGAAACCGTAAATCCCGAGTTGCTCAAGAACCTCGACAAGCTGCAAACCGAGCATGGTCTGAACATCCGCGACGACATCGCTGCACCGCTGGGTGGAGAGTTTGCCTTCGCGATTGACGGACCGATCCTGCCGACGCCTTCGTGGAAGATGGTGTTTGAAGTCAACGATCCGGCGCACCTGCAACAGACGCTCGAACGTGTCGTGACTGACGTGAATAAACAAGCCGCGTACTTCGGCAAGTCAGGATTGACATGGGAAAAAGCGGACGTCGGCGGCCGCACGTACTACACGCTGCGATCCGTAGATTTCGGAGCGCTCCAGGTGAACTACGTTTACGCCAACGGCTACTTGATCGTTGGTCCAAGCAGGGCTCTCGTCGAAAGAGCTTTGACATCGCAGGAGAACGGGTTGTCGTTGCTGCGATCGGCGAAGTTCACGGCGGGCCTGCCGGCTGATGGTAATGCAAACTTCTCGGCAGTGTTCTATCACAACATCGGCGGGCTCGTTCCGGCTGGTGTTGCGACCGCCGCGCAGAACCTTCCGAGTGGACCACAGCAGGCGATCAAGTCGATTGCTTCTGATATGTCGCCGACGCTTGCTTACGCTTACGCGCAAGGCGACACGATCACGTTCATGGCGAACACTGAAGGTGGACCATTCGGACTTGGTCCGCAAACGCTCCTGGGTATGCCCAACGCGCTCGAGATGCAACACATCATCCAGCAGGGCATGGGTTCGAAAAAGTAGATTATTAGCCGCAGATGAACGCGGATGAACGCAGATCAGAAATGATCCGCGTTTGTCCGCGTAAATCCGCGTTATGAAAGTACTGCAATGAAGGTCGTTCTGATTTCACTCGTCTCCTGGTTATGCGGTCTCCTGATCCTCTCAAGTCTCTACGTCGGTGAAAAAGGAATCAGCGTCACCGTTACATCAATGATCATGGCAGCGCTGCTGTTCTCGCTCGCCTATGCACCCTCGCTCTTCTGGCTGCGCCAACGCATGGGTGGTTGCAAGCCGGCGCTGCTCTTTCCTCTTGCTTCCGCTGTCGTACTCAACACGCCTGTCTTCCTGATCGAATTTCTTGCGATCGGCAGAACTTTAGCACCCTGGGATGCGTTAGCATGCATTGTTGCTTTTCTTCTGATGGGCACGGTCTTCGGATTCGGTTTCGTTTGGAATTATCAGGACGCAGCGTTATAAAAAGAGAGTATGGCACTCCCCGCTTCGGTTCCACAGGAATCGATCAAATCTCAAGCGGCTCTTACTGAGCCACCAGTGATCGACCTTCATGGTCTCAGCGTTACTTTCGGTCACCGGCCAATACTAAAGAACCTTCGCGGCGACCTGCGTGGTAAGGCGATTGGTCTGCTCGGTCCAAACGGCGCCGGCAAGACGACGCTGATTCACACGCTGCTTGGATTTCACGCACCGTCCGCGGGCACCGCGCAGATATTCGGCATGGACATAATCAATCAGACGAAACAGATCCGATCGTTGATTGGCTACATGCCGGAGCGCGACTCGTTCATCGCGAAGATGAGTGCGGTTCACTTCGTGCGCCTGATGGGAGAACTGTCAGGACTGCCTTCGGAAGCCGCCCTCGAGCGCGCGCACGAGGCGCTCTTCTACGTCGGACTCGGCGAGGCGCGTTATCGACGTCTTGAGACTTATTCCCTCGGCATGAAGCAGCTCGCAAAGCTGGCGCAGGCGATCGTTCATGGTCCAAGACTAATTTTTCTCGACGAGCCGACAAACGGACTCGATCCACCGGCACGCCTCCGCATGATCAAGTTGATACGCGAGATTCGCGACAGCGGTCACGCGCACATCGTTTTATCGTCGCACTTGCTGTTGGACGTCGAAGAGTGTTGTGACGAGATCCTGATTTTGAAAGACGGCCAGATCGCCGTTTACTGCAATCTGGAAGAAGAGCGTAAATCGAATCGCAAGTTTCTCATGCTCGAAACGCGCGGCGATCAGGAGAAGTTTGTTAATGCGATTCAGCAACTCGGTTGTGAGTACGCGGTTTCAGGCGATCATCGATTGAAGATCGTTTTGCAGGAAGGCGTGGAGGTGCGCGACCTTTACCGTCTCGCTGAAGAGCAGCAGGTGCAGCTCAGACGTTTGAGTTACAAGCGCGATTCGCTCGAAGACATCTTTTTGAAAGCGATGGAGAACGGCTATGGCGGTTTATGAGCAGACTTATAAGCCGTACAAAGGCATTCTGACTCCCGAATGGAGTCGGTTCCTGATCGTTCCGCGGCACACGTTGCGGGGTGTCTTCAATTCCAAGCTCTTCACGGCGTTTTATGTAATTTGTTTCCTTCCGTCGTTAATCGAGGCGGTATTTATCTATTTGCATCACAACGTCACTGCCCTCTCGATCATGAATCTCAACGCGCGGCAGTTAATACCCATTGACGGTTCATTTTTCCAGACGTTTGTCATAGTTCAGGGAATATTTGCGTTCATCGTCGCGCTTCTGGTTGGGCCACCGCTTGTCTCTCGCGATCTAAGAAATAACGCGCTGCCGCTTTATCTTTGCCGCCCGTTCTCGCGCACCGAGTATGTGATGGGGAAAATGTCGGTGTTGTTGATCCTGCTATCGTGGATCACATGGGTGCCGCAGTTGTTGATGTTTTTGTTCCAGTGTTACCTGGAAGGATTTGCGTGGCTCAAGAGTAACCTGTGGATTGCGAGCGCCATTATCATCGCCGGTCTTGTTTGGATCTTGCTGCTGGCTTTGCTTTCTCAAACTGTCTCGGCACTCGTGAAATGGCGCGTTGTGGCAAGTGGCGTGATGCTGGGGCTCGTGATTATCCCGTCAGCATTTGCCGGTATTGTCAATACGCTTTTCCAAACGCGCCTGGCAAACGTCATCAGCCTGTTCGGACTCATGTGGAACATAACGTCCGGTCTGTTCGGTACTTTCGATCGCGTTAGCGGCCGGGTTCAAATCACCGACTTCGATGACAACGTTGTCAGAGAAGTACTGCTGCTGGAGCCGCCGCTTTGGGTCTGCTGGGCAGCGTTGTTCATTTTTTGCGCGATCTGTTTGGCGATCCTGCACTGGAAAGTTAAAGCTTACGAGGTCGTTCGTTAAGTAGATATGTCTTCCTCTGATCAGCTCATCATCTTCGACAACGTCTCCAAGTTCTATGGCGAGATACTCGGAGTGAATCGGGTCAACCTCCAGATCGCACCCGGCATCACGAGTCTCGTTGGACCGAACGGAGCAGGGAAGTCGACGTTGATGAACCTGATGACGGGACTGCTGCGACCAACGCGTGGCTCGATCACGATCGTGGGTATTCCCACTGACGAGCCAGAACAACTATTTCGCAAGGTCGGCTACTGCACGCAGTTCGATTCTTTTCCGAGAGGCGTTACTGGTCGCGAGTTTATCAACTCGTTTCTCCTCGTCCATGGTTACGACCGGAAGCACGCAAATGACCTGACTCAACTGGCCATCGAGCGCGTCAATCTCGTTGAAGCTGCAGATCGCAAAGTAGCGGGTTATAGCAAGGGAATGCGACAACGCATTCGCCTCGCGCAGTCGATCGCACACCAGCCGGCCGTCTTGATTCTCGACGAGCCGCTCAACGGTCTCGATCCGATGGTGCGCGCCGAGACGATGGCGTTGTTTCGCAAACTCGCTTCCGATGGTTTGCACCTGATCATTTCGTCGCACATCCTGCACGAGGTCGACATGATGTCGGATCGTGTCGTGCTGCTGAACAACGGTTACATCGTTGCCGAAGGCAATGTTCACGGCGTGCGCGATGAGATGGAAGAGCATCCGATGCAGATCCTGATCCGTTGCGATCAGCCGGCAAAACTCGCCGCATATGTTTTTGCTCAGAATCACGTCGTTGAAGCACGGTTGCACGATGACCGCCGAGGCTTGTTTGTGAAGACGCGCGACGCGGATCGTTTCTACCTGTTATTGAACCATGCTGTTGCTGAAGGCCAGGTGAGTGTGGAATCAGTGGCGCCAGTTGATGACGATCTCAGCGCGGTTTACCAATATCTGATCGGGACTACAGGCGGCAGCGCATAGGAGTTTAGTGAATGAGTTCTGCGGTTGAGGTAGCTCAAGCCACATCTGAACAAATGCCTTCGCGTTGGGGGCTCTGGCTCCGGCAGATCGGCGCGATTTTTCGTCTCGAGATCGAGAAAAACTTTCTCAGCCGTCGTTCGATACTGATCTACTTGATTGCGTTCTCGCCGCTATTTCCGCTGGCGCTTTTTGCGTTTTTCACACCGCCCGGAAAAGAGTGGCGCGATTTCAATAATTACAGCTTCGTCTACTCGGTCATTTACAACGTTCTTCTTCTGCGCACGCTAATCTTCTTCGGCTCGGCCTGGATCTTCATGAACCTGTTTCGCGGTGAGCTGGTTGACCGCAGTTTGCACTATTACTTTTTGAGTGCCGTGCGAAGAGAAGTGCTGGTCGTCGGCAAGTACATCTCGGGCCTGGCAACTTCGATCATTCTCTTTACGACGACGACAATCGTGGCAATGCTGTTGCTTTATTTCCCTCACGTTTACTCGCAGAGCGTGCGCTACTTCACAGAGGGACGTGGTCTCTCGCAGCTTCTGACTTATGCGGGTGTCACTATACTCGGGTGCATCGGATATGGTGCTTTCTTCCTCGTAGTCGGTTTGTTCGTTCGCAACCCGATCATCCCAGCGCTCCTGCTTTACGGTTGGGAGTGGCTCAACTTCCTTCTGCCGCCGCTGCTGAAAAAAGTCAGCGTGATTCACTATCTCAACTCGCTCGTTCCGGTGCCGATTTCCGAAGGCCCCTTCGCGGTCGTAGCCGATCCGACACCCGCTTACATTGCAATTCCGAGCATGCTGGTGGTATCGATCATCGTCCTGATCCTCGCCGCCTATCGCATCCGCCACATGGAGATCCGGTACGGCAGCGATTAATCCGCGTTTTCCATCCGCGTCCTACTAAACTTTTAGTTGACACGCATCTCCCGGTGCGGTATGGTTCTTCGCCTAAAGTCTTAGGAGGAAAGATGCCGCGTCAGAAGAGTGAGCAGATGACACCGCTCGAGCTGGAGATCATGCAGGTGCTTTGGGAAACAGGTCCGGCCACCGTCCAGCAGGTGCAAAAAGAGTTGAAGCGCGAGCTCGCTTACACCACCGTCCAGACTATGCTCACCGTGCTGCATCGCAAGCAGAAAGTTAAGCGGACACTCAAAGACAAGGCTTACATCTACAAACCCGCAATCAGCCGCACGAAGTTCACCGGCCATGCGGTCCGCGAGTTCATCGATCGCCTTTTTGGCGGCTCAGCCGAAGGGCTCGTGATGAATTTGCTGCAGGAGAAACACCTGACGCCGGAGAAGCTGGCCGAGCTACATGCGTTGATCGAGAAGGAAGAACGCGATGCTAAGAACTAGCGAGTTCATCCTCAACTTTGTTTTGAATTCGTGCTGGCAGATCGCTGCGATCGTCGTTGTCGCAGCGTTCGCCTCATGGCTATTGAGGAATGGTCCTTCACGTTACCGCCATGTTCTCTGGGTAGTTGCGCTCATCGCCTCTCTGATCGTTCCACTGCTGACTACGACTAGCATTGTTCCAACATGGAACTCAACAGAAAGGAGCGCGGTAGCGCCGGGTCAGGTGAACAATAGCGGCCCGCAAGAGGATTTGAATGTCGACCACATCGGCACGCGGCGCACGACGAAAGTCACAACCACCCCAAGCATCATTCTTTTTCTCGCTCTCGCATATGCACTTTTCATCCTCGCACGCGCAATCAGACTGGCTCGTTTCTGGCAGCGCAAAGAACGCCTGCGCAAAACCGCGACTCGCACTGGCCTCGCACCAGAAGTTTCTGCAGCGGCCTCGCGTTGTCACGAATTACTCGGAATCCGAAATGTGACTGTCACGCGTTCTCCTGTGGCCCGCGTGCCATACACAATTGGCGCTCGTCATCCGTTGATCGTCTTACCTGACGCTTACTGCTCAACCGTTGACGAAGCAAAGCTACTTTCCGTCATCGGTCATGAGATGGCACATGTCGCTCGTCGAGACTTTCTCACAAACCTTTTCTGCGAGCTTCTATCGTTGCCGATCTCTTTTCATCCACTCACCTATTTAATAAAGCGCCAAATCGATCGCTCTCGCGAGCTTGCCTGCGACGAACTTGTGACACGCCGCGTTCTCGCCCCAAAAGTTTACGCACACTCACTGCTGTGGGCGGCAGACGTCACGCGGCAATACTCATCACAGGCATTCATGTTGAGCATATTCGACGGCCGGATCTTGGAAGAAAGGATCGTGAGTCTCATGAAAAACGACACGCGTATCGGCGCACGATTCGCGCGAGCGTTGATGTTCGCAGCGATGGCGGTTCTTTGTTTATCCGCACTGTCTTTATCGATGTTTGCAGTTGAGCTACAAACTCAGGTGCGTGCCGCAGTGACGCAATCGATCCTAACCTCGACCACCGCTGCCGTTCAGGATCGCGTAGGCCCAACCGTCGTCGTCACAGACAATCGGACGAATAGGGCGCCCCAGGAAGATCGCTCAACTTCGGCCTGTAACGCCGCGAAACGTGGTGACATTGAAGCGATTCCGTTGTTCATCGCAATGCTCGGCGACGACAGCAAGATCCAACTCGTTAGGTGTTGGGACACTGGTCGCTGGAGCCCAGCTCTACAAACATTCAAACATCCAAGCCCGGGCGAACAGGCCGCACTCGCGCTCGCATCTTATGGCCGTCCGGCATTCGCGCCTTTGACCAATCAACTCGACAGCTCGAACGCAACGGTACGTCGTAACGCAGCGTGGGCCATCGGCGAGTTGACCAACATGGCGCCCGGCGAAAGAGCGAACGCCGTCCCGCAACTAATCAACTTGCTCGGGGATTCCGACGAATGGGTACGCATGGCTGCTGCACGCGCACTCGGCGAGCTGCGCGATAGTCGCTCTCTCTCCCAACTCGTCGCAACGCTTTCAGACGACAACTGGCGCGTTCGTGAGCTGGCTGTGTGGGCTTTGAACGAGATGAAAGACGCGCGTGCGGTCACTGCGCTCTGCAACGTCCTGCTCTCAGATGTTCGTGCCGAAGTACGGCGTGGTGCGGCCGAAGCACTCGGCGAGATCAGCAGTGCCGAAGCTCTCCCTACTCTGAAACAGGCCTTGAATGACAAAGAGCCCAGCGTCAGCGCCAAGGCCGCCTGGGCCATCTCCGAAATCGAAGGTTAATCCGCGGACAAAAACAATTACGAAGGAGGCATCGTCGATGTCCGGTTACAAGTCTGTCTTATTACTGCTCTTCTTAGCGACAACGATCTGCGCCCAACCAAAAGCGGGCACGCTCAAAATCAAGCCGTACATATTCGAGAACGACAAGAAAGAAAAAGTCGACGCCGAATTCGGCACGCTTCTCGTTCCCGAAAACCGCTCGAACCCGGAAAGCAACATGATCGAGCTTGCCTTTGTGCGTTTCAAGAGCACGGCAAAGAATCCGGGACCGCCGATCGTGTATCTCGCCGGTGGTCCAGGCGGCTCGGGCATCTTCACCGCCAAAGGTTCTCGATTTCCTTTGTTCATGGCGTTGCGCGAAATCGCAGACGTAATTGCTTTCGACCAGCGCGGTACCGGTTATTCGAAACCGAACCTCGGTTGCTTCGACCAACTCGCGCTTCCATTAGACGTCGCCCCTACGCGCGAAGCTGCTATAAAAGAACTGCGCGAGGACTCCCGCAGTTGCGCTCAATACTGGCGTGACATTCAACGCGTTGACCTCACTGGTTACAACACAAACGAGAGCGCCGACGATCTCGAAGACCTGCGAAAAGCTCTCGGCGTAAACCAGATCAGCCTCTGGTCGATCAGCTACGGGACTCACCTGGCATTCGCGACGATGCGACGGCATCCGCAGAGCATTCATCGCGCGATCCTCGCCGGCACCGAAGGCCCGGACCACACCTACAAGCTACCGAGCAACATTCAGAAGCATCTCGAAGATCTCGCGGCTGTGATCAAAGCCGATCCGGTAGTTGGAAAAGAGATTCCAGATTTTCTCGGATTGATGAAATCAGTCTTCGATCGTCTCGACGCGAAACCAGAAACGGTTGAGATCACCGATCAGCGCACAAAGCTCAGAGTCAAAATCATCGTGAACAAGTTTGTGATGCAGTACATCGTTGCGAACAACATCGGCACCACCGTGACTGCACGATTCCCGGCGCTGTTCTATCGCGCGTCGAAAGGCGACTTCACGAATCCGGCGCAGGTTTGGCTCAATCAGTCGCGAAGTGAGATCGGGTCGGCGATGTCTTACATGATGGACTGCGCTTCCGGTCAGACTGCGGCGCGACGCGAGCAGATAGCGCGTGAAGCGAGGGGGACGCTGCTCGAAGACATTTTCAACTTCCCGTTTCCGGATGTTTGCACGGAATGGAACGCACCCGATCTCGGTGATGAGTTTCGTGCGCCGCTGAAATCTGATGTGCCCGTGTTGTTCATCTCCGGGACGCTCGACGCGCGCACTCCAGTCAGCAACGCGGAGGAGTATCGAAAAGGATTCTCAAACAGCACGCACATGATCATCGAAGGTGCGGTGCACTCCGATCCGTTGTTTCTATCGTCGCCGAAGATCAAAGAGGGGATGATGGAGTTTTTGAGAGGACAGCCGGTAACGACTACGAAAATACAGGGAGAGCCACTCAAGTTTATTCTTTAACCGCGGATCTTACTGACGAACCGATTATCGCGGATCCAGAAACGCCACGGTTTATCGATCCACTCCTGCGCGTAGTCGATGCCGATGCGTGGACCACGAGCGATGCGACGTGGCGAGACAGTTTCGAAGTCTTCGAGCCACACTTCATCGCCCAGGAGATCCGCGGCGTTGAGTTGTCGATCGATGCCCATCGCGATGCATAGCTTGCCTGGGCCATTCGTGAGGTTGTGATCGGGATGCGAGTGCCGGCGCGTACGCATAATCTCAATTCCCTCGACGGGTTCGAGTGCACGCACCAGAATTGCGTGCGGGACGTCAACAGCACCGCAGACCACGTTGAATTGATAGTACATGCCGTAAACGAAGTAGACGTACGCACACCCGCCACTCTGGTACATCGTTTCCGTTCGTTTCGTGCGCCGTCCACCGAAAGCATGTGACGCCCTGTCTTCAGGACCGCGATAAGCCTCGACCTCAACGATCTTCCCCGACACACGTTCGCCGTTTGGACCGGGCACAACCAGCAACTTGCCCAGCAGATCACGAGAAACCGTGAGCACATCTGGTCGAAGATAGAACTCGCGCGGGAGCTTCATTGAGGATGTTGGCGCACTTTCCAGATCATCACGAAAAATATTACCCATCCGATCAGCACGATCCCGCGGCGCACCCACTTCTGTCCGACACGCATCGCCATGTTCGCACCGAAATAACCGCCGACGAGCGCGCCACACGCCATCAAGAGGGCATCTTCCCAGACGACATATCCCGCGCCTGCGAAGATCAACACCGCCACCGCGTTGATGCAGATGCCGAGAAAGTTTTTGATGCCGTTGGCGCGATGCAGCTCGTTGAGACCGAGAACGCCCATAGCCGCGAGCATGAGTATGCCGTTACCGGCGCCGAAATAGCCGCCATACATCGCGGAGACGAATTGAAAGATAATCGCGCCAGTCCACCAGAGACCCATCGGCTTCTCGTCGATCGATCCGAGGTGCAGGCGCCGGTTGACGATCCCGTTCGACATGAAAAGCAACGTAGCGAACAAAATCAGGAACGGGACGAGATCGGCAAAGACTTTCGACGGCGTGCGGACGAGCAGTAGTGCACCGACCGCGCCTCCGATGAGACTCGTTGTCCCGAGTCGAAATAGAATCGTGGAGCTGTGTTCGAGCTCTTTGCGATAACCGAACAGGCCGCCGAAGAGGCCGGGCCAGAGCGCAACCGTGCTGGTCCCATTGGCGACTTTTGGATCGAGCCCGAGCCAGATCAGAACGGGAAAGGTCAGTAGCGTCCCTCCGCCCGCAATGGAATTGATCGCGCCCGCTGCGAAGGCGGCGCATAACATGGCAAGCACGGGGAAGAGACGCATCGTTTGAGTTAACGCATGTTAATATAAAAACTCGTCGCCACAAAAAGAGGGATCACAAGAAGAGTCGCAAAAGGCACAATAAATGAGAAGAGTGTTTATCCCAGCGTTGCTTATTTGTGTTTTGGCGTGCAGTGTTTCGGCGCAAAACGGTGGCGCGATCAACTGGCCGCGTTACCAGGACATGGCGGTTGATCTGATGCAGCAATACCTGCGCGTCAATACATCGAATCCACCGGGCAACGAGATCGAGGCGGCGCGGTTTTTGAAGAAGATCTTCGATCAGCACGGAATTGAAAACGAAATCTTCGAGTACAAGCCCGGCCGCGCAAACATCATCGCGCGTCTCAAAGGCAATGGCTCGAAGCGTCCGATAATTCTGCTGAGTCACACTGACGTCGTCACTGCAGAACCTGCTTCGTGGGAAGTCGATCCTTTCGCCGGCATCATCAAGAACAATGCGATCTACGGTCGTGGCGCGCTCGATATGAAAGGCGAGGGGCTGCTCCATCTCATGACAATGATCCTGCTCAAGCGCGAAGGACCAGCGTTGTCACGCGATGTGATCTTTCTCGGCACCGCTGATGAAGAGGTTGATGACGAAGGCTCGCTCTGGATGATCGCGAATAAAGCCGACCTCTTCAAAAACGCCGAATACCTGCTCACTGAAGGCGGTGACAACCTGATCGAAGGCGACTCCGTAAAGGTGGTCGGCGTGGATGTCGCGGAAAAGGCGCCGTATTGGTTACGACTCACCGCGACTGGGCTGCCCGGACACGGCTCGCGGCCCGTCAATGATTCAGCGACGAACCGTCTGATCCGCGCGATGAATCGCATTCTCGATTGGGAGACACCGGTAAAGCTTCTGCCTGCGGTTGAGCAGTTTTTCAAAGACATTGCACCGTTGCAGGCAGAGCCGTTGCGCGCACACTTTCTGAATATTCGTGAGTCGCTGAAGGATCGGGACTTCGTGAAGGCGCTGACGAGTCAACGTGAGTTCAACTTTCTAGTGCGCAATACGATCTCGATCACGATGCTGAGTGGCAGTAAGCAAACCAACGTTATCCCCAACGCTGCGACATGCAATCTCGATGTGCGACTGCTGCCGGGAGAGTCGCCGGAAGAGTTTCTCAAGGCGCTGACGGCCGCGATCGCAGATCCATCGATCAAGATTGAGAACATCAATCGCTTCAAACCACCGAACAGTTCCCCGATCGACACCGAGTTGTTTGCCATCATCACGCGCAAGGCCAGAGAAAAACATCCGGGCGCAGTTGTCACAACAAAGATGCTCAGCGGTTATACTGAAAGCCAGCTCTACCGGCAGCTCGGCATCGTAGCTTATGGATGGGCGCCGATTTACACGACGTCTGAAGAAGACGAAGGCGTGCACGGCAACAACGAGCGCATCTCGGTGAAGAACGTGCGCGAAGGCACGCGCGAGCTGTACGAAATCGTCAGAGACATCTCCCGTTAGCTAAGCCCCCGGTTTAAACTTCTTCTCTGTGCAACCTCTGTGTTCTCTGTGTCTCTGTGGTGGAAACGGAGACAACCACAGAGACACAGAGAACACAGAGGTTGCACAGAGAAAACAATTTCAATATGCCCAAAGATGCACATGAAATGAATGAGAGCGAGGTTCGCTCGCGTATTATCACACTCGGATTTGGCGGTGATGAGCGTCTCTTCATCGCGTTTTATCGCAAACTACAACAGGGACTTCCCGAAGGAACCGGAATAGTTTTGCGCGGCAGCGTCGTCACTAACAAGCGTCATGAAGACGGCCAGCCGTTCGACTCGTTGGGTAAAGGTACGAGCGATCTTGATGTGACGCTTGTCGGCAGCAAGGTGATGGAAGCATGGTCGTCAGACGCTTATTACATTCCGGGACTACACACGAAGCCACTCTGCGACAAAGATCCGGATATCGCGCCGAGTCTGAAGGAGGTGCGTGAGTCAGTGCAGCAACTGGTCGGGCGTCCGGTGAATTTTCAGGCCACGTCGAGTCTTGTTCTTTATGGTCGCGACGTCTTGTTTGGTGAGCCATATTTCGTCGTGGTTCCGGCGGGTGAGAATGCGTGACGCTGAAGTTGCTGAGTTACAACATCCGCTTCGGTGGTCGCGGCAGGGAAGAGGCGCTTGCGGAAACGATCGTTGCTGCAGCGCCTGACCTCGTTGTATTTCAGGAGGCAATCGACCCCGCTGTAATTGAGCGTATTTCGCACGCGACAAAGTTTCCGTTCTGGGCCGCGAGAAGAAATCACTCGATCGGGTTTCTGAGTCGCACGGAAGTTGATTATCACGAATGGCATTATCCTGCGGGTGCGCGGCATTCGTTTCTCGAGATCGTTCCGGCCGGTGGTAAGACGCGCGTTTTTGGTTTGCATCTCAGTGCGCGTTTTTCGAAGTGGGATGAGCGCAGACGCGCACGTGAGATCCGTTCGCTGTTGGAAGGGATCAAGCGACATCAAAACGGGTTTCATGTTTTGGTGGGAGACTTCAACACGATCGCGCCGGGAGAAGTTCTGGAGCTAGACCGGTTGCCGGCGTGGATTCGCGCGCTGATCTGGATCAGTGGGCGGAAGTTGCAACGTGAATCGATTCAGCTCGTGCTCGACGCGGGTTATGCCGATGGATTTCGGATGCTGCATCCGGACGACAAGGGATACACGTTTCCGACCTGGGATCCGCACGTGAGGCTTGATTACGTGTTCGTACCGCGCGCTTTTGCGAATCGATTGACGAAGTGTGAAGTGACTACGGAGCCGAAGGAACGGATTCGTGCGGCCTCAGATCATTGCCCGCTCGTCGCGGAGTTGTTGCTGGAATAGATCTGTGTGATCTGTGGTTGGAGTCCGCTGTAGCCGGGCGGCAGGGCAATTAGATTTGGGCTGTGGATGCAGAACTCGGTTGTTGGACCAAGCGTCATCTGGCGTCCCCAGAGTGCGACGCCTTGTTGCGATGTGAGTGGTTGAAGCGCCGCGTAAAAGTCTTTGTAAGATACACCCACCGGTTTACCTAGCCAGATTGCGTATCGCGCATGTGATAAATCTTCCTGGCCTGCACGCAGTCGATATATGCCGCCAATGCCGTCCGCTGCTTCTCGCGCCACTTTGTTGTGCGGCTCTTCACACACGCCTGAGACCGCTGCTTCGTTCAATGGATCCATCGCAGCGGAGTCGTCGAGGAGATACCACTCTTCGTAAGCTTCATCGCTGGTGTTGAGCCAGCTTGCGCCGCGTATGCGAAAGACGACGGAGTGATGAAAGCCGTTGGGTTTATTGGCGGCGAGCGTTTGGTGAAAGTCGATTAGATGATTGACGTAAGCGTCTGGATCGATAGTGGATTGGGGCCAGTGCCAGAAGACATATGCGAGCATAAGTTCAGCTTCGATCCTTTATCCACAGATTACACAGATTGTTTAAAACATCCGTGTAATCTGTGGATGAAAAGCTTACTGCATAGCCTTAATATCATCGAGCAGTACGCGTTCGTGGCCCTCAGGGTTCACCTTCAAATACGTTTTGCGTAGATTCCCCTCGGGATCGATCACGAAGCTGGTGCGGTTCCAGTACATCGTCCCTTTGTACTCACTCTGCCCCACACCCGCAGCCTGCAACAGTTCATGATTCGGATCCGCAAGCAGATCGATCGTGAAACTGAACTTGTTGCAAAAATTCTTGTGCGAATCGACGTCATCTTCACTCACGCCGACAACTGCGATGTTCGCATCATCAAACTCCTGCTTAGTCGCCGTAAACGATTTTCCCTGGATCGTACAGCCCGGCGTGTCGTCCTTCGGATAGACGTAAACAACGAGCCACTTGCCTTTGAAGTCATCAAGCCCCACGGTCTCGCCGTCCTGGTTCTTGAGATTGAAATCTACGAAACGTTGACCTTCCTGAACTCCCATGATTTGTTCCCCTGTTCTTGATTTAAATTAAAGCGTTGTGTCAGACAAATTCGATTTGTACTTCGTGTTCGTCTTGCGATCGTTGAGCTCGATATAGATATAGCTCGGCGGAATGACGTCAGTCTCGAGCGCGAACCAGATACCGTTCAGGTCTGCTGACTTGCCGAGCGCACAAAACCCGTTCAATCGCTTTCCACTCTGATCGTAAACGTCGACCCACGTGCGCGCCGCCTTCGTGTTCGCGCCGCAAGGCGGAAGAGCAGGCGACTGGGCAAACATGTCATCCGGATACTGATCCTTGTTCAGCACATCGAAGCGATAACGCGTGATTTGTTTGCCGTTAACTTGAGCATACTCCGGGCCGAGGAAATAGAGTACCGGATTTGGGAGTACTGGAGCAGCGGCTGAGCCGTGCGTTGCGAAAACAAGAATTAAAGTGACGACTGCGAGCAAAAGGTTCTTTCTCGAAAGGAAATTCATGGGGGACTCCTTTGTTGAGAGTTGTTACCAGGCTACAGCGTAGCGACTGCGCCTGGGATCAGCGCCCGCCGCCGCTACGCCAGTTTTCGGATCATAGATGATGACCGTCGGCGAGGAGAGCGTGCCCCACTCGCCCTGTACCTTGACCTTATGTCCTTTTTGCGAAAGCTCCTGGACCGTTTTCAGACCCACACGCGACTCGACGTTGAGTGAGCCGGGCACAAATTCATGATCGTCAAACGAGCTGACGTAGTGTTGGGTATCGAAGCGCGGCGCTTCGACAGCTTCCTGCGGATTCATGCCAAACTCGATGATGTTCAGTAAAACTTGCAACAGCGCCTGATCCTGATTGTCGCCGCCCGGCGTGCTGAGCGCCATGAACGGCTCGCCACCTTTGAGCACGAGCGTCGGCGTCAACGTGATCCTCGGTCGCTTGCCCGGCGCGACAACGTTCGGACTGTTTGCGTCTGTAAGTGACGACTGCAAGCGTTGGCCCATCAGCACACCCGTATCACCGGCAACGACTGCAGGCAACCACGCGCCACTCGGTGTGGCGCTAAACATGTTGCCGTCTTTGTCGACAACGTTGACGCACGTCGTGTCATTGGCGCGCTCGATCTCCGGCAAAGCTGAATTGCGGCCCACCGTCTGCACCGCACTCGCGAGTACCGCCTTCATGTTCATCGGATCGCCGGGTTGCTGGGCCAGGGATGCGTGACGCTCGTCGATCAGAGGACGTCGCAACGCCGCATACTCTTTCGACAGCAGCTCAATCGTCGGGATCTTCACGAAATTCGGATCGCCGTAATAACGATCTCGATCGGCGAGAGCGAGCTTGAGTGCTTCGGCTAGCGTGTGAATGTATGCCGGAGAGTTGTGTCCCATCTTCTTTAAATCGAAACCCTCGAGCATGTTGAGTGTTTCGATCATCGCGGGACCTTGCGTCCAGAAACCGGCCTTGAAGACCTGATAGCCTCGGTATTCGGTCACGACTGGCTGGCCGACTTTCGCGGCAAACTTTGCAAAGTCGTCCGCTGCGATCAGTCCACCATTCGCCTGCATGTAATCGCCGATGCGACGTGCGATTGGACCTCGATAGAAATAATCTCGCGCTGCCATCAGGCCGGCGTGTCGATTGTTTCGCGTACCTCTCGATGCAAGACGCTCAGCTCGAACGATCTCACGCATTGTCCGCGCCAGATCGGCCTGTACGAAGATGTCGCCGACTTTTGGAACCTCACCACCGGGCAGGAAAACGCGTTTCGCAGCCTCCCATTGGGCGAAGATCGGCGCGCGTGTCTTGATGTACTGCACTCTCAACTCATCGATCGGAAAGCCGTCAGCGAGTTGAATTGCCGGTTCCATAACCTCCGCGAGGGTTTTCGTGCCGAACTGGTCGAGAGCCGTGACACAAGCGTCAAGAACCGCGGGCACAGTTGCTGAGAGTGGTCCAGTCGACGGGATCAGTCCGGTCTTTCTCGCTGCCGCCGTAGTAGTCGCGCCTGGCATTGCGTCGGACGAGGCGCGGTTGACGAAAAATTCGCGCGTGGCTTTCATCGGCGCCTGGCCCATACCTTCAATCACCACGACTTTCTGGCCCTTGAGCTTGATCAGAATCGGCACCTCGCCGCCAAACGAGAAGTGCGAAAACTCAATCACCGAGGCCGCGAGAACCGTTGCCACGCCCGCGTCGACGGCATTGCCGCCGCGCTGGAATATGCGTAGTCCGGCCTCGACTGACAGCGGCTGGCCACCCGCGACGACGCCACGTTTGCCTCGAACGACGGGCCTGAACGTGTCAGCGTGCGGAGTTGTTAAAGGAAAGCCGGCGAGAATGAAAGACGCAATTAAACAAAAGACGATCAGGCTATGCTTGCGGATGAACATCGGTGGGCCACCTCTCTCGAGATTTATGCGCGGAATTGTGCCACAAAGAGTTAGCCACAAAAAGGAACAAAAGCACAAAAACCGAAAATCAGGTGGCGAGACCAGTCAGCAAATCAAATTTTTGTTCCTTGTGTGCGACTTTGTAGCTGGAATTGGTAAGATGGCGTGTAGACAAAAAGAGAGGGCGCTGACCTCCCCCAAGACCAGCGCCCTTGCCTTTATCTCAGTTCTCCCATGGAGAATTAACGACGGGCAAGATACTAACTGCCAACGACCGGAGGTAGGTTGCAGCAAGCTTGTAAAGCCCTTGCGAGGTTGTGACAAAAGTTTTTCGGCGTCACTAAAAGCGAACAACTACCAACGTTCGGAGATCAACGAATCGAGGATCGGACCTTGTTAAATTCACCAAAGATTGCACCGTATGGCTCCTGGAAATCCCCGATCACCTCAGATCTAATCGTGGAAGGATCAGTGGGCCTTAGTCAGCCTTTGTTTGAAGGTGACGACATTTACTGGCTCGAGATGCGCCCAAAGGAAGCCGGCCGTAATGTCATTATTAGACGAAGCGCGGACGGCGTTTGCACCGATGTGAACCCGCCGCCCTTTAATGCTCGCACGCGTGTTCACGAGTATGGTGGCGGCGATTACGTCATCAGCGACGGAATTGCTTATTTTTCGAACTTTTCCGACCAGCGACTTTACCGCCAAAATGATCTGAACGCGCCTGAACCACTAACAGCGCCGGGCGAGATGCGTTACGCAGACGCTTGCATGGACCACGCGCGCGGGCGTCTGATCTGTGTTCGTGAGGACCACACGCGCGCCGGCGCTGAAGCGGTCAATTCGATAGTCAGTATTTTTACGGAGCCCGGTAACGAGTACGGCGTGGTCCTGGTCGAGGGAAATGATTTTTATTCGACGCCGCGCCTTAGTCCGGACGGGACTCAACTGGCCTGGCTCACGTGGAATCATCCCAATATGCCATGGGACGGTTGTGAATTGTGGGTCGGCGAGTTTGGCGAAGACGGCAAACTGGCTTCCACGCGATGGGTCGCAGGTGGCTCAGCGGAATCGATTTTTCAGCCTGAATGGTCGCCTGACGGCGTTTTGTACTTTGCTTCGGATCGCAGTGGCTGGTGGAACCTCGAAAGAATCACGCCCGATGGCGGTATCGAAAATGTCTACCAATTCAAGGCCGAGCTGGGCATGCCGCAGTGGATTTTCAGTATGTCGTCTTACGCCTTCGCTTCGACGGACACGATCGTTTGTAGTCACATCGATCAGGGCGTTTCCACGCTTTCGACCGTCGATGTGCAGAGCGGGAAGATAACGCATATCGATTGTCCTTATACGGATATTCAGTTTGTGCGGGCTGCAAATGGTCAGGCCGTGTTTCGCGGTGGATCGCCGACAGATGTCGCTGCGATCGTGAGATTTGACGTGGCGACGGGCGCGTTTGAGATACTGCGCAAGTCGAACGATCTCGAGGTTTACCCGCGCTATTTTTCGGTGCCGCGTGCGATCGAGTTTCCGACTGAGGGCGGGCTCACCGCGCACGGTTTCTTTTACCCGCCGCAGAACCCCGATTACCGCGCGCCTGAGAATGAAAAGCCGCCGTTGATTGTGAAGAGTCACGGTGGACCGACTGCCGCGGCTTCAACCGCGCTCAGCCTGTCAGTTCAATACTGGACCAGTCGTGGATTTGCCGTGTTGGATGTGAACTACGGCGGCAGCACCGGTTACGGGCGGCAATATCGTGAAAGACTTAACAAGAAATGGGGCATCGTTGATGTTGACGATTGTGTGAATGGTGCTCGTTATCTTGCCGACCGAGGGGAAGTCGATGGAGACCGGCTGATCATCACGGGTGGCAGCGCCGGTGGGTATACTACTCTGTGCGCGTTGACGTTTCGGAATGCGTTCAAAGCGGGTGCGAGTCATTTCGGGATCAGTAATACGGAATCGATGGCGCGCGACACCCACAAGTATGAGTCGCAGTATTTAACGGGATTGCTGGGTCCGTATCCGGAACGCAAGGACATCTATTACGATCGCTCACCGATCAACTTTCCCGAGCGGTTATCGTGTCCGGTGATTTTTTTCCAGGGACTGGAAGACAAGGTGGTGCCGGCGGACCAGGCGGAGACGATGGTCGAGGCCATCAGAGCGAAGAGGATTCCGGTATCATATGTCGCCTTTGCGGGCGAGCAGCACGGTTTCAGGCAGGCAAAGAACATCAAGCGCGCGCTCGACGGCGAACTGTATTTCTATTCGAAAGTCTTCAAATTCGATCTCGCCGAGCCGGTCGAGCCCGTAGAAATCGAAAACCTTCGGCGTTAATAAATTGGTGGGTCGGAGGCCGTGGCGGCGGCGCCGTTCCGATCGCCACCACGCAAAACTAATGTCTGGTCCATGAAGAGCGACAGATTGCCGCTTTTCCCGTATTCCAGCGGCACCGCTGACAATTCAAACTTGTCCCCACTCACCGTCACATCAAATTTGTAGCCCGTCTTATCGAAGACCTCTTTTGGAAACATGTTGGCCGCATTTAACTGCTCCAGCGTAGCATAGGTTCCGTTAGTCTTTTTGTACTCTATCTCGACTTGTGCAAGCGCATACATAGACCCGATAGCCGTTCCCTCATTCTTAATGGGTGGTGACGGATTGGATTCGCCTGAGATACCTGCCACAGCCATCAACACCAGATTTTTCGGAATGTGAATCTCGTGTAGTGATCCAAGACCTTCATTCGTAAGCGAGTACGTAATTGGCTGGGCCACTATGCTGGCTCGCACGAGAAACTCGCGTGTTTGATCACTGACGCGCGTGGACGGCTGCTGAGCCCACACTTTGTAACCCTCCATCAGTGCCGGAGAAATGTAGAGCTGTCCTTGCTGTGGCTTCGGCTGCCAGCGAGTGGAGTTTCTGAACTGACCATCGGCGGAAAGTGTTTCGTGTTTCAAATAGGAGTCGACGATGTATCGCGTAGTCGCGGGCTCGCCGGAAATCACGAGGAAGTTTCCGACGAAAGCGTACGAGAACATATTTGCGTACGAGACGATCTCAGTATCTTCTCGTCGCTCAGTTTGCGCTAACGCGCTCGCGCCTTTGAAGCCCAAGCCTTCGATTATCTTCGGCATGAGCGTGCGCAGTGCTTCTTTGTCTTTGACGGCGATCGCCAGCACTGGTCCATTCTTACTTTGCTCTTCTTTTACTTCTGCCGTCGGAGGTGCAATGCCTGGAAGTCCGATGATATTCATGTTGTGCATCGGAAGGCGGATGGCGATCTCCGGACCAAGCAGCGGCAGCAGATCGTCTTTGATGTTTAACTTCAGACGCTTCTCGATCTCCGCAAACGGAGATTGGAATTCGACTGCTTTGACATCGACGTTATTGCCCTTGCTGGTGATGAATTGTTCCCTCGGCCGCGGCTTCGCCATCGTTGTATAGATCTGCGGCAGATCGAGTGACATCGTCACCATGAACTCGGTATCAGCCGGAAAGATGTTTGGTGCTTCCGACGTGATCGGCGGACCCGCAATCAGCATCGGCATGAACGGGATGGCGTCAGCCCTTTCACCGTTCTGGTTGACGAGGAGCGCGCGTAGATCGAATGAGTCGCCTTCAAATGAAAGAGCGAACGCGACGCCGTCGGGCCACTTTCTCTCTCCAGTGTCAAATAACAGATAGCCAAGACCTGATAGAGCACTCGATACCGGATCGGGTCCAGTTGGCTCATCTTTCGCTTCGCCGGGCGTTGCCGCCGGATTCACGACCCGTTCGGTTAATGTGACGTTGTCTGCTGGCGGTTCTTCCTCCTTTTCCTCCTCTTCACTCTTCTTCGACTCGGCCTGAGCCTGAGCCTGCTTTTCCATTTCTATTCGTTCTTGCTCATATCTCTTCCGGTTCTCCTCTTCCTGTTTTTCGATCATCTTCGTGTCGAAATAGACGAAGACGAGTTCTGAGCTGAAGCGGTTGTGGGCCGCGCGGAAGTTAGTGTCTTCAGCAAGAAGCTTGCTTCCGGCCGGCTTGAGCTGCTTGATGGTCCATCGTGTGGGGCTGAGGACGACAAGCGAGCCGAATTGTTTGAGATGGAACTTGGGAGGAGCGGGCGGTTCCTTTTTCTGCGGCAGGAAGTCCAGGGATTTATCCTGAGTAGACAAAGGAAGAGGTTGCGGTGATAACACCCTTGGCAGAAACTCATTCAAACCCGTGCTGAACTTCGTCGCTTCTTCAGCCGAGGCAAACTCGATCGCGATCAGTCCATCGGGAAGATTTTTGGCGCTGTCGCTGGGCCATGTCGCCACTAACAGACGCGAAGTCATTACCTCTTCAGAGTGCGTGTTCAGCCATCTCACGATCGCCTTGAACTCTTTCGGTGGACCAGCGAGCTTCATCACCGGCTCGAGTAGATCGGTGATAGCACTGGAGCGAATGAGTTGCCCGGCGCCACGTACCTCGCCGTAGATGATGTACGACCCTGCGGGCACGAGCGTGTCGAAAGTCGGCGCGGGAGCTTGCGCGGCTGCTGGTTTTGGTTGTGGCTTCGGAGTTGTTTGTCGTTTTTGCTGTGCTGTGGTGTTGAGAGCGAGAAGGAAGAGCAAAATGAAAACTGCCGGGTATTTACATTTCATGGGAGTTCGACCTTTGGTTTTCTTTAGCCTCGAAGAGACGCAAAAGACACTATAGCCGCGATCGGCCACTCTTTTCCAATTCTTCGAAGATGGGACGCGCGAATTTTGCAGCGTCGGAGCCGTGTGCGTTTTTCAGGTAAATAACGACGAGGAGTTGTGCATTCTCGGGATCAGGCGGCGCGTCGGGTTCGAAAGCTATACCTACGAACCAGCCTTGCGTGCGAAAGCCGCCGAGCTGAGTTGACGTTCCGGTCTTGCCAATGATGTAGGCGGGAAGGGAATCGAGATCTGCTTTTTCAGCCGTGCCAAATGAAACTGCGCCGCGCATGCCATCGAGCAACATCGATCGCTCCTTATCGTCAATGCGAATTTGTGCGCGAACTTTGCGGATGCCGTCGTAGTTTGGTTTCAGCAGTGCGCCACCGTTGAAGAGTGCGGCGTACGCTGTTGCCATCTGCACCGGAGTGACTTGAAGAAATGGACCTTCGCCGAGAGGACTCTGCGGTTGCCATCTGCCGCGCGCGATTATACCGGCCGATTCACTTTGGCCATCGATTCCGGTCGGTTGGCCGAAGCCGAACTCGCCGAGCAGTTGGGCGAAGTTTTCGGCGTCGAGTCGCTCGCCCGTGGTGGCGAAGAAGTAGTTACACGAGTAAGACATGGCTTCAGCGAGATTGAATGGCGGCAGCTTCGGCGGATGGACACAGGCATCAATCACATCAGCGCGTTTGTATTTTCCGCGACAACGGATGCGCGTGTCTTCAGTAATCACGCCGGCGCGCAGGGCAGCGAGCGCGGTGAAGGCTTTGATCGTGGAGCCGGGTGGAAAGGCGCTCTCGAAAGCGAGGCTCGGATTGACGACGGTGCGGATGCGGCCGGTCTGAGGATCGAGAACGACGATCGCGCCTTCGCGTCCAGCGAGTGTGGATTCGGCGACGGCGCGCAATAGACCATCGTGGTCCAGGTCGGGGTTGGTGTTCAGTTCGGGTTCGGCTCGTGTTACTCGTTCGGGTGCGTGTGCGGGACGTGCGAGAGAGAAATAGGAAAGGATGAGGAAGGCTGGTATCAAAAGTAGGAGGACCAGCCCGGGTGTTGGGTTTTTAGCGAGTCCAAACATGGACCGCATTATTGGTTTTCGTGGGTTATCGAAACACGAGTTTGGTATCAGTGTGAGGTCAGGTTAGCCCTGCGTGTTGGGTTCGTTTTGCACGGTGCTGTCAGGTGTGGGAATCCACACCGATTTCAACTCTGCGTAAGCTCTGCGTCCTCTTTGGCTCTGCGGTTTCCTTGCTTTTTCGTTTTCTTTTACCGCAGAGTCGCAGAGGACGCAGAGCTTACGCAGAGGAAGTCGCAAAAACATAAAAATGTTAGCAAGCGTGGCCCAATAATCTCGGAAAAAGACTGTTGCAAATTCCCGCGCTCGCGGGTAGATTGATTTGGTTGCTTACAAGGTAGTGGGTGCTCTCCCGACACGGGAGAATCTCTGCCTTCACTCAATGCGGGGAGGATTAAACTGTGCCGACCGGAACTTGCCCGGAATGTGATGCTGATGTCCACGTCGATCTGGACACGGACAAGGGCGAAATAGTGTCTTGTGAAGAGTGTGGAACAGAATTGGAGGTCGTGGGCCTCGATCCTGTCGAATTGGATATCGTAGAAGAAGAGGGGGTGGACGAAGACGAGGACGAAGACGAATACTGAGAAATCTTCGCCACTGCCAGGTTTTGCACAAAGTCTTCTCTGTGAAATCTCTGTGTTCTCTGTGCCTCCGTGGTTAAGTAATTCACAGCAATAACTCACCACCGAGACACAGAGAACACAGAGGTTTCACAGAGAAGAACGATTGCGTGAGTTTTGTGCAAAGCCTACTTGCCAGTTGCTCGATACTCAGAACGGCTCTGTCTCAAAGTTAAGCCCCTCGGTCCCTCGACTCTAATCGTGTGTACCTGCCCATCTCGTCTCTTTTCCTCGGGCGGATAAAAGGCCAGCACGTAAGCGGAACTGACTTCCTCCGCGAGCGCACGAAACAACGGGGCATAGTCTTTTTCGTTCGCGTAAACATTTCGACCACCCGTCGACTCTGCTAACCCGCTTACGTCAAGCGGCGTCGGCAGTGGTTCCTGTGTTGACGATGCCATCATGCGCGAGTACGACGGCAAGGTCACGACAAACACGCTCACGTCCGCAGCATTGGCCCTCTCTATTACTGTTTGCGGTGCGACTGTATCGCCAACTGGAAAACCATCTGTCACCACGAGCACAGCGCGCTTCATCAAACGCTTCTCGCGCGTGCGCGGCGCATTTCTTACGAGCATCCGGATCGCATCGTCAACCGCATCGTAAGTGTGCGTCGACAAGCCGCTGGTCGCATCACGTCCGAGTCGTTCGAGCGCTTCGTCGAGCTTATTGGGATCTGAAGTTAACTTCTGAAGTGTCTTAACACGCATGCCGAAAGTCGTCACTGCGTAAACGACCGGATAACTCGCGAGTTGATTAGAAAACGACTGGAGCGCGACGCGAAGGCGGATGAGTTCGTCAGTCGTCATGCTGCCTGAAACGTCGAGCGCGAAAACAATTGCGAGCGGTCGCGCCTCGCCCTGCCGTTTCTCGATCTGGAAGAACGAAATCGGTTGCTCAACTCCGTCCGAGTAAACCTTGAAATCTTCCTGACGCAGGTTGCGAATCGGACGGCCCTCGACGTCCATAGCCGTAACGTCGACTGACACGAGATCGGTGTCGAAGCGCACGATGTCTTCTGGTTCCTGCTCTTTTGGAAAGACTTTACGAGGTCGCTGGGTTTGATTTGCGGGTTCCTGGTTTTGAGGCACACCGGGCGCGGCTAGTGCCAACAGCAGAAGGAGAGGAAGGGATAATTGCGCTATAAAAGCCGCCGGTTTTTTCATTAATGCTCTTTCTTTGGGGCGCCGCTCAGGAATTATACGGGCGCGACCTGTGGAAGCAAACGGTGATATCATCCCGAGCGTCTTAAGTCCGTAAATCTGGAGCTATTACGTGGAGGACAGCTCATGAGGTTCAAGAAAAGTCTGTTCGTGGTGGCAATGATTCTGGCTGGCGCGTCCGCTTCGATGGCTCAGGATAAGTCGCTGGGCACGATCAAGGGGAAAGTTCGTGTTGAAACCGGTACACCGGCGGGCGTGAGCATCGTCGTGCGGCGCGGAGAGACTGAAGTCACACGATCGACCACCAGCAAGGACGGAGATTTTGTTGTCTCGAAGCTGACGCCCGGGATTTACGGGTTGACCTTTCGCAAGCCGGGTTTGAGCGTCGGAACGATTGAGGATGTGGAAGTGAAAGCCGGCAAGACGCGCTCGCTTGGCGATCGGCTGGTGCTGACTATCGACGAGGGCTCGATCGCGTTCCTCAGTGGCAGCGTGTTCACTGCGGACGGTCGAAGCGTTCCTAATGCGAAGGTGGAGTTGTCGCGGATACTTGAAGACGGGACGACCAAGAAGATCGATGGACGAATCACGACCGAGACTGGTTCGTTCAAGTTTCGGCTATCGCCTGACGCTGCGAAGTATCGCGTGAGTGTTAAGCCTGAGGGTGCGGAGCCAGTGACGAAGGATGTGGACATCGATGGCGCCGCGGTTTACCGCGTCGCGCTTAACCTGCCGCCAAAGTCTCAATGAGTACGGAAGAACGTGAAGAATTTCTAACCGCTAAGCAACTCGCGGCATTTCTGCAGGTCAGCGAATCGACCGTGCGACGGCTGGCCGCAAAGCGTCGCATTCCGTCAGTCAGGCTCACACCGCGGATTATCCGCTTTCATCTCGACGCCGTTCGCGAAGCGCTCGACGTACCTCGCTATCGCATTCGTCACGGTGAGTACACTGAACCCGTTGACGATGCGCAAATGTCTTTTGATGAATTCTTCCTGTCTTGATCTGATCCGCGTTTATCCGCGTTCCATTATTTTCTATTCCCACGCTGCTGCGGATTGAACTCAACCCATTTGTCGTTCTGCTTTATATAGACTCGCGGCTGCTGAATTCTAAATCCCTTGCTGAACCCCGGATTCGCTGCGAGAAACTTTTTCACCGTTGATTGATCGCCCGTGGCCACGCGCCATTTGCCATCCTCACGCAGTAGATACTGCTGGACCACGATCTTTCCTTCAGCCTGTATCGGAGTCACAACGCGCCCGTACAGCACAGTATCGACTACCGCTAGATTACCCATCACTCTCGTCGCGCCGATATCCATTCGATCGAGTTGATAAAAATCCTGCGCGCGTTGAAGTGCACTCACAAAACGTTCGCGCGACATCCGAGTACGCGCAGAGCCAGGCAGTAGATCGTAGAGACTCTCGTAGTTGTGAGCTTTGAGCTGGTCGAAGACATTCTGGACCGTGGCGCGCACGTCCGTCTGATCCGACGCCTTCACGATCGCGCCCGAAGAAAAGATAGCCAGAATCGCAAAACTAAGAATGTACTTCTTCATCCTCATCCTCTTGGTTGTCTTCATCCTCGCTGGGGAGCGTCGCTCGCAGTTGTTGCCGGTAGTTGAGAAACCAGCACACTGCTCCAGCCGCTGCTGCCACAAACGCCTTCTCGAAATCTCCGCGAAACACAAACACCGCTGCGAGCACGCCACCCACGCCGGCCAAAATCATCCACAACATCTTCACTTCACATTCACCGGCACGGTCACGTCCATTGCGCCCGGCGCGTAACAAACCTTGTCGTCACATGCCTGGACGCGCAATTGCGCCGAAAGGTTGTGTTTGCCTGGTTTCGTGCTCTTGTCAGCCTTGAGGTGTACTTTGATCTCCGTCTCTCCTTCGTAAACTTTCAGCGGCGTTTCCGAGAAGGCAAAAGTCCTGAGAAGCGGATCGGGATAGGTGATGAACTCGACCGAGATCCCTTCCGCGGGTTTTAGCTCGATCTCCGTCGCTTTCAGATACGACTGGCTCGGCGGATTAGCGTTTACGTGATAGCCGTTCTTGATCTGTAGTCGCACTGGCAGGACGCCTGACTCACCCTGCGCGATCGTGGTTTCTTGTGGCAGTGCTTTTACGACGTCGACTGAGTTGATTCGCGGCGGCTCAGCTTCGGCTTTTTCTGGCGCGGGTTGTGTGCGCGCACACGCAGTCAACAAACACAACCCCACCAGCAAGATTTGTTTTCTCATAAAGTTCGGTCTAGTAAATCACTCCGGAGACGATGTCGCCAATGCCTGCGCCAGCCGGATCCGCTTCGCGCGCCGCCATAGATACCGGATCATCAGCGCCGAAGGTAGTAGCACGAACACCGCGACCGGCGCCATCATGATCAGAAAACGAGCAAAGAACAACACCAGATCCGAAGCCAGAGTGATGCTATCAGAAACAGCCTCGCGCAAACTCTGTCGAAAGCCGGTCTCCGTGACTGTGATCACGGGTTTTGGCGTCTGAATGTTCACATTGATCGTCGACAGGCTCGAGCGGTTTTCCAGAAAGCGCTTGCGTCCTTCCAGCTTCTCGATGTCTGTGCGAACTTCGGCGATCTGTCGCTGCACTTCGAGCGCGTCGGCAATCTTATTCGCCTGGCGCATGATTTCGAGAAACTGAACTTCGAGTGCTTTTTGAGTTTTGATTCGGGCTTCGAGATCGATGAAGTCTTCGGTAACGTCCTGGCTGGTGACGTTTTCTGAAGGAGTGTTGCCGGCGAGTTTCTTGATCTCGTCAAACGCACGGCCGAATTGATTTGACGGCACTCGGACCACGAGTTTGATATCGAGCGTGCGCTGCGCGGGATCGTTACTCTCACGTTGTTTGGCTTCCGAAGTGACGATGAACCCGCCATGCGTCTCGGCGATCGATGTAATTTGGTGTTGGGCGTCAGTAGTTGAAGGAACCTCGATCGTGATCTCGGCATTTCGGATGATCTTGCGATCTGCGGCTTCGGCACTTTCACCGGTTTTATCGAGCTGAGTCAGTGTCACTTTTTTCGCTTCATCAGTGACGCTAAAGGTTTGTGTAGGCGGAGTCTGCGCTACCGATACGTCCTTTCTCTGGGCCACCGTTTCAGTTGATCCCATACGTTGGGACGAACATGAGAGGGAAAAACTCAACAGAGCGAGTACGAGAATGATCGGAGATTTCATGATTGGCCTCCATGCAATATCGGGATTACAACGTTTGAACGTCAGATACTCCCCACACTTGCACGCCCACTGGCTCGGGCCAACGTGAGTTTCCACAGTATATGTTCGTGGTAACCGTCGGATTAGATCACCATCGGCTTCTGGCGGCTACAAACGGGTGACGTTCGTATAGGCGTCGAAGGCTGAATCACTGCTCACAACTGGTATCTTCTCAGTCATCGCCTGCGCAATGAGCAGGCGATCGAACGGATCACGATGATGAAACGGCAGTGCTGCTACTGTGGCGAGGTGAGCTATTTCAATTGGGAGCAACTCAAACCCATTTAAGCTGAGTTGTTGCGGAATCAACTGATCGAATGGAGCAGATAAACTAAGCTTCCCGATACTAAATTTAATTGCAATCTCCCAGAGGCTGGCTACACTTATGAACTTTCTATTCTTTTCGTCCTCGATTAGCGCTCGAGCCCAGCGGTCAGATGTGGGCTGCCCATGATGAACCAAAGGAAAATGTGAGTATCGAGCAGCAACTTCATTACATGTATTCCGCAAAATCGTCTAACGGTTCATCAAAGTCATCCGATATTGAGATCAAGCCTCTGGCGCTACCAAACTGCGGACGGGGTTTGATTCGAGAGATCGGTACGAGCTTTACAACGTGCTGATCGTCTTTGGCTATAACAATTTCCTCGCCGTTGATAGCAGCATCTATTAAATCTGGTAAGTTTGACTTTGCTTCGTCGATATTTATTTGATGCATGTCATTTATATACCTCCCGAGTGAGAATAACACGTTTTTGCTTGCGTTCTTTTGTGCCTTTTGTGGCTACTCTTCTTCGTCGCCGTCCCTGCCGTCGGGTTTTTTGATGCCGAATTTTTCGAGACGGTATTGGAGGGTGCGGAAGGTGAGGCCGAGGAGTTTGGCGGCCTTCGTGATGTTATAGTCCGTCTGCTCCATCGCCTGCGTGATCAGATTGCGCTCGACGTCTTCGAAGTTGATTCCTTCCGCCGGTAACTTGAATGCACCTTCAGCGGCTGGTCCAACTTCCTGACGCACCTCCGTCGGCAGATCTTCAGGTGTGATCAGGTCGCCTTCACTCAACAATATCGCTCGCTCGATCGCCGACTCCAACTGCCGCACATTCCCGGGCCAACTGTACTCGTTCATCAACTTCTTCGTCTCAGGATCCAGACCAGTTATAAGCCGCGACGTGTTCTTTGTGTGCTTCTTCAGGAAGAAATCGATCAAGACCGGAATATCCTCGCGTCGCTCGCGAAGTGGCGGCACGTCGATCGACAACACGTTAATGCGGTAATAAAGATCGTCACGAAAGCGACCGTCAGCCACCATCGCGCGCAAGTCGCGATTCGTTGCCGCGATCACCCGCACGTCTACACTGATCTCATGCGTGCCACCGACGCGCCGGATCTTTCGTTCCTGAAGCGCGCGCAAGAGTTTCGCTTGCATGCCGACGTCGAGCTCACCGATCTCATCGAGAAACAATGTGCCGCGATCGGCGATCTCAAACAAACCTTTCTTCTCGGCATGCGCACCCGTGAACGAACCCTTCTCGTGACCAAACAACTCCGACTCCAAAAGGTTCTCGTTAATCGCGGCGCAGTTAACGGCCTGAAACATCTCCGTCGCGCGCGGTGACTGATTGTGAACCGCCCTCGCGATCAACTCTTTGCCCGTGCCTGACTCGCCACGCACCAGCACCGTCGAATTCGATCGCGCCACTTTCAAGATCATCTTCTTCACCGTCTCCATCTTCGGAGACGCAGAGATGATCTCGATGTCAATCGCGTCGAGACGGTCGAGTGCACGATTGATCGTCTCGAGCAGCGCGGCTTTGTCGTACGGTTTTTCCAGGTAGTCGAACGCGCCCCGCCGGAGCGCTTCTTTCGCCGACTCGATCGAGCCATGCGCCGTCAAAAGGATCACGATGATCGAGGAATCGTAAGCAAGCAGGTGTTGCAATAGCTCGATGCCGTCCATGCCGGTCATCTTCAGATCGGTCAACGCGAGATCGAACCTGCGATCCTTGGCAAACTTGAGCGCTGCTTCGCCAGAGGCTGCGGTCGTAACGTCGTAGCCTTCTTCACCCAAAATCATGTCGAGAATCTCTCTTTGAGATTTCTCGTCATCAACTACCAGAATATTCTTTCGTGGCATGTCTGTTCTCACTAGCCGGTAGAATTATCGTAAACGTGGTACCACTGCCTTCCTTTGATGCGACGCTGATCGTGCCGCCGTGATCGTCGATGGCTTTCTTCACAATCGCGAGTCCCAAACCCGTGCCGGTCTCCTTCGTCGAAAAGTACGGCTCGAAGATTTTGGAAATGTCGTCCGCGGCGATGCCGCCACCGCTGTCTGTGATTTCAACCTTAACAGAGTTCACCTCAGGGTTCGAAAGCTTGATCGAAATACTGCCGCCCGCACCGTTGATTGCTTCGACAGCATTGATAACCAGATTGGTGAAGACAGAACGTAGCGACTCGCGGTCGGCCATGACCGTCGGTAATGCGCCGTCCTGAACGATCGAGGTCTTGATCCCGCATTCTTCAGCTCTGACTTCAACGAGACGCAACGCACCTTCCGCTTCTTCACGAAGATCGACACTTTGTAACTCGAGTTTCGATGGACGCGAATACTTCAGAAAGTCGCTGATGTGACGATTGATGCGCGCGACTTCGGTCTTCAATTGATCCGTAAGCCTGACAAACGTCTCTCGTTTCTTCGGGTCGGCTGGAGCAAACGACGAGCGCAGGTGATCGAGCGTCAGGTTGATGTAATTGAGCGGATTGCGAATCTCGTGCGCGATGGCGGCGGCGAGCCGTCCGACGACTGCGCCTTTCTCAGCCTGGTGAAGCTGCATCTCGAGCTCGCGCGCACGTCCGAGTTTTGCAGTCATCTCGTTAAAGGCGCTAGCGAGTGTGCCCATCTCGTCGAGCCGCTCGATTGGGACCTGAACGTCGAAGTTACCACCAGCAACTTTTCGCGCTGCGACAGAGAGCTCTTTGACCGGCCGCGTAAACTTCCAGACAAAGAAACCGGTCACGAGCGTCGTGACAAACAACACCGCGAGCGTGTAAAGCGCCGAGCGTGACGACTGCCGCTCCAAAACATTCGTGAGCGTGTGCGCTGAGTCGAGCACGACGATGATGAAACGGCGGCCTTTGTCAGTCTGAACAGGGAAATAGAAAGCTCCTGCTTCACCGAAGTCGACATTCGTTGACGGCGGAATCCACGACGGGAGTTGTTCGTGCGCGTTCGTATACTGCACCGCACTACGGAGCGGCAGCAGTTGAATATCTTTGAATTGAACATAGCGCGTCGTCTGGTCTTCGCGCTCGCGCGGATTGAACTCGGGGATGATGCTGTCCAAAACGTTCCCATCATCATCGACCACGAGAATGTTTTTTACCCGAACGTTCTTGTCGTTCAGCAGCGGCTCGCGCAGTCCGCCGACGATTTGGTCGAGGTACTGCTCATTTTGCAGGCTCTCGAAGCCGAGGGCGATACCGGTCATGATCGCCTGTTCCTGCTCGATGATCATGCGCGCGTTGGCGCGGACCTGGCGCAGGTTGAAGTAATACTGGACACCGAGGGTGAGACCGAGCATAAGCGCCAGCAACAAAAGAAGCCGGGCTCGAAAACTTTGTATTGTGGCCGGAACCTTCATGCGAAACCCTTCATGCAAAACCAACGGGGCCTAATCGGCATCTGACCTTGCGTTCTGGTAAAGAAGGCGCGTTAAGCGTTTATCCTTACTTTAAGGTCCGCGAAAAATTGGGCAAGTCGCGAACGGGTTTTGGAATAACAGCCGGGCTCAAGCACGCGGCGTTCCAGCGAATTATGTAAAATCGATTACTTTTTGATTGCCCCCAACTTGAAGATGATGTTATATTTGCGGCGGTCTCAAATCAATGTCCCCAGAGACCGCCCGATTAGGGAAAACTCTTCCCGCCCTCAAGTTGCAGCAGAAGGTTTGTTCGAAAACACGAAATGAGGCGTTTTTTTGAAAGAGCTCGTCACTGCAAGCAGGATTACGGTTTTCAAGTTTTACAACACCTAGATTGAGAGGTACTGGGCCTGATGACTCTGCATTTCGATTCCCCTAAGTCGCGCCGGCTTGTTTTTGTTGCATTCGTCTTAATTTGTCTGGTTTTTTCCGGTACAGCCTTCGGGAAAAAGAAAAGCTCTTCGGGCCGGGGTGCCCGCGCTCAGAAAAGTAGAACCGCATCTGCGAAAAATCGCTCCACGTCACGACGTGGCGGGCGTCATGCTGCGGTTGCGAGATCTTCACGTCGTAGCCGTGGTGGACGAATGTCTGCGCGCGAAGTTCGACGTGCGCGAGCAAACTCAGCACGCGAACAGGCTTCAGCAGTTCGTGCGATGGAGAAACGACTTCGTCGTCCATTGACCAAACGGGAGCGCGCCATTGCGATGCGTCAGGTTGCTGGGCGCAATCGCCGTGCGTTGCTTGAGGCTCGTCGTCGTGCGGAAGCTGCACGTCGCGCCGCGATCGCACGTCAGATGGCAATCGACAAGGCCATGCGCGATGAAGTTCAGTCTTACATCGCCAAGGATGATCTGACTGGTGAAGATCCGGAAGTGCGTCGGATTGCAGTTAACGCACTCGGCAATCATGCGGGCACAGTCGTGGTGATGGATCCGATGACAGGCCGCGTCTATTCAATGGTCAACCAGGAATGGGCGCTGCGTCGCGGCTTCAAACCCTGTTCGACGATCAAACTCGTGACCGGCGTCGCTGGACTTTCTGAGAATGCGATACCGGCTATTGACACCGTCGGCGATGGCTTTCGTCTCGATTTGACTTCTGCGTTGGCCCACTCTGATAACGGATTTTTCCAGCAAGTCGGAACGAAAATCGGCTCGGAGAAGATGGTCACCTATGCTCGTGAGCTTGGTCTCGGTGAGAAGACCGGCATCAATGTGCCATTCGAATTTCCGGGCAAGTTGCCGGAAGTGAGGCCGGATGTTCTTGAAAGACGCATGTTTTCACATGCCGATGGTTTTGAAGTAACTCCGCTGCAACTCGGAACGCTCGTTTCTGCAATGGCGAATGGCGGCAAGCTGCTCGTGCCTCAGATCGCGCACAGCACCAAAGAAGCGAACAAGATGAATGTGAAAGTGCGACGCCAATTACCCATCACTACAGACGTTTGGCAGCGCATGGTTCCCGGAATGGTGGGCGCCGTGAATTATGGCACTGCTCACAAATCATATGATCCAACGCAAACAGTAGTTGGGAAGACTGGTACATGCATCGGCTCGGCTGGCTGGGTTGGATCGTTCACCTCTTATGCTCCGCTCGCGAATCCACGACTCGCCGTGGTCGTGATCGCGCAGGGAACTGACGGCCGTCGTCACTTCCCAGTCGCAGTGGCCGGAGAGATTTATCGCCAACTGAATCATCGCTTCGGAACTACGATCAACCTGCAGGTTGCATCGACACTCGATGACGAAGAGAAGGAAGTGGCCGACCAGGAAGCAGCAGCAGCGGACGCTGCCGCCAATGGCGACGACACTACAGAAACCACCAGTGGAGAAACGACAAAAGCGGCAACCGCAACCACAACTCCCGTAACTACCCCGGTTGCGCCCGCTGCCGCTAAACCTGCCACGCCTGAACCACGAAACACGGTGAAGCGTGTGCTTATGCCGCTCGAAAAGAAACCGGTTGAAGTGCCCAGTAAATCAACGACCAACAACAGCAAATCAACCACGACAAATCAAACTCCCGCGACTGTTCCGCCTGGTGCAGAGCAACGACCCAGGCGCATTCAACCCTGAACGATAACCCTTTAATCTACCCTCTTCTGCTTTTGCGCCGGAGTTTTACTCCTCCGGCGCATTTTTTTGTGATCTTTTTCTTCCACAGGCGTGCAATGCCTTGACACATTTAATGGAGTTGCAGGAATATTGCGCTCGTTCTATTTACCCAGGTTCTAAAAGCACCGTGTGTGCGTCCCCTTGTTTGCAAAGATCGGCAACCGGTCTTTGTTTCACTAGCATCGTAAAAGTTCCCCGTGGCGACCGATGAAGGGCTGGGCCCTTGGCGCGCGACTGCTGAAATTGTTTTTGGAGGTTTGTAACGACTAATGAAAAAGCTGATTACGTTTTTAAGTATTTTTACTACAGTCGCGATACTCGCTCTGCCCGTCGCAGCGCGTAACCTGATCGCGCAACCGGATAATGCCGTTCAAGACGCTGCCTGCACCGAGGACGCGAAGAATGCTTTGTATGCGTCTTTCCGCGAGAAGAGAACTACCGACCAGGAGAAAGCTTACCAGGATGCTAAGAAGTATTTAGCTTGCCCGGCTACTGGTGAGGTCAGTGAAGCTCAGCAGAAGATCGTGGAGTACCTGAAGACCTGGGTGACCAAATATGAGGACGCCACGAAGAAGGCCAGGTTCCGCGATTTGCTCTACAACCAGATGAAGTATGCGGAGGCCTATGCTCTCGGCAAAGAGATTCTCGCGGCTGAGCCTGATAATCTGCAAGTGCTTGTAGATCTCGGCACCAATGCCTACCTGCTGCCGCCACTGAAGAATGCGCAGTTGACAGCGGAAGGTCTTGGTTATGCGCAGAAAGCGTTGGCAGCGCTGGACGGAGGAAAGACTCTCGAAGACTGGAAGCCACTTGGCAGTAAAGATGTAGCCGTGTCTTATTTGAACTACAGCATCGGCACGCTCACTCTGGAAAAAGATCCCGCCGGTGCACTGAAGAACCTGCTCAAGTCTGCGCAGTTTGAGACGCCTTTGAAGAAGTCGCCTTACACTTATGCGTATATCGCCGGAGCCTATGAAACCGGTATCTACGCCAAGATGTCGGACGAGTACAAGGCTTGCTGCTTAGGCAAGGATGAAACTCCCGATAGCAAACTCATGCTCGCCAACATCAACCAGATCATCGATCGCATGATCGACGCTTATGCGCGTGCAGTCTCGTTCGCCGGTAGTGACGCCAAATTCGCTCAGGCCAAAACTGGTTGGAACGAGAGCCTGACCCAGTGGTACAAGTACCGGAATGGCGACAAGACCGATGGTATGGACCAGTTGGTCGCCGGCATCCAGGCGAAGCCGTTGCCACCGGAGCCGACACCACTTACATCGTTGCCGGCTACGACACCCGCTGTTACGACACCGGCGGGAAATTCGGGAGCGCCGGCAGGCAATGGTAACGGTGCGGCTCCAGCGACAACCCCTACGCCTGCTGGTGCGAAGCCGACTGGTACGCCGAAACCCGATAAACCACGCAATCGTTAAAGCTTGCGACGCGAGCGACACCATAAGCCCGCGGAGCGGGCGACAGCGGTTGATGATTACGCGCTGTCGCCCGCTTCGCGGGCTCAATAGCTTCGAATGATCGTGATCCTGGGGCTTGCGCCCAGGCTTTATGCTATCGCCCGCTCCGCGGGCTTTTTTAGACAAGCTTCCGGCGTTTGCTTATAATCCAGCGTGTTTTGAAAAATCCCGAAACGATTCCCGATCTGGACCTCCTCGAAACGGTTCTCGCCTACACATTCACAGATCGTGTGCTACTCGAACGAGCCATCACACACCGTTCGTGGGCGCATGAGAAAGTCGCGCCCGGGGATGAGCTCGAGGCGCGCAAACTGCACAACGAATCACTCGAGTTTCTCGGCGACTCTGTTTTGGGTTTGGTGGTAGCAAATTATTTGTGCAGCTCTTATCCCGGCGGGACTGAAGGCGAGTTGTCGCGCATGAAGCATCGCCTCGTGAGTGCGCCGACGCTCGCGAAGGCTTCACAGGAACTGAACCTCGGCGACTTTCTTCGTTTCGGACGCGGTGAAGAGAAGAGCGGCGGCCGTCATAAGAATGCATTGCTGGCGGACGTGTTTGAAGCTATCACAGGAGCCATATTTCTCGACGGCGGTCTTGAGGCAGCGACTGGTTTTGTCTGTTATGCGCTGCGGGATGAATTGGAAGGCGCTGACCCGCTGACGGCAGCCCAAGCAGATTACAAGACGATGCTTCAGGAGCAACTTCAGGCCGAACGTCGCGCGGCGCCGCGTTACGCGGTAATCGAAACCCTGGGCCCGCCGCATCAACGTATATTCCACGTCGAGGTGTCGTGGGATCGCGGCAGTATTTGCGGGGAAGGTCCGTCGATCAAAGCGGCAGAAGCGGCGGCGGCAAAGGCCGCGCTCGAGGGAATGAGGGTTTCAGAGGATTTGGAGGCGGATACCGACCTCGGCGTCGAGAGTTAGTTTATCGGCAGATTACACAGAAACATTATCTGCGTAATCTGCGGATAAAACCTTGTAGCTAAACTTGACCACCGCCAGTAACGTATCTAGGATGTTTTTAATGGCGACTAACCGTACCACGACCAAGTCAACCACAACCAAGCCCGACATCTCCGAGGCAAGACCCTCCACGTTGTCGCGGTTCTTCAGCCGTAACGGTCACGACAAGACGCCACCGCCACCGGTGAAACCGCAGGGACCGCCGAAGTCAGTGTGGCGTGAATACTTCGAATCAGCAGTGGTCACGGTCATCATGGCGCTGTTTGGCATGACCTTCATCGTGCAGGCCGTTAAGGTGCCGACCGGATCGATGCAGAACACGATCACCATCGGCGATCACCTGCTCGTCAACAAGTTTATCTTTGCACCAGGAAAGACTTTGCCGTTTCTGCCGCAGCGCGAGATCAAACGCGGCGACATCATCGTTTTCAAGTATCCCGGCAACCCTTACGATCCCAAACGCGACGACAGACCTGACAACCGCCCGATACTCACCAACTATGTGAAGCGCGTGATCGGTTTGCCCGGCGATCGAATCAAAATTCAGGGAAACAACGTCATCGTTAATGGTGAGGTTGTCCCCGAGCATCACATCACTGCCACAGATCACAATCGCAAGGATCCGTTGGAGATCAACAACAATCCGGAACGCAAACCCGGAGAGCTCTACGACGTCTATTACAAACCCGGACCTCCGGATGACGATCAGGAGTACGATGCCTTCCAGGGTAAGGACGAGCTCGTCGTACCCGAGGCGAGTTATTTCGTGATGGGCGATAACCGGAACAACAGTGAAGACAGTCGTTACTGGGGCTTCGTGCCTCGCGATCTCGTCATCGGTCGTGCGATGTTTGTTTACTGGTCCTACGACGAGAGCGCTGAAACCACGGATGGACCTCTGGGCTTGGGCATCATCGTCGACTTCTTTAAAAACACGCGCTGGAGCCGCACCGGCACACTCGTTAAGTAGGGCCACAAAAAGGCACAAAGAAAACTAAGAGGCACAAGACGCATACCGATGATTAAGCGTTCGCAGATTGTTTGGTGGGCGTCGCTGATCATACTCGTGACCGTTGTGTCTTTTGATGTGCCGGCGCAACGGAAGTCGAAGAAGAAGCCTAAGCAGGTGCAGCCGCCGACTGAGCTTACAAAGCTGCGTGAGGAATACATCAAGGCGACGAACGAGTATAAAGCCAGCCTCGGAAAGCTATTGCCGTTTTACGAAAACGAATTGAAGAAGGCTGAAGAGAAGCTCGAGGTATCGAAAAAGCTCCTCGCCGAAGGGTTGATCCCAAAGACGCAACTCGAAGAGTACGAGCGCGCAGTGACGGTTGCTAAGCAAAAGATCGCTGAAACTAATCGCTCGATGACAAGCGCTGACGAGCAGGTCGCCGCCGTGGTTGTGGAAGCAGACGCCAATGAGCAGATAGCGAAGAACCTTCGCCTCGCAAAGCAGGGTCTCGTGCGCACCGCTGCATTTACGCGTTACACCGGAGCCGGTGGCTGGAACCTCGGCGACTCCTGGAAAATACAACGCTTCTTTTACGACACTTTCAACAAGCAACTGCCCATCGCCGTGTTTGGACAAGGACCAATTCACGATCGCTGGCGCTTGGACCATCACAACGCAATGGACATTCAGCTTCATCCGGATGGCGTCGAGGGCCGCGCGCTATTGGAGTTTCTGCAAAAGAACGGAATTCCATATCTCGCATTCCGCTCTGCAATTCCGGGCACCGCCACTGGTCCACACATACACATCGGCAGACCATCTCACCGTTACTGAACTTATGAAACCAGGAAAGAATTCTTCTCTGTGCAACCTCTGTGTTCTCTGTGTCTCTGTGGTGATCCTGGCTACGAAGAGAAAACCACAGAGACACAGAGAACAGAGTGGTTGCACAGAGATGTTCCTGATCTTTCTGGTGTTGTTTTTCCCAACTGTCGCCACTGCTCAAATGAAAACCAGCGAGTCTCTCACGGAGAAACAAGCTTCGCACTTCGCGACGCTCGCGTTGAAGTGCGTGAGTCGAGAGTTTCCGAATAAGCCCGAGCACGTCATCAACAATGCGAGCGAGGTCAGCAGTCCGAAAGCTTTGCACCCGGCCTTCTACGGTTGTTACGACTGGCACTCGTCCGTGCATGGCCACTGGATGCTGGTCCGGCTGTTGAAGATGTTTCCGAACCTGCCGGAGTCGGCCCAGGTACGTGCTGCGCTCGGCGCGAATCTCACCGCTGAAAACATTAGCGCTGAAGTTGCATACATGAAGCAGCCAAACCGGCAGTCGTTCGAGCGGACATACGGTTGGGCCTGGGCCTTGAAACTCGCGGAGGAGCTCAATTCGTGGAACGACGCTGATGGAAAGAAGTGGTCCGAGAATCTGCAACCGCTCGCCGAGGCACTCACCAAGTCGTATCTCAATTTTCTTCCGAAACAAACCTATCCGATCCGTACCGGCGTGCATCCAAACACGGCGTTTGGATTGGCCTTTGCGCTCGACTACGCAAAAGCAGTCGGCGAGCAGCAGTTGCAAGCACTACTCAACGAACGCAGCCGGACGTATTACGCAAAAGACACTGACTATCCGGGCGCCTGGGAGCCTGGTGGTGAAGATTTCTTTTCCGCCGCGCTGATGGAAGCCGACTTGATGCGTCGTGTCATGAAGCCTTCGGAGTTTGCGACGTGGTTTCACCGGTTCCTGCCGGACGTCGCGAAGGGTGGTCCAGCGGCGTTACTGCAACCGGCGATCGTTACGGATCGCAGCGATCCAAAGCTCGTACATCTTGACGGTTTGAATCTCAGCCGCGCATGGTGCATGCGAAGCATCGCGGCCGCACTACCCGCAAACGATCCGGCTCGCAAGATCCTTGCGGCAGCCGCAGACAAACACGCGACAGCCGCCCTGGCCCACGTGGCCAGTGGCGACTACGCCGGTGAACACTGGCTCGCGTCCTTCGCCGTGTTTTTGTTGTCAAACGAATAGTAGCCGCAAAAAGGCACAAAGCCATCCACAGATTACACAGAGAAAATCGGCGTAATCTGTGGATGAGACCGTGTGGCGCAAGTATCCGTCGACTTCACCGTTCCATTACCGCCATGAAGACCATAATCCTTGCTATCTCCGCCTTTACCTTCCTGCTGCTCAACGCTGTCGCGCAGCAACCGGACTACTCCCAACTGAAGAACGACGCCGAAGCGCAGTATGCTCAAGGCTCGTACGCTCGCGCCAATGAGCTATATTCAAGAGTCGACAAGAGCAAACTGAATCCGACAGAAGCGCGTTGGGTTGAGTTTCGTCTTGCCGACACGTCCTGGCGCGCCGAGGCTGCGACACAAACCTCCGACACCACGCGCCTCGAGCAGGCCCAGAAACAACTCGAAGAGCTCATTCGCGTGAAAGAAATCGATCTCGTTTCGGCGGAAGCTCACGAATCACTCGGCGATTTCTTCTGGCGTCGCGGCAACACAAACTGGGGCAATGCCTGGCAACACTACCAACAAGCACTCGATTGGTGGGCCGGACAACGCGACATCAATCTCGCCCGCGATCGTTATATCAGGATCGTCTTCCGCGCCGAACGTCCGCCTCAGAACGATGATTACTATTACGCCTACTACGGCAACTACATCCCGCTCGACGTTCTTGAAAACGCACTCAAGATCAGCACTTCAGCAAACGACATCTCACACCTGAACTTTCTGCTCGCGATGACCATGCGTTCCATCGGCGGCAGTTACACCACACGTTATCGCGTGCCCGATCAGTTTGAAGAGGCACTCAAGGCGGGGAAAAAATCAGACTGGTACGACGACGCGCTCTTTTACTACGCCGAGTGGATGGGCAACTACGGCTCGATCCAACCGCTCGAAGACGGTCAGTTTCAGGAGCAACCTGACTACGAAAAAGCGCTCGAGCTTTACCGCCGTTTGCTGCGAGAGTTTTCCAAGGGTGAGAGTCGTTACTACGATGCGGCTCAGACACAGATCAAAAACATCCTCGAGGCGTCGGTGTCGGTCGCCGTCTCGAATATTTTTCTGCCCGATTCCGAGCTCATATTTGCCCTGAATGCGCGCAACGTCGGGCGCGTCGATCTCGCGCTCTACAAGATCGACCTGACACGCGACGTTCATTACATCAGCTCAGTTGAAGAAGAGGACGGCGAAGGCGATCCGGCGCCGTGGATTCAGAGAGTTCCGACTGCCGGTCGTGCACCTGTTAAGACGTGGAGCAAAAACATTCCCGACGCCACCACGCACAAACTTTTCTCGGAGCAGAGTCGCATCGATGGGAAGTTGCCGGTCGGCGCCTACCTGCTCGAAGCAAAAAGCGGTTCACTAACTTCGCGCGAGATCGTTCTCGTTTCTGATGCGACGCTCGTTCTGAAGTCGTCCTCTACTCAGGCTCTCGCGTTTTTCACAAACGCATTGACTGGCGCGCCGATCGCAAACGCAACTGTGGCGCTTTGGGAGAGCTACTACCTGAATGGTCACTGGCGCTGGCGTCGTGTGCGTCAAACGACGGACGCTAGCGGTCTCGCACGCTTTCAACTGAAAGGCAATTCTGACAACAATCGAAACCTGTACGCGACCGCCGCGATTAACGACCGCCAGGCGTTTGCTTCAGGTTACGCTTACACAACTACCCGAAACCAGGGCTGGCGCATCTACGCCTTCACCGATCGCCCTGCTTATCGTCCAAAGGAAACGCTCCAGTGGAAATTCATCGCCAGACATGCAAATGGTGGCGCCTATTCCACGCCCGCAAACCAGACGATCGAATACGTCATCAACGATCCGCGCGGATCGAAAGTAACCTCCGGCAAAGCGACGTTGAATGCATTTGGCAGCTCGTGGGGATCATTAGAGCTCGGCGAGCAACTACCCTTGGGCGAATACAGCATCACGTTTTCGGAAGCGGAATCCAAGCAACAGATCGGTAGCGCAAAACTCTTTCGACTCGAAGAATACAAGCTGCCTGAGTTCAAGGTTGCAGTGAAGACGCCCGAGCAGGACGGCAAGAAGAAAGCGTTTCGTGTGGGTGAGAAAGTCGAGGTCGAGATTCAGGCTGACTATTACTTTGGTGGTCCAGTCACGAACGCGTCGGTCGAAGTCGTTGTTTACCAGCTTCCGTTTTATCACTATTGGTATAGGCCACGTGAGTACTCATGGTATTACGACGACATCGAACAACAGCGCCAGAACTACTACGGCGGGCAGGGTTCCGTCGTCAAACGCGAAACGATCAAGACCGATGCGACGGGGAAGGCGAAGCTCGTGTTCGACACGCCAAACGAGAACTACGCGCAGGATTACGAATTTCGTATCGAAGCGCGCGTGGTGGACGCTTCGCGCCGCGAGATCCTCTCGAGCGATCGAGTGCGCGTGACGCGCCAGCGTTATTACGTTTATCCGCGATCGGAAAAGTACATCTATCGCCCGAAAGACACAGTCACTGTCGACATCAAAGCGCTCGATGCGAACGAGCAGCCGGTTCAGACCGACGGCATCGTGAAAGTCACGCGTGATTACTGGTGGGAAATCTGGATCGATCCGCGTGGCCGCGAGGTGAAGGGCGAAGAGCTGCGACAGTTGCAACAACGCTCGGATGTCTTTCCGCCGATCACACCGCGAGGTCAGGGACGTTGGCGACTGAAGTTCCGCGGCTATCAACGCGACGAGATTCTCACCCAAGCACTGAAGACCGACGCCGAGGGCGTTGCGCAACTCAACTTCACGCCCGATCGCGAAGGCTACTATCGCGTCGCGTGGCAGAGCAGCCAGGGCGCTGATCCAAAGCGCGATCGGTTACTGCCACCGGTGAAAGCCGAAACGTATGTGTTTGTCGCAACGAACGCGACGACCGATCTGGGTTACCGGCGCGAAGGACTCGAGCTGGTGGTCGACAAAGACACGTTCCGCGCGGGACAAACCGCACCGGTCATGATCAATGTACCCGTGGCTGATCGTTACGTGTTGTTTAGCGTCGAAGGTGAAGACTTGTTTAGTTATCAGGTGGTCCATGTTACCGGTAACACGAAGCTGATCGAAGTGCCGATCGAGGAGAAGCACATTCCGAACATCTATCTCAGCGCGTTGATGATCGGCGATGCTAATTCTTATTCCGATACCAAACAGGTCGTCGTGCCGCCGGTTGAGCGATTTCTGCAAGTTGCAGTGAACGCCGATCGCGAGCAGTACCAGCCGCGAGAAGAAGGCACCCTCGCGATCAGTGCGAAAGACGCATATGGTCGTCCGGTGTCGGCTGAGATCGCTTTGGGGCTTGTTGATGAATCGGTGAAGTACATTCAGCAGGACTACGCCGGCGATCCGCGACAGTTCTACTATGGTCAAAAGCGACCGCACACCGTGCAAACGACATCGACGTTGGAACAGAAGGGTTATGCGCGTTACGTAGAAGTGGCGCCCGGCGAACTGCGCGATAGCAGAGAAGAAGTGGCCGAATATGACGACGCGCCGCCTGTGCGTAGAAAAGACGGGTTGAATGATGCCGGCGCTGGTCGAGGTGGAGCCAAGTCCGAGACAAATGTTGCGTTTGATGCAGTTGGCGTCAGTGATTTGCCTGTTCAGGCTAGACAGGTCGCTAAGCTTGCCGAAGCGCCTGCCGCTAGTCCGGTTCCGGGCGCGGCACAGGAACCAGCAGTGCAAGTGCGAAGCGACTTTCGTTCAACAATTCTCTGGCTGCCTGATGTTAAGACTGACGCCGATGGCACGGCAACAGTGAAGGTGAAATATCCTGACTCGTTGACGACGTGGTCCGCAACGGCACGCGTCGCGACTACGGGTAATCAATTCGGTATCGGCAATTCAACGACACGAACAAAGCAACCGCTGATTGTGCGACTCCAGGCGCCGCGTTTCTTTGTCGTCGGCGATCGGGTCACGGTTTCGGGTGTCATCAACAACAACACAAACGAGCCGATGATGGTCACGCCGGCGCTGAATGCAGACGGCTTGTCCGTGACGGGATTGCTCATCGACGGAAAGCCTGTAAACAGTACGCAAACTCCGGTTGAGGTGAAAGCCAACAGCGAAGCGAGAGTCGATTGGCTGGTGGCAGTAACTCACGCGAGCGAAGCGAAACTGAAGGTCGAAGCGCGCGGCAGCAAGTATGCCGATGCGATGGAAAAGAAGTTCACGATCTTCGAGCACGGCATTGAGAAGTTCGTTTCGCGCTCCGGCAAGATGCGTGGCGACAGTGTTTCGATCAAGCTCGACATTCCCAAAGAGCGCCGCGCAGATTCGACGAATCTCACCGTGCAGATCGCGCCCAGCATGGCGACTACGATGCTCGACGCACTGCCGTATCTGATCGATTACCCGTACGGTTGCACTGAACAGACGATGAGCCGGTTCCTGCCGGCAGTGATCACTGCAAAGACGCTGCGTGATCTCGGTCTCAGGCCCGAGACTGCGATGCGCAAGATCTTTGGCGGGATCGAAGAGTCGAGTGCCGCGGCAACTCATCCAAACGGCAGCAGAGATCTGAAAGAGCTCGATGCGATCACAAAGCGCGGTCTTGCTCGTCTTTATGATTTTCAACACGCCGATGGCGGTTGGGGTTGGTGGAAAGACGGCGAAAGCGATCACTACATGACTGCGTACGTGATCTGGGGCATGAGCCTCGCTCGCCAGGCCGGTATCGATGTGAAGTCAGACTCGCTCGAACGTGCGGTGGCGTTTCTCGACAAGGAGCTGGTCGAAGAAGAGACAAGTTACGACGCACAAGCATGGATGCTCCATTCGCTGGCCGTGTATCACGCGATGCGCAAACAGACGGAAGTCAGCAAGTTTCAGAGTGTTGCTTTCGATAATCTGTGGAAGAATCGCGACCGGCTGAATGCTTACACGCGCGCGTTGCTTGCACTCTCGGCACATAACTACGGGTATCGCGATCGGGCAAAGATACTCGTCGCAAACCTTGAAAATGGCGTGAAGATTGATTCGCGGCCTGACACTTCAATCGTGCAGCAAGGCGCGCAGTCGTCTGATCCGTCAGTGATGGGGACGGCGCACTGGGGCGAGGATGGTGTTTACTGGCGCTGGTCGGAAGGTGGTGTCGAGACGACGTCGTTTGTCTTGCGTGCGCTCCTCGCGATCGATCCGCAGAACAAGTTGATCGAGCCCGTTACGAACTGGCTGGTGAAGAATCGTCGTGGTGCGCAGTGGAGCAACACGCGCGATACCGCGATCGTGGTCCTGACCTTGAACGATTACTTGCGTGTCAGCGGTGAAGTGCAAGGCGCGATGAGTTATCAGCTAGTCGTCAATGGAAATCCGATCGCGACCAAACAGATCACTGCGGAAGACGCGCTGAGTGCGACGAGCAAGTTTGCGATTTCACGCGAGCTGCTGCGCGATGGTGTGAATGAGATCAGCATCGTGCGGAATAGTGGCAATGGGCCAATCTATTTCTCGGCGACGGCGGAGTTCTTCAGTTTGGAAGAGCCACTGAAGCCTGCGGGTAACGAGATCTTCGTGAAGCGCCAGTATTTCAAACTCGTGAATCATCCGACGCTGTTGAAAGGCTTCGTTACGGAACGAGTGCCGTTGAATGATGGTGAGACGGTGAAGAGCGGTGATCGTGTTGAAGTGGTGCTCACGGTGGAAGCGAAGAACAACTATGAGTATCTGTTGTTTGAAGATCTGAAACCCGCGGGACTGGAGGCAGTGCAGATTCGCAGTGGTGAGAGTTTATTCGTGCACCAGTTGAAGTCAGGTGGTGGATTCACGGGGCAGCAGCGCTGGGTTTACCAGGAGCTTCGCGACCGCAAAGTCGCGATGTTTATCGACAAACTGCCGCAAGGTGTCTGGCAACTGAGTTACGAGATGCGCGCCGAGGTCCCGGGCCAATTCCACGCCCTCCCCGTCCTGGGCCACGCGATGTACGTCCCCGAGATACGGACCAACGGCGCCGAAACGCGCTTGAGAATCACGGACTAAATTATCTTATTTCGTCCAGACGCGCTTTCGCTTCCTGAATCAGGGCCCGCACCTTCGCGAGATCGTCAAGCGAAAGCGTGGCGGTGGCACGGTCGCAGATACCCGTCGTGAGTATCACGGCCGCGCCGCTGCGCGTTTGCCGAAACACACCAATCTCAAAATCACCCTGCGTCTTGTAGCGCGCTTCAAATCCGACAAGCTTCGTGGCGCTTTCGTCCACGCGCCCGATCGCATCAATCGCATTCAGCAGCGGCTCGATCTCCTCATAATCCACAAACGCACGATTATCCTCAGGACGATCGCCACCACTCTCTCTCAAAATCACGACGAGGCCTTTCGCGCGCGCAACATTCCCCAGCTCGCGCATCTCAATCGCATCGACACGCACGCCGCGAACTTCAACCGTCGTGATGCGAGTGAAACCCTTGATCACGACGGTGCTGTGCCGGTCGTCGATCGCCTCAAGTTTGGTGCGGGGCTCGAGTGGCTCACAACCTACTTTCCGCCAGAACTCCGGTCCAGGTCTCTGGGCCAACGCCGAGCCCGCGCAGAACAACACTAACATCGAGAATAGAATCGTTCTTAGATACATGGGAAACTCCAAGGGAGAGTAGGTTTGTTGAGCAGTCTTCACTCACAAGTCCGCCGTGAGTTCCAAAAAATAACACGAATCCGTAAAATCCGTCCCTGATGACTGAAGATTTTTACTGCGACGAAGTATTGAGCGGGCGAACGCCGGTGAAAGTCGTTCGTGAAACCGCCAACGTGCTTGCTTATCACCACACGCGCCCGTTCTGGCCGGTGCACATCGTCGTCATTCCGAAGCGTCACATCTCATCGCTGATCACATTAGAAGAGAGTGACAATGAATTGCTGCTCGAGTTGCTAAGTGTAGTGCGTGAGGTTGCGAAGGAAGTGCTGGACGAACACGGCGCGTGTCGTGTGTTGACCAACCTCGGAAAGTACCAGGACTCAAAACACCTGCACTGGCACGTCAGCTCCGGCTAAGCTACAAAGGCAACAAAAAGGCACAAAAGGCAAAAAATGAATTTCGTGCCCTTTGTGCTTCTTTGTTTGGCTGACCCGCCGATAAAACTATTTACACCATTTGGCTGCGAGCTTTTTCCGCACGCGCAGCGCCGATTGCCGTCTCCACCTTCTTCACCTCTTCCGGTGGCGGTAGCACAGCCTTCATTCCGAGCGATTCGATCCAGAGCTCGCGCGACCAACCTTTAGTGTGATAGAGGTGCTCATCTTCTTCGTGCTCCACCTCTTCGTGCGCCTCTTTCAGCACCTTCGCGACATCGCCTTTAACTTTCTTCGCCACTTCACCGATCAAATGCCAGTTCTGGTGATCCTTCGTCTCAGCCAGAACAACGGCTTCAGCAGCTACTAGTTGAGCTGCTCCTGGTTGACCTTCAGCCAGCGCCATCTCCATCGACTTCACGAGTGCTTCGCCGATGTTGCGTACGACTTTGCGACCCGGTGTTTCCTCGTTCGGATCGAGATCGAGCTTGGTCAGCACGTCTTCCATGATCGTCACGTGGTTCTTGGTTTGTTCGAGATATTCTTCCCATTCTTCTTTCAGATCGTCATTCTCGGCACAGCGGAGTGCCGTCGTGTAAACCTGAACGCCGCCGATTTCGGTTTCGAGTGCCTGGTACAGGAGTTCTCGTACTTGTTCGTCTTTCATGGACCCTCCTCCTTGAATCGTGGAGTGGGATCGTGCAAGTGATAGGCCAGAGAGAATGATTGGCGATCGGGCGTTGAGGCGTATTTTATTGGGACACGATGACAAGATTTGCAGGATGAACAGGATACATCGTAGGGCAGTTTGATAACTGTCACTGAACTGATCTTGTAAATCCTGAAAATCCTGTAATTATGTCTGACCATGAAACTCTTCGGTTTCGCGCTCCTCTTCTTTGTTGCGTCCGTGCCATCATCTGCCCAGGAGCATCACGCACGGCTCGACGCTCTGCGCGCCGAAGGCTACGAAGCGCTCTACAACCTCGACTATGAAACTGCGCGCGCGCGCTTCAAGAAGATGATCGAACTCGCGCCCGATAATCCCGCGGGCGCGCAGTGTTACGCGTCAAGTTTGTGGGTGCAGCATTTGAACGAAGCATGGAAACTCAAAGTCGCGCTTTACAACGACAAAAGCAGCGACAACAAATCGCGCGTCGATAGTAAGCAGTCGGAAGAATTCCGAAGCTGGACACGTCAGGTCAAACAACTCTCTCAAGCGCGGTTGAAGAAAGATCCGAAGGACGTCGAAGCGCTCTACTTTCTCGGCGCCGCGGAAGGACTCGAAGCGGCTTTCGCCGCCGGCGTCGAACGTAAATTCATGCCCGCATTCCGCTCGGGCCAGGATTCGGTGGACCATCACCGCGCAGTGCTCAAGCTCGCGCCGGACTTTCACGACGCGGAATTGACGATCGGTTTGATGAACTATGTCGTCGGCTCGCTTCCATTACCGGCGAAGATGATCGCGGCGACGATGGGTGTGCGCGGATCGAAGAAGCGCGGGCTTGAAAATCTCGAACGTGTCGCGAAGGAAGGTAAGTGGGCGAAAGATCTCTCACGCATGATGTTAATCGATTTATATAAACGGGAAAGGCGATTTCAGGATGCGGCTGAGATGGCGCGCCAGTTATCAGAAAAGTATCCGCGCAACAATCTATTCAAGCTCCAGATGACCGAGACACTTAAACGCAGATGACGGATCTGTGATACTTTGTCCCGGCATCATGACGGATCACCATAGTGAGAAACTGGTCGGACTGCTCGACAGGATCAAGGAATTCCTGCGCGCGAACGTTTACCCACTCGAGTCTGACTTCCTGCGCCGTCCCTTTCGCGAGCTCACACCAACACTGAACGCAACACGCGAGAAAGTTAAAGCACTCGGACTTTGGGCCCCGCACTTGCCGAAAGAACACGGCGGTCTCGGCCTCACGCTTTCGGAGTTTGCGCTCGTGAGTGAAGAGCTCGGCCGCACACCGATCGGACACTATCTCTTCAACTGCCAGGCGCCCGACATCGGCAACATGGAAATTCTTCTGGCCCATGGCACGCCCGATCAGAAAGAGAAATATTTTCAACCGCTCGCGCGTGGCGACGTGCGTAGTTGTTTCTCGATGACTGAACCCGAGCATCCCGGATCGAACCCGACGTGGATGAGCACCACGGCAGTCAAAGAGGGTGATGATTACGTCATCAACGGTCACAAGTGGTTTACGTCTTCTGCCGATGGTGCGAACTTCGCGATCGTGATGGCGATCACTGATCCTGATAGCCAGAATCCTTACAAACGCGCGAGTCAGATCATCGTTCCGATACCCTCGCCCGGATTTCAGATCGTGCGAAATATCAGCGTGATGGGCGACGAGGGTAGCGATTATGCCAGTCATGCGGAAGTCAGATACGAAAACTGTCGCGTCCCGCAGAGCAATTTGCTTGGTAGTGAAGGCGAGGGGTTCGCGATTGCGCAGGAGCGACTCGGGCCTGGAAGAATTCATCACTGCATGCGTTGGATTGGCATCTGCGAGCGCTCGTTTGATCTGATGTGCAGCTACGCCGCGCGCCGCGAGCTGTCGCCGGGCGTGTTGTTGGCGAGTAAACAGAACGTGCAGGAGTGGATCGCGGAAAGCCGGGCCGAGATCAATGCGGCGCGGCTGCTCGTGCTGAAAACGGCGTGCGGGATCGACACGAAGGGCGCGGGCGAAGTGCGGGAAGATATCTCGATGATCAAGTTCTTCGTCGCGGGGATTTTGCAGAAGGTTATCGATCGTGCGATTCAAGTGCACGGTGCGCTTGGACTAACTGATGCGACACTCTTGTCGTACTGGTATCGACACGAGCGCGCCGCCCGCATCTACGATGGACCAGACGAAGTACACAAAATGGTCGTCGCGCGCAGCGTGTTGAAAAAGTATGTCTCAAGATAGTCCCACCAAGGTTCGTCAAGGTGAAGAATTACCCGTTGAACGACTTCGCAATTATCTTCGTCTGTCCGATAAACAACTAACCATCGAACAGTTTCCCTCAGGCTTTTCCAATCTCACTTACCTGATCCGCGCAGGCGATCGCGAGCTCGTGCTGCGGCGTCCGCCGATCGGCGCGAAGATCAAAACGGCGCACGACATGAGTCGCGAGTATCGCATCCTCTCGCACCTGCATCCGGTCTATCAGAAAGTGCCGCGGCCGATGCTGTTCTGTGATGATGAGTCGATCCTCGGTGCGCCGTTCTATGTGATGGAGCGTGTGACGGGGGTCATCCTGCGCGCGCAGAAACCACATGGCCTCGATCTTTCACCAATGTTGATGCGGCGTCTTTCTGAAACATTCGTCGACAATCTCGCCGAGATACACGCGATCGATTACGAAGCTGCTGGTCTTGGTGATCTGGGATCGCCACAAGGCTACGTGAAGCGACAGGTGGAAGGTTGGACCAAACGTTATTACAACGCGCGTACCGACGATGTTCCATCAATCGAGAAGCTTGCTGAGTGGTTGCATCAAAATCTGCCCGCTGATTCAGAACGTCCGGCGCTGATTCATAACGATTACAAGTATGACAACCTCGTACTCGCCCCTGACGATCTGGCGCGCGTGATTGCTGTGCTCGACTGGGAAATGGCGACGATTGGCGATCCGTTGATGGATTTCGGAACGAGTGTTGGTTACTGGGTTGAAGCGACGGATCCGGAGGAGTGGCAGCGATACGGGTTTGGGCTGACGAGTCTTGCTGGAAGTTTCACGCGTACTGAGCTGCTGGAACACTATGAGGAGCGAAGTGGGCGGAGGATTGACGATCCGGTTTTCTATTTTGCGTATGGATTGTTAAAGATCGCCGTGATCGTGCAGCAGATCTTTTTTCGCTATCAGAAGGGACTCACCCGCGATCCACGCTTCGCACAACTCGGTGCGCTCGTGAAGGCGTGCGGTGATTTGGCGGAGCGCGCAATACATCGAAAACGCATTGATGCCCTTACCTGAGACTACCTCACTAACTCCTGCGTGCCTAATTTAAATCGAAACAGCGCCACCGATATCGCCAGGTTCCCACCATCATTCACGAAATGCATGAACGCCGGCACCACGCGTCCGCCATACGCCGAGATGCTGCTGTAGTCACCAAAAAACGCGCGCTCATTGATGTTGAACGCCGGCAGATCGATCTTGTGATTCACAAACGTTCGACCCCCATCGACACTGCGGGCGAGCGTCAAACCAGTCTGCGTGCCATTCCCATCACGTCGATCGTAAAACACGATATTGACTGACCCATCCGCCGGATCGATCGCCATCCACGTGAAAAACTGCGCCTTGCCATTCTTCAACGCATCATCATTAACACGCATGGGAGCAGTCCACGTCTCACCACCGTTTCGTGACGACATCACAAACACGTCCGGGTCGCCATTGCGCGCATCGATCCAGTTGACGTAGAGCGTGCCTTTGTTTGGTCCATTACTGAGATCTACTCCGGTCACCGGCATCCCGTTGGCCCTATTCAGTCCGGGGATCCCGAAGTCCCAGCCACCGGGAATGTCTCCAATCGCCTTGTCTTTGCCAAACGTCAGACCACCGTCAGTCGACTTGTCGAACACGAGACCGAGTGGCCCGGCCCATACGATATAAACCTCACCATTTGGACCAACTGCCGGCACAGCACCTTCGACCGTGTTGTCGCTATCGAGACAGTCGCCACCAGTATCAGAGATGCGGAAGGGCATCGAGAACGTCTGTCCCTGATCTGTCGAACGTGTGAAATAGATCTGCGAACGGTGTTCGGGATCGGCGCTGCCGTAGACGTCGAACCTGGTCCATGCGAGATACACCTGGCCCTTGAAGCGCGAGTCCGGCGCGTTGTCGACGATCAGACCCGGTTTGTCTTCGAACGGAGTGACGGTGTTGACGTGATTGATCGCGGGAGTGCCATCACTCCATGTATTACCACCATCCTTCGAGACATTCACGATCATTCCATTCTCGGCTCGCACTGGCCGCGCGAGTCGAATGCCGTCGAACGAAAGGTGGACGTGATAGGCAACACCATCGCTGCTGAACGCGAGCACGTCGTCGCCCTGAACAAGATTTGTCTGATTAGGTGTCGGCACCGTTTTCCACGTCTTGCCGCCGTCAAACGTGACGTAGTGATAACTGCCTGCGCGTGGCTTCGGCGGGCGGCCTGTTTGAAACGAAGCCGCGATCATGTTGTCGGGATTCTTCGGATTGATCGCAATCGAGACTTCGGCCGGATTGATCGCGTTCGGTTCAGTGATGCGAACAACTTGTTGCGCTTTTGATGTTATGGAAATGATGGGGAGTAGAAGAAATAATTTGGTCCACGAGTTCATAGACTCTTTTTACAGGATTTTGCTACATCTCGCACACAAAGAACGGACAAAGAGAGCCCAACAATGGACCTATTGGAGGGGAAAGATATGGCTAATCAATCATCTGAATCAAAAGTGACGACTAATCACGACGAGATTCGTCAATGGGTAGAAGAACGTGGAGGGCATCCGGCCCGCGTCAAAGAGACGGAAAGCAAGAACAGTCCGGGACTGCTGCGCATCGATTATCCGGGTTACTCCGGCGGCGATTCGCTCGAAGCGATTAGCTGGGACGAGTTCTTTACGGGGTTTGATGAGAACAACCTCGCGTTTCTCTATCAGGAGAAGACGAAGGACGGGAAAGAGAGCCGCTTCTCGAAGCTGATCGATCGCGACTCAGCCGACGAGCGAGGGCATTAAGAAAAATTTAGCCACAGATTACACGGATGACACGGATCTATCTGTGTTTATCCGTGTAATCTGTGGCCCTGCTTTACTCTCCGAGAAGACTGGTATCTTTGCGTTTTAAAGCCGCGACGAGGCGGCTCCACTCGAAACGTCCCTGCGAGATGCGGCTGAAGTCTCCACTCTTGTCGCTTTCCAAACCATTCAACATCTCGTTCGCTTTGCCTGTCGAAATGGCTTTCTGTGCGGCGACGGTCAGCGCCCTCAGAGCTTCGGATTGAGAGCCTGACTTCGATCCTTTCGCCGCGAACTTTGCGCGCTCGTACGGAAACCTGTAGTCGCGTGGATACTGTTTCTCGACCTTTGCGAATGCCTGGAAGACCTTCGGACGCTCCGAAGCAGGCGCCGACATTCGTCGTTCACGTAGTTTCTTAAGCTCGTCTTCGGGGTTGGGAGTAACTTGCTGAGTTGTCGTTTCAGCGGGTGCGTTGCGCGAGACTTCGGTCGTGATCGGAGCGGTCGGTTGTGGCTGGCTAGCAGGCTGCGAAACCTGCTGCGGCGCCTGTGATGCCTGTGATGGAGGAGCTGTTGTCGCCGATGCCGTCTCTGTCCCTGAACGGAACAAACCAAACGCGCCGAGTGACAACAACGTGAACGCAACGCCACCGATCGCGAGCAATTTCAAAACAGATCCACGGCTCGACGATGGATGTTCAGGTGCTCGCGAAGTCGACCAGGGCAGGACCGTCGAGTTGTGTGGTCGTGGCTCGTGTTGGAGCGTGAGCTCGTCGTCGAGATCGATTGCAGATGAAAGGATCTGTCGCGGTTTCTGCTCGTTGCTCATTGAGTGCCCGCACTTCCAGCAGAAGAAATACTTCTCCTCGATCTGCGATCCGCATTCAGTGCACGTTCTCACACTCGGCGTTTCTTTCTTCGCGGCGGCGATTATCTGAGGAGGCGGCGGCTCGGGTTGGAGTTCTTCACGCTTTGGAGCCGGAGCCGGAGCAGGCGGCGGTGGTGCCGACTGTATAGGTGCTGGCTTTACAACTGGCGCAACGACGGGTTTTTTCTTCGGTTGTTGTTCCCTGACTACGTCGAGAGTTCCAGTCGCGACGAGAGCCCAGCCGTTATCGGCAGGCTTCACAAACGCGGGTTGAAGAATCTGCACGTCGCCGGCATCCGGATTGGGGCAGTGATAGTAATCTTGGTAGAACTCATAGAAGTCACGGCTGGTCGCGAACTTCGACGCTCGCGGCAGTACGAATGCCTGGTCCTGATTGGTGACGACCACAAACTCGCCGTCCTCGACCGGCACAAACGAGCCAATCTCATAATCAAAAGTGACATTTACCTTGTTGGCCGCCTTCGTTCGCTTCAGGTAATTCGCGACGAGTGACGGAAATGCGGGGGCGATGTCGAGTCGTTCCTCGCAAATCGGACACGTATTCAGTCCCGTGATGAACGAAGCGTTCACAGCATCGCAGGTGTGCTCGTGCAGATCGGTGGATGCTGGTCGCAAACAGCCGGGGCACGAAGGTTGAGGCACGCCCTCCGCAGTGAGCGTGAAATTTTTCGTTTGGAGCGGCGTGTTCGACTCGAAGCTGATGACGTAGCAACGGTCGCACACGTAAAGGAGCGAGCTTTTGCGTGTGCAGACGGGGCAGCGCTGCAAGCCGTACTGGTCAAAATCGGCCGGGCAGAAATGTTCGCAGTTACAGCAGTATTGCCACTGCAATTCGACCGGAGACGCGGCCTGGCCTTCGAAATCGATGGCGCCGAGGAGGTGACCGCGATTCTCACACTTGATGGGACTTTGTCGAGGAGCGAAAAATCCTCTTTTGTGTTCGGGACAGAAAACTCTCATGTTCGTAGCTCCCTTCAGGGACAGGTGACCGTTCAAGTTGTACTTGGCGCGAAGCATGACATATACGTGCCGGGGGAGTACGGAATACAGATGAAAATCAACGGGAAGAGGTTTGCGGATTCGTGGATAGATTACGGTCATCCCGCAAATTTTGCAATCCTCTTTTCCACAGTGTTATTGATGCCGGCAGGCCTCGCGGAGAGCGTTGAATGTTACGACATTCAGATTAGCTTGCGGGTTGGGTTGATCGCGGATGTAACGAGTGAGGATTGAAGCGAGTTGTTCGTCTGACATTTTGCCGCTACACGTCTTTAACCATGCCAGATTTTCCTCGGGAGCGCCGAAAAATGGGGCGACGAGCATGCCGTTCATCTGGCCTGTGACGTAGGCGCGCTTTTCCGTATCGCTCATGTCGAGATAGTCCTTGGCGGTGAAGAATCCGGGACTGATCTTGATTGTTTGTTGAGTTCCGTGGACGTTGATAACGGCGATGAGCGCAATGAGTGCGAGCATGTATTTCATAAGCGAGCCTCCGTGCGGACAAGTCTAACAGTGACGAAGACACACAAAAAGCACAAAAGCCTTGAATCAGACTTTTGTGCTTCTGTGCTTCTTTATGGCTAAACTACATTGAGATCGTGCCGCAGGCGATGCGCCCGCCTGAGTTTCCGGACGGATCGGTCTTCATGTCGTCCGCTTTCTCGTGAATGACCAGCGACGTGCCCCCATTCGAGAAAAGTCCCGTAGGTCCATCACCCAACACGACGCGCGTGTCAGTCAAAGTTGCGTTTGCTGTTCCTTTAGCGCTCACCGTGAAATTCAGCATGTCACCGGCGTGCGGCCCTTTCGGATTCTTCAGACCATGCATTTTCGAATCCGGATTGAAGTGTGGCCCGGCGGAGGCGAAATCAGGTCCTTCACATTTCGCCATCTGGTGAATATGAATTCCATGCTGGCCCGGCGGTAAATTCTTCAGATCGAGCTTGATTTTCACACCGCCCTTGTTGTTGATAGCAGTGACTGTGGCCGTGCCCACTGACTCGCCACTCGCGTTCTTCAACTCAACAGTGTGACCGCCCATGTGCTGCGCGGAGGCGTAAGACAGCAAGCCTCCCATGATGATCCCGGCAATGATCCACGTAATAAATTGTCTTCGTATCATTTCTTTCTCCTTAGTGAAAAGGGTTCAACTCTTCACGCTTTCCGGCTTGAGTGCTTTGCCTTTTGCTGCCGTTGCGCTGTCTGCACGGCGCCGGCCCAGCACCAATAACGCAATGATCGCCGAAAGCACTAGTAGCCATAATAGCGGTCGAATCCCGCCAAACAATCTGTGTCCCCAGCCGTCCGAATAGTTTGCGGAAAACTCGGCAGTCGTGGCCGCGGTCAACGTCGGACCTTCGAGACTCGCCTTCGACTGCGCGATAATCCCACGCAAACCTTCGAGCGCTTTCTTCTCAACTACGCCGCGCTTGATCTTACCAAATGGTCCTTCCAGGCCGTCAGCGCGGGAACGGTTTTCATAGACAAGGTAAGCTGCACCGGGAACATTAACAAAGGCTGTCAGCGCATGAAAAGCGTTGAAGTAGTGATTGGCATAAATTTGTTTCGACGCGACCAGCACTTGTGGACCAACACCGCTGTTTCGTTTGTAGATCGAAATATGATTGACGGCGATCACCGGTTTCAGTCCAAACTTGATTTTGGACCAAACGAGCGTTTCGTCGATTAGTTGCAGACCTGATTTTGTATCGGCGAGAAGACTGTTGATGTAACCGCCGGCGGAGCTCAGCTCGCGTTGTTCATTAGCGAGGCGGACGCGGTCGCTTTTGTCGCTGTACTCGATCAACGCCGCTTCACCACGCGCGCGGTAGTCTTTGATATACGCGACGAGCATCTCTTTGAAGAGATTCGTGGCTCGGAGCTGGTAGTCAGGCGCCGTCCAGTCGACCTCTTTGCGAAAGCGCTCGATCATCGGCGCGGAGAGTTTCACCTGGCAGTCGCCGGCGACACACTCTTTCAGATCTTCGATGTCGCGGGTTTCCAGTGACAGACCCTCGATGTCAGCCAGCGCGGGCTCGGGTCCGAAGCGGCCGATTTCGAGTATCGCAGCGTTGCTTTTCTGCAACATGCTGTCGCGATATGACCGCAAAAAATCCTCGGCGCTGGTGTTGATGTTTACGAGGCCGGTGACTGCGACTTCGCGTTTATTCGAGGTTGGAACGAGCCGCACCACCGGCTGATTGAGCTGTAACGCCGCAAAGTCGCGTTCTTCGAGAGCTGCCTTTTCGCGAAGGACTTGCTGAAACTCAGCCATTGAGGCTTGAGCGAGAGTTGTGCTGGCCGCGAAGCAAACCAACAAGGTACAAAGAAGGTATTGTTTACGCGTTAACATACGTCAGCCCTACTATGCACGTATCTGCCCTGGTGAATTCTTTTGTTACGCAAACCGCCGACGAACGACGCACGTCGCATGAGCCGTGCCAAAGTCAGGAATAAACTGGGGGACGCAATGTATATAGAATATAGACCTAATTCGGACTAATTCCGTCTAAAATTTGGAGGAGCAAAATGGAGAGTGGAGCAATTTCTGAACTGTCGGCCCTGAAAACTAAACTGCAGGCGACATGGAGTGCGGGAGATTTCGGACAAATTGCCAAGTACTATGCAGACGATGCCGCAGATTTCATCAAGCGGCTCGATCTGAAGCCCGGAATGACGGTACTTGACGTCGCCTGCGGCACCGGCAACCTGGCGATTCCGGCGGCGAGAACAGGCGCGAATGTAACCGGCGTCGATATCGCGGCGAATTCCGTCGAGCAGGCGCGTCAAAACGCGAAGGCGGAAGGGTTGAATGCCAAGTTTGACGAGGGCGATGCCGAAGCACTGCCTTACGACGATGCGAGTTTTGATGCAGTCGTGACGATGTTTGGGGCGATGTTTGCACCGCGTCCGGAGCTCGTGGCGAGTGAGTTGAAGCGAGTTTGCCGTCCGGGTGGTGTGATCGCGATGGCCAACTGGACGCCGAACGGTTTTATCGGTCAGATGTTCAAAATCACGTCGTCGCACGTTCCGCCACCGCCGGGGATGCCGGCGCCGGTCCTTTGGGGCGTTGAAGAAACCGTTCGCGAGCGTTTAGGCGAGGGCATCTCGAAACTGGACACAAAGCTTCAAAAGACTACCTGGGTGTTTCCTTTCTCGCCCGCTGAGGTTGTCGAGCACTTCCGGTTATATTACGGGCCAGCACAGAAAGCGATGGGCTTTCTTGGTGAAGAGAAAGGGGCAGCGTTGCGGAAGGACCTGGAAGAACTCTGGTCCACTCACAATCAGGCGACTGACGGCACGACCCGAGTCGAAGCTGAATATCTGGAGGTGGTAGCCAGGCGGGCTTAAGCTGGCAAATCCGTCCACAGATTACGCAGAAGAAAACAATCTGTGAAATCTGTGGATCGTTTGAGGAGAAGAGATGTTTCGGAGGATCTTTGGTCCGGTTTTATTGAGTGCGACTCTGATATTTCTCTCCCTGATTGTCTCTGCGCAAAACGTGACGCCGCCGTCGCAGCCGTCCAGCGGACCCGGCGGCAAACAGTACGTTCACGCGTCAGTCACGAAAAACCGTTACGGCAAGGGCGGGCAGGAATACTGGATCTTTGAGCCTGCCTCGCCCAAGCCGCGGACCGCGCCGGTCATCATTTTTCTGCATGGCTGGGGCGGGATGAATCCGCTGTATTACGGCGCTTGGTTGGACCATCTCGTGAGACGTGGAAACATCGTGGTCTATCCGCGTTACCAGAAAAACCTGCTGACACCGATCAACGACTTCACACCGAATACGCTTGCCGCAGTTAAAGACGCGGTTCATCGTCTGCGAACTGAGCGCGGGCATGTGACTGCTGATTTCAGTAAATTTGCGACAGTGGGCCATTCTCTGGGTGGTTTGCTGGCAGCGAATATCGCGGCGCTGGCGAGTGAATCGAATTTGCCGCGAGTGCGTGTGGTGATGTCAGTCGAGCCGGGGATAACCGAAGCGCCGATAAACGTTCCGCTCGCTGATTTGAAGAAGATTCCTGCCGATACGTTGTTGCTCGCGATTGCTGGAGATCAGGACGGACTGGTTCGCGACACGGATGCCAAGCGGATCTATTACGAGTCAACGCGCATCTCGGCCCAGAACAAGGATTTCATCACGCTTGTTTCTGATTCGCACGGGCAGCCGGCGTTACTGGCGAGCCATCGTGCGCCGACGGCGTTAAATAAGGATTACGACAGTGGGGAAGGCGTCGGCGGCAATCCGCCTGGAGCTCCCGATCCGATCGGCAACGCGCGCATCTCACGCCGCGTGCGACCCGAGACGATGATGGTCAACGCGCTGGACTATTACGGCACCTGGAAACTCTTCGACGGTCTCATCGACGCCGCCTTCACCGGCAAGAACCGCGACTACGCCCTCGGCAACACCCCAGAACAGCGCTTCATGGGACTCTGGAGCGACGGCGTCCCCGTCAGAGAACTCAAGGTCACCGACAAACCATAGCCGCAAAAAGGCACAAAGAGAAAGCAAGAGCACAAAAGATTTGTGTCAATTCCTGCCTATAGAAGATGCAGGGGGGCACGGATATGAATCTAGTTTACAAAATGGTAGCGGTGTGCGCGGTGACGGTTGTTGCCGCGGTTGGAGTTTATAGCCAAGAGGTTAAAAAGGACGATTCGAAGCCGGTAGTTATCGATCAGCAAACAACCACGACACAGGATTACGTTTTTCCAACGCATCGGGAGCGGTTCAATCGTTATCTGAAGAGCACTGTTGGTCCATTCAGGCTGGCATGGAGTGCGGGCGCGGCGGGCATCGATCAGTGGCGCGATCATCCGGAGGAATGGGGGCAGGGAATGAAGGGTTTCGGTCGCAGGTACGCTTCCAACCTCGGGCAGAATGCGATTCATCAGACGGTGACCTACGGCCTCGACGAAGCGTTCGGGCTTGATACTGGTTTCAAAAAGAGTACACGCGAGGGTTTTGGGGCGCGATTGAAAGATGCGTTAATCCAGAACGTCACGTCGAGAACGAAGAGCGGCAAGCGCGTGGTTTCGGTGCCTCGTTTTGCCGGAGCTTATAGTGGCGCCATCATCTCTCGCGAGACGTGGTATCCCGAGCGCTACAGTTACAAAGACGGACTCCGAGCCGGAACGGGGAACTTATTAACGGGCTTTGGAATCAATCTACTCCGTGAATTTGTATTCAATTGGTGATTAGTCCAAAAAGGGCACAGATGACTCTTCTGTGCCTTTTGTGCCTTTTTGTGGCCTCTTCCGCACAAAGTTCTTGACTGTCGCGGCAGACCGTGCATATTCTCCCGTCCCAACCACACCAACCTGCATCGATCTCCCCGAATGGATTCGTCTGCCCAAAAGGAGTCAGAACAACATGCGACATGCTCATTTTTCGAGATCGTTTCTGTGGGCGGTGCTGATCATCGCGCTGGCGTCTTCGGCGTGCCAACAGGTCGAGCCCAACACGGCCACCGCCTCAGCCCCGTCCGCAGCCGCAAAAAACGACGGCAAAATAGCCATCACGACTTCGTCCGAAGAGGCCCGCAAGGAATATCTCGCCGGACGCGATTTACAAGAAAAACTTCGCATCACCGATTCAATCGCGCATTTCGACAAAGCCATTTCACTCGATCCAAACTTCGCGCTCGCCGAGCTCAACCGAGCAAACGTTTCACCGAGCGCGAAAGAATTCTTCGAACACCTGAAGAAAGCAGTCGCACTCGCTGACAAAGCGTCGGACGGCGAGCGCCTGTTGATCCAGGCGAACGAAGCCGGCGCCAACGGCGATCCGACGAAACAGAAAGAGATCCTCGAAAAGCTCGTGTCAGCTTATCCAAACGACGAGCGCGCGCACTTCAATCTCGGCGGTTACTACTTCGGCCAGCAGGATGTCGCTCAGGCAATCAATCACTACAAACGCGCCACCGAGCTCGCGCCCGATTATTCCACCGCTTTCAACATTCTCGGTTATGCCTATCGCCAGAATGAGGCTTACGGCGATGCTGAGAATGCGTTCAAGAAATACATCGAGCTGATCCCGAACGATCCGAACCCGTACGACTCGTACGCGGAGCTTCTGCTGAAGATGGGAAGGTTTGACGAAGCGATCACGCAGTACAACAAGGCGCTCGCGATCGAACCAAACTTCATCAACTCGCATTTCGGAATCGCCGCTGCGTTGACGTACAAAGGGAAAGCGGCTGACGCGCAGGCCGAGTTACAAAAGATGACGCAGAAGGCGCGCACCGATGGCGAGCGTCGCACCGCGTTGTTTGGACAGACAGTCGTGGCGATCGACAGCGGTAAGTTGGACCAGGCGCTCGCGGAAACCGAGAAGCAGTACGCCATCGCGCAGAAGAACAACGACGCCGCCGCGATGACGGGCGACCTGCAACTGAAGGCAAACATTTTGCTCGAGGCAGGGAAACACGATGCCGCGAAACAGGCGTTTGATGCAGCGCTGAAGACGACAAAGGATTCGGGATTGTCGCAGCAGGTAAAAGACAACGCCGAGCGGTTCAGTCATTACAACTTTGCGCGGGTCGCTGTCGCTAAAAAAGATCTCGCGACCGCGAAGACCGAAACTGAAACTTTCCGCAAAGGCGCTGAAGCTGCAAAAAACGCGAACCAACTGAAACAGGCGCACGAGCTTGCCGGCCGTATCACGCTCGAAGAGAAGAACTACGACGCGGCGATTTCGGAGTTCGGCCAGGCGAACCAGCAAAACCCGGACGTGCTTTACCTGACGGCCTGGGCTTACAAGGCGAAGGGTGATGCGACGAACGCCAAGACATTCTTCACGAAAGCCGCGAAGTTCAACTCACTCCCCAATTTGAATTTTGCATTCGTGCGGAACAAAGCCGAGAAGGCACTCGCGTCGTAAGGAGGTTTTTCACGCAGCGGCGCCACGAGGCTGTAACTTTGCGCCGCCGCGCCGCTGCGTGAGATCGGTTTTATTTCTGCTTCAGTTCTGCCTCGGCGGCGATATAACCGAAGCTGGACCACTGACTACCCGCTGTAACTTGCCGGAAAACTTTTTCAGCCTCCTCGCTCTGACCGTTGTAGAGATACCAGTTGCCGAGGCCATAGCCGAGTGTCGCATTACTCAAGCTGTTGGTGCGTTGGCTGATCTCGAGCCAGAGGTTTGCCGGATCAAGCTGGCCTTTATAGACGCGAATGAGTTTGTAGTAATCACCGTTTTCAATCAGTTCGAAATCATTTTTGATTGGCGCCAACGTCTTACTTGCTTCTTTGTCACGCCCGAGACGTCGTAGCGTCATGTAGAGCCAGTGCGTCGTGGCGACGAGCATGTCAGGATTTTTCGAGACTTTTTCTGCTTCGCGATAAGCGGTGAGCGCGTGCTCGAAGTCGCCTTTGAGGTAATAAGCGAGTCCGAGGTGATACCAGATATTCGATTGTAGCGTGCTGGTCGGAATGTTACGCGCATTAGGCAAACCATCCGGCTCGATCTCATCAGGCTTGCCTTTGATTAGCTTCGAGGCCTGCTCAAGATCCGCAATCGCATCATCGAAACATCGCAACGTAATAAGTCGATGCCCGCGATGTCGATACAGCCGTGCGTCTGCCGGAAACTTCTTTATGCCGTCGCTATAAATCCGTATCGCATCCTTATAACGCCCGAGGTAAGCAGTACGCCTGCCGAGCCAGATGATGTTGTCAGCGGATTGTTCTTTCTCAAACAACGCACGCGCTTCGTTGAGCTTTGTCTCGAGATCACGCTGCGCCTCCGCCGAAACCTGCGGCTGCACCACCTTCGCCGTCTCAACACACTTACCCTGCCCAAACACACCTGAACTGAACACACAGACCAAAACACTCACAACCAAAATCCGTGTTGACGAAGTCATCCGTGTTAATCCGTGGCCCAACTGACCTCCGTTGCCGCGCTACTCACTTTCGCCGGAGCTCTCACCGCACTTGACGTCATAAACGGTCGTTCAAATACACGGAAGAACACCCATGCAAACGCGACGGACAACGGCGTCATAATCAGCAACGAAATCGTCAGAATGTGCAATCTTGTGAAACCAAACCAGTACCAGTGCATGAGCACAAACGAATGAGTCAAATAAAGCGAGTATGAGATTAGCCCTACTGATGCCAGTGACGGGATTAGCCGCGGCACCGGCGCTGACTTCATCCGCCAACGCTGCTCAGCCGCGACCGCATAGTTTACAAGGACGAAGAACCCTACGCCCCAGGCCGGGTGCATTATGAGCCAACCGATATCGTGTATCCAACCATTTTGATCGACCAGCGGTAAGAGTTGGGCCAGAGCCATCGCGCAACCGAGCGCCACGCCCGACATGGAAATCCTGTAGCACCAGCGCGGAAGTTTTATCAGTCCCAATGCAGCCTCGACGCTTAGCGCGCCCAACGCCCAGATAAACCAGTTTGTCGCGGCTGCTTCAGTGACGGGAATGTGAACGCCGAGCGACGCGCTCAACGCGTGGGCCATGATCAGCCAAACAGCGCGCGCGGCGAAGGTTATCAGCAGTGTCCTGGTCCAACCGTAACGAATACGGAGGAAGAGCAGTAGGAAGTAAGCGAGGTACAACTGTTCTTCGATCGCGAGTGTCCAGAACGCGCCGTTGATCGTGTAGGTCGTTCGCAGGTCTACGTTGTGCAGCATGAACACGTGAAGCAGAACGTCCCACAAGTAAAAGCTCGTGACGTGTACGGGAGTCTTGTACGCGAGATAGCAGAGATAGAGTGCGAGTGCGGCAAAGTAAGGCGGGTACAATCGCCGCACGCGTCGCTTCCAAAAAAGGAAAAAATTGATCTTGGGTTCGTCGACACCCGCCGCGCGAGCTTTGGCCCAAAAGAGGTGAATGCAAAATCCGGAGATGACGAAGAAAAGATAAATGCCGGCGAACGCGAAGTGGACTATGTAACTGGTGATTTGCGGCAGCCACGCCTGCCAGCCACTGAACGCGGTTTGTTTCGCGACGCCGAGTGCGTGATACGTGACAACAGCCAGCGCCGCTCCTCCACGCATCGCGTCGAGAGTAAGCATGCGCCCGACCGTTCTCGGTTGTTGGTAACTCATCGTGGCCACTGACCGGATGACTGTAAGAACTCACCCGTGGCCATGTCATCTCAAAATTGTGTTTGCTGCGTCACGCTTCTGTTTACGGTCCGAAGCCCAGGTTCTCGCATTTGATGCTCTCGGTTTTGATTTTAACTGTGGCTCTGAAGTTGATCCATTCTTTCTCCTGTAAAAACCGATATCGGAATTAGAGCGTCCCTTCGAGTCTTCGTCGGGTTGATATCTCGGAACCGTTAAATAGCTGCTGGGAATCGTCGTTTGATAAATGGGAAAAGCGAACACCGATCTCGGTATTGCGAGACCCGATGTGGGTTTTGGCGGCTGCCGTTATGGGATTTCCGTACCCCCGAAAGGAACTTGCAAACTTCCAGACAGGAATCCGCGGCTCCGGGGAGCAGGTTACGAAACCCGATCAGGGTACGCTCAATTCCGTGAGAGAACTCGCATACCCCTGAAGGGATTTGGTCGATCCCTGGAGTGAAACGGAACAGGAAACAAGTAACGAGCTCATTACGATCAAGGTTGAAATAGTTTATGTTTTACTTTTCGCAGACGTGCCCGGTTCTCCCCTCGTAGCTTTTAGCGACACGCGCGAGCGCGTGACTACGTTCGTGATCGCCGTGCAAAATGGTCAGACGGAACAGCAGTTCGAGTAAACAGATAGGACTTGAAGGGACTTAACGATGAGAAAAATTATTGTGCTTGAACATATTTCACTTGACGGTGTCATACAAGGCCCGGGCGGGCCGGACGAAGATCCGAGCAACGGCTTCGCGTATGGCGGGTGGGCCGCCCCATATGATGACGACATCGTTGGAGCGGCCGTGCAGAAGCAGATTAACGTGCCGTTTGACCTGTTGTTAGGACGCAAGACCTTTGATATTTGGGCGGCCTACTGGCCTCAACATGGAGATGTTTGGCCGCGCGTCAACACGGCGACCAAGTACGTCGTCTCGAATGCCATGACTTCCCACGAATGGCAGCCGTCCGTGTTTTTGAACGGAGACATTGCAGAAAAAGTCGCGAAGCTCAAGCAAGAGCAAGGGCCGGATCTACACGTTTGGGGAAGTGGCAAACTCCTTCAGACACTGATGAAGCATGATCTGGTCGATGTGTTCTGGCTGATGCTATATCCGATCACGTTGGGCTCGGGAAAGCGGTTGTTTGTGGATGGCGCGATCCCGGCGGCCTTCAAGTTGACGGAAAGTACAATCGGCTCGAGTGGCGTCATTATCGCGAATTACGAGCGTGCCGGCGCGATCAAAACCGGAACCGAAAGTCTATAAACACTCGCGTCGTGTTGGGGCGCGCGTTCGACGGGGGCAGGAATCACAAATGAGAAACCTAATCTTCGCAATCAACATTTCCCTGGACGGCTGCGTTGACCACACCAAGGGAGTTGCTGATGACGAGACACATGAATATTTTACGGACCTCCTGCATGAGGTTGACCTGCTCGTCTATGGGCGCAAGACTTATGAATTGATGGTCCCTTTTTGGCCTGAAGTCGCAAAAAACCAGTCGATGACAAAAGCATTGAACGAATCTGCTAAAGCATTCGACTCCGTCAACAAAATTGTCTTCTCACGAACACTGGACAGCGCTGAAGACAAAAATACGAGAGTTGTTCGTACGGACCTTCACGACGAAATACTTAAACTGAAGCAAGAGGAAGGCAAAGATATTTTAACCGGTGGCGTAAGTCTTCCTTCACAACTTATCGAGCTTGGTCTGGTTGATGAATATCGTTTTGTCGTTGGCCCAATCGTCGCGGGAGAAGGAAGACGGTTATTGCCGGACGTTAGCCTGTCGGGGAGTTTGCAGTTAAGACTTGTTGAGTCAAAGGTTTTTAAATCAGGATGTGTCGCGCTTCGTTACTTGAAACAGTGATCTGTCCCGCTGGCTGCGAGCGCAGGTTGTCGTAGTGTTAGACTCACTCAGGAGGAAACAAAATGACGCTTCGGGATTTCTATTTAAAACGTGCAAAGGCAGAGTTCCCAGTTTTTCTAAAGGTACTTAGGGCGTTGCCTTCGGACCTGAGCTACAAACCGGACGAGCGTTCACCTTCGGCCGAACAGTTAGCGTGGACCATCACTTATGAATTGAAAGCGTTGCTTGACGTAGTCGAAACTGGCAAATGTGAATGGCAAAACATTACTCCACCGGGTTTGGACGAGATGATCGGAATGTATGAGAAGTGGTCGACTGAGTTACTCGACAAGGTTGCCAACCTGGATGATGCTTCCCAGGAGCGCAACGCCCAGTTTCTTTACCAGGGCCACGTCGTAATGGAGAGACCATTGGTAGAGTTTCTTTGGGACTTCATGTTCGATGCGATCCATCATCGTGGGCAGTTGAGTGCGTATCTACGGCCTATGGGAGGGAAGGTTCCCTCGATTTATGGACCGTCGGCTGACGAGCCGGGTATGTAAGTCATCGCCGCACTAGAATCGCGAAACGATTTAAAACCGGTGATCGCAAAGAAGACGCTCGTGTAAGTCAAATCGATTGATGACAAACGAAAAGTTTTGCGCTACGGTGCTGATTCACCCACTCAATCGAAAAATCAGCGGGCCGACTTGTGCTACTAACACAAACCGACCCTAGATCCTCAACCTTCTGTAGAAAGGATAAGGACCATGACAACGCATGGTAGCGCATCACCGCGCAACAAGAATCTCGCACACTCGACGCTAATCTAAAACGACGCGCTCGAAAACTTACAACCGACAGCAGAGTCAATCCCGGGACACGCTCACTCCATTCGTTATGCACTGGACATCAAAGACCCGTCCCTCGATCAAATCGTGAATCGCATCGAGGCCGGCGAAACACGCATCGACCACATCCACCTGGAGGGTGATTAGAATTCTCCGCGCCGCTCCGTGTCTCGGCGCGCAACCGCCGAGACACGGCGGCGCCCGCCTCTGCGTCCCTCATTCAGCCGTGTTCGTGGAATATCCGGTCCACGGTGTTGAGGAGACGATCAGGCTTCATCTGCGTCACAGCCTCCGGGGATAACTGAGTTTGATATGAGGCGTGCCTGCGCCTCTGAGATCCAACTTTTGTTGGGTTACAGTTGAAAAAGTGACTACAGCCAATGAAAGTGAGCGACCGAAGCGAGCACTTCGTGAGCGAACTGTCTGATTAATGCCAAGTGAGCGTTCGTCGGGAAAATAGTTACACCCTGCGGAAAAGGGGCAGGGCCGGTAAACTGTAAATCGCCAGTAATTCCGAGCAAATATTCCCCGCCACAAAGGTACTCATAGTAGGTTTCGAGGTCAGCATCAACATGCGCGCCGCCGTCTTTGTTCGCCGCGCTCAAAATGATTTTGCGGCGGTTATGATTCGTCCCGTTATGCACGAACACGGTCTCGTTTTGCCACCACTTGTCAATCGATAGTTCATGGAACTTGTCGCCCAGGATCGGCTGCATTCGAATTGGAACGGGGGAGTTTAGATTGATTACGTGCGAAAGATAGTCCTTCCAATCCCCATGACCACGTGAAGATGAAATCATGTTTTTCGCGCTAAAGCCTAGGTGAGTAATAAGAGATGTGCTCGCACCCGTTTGGTGAAAAATAACCCGCATCGAGGTTGCAATTCGAAGCGCTTCCGCTTCATCACCTTGATCATAAGCGTCACAGGAGCGCCGAATAAACTGCAACTGCTCTTCGAACTTCTTAGTGAATCTGGTCATGTTCGTCGAAGTCATGATCTGGAACCCAACTCACTATTATACGGAATAAAAGCCCAACACAAGTGCATCGTTGTTTCATTCGCAGTATAACCCGCTTTCGACAATTCGTACTCGCTCAACAATTCCTGCTCAGCGAGAGACAAGCCACCGCCTGACAAAGCTATCGCAAAACGCCCTCGAACACGCAGAAGCGGACAGCGGAGCAATCCCCCCGCCCTGACTCTGACCTCAAGATCTGATCTGATTCGCGTTATACCGTTGGTACCTGCAGAACCTCGCTACCGCCATCCGCGCCACTACTAAGTCTTCAAAGCTCGCCTCGCCCAGGTTACCAGTCAATTTGCCGACGCATCGCCTGTCATACGTGATCCGAAACTTCGACGGATTCTTGAAAGAGAATTGGGATGTTTACGACCCGTTGCTGTGAAGATCGAAGCGGGCCGAGATGTAAGAGATGGAAACGTATCCCTCGTAACGTGTTAAAAAATCCTTCAATTTTTAACATATCTCTTTGACGTGTTAAGAGCGCTAACATAAACTCTTGGCCATGGCCGCCTCCCGAACACTCTCGCAATCCTCGCGAAACAGGCAATCATGGCGAGCCGATAAGCCATACAACGAGATTCCACTGCTGCCACCCAAGGTCGACCTGGAAACCAAGGCAATTCTCAAACAATGTATTCAGGCCCGGGCCGCGCTTGCCGAGTTGAAGGGAGCGGCTGAGCTGATACCCAATCCATCAATCTTGATCAACACGCTGCCATTGCTGGAGGCGCAGGCCAGCTCGGAAATTGAAAATATCGTCACCACTACAGACCGTCTGTTTCAGTTTCGGGAGTTGAACGCACAAGCCGACCCAGCCACTAAGGAAGCCCTGCGCTACAGTCGCGCGCTCCTCGAGGGCTATCAGGCGGTGCAAAAGCGTCCGTTGACCACGAGGACTGCGGAAGAAATTTGTACCCGAATCAAAGGAGTGCAAATGCAAGTGCGACGCGTTCCGGGTACGGCACTTGCGAATGAACGCACCGGCGAAATCGTTTACACGCCGCCTGAAGGTGAGGATCTATTAAGGTTTTTGCTGGCGAACTGGGAGCGGTTTCTCCATGAGATGACTGACCTAGATCCTTTGATCCGAATGGCCGTAGCACATTATCAATTTGAAGCCATCCATCCGTTTACTGATGGGAATGGACGTACCGGTCGTGTACTGAACAGTCTGTTCTTCATTCACGAGAACTTGTTGACCCTGCCGATTCTCTACCTGAGCCACTACATCATTCAACACAAGGCCGACTATTACCGGCTACTGATGGATGTGACTCGCGCCGGTGCCTGGGAAGCGTGGGTGAAGTTCATGATCACTGCCGTGGAAGAGACGGCCAGTTGGACCACTGCCAAGGTGGAAGCTATCCGAGAGCTGCAATCAAAGACGGCAGCGTACGTGCGCGAAGTCGCTCCCAAAGCTCACAGCCACGAGCTGATGAATTTGATATTCGAATTGCCATACTGCCGTATTCAGAACGTGACCGAACGGAAAATCGCCGTGCGTCAGACGGCCTCTGGTTATCTGAAAGAACTTGTGAGAGTTGGTGTACTTGAAGAAAAAGTGGTCGGCCGCGAAAAGCTTTTTATCCACCCAAAACTAATGAGGTTGCTAACAACGGAGCGCAACACTTTTGTGCCTTACTCATGAACGAACCTGAGACCAGAGATTTTATAGTCCCTCCTGCTCACTTTACCCGCCTGCGCGGCGCGCCAGCACCTTCCAGTAGGACACCGGCCAAAGCCGCGAGATCAGTGAGATCACCTTAGCGTCTGAGCCGATGAGGATGCGCGAAGCGCGGCGTTCGATGCCGCGTACGATTGTTTCGCCGGCGATTTCGGGAGGGAGGCGCAGAAGTTTCCGGTATTTCTCGTGACGCTGGGCGATTTCGTCTTCAGTGACACCGGCAGGCACACGTGCTTTCTCGGCGATGGAGGTGGCGACGCCGCCGGGATGGACCACGCTCACGCCGATGCCTGAGCCTTCGAGCTCGTGACGCAGTGCCTCAGAAAATCCACGCACCGCAAACTTACTTGCTGCGTACGCTGTTTGCTCGGGAGGCGCGACCAGACCATATACGCTCGAGAGATTAACCACGCGCGCGTCTTCGCTCGCTCGCAACAGTGGCAGAAAGGCGCGCGTCATGCGCACCACGCCCCAGAAGTTGATCTCGAAGAGCCACTCGAAGTCTTCGTCTGAGACTTGTTCAAACGTGCCACCAACCGCGACGCCCGCATTGTTGACGAGCACGTCTACGCCACCATGTTCCGCCGCAACAACATCGGGAAACTGAGCCACTGCGACTCGATCTGCAACATCGAGGCGATGTCGAGACACGCGAACACCATTGACCAGCTTTGCCGTATCTTGCATACCAACTTCGTCGATGTCTGCGAGGGCGAGATTACAACCGCGACGCGCCAACGACACGGCGATCGCGCGTCCGATGCCGCTCGCGGCGCCGGTTACGACAGCCGTTCGTCCAGCAAGCTGCATACGCTCAGCCACTGGCCGCTGCTCCTGCTCGAAACTCCATCGTGCCGTCATCGAGGCGGCCGTATCGCATCATCCGCAGGTCTTTCACGTAATTCTGGTGCAGGCGCCAGGGCGTTTTTGATCCCTGACGCGGCAGTGTGTGCAGTGAGCGCAGAACGTAACCAGAGTTGAAATCGATCACCGGCTCCTCACCGATGTCCGAATCGTTCACGCGCGGTGTGCAGATATTGTAACCGTGATGGTCCATGTGATTCAGCAACCTGCAAACATACTCGGCGGTGAGATCGCATTTCAAGGTCCATGACGCATTCGTGTAGCCGACGGCGAAAGCAAGGTTCGGTATGTCGCTGAACATCATTCCTTTGTAGACGAACGTCTTCGGCAGCTCCACGGGCGTGTCGTCTACCACGAGCTGCATCCCGCTGAAGAGCTTCAACACGAGTCCAGTTGCGGTCACGATAATGTCAGCATCAAGGTGTTCGCCCGACTTGAGCAGGAGACCGTCTTCAGTGAACGTGTCGATGTGATCGGTTACAACTGAGACGCGTCCCTCGCGTATCTCGTCGAAGAGATCTGCGTCAGGCGCGAAACAAAGGCGCTGATCCCAGGGGTTGTACGGCGGTGTGAAATGTTTCGAGTCGTATTTCTCGCCGAGTGCTTTGCGGACTCCGTTCGCCACCATCCACTTGAAGAGCTCGGGTCTCTTTCGCGCGAGGCTGTAAAAGAACGTGCCAGTCAGAACATTTTTCCAGCGTGCGACGACATATGCGGCGCGGTCCGGCAGACGTCGACGCAGCCAGTTTGCAATCTTGTCTTCCGCGGGACGCGAGACGACGTAACTCGGCGAGCGTTGAAGCATCGTGACGTGCGCCGCACGTTCAGCCATCGCGGGGACGAGCGTGATAGCAGTAGCGCCGCTGCCGATAACCACGACGCGCTTGCCTGTGTAGTCGAGATCTTCGGGCCACTTCTGCGGGTGTACGATCGTTCCGCGGAAGCGTGCGATGCCGGGCCAGTCAGGCGTGTAACCGTTGGCATAGTCGTAGTAGCCGGTGCAGAGATAGAGGAAGTTACAACTGAGCTGGACCAGTGTTTTGTCTGGTCCGGTTTCGACGTCGACAGTCCAGCGCGCGTCTACCGATGACCACGAAGCGCGTTGCACTCGATGGTTGTAACGGATCGTTTTATCTACGTCGAACTCGGAGGCCGTCTCGCGAATGTAGCTCAGGATCGCGGGACCATCAGCGATGGCTTTGGCATCACGCCACGGGCGGAAGCGATACCCGAGCGTGTACATGTCTGAATCGGAGCGGATGCCGGGGTAGCGAAAGAGATCCCACGTGCCACCCATCGCCTCGCGGCCTTCGAGTATGACGAAGCTTTTGCTGGGGCACTGCATCTTGAGATGGCAGGCGCCGCCAATCCCCGAGAGGCCCGCGCCAACGATGATTACGTCCACGTGCTCCATCGCTCGCGAAACTACCATATCCGTCACAAAGAAGCACAAAAGGACGCAAAATTTGCTCAAACAACCTGTGCATCTTGTGCGTTTTGTGAGTTACTAGCGGCGTGGGTGAGGAGGCGAAATGACGTTATTTGATCTTTTGATCCTGTTAATAGTGGCGGGGCTGTGCGGCGCGCTTGGTCAGGCCATTACGGGTTTCTCGCGCGGCGGCTGTCTCGTGTCGATTGCGCTTGGGTTTGTTGGCGCAGTGGTGGGCATGTGGCTGGCGCGAACCATGGGCCTGCCTGAATTGTTTGCCGTGCGTATCGGCACGACTAACTTCCCAATCGTCTGGTCAATCATCGGCTCCGCGTTGTTCGTGGCGATCATTGCGCTGCTAACAAGACGAAATTACTAGGGTCACTTCAGAGCAACGTAGGCTCAAGGCGTGGAGACTTCCTATCACCGCGTGCAGAAGTTAGAATCAGAACGAGGAGTTAGCCATGTCGACGGTAGAAGAAATAGTAGACGCCATCAAGGAACTCTCACCGGAAAAAAGAGATGAGGTGCGAAGGCAACTCGTTTCGTTATGGCAACTGAATACCAAGTCAGCTAGTCTGCCAATAAAGCGTGCACGCCCCAGACGGCCACCGATCCATATCAAGGGGAAACCGCTTTCGGAAACGGTCGTTGAGGAACGGCGGTAGTGGCGGACTATTTTTTTGATAGCAGCGCTCTCGTCAAAGCCTACATTGCTGAATCTGGTACGCATTGGGTGCGGACGATTCTCGATGATCCGCAACACAGAATCTCCATTTCGGCATTAGCCGAGGTTGAAGTCATTTCAGCTTTAACACGGCGCTTCAAGGAAGGGGACCTTACTCAATTTGAGGTTGATCAAGCATGTGACGAATTAAGCCAGGATTGTGCAACCTATTTCGTGGTCGATGTCACCGGCCAAATCCTCGAAGCTGCTGTCAGTAACGCTCGCAACTACTCGCTTAGAGCATATGATGCAGTCCAACTTGCATCAGCGATCGCGGTGAGAACTGCGCTGTTGGTCACACAAGGTAACGTACCGGACTTCACGGTTGTTAGTGCTGACCACGCTCTAAATGACGCCGCAGGTCTGGAAGGATTACAAGTTGAGGATCCGAACGTTCATTAAGAACTCCGGCTTAGACTCGCGCAACTACCATGAGGTACCACGCGCCGGCATCGACGAAGATCATTTAGTTACTATTTCTTTGGATACAAGATGGAGTCGTGTTCGCGGCCCGCAAAAGTGTCACTTGAGCCCTCTAGAGGTAGAGCTGCAATTTCCGCAAGGATTTCGGCCGCTTTGCCATTGGTTTCAGGTCCTTCGTGAATCATGCCTTGTTCGTAAACTGCCTCGATCTCTTTAGTCATGGCTACAGGTCGACATTATACACGTGTCGAACTTCACCGGTTGAGCTTTCGGAACACTTTGACCAGCAATTTTAGGATCCGGAATCTTATGGAGAGCTCCCAGATGATGAGACCTCCGAAGAGAATGATCGCCAGGATCGTGAATATCGTTTCCTGCATTAACTATCCCAGCTCCGCTAACGAGTGCAGGGCGGCGAATCGCTCCTTGCGATCGGGAGCGAGCAGGAGTGCCTGGACCGGATCCTGGAGCGCAGATTTTAGAAAGTCCGTGGTTCGTTCCAGACGAGTCGGGCTTCCGATGTTCTTGATGATTGCATACTCCACCGCCGGCTTGGCAAGATCGACAATCAGTGTCGACCCACCGCGAAACTTCTGCGGCTGCGATGATCCCTCAACTTCGATCTCGCGCGACTGCGTCAGGGCAACTACAACTTGCGGCCTGTGATTACCGTCTGGACCAACCCGATTCGAACGACGCAACGTATGCACTTCAAAAGACGCAGTCGGATCGAGACTGAAATTCAGACCAAGCGTGCTGGCAAACTCAGGCGACTCCTTGAAGATCTCCTTCAGTCGATCATGTAAGAGCTGGCGTTGTTTCCTCGTCACATGAAACAGTCGCTCCCGGTCAGTGATGTAAAAACAAGCGTCAGCGTAAGTTTTAAGCTGCTTCAGAACCAGCTTGTACTGCGGCGGCGGCTTCTCGATGCTCACACCTTTCCAACGCAGCGTATCAACTGAGAGCGTATCGAGATCGCGCGGATAGATCCCGCGCTTTCTGAATGCCTCAACAAAAGCGACGCGATAGTGGTAACGATCGTCCGGGACCAGATCCGCGTCGGCGGTGATGATGCCGCGCAGGAATTCACCAAACGTGACGTCAACCGGCGGCACGTAATCGAGCGCACGAATGCACATGTTGAGAATGTGACCGGCCGTCTTCGAAGCTTCGTTTGCGAGTCGACGGACGAGGTCGGGATGAATCGCGCCGTCAGGCAGGATTCCGGTTCCGCCCGTGTAGATCCGCAGCAAATCAGCCGTGCGTGTTTCGTATATCGCAGTAAACGCATCGAACACAGCAGCGACGAGAATCGACCCGCGTTGATGAGGTTCCTTCACAGTCTGGTAATCCGCCGGGTCGGGTTTCAATGGTTCCCACTCGCCCGCAGCATTACAGCGTCCGATCGAATCACGCAGCGCGCCGCGCTTACCGGTCGCCCGTCCGAATTGCAACGCGAGGCTGCCGAGAATCGACTGCGTCCGCAGGTTACCGCGTGTACGACCGATCTCAGTCTCGAGGATCTCGGGTATCTCGAAGTGCTGCATCAAGGCGATGATGTCCGCGAACGCTTCATGCAACGCGAGCACATCATCATTCGTGGGCTCGTTGAAACGGCGATGCATTCCGTCGAGAATCGCGTGCGTGGTTTCATGGGCCACGATATCGTGCGACAGACACGCGTAGACCTTGCTGCCCGGCACGTGATCGCCGGGATCAGTCGCCGAAGCCTCGAAATATCCAAACAGCAAACCCACAAACGGCGGGCTGTAATAAGCATTTGCCTGTCGAAGCGCGTGGGGCGTGATCGTGAGTTGACGTACAAACTGGCTGTCGTCAAATTCGTTCTCCGGATTGATCCGCGGCCGCCAGAGAACCGGACGCCCGAGCGCGCGCTCGAAATGCTCGATCGTTTTCATCGCAACGGCATAGACCATCTGCTGATGAAAAGCGGCATTGCCTTCGGAAGGCTGCCAGCCGTCTGTGGCGAGTAAACGAGGATCGTTGAGATCGACTGGCTCATACGTCTCGCCGGAAGCATCTTCGTCGACGACGTGGAGGTACTCACCCTTTGGTCCTTTCTCCAGGTTTTCCCAACGCACCTTCAGTGAGATCTCGTTCATGCCGGCAGTAGCGAGACGAGTCGACAAACTCGGATCGACTGCGTACGTGCGGATGCGACGGAACGGCGGATCGAAAGGCTCAATCGATGGTTGACATGCCGCCGGAGGTTTCGCGACGACATTCACAGGGATATTGATCGCGGAACTTCCAAACATCAACATGTAACGCGAAGCGATGTGTCGTCTCAGCGCGACGGACGCTTTGTCGTCCTGGATCAACGCATCCATAAACTGGCGCAAAGTTTCCTTCGGAATTTCCTGTCCTGCATCGGGATCAGGCACGAGTTGATTCAACGCCGGGTTGTAAAGCCAGCGCTGGGCCAATTCGATCTCAAACATGTTTTGGCGCGGCGGCGGATCGGCGAGACCGAAACCAGTGAGGACGCGCAACACTGCAAACGAATCGCTATCGGCTGGAGTTTTTGGAAGATTGAGCACAGGCGAGACGCCGAGTGCCGCATGGGCTTGCAGAATGCCGTGGCCCATGCGACTGCCATTCACACCTTGTTTTTTCGCTGAGCTGAACAACGCGTGCCGCACTGCTTCCACTCGACGCCAGTCACGCGACAAAGAGGTCTTGTACTTTTCCATCCAGACCGCCACGGCGGCAGCAATCTGCGGCGTCGCGGCGGACGTGCCTTCGCCGTTTAGTCTCAATGTAGAGCCGCAACCAAAAACGGCCCAGGGAATGTTCGGTGTGTAAGTTGAGAGCGCGGCAGTCATGCAACTGTCTGGTCCAAAGTTTCCCTGAAGCTGCCTGGAAGTAAGATCAACGTAAGGAGTATCGTTCGCCATGACGCCGCAAACGGCGAGAACCCGATGATAGCGTGCCGGATAAACAACGTGACGCGTGGGTGCGCCTCCGATATTGTTACCAGCCGCGGCGCAGATGCAAATGCCTGCTTCGTAAGCATCGTTCACCGCCTCATTCCACGCACGCGACGGCGCGCCGCCCATGCTGATCGAAATCACGTCAACCTTCTGCTCGATTGCATAACGCAGTGCCTGCGCAAACGCACTCGTACGAAAGAGGATGACGGAATTCGAGATGCGGAGCGGGAGAATGTCTGCGCCCGCAGCCCCTCCGAGTGTCTCGTTGAATTGTGCGATGTGGCTGCCGGCGAGAATGCTGATCGTGCCGGTGCCGTGTCCGGAGTTGTCCGGGAACGCATTGCCGCGATTCGGATCGTTGGCGCTATTCGGATTGTTGTCGCCGTCTACAAAACTTCGCTCGAGGTTCTGTAAGAGATTTTGCGGCTGCGACTCGTGGCCGCGATCGTAGCCGGTGTCGATGTGTGCGATGCGTGTGCGTGGTGGATTAAATGGAACTGCCTCGCGCGCCTTACGCAGTTGCGTGAACTCGTCGTCGAGGTGCCATGCAAATCGATCGGGTCCGAGGACCTTGCCGCCGGTGTCTTGTTGTGGAGCCGAACCGCAGGATTCCTCGAGTGCGAGCATGGGCCCACCGCCCGGGTTCTTTTCGTTTGTGTCTGGAAAGCTCTGTTCGAGGTCGGGCTCTGCGAACATGACCGCGGATTCGTCAACGCCTAACTGGCTTGCAACCTGGCTGTGTGCGAGATCCCAGGGCGTCGCCGCACCGTCGGGCAGGTCTGCGAGAAACCATGCGGGCGCGGCTCCAAGACCGAACGCTGTAGTCTGCGGCGCGGAGTCGTAGAGTGGACGCAGATTTGCCCGCGGATCAGCAGCCGCCAGTGATGCCGTAGGAAGAAGTTTTACAAGAAGACGATTATTAGCCATGACTTGCCTCAAAATTAGAGATCACAAAAAGCGCAAAGCAGACACGAAAGAACACAAAGTAGGATCTTAATAAGAAAATCAAACGAGAGCGAGAATAAGGAAATCGAACGAGAGCGAGCCGTGCACCTTCAATCATTATGTGTTTTGTGCCTTTTTGTGGCTAACGTTTGATCTTATTTGCGTCACACCATGCGCGCGCTGCGGCGACGCCGTGTTCGACTTCGTCTCGGAAGCGGCGCTGTTTGAAGTTGAACAGGTAGTGCAGTGCGACCTCGGATTTGATCTCGCGGACAGTGATCGTTCGTCCGAATTCACCCGGCGCCCCGCGTGCGATGGCGGCGTTGTTGGAATCGATGCGAGCCACTACCTGCTTGTAGGCGTTATTGGTAGTGGCTTCGAAGATGCCGAAGAAGTTTCCGATGAAGCCGTTGCGCCACTGCCCGCGTTGACTCGTGGTCCAGATCACCCACAGCTCGTCGGCGCCACGCCTGATCGCTTCCTCGAGATTGGTGGCGGTGTTTAAGACCGCATCGATGTACGTGTCGCCGTCGATCTGCACTGGCGGAAACCAGAGCGGCAACGATCCAGCAGCAATCAAAAGATCTTCCGTCAACTCGGCAGTTTCAACCGGGCGCAGAATGTGTTTCGAGAAGTTGTAGACGTTGAATGTTCCGAGACGCGGGCTGGCGCGAATCTTTTCGAAGTCAAGGCCCCACTCACGAAAGAACTTTTTGCGAAAAGGATTTAGTTCAAAGAACGACTCGGCATAGAACACCCTGAGCAACTGCAACCAGTTGACGTCGACCGCAGCCATTGGTTGGAAGTGACGCCAGTTGTCGGCGATTTGAGTACCGGAAAATCCCTGCACCCACATCGCGAGATTGAAAGACGCGGCGCTGACGCCGTCGCCATGATCAAACTCGATACCCGCTTCATCGAGCCAGACCTGCAGCACACCCGCTTGAAACGCGATCTTGAGCCCGCCTCCCGCCAGCATCAAAGATCGCTTTGTCACTAAACCCCCTTATCCACAGATTGTTATAAATCCGTGTAATCTGTGGATGATCAACTTTTTCGTGGTCCACCTGCGTCTTCGATGATCACATCGGCGGCTTTTTCACTGATCATGTAGATCGCGGAGACGATGAAGTAGCCCGGGATCTTTGGAAATACGGAGGCGTCAACCACGCGCAGGCCCTGAACGCCGCGCACGCGGAAGCGACTGTCCAACACCGCCATCGGATCGTTGTCAGCGCCGATCTTGCAGGTACACGATGCATGATGGCCCCACGCCTCGTCCTGGATAAACTGTTTCAGCTTGTTCGTGTCGAGGTAGTCCGCGCCAGGTACGATCTCAGTGTGTTTGCCGACGTACCTGTTCATCTCTCGAACAAACCCAACCCCAGCCACGACCGCATCGAGATCTTCACCCTTCGTATCGTTGCCTTCAGTAAAGTAGTGAAAGTCGATCATGGGCCACTTCCGTGGATCGTTCGATTGCAGCGTGACACGGCCAGCGTGGTTCTTCGTGTAGGCTTTGAGCACGGCCCACGTAAACCGCGTGCGGAGTCGCTCAAACTGTTCCGAGTAACCAGGCACGTAGCCTTTGAAGTATCCGGGAAGAGCGAAGACGTAAAGATCGGGCTCTTTCAGGTTCGGCGACGAACGCATCAGTACGCCCAGCAGCGCGCCATTCGTCGTGTAAATCCCGGTGCCTGATTCCCACATCGTGAAGTAAGGATCCGCTGGGCCACCATCCTGTGGCGGAGCAAAAGTCGCGCCTTCCAACAACACGAAAGGTTTCTCAAACTCTGCAACCACGCCGACTTCGTAACGATCCTGCAAATTCTCGCCGACGCCGGGCAGATCGACAACGGGGTCGATATTGAAATCCTTCAGTTCTTTCGCTGGTCCAACACCGGAAAGTTTGAGTACCTGCGGAGTGTTAAAAGCGCCTGCGCAAACGATCACTTCGCGTGATGCAAACACCTCACGCTTCACCGGCTCGCTTACGTTACCTTTGCGTGCTTCCGGATCAGCCTCGTAGAGATGTTTGCCTTCCAAAATCTCAACGCCGATTGCGCGCTTATCTTTGAAGAGAATCCTGGACGCGAGCGAGTTAAGTTGGATCGTGAGATTGTCCGGGAATTCCTGTTTCGTCTTCAGCAGAAAGTCGCGGGGTCCATTGCGCTTGCCGTTTGCAACTGCGAGTGGCGTGAACGCGAGCCCTTCGCGCGCGTCAGTATTGCTACGAAAATCGTTTGGATCGAGCCTGGTAACGATGCTCAAAATCGGTTTACCCTGCCGTCCCTTTAGAGTTTGCTTGATGGCCTTGATCAGAATGCGAACGATCGCCCAATCCTTCAAAGCGAGACGTGGATCAGCCTCGCTGGTGTTGAGCCATCCTTCAAATCCGTGACCGTGACGCCAATCGTTCCAATCTTTCCGGCCGTGCCACAATCCGATAGCCGACCAGGCCAGACCTCTCAAGTAGTATTTGAAGCTGCCAGGCTGCGGCACGTAATGGCAGTTCTCGAGTCGCGTGAAGTACTGATTCATGTTGTCAGCACGCCACGACGAATCTCCAGTCAGCTCGGCAATGTAGTCCCAATCACTATTCTGCGGCGTGACCGTGATCATCGCGTTGTGCGCCGTGCAACCACCGAGCGTGCCCGCGCGCGGATACCAAACACGCGGCTGCCCCTCGACCTCGACAACCTTCGAATCATTCTTTTGGAGATCGGGATTTTCGTAGTGACGAACGAAGTAATCCCATTGACAGTGCGGATACTCGGTCGAAAGCCCATGGAAGATCGGCACTTCATACATCAGCTTGCCGAGTTTGTCGTCGGCACAAGGATCGCCGCCCGCTTCCAAAAGCAGAACCCTGAATCCAGCGCGAGCAAGACGTGCGGAGAGTGGTCCACCGCCTGCGCCCGATCCGACCACGATGTAGTCAAACTGTGCGGTGCTCATGTTTTTGCCTCTCAGAAGGTTTTCAAAAACTCGATCAGGTCGCGTTTCTGTTGCTCGTTTAATGGTGAGTCGTCGCCGTAACGGCCGGTGCCGAAGTAGTGACCGCGATTCACGACGTAATCGGGACACTTGCTCAAAGCGATCAGGCTATCAGCGACGGGCGCAAACGCCTGTTTGACTTGATCGTCAGTCGCGTTCGCCGGCAGCGCTTTGAGCTTTTGCTTGATCTCCTTCACGAGGTCGAGCAGCTTCCAGTCGTATTGCACTCGTCCCCAGAAACCAAGACCTTCCGGACGAAGATTCAAGCTCGCAAGCAGACCGACGGGCGTGTCAGGCGGTATTGGTCCAAGATCGACACCGCCGTCGTCGCTGAAGACGCTGGGGAAGAACAGATCGCCGAAGCCTTCGACGAGGTTTGGTACGTAACCGGGTGCAACGCGAATCGAGCTGCGCGTCGTCGTCCGATCGATCACGCCGACGTCGAGGCCCTTAGCCGAGAGGATCGGATCCTTGTCACGTTCCCTCAGCAAAAGCATCTGCTCGATCGACGCCTGGAATGATTCCATGCGTTTATCGACCGACGGTTCCCACATGAACGGTCCGACTGAGTTATTCAAAAGGAACGGAGCTGTGGACCAGAGACTGATCAGCGATGCGGGACGAGTGTAACCGCGACCGCCGCCCGGCATCTCGTACGTTCGTTCTTCACCTGATACCGGGTGAACGACCTTGATGCTGCCGACTGAAGGCAGATCCTTGTAAGTGTCGGACGAGAAGTTGTCCCAGATATTATCTCTAATCGCGTTTGTTGCGAGTGGACTGCAAGCGTTCGTTTGGAGCAGCGTCACTGGCACGCGATGTTCGGCGGAGAGATAGTTCCCGTCGAGAAAGTCCGGCGCATTTACGATCGCGCGCATCTTCGACTTGAACTCTTCCGTCTTGGTCCAATTCCAGTATTCGTCCCAACACTTCAGGTAGTTTGGTCCAGCGCAACCGTTAGTCGCCATGATCTGCTGGGGAGCATCAGGCGTGGGCAGCTTGCTGGAGTGACAACGCGCGCACGTTTCAGCAAAGACGTTTTTACCGTTGTTGATGCGTTCGACGTAAGCGGTGTCTGTCAGATTGCCGTTGTTGAGATACTTGGGACCGCCAGGCGCATCGTTCAACTTGTGCGGCGTGGCGGCTTTCAAAAAGAAGAGCGCCATGTCGACGGTCTGCGCTTCGGTTGCCTCCCAGTAGCTCGAGTTCTTGCGCGCGACCGCGATCTCGATCGGCGAAACTGTCTTACCACCGACGAGTGGATTGAAGTGCAGCAGCCACTCTTCGCTGAACAATCCGATATTTAGATACACGCGATTCAATGCGCCGAGAGCGCCGACCGAGTCAGAGCCGTCTTTAAGCACACGCGGCGAGAAGACAGTGTTCGGCGGTACGAAGAACTGCGCGAGTGGATTGCCGGGAGGCACGTAGTCGTTCAGTTGTTTGTTGTCGTTGCTGCCTGGTCCAAGCGTCTCTTTTCCGAAACGCTTTGCTTCTTCGAGGCGTGCGCCGAGACTGTAGATCGCGTTCATCGTGCGCGGATTGTTGATGTTGTCCGAGGAGACGAGGGAAGTATCGAGCGAGCCCGGTCGCGACGTGTGGAACATCTGATACGTGTAAGTCTTCTCGTCTGAACGCCAGTCGAAGATGCGATCGATCCAGAAATACTGTGCGCCGACGCTGTTGTTCAGGTTCTTCCATTCGGGTTTTTCAGGATTATCCGGCGGCCTTACCGGATCTGGACCAACGTGACAGAACGCGCATGACATACCAACGCGATACGGGCGTACGAGATCCTTCGAGTAGTAGTAACTCGGATCGCTGTAGTACTTTTCCGGATCCCACTTGCGTGCGGCCTCGGCATCGAAAGCCGGGTTAGGGAAGAGACGCAGACCCACGATGCCCGTCGCGTAACCGTAAAAAGAACCGACCGGCATCGTCTGTGGCAGATGTTGGTTAGGTTGGCCCGCGGGCAGCGCCTGGCCGCGTGAACCGAGGCGCACGCCGGGATACTTTTGCTCGTTTTCAAAAGGATCGGGCGGGCAGTCGGCTCTGCGTTTGTCGAGCCAGAGTCCGAAACGATTCGGATCTGGACCAGTTGGTTTTTCGAAGCAGGGTTCGTTAACCAGGCCGAGATACTGCCAGCGATTGTCGCGGCTGTACTTCAGCTTCTCGCCCGACGGATCGATCGCGTTTGGATATGACGAAATGGATTTCAGCAGATCGAGCGCGCCGAAACTGGTCGTGCCGATGTGGTCCCAGAAACGATCATTGCCGCCAGTCCAGATGACCCACGTGTTGCGACCTTTCACTTCTTCAGGGGTGAGAGCGACGGCGCCGTCCATGTCGTGAAAGTAATCTTCATCGGCAGCGGGGAAGCTGGTCGCAGGACGATTTGCCTGTCGTGCTTCATCGAGCACGGTGCCGGGCTTGGGTCCTTTATGAGCGAAGAGGCGATAGGCGATGAAGGCAACGACGGCAACAATCAAGAGAAGAACGATGATGCCGAGAATTTTTGCTTTGCTTCGTGGCACGGGGGTCTGCTCCTTTTATCTATATGTGCGTTTGGTGCCTTTTGTTTCTTGAATTCCACCAACGGCAGTTGGTGGTATTTCAGATCCGTTCTACCCAGGATTGAACCTAACCACGATAAATCCTACCAACGGAAGTTGGTAGATGTTTCAGATCTGAACGATCCACCAACTGCCGTTGGTGGGATTGAAGCAAACTAATAGCTGTTCGGTAGAAAAGATCTGAAATGAACCACCAACTGCCGTTGGTGGAATTTCAAGCCGTGCGTGGATTCGCAGATTCTTATGCAAAATGCACTCTATCTCCTCGTCACCGATGCACGTGAAAGTTTTCGTAGTGTGGATTGATCGCGGCGGCCATTTGCAGGTAACTATCGGCTTTGCCGTTGGAACTGATCGCTTTGTGAATGATTCCAGCCTGGTGAAACAGTCGCGCGTCCTTCACGCCTGATGCGAGCGACTCATTCAGAAGCTCGAGCGCTTTCGAGAACTCACCGGTGCGATAAAGCGCCCATGACATTGCAGCCAGCGTCGCGAAGTTTCGTCTGAGCTCGAGATCCTTCTGCGCCCACTTCACGGCTTCGGCACCCTTTTCAAATACGTCTGCGTAGAGATCTGCGAGATGATGGTAATAGTGAACCTCGCCGCGCTGTGCTGATTCAAGAAACGCCCTTTCCGCACGACGCAGATAGTCGTCTGCTTCTGCAGTTTTACCAGTCGACAGGTAAAGCTCACCTAGCGCTTGTTGGAAGTCTGGACGCGGCACACGTTCGATCACGCGCTGGTAGAGTGCTTCTGCTTCATCTGTTTTTCCTTCAGCAGCGAGCAGCTCTGCGACGTGTTCCTGCACCATCCAATGACCGGAGTAGGCACGCTCGGCACGTTGATAATGCTCACGCGCTTTCTCGTAGTTGCCTTGCGAGAGATCGACGACGCCTCGTTGCAGCTCGACCCACCCGTAATGGCGCATCTCTTTCGCAGTCAGCTCGTCGACGGCGTCGTCATACAAACGATCCGCGCCTTCAAAGTCGCCCATTTTGAAATTGAGATAGGCGAGACGCGCGAGTGTGTCCCACGTTCGCTCTTCGTCAATCAACGCTTGATACCCACTTCTCGCAGCTTCATAGCGACCTTGCTGGAAATCCAAATCAGCCTTGAGCGCTCGTCCCTGAGGACTCTCAAGTAGATCACTCGAGGCGTTTAGATCCTGTTCGACGTCGTCGAGGCGATGCACCTTGAAGTGAATATTGGCTTTGAGAAAGTAGAGATCACCGTCACGGCCGAGGTGTTGAATTGCGTGGTCCAACGTCTTTTCCGCAACGGAAAGCCCGTCGAGATTTCCCGTGAGCGATGCGTGTTGATACTGAAGATAAGCGAGCTTCGTTATCTTCACACGATCGATCGGAAGCTGCAGCGCATTATCTTCGAGCTCAGCAATCCCTCGATCGATGCGGTCGAGTTCAATATCGAAATCGGTTTTCTTCTCATTCATGAGTTAAGTAACGCCGAAGGCGTTCGCTAATTTCAGCCCTGGGCATACGATTTATACGAGCGATGGAACCCTGAAAGGGTTCGGCAACCAACAAACCCTTTCAGGGTTATTACAAACGTTTATTTGGGTTACCCAGAGTTCTCGCAAGCTCGAACCCTGGGCTGAAATTAGCGAACGCCTTCGGCGTTAAGCTTGGGTTGCTACCAGGGTTCTGCCAGATAAGGAAAGTCGGTAAGAAAATCTTTGTCGTTTTTCTGCGGGTTCGGCACCGTCTTCGGTTCGATCTTCGCTCCAGCCCACAGACTTGGATCGTTGAGTAATTCGATGTTGTACTTCTTCCCGTTCAACGTCGCCGTATGATCGAGAAACATCGACAGGAATCGCGTTGCAACTTGATCTTCCAGACGACGTCCGTACGGCCAGGTTCCGGTCGTGTCCATATCAATCGCGCAAACGTTCGGCACGAAGATCTCGACCGGACGCCGTAGTGGAATGTTCAAACCTTTCGGGTTCCACGAGTCGTCAGGCATGTTGAGGTGCTGGAAGAGAGTCTTCTTCACGCGCGGAAATGCCAGGCTGACTAAGTGGTAAGTTTTATGAACCGATACGGGCGAGTTATCGTGATCGAAAGACGTCTGTAAGCCGAGCGCACTGATTGACGGACCGAAGCCCCACCCGAGATGCGCGAGTCGTTTGATGAAGTGCGGCGCAAGCCAGAAGTTGTTCGCGCCGAGTTGGCGATTGTCTTCACGTTCACTTAACGCCGCGTCGGCAAAAGGCTGACCATCAGTGTCGACGAGTTTGTATTTCTTCAACTCATCGTCGAGCTTGTGCGACTGGAGCAGTGCGATTGGATTTTCCAGCCAGAACGGATCATCGGGAATTGTTTCGATCTTGTCCGCGGCTTTCAGCACCCAGCTTTCGCCCCAACAGTTAATGACGCGATCGTCAGCCGGGTTAGTGGTGAGAAAAGCGATGGGAATCTCGAGGATAATGGCGTTGATGTTGATTCCCGCCTGGCAATCTCTGCCGTCGTAGACAAAAACATAGTTGCCATTTGCATCTTTGAGAAACTTGTCGCCGTTCCACGTGAGGTCTCCCGGTGGGAGTTCGCGCTTGTTACCGTGATATCCCCACTCTGGATCGTTTGGATCGCGATTGAACAGGTGATTGCCTTCGAGCTGGATCAGCGTCTTGGGAATCTTTAACTCGCGGCAGTTCGTCATGGTGTGAGGCACGTGATAAAACTGCGGCGCGTAATTGATCGAGCGGAAGAAGCCAGTCAGATCGTTGAAGAAGGCGTCGTCGCGGCCGCCGAGGTAAGCTTTGATCGAGTGACCGTCGGGCGTGTTGATCGACGTCACCTTGTTCGTGTCGACAACGGTTGAGAAGCTCCCACCGGGGAAGTCGATGAACTTCACGGTGGCGCGCTGGCTCTGATCGAACGTGACGCGAATCTCAGCAGCCGACTTTGGCCCGAGAAATTTATCCTTGAGCGCGTCGAAATATTTCAATAGACCGGGAAGCGAGTGATCGTCTTCGCCCACGCCTCCGACTCTCGGACCGGGTGCGATCAGCATGCGATAAAGCATGTCAGTATCAAAAACGCCGGCCTCCGGAATGGAAGCAAAGGTGAGCGCCATGACGACTTTCTCACCACCGTCGGTGTCGGCGCTCGGGAAGCCGAAAAAGTCGTACAAGTCTGCGGCACTGACGTCGATATCGGAGAAGATTGAATTGACTGCGTTTGGATCGTTATGGTCAGCCATGACTGCCCCTTTTCTGACACGCTCTTGTGTCGGGCTAGCTGTTAACAGAAGTTTTCAGTAAATCGTGAAGAACGAGGAAACTCGTTGCGTCCTTTGGTTTTATCGGCTTCGTTGAAGTCGCGGCGCATTCTATCAGGAGGGTTTGAGAGGCGTCAATAAAATGCGCAAATTCTCTGCGTGATCTCTGCGTACTCTGCGTCTCTGCGGTTTAATTGTTTTGCGGACAAGTTCACCGCAGAGACGCAGAGATCGCGCAGAGAATACTTTCAAGGTAGCTACGGTTTTCTTTGCGCTGCGTTCACTTCTTCAGCGGTCGCCGCAAACCAGAGCTTAACAGTTCTGTCCCAACTCCCTGTCGCGAGTGTTCGTCCGTCTGGTGAGAAGGCGACTGCTGCTACGCGCGAGTCGTGCCGTGTGAAGGTGGCCCGTTCCTGACCGGTGTTCGGATCCCAGAGTTTTATGGTTTTGTCTTCGCCGCCTGTTGCCACCGTCTTGCCGTTTGGAGAAAAGGCGACGGACGAGACTTCAAACTTGTGACCGACAAGCGCGACTAACTCCTGCGCCGTGCTCACGTCCCAGAGCTTTACCGTTTTGTCCTTACTCGCGCTGGCGAGTTTCTTTGCGTCACTCGAAAAAGCCACGGCCAGAATCCCATCTTTGTGAGCATCGCTCATCCACAGTTGCTGACCAGTATTTTCATCCCACACTCTCACTGTCTTATCTTCGCTGCCGCTCGCCAGTTTGCCTTCTGAAGAGAAGACAAGGGAACGGACCGGACCAGAATGCCCGTTGAGTGTGATGACAGGTTTTTGAGTTCTCCACAGTTGAATCTTTCCATCCGCGCAGCCGGCGGCCAATGTTTGCTCGTCAGGTGAAAACGAGAGAGCGAGGACCTCCTTGTCGCATATCTTGAAGACAGACGATGGCTCGCGCGTTTCCATATTCCAAAGCTTCACGGTTCCGTCGTCATAACCAGTCGCGATCCTGCCGCCGCGCGATAACGCAATCGACATGGCGCCATATTGCGTCTCGTTTAGTCGAGGTAATTCCTTGCGCGTCTCGGTGTCCCAAAGACTAACGGCCTTATCTCCCAACACTGCGAACATCTTTCCTGAGCTTGAGAAAGCCATCTGGTCCACGCCTTTCGGGACGTGGATCGTCGCCTGTTCCTGCACGCCGCGAACATCCCACAACATGACGTCAGAAGTTCGTCTGACAGCGATTTTTCTACCGTCAGGCGTTATGGTCATCGCCTCGAGCGAGCCTTCCACATTGAAACTGCCGAGCGGAGCCCACGGTAGAACGTTCCATAGATAAATTTTGCCGCTGTCCCGAGTGGTCAGAGTCGACGCATCGCCTGAGACAGCGATCGGACACGCACTTCCGATCACATCGACTAGGCGGACGTTTCGATAATCAGGCCAGTCCATAATTCTGACTTTGCCGGAGACGCCTGCGATGAGTTGTTTGCCATCGGCAGAGAAAGCGACACAACCGATCTGTTCGTTCGTCGGAAACGCATCGATCATCTCATACGGTGGGTTCGCACTTTGTAGTTTTAGAGTCTTGTCTTCGTAGGTAACCAAGGTGTTGCCGTCTGGCGAGATCGCAGGATGAGTGATGGGAGTTGCATAACGGTTAGAAGTCAGCAAGGGCTTTTCTGTTTCGAGATCCCAAAGCCTCACCGTATTATTGTAGTCTTCGCTCACCAGCTTCTTGCCATCACGTGAAAACACTACCGAACCAACACCGAAACGATCGTTTCGCAATGTCTTGATCAGCTTCGGATTCTGAGCGCGAACGTCCCAGATCTTAATCGTCGCATCTGCACTCGCGGTTGCCACTGTGGTGCCGTCCCAGGAGATGGCGAGACCTGTGATGCGATCGCGGTGAGCTTTTATTTCTACTGACTCTCTTGGACCATTTAGTTGCCAGATCTTCAGTTGCCCGTTAGAACTATTGCTTACTGCTGCCAATACTTTTCCATCGTGGGAAATTTCGATGCGGCCGGCGTCGTCTACTGGTCCAAGAATTTCGGGTTTGTAGTTAGCGAGTCGCCAGTAGTAGAACCATTCAAAGCCGCGCAGATCGCTTTGGTTCGAAGTGTTGGGCACGTGGTTATTGAGGAACTCTTTGAGCTGCGGCAGGTCGCCGCGCTCTTGCGCGCGCTGAGCGAGATTGATGTCTGAGTCGTAAAGCAGGTTACGGCTGCGCTGGAGCTGTTGTTCAGCGATTGCTTGTTGCCGTTGCGCTTCGAGTGTTGCTTTTCTGGCGAGGAGTTGTTGCTTTGTAGCTTCCGCGGTAGCTTCTTTCGCGATCTGCTGCTGGCGCGTGGCCTCGTCGCGCGCGTCTGCCGCAAGCTTGCTTTGTTTTTCTGCTTCCTTTTTAGCGTCGTCTGCTAATGCCAACTGCTTGCGCGCTTCGTCGCCAGCTTGAGCGGCGATTGCTTGTTGCTTTTGTGTCTCGTGTCTCGCAAGGTCTGCCAGCGAAGCCTGCTTCACGACCTCCGCTGCCTGACCTTTGATCACAAACCCGGCGCCGAAAGCAGCCAACAACACGAGTACGGCAGTGCCGATGATCTCCGTTCGCACACGAACATTTCGACGTGTGTACTTGAAGAGCTTGTCGATGCCATCTGCAATTGGTGGCGATGGTTGTTGTTTGGTGAAAGCGTCTGCGGCTTCGTCGATCCAGATCAGCTTTTGCTCTTTGATTATCTTCCAGGGCGCAGTGGTCAATACCTCTTCGTTGTTCTTTGTGAGGGCATCCGAAATGTTGATGGGAATTATCTTTCGTCCAGCCGCAACGAACGTCTCGAATTCCTGATGGATATAGGGACGCGTGAGCGCACGCTCGGTAGCCAGTAGCACGAGCACTGCACTCCGCTTGAGAGCCTTCTCTAGAGTGGGACCAAGAGACAAACCCGGCGGCGATTCCTCCTTGTCGATGAAACACGAAAAATCGAGGTTGCTGAGTTGCTGCTTTAGATTGAAAGCGTATTCTTTGGCGTCGCTGTGTGAATAAGAGATAAAGACGTCGTAGCGGAACCGTGCTCTAAACAGACCACGGAAGACAGTTTCTCTGACGCGATTCACAGCGGCGCGCAGGTTTTGTATGAAATTAGCCATGCGTTTCTCGCAAGAGACAGAATTTTGGGAACCCGGTGAGTGGACACAAATATAGTCACACTCCGGGAATTGATCTACTTGATTGCTGAAACTGTGAGGTTATTTATGGGTGATTCTCTGCGGTTCTCTGCGTATCTCAGCGGTCTCTGCGTTAAAACGGCAACTCAAATGCAGAGGGCGCAGAGATACGCAGAGAACCGCAGAGCTATTTAAGCAGAAGTAAGAAAGCGAAAAGCAATATACTGGTATTCCACACAATAACCAGTACACGTAGCCAGTTCAGTAATTGCTTCGCCTTTTCGTCTCTTCGAACCCAATCGGGAGTTGAAAACAGCCAAACATACGAACATCGTTTGGAAGCAGTCGTATTGGGTGAACTGCTGTCGCACATTGGCATTCGCCGTCACATGACTATTCGCCGTTGCGCCGGATTACGTATTCTAGAACAGTCCCACGATCTCCTGTAATCCACCCGGTTTGTTGATCGAGAAAGTAGACGCTTAATAAGTCGGCATTGGTGGGGCTCGAAAATTTCATCCATGAATCACCATTATCTTTAGAATAGTGAATCTGTCCGCTGGCTCCGATAAGCCAAAGCATACCGTCTGACTTAACAAGATCATACGGAAGCCCAGCCGATTTTGGCAGCTTGTTTTCCCACGTGTTTCCAGAGTTGCTGCTTCTCAATAGGACGCCCGAATCCGGGCCCGAAACTGCATTGGCATGAATTCCGCCAAGCAGCCAAATGTCGTTTGCAATCACCTTGACCTTTCCGAAGTAGTAATTTCGGTCAAATTGTTTTCTTTGCCAGCCATTATCACTACTCAAAACAGTACCTTGTCCGGCGGCCCATATGCGACCATCCTGCGCACATGCGACGCTATACAAGATTCCGGACGTCGGGTGAACACTCGCTACGTTGAGTCGGTTTTCTTTAACACTCGCGTTAATAATCCCGCGGTTACCAACGATCCAGAGCTTTCCCGTGGAATCAAAACAAGCGTCGAGCAACGTGCTTATCTTCCGATCTCCATTGAGAAGGTCGGGGTGGAGGTCCAGGGTTTGCCACGAGTAACCACCATCAGTGGTTTGCAATACGAGAGGTACTTCATTGTTTAAGGCGCCGACTACGATTCCGTTTCGCGCATCGGCGAATACAAGCGAATAGTAGCCCTGGTTTTCGCTCGCTTGAACCACTGTCCACGATTTGCCGCCATCATTGGTCAAGCCAATGGCGCCGGGACTTAAGACTATTCCACTTTTCTTATCGAAAAATTTTACCTGTGACAGTCTTGAACCGTGCAAGAGGTCCGATCGCGCAAGTATTGTCCATTCACCGGCTGGCTCTGCCTTCGGCACGCGGTGCAAAGACAAAAGCACCGCAACTGTTACACCGAACATCGCAGTTAGAATTATGTATTTCATGCGTTTCAATGCCTGGTTCTCCGCAGGGGACTGGGGTAACGTGACCGAATAGCATTTTCGAAAATAACGCTGTCGGGCAGAAGATATGGTTTCGTTCTGGGATTAGTATCAATTACGTATGGACCCTGCCAAGTCTCCCAAACATGGCCGAACTCGTGCGCATCAACCATATCGTTGCTCGAAACAAGACTGCCTTTTCCGCCGGCGAGATCCCACATGCCTCCCGCTGCAGTGGTCGCTACTTTCCCGGCCTCAGGATTAACAAAGATCTGCCAATTACCGTTGCCACTCGCGTTTTCGCTTGGCCGCAGGGTAATGCCACCGTGTCCACACTGGGAAAGGAAACAACCGTTACCGGTATATCCCGTATGCACTTTCCCATCGGGATCCTTGTATTGGAACTGGTCCGCAATTTTGAATTCAACGATACTAGTTCTAACGAGAATACCCGCCATTCCGGCGCTAAAGGCTTTTTCGTCGCCGTTACCGCCCATTGCGGCAAACCTCTGAACGTCATTGGCACTGATTGAAAGCTGAATATGTCCATTCACGGTTTGCTGCTTAAGTAGGGCAAATCGTTCTTCGCCAAGCATTGCCCTTAACCTTGCCAAGGCGGCTTGTTGCTCTTCCGCGGTACCCGTTAGCTCAACTATCTCGCCAGTCGGATCCGTGTACTTCAACGGATTATTTATGGTGTATGGATACTGATTCCAGAGTTGCGGCTGCATAAGATAATGGCCCAACATAGATCTTGCCTTTTCAGGATCCGCTTCGTTCTGCACTTCAGCCACAATCTTATAAGGGTCGGGCGAAGTGAAGCGTCCTTGTGTTGAAGAGTAATACCGCGCAAGAAAGTAGTCGAGTCCCGTCTCGTTGTCCCGTTCTTTTTGGGTGAACTGCTGGCGCACGCCATCACCGGCAGTATAGCCACTGGCGGAGCTACGACCACCGGTGGGAGCAAATAATTCCTCGCCAAAAGGCAAATAATCGTGACGCTTCACGTTGGCCAGACTGCCTGTTTGATCAATGATCATTCGGGGTGTGCCGAGGTGGTCCGTTACCAGCCAGTTGATACTGGTGGAGGCGCCACCGCTTTGGTTTCCCCACGCTTCCACTTCCGTGATGCGACTCCAACCATCGACCGAAGCATTTGTCACGACGCGAATCTTGGTCGTCGTGATAGCCGAGAAACTAACCTTCTTCCAAACCTTATTATTCCCGGTGATACTGCCACCGGTCACTGTGGCCCAAGCGGATCCATTCCAATACTGCACATCAAAACCTGTGAGCCCATACAGGCTAAACGTCATTGTCTCGGTGGGCTCAGAAGGGCTATTTGAGTTGTCCTGGCAAGTGTAAACATCGATCTCGTCAATGGTCTTGCTCCCGTTGAAAGCCACTTCGACCCACTGCGGGAAAGTGGCAGAGGCGCTATGCCAGCCGCCGCCGTTAAGCCAGTTCAGACCTCTGTGTTCTCCGTCGATCGCGGCACTCGCTGAAAACGGATAACCGCTGTAGGTTGACGAAGCTGTTGCTGTTGAACCGTTTGCTGTGAGTGCATAGTTCGACCGCGAGGTGTTTCCCCACGCTTCCACTTCCGTGATGCGACTCCAACCATCGACCGAAGCATTGGTCACGACACGAATCTTAGTCGTCGTGATAGCCGAGAAACTAACCTTCTTCCAGACCTTATTATTCCCAGTGATACTTCCACCGGTCACTGTGGCCCAAGCGGACCCATTCCAATACTGCACATCAAAACCAGTGAGCCCGTACAGGCTAAACGTCATTGTCTCGGTGGGCTCAGAAGGGTTACCAGAGTTGTCCTGGCAAGTGTAAACATCGATCTCGTCGATGGTCTTGCTGCCGTTGAAAACCACTTCTACCCACTGCGGGAAAGTGGCAGAGGCGCTATGCCAGCCGCCGCCGTTAAGCCAGTTCAGACCTTTGTGTTCTCCATCGATCGCTGCAGTCGCTGAAAACGGATAACCGCTGTAGGTTGACGAAGCTGTTGCTGTTGCTGTGAGTGCATAGTTCGTCCGCCCGGCTGAGCCAGCAGTTGCTGTAACCAACAACTGTCCGTTGCGGTAGCCATACTCGTTCTGCGGACTACCCGGTGCACCGTTAGCGGTATATTCTGCCAGCAATTCGCCATTCATCCCGTAGATCTGCCACTCTTCCTGACTTGAGGCTACTTGCCTCCTTACACGTAGCCCGTCGGCGTTGTACGAATACACACTTACCTGACCGGTATTATCAGCCGCAGTGATCATCCGGTTCTCCGCATCGTAGGTGCGGGCGCCGAGTCCGGTGTAGGTGTCGTTGGTTAGGTTTCCGGCATTGTCGTAGGACATCGCTCCTGTTTGACCAGCAGGTACTCCAAGCCTGTTGTTGGCAGTAGAAACTGTGAACTGCTTGTTATTAATTCCCGTGCCCCAGGTTTGCGCCGCGTCGATGGTGCGATTGCCATACCTGTCGTAGGTGTATTGCTGGGTGAACGCTGGTGTTGCTCCGTTCTGAAACTCGTTGACCGCGGTCAGACGGTTCAGCGCGTCATAACTGTAGCGGTCTTCCGCGTAAAAGCTGTTGATGATCGTCTGGCTCATCAACACATTGCCATTGTTGTCCGTACCACTGCCACCATGCGCCCAGGCGGTGCTGTAGTAATTCACTAGCGCTCCAAGCTCGCCACCCCACTCATCGTTAACGTTTGAGGCACGGACATCGTAGAGCTGACCGCGGATGTTGTAGTGCAACTTGTGGTAAACCGGAGTGTTGGTTCCAAACTGTTCCTTGGCGAGTCCGGCGGAGGGAGAATAGTTAATGCTCGTAGCGTAGTTGCGAGTAGTACCGTCGCCGAGATTACCGGTAAAACCGCTGGTGCGTCCGGCACTATCGTAAGAATAAGAAACTGTACGTCCGGAAGGATATGTCCGCGACGTGACGAGACCGCCTTGATTGTAGGCTTGCGTTACCTGGTATGAGCTGCTCCAGACGCCACCTGACTCGTAACGCTGCCGCTGAATGAGCGGCCTGCCGATCTCGTCGTACGAATCAATATAAGTAGCAGACGTCTTCGCTCCTGATTGCCACACCTGATTAACGCGACCGATGCCTTTGGTGGCGAGATCGTATTGCCTGAAAACGTCCGGGGTTGAGTCTGAATAATCGACTGACGTGTTGCGGTTCAGCGCGTCAAAGACGTAAGTCGACACGACTCCGCGCGCGTCAGTCCGCTGCGTCATATTACCGTTCGCATCGTATTGGTAAGTGGTAGTTCCACTTTCCGGATTGGTCGCTGACGTAAGACGCTTCAGAGAGTCATAACCAAAGGTGCGGGTTTGCACTCCCTGTGTAACTGTCGTGAGGTTATCGAGGCAGTCATAGGCATAGCTGGTTTGGTAATTCACCCCATTCGGATCTTCATAGACTGAAGTCAGTCGTCCTAAAGCATCCGACACACTCTTCCGGGCTTTGCCCGCCGCATCAGTTACTGTGAAGGTGTTGCCGCTATAGCTCGTGCTTACAACTGCGTTGTCCGGGCTCGTGATGGAAATTACGCGTCCGAGGGCGTCAAACGCCGAGGTGGTCCAAACAGGGCTTTCACTTTGCCATGGACGAAACGGACGGGAAGTCTTGTACGGACGACCGAGAGCGTCGTACTGGGTTTGAGTAACGATGTAATTAGTTGCACTTTCAAATTCGCGGCTTTCGATGATGCGTCCGAACGAATCGTAAACCATCTGAGCTTTCAGCGGGTTCGGGTCATTGTAGCTTGAAAGGTCGCTGGTGGAAGTCACAATCCGGGAAGTGTCGGTATAACTAAAGCTTGTCTGACTCTTGACCGCGGTGCTCTGATTTGCGGCTTTGATCGTTTGGGTAGGTCTATCCAGCGGATCGTCGAACGCGGAGCTGCTGGTTACGCCATTAGGGTTCTCAACATCTACTGGTCGTCCGAGGTAGTAATCGAATTGAGCGTACGAAGTCTGAGTCAACGCATTCGTCGCTGAAGTGGGGAATGCGTAGCTCATTTGTCCGACGGATGACAGCTCGAGTGGGGCGCTGTTTAGGCGCGCATCGCCGTTGGGAGCGCCAAATACGTCAGTGTAAGAAATTGTCGAAGCGTAACTCCGGCCGTCGATCGACTTGACGACATTTCCCGCCACGTCATATTGCGAATAGCTCGCTACTGAACCGGTAACAACACCGTTCGTCAACAGGAAGTTCGTGACTTTAGTGACATTGCCGCGGAAAGCATACGAAGAGGTGAATGACGCATCGAGTCCGCTGATACCGCTGCGCGACACAAGCGCAGCATGATTGGCATCCACTGTGTAGTTGTCATATTCGAATGACGTCCGTCTTCGTTCACCGCCGCCATCAAAGACTGATACTTGTGACGGCAGCTCTCTCATGTACGGGAGGTTCGGATTTGTAATACTTACTCCGTTGTAGGCCGTGCCGTTCAGAGTTTTGACGTAGCTCGTCTGTACGCGACGCAGCAGTGCGCCGCCGTAGTCATAAGTGTAAACATCAGTAAGACTATTGTAAGGAACAGTCGAATCGTAGCTGTTTGTGGTAGTACTGCTTTGGCCATTTTCAAGTACCGTCACCGATTGCGAAATACGCGGATCATTTTGCGGCGCTGAGTCGGCGCCACCGGTCCACCACGGCACGGCAGCGCGTTGTTCCCAGGTCAGGTTTGTTTGTCTGATGAGCGCGCCGCTCGCATTGTAGAACTCAGAATGATACTCACGGCCGTCTTTCCAGGACGGATAATCGATTGGACTGACGGAGAAAGAGCTGGTTGCGGCGCCGTAGAAGAAATGCCGCTCAGTACTCAGAAGATTGCCATTGCCATCGTATTGCTTCTTATCGACATACCCTAGATTGGCAGGAGTGTAATTACCGTTATAGTACTCGGGTTTGCTGAACGTCTGCCGGCTTTCGAGTACGTGCCCTTCTTTATAAACGCGGCGTTCGGTCGCTCGTCGATAGACTACTCCCGCGCCCAGTCCGAGCCAATAAGTTCCCGGCATTGAGTTCTGAAGTCCTTGAATCCAGGCGTAAGGATCAGGCTGTGGACCATCGATACCTGGACCATAGTCGTACTCGATCGAGGCGCCGGTCGGTAAGTCTATGCGCGTCAAGTCGCCGTATTCATTGTTATAGAACTTGTATTCGAGATTGTTCGGGAGAATCAATCGCATCGGATTGCCGCTCGTCAGGTAGACGCCTCTGGGCGAGCCGTTGAAGCCGTTGTAGGCAAGCTTTTGACAGTTGCCACCAACCTGCGGGGCGCAGGTTGCGTTGAAGTCCTGGATGATCTGGCGATTAAGCGAGTCTTTGAGCTTAAATTGATAGACAGGCCAATTAATATCCCACGTTCCAGATAGCAGATTGCCATTACGGTCTCGCATTATCGCTCCGTCGTTGACACGATAACGCGTGCCGTTACTCAACAACAGGTAGCCTGCTGGACCGATATACATCGGATCTCCTCCGGAATATATATAGTCGACGACATTCTGATCAGCGATGAAGGTCGCACCACTTCCGTCAGTGCTTACAAACACTTTTCCTCGCGAGGTGCCATTGAGGGAACAAGCCGGAACACTGAAGGCTTGGCCACCTGTTTGCACATCGCGCAGCTCGTGTTCGGTGCCATCCGGTTCGACAAAATACATTCGCGTCAAACTCTTCTGATACGTGTAATAGTCGCCCATCCAACAGTGAGTCGTGTTTATACTGCCGCTTTGAACTCCATACACCTGGGCAAAGCCCGTGCTGAGACCATCCACGCTAAAGGCGCCACCGCCTCCCGGTTCCACGTAGTTGATTTGACTGCCGTTGTTGGGGTCTATGTCCGTGCGGATGTGGTAATTGGCAGGAGAGCTCCAATTGAACGTTATCTGCCCGCCGGCGCCACCACGGCCCTGCGCCGTCAATATTGGCATGCGAACGCTGACACGGCCGTTAAAGAGATTCACTGTATCGATGTCACTCAAAGGGTATGAGCCCGCCGGCGATCCCGGCGATTGGGCCAGCGGTGTCCCGGTGGACTGGGCCCTGGCCGGATGACTGGACAACAACAACGTGAAGATAAGCAGGCCGAACGTTTTGGCGAGCTGAATGTGTCGCAAGGATGGCATGAATTTCATGATGACGGCTCCCAACGTTTTGATAGGTGGTTCAGGTTTCAGATCGACATTTATTGAGCTGTGATCGTGATGCGACAGGTCCATTCGGGATGGTCCACCACGGTCAATACATAGTCGCCGGGTGTCAAACGAATGTGCTGGCGCCACGAGCGTTTTTCTTTCGGAACTTTGGCCTTATGAACTTGCTCACCATTCTCGCGATTGAGACTGAAAGTAAGATCGGGAAGGTTGGTAAGGTCGGTAACCGAGAGTAAGTACTCACCAGCGGGACGCGTAATCTCCTCCGGCAAGAAGCCATTCATTCGTAGCGCGAACGGCAACGCTATTAAATTTGATTTTTGCTGGGTCGCAATACTGCTGGCCGCAGGGCTATTGTTGCTCGCGTGTGTGTACGCGCGATTAATAGCAAACCCGGCGACAGCTACTGAAGAAATCGCAATCAACAATATAAAAGAGAGTTTTTGTTTCAACGCACGCATAGTTCCACGCTCCTCCGAAAGTTATCGAAGCAATCAGTCTTGTGATTTGCAGAGTCCGACGCCCCCCAGGAATCGATTAGTCATTCCTGGGCACGCAGTCTTCAGACGACTGTATCGGGCCTAAAAATCTACCCCTGGCTCGTATGTGTTGGGTTTAACTGTTTTTCAACCAACGTGTGACCTTGGGCAAGGTGTCAACACGATGTTGCTGGGAATCGCAAACGGGGGAAGTGCGATGGGAAGATGCGACCCATCCTAGTCCTGGTCCAAACGATAGTCAACAAAAAAATTTTGTTGTCGCGCACCGCTCTTATTGCATCGCAAGCGTAACGTTGATGAGTGCAAAAAGCTCAACCTCAACGTCGCTCGGCAATTCATCGTGAGTGAGACATTCGACGAGTCCTGTGAGATCGATTAGTTTCACAACCGGCTTCCAGTTATCAGGCAACTGTCCGCCGTGCTCAACGAATGCGCGTGAGAAGTATGGTTCGCGTAATGGCGTGGCGTCGCGCTCGTAACGAAGAAAGTGACCGACATCAAGCAGTGGTGATCCGGAAAACGCCAACTCCCAATCCAGAATAGCAGCAACCGCCCAGACGCCATTTACCTCACGTACTAATATGTTTCGATTTCCGAAATCGTTATGAACAAGACTGCAATCAGTTTCGAGAGACGGCAGAATTGACGCGTAGGACCAGATGAAGTTGTGCAGTTGATCAACTAATTTTGTGCCCGCGCGCCGTTGGAAAGTAGTTGAGGCGAGAAACTGATCGAGAATTCGCGGTACCGGATCCGGTCCTTCGATAAATTTCTTTCCCACTATGAGCGAAGCATTACTAGCCAGGAGTGCGCCCGGAGTAGGGAAGCGAAACCTGCCGATTGCGGCGAGCGTTTTGCCGATGCTGGTCGAAGCTTGCTGGATCGCGTTGAGGTTGTTGGTTCGCTTTAGTTGCTGAAACGTTATTCCTTCAATGTAATCGACGAAAGCGAAAGCTCTTTTAGTTTCCGCATACAAGATCTCGGGAACCGGGACATGTCGACCGATAAGATTGTGAACCGCAACTTCCTTCTCACACGCTGCTGGACCATCACGGTACAGGCGAAGAACAACCGGATTGAAGTTTGATTCAAAATAAATCTTGAGATTGGTATTGATCAGACCACCGGGCAGAAGTTCCGTGCGAGCCACTTTACGATTCGGAAAAGCGTCGGCTACGAGGTGCTTTACGTCTTCAAAATTGACTTTTCTTTTCAAGGGGAATAATCTCCGGCCCGCTCATACCCAGTCATCAACGGGTCTTGATCTTTCACTCCTCGTAAACCCAATGGAGGTCAGGCTATGTTACCTAATACACACGTGAGATTGGCGTCGTGGGTTCGAGTCTGTTGCTGCGTCACGCTCGTCTGTTTGACTATTGCGAGCTGCAAGACGAAGTTGCCGAAGTCAGATTCCACACCACCTACACTTGTCTGGAACGTTTTTAATTACGGCACCAGCGCGCAAGCTGACCATAACGGAAGTCCGACAATCAACGTCAAGCATGGTGAAAAGTATCGCATCACATTAAAAGCCAACGATCCGGAAGGTGTGAAGCAAATCCAGATTAATCCGAGTTTAGGCAGCGGCGAGTTGTCCTGGACTTGCAAGGCGCCGCCGGGCCCCGAGAACATCGCCGAGAGTAAGAATGCGACGCTTGGTCCGATGACTCAGAACCTCTCGCCGGATGCGGATGGAAACGTGTTGACCAGCATTTTCCTGCTCCAGGATGTCGACTTTACGATGGCGTGTAAGTCAGGCTGGAGCTTCACTTCAGGCAGCGCGAAGTTGACCGGGCAAGCGAGCAACTACTTCAACGGGACGACAACAGCAACGATCTCGTTCAATGTTTCGCCTTGAGTTGTGTCGTCAAATTACGTCGAAGGCGTTCGCTAATTCCAGCCCAGGGTTCGAGCTCGCGAGAACCCTGGGATCAGCAACAACAAACGTGATAACCCTGAAAGGGTTCGCCAACCGCCGAACGTTTCAGGGTTTTGTCGCAACCTCGAAGGGTTAGACCATAACTTTGAGAACTTCTTCAATTTCTTTCTCAACCGCTCTAAGGCCGTTGAGCAGAACGTCGCGATGTGCGGGATGTCTGGCGTGCTCGAGTTGTTGAAGCAATCTGGACCTGGACAGCTTCAGTGATTCGAGTTGCTCCTTGAGTTTTCGTTGTTCTGGTGAGGGCGCCGATTTAGAAGTATCCTGCCGGCGCGATTCCCCTTCCTCGATCTGATCGGCAACCGCCTTACTTTCCCACCCACGAGCCATAACTCACAGGTTACTCAACCGGTGGATCCGCAGCAAGCCAATGCATAGTCATTTTGTAAACGCAGGGTTATCCAAAAAGAAGCCCAGCACCTTTATGAAAGATAAAAAAATAAAAAGAGTAAAGGCTCCTAGACCATAGAGACCACCCGGAAAGCTGGTCATGAGTGAAAAGAAGATAACTTTCGCGTAAAGATCTCGCATACCAGGATATAGAAAGATTAAAGACTCCTTGACCAATCTGTAAGCCTTTACAACGTTTTTAAATAACTCCCGAATTGAAGCGTTCTCATGCAAGAGCCGGTAGATTTCATCAACGTTATTCTTTAGCCTCATCTCCTCTGCTCTCAGTTCAACTTCTAAATTGACTTGGTAGTTAACCTGAGAATCCGCGACCAGACGTTTCAGTCGCTGGGCTATACCTTCCGTCAACAAAATTTGTCCCAGCAATATTGCGATCAAAATTTCGAGTACGAGCGAGACGAAATTTAGCCATGCCTTCAGGACGTCTTTATTAGTAAACAAGTAATTCCTGAATTCGGGGCTCAATACAGAAGTGGAAATTAACTCAACCATCGGCGGCAAGCAGAGAATAATCAATAATAGGAATAGAATTACTATGAGTATTCGCCAGCCCCAACCGAAGGGCTTGGCATAGTCCAGCCTTGTTGGTAAGAAGAAATTTTCGATGGCCGTTTTGAAAAAGTTCCTCATCTGACGTGTGGGGCTGAGTCGTCGGATCTTTGATTTGTGTACGCGCGTTCGATCATCACCTACAATTCCGGCTCATCGTCCATGTTTAATGAGAACCATAAACAAGACGTTTCACAAGTGATAGCAGCTAACGCCGTTATCAAGGCAGAGCCCACGAAACGAAATGCAAACGGGATTTGCCGCCTCAAACAAACTAAATACTTTATCCTCACATGAAAGAGCGGGACGCCTGCCTCGTTTACCGAATCACCGATCGCCTGCCTCCCACAAACCTACTCTTCACTTTGAGCTTCTTAGGTAGAAGCCACATTGATACATAGTTCATTATGACGGGCCGACTATTGATCAGGAAAGGAGTCATAAGTGCTATTCCCTTGTTGGGAATGCTGATAGGAATTTTGATTTTTCACAATTCCCGTTGCTCAGCCCCTAACGAGAACGATCCCCATGTAATCGAATTAAAGAAACTTGCCAGCGAAATGCGGGTTTATGAAGGTTGTCAGAAAACTAGAGAGAAAGTGGTTATGAAAACAACCTTGATCTATTACTCTGTCTACTATCTGTGCTCAGCTAAGTTGCGGCTTTCTTTATTGAAAAGGACATCAAGGAGGCATGGAGCGGCACGTACGTGCAGGATAGCTTTGCCTCAAAAGTCAGAAATCATTGTTGGCTCGGGTCAGTACAGAGAGCGGTAGCGACCTGGTAAGTGATCAGCATGCGATATTCCTAATGATTTCTTGACCTCCATAGTTGGACCAGGTCGCTACCGCTCTCTGTACTGACCCGATCCAAGTGCGATTACTACTTTTGAGGCAAAGCCGTGCAGGATGAATTCACCTACACAGTAACTACAGACGTTCAAGTGCAGATCGCCGGGAGTGAGGATGCAGCGCTTAAATCAGGTGCTCAAAATGCGATCGAGATATCGAACGGACCAGCAAGTAGTTCTGCTGATAGCTATGTAAATCGGGCATCACTAACCGGAGGGCCAGATACTGGACGTTGGAATCTCGGAAAAGGTGTTAACGACCGTGGAATAATCGGAGGAGTAGCTAAGCATGAGTTTACTCATTGCTGGGAGTAGGCAATCGCTACAGCGGAGCATTCATATCGTCAGTGCCGTGGCTTTCCAACCCACGGCCCTCAGAGAAGGCGACAGCTTATGATTACGGCTGGGCGTTAGGAGGAGCAATTAATTCCCATCGGGCCCAAAGTCGCAGGCCGGTCTTTACTGGACGGCAATGGGAAACACTAAATGCGGAAGGCCCGCATTGGGGGCCGCCAACTTCTTATCATTCGGAGCGCACCATAGGCGCCCCTACAAGGCTAGGTTGGTGGCGTTAACGAAAGTCGAGAATGATCCAATGAAGAAGCCAATCGTAGAGTTTTTCCTATTGTGCTTATCAGTCGAAGTCGTAACCTCGCTTTGAGTTTGGACAAGTCAGCCTCTCACGGTCTAGTTGATGTTTATGAGGGTTCGTTTATCAAATATGAAACCGCGCGTCTGCTACCGTGGGCCTTAATAGTAGCAGCTGTGTTGTCTTTACTCTGGGTAACAAGAAAACTGCCAGTATGGCAGAAGTAGTGGAGACTGATCGCTCTTCACCAGGAGGCTTTGACCTGTTAAGCACTTAAACACGTATGCAAATATACCGAATGAGCCAAGCAATGGTTCCAGGCCCAATCAGTCTATCCACAGCCGAACGACGGACAGTAGTACTAGAAGCGGTCAACCAGGCCCTCCATCGAGCGGAGGTGGTCCAACAAATGCTCCGCGCAGTAGCGGTTCTCCACAAACCCCACAAACCCCAAGTAGCAGTGGTAGCCGTAAAAAACCTGAGGACAGATGACCGATATCAGAACGCGTTTATCACAAAGGACTAAGGCATGAGGAAATCATCGCGGATAGTGTTTGGAGCTTCACTGTTCTTATTCGTGGCTTCCATGGGAACGTGTTTCGTTGGGGTCAGATACGCAATCAGCACGATCCCTCCCGAGGAACTCAAGAGAATCGGAGACACGGATTGGATTGGCGTCGAATGGATCCTCCGTGGCGGAATATTGCTTACGTTCGCAGTAGTTCTTGCGCTGGTTCCTCCAATACGCGCGCTATTTGAACGTTTGTTAGGCACGAGGCGTCCTTTGAGAACCTAGAACTACGACAAGTTGACTGATGAGCAGAAGAGGCTGTTTGAGACCTACGTCAAGCAAAACTATCCTAAGAAACTGGAAAATCCCTTGTTCAGTGCCGAGAAACTATGGAACGACTCCGCTGCCGTTGCCAATGGTGATGCGGCGGCTGGGCCGAATTCGCGTCTGCTCGATGACGGTCAACTTACTAACTTCCTTGGCGTGACCAACATGTTGGAGCAGTCGTTACCCGTTCTTAACCTCAAAAGAACGGGACATTGAAACGGGACTTGATTACCTCTTGCTCGTTACTACGGCTCGACACAAGGACGGTTCACTAGCGCCGATCCATTGTTGGGAAATGAGCGAACCAACCTACCTCAAGGTTGGAACTGGTATTTGTTAATGATGACGCTAAGCAGATAGTAGCTTCAGGTGGTCAAGTCTAATGAATAGGAGAAGGGGCAAGTAAGCAATGATTAGTTTTAGCGAGGAGACCGCGGTTCCTATGGAAATAGAGGCCAGTCAATTTACTGTTGATGTCCTGAAAAACATAGGCACGTTTGATGCAGGCACAATAAAGAGCTATGAGGACGATGCCAAAACTGGTCACATCTATCAACAAGGATGGACAGACAAGAGCACAGCTGAGTCTAGGGAGAAGGTCTTTTAGGCAATGAAAAAGCCTCGTAAGTAAGTGGGGGAAAATAAAGGCTATGAAAATATTGCTGATTCTCGGACTGGCTTTTGGAGCTGTTGTTAGTTTTGCGGGCCAAGCTGCGCGGACTCAAGCGCTACCGCCGAACGTTGCCGTCAAGCAGACGGCGGCTAATTTGGAAGTGTCCCTTGCCGCCGATAAACAGAAATACAAGCAGAGCGATGATATCGACCTTGAAGTGAAGCTTACCAATACCGACGGTGTCAAAAAAATATCTTTGTCTATGGCACATTAGAGTTTGGTTTTCGTGGGAGCTTCATGCTGTACCACCACGACGCAAAGGGAAAGGATGTGCCAACACAATTCTTCCCAGAAGCGCAGACCCGTTTTCCAGATCCTAAAGATACAAGCGCATTTGTGAAATTGCTTCCCGACCACTTTCTTGGAACTTATTATAGGTCGTCAATCCGTACATTAAACATGGTGAGACCGGGAAAATACAGCATTTGGGTTGAATATAGTTGTCCGCTCTCGATTGTGGATGTTGAGTTAAAACCGTTCTTTGGGAAAGAGAACGGCCCACTCAAATCGAACGTGGTGTGGATAGAAGTTCTTTAGCGGCCGGTGCCAGGAGTTGTTCGAGGGTGTGCTCTTGAGCGTTGGCCCGCATTAAGCGTGTTGGTGGTTTCGGGTGAGATGTCGTAGTCATCACATGACTCGATGCCGCAGAAGTCGCAAGAGTCACAGACGCCAGCGCAGATGTTGACGATTGAGTTCTCAAGGAGGCGAAGTCCGAGCGACCTTGAGTCAGCAAAGACTTTCACCGAGAGGTTTACTGGGCGTAAACCATTGTTTTAAATTGGCTCTTCTGCCACCTTGTTGCCGAGTGGTTTATAGATCCGAAATTGCAAGTTGCGCGAGAGCTTGATCTTACGCGACGCTCGCGCAAATTTCCGTTTATAAAGGAATAGTAAGTGAAGGTCTTACTTGGAGGCGGCGATCGGAATCGAACCGATGAATAAAGGTTTTGCAGACCTCTGCCTTACCACTTGGCTACGCCGCCGTTCCGGAGAGCATAAAGAATAAAAGCGGAAAGATGAAGCAGCACGCACTTCATCCGCCCGCCTTCATCGATTCGTGGAGCGGGAGACGAGATTTGAACTCGCGACCCTCGCCTTGGCAAGGCGATGCTCTACCACTGAGCTACTCCCGCTTACTAAGAAAACCCAGCAAAAACGCAGTTTTCAAAGTTGGTGGAAAGGAATGTACCCCTTTTTGTACCCCTCAGTCAAACATAGGTAGAAAATCGAAAAGGTACTCATATCCATCCTAATATGAGTAGAAAATCTGGAAATCTTAGAATCTCAAACAACGAGAGTGCAGTCATCGTCGAGGTTGTGTCATCGCTCGATAGCGAGTGCTCAGTCAATCCTCGAACAACTTGCGCGTGATACACTCCGTTATGAGCTACCGAACCTGACTCACTAGGTGCGCAGACCTTTAAGCGCCGGCAGTTTGACTGAACATTACAGGATGTCTAAATGAACTTTAAGGATATTCGCAGTCTAGCTCTTATTCCGTGGCTCTCTCTACCAATCATCTTAGCCACCTATCTTTTGTTATGGGTTCGACTACCGCCGGAAATCGGAGTGCATTTTACGTTTTCAGGAATTCCCGTTACTTCAGTTAGCCGGGAGCGCGCCCTTTTATTCAACCTCACCTCGTTGCTCCTTGTGCTTTCAGTGTGTTCGTGGAGGATTTGGAACGGCAACGTTAACATCAAGAGGATTTTGCTCCGTTACTATTTTGCAATTGTGACTCTGACAATCATCTTCTTAGGAATCCTTCTCTACAACATCTACCACCCGATCAGGTGAATTCGTCGCGGTTGACCGATGCGAACGGAGGCAGCCGAACCTAATAGATTGTTTCTTCGGCCATTGGCCGATTGTTGCCCTAAAAACATTCGAGCCCGCGAAGCGGCGACAATTGCCGCCCCTCGCGGGCTCGATTCGTTTCACACAGACTGTTCGTCCGCTTCGCGGACTACTTTGAGGCAGTAAATGAAAATCTTTGAGAACTATCCTGGCTAAAATCGAGCTCACCGTTGTGCAGACGGCGCAGGAATTCGTAATTGGTTGGCGTAATTTGTTTGAGCTCGTTCACCTTGGTTCTAACGTTTGCAAAGAGTTGTTCCGCCCTGGCGATATTCTCGGTCCGGTATCCGATTAGGGGCAGGATGTGCTTTGGCTCTCGACCGAGTCCCGTCAGGATGCAGTAGTAGCTCCCGTTGGTCCAATAATTCCTGAACTCAACCTCAAAGTGACGGTAGTAAGAATCTTCGTCGACGTAGGGAGGATTGATTGGCAATCCTGCATCGAAGCTTTCCAGTTTCTCTGTAATGTTGTCCGAAAGAACCAGGTCGTGCTTATTCGCTTTCCAGAAAGGCGTATCCTCGCGTGGGCTTGATAAGTAGTGCGCCTGAAGAAAATCTCTCGAGTCGTCAAACATCCCGGCAATCTCGCGATTGAACCCATCGATCAATGCTGGTTCGAGGGATTTACTTGGAAAATGTCGTACTAACTGATAAATCGCTGCATAGATGAAATAGATGCCGGTCGATTCCAGTGGCTCAAGAAAACACGACGACAATCCGATACTGACACAGTTCTTTACCCAAGCCCGCCGATTTCGACCGACGCGAAAACGGATTAGGTTAAAGTCTGTGTTGCCATTGAGACCCCACAGTTTAGAGAACTCGTCGATAGCCTGGTCCTGCGTCGTGAATTTGCTCGAATAAACATAACCAGTGCCGAACCGGGTCAGCATGGGAATTTTCCAGGTCCAGCCGTACTTCATGGCGATGGCGGATGTGTAAGGCTCTATTCCGTCGCGCTCATCATTATTCGGGATCTGGGTCGCTACCGCGCTATCGCAAAAAAGATGATCACTCATGTCGAGGAATGGCTCGTCCATCGCTTTGTTGATGAGCAGTCCTCTGAAGCCGGAGCAATCAACGAACAAATCTGCTTCGTGAACGGAACCACTTTTTGTCTTGACTGAATCAATCCGCCCGTCAGGCTTATGAATGATGCCTTCGATGTGGTCCTCGATATGGTGAACGCCCCACGTCATCGACAGCTTCTTCAGGTACGCCGCTACCAATTGAGCGTCAAAGTGCCATGCGTACCGTGTGACTCGTTTTCCCGTCAATGTTCTCGGTGCGCGTTTGAGATCGAGAAGCTCAGGTTCAACAAAACAAGAGTAATCTACTGGTAACGGGTGTCCGCCCAATCTCTTGAGAGTCCAGTAATGGGTAAGCGGAATCTGATCGCAATTGGGTATAAGACCGAACGGGTGGTAGAAATGATCTTTTCCTCCTGTTGCCGGGTCTGTCTTCCAATTGATGAACTTCACTGCGCCTTTGAAACCGGCGTTGCAGCCGCGCATCCATTCCTCTTCCGGAATACCGAGGAAGTCAAAAAATACAGGTTGTAAATTGGGCACAGTGGCCTCGCCGACGCCAATCCTCGGGATGTTGGGGGCTTCGATAACTGTGATGTCCACCCCCTGCAACGCTTTTTTGAGATACGAGGCGGTCATCCAACCAGCAGTTCCACCACCGACAATGATGATTTTTTCGATCAGGTTATTCATGTAGCCATTTTGTTGCCGGTGAGCAGTAGCTGTATTTAGCATGAGCACATCTCCTTCAGGGAATTAAGCGGAATTAGTTGTCGTAGCTACGACATGGAAGAGGAGAGCCTGACGATCTTTGGTGTGTGGAAACTTGTTGCGCGAAAGTCGTACTAATTGATTTCGCTGTGCAACCTCAGTGTTCTATCTGTGGTTAACTCATTGACAGCAATAACCCACCACAGAGACACAGAGAACACTGAGGTTGCACAGAGAAGAGCGATTTTTGAGCAAAGCGGATCGAAATACTTTTAAACAGAGCTACCGCAGGTGGGCACGTGGGCCATTTTGCGTTGATTAATTAAGACGAGCACTGGTGAGACCGGCTGTGCTCTCAGTTAACTAGGCCCCCCATTTTCATCGGTTTTAAGAAAAAGTCAACACAAGAGTTGATCTGGTTGTAGATATTCTCATCTCACATTATAGTTTCTCGCCTCGAACGCGACGGTCGCCACTCTTTTCGAGAAGTGCGACTAAAATTTATTGTCTCGATCAGACTACCAAGCTATGTGTAATCTCTCTGGGCCATCTACTTCACGCAAGTTGTGCCGAGCAATCGCTATGGCAATGCTTCTTCAGTTAATTGCCACCGTGGCCTCTGCGCAAGCTCCACGCTACGAGATCAAGCCCTCCGATCTTCCGCCGCCGAATCTGGCAAAAGAAGTAAATAATTCGCCGCGTATTGTGCCGGAGCCACAAGGTACGACGCTGAATTTGCCGCCGGGATTTGAAATCCGGACCTTTGCCGAAGGTGACTTCAAGCTACCACGCTGGATGGCGCTTGCCCCAAATGGCGATGTCTTTCTCGCTGATGCCGAACAAGGAAAGATCTTCATCCTGCGCGACGCAAACCATGACGGCGTATCCGACGAGCGTTTCACGTTTGCCGAAGGGTTGAACAAGCCTTTTGGGATGGCCTTTTGGCGCGATTACTTTTACGTTGGCAACACCGACGGTATTGTGCGCTTCCGTTACAAATCAGGACAGAGCAAGGTCGATGGACCGCCAGAAAAGATCGCTGATCTTCCGGGCAAGGGCTACCGCGAACACTGGACACGCAACCTGCTGTTCAGTCCGGACGGCAAAAAGTTGTATGTGACTGTCGGTTCGGAATCAAACGTCAGTGTCGAGGCCGATCCAATGCGCGCCTCGATTATCGAATACAATCCAGACGGCACGGGCAAACGCACGTTTGCGAGCGGCACGCGTAATCCGATCGGCCTCGCATGGCTACCTGGCACCCGGACTCTATGGGCAGCGGTGCAGGAACGTGATCTTATGGGCGACGATCTGCCTCCTGATTACGTCACCGCAATCAAAGACGGTGGTTTCTACGGCTGGCCTTACGCCTATATTGGTCCAAACGAAGATCCGCGCCGCAAAGGTGAGCGGCCCGACCTGGTCAAGAAGACAATCACGCCTGACGTTCTGATTCAGGCACACTCGGCCGTCCTTGGGCTTGTTTTCTATAAAGGGAAGATGTTTCCGAAAGAGTTTAGCGGTGATGCGTTTGTCGCTTCTCACGGTTCGTGGAATCGCAGCAAGCGCACCGGCTACAAGATCATTCGTATTCATTTTAAGAACGGAAAACCGGTTGGTGGCTACGAGGATTTCATCACTGGTTGGATGCTCGACGAAAGCAAGCGCGAAGTTTGGGGGCGTCCGGTTGGTCTACTCGTCCTGCCTGACGGCTCGATGCTAATCACCGACGATGGCGCCAACAAGATCTGGCGTGTCACGTATCGCGGTACGAAGTAGGCTTTGCCTCAAAACTCGTTTTTACAACGAACTTTTCTCCTCAGCGATCTCTGCGTATCTCTGTGATCTCTGCGTTAATATTTCTCGTGACTACAGTTACGCAGAGATCACAGAGATACGCAGAGATCACAGAGAAGAACTACTTCTGTTCTGTTTTCTGGATCTTTTTCAGGGCCCGTCCGAACCGGTGCAAGTATTCTACCTTTCCGTCGGGCGCGGCTAAGAGCACAAAGGTCTGCGTTTGAGAGGTGCCGGGAATCGTAACCGCGAATTGCAACTCACCGATTTTGCTGATTGGCATTGACAGGTTATTTTCTTTGAGGAATAGACGTCCGTTAGTGAGCTGAATCTCCGCCGTATTCTCGTTCACATAAGTTCCCACGTATCTGGCCATCTCCGCATCAGTCATCATCTGTGAGTGAAATGACGGAGCCGCGCTGCTCGGCCCTAACGGCAACATCAGTTCCAGAGCTTTACGGGCAGTCCTGGTGAGATACATGCCGCCTGATCTATTTGAAAGAATTATCACGCCAAAACGATGCTCGGGGACTAGCCATATCATCGGTGTAAATCCCGCCCAACTCCCCTGGTTGGTCAGCAGATGTAAACCGCGATAGTCATACATCACCCAGCCATATCCACTTTTTTGGCTCTGACCCACGCCGGGCAGATCCGCATAGCCATTTGAGAGTTTACTGAGTGCTGCGCGACTAAACACTTGCTTGTCTTCCAGCTTGCCATCATTAAGAAACGCAGTGACAAAGCGCGCGAGATCATTTCCGCTCGAGAACATTGATCCGCTCGGCCAACCAAACGAATTTTGTGCATACGGTCGAAGCACCGTTACTTTTCCTGATGCCTGCAAAACGTGACCCTGCGAAATTGGATAAGTCATCGCAATAGCCGGACGAAATGTAGTGCGGTTCATTCCTAACGGATCAAACAGCCTGTGCTTCATCGCATCAGCGAAAGGCTCCCCAACAACCGACTCCAGTTCGACTCCAGCCAACGCGTATCCGGGATTAGAATGTGAATACATCTTTCCCGGCGCGCTAAGGCAATACTCATCAGTCCAGCTACGCAAGGCCCGTCCCAGCGCTGTGTCTTCGTAGAGCGCCTGCGCTGCATGCTCTTCCTTGATGCCTGCCGTGTGAGTTAGTAGTTGGTGAGCATTTACCTGCGAAAGCCTGCTGTTCAGGCCACGCACATACTTGCCGATCGGTTCATCCAGCTTCAACCGGCCTTCATCCGCGAGAGATACAAGGGCGGCTGCGGTGAAGATCGCGGTTACTGTGCCGGTGCGAAAAAGTGTGTCCGGCGTCACCGGCACTCCAGTCTCAATGTTTGCAACGCCAAAACCCTTAGCGAAAACCACTCGATCTCCACTAACCACGACTACGACGGCGCCGGGGGTTTTTATCTCATTCAACTCTGCGAGGGCAGTTCGTTCCAGTTCGCTTGCATCAATTTCCTGTTGCTGAGCGTGAATCGGAGTGGGCCACGCCGCTAATGACGACAAGACAACAGCGAATGCCGACAGCCAGACAAGAATTGAGGATCGCAGCATTCGTGTTAAATTTTCCAATCTGATTACTGGGTGATAAAGCGAAGAGGAGTGTAGTGGAGAGTAACTGCGCGGCAGGTTCAACCGGCTGCTAGCCCATGCCGTTCACCTGCTTTTTTTTCACTGCCAATGCAAAAATTCATTCTTGACACCAGAATGGAAATTTGCAATTATCGCCGCCACCTAGCGGTCAATATACCACACGCAAAAATTTAAGTAGGAGTGGTGTCGGATTAACACGATCATAGAATTGTAAGTCGATTGTGGCCAGAGTTAATTGTTGCTTCTAATTGTGATTTGTATCCAAGCACTTGTTTGAAGGTCCATCGTTTCAGAGTCTCGCTGAGGACGTCCTCGACATTCTCCCTTCCAGTAACAGCCAATTGAGCCTGCATCGAAGCTCAACAGCGGTAGCTTTGCCTGCGCATTTCAGCTTCTCAAACAGATCGCACTCCCCATCTAACTGACGGCCAAACCGCCGCCAATAAAAAGTAGAAAACCGCACGGAAGCATCGGTGGTTATCAATGGTAGAAGCAGGTGAGTTAGCCCACGCACCGTCTCGTCCACGTGTAGCCAGCGTCGGCCTGGTCCCTGGTGGCGTATTGATCCTGATTTCTCTGTTGTTGGGTTTCTTTGCGATATACCAACAACAACCGCCTTCGAGCGTTCCCGCGTCCGCGCCTGCTACTGAGTTTTCTTCGGGCCGAGCGATGAAACAACTGCAGGTGATTACCCGAAAACCGCATCCCATCGGCACCGCCGAGCATGCGATCGTCCGTGACTACCTGATGGACCAGCTAAGGGCACTGGGTCTCGATCCTGAAATCCAGACGGCAACAGTCATAAGCGATCGGTTTCGCGCGCCCTTGCCACTGCATGTGGGAACGGTTGAGAACATCGTCGCGCGGTTGAAAGGAACAAACAGCAGCAAAGCGGTGCTCTTAGTAGGCCACTACGACTCGGTACCTACTAGTTTGGGAGCCAGTGATGATGGTGCGGCTGTGGTCGCGCTGCTCGAATGTTTAAGAGCGCTGAAGACCGGCGCTGCACTAAAAAACGATGTCATCTTCCTGTTTAGTGATGGTGAGGAGACCGGGCTAATGGGCGCTCAAGGGTTTGTCGAAGGGCATCCCTGGGCAAAAGACGTAGGGCTTGTGCTCAATTTTGAGGCGCGCGGTAATGGTGGCCCATCACTGATGTTTGAAACCAGTGAACAAAACGACTGGCTGATTGGTCAATTCAAACAAGCTGCTTCATATCCCGTCACTAATTCATTGCTGTATGAGTTGTACAAAGTTTTGCCTAACGACAGCGATTTGTCGATCTTCAAGAAGGCAGGTTTTGCGGGGCTCAACTTTGCGTATATTGAGGGGCTGCCACACTTCCACACCCTGGTGGATAATTTGGAAGCGCTCGATGAGCGCAGCTTGCAACACCACGGCACCTATGCACTTGCATTGACACGTCACTTTGGAAACCTCAATTTCGACGAGCAAGTTCGCAAGAGTGACGGCGTTTATTTTAATACCCTGGGAACTTCGCTTGTTCACTACTCGAGAACAGTTGGGATTGTGGTGTCAGTATTTGCCACCGCGCTCTTCATCGCCGTAACAATGTTCGGTTTCGCTAAAGGACACTTAACGCTGCCCGGAATCGGTTTCGGCCTTCTGTCCCTGTTGCTTGTCGTGATTTTTTCCGTCACGACGGTGACGATCCTTTGGTTCATCGTGCTGCGATTGCATCGTGATTATGGATCGATCATGCAGGGCTTCACTTATAACGGCCGCTTCTACCTGGCAAGCTTTGCGGCGCTGGCAATTGCTATCGCCTCCGCCGCTTACGCGCTTATTGGTCGTAAAGTGTCGTTGGCAGATTTACTGTTGGGTGGGTTGCTCTGGTCGTTGATCCTGATGCTGCTTACCACGCTGCATGCACCGGGGGCGAGCTACTTTTTTACCTGGCCACTGGTTTTTTCCCTCATCGGGCTTGGCCTTTCGTTTGGTCTCGATAGACCAGCAAAGCCTTCATTCGGCGGCTCATTATCGTTGTATCTCGGATCTCTTCCGGGCGTCATACTATTGTGCCCTTTGATCTTTTTGATCGCCATGGCTTTGCCTCTGAATGCGAGTGGCGCATTTATCGCGCTCGAGGTGCTGATGCTTTGTGTGCTGATACCTTATCTGAGGTTGATACCAACTAAACATCAGTGGGTGTTGCCAACGGTGGCGGTGATTGTATCTCTGATCTTTCTTGCCGTTGGAACCGCCACTTCGAGATTTGACAGGTCACATCCAAAACAGAACAACATCTTCTATTGCGTCAATGCGGATACTAAGCAATCCATCTGGGCGAGCACAGATGAGAAACTGGATGAATGGACGAGGCAATTCTTTCCGGGCGGCGCAAGCCGCGGCCCGGTGCCGGAGTATACGCATACCGATCAGCCAGTCTTGAGTGGTCCCGCTGGGCTGGATGTATCGATCGAAGGCCCGAATCTGACGTTGCTGGCGGACAAAGTAACAGACGGGGTCCGAAAACTGGACCTGCATGTCACTTCACCGAGACAGGCGCCATATGTTTCGATTTTCGTGAGCAGCAATGCTGACGTCTTAGGGGCCACGATCAATGGCAAAAAGATCGAGCGCAGCAACATTCCCAAACAGCGGGGCCTGGGTTTACTTTATTATGCTCCGCCGAAGGAAGGCATCGCGCTGGCTCTGGAAATCACGTCGAACGGGCCGCTGACTATTGGGCTAACCGACCAATCTTATGAATTGCCGGCCTCGTTGATGAAGTCGCTCAACTCGCGACCAGACTACATGATTCCGACGCCTTTTCCTTTTAATCCGTACGGCGACTCCACTGTCGTCAGCAGGTCATTTACTTTCTAAGAAAGACTCGTTCATGCTTTTTCGAACGCACACGGCCTTGCCTCAAGAGTCAGGATCGCAGTTGGATCGGGTCAGTACAGGGAGCGGTAGCGACCTGGTTAAACCATGGCAGTCAAAAATCATTAGGGATATCGCATGCTGATCACTGACCAGGTCGTTACGCTATATATGAAAGGGCGCCCCAGCGATGTTAGCTTGGAGTTGTTCAGAGACTTCAAATTAACATCAGAAGGAGAGCCCTATGAGAACGTATTATGTTGGCATGGACGTGCATCGCGCAACGATCGCGATGGTGGTACTTAATGGAGCAGGCAAAGTAGTTGAGCAATTGGTGGT